>Ga0209024_1000018_pt1 | contig 453259 bp, 401 predicted proteins | sample AutmiccommunBRH5_FD_187380 | JGI IMG/M metagenome (GOLD analysis project Ga0209024, IMG submission 187380) | Deep subsurface microbial communities from Mt. Terri, Switzerland - Autotrophic microbial communities BRH/5 (SPAdes) (version 2) | ecosystem: Environmental > Aquatic > Deep subsurface >... | reverse complement strand
GGAATTTCACCCTCCTTCGTCTGGAATAGATCATGACTGGTTGCTGGTTCTCGACGCTGAAGGTGTTTTTACACGCGCCCCTGGTGCGACCGAGTAACCCTCAAACAGCCGTTTTCTTCAACCCCCCCCCCCCCCCCCCCCCCCCCCCCCCCCTCTATGAAACCGTTCTTCCCCATCCTGTCATGTTTGCTGGTATCTGCATTTCTGGCGAGTGGCACTGCCCACGCTGAACTTCAGTTGCCCCGGATTTTCAGCGATCACATGGTCCTACAGCGGGACGAGCCTGTTCCCTTCTGGGGAAAAGCCGAAGCTGGCGAGGTCATTTCAATCCAGATTGAAGACCACACCGTGCGCACCACCGCCGATGACACCGGTCAGTGGAGTGCTGCATTGCCCGCGATGGCCCATGGCGGCCCTTACACGCTCAAAATAACGAGCGGCGCGGAAACCATCACCTTGGTCGATGTGCTGATCGGCGATGTCTGGCTTGCCAGCGGCCAATCCAACATGGAATGGCTGCTCCGCAATACCGAGCATGCCGATGACGCGATTGCCGCGGCAAACCACCCGGAGATTCGTTTTTTCACGGTGGAAAAAGCAACAGCCATCCTGCCACAGGAAGAACTCAAGGGCGGAGAATGGGTTCCCTGCAGTCCTGAAACAGCACGCGAGTTCTCAGCAGTCGCCTACTATTTTGGCCGTTCGCTGAATCAGGAACTCAATGTGCCCATCGGATTGATCCATGCTTCCTGGGGTGGCACTGACATCGAACCCTGGACCAGCTGGAACACCATGACCCAGCTTCCCGCGTATCAGAACATCGATCTGCACGAGCTCGAAAAATCGGCGGCTGAAGATAAACATAAACAAGCCCTTTATCTTGCAGCGCTTCAGCACGACCCGGGAATTGAAGAGGCTTGGTATCAACCCGAAACCGACCTGTCTCAATGGCACCCCATTGAGGTCCCCAGCCCGTGGGAGCGGACCGAAATCGGGCACGCGGACGGTATCGCATGGTTCCGCAAGGATTTTGAACTCCCAGAAGCTTTGGCAGGCAAAAATGCCACTCTCCACCTCGGCCCGGTCGACGATCACGATTTCACCTATCTCAATGGAACTTTCGTGGGTTCGGAGAATGCCTGGGACATGCCCCGCGAATACAGCGTGGAACCCGGAATTCTTAACGCAGGGACGAATTCACTCGTGGTGAAAGTGGTGGATCCACGCGCTGGCGGCGGGATCCAAGGAAGACCTGAAGCACTTTATCTCGAGATCAATGGCGAACGCCTGCCTTTGGCGGGTGGATGGCTCTACCGGCCAGCTGTTCTCACAACCGATTTCGGCACTTCGAACTTCGGTCCGAATTCGAGTCCCGCTCAACTCTTCAACGCGATGGTTCACCCTTTCATCAACTTTAATATCAAGGGAGTGATCTGGTATCAGGGCGAAAATAATGCAGCCCGCGCCTATGAGTACCGCGATCGCTTTCCCGCACTGATCCAGGATTGGCGCACACTGTGGGGGAAGGAGCTCCCCTTTTATTGGGTCCAGCTCACCAGCTTCCTTCCGGAATCCGCGGAACCGGAAGAAAGTTCATGGGCAGAACTTCGCGAGGCACAACATATGACGTTGAAACTACCGCGAACAGGCCAAGCAGTCACCATCGACATTGGTGACGCCAAGGATATTCACCCGCAAAACAAGCGTGATGTCGGCGAACGTCTCGCGCGCATAGCCCTTCACGACACCTATAATCAGGATATCGTTTATTCGGGTCCCATTTTCCGGCGGATGCGCATCAAAGGATCGGAAGCGATTCTCGAATTCGATTACGTAAACGGAGGCCTTACCGCAAAAGGCAGCAAGTATGGGTACCTGCGCGGTTTCGCCATTGCGGGCAAAGATCGCCGCTTTGTTTGGGCTCAAGCTCGGATTGAGGGAGACCGCGTCATCGTCTCGCACCCGGACATACGCGAGCCGTTTGCTGTGCGTTACGCTTGGGCCAATAATGCGGGCGATGCGAACCTCTTTAACAAAGCCGGTCTCCCTGCTGCCCCTTTTCGAACTGATGACTGGCCCGGTATCACCCAGCCAACATCCTCAAAGTAGCATTCGGGAGCGCCAACCCGCTCCTGTTTACCGTCGGCTGCCTTTTGATCATGAGCATCCCCGGAGCTCAGGCGGTCCTCGCCAGCACCTTCGAGTCCTTGCATGCCGCAGTGATTCTTCCTCAGCTCGATCTTCGAGAAGACACTGAACTCGCGGTTCACCTCCAAGACGATACGGGGTCTCTCGATACGAAAGCCTGGACGTGCGTTCGCCTTACGCGAAATCACAAAAGCCGAATGGCATGGCTCCGGGGGGGACGACTACCACTCTGGATGTGGTATTTTCCGAGAAATCAGTTACCATCACCAACACCGGCGATTATCCCGCTGTCGGGGTGGAAGTGCTCCGGCCGGGGCACGCCCACACTTTCACCCCTGGAGACGGCATGCTCTGGATCGAGCCGGGACAAAGCCGCCAAGTGGCCGTTAGTGAGACCGACGGGGTGAGCGTCAGCGCCTGGAATGCCAAGCGCTGAGCCCACCATGATCCCAAACCGCGCCGCGATTATTCGGCGTAGGTTTCGAGCAACCGTCCTTTAACAACTTCCGTCCAAACGGCATAACCCTCTGGGCTGAGGTGAAGGTTGTCCTCGATGAAATAGCTCGATTCCGGCTCCCCTGCTTCATTCAGCAAAGGGCTGGCAACATCGATGTAGTGCAGATCGTCGCGGCCTTGAGTGTAATTACGAATCAAGTCGTTCGCGCGTTCCATCTCCGGCCAGAGCGACCACCGGGAACCGCTCGGCTTGATGGATAGAAAGTAAATCTCGGTATCCGGCAGGCGTTCATCCACCATCTGGACGAAAACTTGAAGCCGTTCAAAAAAGCGCTCCGGGGAGATGCCGAACGCCACGTCATTGTCACCTTCATAAACCACGATTGCTTTGGGTTGGTACGGGAACACGACCCGATCCGCATAGTGGATCAGGTCCTGCATGGTGCTCCCGCCAAATCCCCTTGGGATCACCGTCAGCGGGGCCATGTCCTCAGGCAACTGCGCGTTCCACATGGTGATGCTCGAGCTGCCGATAAACAAAATGGCATCCGTTGGCGGCATGCTCGGAGCGTCAGCTGCCTCAAACGCGGCGATGTCCTGCTCGAAGCGGGCGGGATCCGGATAAGGTGATTCACCTACTCCGGTAAGCTCGGGCGAACTTGGAGGCGTCGTGTTACAACCGACGCCTGCGAGCAGGATAAAGGAAGTCGCCAGGCTGGAAACCGCGCGGTTCAAGGGGATGCTTCTAAGACTTGGATATTTCATTTTAGTGATTGAATACAACAGGAATGAGAATGAGGGAGAGCAGCGTGATTAAGATGATACATACCAGATTAAGCAGCAGTCCGGCTCGCATCATCTGGGAAATCCTCAGCTCACCACTGGCAAAAACAATCGCGTTGGGAGGAGTCGCTACCGGCATCATGAAAGCACAACTGGCAGCAAGCGCAGCCGGAATTGCCAACTCAGCCGGCCCCAACCCTACCGCCAAGGCAATTGGCCCCAGCAACGGGAGGAAAGCCGCCGCAGTCGCGGTATTGCTGGTAATTTCGGTGAGAAAGACAATCACGGCCGTGACCACCAACACGAAATAAACCTTCTCGTAGCCCTGCATCATCGCGAAGAGATGTCCGATATACTCTGAGAGGCCTGAGTCGGCGATGATCCTGGCCAGCGCCAGCCCGCCGCCAAACAAAAGCAGAATGCCCCACGGAAGCTTTTCGGTAGCCTTCCATTCCAGCAATGCTTTGCCCTGTCCTTCGCCATTGGGAATGACAAACAAGGCAATCCCGGCCACGATCGCAACCGTGGTGTCGCTGAAATCCACACCCATAAGCGCAGCTATCGGTGCCCGAAACACCCACGTAAACGCAGCCAGCGCGAAAACCAGCCCAACACGTCGTTGGTGCGACGACGCCGGTCCCATCGCTCGCCGCTCTTCAAGAAGAAACTTCCTGAATCCCTGCCCGTTGCCGCTCGATGGAAGCCTGCGGGTCAACCAATACCACGCAAACGCCAACAGTATGGCGCTGAACGGCACCCCGAGTATCATCCACTGGCTGAAGCCAATCCGCATCCCATAGCTCTCATTCAAATAGGCGGCAAGAAGGGCGTTCGGGGGCGTTCCAATCAGCGTCGCCATTCCTCCGATACTGGCCCCGTAAGCGACCCCCAAAAGCATCGCTACACTCAGCCCCTGGTTCCCATCCTTCTCCGCATTGAGGGCGATCAGTGACAGGGCAATGGGCGTCATCATGACCGCCGTGGCTGTATTGGAAATCCACATACTCAGGAAGGCCGAAACCAGCATGGCACCTCCTACTTGCGCGCGAGGCGAACTGCCCACCACCAGCATAGTTGCCAATGCCACCCGCCGGTGTAGCTGACTCCGCTCCATCGCCAACGAAAGCAGAAACCCTCCGAGAAAGAGAAAAATCAGCGGGTGGGCATAGGAACCACTTATCCCTGCGCCACTTCCAAGACCCAGCAGCGGTGTCACCGCAAGCGGCACCAACGCAGTCACTGGTATGGGCAGACACTCAGTCACCCACCAGATCCCCATTAAGAGAGCCAGACCGATTGCTCTCCAGCCCGCATCCGACAATGCGGGATCCGGTGATGACGTCAGACAGAAGAATCCGAATACGCCAATTCCCAAGCCGAGAGCAGCACTTCGTTTACCAAGAACGAGCTTCATTGAAACCTAATTGCACGGAGACAACCCGGCTTTGTGCCAGGCCAAGAGTGCGAGATTCTAGGGGTCCTGCTACCGCTTGCGAGAAACAATCACCGGCGTTTCCAACACCCCAAAAGGAACCATAAAGTAGTCATCACGCCATTTGCCTGGCTCGCCTTCAAGACGCACGTCATACCAATCTGCTTCGCCTGGACCAAAGTCGGGCCAACGGATTGCACCCGTAAAGCTGACTGGTCCGACTTCCGTGAGTTCACCGTCCCGGTGGTGGTGCGGCCCGAGCAGGTTGCGCAACGAATTGATCAACGTCACGGTGACTGCGTTCTCGCCCTTCCTAAGGGCGTCGGTGATCTCGATTTCCCACGGACTCCAAGCCACCGCTCCGAGTTCTTCGCCATTGAGGCTGACATCAATGACCGTCGTTTCCGTTTTTGGAAACGTGAGAAAATAGCGCCGTTCCGGATCGATGTCGCTCATGACGAATGTCTGATCCAGAGCAAAACGCCCTGCGTAAAACGGGTAACCTTGGGGCACCAGATCACCCGAAAACCGGTCCTTTTCCCCTGCCAGTGTAAACTCACTGAAACGATGAATTCCTTGCCGCGGCAGATATTCAATCCGGTCGCGTTGGGTCTCGGGTAGCGGCTTTTTTGATACCTCAGCCGTGACCGCAAAATCCCCGATCAGGTAAATGCTCTCGATCTCGGTGCCGTAACGCTCAACTGCGTCCAAGCTGGCAGGAATGGGTGCCTTGTAGTCGACGACCAGCGAAACAGTGTTCACGCCCTTCTTCATGTGAGGTGCAATATTGGTTTCGCTGACTCGGAACTCCGCATCGCAATAAAACGCTTCCCCGTCAAACGAGACGGACTTCCCATTTATGGTGATCGCGTCGTAGATGTCCGGCTGCTCCACCACCAGGCGGGTCTCTTCCAGTTTGGCATCAACCGTAAACTCGAAGTTCAGGTGCAAAGTGCCATTGTAGGGATTGTGGGTGAAGCGTTCATGAATCCCAATAACCGGTTCGGGCTCGCTGAATGTCTCTCCTCCATCTGTGGAGTAACGCGCGAAATCAAGGGTGATGGCGTTGGGATCCAGACGACGGCCCGTCCACTCGCCTCTAAGTGTCAGCTCGGTCTCGCCCTCATCCGAAAGCCGATAAGTCCGCAAATGCTCCCGGTCCTGGGCAAAGATTTCACCACTGCTCAGGATCAAGGATTGAGCCGGAGCCAATTCGAGCACGTAGGTTCCGTCCGCCTCCGGATCAATCTTCAGAGCCTGACCGCTCGCAGGATCCCATACCAAGGGTTCATTGATCTCTTGAGCAAGGGAGACCTGCACATGGGCCGATTCCAAACGGGAGCTGTTCGCCAACTGAACAAGCGCGCTGTCGTCCTCCAAAGAGCGGTAATACATCAGTACGTCGCCCGCCCCGTCTCCCGTGATTTCCACCAGCGGCGAACGTGCCTCTTTCAGTGCCGGGATGAATTGATCAGACGGGACAACCTTCGCAATTTCCGAAAAAGCGGTCAGCGCCTCCGCCTCGGAATCGCCATCACAAGAGACTGGAAAACCATCAATAACGAGAATCTGCCCCCCGGCATCATGAAAACGAGTCAGCAGATCAATCGTTGTTTTGCGAATCTCGTACATCGGCGGGAGGACAACGACGTCATAACGCATCTCGCCTACGACCAAACTTCCACCCTCTACTTCGGCGATGTCCGCCAGGATTTGCTCGTCGCCGATGTCGAACTGCCGGTGCGCTTGCTGCAACGCGCGCAGAGCTGCGTCAAAAGGATCTTCCCACCGGTCGTAATCCGCTTTCTCCGTCACATGATAGACGCTTTCCAGTGGGCTCAAAATCAGGAGCTCCGGTACGTAATCGCCGCGTGTTGTCGCATAAACCACGCGCGCGATATAGTCCTCCAGCAATTTGTTGTAAGGCCAGTAAGGTTGTTGCGGCGAGAGGGTCGGTGGGTAATCCCGCTTGCGCTCACCCTTCATGCTATAGAGCGACAGGTGGGGGCAGAAGTGGTTGATTCCCAAGGCACAATGGTAATCGGTCAACCACTTGCGGTCCTCAAAAGTCATGTTCTGGCCGCTCACCCCAAAGATCTCGGACAGCCGCCGCTCAAAGCCGTATTGGTTGGCCACGCTGCTGACCGACTTGGCTTTGAGAATCAGGTTATTCAGGTTCAAGCCGAGGTGGTCGATGCCCGGCTGATCCATGTGGCGGTACTGGATCATCAGATTTCCGCCCCCTTCTTTCACCTTCTCGAGTGAATTCTCCTCCCAGTAATGCCCGGTCCAAATCATGCCATGCTCACGGCAAAACTCCCCGATTTGCTGGCTGAAACTGCGTTCGAACTGACGGGCGATCGTCCGGTGATAGTGCAAGCGGATCTTCCTGAAATCCCCGACCTCTTCAAAAAGAGAAGCAAGGTGATCGCGGATGTCGTATCCATGTTCCCGCTCAAACGCTTCGATAATTGTCGGCGAAAACGGCATTTTTCCCACATGCTGGACCAACTCCGTCTGCGGAGCGATTTGCGGCTCGTCGGTAAACATCCCGAACGCCACCGTCCCCATCTCCTCCCGGTAACGCTCCGCGTAGGGAGCATAACTCGAGCCGATGAAATGCTGCACCATTTCCGGGTTCATCAGGTCGACCCAAGTGGTGCCATTGTACCAGCCGCTCCCCATCCGCATCTTGTAGACAACATACTGATAGGCATCGTCCGCGCGCAGCAGCGTCCCGGTCTCCGGCAACGGCGCACCTTTCGGCATCCTTACCAGAGAGCGCGCATGGTAGTCTTCACTTGCGAGGGCAGTCTTTCCACCGGCAAAGCCACTGGGCCACTTATCCTCATCATAAAACCATGCCTCGATCTCCAGCTCGGCCGCCGCCTCGACGCCGGCATCCATCGCTTTCCACCAGTCGTCTCCCAGATATTCGGTCAAAATTCCGATCCGGCTATGCAGGTAAGCACCACCAAAGCCGCCTTCCTTAAACAGAGCCATCTGACGCTTGATCTCCGCCGGTTCCAGCCAGTCGTTCAATGAATAAAAGGGGATCGACCGGTAGGTCATGTCCGGATTGAGAAACTGATCGGGATTCAGCGAGTCTTCGCTTGGATCCTCTGCGCCATTCAGTGGTGCCATCAGGGAAAACGTCGCGGCGCAGAAAACGAGCGTCTGTCGCCAAATAGAGCTTGGGGAATCATGCTTCATGTCAGGGGTAATTGCTTCCTAAGTGGGTTCGTGCGAATACGCCAAAGGCAAAAGCATATCTCTCCCCTCATCAAATTCAAAAGGCTGAAGCCGAAGGGCTGGGATTTGTGCTGAATAAAAACGCCCCCTGTTACCAACGCTCACCTCGTGGCGTGTTTTTCTGCTAATTTCCGCCGCAACCGTGCCCACGGAACCTGCTCATGGATGTCAATGGATTGCGATGCCCCCTCGGCATGGACCAACGGCCATGTCCCGAAGGGAGCCATTACCACCCCAAAATCGTGCCCGTAAAGCCGAAGACCCGTTTCAGTACGCGCCAACACCATCAGCCAACCAGCAGATTCATGGCGGATCCAATTTGCCGGCCCCGGCAGAAACCAGCCCAGATGCGGATGCCGCACCCAGCCACTGGGAGAGATCTCAACTACGCCCAAACTCTCCAGTTCGGGTAATATCTCGCGTGACAAGGGGGCTTCACTGTCATCCCGAAGTGGACTCGTTTCAATTTGCCCCAGAATTTCCCGCGCATCGACAAGCAACCCTCGATACCAGCGCGGATCGGAATCACGAAGAACATTGAGCGCAACCATTTCCGGATAAAGCGACTGTATGTCGTCTGAAGGTTCCAATCCCAATCGCTCAGCGATCATGATTTCCAAGAGATTTTTCAGTGTCCAGTCCACGTTGCTGTTATACCGCCCATACTCATGGATCGGCATATAGCGCGAGCCCGGTAGATCCGCCGGCACTGCGGTGATGACACTCGGAAGCTCGTGCACATTTTTGTCGATCCAATCCTCGAAAGCGCGGTGCTCTGTGCTGCGCGGTTGTACCACCATATCCGATACAAAATGACGAAAAGTCATCGCCACGAAGACAGTTGCCGCGACAGGGACGACGAATCGAAACGGCCAGCGGCGCGGAATCATACGATACCAGCCCGCCGCGGAAATCAAAGTGATGAGAGCAGCCGGCACCGCCAATGTGCGATAGGGTGCGTAGGTTCCAGAAGCGACCAAGGGCGCACCAGCCGCAATGACAAGTGCACCCAAACATACCACAGCTGCGACCGCTTTCCCCCACCCCACCCTGCCGACTTGACTGAAGCACCAGTAAAGAATCCCTACGCAAACAAACAGATGGGTCCAGCCGAGCCATGCACCCCAAAGAAATGCACTCCAGCTGGTTGAAATGAATGGCAAGGTCTTGAAGACATAAAATATCAAATTCTCACCCATTGCGCTCAACGCACCGGCTCGGGCCGCGCGTTCGCTCTCCGGGAAAAGGCTGATCACTGCCAATTTATAGCTCGCGAAGTAAACAAGGAGGATTCCACCAAAATGGGTCAGTGATCTGAAGGCACGTAACAGCGCATTGCGATCCCCCCGCAAAACCAGCTCCAAGGCGAGCGGAAGCAGGAAAAAGCCTGCCATCGCCTGATATATCATCTCGGCAGCAAGCGCGAGGCAGGACGCTCCGATCCACAAGCCCCAGCGCGGTCGCCACCGATCCAGCGATGCCAGACTCATCCATCCGGCGAGAAACGCCAAGGCCGCTGCCCAAGAATGCGGTGCCGCCGCTCCCCAAAAAGTGCTCACAGCCATGGCCGGCGTCAGCAGGACGATCACCGCGATGCAGGCTGAGACAACTCTGCCGGTGTCCCAACGTAGCCGGCAAGCGGCATAAATAGCCAACGTCGTCAGCAGAAAGCCGATGACGCCAAAGGCACGTAACCAAATCGCATTTTCCGTAGATCCCAACAGCTTCCAAGCGTTCAGGACAATCAATCCATAAAGAGGCCGTCCCTCCGCCGCCATATCGTTGTTCCACCAGGAAAAGGAGTCCCAGCACGCCATCCTCAATTGCAGGAAATCATCCTCGTAAGCGAAATACTCCAGGTGGAAGGCTGTCAGTGCGACTCCAACAGCAATCAAAAGCAGTGTGATGACCTCGCGCGTATGTGCAGGTTTCATGATTTCTGTGCCTCGTGCCTCAATCAGCGGCGGGGGCGCGTCCGCGCCAGTTTTCTCAAATTACTGATTGCCTCAAGTATACTTCCCCCCGCCACCCAGGCGCGGGTTCGTCCATAGGTAATAGGAACTTCGCACCAGCGCTTGGTAAAGGCGCGGTAGCGAATTTCAGTCTGGAAAAAATGCGCCCGGCTCATCACGCCGTCCCGCACGATCTCTTCCAGAAACCCTCGCCGATAGAGCTGGAATCCGCCGGTCAGATCGGTCATCGGACACTTCAGCATCATTCTCGCAAGCTGCGAACCACCCCAGCTCAGCAATCGGCGACTCATCGGCCCTTGGTGACTTCCACCCGAAAGAAAACGGCTCCCGCCAACGTAGTCATAATCGTGCGCACGGGCTTCCAGAAACAAGGGGATTTGGGATGGCAGGTGGCTGAACCCTCCATCCATTTCAAGAATCCATCCGCAGCCTGCCATCAGTGCGGCGCGGTAGCCGGCGAAATAGGCGTCAACGACACAGCGATTTTCCGGTGCCCAAACCAGTCGGATCCTCGCGTCCGCCTGTGCCATTCCATCAATCAACGCACGCGTTCCATCGGTACTGACCCGATCCAACACCGGATGAATGGTGTCTGCCGGGCCAATGTAGCTCAGAATTTCCTGCAGAAGCGCTTCAACCGTCTCTTGCTCGTTGGCTAAAGGCAGGATGATACCCAAAGAGCCTTGGATAGCGCAACCGGTTCTTGTGTCCTGAGGATTATTCATATTCCCGATGATTTTCAGACCAAACTCCTTCCAGCCCCGACAGATAAACGTGCCAAATTGATCTCCCCAGCTGCTAAAACAAGATTTAATCAGAGGTAGATCCACTCTTTCATTACAACCGGATCGTTGTTCGAGACGCAGCAGAATCATGAAGAGCGGTGGGCGTATAAATCAAAGTTTATAGTCGACGCCCAAAGTTCCCAAGCCTTGCTTCCACGCAGATTACGCATGTAGATCCCCGCGATTGGCGCACGATGACCTCTTCCAAAACAGCCCTTGTGCTTACTTCGATTTCGGCACCCAATCCCGTTCTGCAAAGTCTCGCGGCAGGCGCAGCCAAGGCGGGCTGGGACTTCCTGATAATCGGCGACACGAAATCACCGGATTCATTCGAACTCGAGCATTGCCGGTTCTTCAGCGTTGAGGAACAGCAGAAGCTGCCTTTTGCGTTGGCCGGCATTTGTCCGACTCGCCATTACGCACGCAAGAACCTGGGTTACTTGCTCGCCATTCAGGAAGGTGCACGCGTCATCGTAGAGACGGACGACGACAATTTTCCCCGTGACGCTTTTTTCGAGCCACGTCGCCGCGAGCTGAGCGGGCATCTGTGTCGGCAAACAGGCTGGGTCAATGCCTACCGTTATTTCACCCAAACTCGGATCTGGCCCCGCGGTTATCCGCTGAACCGGATCCGGACGGATACCGTTCCTGCACGTCTCGCTGACCTCGAAGTCGCCATTCTTCCGGCACCTATTCAACAGGGTCTGGCAGATGAAAACCCGGATGTAGACGCCATTTTCAGACTCGTCTGCGATCTGCCCGTAACCTTTGAACACGGGGGTAATTTGTTGCTGAAAGAAGGAGCTTTCTGCCCGTTCAACAGCCAGAACACGACGTGGTTTCAGGAGGTTTTTCCGCTGCTCTACCTGCCGGCGCATTGTTCGTTTAGAATGACAGACATCTGGCGGGGTCTGATTGCTCAACGCATTCTGCAAACAGCCGGTCTAGCCATTGCCTTTCACGGTCCTACGGTATGGCAAGAACGCAATGAGCATGACCTGATGCGCGATTTCGCGGATGAGATTTCCGGCTACACAGGTTATGAGGAATTTGTGGCGACGCTGGCTGGCCTCAATCTTTCGAACGGGCTCGATGCGATGGCCGAAAATCTCCGCACGGTTTATGGCGCGCTGACTGCGAAAGGCTTTTTCGGGAAAGAGGAACCTGCTCTGGTAGAAGCTTGGTGCAAGGACCTGGCGCATGTGGGCATGCTGCGCCATTGATTCGCTTCGAAGGTACCGCCCGCAGTTTTTTCGATGGGGTTGGGCCTTTGTGTTTTCCCCGATTCGCACTTGTGCACGCATCTTCAGCGGGCAATATGCTCCCATGCATTATTTGCCACGGCTGCTGGAGTTGATGAAACGGGGAGACTACATCCCCTTGCCGGAAGACCGTATCGCGGAGGAACTGGAGATCCCCGAGACAGAGCGCGAGGAACTCCACCGCGAGATCGGGCAACACCTGCGGCAAGGGACCCTCGTCAAGCTGAAGAAGAATCGGCTCTGCCTGCCGCGCGACGCGGACTTGATCACCGGTACCATCCGGTTTCGCCAAGGCGGTTCGGCCTTCATGTTTGCCGAAACGGGAGACACTCAACAACCGCCCACAGCCTATCAAATCCGAGCCGAAGATACCGCCGTGGCCATGCACGGAGATCGCGTAGTCTGCCGCATCAATCAGGATCCGCAGGCAAATCGGCGGCGGCATAAGGGCGGAAAATTCAATAATCGCGCAGATGAACCGACTGCCCGTGTAATCCGGATCCTCGAGCGCGCCAACGAGGTCCTCACTGGAACACTCCGACGGAGCAAACATTTTCATTACGTCGTCCCGGGGGATCCTCGGATCCAGCAAGACATCCTGGTGCCGGATCCAGCGGACTCGACTCTGAGCTTTCAACCCCGGATCGATGACAAAGTCGTCGTGCGGCTGGCCCCTTGGGAACAACGTCACCTCAATCCGGAAGGGGAAATCATTGAGGTGCTGGGGCGCACATTCGAACCCGGAGCGGAATATCGGGCGCTCCTCCGGCAATACAAGCTCAACCCGGAATTTCCGCCGGAAGTCACGGCCGAAGTGGCGGCCATTCCGGCAAAAGTCGAACGATCAGAAATCGCTTACCGTCGGGACATCCGGAAGGTTTTCACATTTACGATCGATCCTCAGGATGCGAAGGATTTTGACGACGCGCTTTCGCTTGAACGGTTGGACGATGGCAATTTACGGATCGGGATTCATATCGCGGATGTGAGTGCCTACGTAAAACCAGGGACCGCTCTCGATCGCGAAGCCTTCAACCGCGGCAATTCCACCTACCTCGTCGGCACCGTGATTCCGATGCTGCCGCACGCGCTTTCCAATGGGATCTGTTCGCTGGTCGAAGATGAGGATCGGCTGACAAAGTCCGTTTTTCTCGTCGTGACGCCAAATGCAAAAATCGTCGGAACCGAATTTGCCAACACCGTGATTCGCAGCAACAAGCGGCTGGCCTACGAGCAAGCCTATGCACTGCTGAAAGAGGACGCTCTCGAGAAAATTCGCGAGCTGCCCGAGCCGCCCAAGCACCAAACCGCGGCCACCGGTCGCGCCCTGCGCTCCCTCACCGACCAGGAGCTCAGCCAGTTGCAGACGGACATCCGCACCTTCTGGAGCATCGCCTCAAAATTCCGGGCTCGGCGGATGCGGGCAGGCAGCCTCGATCTCGATATGCCGGAGACCAAGATCTTCGTCGATCCGCAGGGCTACGCGGAACGCTTGGTTAAAATCGAACACGACGAAAGCCACCAATTGATCGAAGAGTTCATGTTGGCGGCCAACGAAGCCGTTGCCACCACGCTCAATCGGCGACGCCTGCCGGCCATCCATCGCGTGCATGACAAACCCGATCCCTCCAAACTCGACGACCTCGCCGAATATATGGAGACCGCCGGTCTCAAGCCCGGAAACCTCGCTGAGAAAAAGAATGTCTCCGCGCTCCTGCGCAACATCAAGACCCACCCGCAGACACACACCCTGCGCGTGATGGTCCTGCGCAGCCTCAAGCAGGCACAGTATCGGGCGTCACCAGACGGCCACTACGGACTGGGGAAGCAGAACTATCTGCATTTCACTTCGCCGATCCGGCGTTATGCGGATCTCGTGGTCCACCGGATCATGGATCGCTATCTGGTTCCCGAAGATCAAAAACCACCGGAGGATCGGCTGCAGGATTACGACATGGGTCGGCTTTCTGCGGTGGCCCAGCACCTTTCGATCACCGAGCAAAATAGCACGGAAGCGGAACGGGAATCGAACAAGATCAAGATCCTCGAATACTTTGAACGGGAACTGGCCAAGCAACCGCGCAACGAGTTCGAAGCAGTGATCATGGACGTGCGCAACCACGGCATGTTTATCGAGCTGACCCAGTCACTCGCCTACGGACTGGTCCACGTCTCCACCCTGCACGATGACCTTTATTCGATCAACAGCGACGGCAACGCCCTGATTGGGCGAAAAACAAAACGGCGCTTTGCGTTGGGAGACAAAGTCATGGTCTCCGTTTACCGGGTCGATCGCTTCAAGCGACAAATCGATTTTCAGGTCGCCCGCAGCGGACCTGAAAAGCCCGGTACATCGGGGCAAAAAGCCAGTGGTCCGCGGTCAGAGGTCTTGCCGTCAGGAGGTTCCTCAAAAAAGCGGCGTCCTCGCGGAAGCTCCAAGCCAACAGACAAAGACGCAGGCAAATCCCGTAAATCCGGCGGTTCGCGACGACGTTCCTGATTCCCGTTCGCAGACCTCCTCAACGCCAGAGGGTTCGGGGGTAAATCCCGGAGGTGTGCAAGTGCTCGAGGCGGTGGGCAGCTTCATCCTTATCTTCCGGATACGTGACCCCAATCCAAGATTCCGGAGACGCAAGCACTTGAACCGTTGCTTGCCCGCGCCGAATCATTGTCGCGATGGCTGCCGGCAGGTAAAATTCGGATCCCGGCTCCCGCCCGCGTTCGGCGAGGAATTGCGTGAACTGATCTTCCAGAAACCCAAAAACATCCGGCGTGCAGACAAAAAAGTTCATCGAAGTGGGGGTATCTGGAGCGAACGGCACAATCTGGTGTTCGCCCAGTACCGCTTCAGGACCGACACCGCCAGCCCGCACCCGGGGTTGCTCAGTAACGGTACGGAGCAGTCCTTTCTCATCAACCTCGCAGATCCCACGGGACACTGCTCCGTGTGGTGAAAGGGTCTTAGCTAATTCAAATGCCACCAGTCCGAATGAAACGGGCCAGCGCTGCGGAGGAATGCTCCGGATAAAATCGGCAGCGAACTGAAAGGAGGCGCGCCCGTAAAAATCATCGGCATTGATGATGGCAAACGGCCCATCAATCAGGCGTTTAGCCACGAGGACGGCATGCCCCGTTCCCCACGGTTTCTCCCGTTCCTCTGGAACCAGCACGCCGACTGGCAGTGAATGGAGCTCCTGCAGCACATAATCGACGTGGATCACATTGCGAAAGCGGGCGACGATTTGGGCAAAAAAGGCATCCTTAAAATCACCTCGAAGAACAAAGACCACTCGGCCAAACCCTGCTTCAAGCGCATCAAAGATGGCGTATTCGAGCAGCGTTTCGCCGTTCGGGCCCAACCCTTCCATTTGTTTGAGGCCGCCAAAGCGTTTACCTAGACCGGCTGCGAGGACGAGTAGGGTCGGTTTGACGCTTTCACCACTGGCACGGTGAGACGAAGGGATTAATGCGCTCATAGGGGAGGAGGAGACTGTTTGAGCGTGCCGGACGATGCAGCTTTTATTTCAGGCGCATGGCGTAAATCTTCGCCCCGGTAGAGAAAAATGGCTTCTTCGGCGAGATTGGTCGCGTGGTCGGCGATACGCTCGAGTGATTTGGAAATAAAGATTAAGTGGAGATGGCTGGCCACATTTTCCGGCTCCCGGGCGAGAATGGCAGAAAGTTGGCGATAGTTCTCACGATGCAGCGCATCGACTTCATTGTCGCGGTTCGGCAAGAGGCGGGCCTTTTCCGAATCTTCGTCGACCAGACAACCAATCGCATCCCGCAACATCTCGATTGTCAGCTCGGCCATGCGGGGAATGTGGTGAAGCGAACGGGGCGGAATCTCCGACAGCAGTTCGCGGGTACGTTTGGCGATGGTGCAGGCTTCATCCCCTACCCGCTCAAGATTCTGGCCTGCTTTCATGCCGATCGCTACCAAGCGCAGTTCGGTCGCAACCGGTGCCCGTAGTGAGATGTAACGCAGACCTTCGTTGTCGATCCGAAGTTCCAGCTGGTCAATGGCATCGTCCTGCTGCAGCGCCTCTTCGCACAGCTCGATCCGCCCCTCAATCAAGGCTTGAGTCGCCAGGCGGACAATCTCGATCGCCCGCTCTCCCATCAGGACAAGCGTCGAACGAAAGGCTTCCAGTTCACTGTGAAAAAAGCGCTTCATGCTTTGGATTTCAGCAATTCCATTTTATCCAAAACGGCCTGAGACATAGGCCTCCGTTTGCGGGTCGGCAGGATTGATGAAGATCTGCTCGGTGTCGTTGTACTCAATCAGACGTCCCTGATAAAAGAAAGCGGTGCGGTCCGAGACGCGAGCAGCCTGCTGCATATTGTGGGTAACGATGACGATCTTGAAGTCGTTTTTCAGCTGGTGAATCAGCTCCTCAATACGCGCCGTCGCCACCGGATCAAGGGCCGAACACGGTTCATCCATCAGCAGCACTTCCGGTTCCACCGCCACTGCCCGGGCGATGCAGAGACGTTGTTGTTGCCCCAGAGAAAGGTCTGTTCCACGCGCAAACAATCGATCTTTGACTTCGTCCCACAAGGCCACGCGCTGCAAGCTGCGTTCCACCCGTTCATCCAGAGCGCTTTTGGTGCGAAAACCCTGCAGTCGCAATCCGAAGGCAATGTTCTCGTAAATCGACCGCGGAAAGGGATTCGAGCGTTGAAAAATCATCCCGACCCGCTGGCGGAGCGAGATTACATCGACCCCGCGCTGATAGATATCTCGTCCTCCAATCCGCACTGTTCCCGCGTGGAGCTGAGCACCATCAATGAGGTCGTTCATGCGATTGAGGCAACGTAGCAAAGTCGATTTGCCGCAACCAGAAGGTCCGATAAATGCGGTCACACCCTCTGCTTCCATCGCCAATGAGATATCATCGAGAATCCGCCCATCACCATACCCAAAGGTCAGCCCGCAGACTTCAATCAGCGGTGAAGAGCGGACGAGAACTTCGGGTTCGGCGATGGAGGTTGTCAGGTTCATGGAAAAAATCAGGCCTCGGGTGGGCGTGGAGCGCGGTAGCGTTGGCGGAGAACAACTGAAATCAGCGCCACTCCGCCCACGATGCAGAGAAACACGAAAGCCGTCCCATACTGCATGCGCGCGGTATGCTCATTGTGCGGCAACTTCGATGCAACGATGTAAATATGGTAAGGTAAGGCCATCACTCCCTGAGTGAGGAAATCGCCCGGGGCCGCGACCTCCCAAGGCAGGCGATCACGGATTGCGTAGGCCGCCGTGAACAGAATGGGTGCTGTCTCACCGGCAACGCGGGCAACTCCAAGAATCGAAGAGGTCAAGATTCCTGGCAGTGCGTAAGGAAGCACATGGCTACGGACCATCTGCCACCGCGTGGCACCCAGCGCCATGCCAGCCTCGCGATAACTCCACGGAACCGAACGAAGCGCTTCTTCGCTCACTGTGATAACGACCGGCAACACCATAAACCCCAGGGTGAAACAACCCGCGATCAGCGACTGGCCCCATCCCAGAAAGAGGACAAACATGCCCAAGCCGAAAAGGCCGAATACGATTGAAGGAACGCCCGCCAGATTAGCGATGGACAGGCGAATCAAACGGATAAAGCGACCCGCCCGGGCAAATTCGCTCAGATAGATCGCAGCGCTGATTCCAAGAATCAGAGCAATCGCCATGGATCCAACCGTCAGAAACAAAGTGCCCATGATGGCCGGAAAGATCCCTCCGGCAGAGTAGGGATAGGCGTCGGTGGGCACATCCACACTCGTCAACCCACGGCTGCGTAAAAAGTCCTGATAAGCGCTTTCGCTCAGCGCGAATTGTTCGCCTCGATGGGCAAAGACATGAAGCGTCTCCGGCGCACCGGTTAAAAATTCGAAATTGATCAGAGGCCATTCCGCGATCAACAACGCCCGGCTGCCTTCCCAAAAAATCTTTCCCACAATAATCGCAGCCCCCAGCAGAATGCCGTAGGTCATGAGCCGAAAGCAGCCAAAAGCGGCCCGCTCCAAAACCTGCCGCCGGCCTTGGCAGGTGGCACTCCATCGGTCGGGGGTCGGATCTTGGCGTGGAGGATTCATCACTCAGATCACCGGCCGAAAGCGGCGAACAATGCGTTGGGCCGCAAAATTGATTCCGAGGCAGAGAAGGAACAGGATGGTTCCGATGACAAACAGGGAGCGGTAGTGCAAGCTGCCTTGAACCACCTCCCCCATTTCCTGCGCAACGATTCCGGTCAAGGTATGCACCGGTTGAAAAACCACTCCGAGGCCTTCGGTAAAATCAGGAATAGCCACCCGATTTCCTGCACACAGCAATACGATCATTGTTTCACCGACCACCCGCCCAAATCCGAGGAGCACCGCAGAAGCGATGCCTGAGGCGGCCGCAGGTATCATGACCTTAAAAATCGTTTCGAGGCGGTTAGCCCCAACCGCATAACTCGCTTCCAAGTAGGAGCGTGGCACCGCCCGCAAGGCATCCTCCGAAAGCGTAAAGATGGTGGGCACCGCCATCAACGCGAGGAGACAACCGGCGGTAAACGCATGAATCCGGTCGTCAAAGGGAAATCCCGGAAGCCAGGCAAGTGTCTCCCAGCTGCCCACGGTGCGTAGCCAGGCGCCAAGAACAGCAATGCCGAAAAATCCAAGAACGACCGAAGGAATGGCCGCGATCAGCTCGATCGCCGGCTTGAGGATGCTGCGCTCGCGGCCGCCTGCCACTTGATTGACATAAATCGCACCAGCCAAACCCAAGGGCACCGCGAGCGCGAGGGCGATCCCCGCGACCAATAACGACCCCGTCAACAGTGGCAACAGGCCGTACAGATCGCGCCGAAAACTGTTGGTCACCCATTCGCTGCCGGTAAAAAAGGCTGCAGTTGCCTGCCATAGCGACACGGGCTCCGACGGAGACCAAGCGCTGAGCCGCTGATCCCACTCAGGCACCTCGCGGGCTCCACGCTGTAAAAGAGTCTCGAGCAGTGCCCTTGCCTCACTTCCCTCAGATGAGACCACCCGCGGCAGCGATTCCGCCGCCCGGGTAAACAGTTCTGGCCATCCTCTCGCCAGTTCCCGCCATGCGGCCAATCCTTCTTGGGCGCGCTGTCGCGTGTGGGTTTGGAGCGCCTCGCGCATTGCCGAATCGGTCTTCGCTGCAGCGCCGAGCGGCGTTTGTTGTTCTCGACTTTGAGCAGCGAAACCAACTGCTAGATTGCGCATTTCGGACACCGCATTTTCGAGCGCGTCTGCCACCTCCCGCCATGGGTCTAACGCAGCGGCCACTTCAGGGCCGGAAAAGCCCTGCTTCTCCAGTGCGCGATATTCGACTGCTTGCACATGATGCGCCCAACGCACCAGTGCCATCCCCTCATCTGCCACAGCATTCACTTGGTCGGCAAATTCCATGCCGCTGATCCGATTCTCCCGGAGCGCCTGCGCATAACCCGGGAAAAAGCCAATCGCTTCCCGAAAGAGAAAGAGCGAGATGAGGAGCAACACCACCACCGCAACGCTGGCGTTGGCCCCCAAATACCACCGCACGGCCCGGTCAATGATCCAATTGCGGCGATTGCGCATGCTATCTTCCCAAACTCTCATCGGGCGGAAAAATCTCCGTCAGCGACCGGAATGAAGCCCGCCCCCGTAACTTCCCGCTGTCCTTCCCGACCAAGCGTCCAGTCAAGGAATGCCTGCAAGGCGGGCTGTCGATCCGCCGCATCGAAGACAAAATAAAGCGGTCGAATATAAGGATAACGGCCCGACGCCACTGCTTCACGGGTCGGTGACAAACCGTCGATTGAAACGATCTTCAGCCCCGGAGTACGAATATATGCCAAGCCGAGATAACCAATACTCCCGGGGCTGGAAGCAACTTCGGCGGCGATACGTTCATTTCCTGCCAAGAGCCGCACATGCGAACCGTAATCTCGTTCCCGCATCGCCAAGTGACGAAAAGCAGCATGGGTCCCCGAGGCGGAATTACGAATATACGGGGAAATGGGCCCCGGTGGCGCTTCCAAGGCAATCCAATCGCGATAATCGCCGGTAAAGATCTTTTCGACCTCGTCCCGGCTCAGCTCCATTACCGGATTCGCCGCGTTCACCACTACAGCGATGGCGTCGTAAGCCACGACGACGGCCTCCAGTTCCACCCCCGCCTGCGCGGCACGGGCTCGTTCGCTTTCGGACAAATCCCGGCTCACCATCGCGAGGTGTGCACGGCCATCGATCACCCCTGCAATCCCGGTACTGGAACCTTCGGCAGAGATTTCAAAAAGAGCATCCGCCCGCTGTTGTTGAAAAGCCTCACGCATGCGCGGCATCAATCGCGCACCCAAGGTATCCGACCCTTTAACGACAATGAGGGCCTCGTTCGCGCCAACAGCAGGTTCTGTCAAAAAACAGAGCCAGCAAAACCCGAACCACATCCACTGCGGGAACCTTGCCATTCGTCCGCCATTCCCGGAGCTGTCCCAATTGTCGGCAAGCCGGAAAGAAAATGTCACACAATTGTCACGTTGACACCACTTCGAGCGAATCGTCGCGATAACTCAGCAAATCACTCATCCGTGCAAATTGATCGATCCAGGCTGCTTCGGAATCGAGCCCTTGGACCAGTTGGTCGAAAAGGTCCCGCTTGTGCGACTTGAGCGCCTCAATCCGCGCCTCGATCGTGCCGCGGGTGACCAGCCGGTAGACAAAAACCCGGCGTTGCTGCCCGATTCGGTGAACCCGGTCAATCGCCTGGGCTTCCACCGCTGGGTTCCACCAAGGATCGAGCAAAAACACGTATTCGGCCGTGTTCAGCGTGATGCCAGTTCCCCCCGCCTTGAGACTCACAAGGATAATGCCGGCCCCTTTCGTTTTCTGAAAACCATCGACCGGGGCACGGCGATTTGTGGTGGCTCCCGTCAATTTGAAACGTGGCAGCTCGGGAAACCGCTCGGCGAGCACACCGTCCAAACGTTCGAGCAGGCGCACGAATTGGCTGAAGACAACCACCTTTTGACCAGAACTGACGATCTCCTCCAGGCGTTCCACCAAGGCCACGATTTTGCCGCTTTGCAGGGGGTCATCGCGGCGCCACGGAAGCAGCCCCGGATCGCAGCAAACTTGCCGTAAACGCGTGAGCAAACTGAGAAAAGGAATCGCCCGGCGGCGCATAGCGGAAGCAACGTCATTACCAAACTCCGCTTCGCCCGTCTCGGCCAAGCGGCGGTATTCGTTCAGCTGTACCGCCGTGAGCGGACAGTGCAGGGTCATTTCCACCTTGGCAGGCAATTCCGCAACCACTTCTGCCTTCGTCCGGCGTAACATGAACGGTGCCAACTGACGGCGCAGCATCGCCCCGACCTCATGTTCTCCAAAACTCTGTAATACACTTTCCAGACGACGGCGGGATCCAAGAAACCCGGGCATGAGAAACCGAAAAATGGTCCAGAGATCGAGGTGCCGGTTTTCGAGCGGCGTTCCCGTCATCGCCAAACGATGCGTTGCCCGCAGGTTGAGACAGGCTTGTGTCACTTTCGCGTCGGGATTTTTGATCATCTGCGCCTCATCCAGCACAGCAAAACCAAACGACACCTGCTCAAGTAACGGTCTATGTCGTCGCAATTGGGTGTAACTCGCTATCCAGATCGTCGGTTGCTGATGATCGACAAAATTGTCGTCCCCTCGAAGCACACGCAGCGGCAGGTGCGGAAAGAACTTTTCCGCCTCCCCCTGCCAGACCGGAACGACGCTGGCCGGACAGACAATCACCGATGAAATCGGCTCACGCGCCCAATGCAGTGCAATCAAAGCAAGGATTTGCACCGTTTTCCCCAAGCCCATTTCGTCTGCAAGCAGAGGGTGGCATCCGGTTCCGAGTAGACGTTCCAACCAGCGCACCCCACAGACTTGATAGGGTCTCAGAAACGAAGGCACCGAAAGCTCCGGCCGTTGATCATCCTGCTCCACCTTTTTTCGCCACGCCTCAATCTCGCTTGATGCTTCGACGGGAATCGTTCCCTGAGCCAGAAAGGAGAACAGCATGTAACGCGGAAATCCCATTCCCTGCCCTTGTTCGAAAAGCGGCCCCCAATCCGCCACCCGACGCGCCGTTTCATCGCTCAAGCGCACCAGTCCCCGATCAGGCACCAGCACGGCCTGCCGAGGATTGCGGATCAGGGGGAGAATCTCGTCTTCAGCAAGCTGCTGTCCGCGATCCCGACCTTCCCAGCTGAACTGCAGGCCTTTCGCCGACCCACCCACCTTGAGAGTGAGATCAACGGTGCGCATGCCCCCGGCGAGGTGCCGCATGCGCGGGTCGGCATCCACTTGGAAAAAGGAACGCCACTGCGGCAATTCCTTGGTCACAAAAGCAGTCATCTGCTGCGGATCCTTAAGCAGGTATTCGCGTTCCCCTTTTTGAGGAGCAAAATGAGCCCGCCGGGCGCGCGAGGTCAACCGGATGAGCATCTCCCGCTCCCGCGGCGTCATCGCCCCACCGCCAAAAGCATTTTCCCGCGGTTTCCCGGGCATTTGCCAAAAGGCTTCGAGACGGATTCCTCGAGTCGTCAAAGTCAATCCCACCGCTAGTTTGCGGGGTGGTGGTTCCGCCTTGGCTCGGATCGGACGAGAGTCGTCCGTCTGGCGGGGAGCGCTGGCTGATGCGGGTTTCGCCGAGGGGGCCTCGGCCAGCGGCAAGGGGTCCACTTCCTCTGCCAGCAGTTCTTCCAGCTCATAAAGCCCCGCGGCGGCCAATGCCCGTCCTTCAAGTTTATCCGGAATCGAATGCCGCACTTGAAACGCGTCGTCCTTCCATTCGACCACCGCGTAAATATCGTCGCGAGCCCTCCCTCCGTGAAAAATGGCCAGCTCGTCAGTGAGCTCGAGCGAACGCACATCATCGCCCCGATAGATTTCCCGCCCGCGGGCAAGCTCACGATCCGAGAAGACTTGCTCCCACGGGCGAAGTAACCGGTTCAACCAGTTCTCCAAGGCACGAGGCGAGTACTGACGCTGAGGGGCTCGGGACATTACAAAAAACCCCTAGCATGGGATTTCGCCCGGAACCGCGCAAGACCGAACGGGCTGCGATCCCGCGACCATTCCGACCTTTCAAACTGTGCCTCGCTAATCTTCGCCCGAAGATTGAGCAGCTCTTGGACCGATCTTAATAACGGCCGAAAGTGTTTCACGCGGTCCGGATGTACCCCGGCGGCTTCCCGCATGGAAAGCGCTCATTTTTATAGCCACCCCTTGGAGTGCCTGGAGGCGATCGAGCGAAACCGGCATGACCACGCCTCCACTTTCACCGGGCTGCAATTCGCCCACTGTATAAAGGTAATCAGCCCCATCCAGAGTCAGAGCCAGGCGGGACTGCCTCACTGTCGTCGTGCCCCGGTTCTGGAGGGAAAGATACACCGGCACGGTGCCATTGTTGATATTGGCTAAATCAGCATAGGGTGCGACTACGGCCAGATCCGAAATGCCGCCGGTATTGCGGCGAAGCGCCCGCTCCATATTGAGTATGCCGGCACCGAAAGCTCGATCTTTCCCCGGTGGGCCCGCTTCATCCGCTTCTTTCTGAAGGATTTCGGCGGCGGTACGGGCTGTCATCCCAGGGTTCTCGCTCATCAAAAGGGCAATCGCTCCCGAAACAAACGGTGCGGCTGCTGAACTGCCGCTCACACTGATAAAGCGCTCCCCAAGCCACGTGGAATAGACCCCCACTCCGGGAGCAGCCAAGTCCACCGCGTCGCCGGTGTTGGCGAATCCCGGTAGCTGGCTGCGGGCGTCGACCGAGGTCACCGTGATTACTTCCGCATAATTAGCCGGAGAACGGACCGTCGCCCAACCTTCATTTCCCGAAGCCGCCACAATCACCACGCCCCGCGCATAGGCATAGGAAACAGCCCGGGCTAAAGCTGAAGAGCTATAACGCGAACCCGCACTGATATTGATAATCTGAGCCCCCATATCGACCGCCCGAATGATCCCCTGGGCCAAGACGAAAGTATCGCCCTGCCCTTGTGCATCGAGAACCGGAATATTGAGCAGCGTAGCCCCCGGAGCCAAACCGCGGGCGTAGGAATCCCGTCCCACCAACAGGCCGCTCATCGCAGTGCCGTGACCGTTTTGATCTTCACCCGAATTCCCTTCTCCATAAACCGCACTTACAATGTCTGCGCCGGATAATGCGACATGATCCGCAATTCCCGTGTCGAGCAGGGCGATACGCACGCCCGTGCCCCAATTTTCCGGAATAGACTGGATACCGAGGAATGCCAGAGCCTGATCCCGAAAGGGTTCAAGCCCTTCAACCATGAATCCTTCGGGATCGGGGTATTCGGGAAGCCCGATCGGAAAAATATAATCTTCTTCCTCCGGGCGCAGGCGGTTCAAGGTGGCGGCATCACCGGCCACGCGGAGCAATCCCAACTCCGGGATGGTTCCCAAAACCCGCAACCCGGCAGCCTCTGCTGTTTTGCGCAACGCATCCAGCTCCTCGGAAGATCCAACCTGCCACACCCGTTGACCGGGCAAAGCACCTGCAGGTTCCTCTTCAGGCCGAGGAAGCGAGCCGAGGTTTTCCTGGGTTTCCTCTGGGTCCAAAGACCTCCCCCCGAAGTCCAGATTGGGAGCATCCGGCAAATCTTCCGCAGCCGCGATGGCTCGAATTGCATCCAGTCCCGCATTCCGATCATCTGGCTGGAGGAAGAGCAACCAGACAACGAAGCAAACGGCACCGATTCCCACCCCCACTCCAAGTCCTCGTGCCGTTATGCTCATTTATTTTTGCTACAGAATGCGACGTCCATCGGGCGCGTCAATGGATGCGTAACCTTCAGGGAAGCCAAGGGTATTTCCGAAAATCCGGAGCGCGCTTTTCGAGATACGCCCGGTGCCCTTCCTCACCTTGCTCTGTCAGGTAATAAAGCAAGGTGGCGTTACCGGCAAGTTCCTGCAGCCCTGCTTGCCCGTCAACATCCGCATTGAATGCGCTCTTCAGGCAGCGGATCGCTAACGGACTCTTTTGAAGAATTTCGCGAGCCCAGGTGATGCCTTCAGCTTCCAGCTCGTCAACCGGAACGACTTTATTGACCAGGCCCATCTCAAGGGCCTCTTGCGCCCCGTACTGACGGCACAAATACCAGATCTCCCGGGCTTTTTTTTGGCCCACGATGCGCGCCAGATAACTCGCGCCAAACCCGCCATCAAAGCTGCCGACTTTCGGGCCCGTTTGTCCAAAGACAGCGTTGTCCGCCGCGATGGTCAGGTCGCAGACGACATGCAAGACATGGCCTCCGCCAATCGCGTAACCCGCCACCAGCGCGATCACCACCTTTGGCATGGTCCGGATGAGCCGTTGTAGATCGAGCACATTGAGCCGTGGTACTCCGTCTTTGCCCACGTAACCTCCCTGCTGCTCGCCCCGGATCCGTTGGTCGCCACCACTGCAAAAAGCGTATTTTCCGTCCGTCTGGGGATTCATCCCCGTGAGCAAAACCACCCCGATCGAAGTGTCATCCCGCGCGTCGCTGAACGCCGTGATCATTTCCGCCACCGTGTCCGGCGTGAAAGCATTCCGCCGATGCGGGCGGTTGATCGTAACCTTGGCGATCCCTTCGGCCTTTTCGTAAACGATTTCCTCAAACTCACGGACTTTGACCCAGTTCATTCCGCCACCGTAGTGCTCGAAGGGTCCGGGGCAATCCCGCGATTCTGCCGCCATCCAAACTGAGGTTTATTCTACCCGGAAAGGAAATTTAATCCGAACGCGAACCGCGACGGGCTGCCCATCTTTCACCGCTGGTTCAAAACGCCATCCCTGCACCGCCTCAATCGCCGCCATTGAAAGCAGCGGATGGGTGGAAGAAATCGCATGAACCTGATCTGTGGAGCCAGTCCTGGTGACGACAAATCGTAATTCAACGATACCAGCGATCTTGTCTCGAAGGAGGGGGGCTGGATACCGTGGAGCTGGTTGGCTGATTGCTCGCGGAAATACATCCACCTTTGCCAGATCGTAGGTTTCGGTGTCCGGTGCACGATAACCCAGCGGAACCGGCACCGTGATCACCACCTTGACCGGCTCTCCCGCCACCCGTGCCGGCTCAAAACGCCACCGAGCGACATAGTCCAAAAATTCCGGAAGCAGAATCGGCGGGATCGGATCCCCGCTCAGCTTGGGGAAGCGGGGAATCCCATCCTCATCGATCAAAAGCGTCACCCGCGGTTTGATCGCCCCATAGCGCAAATAAAGGCCCTCGGAATATGGAACGATCGCTCCACTGACCAGACGCGGAGGAGTGTCCATCTCCGACGGAGTGATATAGTTCTCCGGTGGGCCACTGTCGTTCCATCCCTGCTCTTCCAACCATCTTGATACAGCCTCCGCACCGAAATACTGGGCGACCCAACCAATGCGATAGGATTGGTGAAAAAGGTATCCCGGAGACACGCACGCATCAAACGCAAGAATCGCCATTTCGGGTATGTCGTTTCGAAGTGCGGCGGTGAGTAGCGCGTCTGCGCTTTCCGCTGTGACCCGGCATTCGGCACCGGCAGAAAACAGTTCATCCACGACTTCGCGGAATCCAACTGCAGTCGCCAACTCGATTGGACCCCAGCCCACATCATCCTTCGCCGACAATCTGGATGGGTCCGCTCCCGCCTCAATCAAGGTGCGGATGAGGGACAGGTCCCTCTGTAAAACCGCCGTCGCCAACGGCAACTTCCCCTCGTTTGACGGAACCATCGGGTCGGCACCCGCCTCCAATAACAGCCCAACTATCTCGTGATCCCCCTCTGCTACCGCAAGCTGCAATGGCTGCCAGCCCTTCGGCGGATTGACTTTGGCACGGGCCGACAGCAAGCGCTTGACCACCGCCGGATTGCCGCTCTGAACCGCCAACCCAAGGGGGGTGATTTCTCCGTCGAAATAATTCACATCCACTCCCCGCCCGATGATGTAGTCGACAAGGTGATACGCTCCACGCGCGGCATAAGTGGCGAGCAGCACATTAGCCCTTACCGTATGGTCGACCTCGCTTGCCTTGCTCACCTTTGCGCCCTTTTCGCGTAACAACCCAAAAATGTCGTCACGCCCATATTCAAACGCCAGGTTGATCGGAGAAAAAACCGTATCGGCTGCCTTGCGTTTAAACGGATGGCCATCGGCAATCAGGACTTTTACCACTTCCGAATGACCTGCCTTGATCGCGAGATGCATGGCGTCGAAGCCGCTCGGATCGGGCTCTGTCCCTTTGAATCCCGCCTTGAGCAATTGCCGCGTCGCCGATGCATGCCCGTGTGCTGCGGCCAATCCTACCGGAGGCTGGCCCTCAGGTATTGTTGACTGCTTTACCGATGTTACACGTTCCAACCACGACAACCGCCCCCAGGACGCAGCCGCTTGCATCCAATGAACACCCCGCGAATCAATCAGCCCGTGTTCCGGTGGCGTCCAGTCGGCAGGAGGTTGAACACGCTGCAAGAGCTCGAGCATGAGCGCATTCTCCGGATTTTCCCGGTAAACCACTGCTGGCCGCAGTCTCCCGTCACTCCAGAGAAATAACACCGGTTGTCCGCCGATCTCCGATTCCTCAATCAGTAAACGAACGGAAAACAGCGAAGTGTCGTTGGCTAATGCGACGAGGGAGTCACTCCAACGCTGGTGTGCGGCATTCCACCAGCCGAGAATCCAGACCGGTTTTTCCCGCTTTAGATCCTCCTCGCTCCAGATGCCGTCCAGCTGCTCGTAATGATCCTTGTATGCTTCGCCCCAACATGCCCGAACCTCCACCCGGTATCGGTGCAAGCTGCCGCCCGCCCGCTGCCGCCGATAATCGGGAAGTTCCCGCTCAACCACGTATTTTATCGGAGCAAAGCCCTGCTCCAGCAGGGAATGGTCATGTTTATCTGCCATGACCAAGCGCGCATGTTGTGGAAACCGTAATACGCCATCGGTGTCTTTGATGCCAACCGCATTTCCGTTGAAATCCGCCAACGGCCACAACTTGCCGTCCCATTCGACCATCACAGGCGACGACCCTTCGGGCGAGGCGACAGCAAAACCCGTTAAGCAGCAGGACAGGAACCACAGAAACAGCCGAGAGCAGCACATCGTGCCAACGATGTCCAATGCCCCGAAACGGTCAAGAAGGCTTCACCCTACTCGCATTCCCACTTCAGGTGGTGGGCTGGCGGGTCATTTTTCTTCTTCTTTTCCGCGACTGACGGCTCCGCCCGGTGTGACCATAGTGGGATTTTGGTAAAGAGCGCCTGGATCCACGGTTGAAAAGCCCTGGCGCTGCGGCGAACCACCGGGGCTGATCAGGTTGGCGGTCACAAAAATAAGCAAATTGCGTTTTTCAGAGCTCTCTCCTTCGCTGCGAAAGAGACGGCCGAGCAATGGAAGGTCGCCGAGCACGGGGATCTTATCGCTCACGGAAACGGCTTGTTCCCGGGTTAGGCCGCCCATGACAACGGTAGCGCCGTCCCAGATCGTGACTTCCGTCCTGACGCGGCGGATACTGAAGATCGGTTGGAAAAAGCCGCTGGGCACGGTGACGGTGGTATTGGAAGCGATCGCAACCGAGGTTCCACCGTATTCCACAAATCCTTCAAATTCCGTAACCCGGGGTTCCAGCAATAGGCTGATTGAAAAGTCTTCCTCCACTTGGGGCGTGACTTCCATTTCAACCCCCACATTCCGGACCACAAAATCCATCGGCGTTCCGGCAGTGATAGCGACACCGGCACTGCCGCTGCCCGAGGAATCTCCGCGCCCCACCTGTGCAGAAATATCGCCATAATTTTCCGGATAACGGAGTTCCTGCGCGACGGTGATTTCAGCAGTTTTCCCTGAGAGCACGGTGACTTTCGGAGCGCTCATCAGGTCATTGCCTGATTTTCGTTCCAGTGCCCGAATGAGCAGACCGACTTCCGCTTCACCAATCACACCTGAAATTGAAGCCAAAGGACCCGCTCCTTCGCCCAGATCGAGCACATTCGGAATGCGAGGTGCACCGACTGAGCGGCTGAGATCGAGGCCGGGAATTTCGTTCCCCAAAGGATCAACGGCGGGAGGACTGGTAATGCCAAGCACACTTTCACTCGCGGAAACACCAAACGCTCCGGCAAGGTTACGTGACGGCGCGTTGGTGTATGTCTGTCGAGGCCTCTGGATGGTCCAGTCAAAACCAAGTTCATCCAGATCACTTTGCCGAACCTCAAGAAAACGCGCTTCGATCTCAACCTGCTTCACTTCGGTGTAACGTCGGAGGATATTGCGCACCTTTTCCATGTTCCTCGGAGTCTGAGTGACAATGAGCTGACCATCTGCCAGTGCGAGATTCGCACCATCGACTGTCTCAAAGGCGACACCGGCCCGCTGAAGAAAGTTACACAGCGATTCCTCTTCCTCGCTTAACCCACCACCGCTACGTTCCGGCGTACCCATAACCGGAGCAAACGGATCCGCCACGGCAGCTGGCATACCTGAGCGGCTGGAAGAACCGATGCCGGTAAGGCGGATGAGGGTGGACCGGGAAATGGGAAAAAACTCGGTTTCGAGACGAGACCCGGTGCCTTGTCCTTGCCGGACCACTACGGCATCGGGCTGCACATCGTATTCGTAGCCCACAGATTCGACCGTAAAGTCGAGAATGCGGGCCAGGGTCAGACCGCGCAGTGTTATGTTCACCGCTGGATCCGTCCCGGAAGGATCGATCAGCACCATGTTTACTCCTTTCCCACTGGGGTCATAATCTGCCGAAAGCGCCGAGAGCGTATCCACCACCCTACTCAGCGGGATGCCGGAAAACGACACTCGCGGAAGCTCGATTTGGTTCAGTTTGTCGCGCAGTTCGTCGTGTCGGCTTTCGGTCCGAACGGCAAAATTGCGGTCAAATATCTCGGGCCGCTGCCAACCCTTGTCCACTTCCTGCAGCATTGCTTTCTTGGTTTGTGCTCGATTCTCCTCTTGGGCCTGATCACCCACAGGGTGGGAATCCTCCTCCTCGCCTTCGACCAGTCCTTCCGACGGATCCTCAATAGGTTCTGCTGAAGTGCCTGGATTGCGGCCGATTACCGGTTTTGAATCATCAACCTCACGGCCCGCTTCATTGCCCGCAACGATGGGTTCATCCCGAAGCGCAAGGTCTCGATTTACCTGAGTGAGTAGGCGGGCAACGCCGGGCTCGTTGGGAAAGAGCCGGAGCAATTCCTCCAGTCGCTCTTTGGCCAACTCCAGATCGCCGGAGGTGCGTGCACGCAAAGCCTCCGCCATTAGATGCATTTCGTTTCCGGAAGCGAATTCATCCGATGCGGAGAGCAAAGGCGCATGTAGCAAAAAAACACATACAAATGAGCAAAAACAAGACAAGGTCGATTGATTCAGTTTCATGAGCAGACAGCGATTAACGGTGAGCGATAAGGTGTGAATGGGCTCTGGTTAGGGAGGAGCTTGACGAAGCAGAACTGTTTCCGAGGGAACGCCTGAAGCCGGATCTTTGCGAAACCGGGCGCTTCCAGCCGCAGGATCGGCATCGAGCAAGGTAAACACGGCATCGCCCGAGGTGAAGCACTCTCCGGAGCGTACGCGGTGCGCAGCGCCGTATTGATCTTTAACTACGACGATCGGAAATTCTCCGATAAGAGGCTCTTGCGTGAGCACGATGGATTTTGCGGACCGCTCATCCCAAATAACCAGCTGAATGACTCTTTCCAGATGCGGTGTAGATTTGGAATCTTGCGGCTGTACTACGTACGCATTGACCACAAAATCTTTGATGGAAAATTCAGCCTCCGGGAATCGGGCACCTACTTTTCCGCGGAAGTAGGTCTGCGTTTCCATGTCCCGAATTTCAACGACATACCGACCTTCTTCGCCCAGATATCCGGCGTACTGCAGTCGATAAAGTTCATGATCCACCGACTGAAGATCGAGTCCGAATGGCTCTTCTTTGAGGTTTCCAGAAGGTGGCGTAAGCGCGAACTGTTGTGTGCCTGAATGATAATAAATGATCGGCGGAGTGAAGACTTCAAAGATCCATTCTTCTCCTGCTGACTGCCCAGGAGGACGCTCCCAATGGGCTTCCTGAACTCCAGAAATTTTGGAAACCGGCCTTTCGTAATCCGCCCCCTGCAGCGGCGCGGGGTCCGTTCCAATGGTGGAGGGAACCATCAGTGGTGCCATCGACGTTCCCAGCAGTAGCAGCAACGCCACGCCAGCACATAGATCAGGTGGATGCCACATTTTCACGGAACCCAATCCTTTCGCCACGCTCCGACAACGGTGCAGGCTTCAATCACCACTGTGAAAGCCGACTCATTGCCATCGATAATAGGAACAACCTCATTTTCCGCCTGCGGAGGACGCATGGGGTGCCCGTCCAATTGCGCGAATGGCGATGTCTTAGCCGCGCGCTGTTTACCCTGCCGTAGGGGTCGAGGTGCGACCTCCACGCTTCGAACAGCAAACAGATGATCAAGCTCAGCCAGTGCCTTCAAAAAAAACCTCAGGGTGGCAGTCTGACCGCTAAAATCGAATTGAAAACCTTTTGTATCAATGACTTCAGGAACAGCTACGGACATCCGTTTGTTCATTCGGAAAATTTCAGGCATGTTGTCTTTCACCGTGTTCACCGGCCATTCCACCGGTTCCCGAGCCACTCCATCAATGGACACGGGCTGAGCAGAAATCAGTGTTTCCAAAAGGATTTCAAGGCATTGTTGTTGTTGATCAATTTGCTCAAGCGCATGGGCACATAAGGACTCATCATCGGGGCCGGGAAGCACGATGCGATGCGCCTCGAAAAACTGTTGAAAGCCAAAGCCCAACTCGGGCGATACCCTGATGCCGGCGGAAGATGCCCGTGCGCTCATTCGCTCCCGAAACGCCAGAAGCTCCAAATAAAGGGCTTCCGGAGACCGATGATTCCGCGAAACAAATAACACGCCATCGGGCGTTATGACATGTTTGAGCTCAGCCACATCGACCTCCAACTGCGCCCGTTCCTCCGCAATTCGTGCCAGGTTTTTTACTGTCGGGGCTATCGGAGCGCCCCTGAGTTGGGTCCACCGAAGCGCCGCCCGCCTCGATGCAAGTCGAAGCTCCTGCTCCTGTAGTTCAATCCACCAAGCCGCCACAGATTGCATCAAGAAAACAACTACAGAAATGACCAGCGCCAAAACCGCTGGACCGCGAGGTCGATACCGTTGAAATGCGCCACTCATGGAAAATGATCGGGATTGATCGTTAGCCGACAAGAGAAACGAAGCATTCCTGACTCGCGCGTATCGAAGCGGGTCCCTCCCACTGCGCTGATGAATGGACTCTCTGCCAAACGTGCGAGGAGATGGATTGCGCGTTCCTGCATGGGTTCGCTAACGCGGGCTAACGGGTTCTCCCGATCCACCATCCGGCCCGACACATTCAGTTGAAGGGCGTTCGCACCCGCGTCTGTCACTCCGGCATCTTCGCCTGGAGGTGGGATCACCTGCAACGCGTCGATCCAGACGTCTTCCACTGCAACCAAACGGTTCTGCAAATCGCCCAGAAAGCGGATCCAAGCCTTTCGATCCTGGACCAAATCATCCAAGAGCTTGTGCCGAGTCCGCAGGGTGTTGAGATCCTTTAATTCGGACTGGATTTGGGCATGAAGAAGCGCCACAGGTTCTACCGTTGTTGTCCAGCGGTCCGCTTGTCTCTGCGCACCCTGCAGGTCAAACCATGCGCCAATCAGCAATGCAGATCCGCTGAGGGCCACCATTGCAGCCACAGCCCACCAGCGGCGTGCGTTCCGTTTGTTGAGGGTGCGTTGCCTCAGGGCGGGCGGAAGCAGGTCAATGGAGTTCCTTGGCGTTGTCAGCGCTGCGACCGCAACCTGAATGAGAGGCAGGAGGCGCGGGCGCATCCCTTCGACCAGCGCTTTATCCACTTCTTCAGAAATCTCAAACTCCGGATAAAGGGATCCTACGGACAGAGCGAGTTCCTTCTCCAGCACGGCTTCCAACCCTTTGACTTCGATGCCTGAAACATAAATCCGCGCCATGATACCAGCGGGGATTTGCTGATGAAACTCAGCCAGGAAACGCCTAACCGTCGCAGCAAGTTTTACCATTTCCTGCGGGTTATTCATGGCAGAAACAGACAGCACAATGGATCGTAAAAGCGGGCGAGAGCGATAAACCGCGGCAAGGTGCGTGACCGTCGATTCCACGTGCAGACTTGCCGACCACTCTTCTGGCGGTTGATTTCGTAGTGCTAACGCCAATACTTCCGAAATGGCGAATAAGTGTGCCGGTTCACAACCTGCCGTATCCAAGACGGCACATAGGCGTTCCACCGGTTCACGACGGCTCGCCTGCAAACGAACGATTTGCTCCACTCCGTCGGACTCCTGAAGAGTCCATCCCCAAACCACAGCGGATAGCGGAAAGGGAAATGCGCGGGCGGCTTCTGCCACAACAATGGATTCTTGTGCTCCAGTCGCTACTACTGGCACCGAAAGCACCTTTGAGAGCACGGTCAGGTCTCCCACCACCAGCTGGACATCCTTGCGAAAACGCTTGGCTAGATTCAGCGCGTTTATCCCAGCGGCCATCGCAGAAGGCTCGATGAATCTGCCCTCAACAACCTTGAATGCATTCAAGCGCAGGCGAGCGCCATCGCCCTGAAAGCGGGCGAAGACGAGACAGTCAGCACAGCAATAGAGAACGTTTTGAGACACCGAAAATTCAATCCAGCGACCGCGTAGCCGGTTTCTGATCCTCCACATTGAGCGGATCCGAACGCAAATAACTGGGCGACTCCTCCAAGCGGCGAGCTTGTTCGCCGTAAAACGGAGTCAGGTAAATCGGGAGGAGCAAGCCGTCATTGCGAGGGGCCTGATGCTCGATTCGGCTCATGAAAAGGCGCGCCGCACTCACCTCGCCCAAACTGTCGCTGTAACTGCCGGGCTCATTCCGCAACGCTTCCCCGTTTACTCCCAACGACACCCGCCATGCGACCGGAGCTCGCGACAGTCGATCGCGCCGCACAATCTCTGGAGGCAGATAAAAATAGACCGTCTTTTCCTCGTGCGTCGAGAGCCCGACGAGCTGAGCTCTGCTCCGATAAAACTCCTGTCGCTCGTGCTCGCCCCTTCCAACCCCAAATCCCAGCTCCAAGCGCACATCGATTGAACGATGAAAATGAGATTCACCCCCGGATTCATCCACACGCTCACCCCGCAAGCGGATTTGGATCTCATAATAAGCATCCCGTTGCGTGGGGAGCCGTGCTTCATTGAACACAACTGAGCGCACCGAAACGGATTGCGGACGTGACGCGTGCACGAGGGGCGCGACAGAAATCGACAGCACGAAAATCCCGAACACAGATGCGAATCTCCCATAGCCAAGACACGGCATAAGCCTATTTCGGAGCTCCCGATCACCATCTGCAACTTTATTTTTTTGCGAGTGCAACACGCCGAACCACGACAAGCTTAATTTACCGGGTTAATTATGAATCGGCTCAAAGCTTGCCTAGACCAGGCGTCGTCGGTGAATTTCGGGTTGATGAGCGCTTCCCAGTCCGTCTTGCCTTACAAGATTTCCACCTTGGTTTATGTGGAAAATGTGGAGGGAGCCATCCTTCTGATGCAGCGTCGGAAGGCCCCCAATGCCGGGCTGTGGAGCCCCATCGGAGGCAAGCTGGAAATGGCGACGGGGGAATCTCCTTTCGAGGCAGCGCGGCGGGAAGTCGCCGAAGAGATCGGCTTGAACTTAAGTGACAGCGATCTGCACCTCTTTGCGATGATCGCCGAGAAAAACTATGAATCGAGCTGTCACTGGTTGATGTTCCTGTTTGTGGCGCATCCTCCGCTCCGCCAGCTTCCGCCGGCAATCGTGGAAGGCGATTTTGCCTTTTTCCCACGCGAAGCAATCATGGATCTTCCGATTCCCGAAACCGATCGGCAAGCGCTCTGGCCCCTTTACTTTCAGCATCGCACCGGTTTCGTCAGCCTTCGGGCAGATTGCCGGGCGGGAGATGCCATCGAATTTGTTTACGAACAACAGATCGGCTAAAAATAGCGGTAGTAGCGCGCTCCCCGCTCGTCTTCAAAGACAGCTTCCCGCCGTTGTGGGGTGAAGCCGACAAAACGAATTCCGGCGTCGGGATCAATAATCGCATCCGGCTGGTAGGCTACACCGTCGACAATAATCATCGGGCTGGTGCTTCCAGTGCGCGCTATCGAAATGGTCAAGTTGTCAACAATCGCTGCGATGACGGGGTCGGCTTCGATACGCACCGCAGGCTCAGGTCTCTCCGGTTCTTCTTCTGTCGGGAGCGGTAATGCAGGTGCTCCTTCCTCGGGTTGAGCGGCAGGCGACGCAATCGTTCTTCCGGTTACTTCGGCCGCGGGTTCTTTCTCCCGCACCTCTCCTTCAGCAACAGGTGACGGTTCGGGCTCATGAAAAAAAGCGTATAGGATATACCCCGCCATCATGACGAGACCGCAGGCCAGAAGAACCACCATGATACGTCCAAATGGGCTTCCCTGCCGATGCATGCGACCGCGAAAAACCGGAGCATCACTCGGAGGTGGTGGCTTGCTGGAATGAGCCGGCTCCAGGTCGTCGAATGTCAAAGCCCGACCTGCCCGCGCTTTGCCGCCCTGCGACGCCATCATCGGCAATGGAGGCAACTCATCGCCGACCCGGTCGGGCAACTCAAACGGTAAATCCGTGAGGAATTTTGCCACAGAATCCGCTGGCGGCGACGCGACTGTATTTCCCGGAACAGGCGGAAAATCCGGGAGTTTGTCCGCCGCTTTGGCAGATTCCGCACTTTCCGGCAGCTCAACGCCTTTGAGCTTGAGATTGGATTTGGGAACCGGCGGCTTTGGCTCAATGCCGGTCGGTGCCTCCTCCGGAAAAGGGGGCTCTGCGCTGCGGGAATCCTTTTTCAGGCTGAGCGTTCGCTTGGCTGGAGGATCCTGCGAGGCTGACTGATCCTCGCTTTGGGCTGCGGGTTCGGGGTTTTCGGGAGCAGACGACACGGGTTCCGGTGTCGTCGGCTTGTCGGCGGGAGCAGATCGAGGGCGGCGTTTCAGCGACAAACGTCGGCGCGGCGGATCTCCGTCAGAACTGCTTGATGTAGACGTGTCCGTCATGGTCAACAAAGGTAATGCTTCGTTCGGTAATCGCCTGAATCTTTAGCTGAAGTTCATTGCTGACAGTCGATCCGGGAATATAGGCTTCGCTACGTTGCGTCAGGTGGTTGAAGAGCAAGGCCTTTTGCCCTCCAGACATAATTCCGCGCACCTCCAGCCGAGTGATAAATGCCTCCACGGAAGGATTGGGCGCGGACATGTGTGTGGGGAGAGCCGCGTCCTCCACAGGTCCACCCTCAGTTGCAGCTGGAGCTGTCGGTGCAGAAGACGAAATGATTTCCTCGGCTGAAACATCATCCGAAAAAGCCAGAGACTCCGCGGCGAGGGGCTGCGAAACCTCCGTTTCGGGAGCTGTTTTTACATTTTCCACCCCTTCGGTGGAGGGAGTCGCCTCTGCCTTCAGTGGGGACTCGGGCTCGGGCTCAAGTGAAACTGCTGCAGTGGGTACGGCGGGATCAACCGGCCGCATCAAGCCCCAGACAATCAATCCGGCCCCGACGGCGAATAACAGTGCAATGCCTGCAATTGCCAACAGCACCGGCCAAAGATGCGGGGGACCGGCAGTGGGTGCAGCCATTGAAGCACGGGAATTGCCGGGCGGCGGGGAGGCCGGAGGATCTCCGGGCCGGGTAGCTTGGCGCTGGGCCTGAGCCTTCTTGAGGGCTTCATTGATCAGACTCATCGAAAATCCATATCTTTCACAGCGCGGCGCACATCCCACCAAGTGACGCGATCACGCGATTTAATAAAGGCCGAGAGGATAGATTTGTCACACAAATTGTTGATCACTCGCGGGATGCCTTTGCTCTTCCGCGAAATAAGTCGAATGGCATGCCTCGTAAACGCGGGGCGACCGTGCCCTCCGGCCAACGTGATACGGTGAGCGACATAATTGCCTATCTCCTGTTCAGTAAGGGTTCGGAGATTGCAGAAGACAAGCACCCGTTGACGGAGCTGACGGAGATCCTTCCGCCGGAGCTTTTCCGTCAATTCAGGTTGCCCAATTAGAATGATCTGAAGCAACTTTTGCGTATTCGTCTCAAGGTTAGACAACATGCGGAGGTGCTCGAGTGCATCGACTGACATGTTCTGGGATTCGTCGATGATGAGGAGGATTTCCCTGTTTTGAGCGACGAGCGCGAGGAGGTGCTGATTGAGCTGGTTGAGTAAATCCTGATGCGAGCCGCGCACGGGAGCAACATCGAGCTCTCGAAGGATCGCCTGAACGAGTTCGGTTTCCGACAGGCGCGGGTTTAGAATGAGGGCCGTTTCAATATTCTCACCTTCAAGTTCTTCCAGCAACTTGCGGCAGATCGTCGTCTTACCGCAGCCGACCTCTCCCGTTAAAACGATGAACCCCTTCTTTTCCGCAATTCCGTAACGCAGGTGCTGCAAAGCTTCCTGATGTGGCGGGGCCAGAAACAAGAATTTCGGGTCGGGCGTGATATTAAACGGCATCTCCCGCAAGCCGTAAAATTGCTGATACATAGAGTAACTTCCTCAGTCTAAAAGCCGTAAAACGGTTCTTTGGCAAGGCACAACAAATCGGTGCGCCTGCACGGATGGCTGATATTCCCATGATGTCCAACGACAAAGGGGGGGAGATCCCTCTGATTTTTTCACCTGACAAGAAATACCGTGTTTGCGAGGCTCCCACCATGCCTCTGCGCCTCACGGTCAATGCTGAAATTTATATGCGCCTCCTGCGGCCGGATGAGGCGGCAATGGTCTTCGCAGAGGTCGACCGCCATCGGGACTACCTGCGGCGCTGGCTTCCCTGGCTCGATGAAACGCATACCTCCGCGGACACGCGGCCCCACTTGGAGTATAGCTGGAACGGCTACCATCAGGGCATCGGATTCTCGCTCGGAATTTTCTTCGAAGAACACTTTTGCGGAACAATCGGCTTTCACGCATTCGATCTGAAAAATCGGATCACCAGCCTCGGCTACTGGCTGAGTGAAGACTTTACCGGGCGCGGCATCATGACCGCATGCACCGGCCGGCTGGTCGATTATGCGATCGATGACCGGCATATGAACCGCGTCTATATTCGCTGTGCGAGCGAAAATGCGGCCAGCCGAGCCATTCCGGAACGATTGGGATTTGTCCATGAAGGGACCCAGCGAGAAGCGGAGTGGCTCTATGATCATTTCGTGGATCTGGAAATCTACAGCATGCTGAAACGGGAATGGCACGCCCGCCGCGAAGTGGCCTGTGCGATGTAGCCCCCCGGCACAGATCTTCGGGAAAGCGCTTGTAAGCATGATTATCCCGAAGCATCAATACATCCCGGTATCATGATCCGCTCCTTCCGCAACTGGTTCATTTCGGGTCTCCTTCTGCTTTCACCGGTGGCAGTGACGATCTTTGTCGTCAATTTCCTGATTCAACGGCTCGGCGTTCCCACACGACGCACGCTCTTTCGGAGTATCGAATTCGATCCTGCCAATGAATTCTGGCTCGAGTTTGCCCTCAATCTCGCCGCTTTGCTCGCCGTGGTTTTGCTGATCACAGCGCTGGGGCGTCTTTCCCAGCTTTTCATCGGACGGTTTGTTATCTCAAGCTTTGAGCGGATCGTGGACAATCTTCCGCTCGTTCGGACGGTGTATAATACGGTCAAACAGATCCGCGATACCTTCGTGCAGCAGAATCAGGCGGTCTTTCAACAAACAGTCCTGCTTCAATATCCGCGCGAGGGAATGTGGGCGCTGGGTTTTCTAACCGGAACAGCCCGCGGCGAGGCGCAGGAAAAAACAGAGGCCGACCTCGTCAATATTTTCGTACCCACCACGCCCAACCCCACAAGCGGCTTTCTTCTCATGGTACCACGCGAAGATGTGGTCTTTCTTGAAATGTCGGTGGGCGATGGAATGAAACTGATCATCAGCGGCGGGGCCGTCGTACCGTCCTACCCGTACCCAAAGGCCAAACCGACGGCTTTACCTGCCGGCGAACCCATGGAAAAGCCGCCCAAACATGAACATGCGCCGGGAAAGGTGTAATGCCCCCTCGCCTGCTCAGGTGTGAAGGCATCGTCCTCGGGCGGAACCTGTCGGGAGAGCATCATTGGCGCGTGGACGTGCTCTCGCCTGATGAAGGTCCGGTCCGTACCCTTGCACGCCGGCCATCCGCGAAACGATTCCAGAGCCCACCTCCGGATCTTTTTGACCGGGTAACGCTGGAGTTGGAACAATCCGCCCGCGGGAAAACCCTTTTCATCAAAGAAGTTCATTCCGAATCTCCGTTTGCCGCGATTGGCCAGAACTACACGACCCTGGTCGAAGCTGCCGGATTTGCGGGAACCCTGTGGAAAAACCTGTCGCATGCGGAGCATTTCGAGGAACTTTACGACTTGGCCGAGCGCTCGCTCGCGGCATTTGCACGGATTCTGCGTCCGGAAGTCACCCATTTTAAAAGTCTTTATTTGTTCGCCCGAGCAGAAGGCTATCCGGTGAAAGAACACATGTTGGCCGGGTGGCCTGCAGACGACCGGCGACTGGCCCAGCGACTACTCGCTGAACCCCTTGAGGGTGATCAACCACCGGTCGATGAAGCCAAACGTCTTTTGGAACGCCTTCAGCACTACATCGCCGCCTACACCGACATCTTGATCTAGCCGAGGTGTTTCGTGTGATCGATGGTTTGCCGCGCTCCCGGAAACCGAGTGCTCTCGGAGTAATCAAACCATCTTGCCAATCATCGTGTCGCAGCGAACCGTCCAAGCGTGAAACTGGATTTTGAGACCCGGCGCGCCCGTCTCAGTGTAGGAGAATTTGCCGCCTTCAGCCTCGGCCCTGCTCCGCTCCGCGAACACCCCGGAGGCCGCTGGCGGATGGCCGTGGGAACCCAATGGCACCGGACACTTGAAGCGAGAGTGACCGCAGAAGTTGCTCAACAACTGGAGGTCGAAGCACAATTTGAAGTACCGCTGGAAGGAATCCTCCGGGCGGGCGACTGGACCCTTCACCTCTCCGGACGCCTGGATCAAGTGCTTATCCGTTCTGGTGAAACGATCTTTCGCGAAGTCAAAAGCGTTCACCGGACCCTGCCTGTGGATGAATCTGAACTTTGGACGGACTACAGCGGCTATTTCGCCCAGTTGGCCATTTACCTCCGGCTTGCTGAATGGGTGGAAGACTGGCGCACGCATCAGGTGCGGGGCGAACTGATATTTGTCGATATCGACGAAGGGATCAGCCAAGTCGTTTTACTGGAAAAAGACGACGCAGCCTCTATCGTCGAGGCTCGCAAGGCGGTATTGCTGGAATTCCTAAACGCCCGCGCCGACGCTCGACAGCGCAGGCAGTCGATGACCTTCAAGCCGCCTTTTGCCACGCTTCGGGAGGGCCAGGGCGAGACGCGGGAACGCCTGCAGTTTCTCGCCGCCAGGCACCGATTGATCTTTTTCGAAGCACCTACCGGCTACGGCAAAACCGGCACGCTGCTGGAATATGGTCTCGAACGGCTGCGCGAAGGGCTTTTTGACCGCGTGCTTTATCTTACCGGAAAGTCAACGGGCCAGTTGCAAGTCGCCACGCAACTCGCGGGCATGCTAGGGCCTGAGGCCGGCGTCCGTTTTCTCCAGATGCGCAACCGCAGCGAGCATACCATTGCCGACCTTCCGGCAGATTACTTCGATCGGCGGGCGCAGGCAGCGCGTTGGGACGAAGCCCGGCTTCAGCCCGGCAACCTGTTTGCCGGTCCGACACTCGACCTCGCCGCCATTAAACAGCTGGGCAAAGCACACCGCATCGAACCTTACGCCATTACTCGTGCGCTGCTGCCGCACGCGGACATTTGGATTGGAGATTACAACTACGCCTTCGCACCCCGCATCCGCCAAGTGTTCAACGAAGTGCCCGGATTTTCCGCGGAACGCACGCTGCTGATCGCGGACGAGGCACACAATCTTGCCAGCCGAGTGGCCGAAAGCTTGTCGGCGCGCGTCGAAGCCGGAGATACCCATGCTGTTGCTGCACAGCTTCAGATCCGAGGGTGGCCTCCCAAGTTTGTCCGGGCAGTCCAGAATCTGGCCGCGTTCCTCGACACCCTGCATTCGGCGGAGGCCTTGGACGAGCAACAGCATTTCGAAGGCAGCGCCCTGCTCCGGGCAATCGCTGAACCGATCGCATCCAGTCCTTTGCCGTGGGAAGAGCTGGATCCATTTTCCCTTGATTGGCTCTGGGATCTTCCTGCCTTTGCGCGCGCCCTTGAAAGCAGCTACCTCGATTTTCTCAGCTGGGCTCCCCAAAAAGGCATGTGGGCCTACACATGCTTGGATGCAGGGCCAGAAATTGCTCCTGTGCTACGGGAATTTGGCCAGTGCGTGCTGATGTCCGCCACCTTGCAACCCATCGGAGCGCTTCGTCCGCGGCTCGGTCTGCAAATCGAAGCCGGGGACGAAGCGGGCGTGGAACTGGAAGCCTCGGCTCCTTGGCGCGAGGGTGCCTATCGCGTCGCGATCGATAGCCGGGTCGACACCCGTTACCAAGCCCGAGAACATTCTTATCCCGTCACGGCCCGCACCATTGCGCTCGCTACGGAAGGTCAGGCAGCACCTATCGCCGTGTTCTTTTCCTCATACGCCTATGCACGGAAAATTGAGCAGATCCTTGAGCGGACGGAACCATTTCTCCGGGTGGCCAGTGCGCCGCGACGCCTCGACCTCACCGGCCAGCGTACCTTTATCGAAGAGGCCTTGCTCTCCGCACATGCCATTTTCCTGATTCTGGGAACAGGATTCACGGAGGGGATCGACCTTCTCGGGGGACGCATCAGCCGCGCACTGGTCATCGGCCCGGCGCTGCCGGAAGTCAATGCGATCACCCGTGCCGCGCTCGCCGCCAAACGACACAAAGGCAGGGACGCCGCATTTCGGGAGGTCTTTCAGATCCCCGCGATGACCAAGATCAATCAGGCACTCGGGCGCCTGGTCCGCGGCCCCGGCCACCGGGCGGCTGTTCTTCTGCATGGTAAACGATTCATCGAACCCTCTTATCAACAGCTCCTCGCACCCGCCTACCGCACCACCACGATCTTGCGCTCGACTGCCGAAGTCGCCCGCTGGTGGGAAAGCTGACTTTTTCGACAAGCTTAATTAACCGGGTTAATTAATGACGGCGACCCGAAGCTCAATCGAGTTTGCTCTTGCGGCGGACGGGGGGCTCGGCTGACTTGTGCCGGATGGGCAAATGTATTGCGCGGGAAGATGTCAGGAGTGCCCTGGACCGGCTGACGAAGGCGATCGCCACGCATTGCCGTGGGCGGGAGTATTTTCTCGTCGGGATCGCCAACGGCGGAATCGAGCTGACGGAGATTGTTTCAACTTGTCTGCCCGAACGCCCCGCATGGGGAGTGCTGAACGCCCTCTTTCACCGGGATGATGTGGGCTTGAAGCCCATTCCAAAAAACTTTCACCAATCGAATATCGGGTTTCCCATCGACGATGCCACCGTGGTTTTGATCGACGATGTTTTCGCCACAGGCCGGACAGTCCGCGCCGCTCTCAACGAACTTTTCGACCATGGTCGACCGCGCGAAGTGCTGCTCGGAGTACTCGTTGATACGGGCTTGCGACGGCTTCCGATCCGCCCCGATTTTGTGGGTATCGAGCTATCTCCGTCTGTTGATGAGGTCGTTGCGGTAACGGTTAATGGCACGGATGCTGACTCGATTACAATCGCACTGGAGGCAAAATGATGCAGGCCGAGGATCACTGGACACGCAAAGATCTGATCGGGATCGAAGAACTCTCACGTTCCGAGATCGAGATGGTTCACGCGCTCGCAGCTCAATTCAAACAAACGCTGGGACGCTCACAGAAGAAACTGCCCACCCTCCGGGGGAAGACGATCCTGAATCTGTTCGTCGAACCAAGCACCCGAACCCGGATGGCCTTTGAAATTGCCGCCAAACGCCTCAGTGCAGACGTCACACTGGTTGAGGAAATCGGCAGCAGTCTGGTCAAAGGTGAATCACTGCGGGACACCGCCCAAGTGGTCCAAGCGCTCAACGTCGACATGATTGTCATCCGCCACCGCGCGGCCGGTTCTCCACTCTACCTGAGCAAAATTGTCGATGTCCCGGTAATCAATGCCGGAGATGGCGCGCACGAACATCCTACACAAGCGCTGCTCGATACGTTCACGATCAAGGAACGCCTGGGTTCGATCGCGGGGCGCAAAGTCACCATCGTGGGCGATATCCTCTTCAGCCGTGTCGCCCGTTCAAACATCTGGGCACTTTTGAAACTTGGTGCCCACGTCACGCTGACGGGTCCCTCCACACTCATCCCCAAGGAGTTTGCCGAGTTTGGCGTCGAGATCTGCCATGACTTGAAAAAGGCCCTTACCGATGCCGATGTTGTCATGCTCCTGCGCATACAGCACGAGCGTCAATCGGGGACTCATTTTCCGGGCCTCGGAGAATACAAATCGCTTTACGGCCTCAATGCTGATCGGGCATCGCTACTAAAACCCGAAGCCCTGATCATGCATCCCGGACCGGTCAACCGGGGCGTCGAGATCGATACCGTTCTCGCTGATTCGCCCCAGTCCACAATTTTGCAGCAGGTCACCAACGGCATCGTCACCCGGATGGCTGTCCTTTACCTCTGCATGAATGCCGCAACCCATCGACTCGCGTTGTCATGAGCCGCTTTCTGATTATCACCAACGGTCGCGTAATCGATCCGGTCAATGACCGTGATTCGACCGGCGAAATCCTCGTGGAAGACGGGCGGATCGTCGAAAAGCTCTCAGCAAGCGCCCGCCAAGAAGCTCAAGTCATCGACGCAACCGGGCGCGTGGTCTGTCCGGGGTTGGTTGATATCCACGTGCACCTTCGCGACCCCGGCCAAACGCACAAGGAAGATATTCGCAGCGGAACCCGGGCAGCTGCAGCCGGCGGATTTACCTCCATTGTCTGCATGCCCAATACAGCACCAGTCGCAGACAACGCCGGCACGGTTGGCCGTATCTGTGATGCCGCAGCGAAACACGCAGCAGTGAATGTCTACCCCACCGGCTGCCTCACAGTCGGTATGAAAGGCGAAGCACTCGCACCGATCGGAGCGATGAAAAATGCCGGGATTGTCGCCGTCACCGACGACGGCCAATGCGTCCAGAATACCGAAATCATGCGTCGTGCGGTCGAGTACGCCAACATGTTCGGGCTGGTGGTGATGGACCATTGTCAGGATGCCTCGATGACCCGCGGCTCTGTCATGAATGAAGGTTATTGGTCGCTCCGCCTTGGACTCAAAGGTTGGCCGGCCGCTGCAGAAGACATCGTGATTGGCCGCAATGTGGTGCTTTCTCGTCACACCGGGGCGCACATTCATATGCAACACGTGAGCACCGCTTATGGTGTCGACATCATCCGACGCGCAAAAAAGCGGGGTATCCGCGTCAGCGGGGAAGCCATGCCCCACCACATGTTCTTCACAGACGCCGACTGCCAGACTTACGATACCAACTTTAAAATGAACCCGCCTCTGCGGACCGCCGCCGACCGCGACGCCGTCATTGAGGGCGTGCTGGATGGCTCTTTGGAAGTGATCGCAACGGATCATGCGCCTCACTCCCCGGACGAAAAAGACTGCGAATTTGATCAAGCTCCGTTCGGGATCATCGGCATGGAAACAGCTTTAGCCGTCTGCCTCGAAGTACTGGTCCACTCCGGCCGCTGCGATCTCAAGTTTCTTCTGGCGCGGCTTACCCATCTACCAGCGGCTGTCGCTGGACTCCCCAAAGGTACATTGTCTGCCGGGGCCGATGCCGACATTACGATTTTTGACCCCCACGAGGCGTGGAAAGTGGATCCCCGCAACTCCCTCAGCAAGTCCCGGAATTGTCCGTGGAACGGGCATACGCTGCGAGGCCGGGTAAAAACGACCATCGTGGGTGGCCGGATTGTCTGGGATGGGACGCGCATCATCGGCGACTGATGAGGGATCTCGAACTCCTGCAAACGCACCCGCTGCTCGCAGCCTATTCGACGGTGCTCATCATCGGCGGCATCGTGGCGATGATTACGGCCATAGTCCGTTATCCCAAGCAAAGCCGTCTCGGGTTTCCGGGAGTCCACCCATGGGCACTGCGAACACCTGACTTTATCCTCTTCGGCTGTCTGTTTCTCGTCTGGTATATTTTTGCTTCGTCCATTGCAGCCACCTTGGCCGAGCGTCTCACGCCAGATGGCGAAGAGCCGTCTGTTTTTCTGATCGCCGCAGCTAACCTTTGTCTGCACGGCGGGTTGATGGTGCTCTTTTGGCGGTGGCGTGACCTGCATCGCACGACCGATGAACGCAACCTGAACACACATCAGCTATCCTTCTGGCAAGCTCTTGGCACCGGTGCCTTCTGCCTTTTCGCCGCCTATCCCTTGGTGCTGGGAATTGCGATAGGATGGGAAGCCCTCCTCAACGTGGGGAAACAAGCGGGGCTGAGTATCAATCTCGCTCCCCAACAAGCAATTGAGCTGTTCCAGGAAACGACAGACCCGCTCGCCTACATCAGCCTTGCACTGATTGCGGTGGTCGTTGCACCGATCGCGGAGGAACTTATTTTTCGCGCCGGATTCTACCGCTGGTTTCTCGGTAAATTCGGACGTCTCTCCGCCACCATCCTCAGCGGCTTGATTTTTGGATTCGTGCACGGACACCTGCTCGGGTTTGTCCCCTTGGCAGCGCTTGGCATGCTCTTCTGCATCGCCTACGAAGTAAGCGGAAATCTGAAGGTCCCCATCATCATGCACGCATTGTTCAACCTCAACACCTTGATCCTGCTGCTACTCACGCGAGATGTGGTAGCTGGCTAGATGACGCCTTTCTCCGGCCTACCTGAATCCTCCCTCGCATCCTTGGGCGAGACGGTTCTGCTTGCCCATATCCGCACATGGCTGGATTCCGTTGCACCCCAAAGTCCTTACGGAATGGGCGACGACACTGCTGTCATTGCACAGCCGACGGCCAATCTCATCACTACGGACAGCTTGGTCTATGGTCGCCATTTCGATGATGAAGTATCCGCGGAATTGGCCGGTGCCAAATTGCTCAAACGCAACCTAAGCGATATTGCCGCAATGGGCGGCCGCCCATGCGAGGCAGTGATGGCTGCATTCCTTCCGCCCCACACAAATCTCGCTTGGTTGGAAGCATTTACCCGCGGACTGGCTACTTGTGCGCGGGAGTATGCCGTGCACGTAGTCGGCGGGGATCTGACACAGACAGACGCTTTTCTCGGGTTCAACCTGACTCTTCTCGGACATGCTCCCAATCCGCTGCTCCGCAGTGGAGCGGCAGTCGGAGACACGGTATGGGTCACTGGCGCGCTGGGCGGATCTCGCCGCGCTCGCCATGCAACCTTCACACCACGACTGGACGCGGGCCAATGGCTCGCCGCTCGCCCGAAGGGGCAAATTCATGCCTTGATCGACGTCACCGATGGGCTGGCAAAAGACCTTCCGGCCATTCTTCCGCAAAGAAGCGCCGCCGCGATCGAACTGGAGCATGTACCTGTCAGCGCCGACGCCCATGCCAACGCAACCGTTTCCGGGCGTTCCGTGCTCGACCACGCGTTTACCGACGGCGAAGACTACGAGTTGCTGTTTGCCCTTGCGGGCGGTGTTTGTCCTCAACGTTTTGCGTCCGAATGGAGAGCTCATTCGACGCTTCCATTCACCTGCATCGGAAAAATCGTTGAATCCACAGGAGCCGCATCGTTACTGAACGCACAATCGGGCGAGGCCCTCTCTTTCGGAACCGGCTATGAGCATTTTGGAAAGGCTTGAGCAGGGCGTCGCCGCCGCAAGCGCAGAGGATACAATCAACCTTGCGGCGGAGATAGCACACGCACTGCCGCCGGATGTGGTCCTTGCGCTTTCGGGTGATCTCGGTGCCGGCAAGACCACCTTCGTCAAAGGCTTGGCCCGCGCATGGGAGATCGCCGCAACCATTACAAGTCCCACCTACAACATCTTTACCATCCACCAAAGCCCGCACCGGCAGCTCGTCCACATGGACGCTTATCGGCTTGATGGAGCCGATTCAGTCGATGCTCTTATGCTCGAGGAATTTCTGCGGTCACCCTACTGTCTGGTTGTGGAGTGGCCGGAGAAAATAGCAGGATGGATGCCGCCGGAAACCATCTTCCTGCGGTTCAGCATGGGAGCAGCTAATTCCCGCACCATTCGACGGGAAGCTTGGCAGCGATAATCGGGTCCGGTGTGCGTGCCCGTTCAGGAGGGGGGCTTCGTCTCGTCGGCGGGTTCGTCTTCCTTTACCGCATCTGCGTCATCACTGGACGCAGCTTCGTCTGGAGCGACAGCCTCCGCAGCAGGAGCTTCCGGCGCGTCTGCCGCGCTGGCTTCAGCGATCGGCTGCCCTTCCGCTTGCCCGTCATCCGAGGGCGAAGGAACATCCGCCGTGTCGGGAGCTTTCGTCCCCACATCTGCGTTGGGAGCGGGATCGCCCTTCTTCTTTTCCTTCTTGCGGCCCTTCTTCTCCGTTGTTCCCGCTGCGACCGGTTCCTCACGTGCCGGCGGGACAACCAAACGGCCGTCACTGTATTCGATTACGTATCCCTGAGTGACGAGGTAGCGCAGGTCCCGGCGCAATGCCGAAACTTGTTTTTGCTCGGCAGATTCGGACTCGGGAGCAGTCACTTCAGCCGCTGGCTTGGCCACTGCTTCCTCATTCTCCACCGCCGAAACGGTGTTATCGTCCGCAGTGGATTCTGTGGGATGGATAGATTCTTCCAACGGCCCAGCAGCTTCTTGCAGGTTTGCTGCCGCGCTTGAGGTGCCGGTTGCCGCAGGCTCTGCCGCGAGTCCGAGGTATTGGTGGGGCAAATCGGCGGCCTTGAGGTTGGGATGCGCTTCGACAAATGCGATCAGGTCGGAGAGGTTTTCCGCCAAGACTTCGTTCGGTTCACGAAAGCGCCGCTTGACCGCGCACACGTAACTCACCCCTTTGGAGCCTTTCTTGTAGACCGCAAAATTGAGGCGACGCAAACGGCCGCGCAGATTGTTCGCTGTCGACAGCGGGAAACGCATCTGCTGCTCGTGCAGCGCCTCAATCGAACGTCGAAGGATGTCTCCTTCCGGAAGCAAGGTGAGGTCCTTGCCCACAATGCGAACCGAATAAGCCGGACGCACGAGCTTATCCTTATGCTGTGCAATCAGATAGATCCGCGCATCCTCGACTTGGTTAAAAACAGGTGCCTCTTTTTCCTGAGGCACAAATTCGGCCTTCAGTGTATAGCGCACGCGCTTTTTCATCTTCTCGAGCCACGCCTGAATCGCTTCTTCTTCGCGGAGTGATTCGATGCGTTGCTGAAAACGCTCAAAGGGCACATGTGCCAAACGGTTGGCGTGATGATCCCGAATGATCGCCGCGTAACGATGATAATTGGGGGGCGCAAGCAATTCACCGGTCATTCCGCACCGATGGACCATCTGGAAGTTACCGGCGGGTGGATCGCTCTCGTATTCCTCGATCTCGAAGAAGTCGCCGAGGTAATGGGCAAACACATGGTTCAGCGCCGCCTGCTCATTGAGGAAGGGTAACCCGTCCTTGATCGCGGCCACGAGAAGCGCCTCTTCGCCTTCCTTCTGCTGCGGGTGGCGAGCGACACAGACCCAGCGTTCCGGTTTTTCAAGGATGAGGTGGGCAATCTCAAAAAGCTCAAATGTGCGACACGAGGTTTTGATGGCATGCGTGAGCGCCTTGAAAGCGGCATCATCCGGATAAAAATCCGCATCCAGCACCGGACGAAAAGGGGTTTCGGTGCGCATAGCCGGTCCGCGCTGCCCTCCCCGGTCGTCGCGCCGCGGAGCACCACGGCCTTCACGGCGCGGGCCACGGGATTCACCTGACGGGGCACCCTCTTCACGAGGACGCGCGGGGCGTTCCCCTCGACGATCCCGGGGGGGACCCCGACGCTCTCCTCCCTCATTCCGGCGGGGAGCTCCTCGCGGGCGTTCGTCGTGATCGCGCGAGCGGCCACGGGGCATTTTAGGTTCGGGTAAATTTCCCGAGCCCCATTGGGGTCCAAGCGAGAGCTCGCTGAGTCCGCTTAGGTCGAGCCCTGGCGAGGCGTCCTCGTTCTCCGGGCGATTGGTGTCATCAGACATGATTAAGCACTGTTCCCTGCATAGACAGCATGCTGTCTGGGCAGGGTCAAGTAATCATCCGAGCCAAGCGGCATAGCTGGCGGAGACGCCCCAATTATTACATTCTTTGCAAAAAAGACTTGCAGGGCATCTTTCAGCGGACATTCCTACTCGCTTTCAATTTTCAGCGAAGCTCAGGTGGTGGAATTGGTAGACACGCACGCTTGAGGGGCGTGTGCCGTAAGGTGTATGGGTTCAAGTCCCATCCTGAGCACCATTTACCTCTATAAATCCCGATCCGGTAACGGTCGGGATTTTTTTTTATGATGCCATTGCTGCTAATCCTCCTCGTATTACCTGCCTGGGCCATCCTGCTGCTGCCATCCATCGGCTTGCAGGCTCTGATTGCTGGTTGGATCGTGGTTTTGTCGCTTTTCCTCTTACTGCTTTATCGCAGCGATAAACATCGGGCGATAAAAAGTCAGTCCAGGATTCCGGAACGTGTGCTTCATCGGCTCGCCTACTTTGGTGGTTGGCCGGGCGCACTTTTAGGCCAGCAGCTCTTCCGGCACAAAATCGCCAAACCGTCTTTTCGTCGCCTGACTTGGCTAGGAATCAGCATCCATCAACTCCTGGCCTTCGCTTGGATCAGCAGGGAATTCTGGAATCACTGAGCTCCCGTGAATCCCCTCCGCAAGCTTTTCAAATGCGGCTAAACCCAACCTTGATGCCGGGGAGCAAGGGCTTGAGCGATCTGCTTGGCCAGAAAGGGCCCTTTGTAAATCATGCCAGAGTAGATTTGGACCAAAGCCGCCCCAGCGTCGACCATGCGACCGGCGGTCTCGGGTGAGTCAATGCCACCCACGCCGATGATCGGTAGACGACCGCCGGTGGAGCGCGAAATATAATTGACCACTTCACAAGCGCGGCGATGGAGCGGACGGCCGCTCACCCCGCCCGCCTCCTGAACGCGGGACATGGGGCCCGACCGTGTGACCGTCGTATTGGTAGCAATAATACCGTCGAGCTCGGAATCAAAGATCGTCTGGACGATCGCATCGATTTCCCGAAAGGAGAGGTCGGGGGCAATCTTGAGTAAAAGAGGCTTGGGCTGCCCGCCCAATTTACGCGCGCGACCGCGGTTTGCCTTAACCAGCTCTCCCAAGAGTTCCGGCAGATAGTCCGAGCCCTGTAGCTTGCGCAGGTCGGGTGTGTTCGGACTACTCACATTGATTGCAAAATAATCCGCGTAGTCCGCCAAAAGGTGAAAGGATCCAAGATAATCCGCCGCCGCTTCACCAAGCGGAGTGACTTTCGATTTCCCCAAATTGATCCCGATCGGCATGGAGCCCCGTTTTTTCCCCATGGAACCCTTGAGGCGTTCTGCGACCGCTTCGGCTCCTTCATTGTTGAAGCCCATGCGATTGAGGATTGCTCCGTGTTCGGGATAACGGAACACCCGGGGGCGGTCGTTGCCGGATTGCTTGTGGAATGTAACGGTTCCGATCTCCACAAACCCAAAACCGAGCGCGGGGGCGGCGCGCCAAATACGCCCATTCTTATCCATTCCCGCCGCAAGCCCCACCGCATTGGGAAAGGAAAGCCCCCACAATTTGATTGGCTCTGCCCGCCGCGGCGCATTGTGCCGTTCCATGATGCGGCAAAGCGGCCCCAGCTTGCCGAGGTAGTCGAGAGCAGTCAGCCCGAGATCGTGCGCAGCCTCCGGATCCTGCTTGAACAGGATCGGCCGGATCACCTTCTCATAGTAGAAACCCATTCGGCCCGATGCTGCCAGCGGAACCTTGATTTTCAAGCGTCATTCTGAGGCTGCATCATAGGCACGAAAAGATCTTGCCAATGCCGGAAACCTTTGGCCCGGTGGGCATCGTTTTTGGGTTGCGCTCGCGCCCTCGAACCAAAACGTCGCAACTAAATTTCTACCTATGTCAGCCAGCAGCCAAAAACTTGAATGGTGTGTCGTTCGCCTCGGAGAAGATGTCAATTGGTGGATCGAGGAAATCTCTGATCCAGTCCGATGGGACGTCGACGGCCTCGGCATCATCGACCCACGCCAAATGGGATATGTCATCGAGCATTGCGATGCCCTGCGCGAATACGGTTTCGACGCCGATATTTTCGAGCGTGCCTTTTTCCCTTTTGCCATCCAGCGGGAAGAAAAGAACGGCAAGATCCGACTCGTGCGCACCAAGGAATCTTTCCTCGAAGACAGCAGTGCCCTCTTTGCGCTGCCTGATGTCATGGACGAGGAAAAGGGACCTTACGCCGACTTCCTCGATGAAATTACCCGCAGCCGCGTACGCATGCTCAATGACCTGATTGAGTTCGATCAGAGCCTGACGGTGGATGAACTCGAAGAAGAAATCCGCGAGCGGCAGAATCAGGAATACATGGAAGGCAAAGCCGTCCATTTCTTTAACGAAATCATCTCAATCCTCGAATACGTCCCGGAGGGCTATGAGCTGGAGGAAGACGAACGCCCCAAAGGTGATGACGCAGAGATTGATGACATCCCCGATTTCGAAGATACGGACAGCGAAAAGCTGGTCGAAGACGAAACGATGAAGTGGGATGAAGATGAGGACGACGATGAGGACGACGACTTCGAGGAAACCTCCGAGCGCCCCGATGATTTCGACGATCCGGTCGAGGAAGATAGCAAGGATCGGTAATACCTTCCTCATCTCCTCCCGAGCTCCCAGCCTGCTCTCCTTTCAGCCCGCCTTCAGCGGGCTTTTTTTGGACACCTTATTCGGCGGCGTGGATTTTCTCCAAGCGAGCAATATGCCGGCCGCCTTCAAAGGCGGTATCCAGCCATGCATCGACCACATGACCCAGCTCGGTCGCAGGAACCAAACGGCCTCCAATCGAGATGACGTTGGCGTTGTTGTGCAACTTGGTCAGCCGCGCACTCTCAGTATTCCAACACACTCCGCATCGAATCCCTTTTACCTTGTTCGCCACGATCGCCTCCCCATTGCCACTGCCACCAAACACAATGCCCAGATCCGCATCACCGCTTGCGACGGCCGCGGCCGCTGGTCTGACATAGTCGGGGTAATCACACGATGCCTCCGAATCGGTGCCAAAGTCCAGGATCTCAATGCCTTTGGTGGTGAGATGAGCCTTTACGAGCTCCTTGGCGGCAAATCCAGCGTGATCACTCCCGAGCGAAATTTTCATGTAACAAAGAATTCTCGCCCGCCGGCAGGCGTCAACGCGCAATACGGTGCGGCCGCAACCGGCCTTGGCTTTTTTGCCGACTAGATGCCGCCTGCTTCCCCGTAATCCGGTAAACGTTCCACACCTCGCTCATCGAGCTCCACTCCGGCCGCATCCGCAGCCCAGACTTTTGCAAAATAAGTGAGAATGAGATCCGCACCCGCTCGCTTGATAGACAGAAGGCTTTCATCGCGGGCGCGGCGCAAATCGAGCCAGCCCAGCCGGGCCGCGGCGTGGATTTGCGCGTACTCGCCACTCACTTGATAGGCTGCCACGGGAACGTTGGCATGATCGCGCGTTTCCCGAATAATATCCAGATAAGGGCCAGCCGGTTTCACCATTACCATATCCGCGCCTTCCGCCACATCGAGCGCCACCTCGACCGCTGCTTCACGCCGATTGCCCGGTCCGAGCTGATAAGTGTCTTTGCCTAACAGATGCGTTCCCGCAGCCTGCGCACTACCGACCGCATCCCGAAAAGGACCGTAATACGCGCTATTGAATTTTGCCGAGTAGGCAATGATACCGACCTCCGCATAGTCCCCTTGGTCAAGCGCAGACCGAATCGCACCGATCCGCCCGTCCATCATATCACTGGGAGCAACAAAATCGACTCCAGCCTCGGCGTGGAGCACTGCCATTTGCGCAAGGACCGCCACCGTCTCATCATTGGCCACGTCACGTCCATCAGCAGTGAGCACACCATCATGTCCATGATCAGTGTAAGGGTCCAAAGCCACATCAGTAATCACCACCATCTCAGGTATGGCTTCTTTGATCGCACGGACCGCCCTCAGGACAAGTGCTTTTCGGTTAAGCGCTTCACGTCCATCGGCGGATTTAAGGGAAGCATCGAGCTTGGGAAACAGCGCAACGGCGGGAATCCCCACCGCTGCCAAAGCGCGCACCTCTGCCACCAACCGGTCGATCGTGAAACGAAACTGACCGGGCATCGATTCGATCGCTTCCACTTGCCCGCTTCCCTCGATAACAAAAAGCGGCTGCACGAGATCGGCAGCAGCGAGATGCGTCTCGGCAACCATAGCTCGAATCGCCGGCGTGCGGCGCAAACGTCGTGGACGGCGGGGCAATGACATTCCCATCCCCGCACCATAGTCCCTGCGCATCCGTCGCCAAGATCCAACTCGCCGATCCAGACCGAACACTATTTGTCAGACAAATTAAGCTTGTCCGGTGGGCGCTCTTTTGCCGTTGCCTCGGAGGCCATGCGGGCAACGCTCAGAAAACTATGGTCGAGGTGAAACTCTATGACACGTTGAGCCGTGAAATACGTCCTCTTGCCGCACGCGACGGGCAACACCTCAGGATGTATGTGTGTGGACCGACCGTTTACGGGCCGGCTCATATCGGCAATTTTCTGACGTTTCTGCGTTTTGATGTCCTTTACCGGTTGTTACGCGTGGCCGGTTATGCGCCGCTTTACGTACGCAACATCACGGACGTTGATGACAAGACGATCCGCCAATCGCAGGCCGAAGGACAATCACTGAACGTATTCACGGAAAAGTGGACTCAGAAGTTTCACGCCGACTGCGCCGCACTGAATCTGCTTTCTCCCGACCGTGAGCCGCGGGCGACCGCACATATCGAGGAACAGATCACACTCGTTAAACAACTTATCGAGCGGGGGTTTGCCTACCCGGCGGAAGATGGATCCGTCTACTATGCGGTCGACCGTTTCACACATTACGGCTGCCTCTCCCACTTTGATCCCCAGGCCCTTCGATCGCAGACCGTCAATAGCGCCGGCCAAACCAATCAAGCCGATGAATACGAGCGGGAGGCTGTAGCCGACTTCGCTCTGTGGAAAGCGCATAAGCCGGAAGATGGAGCAAACGGATGGGATAGCCCCTGGGGGCGCGGCCGACCGGGATGGCACCTCGAATGTTCTGCCATGGCCATGAAATACCTTGGCACCGGTTTCGATCTGCACGGCGGCGGCGAGGATCTCTGTTTCCCCCACCACGAGAACGAGATTGCCCAAAGTGAAGCAGCCACCGGCGAAACGTTCTGCCACCACTGGATGCACGGCGTCCATCTCTTGGTGGAAGGCAAAAAGATGAGTAAAAGCCTCGGCAACTTTTTCACGCTGGACGATTTGGTGGCGAAAGGATTCACACCGCGCGAAGTCCGCCTCGCCATGCTGGGCGGGCATTATCGGCAGCAGTTCAACTTCACACTCGATGGAATTCATGCCGCCCGCAGCGCACTGGAAAAGCTGGAAAAAGGAACCAGCCGCTTGCTCGAATTGGCCGGAATGCCCATCACCGCCGCCTCTCTCAAGCAGTTTTCAAAGGCAGAACTGCCAGCCACCTTCGGCCCATTTGCCGACGCGTGGGAAAGCATTCGACACGACCTCAACACACCCGCTGCTCTAGGTGGCGTACACCGGGGGCTCAAAGCAGCCGCAAAGGCGAACCCGACACCCAAGGAAGCCCAACAGCATCTGACGGCCCTCGCCGTGCTTCTTGAGGTTTTCGGCGTGGAGCTGTTCACCAGTCCAACCGCCGCGGACTCGGCACCGGCGGAAATCCCGGATGCAATCGCTCAATTGGCAGCACAACGCTGGGAAGCCAAGCAGTCCCGGAATTGGGCGGCAGCCGACGCGCTACGCGATAAGCTGGCGGCCCAAGGCTGGAAGATCCTTGATCGCAAGGACGGCTATGACTTGGCACCGATCAGCGGATCCTGATCTTGCCGGCAATCTGGTGATTTTGCTTCGCCAAGCCAGCAATGTCTGCGAATGTTTCCGGTTTTGAGAATTCAGCCGCTCACACTTTCATGAAAGCAATGACTCCGCTCGAAGAACTGCGCCACTCAGCAGCGCACATCCTGGCCACAGCTGTCCTCCGTGTTTTCCCGGAGGCGAAGCTCGATATCGGCCCACCTACCGAGCAAGGCTTCTACTACGACATCGACCTCGATCATAAGATCACGGCGGAGGACCTCCTGCGTATCGAAGAGGAGATGGGTAAAGTGGCCAAGGAAAACCAGAAGTTCGAACGGTTTGAGCTATCGCGGGAAGAAGCCGCCGAGCTGATCCGCAAAATGGGCCAAGACCGCTATAAGCTGGGCCGCTTGGCGGATATTCCTGAAGGAGAGGCCATCTCGTTTTACCGCAACGGCGAGTTCGTCGACCTCTGCGCCGGAACGCACATCAACTACAGCAAAAAGTTAAAGGCGTTCAAACTCCTCAACGTGGCCGGGGCCTACCATCGCGGCGACGAAAAGAACAAGCAGCTTCAACGGATCTACGGCACTGCATTCCCCACCAAGGAGGAACTGGCACAACACCTTGAACGTTTGGAAGAGGCAAAAAAACGCGACCACCGCAAACTCGGCCGCGACCTCAAACTTTTCCATATCGATGAAGCCGTCGGCCAAGGTTTGATCCTCTGGACTCAAAACGGCTCGATTGTGCGTCAAGAATTGCAGAGCTTCATTGCTGAAGAATTACGCAAGCAGGATTACCATCAGGTCTTCACGCCCCACATCGGCAAGCTCGGACTTTACCGCACCAGTGGGCACTTTCCCTACTATCAGGAGTCCCAATTTCCGCCCCTGGTTGAGCGGGAAACGATCGGTGCGATGGCGGAGGAAGGCTGTTCCTGCGCGGAACTCGCCAACCGGCTCGAATCGGGCGACCTCGACGGCTTTTTGCTCAAGCCGATGAATTGCCCCATGCACATCAAAATTTTCGACTCGCAGCCGCACAGTTACCGCGATCTGCCGGTGCGCTTGGCGGAGTTTGGCACGGTGTATCGCTGGGAGCAAAGCGGCGAGCTCAATGGCATGACTCGAGTGCGCGGCTTCACCCAGGACGATGCGCACATCTTCTGTACTCCTGAACAGCTCGGAAACGAGGTGCAAGGCTGCCTGGAACTCGTCAAAGTCGTTTTCGCGACATTGGGAATGAAGGACTACCGGGTGCGCGTAGGGCTGCGCGACCCGGACAGCAGCAAATTCGTAGGTGATCCTAAAAACTGGGATCTCGCGGAAGAAGCCTGTCGGCAAGCCGCTGCCACGCTCGGTGTTCCTTTCAGCGAAGAGCCCGGCGAAGCGGCATTTTACGGACCCAAGATTGACTTCGTGGTCAAGGATGTGATCGGGCGCGAATGGCAGCTGGGCACCGTCCAAATCGATTACGTTCTGCCGGAACGTTTTAACCTGTCCTACATCGGCCCAGATAACGAGGCCCATCGGCCGGTTATGGTTCACCGCGCTCCCTTTGGCTCAATGGAACGATTCACAGGGGTGCTGATTGAACATTTTGCCGGTAATTTCCCCACTTGGCTGGCTCCTGAGCAAGTAAGACTGCTCACGATTACGGACGAACAACTACCCTTTGCAGAAGCGATTCAGAAAAAGCTCAAAGCCGCACGAGTCCGCTCCAGCATTGACTCACACAGCGATAAATTTGGAGCCAAGATCCGCCGAGCAGAGATCGACAAAGTCCCCTACATGTTTGTTATCGGCAAAAATGAAGCCGCCGAGGGCAAGGTAACGATCCGTAGTCGCGTCAACAAATCTCACGAAGGGTCGGCCTCCGCCGACGAAGCGATTGGAAAAATACTTCAGGTGATTGCGGACCGCGAGTTGCCAGCGACGGAATAAGCCTCTAGTTGGTCGTGAGACGTTATGCGGTATGACCTGATTATCTTCGACTTCGATGGGACGCTTGCTGATTCGTTCCCGTGGTTTGGGCGACGCCTGAACGATTTGGCTGAGCATTTCGGATTTCCCCGTATCTCAGATGCGGATGCGGCCCGCTTGCGCACCCTTCCGCCCCGCCAAGTGCTTCGCGAGCTGGGAATACCGCTCTGGAGGCTTCCTGCGATTGCCCGCTATACGCAGCAATTGATGGCCCGGGAACGCAATCAGGTGCCGCTCTTCCCTGGCGTCCCAAAGCTGCTTTCCAGTCTGTCGGAAAGCGGGGTTCAGCTCGCCATTGTTTCGTCCAATAATCAGCTCAACATCGCCAGCATCCTCGGGGATTCCTGCGCTGGATTGATCGATCATTTCCGCTGCGGCACATCGATTTTCGGCAAACGGGCCAAACTCCGTCAGGTACTCCGCACGGCCGGAATTCCGCCACAACGCGCGCTTTGCATCGGCGACGAAATTCGGGACTTGGAGGCCGCCCGCGCGGCCAAGATTGCGTTCGGTGCCGTTGGATGGGGAATGGTCCCCTTGGCGACCCTTCAAACCTACGATCCGGATTTTGCCTTTGCATCCCTTGACCAGATCACTGCCGAGCTCACCACGCCTGACCTGGCCCACGCGGGTGCGCAAACAGCCTGAATTGAAGAAAGTTGCCTGAAAAGCAGGCGAAGCTCAGGCTGGTGGCTTCATCAATAGTCCACCCATGCTGAAAAAACTCTTTCTCGGGCTTTGCGGCCTCTTCGCAATTGTTGTCATCGCGACCATGCTCTTTGGTGCCCGCCTTCTCGACCGGGGCCTCCATCGCGGCATTACTACCTACGGTCCCCGACTCACCCAAACCTCAGTGGTACTGGGCGACGTCAGCGTTTCCCCGCTCAGTGGCACGGGCACCATCCAAGGGTTGGTGGTCGGCAATCCCGAAGGGTTCAGTGACACCTATGCCATCCGCCTGGAGGAAGCCTCAGTCATGTTGGATGTCCGTTCCCTTCTGGGCGACGCCATCATTATTGAAAACATCCGGATTACACAGCCGATGATCAACCTCGAACGCGCACAGGGAACGACCAACCTCCAGCGCATTCAGGACAATATCAATCAAGCCGTAGGCCCCGAGGACGCTCAACCATCACCTGAGAACGATCGCGCCGGCAGAAAATTTATCGTGGAAGCATTTGTTCTGGAGGGAGGCCGGGTATCACTCAGTGCATTGGGTTCCCAAACTGAAGTCGCCATGCCGGCCGTGCGTTTGGAAAACATCGGCAAGAGCGAAGGCGGAGTTACCGGTGATGAAGTCGGTCGTGCCATCCTTGATGCAGTGCTTCGCAGCGCGCTGGCGGCCGCCGGTCGGGAAGCAACAAACCTTCTGAATGACCCGCAACGCGCAGAAGAAACCATCCGCGGGGCTGCCGGCCAGATTCAACGTCTGTTTGGCCGAGAACCGGAGAAAGAGTAGTTGTAACCAGTTCGGAAAAAAGAGGCCGGGATGGACGTCCCTCCGTTTCACCAAAGTTTCCAACTGACAAAAAAACCCGAACTTGCGTCCGGGTTTGAGAGAGGTGTTTGAAGAACCTGTGCGCAGGCAAAAGCCGTTAAACGTCGATTGAAATGTCGACGCCGGCCGGTAGGTTCAGCTTTTTCAGCTCGTCCACCGTCTGAGCGGTGGGCTCGACGATATCGATCAGCCGCTTGTGCGTGCGCTGCTCAAACTGCTCCATCGACTTCTTGTCGACGTGGGGTGAGCGATTGATGGTCACCTTCTCAATCCGGGTCGGCAGCGGCACTGGGCCAGCCACCCGCGCACCGGAGCGCTTGGCGGTATCAACGATATCAGCAGCGCTTTGATCGATGATGCGATAGTCGTAGCCTTGGAGGCGAATGCGAATGCGTGGTCCACTCATGAAAGAACAAGTATTGAAGGTTTAACGGAAAATCAGGTGCGGGCGGGAGACCGTCCACTGGTGTTGACAATAGAGTTGAGTAAATTCTGGGGCACTTCTTCGAAATGGCTCGGTTCCATCGAATAGGATGCGCGGCCTTTGGAAAGCGAGCGAACATCAGTGGCGTAACCGAACATCTGCTCGAGCGGAACCATTGCTGAAATGCGGGTGATGGTCCCCTTTCCGCCCATGCTCTGGATAACGCCGCGACGCCGGTTGAGGTCTCCAACCACATCCCCTTGATATTGGTCGGGTGTCTCCACCTCAACCTTCATCATCGGCTCAAGCAGCACCGGACCAGCTTTTTCGACGGCATCCCGGAGCGCAAAAATCCCAGCCATTTTGAAGGCCATTTCCGACGAATCCACTTCGTGAAAAGAACCAAAAACCAGGCGCACCCGGACATCTACGACTGGATACCCGCCCAATGGGCCATTGCGCAAAGCTTCGCGGATACCTTCTTCGGTCGGCTTGATAAATTCCTTGGGAATGGTTCCGCCGACGATTTCATTGACGAATTCGAAACCCGAACCGGAAGGCAGCTTTTCGATTTTGATCTCGGCGTGCCCATATTGCCCGCGTCCACCGGATTGCCGGACAAACTTGCCGACGCCAGCCGCAGCCTGAGAAATCGTTTCGCGATAGGAAATGGTCGGTTTGCCCACCGCCGCATCCACTTTGAACTCCCGCAAGAGACGATCGCGAATGATGTCGAGGTGTAGCTCGCCCATTCCCGAGATGATCGTCTGGCCGGTATCTTCATCCGTCGAGACGACAAAGGTTGGATCTTCCTCGGCCAACCGCTGAAGTGCGCCGGACATTTTATCCTGATCGCTACTGGAGGCTGGTTCGACCGACATACTGATGACCGGCTCGGGAAAGGTCGGCGGCTCGAGAAAAATGTCCACGCCCTTGTCACAAAGCGTGTCGCCTGTTCTGACTTCGCGGACCCCGATCAAACCTACGATATCTCCCGAAAACGCCTTTTCAACGTCTTCGCGCCGATCGGCATGCATCACCATCAATCGGCTGATGCGCTCGGTCTTGCCTGTGCGTTGATTGATCAGGGCCGTGCCCTTGGAGAGGGTGCCTTGATAAAGCCTAAAGAAGACAAGCTTTCCGACATAGGGGTCGGTAAAGAGTTTGAATGCGAGGCCCGCCACCGGTTTGGAGTCATCCGGCCCGACTTCGATCACCTTATTTTCATCCTCCGCGGAGTGGCCTTTTTGTGGCGGAATATCGAGCGGACTGGGCAAATAGTCCACCACTGCGTCGAGGAGCTTCTGCACGCCCTTGTTTTTAAAGGCGGTCCCCGGAATCACACCGACAAATTTCTGAGACAAGGTAGCTGAACGGATGCCCGCCTGAAACTCCTCCGGCGAAATCGTTTCGCCCTCAAGGTATTTTTCGGCCAGCGCATCGTCAAAACCGCAAATCTCCTCCAGCAATTTCTCCCGGTAAGCTGCGGCATCTTCCTGAAACTCGGCAGGAATCTCGTCATCGGTGTAGACCGCGCCAGACGAACTGTCGTCATAGACATGGGCATGCATCGTCACGAGATCGATCAACCCGACAAAGTTCTCTTCTTTGCCCATCGGGAGAAATAGCGGGTGAGCATTGGCCCCCAGCTTTTCCCGGATGTCCTCAATAGCGCCGTAGAAGTCAGCGCCCGTCCGGTCCATTTTGTTGACGAAACAAATCCGCGGCACGTGATATTTCGTCATTTGCCGCCAGACCGTTTCCGACTGGGGCTGCACACCGGCCACCGCACAAAAGACCGCGATCGCTCCGTCTAGCACTTTGAGCGAACGTTCAACCTCGGCCGTGAAGTCGACGTGGCCGGGCGTATCAATAACATTGATCCGGTGCGGGACCGATTTAAACGGACCCTGCTTGGTCGTCCATTCGGCAGTGACGGCCGCAGAGGTAATCGTAATCCCCCGCTCCCGCTCCTGCTCCATCCAATCGGTGGTCGCTGAACCTTCGTGAACCTCTCCGATTTTATGAATTTTCCCTGTATAAAAAAGAATGCGCTCCGTGGTGGTCGTCTTGCCGGCGTCGATATGGGCGGCAATGCCGATGTTGCGCTGGTATTCGAGCGGACACAGGCGATCCTTCGCATTGAGCGGAGAAATCTGCGTCGTATCGGCCAGACTCATCGGAGGCGGAATGTTTTTTATCAAGGAACAAGGGAGGCAAGGCGGCGTGCCTTACCAGCGCAAGTGCGCGAAAGCTCGGTTGGCCTGCGCCATGCGGTGGGTGTCATCCTTCTTCTTCACCACCGCGCCCGTGTTGTTGTAGGCATCGATGATTTCAGCAGCAAGGTTTTCACCCATCGAACCGCGACGAGCGCGGGCAGCAGCAACCAGCCAGCGGTAAGCCAGGCTTTGTTGGCGCTCAAAGGAAATTTCCAACGGAACCTGATAAGTGGCACCACCGACGCGGCGGCTTTTCACTTCCAGTTTTGGGCGGATATTGTCGAGGGCACCCAGAAGGAGATCCGTAGGATCGCCCTTCTCGAGCTTCTCACTCACGCGCTCGAAAGCGCTGTAAACAATAGTCTGGGCGATGCTCTTTTTGCCATCCCGCATAACCACGTTGATCAGGTGACTGACCAAGGGGCTGTTGAAACGGGGATCGGGCGCGTGCTCGCGTTTTTCGGCTCTACGACGACGGGACATAATGTGGTGCCTTAAAAGGGATTACTTCTTTTCTTTCGGGCGTTTGACCCCGTATTTCGAGCGACTGCGGCGACGCTTGTCGACACCGGTGCAGTCAAGAGTACCGCGAACAATATGGTAACGCACGCCGGGAAGGTCCTTCACACGGCCGCCGCGTACCAACACCACGCTGTGCTCCTGGAGACTGTGGCCTTCGTCCGGGATATAAGCGATAACCTCATAACCACTCGTCAGGCGGACCTTGGCAACCTTGCGGATCGCGGAATTCGGCTTCTTCGGGGTCCGCGTCATGACCTGCGTGCAGACGCCCCGGCGAAATGGGTTGTTCTTGAGAGCAGGAGACTTGCTCTTCCCCTTCTGCAGCTCGCGGGGGTGACGGACAAGTTGGTTGATGGTCGGCATACGGTTTTGGTCTGAGTCTAAAATTGGAGAAAAGCGTGGAAAGTAGGCTACCAGAAAACCATGGCAAGTACTTTCAGCCCGAAATTCGGCTGAATCGGCAAGGTGTGCAGAAAAAGCAATCGGCGACAGCAGAATTTACAGAGAATGAAGCGACGCCACCGGGAGGAATCAATCATTTCCCGCTGGCTCCAACGTTTCGAGCAACTCCACTTCCTCAGGAAACAAGCTCACTGGATCGACTGAAGCTATCAACACCTGCGCCCGGTCCAGCCCGCCGGTTGCGACCAAGGTCGCGGCGTAATACACGACCACGGACGGCTGCTGCAAGGTATCCGGAGCATGCTCTTCCAAAATGTCACGAGCCATTTGGGGCTTCCCTAGCAGCAATTGTGAAAACGCACAAGTACTCGCCACCCGAACGTCGCGCAGTCGATACGGGTGCAGCTGTTCCGCAAGCCGATGAAACCGCGAACGATCTTCTCCCAGGAGCAGGCCCAGGTGAACGTAATTGTTCAACGCGATCAGGTTGTCGGGGTTCCGTTCGACCGCACGCTCCATCACGAGGAAAAGCGACCGTGCATCCTTTCGCTCCGAATAGATCCGATACAAGGCACTGGTGGCTGTATCGGCAACAGGTCCTTCCTCTTTGATGAGACGTAGCAACGCACGTTCCCACACCGGCATCAAACCGAAGGTACGCGCAAACAAATCCACGCCCTCCACCTTGTTGGGCTCATCGACCAGACCCGCATGAAGCTCTTGCATTAATACCTGACGGCGCACAATGCTTCCCGCAGCATCCCCGTCCTCCAGCAATGCCCATTGAACGAGGGCTGCATAGGCAGATTCTGAAGTGAAGGCTGAAAGGTCGCTCTGTAATAATAGCGAGCTGCCGGAAATCGCTTGGGTTTCGTATGGATTCCCGCTGGTTACAGCGTGTCGGAGCTGCCGCTCCCGGGCGACCGCAACCAAGCGCAGAGGCAACACTTCAAAGGCAGCATCCGGCAAGGAGGCTAAACGAGCATCTGCCCATTGCACGGTCTGTTCATCCCGGTAGCACCAAATAAGCAGATCCGCCACGGCTGCGCCTGTTCTGGCAGAGCGCCACGTCCAGTCGAGTGCACTGCGGAAGACGTTCGACGGCCCCCCGGTGCGGAGGTAATCCAGTGTCGCCAGCTTTTCCGCCATAGAGATGCTCGCGGATCGGAAAAAGAATGGGGCGTTTTTTTCGACATCCGCCTGTCGGTCCGCCTCTCGATACACAGTCATCAAGCTGCGCACTGCTTCAGAAAAATACGGAGAACCCTCGGACACCATTTCCAGCTGTGTAATGCCTTCGGCGATATCGCCTTCTTGGACCCTGAGGATCCCGAGCGTCAGTCGAGATTGATCATTTACGGGATAACCCAGCGCCATGGCGCGATCGAATGCCGCAACGGCGGTGGAATAATCCCTCCAACGGGCTGCCACCGTCGCTTCGAGCGCGAAGCGATCGACCGGTGCCATTAGCTCAGCGGTTTGATCACTTTCGAGCGCATGTCGTGCGACATCCGGAGCATCCCAACGGATCGCAGCCTGCACCAGGCGCACCAGCGCATCACCAGAGGGGGCGATTTGCCAAAGCTCCTCCGCCGCGCCCAATTCAGCAGGACTTTCCAATCCCGCAAGCGCATCAACCCGGATACGCAGGGGACGCGCAGAGGATGGTTCCCGCTTCAAAGCAGCCTCGGCCAGAGACAGCGCTTCCTGGAAGCGTTCAGCATGCAAATGGGATTCCGCACGGTGGACACGTGCGGCGGCTTCACGTCCATAATGAGCCCACAGCAAAAGCAACCCGAGCAAAAGCCCGGCAACCAGAAGCAATCCGCCAATCCAAAGGCGTGCTTTCACCCTTCAGCCGGGGCATCCGAAACTGTTTGGACCCGACGACGCCGATACTCCAGCCCGAGCGCACCCAATAGAAACGCAGCAATCCCTGCCACAGTACCGGCTTCAGGAACCGGCGTAAACTCGAACTCGATGTGGCTCAGCGCTATCGCTTGAGAGGTCAAAATATCCTGAAGCGTACCTTCCGATCCCGGCAGATAGCTTGTATAAGTAAACGAAAACCCGGTGATTTTGCTACTTCCCAAGTCTACATGAAGCGTGCCCCGCTGGCCTTCGCTCGTAGTGGCGTTATTCCCTACTTCATCACCAAAACCACTACTGGATAATGGAGAGCCGCCAAAATAGTAGGTTTTTTCGTTATCGCTATCGTAAAAATAGTAAATTACAGGCTCTCCGTTCAATAACGGATCGGGGTAAGCATCATAGGAAACACCAGGACCTAATTCAAAAGGACTTTGGCCGGACGCGCCCATATAGGGACTATCTTCCGGAACTCCGGTGCCCCCTCCCACGAGGTTGGTCTGGAAGTCGCCGACAGTGTCGACAAACGAATAGCCGGTACCATCAAACGTTCCCCGATCGATATCGAAGATCTGGAAGTTCACATCAGAAACGGCTTGAGAGAAGGCAACTGAAATCTGGACCCCGTCATATGGAGAATTAGCCCCCATTGAAGCCATATCGAGCTGAAGAATATCGCCCATTCCCCCATCAATCGGATTCAAATTCAACCGGGGATAATTTTCATTAAAAGTGGCTCCTCCCAAGACTTCGAGTGAAACCGTCACCGTCAGGCCCGTTCCATCAACATTATGAAATGTCCCTGTGAGCCCGCCTTCCGTCCACGTTGCTTCATTCCAGTTAAAAAGAGCAGCCTGTGCTATTGATGAAGCGAGTAAGGTCATGGCACAGCCAGCCAAACTCCATCGATAGAGATTCCGCATACAGCAAACTGGAAAAGCGTCTCTCATATGTTAAGACTTATAGCGTCGATCAGATGGCCCATCACATCGTTGCGCAATGAAAAACCCGGCGGACCCGCCGAAGCGAATCCACCGAGTTGAAACAGGTCGTCGGAGTGACTTCCATTTAGATATTATCCCGATCGCCGCACTTACCGAAACCTCCGGAAAGGTAGATCAACTCAATCTGGGGAGCCGTCAGCACTCCGCGGTAGATAGTAATCTCGTCCATCAGGCCGCTGAAAAATCCGGGAGTAACGTCGATGCTTTGACCAACCCAGATGTTCTGCGTCGTATTGAAGCGATTCTGTCCAACGCCTTCAACGGCAATAATGACGCCGTTGCGGAATACGCGCATCACGCCAGATGCCTGACTGTAAACAAAACCGACGTGGGTCCATTCTTCCGCAGTGAACACATTCGGGTAGGTCCGCACGATGGTCGATCCACCCACCACAGGCAGGCGAAGAATCAGTTCGCCGGCTGCTCCCATTTCAAACGAGACACCGGTTGACGTTCCAGAAGACCATTCAAGGATCGGCATCGGTTGAAGAACGTCTGGGCTGATCCAACCCTCGATCGTGAAACCGCCAGCTGAAGGTTGTCCCACATCGGAAGCCAATGATTTTGGCGTGTAGAAACCAGCATCGGTCCCATTAAAACCAAATCCGTAAGAGGAAACCCCCGGGTCATAGACCAGACCACCAACGGGCACTGCGTCATGACGCCGCTCAATAAAGTCCACATGACTCAGGTTCCCCGTCCACCAAGCAATCGCTGAGTCAGGAACATCAATGAGGCACTCGACATCAACGTAAACCGTCAGCACGTCCGAAGCGGTGTACTCGGTGTCGTCAGCCCACAATTCGAGCAGGTAGATCCCAGGGCGCGCAAAGCTCGCCAAGGTAGTCGGGAGACTGGAGTCCGAAAACTGAACGATGTCGTTGATATTGTCACCGTCTTGGCGGTTCGGCCAATCCAAAACATTCCATCCAGAAGTCAGTGGTGCTCCCAATGGAAGGCCGTCATCGGAAACCAAACCATTGAGGGTAACAAACTCGTTGATCATATCGACCGTCATCTTGAGCTCTGTGACTGCAACCGGAGGCTGATTGCCCAAGGTCAGGGAAATGATGACCGTGTCGGAAACTGTGTAGACAGAGTCTGTGGCACTCAAACGGAACACGTAGTCGCCGGAAACAGGATTCACCACAGCGACGTCGGTTCCTTGCGCTGCAGCATTCTGAAGCAGGACCGAGCCAGCATTACTTGGCTTCGAGACCAAGGTCCAAGCTGTCGTCAAGATCCCGTTCGGCTGTCCATCATCACTGGCGCTCCCGTTTAGCGAGATGACTGCATTGCCTTCCGAATCCGCAATATCGCTGATCACATGGAGCACTGAGTCTCCCGCATCGACGACGGGCGGCGCGTTTGATCCGCTACCCACAACAATCGTTACGGTCGCCGGAGCACTCTGCAGCGCCCCATCCGAGGCCCGGTATTGGAATGTCGCCACACCGGAAAAAGTTGGGAACGCCAGAAACCGCACTGAGGTCGGCGTCGGACTCATCAGCAGCCCTCCCGCCGGAGCGGTAAGCCGCGTGAAATTAATTGGATCTCCATCAGGGTCACTACCGGAGTAGACGATGGTAACCGTGCCACCGGGAGCTACTTGATAGAACAAATCATCAGCCAAGGGAGCCTGATTTGCGACGTTAACAACCGTAACCGTCGCCGTAGCCAAATTACTCACCGCTTGGCCGTCATTTGCACGATAGGTGAAGGTATTAACACCAGCAAAACCCGGATTGGGCGTATAGGTAACGACGCCGCCACTTTGCACCACAGTTCCGTTGGCTGGCTGAGATGCAATAATGAAGGAAATCAGATCGCCATCAGGATCAGATCCAGATAGCGGCACCGCTACCGGGGTATTAATTGAGGTCTGGGCCGAGACATTTCCGGCAAGCGGGGGCCGATTCGCATCAAGCAACGTGATCGTAACGGTCGCGGTCTGACTATTAGTGAGACCATCATTTGTCACGTAGGTAAAGGTGTCCACTCCGGCAAAACCGGCGTCTGGAGCGTATTCATAGATGCCGTCGCCCAACGGAGAGAGAATACCATGATTGGGCCCGGAGGTAACGTGGAACGTGATCGCATCTCCATCCACATCGGCACCGGAAAGAATAATATCGAGGGAGGCATTCTTCTCCCCGGTCACCTGTTTCGAATCGGCGCTCGGTGGAGTGTTGGCTACCACAACGGTTCCGGTCGCCACGTTGCTGTTTCCGACCCCATCGCTGGCCAAATAAGTGAAGGTTGCCGTGCCAACAAAATTGGTGGCCGGAGTGAAGGTGGCGGTGCTTCCGGAGATGGAGACCGTGCCATTCGCAGGCTGAGCAACGATCGAGTATGTCAGGAGGTCGCCATCGGGATCATTTGCCAACAAGGGCACATTTACCGCTGTGTTGCGTTGGGTCGTTGCCGACACATCCTGAGCCACCGGGAGCTGATTGATCACCAAAATAGTCACCGTGGCAGGGGCACTGGTTTCATAACCATCAGTGACTTGATAAGCGAAGGTGACTGTCCCGGAAAATCCTGCTGCGGGCGTATAGGTGGCGACGCCGTTTAGCAAGGACACCGTGCCGGAAGCCGGAGGAGTGACAATGCTGTAGGTCAGCACATCTCCGTCGGGATCTTCACCGAGCAGTTCTACCGCGACCGGCGTGTTCTTCAAGGTATCCACCTCAAGATCAAAAGCGGCCGGCACGCCATTCGTTACGGTAATGGAAACGGTGGCGGCCGCGCTATCGAGTTCACCGTCGTTGACGCGGTAGGTAAAGGTATCGACCCCGATAAATCCAGTGGCAGGCGTATAGGTAGCGACGCCAGCAACCAAGGTGACGGTACCAAAGGCTGGTGAATCCACCAGACTGTAGGTAACCGCTTCTCCTTCCGGATCGGAGCCCAACAGGGTCACCACGACCGGGGTCTCCTTGGCCGTGACAGTAACAACGTCTTCGGCAACGGGCGGTTCATTGGTGACGCAGTCGCCGCCGCCACTCGGGCCGCAGTAGGTCAGGAGGCCGCCGCTGTTGACGCGGATGCGTTGCGCATAAGCCGCGCCACAGAGGGTGCTGTTATTATTGACGATGACCTCGCCGCGCGGCGCATACACGTGGGCGTAAATAGTCTGGCCTTGGGAGTTGGCGGTGAAACCGCCGTTGTTGACCTCGATAACGAGCCACTCGGACTTGCCCTCGGCTCCGGCCGGACCGTTAATCGAAGTGTTATGGGCAAGGCGCACGATGACCGGGCCGACCACGTCGATTCGGGCACCCGTGTTTACCTGGAGCTGTTGGAAACTGTAAACCTCAGGCGTGGTCGCACCGGCGGTGCCAAGGATGACCCCCGTGCCACTATTGAGGTTGAAGGTTCCGTAAGCTCCGGCGGGCACCGCACGGATGCCGCTGTTGCTGTTAAAATTGACGCTGCCGACGGCGGCCCAGTTCGGGCTCGGATCGGAGGCATTGTTGATGTTCGCCCAGTTCCAGTTAGAAGGCGCGGTCGGAGCAGTAACCCCCGGCAGCGGTTGCGGATCGGTCCGGGTCACGAGGTTGCGCAAAGTGGCCCCGCTATTGACGGTGATCCAGTAGCCGGAAGGTGAGGCCGAACCGTCACCTTGAACGACGCCCTGCCAGTTGGGCGAACCGTTGACATTCACATTCGGTGTGCCGGGCACAAGGATGTCGCCGGAGATGTTGGCCGAGCTGTTGAGATTAAAGCCCTGAGCGGTGAGGTTTTGAATCGAACCTTCCACCCGACCGTCAATCGAGGCGGGATACTGCGACCAGAAAACCCCTTCACCGGTCGCTCCACCTTCTGGACAAAAAACGAGGATCGAAACCACGGCCACGGCACTGGAGAGATCACCGTCCGAGGAGGCGTAGGAAAAGCCGTCCTCACCGAGGAAACCTGTGGCAGGAACATATTCGATCAAGCCGCCGCCGAGGTCGACAAGTGTGCCGTGAGAAGGACCGTCCGTGATGGTAAAGGTAATGGCATCACCATCTGGATCGGTGCCTTCGAGGATCACCTCCACCGCGGTATTAAAAGGAGTTTCAAGCGATTTCGAAACAGCGACCGGTGGATTGTTGACCGGTGGCGTGCTGAAGTCGTTGTCACAAAAATTGATGTGCGAGATGGCCTTCGCTTTGGAACCCTTGGTGCCATTGGGATTTTCCCAGCTAAAGCCGGTGGCGGAGAAGGTCTGGGGGCCGGCCTTGACAATAAAATCCAACGGTTCGCCGGTACTCGTGGTATAAGTGAATCCAACGAATTCGCCCCATTCGCCGTGCTTTTTGGTCCAAGAAGTAAAGGTTACCGTAATCCCGCCAATCACGCGCTGGTAACCGACGACCCCGATCGCACCGTCTTCCACCTTGCAGATATCGTTGTCGATCTCGCCGCCGCCGTTCCCGGGAGTCGGAGTCGGAGTCGGAGTCGGATGAGGGGCTGGCGCAGCACACTGCTGAAAGCCAAGAAATTTTGCAGTAATCCGATTTTGCGAGGGGAGACGATAGCTCTGAATCGCAACTTCGGCAAAAGCGACGATCTTGTAGTTAACATGATTACCCGAACCGCTGACATCGCCGTAGACGGGAATTAAAATCGGCACGTTGATCAACTTGTCGAGATTCGTGCGCACCCCCTTCGAGTTGGAAATACCCGGTTTGCCTTGGACCCAGTCGCCCGCACTCACAATAAAATCCGAGCTATTGTAGGGGTTGACGTAGGTGTGACTGTCCCCGGGGATGACCAAGCTCTGCTGAATCGTCGGCTCATTCGGCGAACCGGCCCAAGTCAACCAACCAAAGTTGCCGGGATTGCTACCGGCATAGATGTCGAACGACTGGCCCTCGCCAAGAGACTGGAGCACATTGGCCGGAAAAGTGATCGGATAAAGGGCACAAGCTTCTTCAACCGGATCTGGCTCACAGTCTTTGCCTTTCCACGAGCCGCCGCGCTTGTCGTCGTCCTTATCCTTTCCCTTGGAAGAGGAATTGCCGCGCTTGTCGTCATCCTTATCCTTCCCCTTGGAAGAGGAGTTGCCATGCTTGCCGTCATTCCAGTCGGAGTGCTCCTCATTTTTAGATGAACTTTTTCCACTCCCCCACCAGTCGCCCCACGTTGCGGAGGCGGTTGCGCCAGACAAAAGAAGCGCGAGCGAGAGCACACAAAAGAAACGGCACCGACGGGATGCGGAAGAGAGGAAGCTGCGGCTTGAATTATTCATGACGGCAAAGGCGATCTGTAAACACGTGCTAATGAGCGGGATAAAATATTGGAATAAACCCTAGAAACCCTAATCCTTTTCTCTTAGCGATTGATCTAGGTGTATTTACCTATATCATCAGGAAGCTCAGTCAAGAAATTTTAAAAAGTCTTCAGCCCGACGCAAAACCACGTATCGTCTCCCTAATCCGCCCACTTCGGCTACAGGCTTATCGTTGCTCCCGACATGGAAAGGTACGGATCCGCTGAAAAACAACTTGCCATGTCTCTTCCGGGCTCTACTTTGGCCTGTTTTTCGAACCAGAGGGAACACCCATGTCACGAATTTGCGCAATCACCGGCAAGCGCCCGACTCGCGGGAGCATCATCCACCGTCGCGGTCTCACCAAGAAGAGCGGCGGGATCGGCACGCATGTTGCCAAGGTCACCAAGCGTGACTTCAAGCCCAACCTCCAACGGGTGCGCGTAGTCCTACCCAGCGGACAAGTGAAGCGGATTTGGGTTTCCGTTAAAGCACTCAAAGCCGGTAAAGTCCAGAAAGCCCTTTAAGGCCGCACCGATCGTTTAAACTTTCTTGGCCCGGTCCTCATGGACCGGGCTTTTTTGGTTTCAATGACCCGCCTGAGAAGCGTGAGGGGTTGGCATTCCAGAAAAAGTGCTTTTCAGTTGGCCCCATGAACGCAACCCCTCCTCCTCCATCCGCCGATCCTTGGCCTCCCAAAGCCTACAAGAACGACGCGTTTTTGAACAGCCCGGAGGCCCGCAAGATTCGAGTACTGTGCGAAATGACAGAGCCGGAGATCCGGTTTGCCCGTGAAAACATTCAAGATACCATTGTATTCTTTGGGTCGGCGCGCTCAGTAGACCTAAAAGCCGCAGAGGAGCATTTTCAGTCGGTAAAAGCTCAGATCGGCAACAAAACCGACCTTTCTCCGGAAGAAGCAGTTGCCCTTCGCAAGGCGCGTGCGCTGCTCAAGCTGGCCCCCTATTATCAGGCAGCGGTAGAATTGTCAGAAGCCATGACTCGGTGGACGATGAGCCTGGAAGACAAAACGCGCCGTTTCATCGTCTGCACCGGCGGGGGCCCCGGCATGATGGAAGCGGCCAATCGCGGGGCTCATAATGCCGGAAGTCCCACGATTGGACTCGGGATCAGCCTCCCATTCGAGCAGGAACTGAATCAATACGTCACGCCCGACCTCCAGTTCGAGTTCCACTACTTTTTTATCCGCAAATACTGGCTCGCCTACTGGGCCAAGGCCTTAGTCGTTTTCCCCGGCGGCTTTGGGACGATGGATGAGCTCTTTGAATTGCTGACGCTGGAACAGACGCGCAAGATCACCAAACAGATGCCGATTGTTCTGTATGGCCGGGAGTTCTGGGAGGATATTCTCAACTTCGAAGCCTTTGTTGACTGGGGGGTCATTTCGCCGCAGGACCTTTCCCTCTTCAGGATCTGTGACTCGGTCGAGGAAGCGCGGGATTATTTGATCGAAGAATTCACCCGACTATACCTGACTCCTCCCAAAGTTGATGCGTAGCGCCTTTTTTCAGTGCTTTTGGCTGCTCCTATTAACGACTGCGGCAGCCGTGCTCACCGCTTGGTTCCATCCGCAGGCTCCTGATTACAGAGGCAGCGCAGGGGAGCGTTCTCCCTTGGCCATCACATGGGCAGAAGCCAGTGCCCTGCCCACGGTGCTGTGGATCGATGCACGCTCAGCCGACGATTTCGCACAAGGCCACGCCCCGAATGCCCTCCTCCTCAATGAAGACGAGTGGGACGCAGGATTGGACGCGGTCATGATGCGCTGGGCTCCCGAGCAAACGGTTATCGTCTACTGCGACGCAGCAGCCTGCCGGGCCAGTGAGGCGGTGGCCTTGCGCCTGAGCAGGGAATTGGGTGCAGATAACATTTACTATCTGGAAGGGGGTTGGCAGACATGGCAGGAAGCACTTTCGCGATAGCGCTGTTACGGAGCGGCGTCAGCGCCGTTTTCCTCGCCTCGGGAATCCTGAAGCTGAACGATCCAGCGCGCTTCCTTCTGGATGTCGAAGCATTTGAATTGCTCCCTCACGCGCTGAATTACGCCGCTGCCCTCGCCCTTCCTTGGCTGGAGATCTTGGCGGCTCTCGGCCTTTGGTGGCAGCGGCTCGCCACCGGCAGTGCCATTCTGCTCAGCTTGGCGACAGCCAGTTTTCTTGCGGCGATCGCCTTGGCAACGGCCCGGGGTACGGCCTTGGATTGCGGCTGCTTTGGGGATTGGCTGGTGTTTCCCACCACCGCAACACATGTCGCCTTTAACTGCGGCCTGCTTGCTGGCTGCCTAATCTTGGTGCGGCATCCCATCACCAATCGAGAGTAATGTGCGCGCAGCGCCTTCTCCCGGTAAACCAAATCTCAGGTGCTTTTAAAGACACCTTGGTGACAGAGGAGATTCCACAGGTAACGAAAGGAACCCGCAAATCGCTCCGGCTCGGCCCGCAGGTCTTTCTCCAACTTCGGCAACGGCCACCACGCCCCTTCTTCGATTTCAGCGACAGGCATCCTAAAAGGCCCTTCAGCGATCAGCCGGTAAATCCGGAGAAACTCCTGCCCTGTTTCCGGAACGGCAGCAACGGAAGCAACTTCTTCAGGAACTTGTTCAAGGGGCAAACCGAGCTCTTCAAAGGCTTCCCGGACGACCGCCGTGTCGTAATCCTCGCCGGCATCAACATGTCCGGCACAGGAAGTCGACCATTTCCCCGGTGCCGTATCCTTGAGCATTGAGCGCTTTTGCAGGAATAATTCTCCCTGCTCGTTGAACACAAACAAGTGCACTGCGCGGTGTAAGAGTTCCTGGCGGTGCACCTCGAAACGCGATTCGCGCCTCAGCACTCGGTCCGAAGCATCAACAACATCGAACAGTTCTTCCATCTCAGGATTGCGGCTCGGCCGTCCCCATTCCACGGAGGTACTGCACCATTTCATCATCTTCACGGAGGCGCACCGCGACGACACCCTCTGTTCCCCGCCCCAGATAAGGGGCCGCCGCCGCAGCCAGATAGGGAATCGACGCGCGGAGGTCGGAATCGCTATCCGTGGTGGAAACCTGAACCGTCCAGGCTTCTGCGCCATCTGGTGTTCGGGCCGTCAGTTCCAGCTGTTTCTGGTAAACAACCACCGATCGGTCACGCGAGCTGTAACCCGCAAAATGTGTTTCAGGTGGCGAATAGACGCGGGTATTCACGTAACGCACCGCACCCGTGTTGTCGACCACCGGCGTCCGGATAATGCCACTGTGGCCCCACGTCCGGTAGTAGATCGGCTCCATCGACCGTTCGGTTTCGGTGAGCGGGTCCGAGACTGTTGCCGAAACGGTGACAATTAGATCCGCTTCGATTTCGCTGGCCGCCGGGGTATAGCCGCGAGCGGTAAGCGCGCGAGAGACGTAATCAGCCGCTTCCCGGTAGCGGAGACTGGAACCGGGAGCATCGGGGAACCCATTTTCGAGACGGAAACTGCCCTTATTCTCCGCCAACGCCGCATCAGCCAACGCATCGACCCGAAAATAATGGGTTTGTGCACACCCCACGAAGAAGCAAGCCCCCAGCAGGGCCAGCCAAGCACTCAGCGTGTATTTCATACGAGGCAGTGTATTCGGCCAGCGGGTTTTGGCGAGCGATGATTCAGAAAGGGTGCCTTGAGAAGGATCGGTTCGAGCGAACGATGACCTCAGTCTTTTAGGCGCCGCACAAAGTCTTGAAATCCGGTAACTTGTTCACGCAGGCGTTGCTCCAGCGCCGCGTCAGCAAACAGCCCTTCTGCGTCAAAACTGTTGTGCGCGGCCGGCAAAAACACGCGCCGGGGATAAATCTGAGCGTTGCGATAGCCAAACACCATCTGGAGCTGTTCAACGGCGCGCAGCGCTCCGAACATGCCCGCCGCCACTCCGACATAGGCGGTCGGACGGCCTTCGAACGCATCCGGGAAAGGCAGCAGATCGATGAAATACTTCAAAATGCCCGGAAAGCTGCCGTTGTACTCTGGAACGACGACATGAAGTCCTCGCGAGCTCAAGACAGGCTCGACAAAATCCCGGATAAAAGCGGCCGGCTTCTCTTGGTAGATCAAGGGTGTAAAAATGTCTTGTGGCAGCTCGCTCAAGTCCAGCAGCCGCGTTGCACTCCCCTGCTCCTCATACATGGAAACGAGCAACTGAGCCAGTTTGAGCGATTTGGAACCCCACCGATTGGTTCCCGAAATTACAGTAATCATGCCGCAAAAGTGAAGACGGCATCCGAGTTGCGCAAGGTCCGGATCATCAAGCAAAGCCACTGCCGCACAGGAAGCAGGCTGAGTAAAGACTCAGCTGGCCACTTATTAGAAAATCTTAAGTCGATAGTAGAAACTCTTTAACCGCGGGAAGTTCGCTTTTTGTGCGTTGAGGGAGCAGTGAATAAATTTCCTCATCGAGCCGATGGACGTGCTCGTCTTGACCGTGTTTCTCAGTCTGGTACTGGCGGTAGGCTTTATTTGTCTCTTTGCCCGACACCGGCAGTCGTCCCGCTACGCAAGTGCCGAGCGAGAAGCCTTGTTGCCGCTAGAGGAAGACGGTCCCCCTCTTCAACGTCCAAAATCCTGATAGCGATGCCCGACACGACTTCCTCCATCCCCCTGCGGGAGCCGAATCGACCCGCCGCGCAGCCGGCACTCGTCAAAACGACGATCGAATACAATGATCGCTTGGTTCGCCAATTCATGCTGGCAGCCATTTTATGGGGGCTGGTCGGCATGAGTGCCGGCCTTCTGGTAGCCTACCAGATGAACTTTCCGCGGCTAAACCTGAACCTGCCGTGGTTTGGGTTCGGACGTCTGCGGCCCCTGCACACCAACGCGGTGATTTTCGCCTTTGTGGGCAACATGCTGTTTGCGGGAATCTACCACAGCACACAGCGTCTCTGCAAAGCCCGCACGGCCTCAGATCTGCTCGGTAGCATTCACTTCTGGGGCTGGCAGCTGGCCATTCTCGGAGCGGCACTGACGCTCCCTTTTGGCTATACTCAAGGAAAGGAATATGCGGAGCTGATCTGGCCGTTGGACATCCTTGTGACGCTGGTGTGGGTGGTGTTTGCGATCAACTTCTTCTGGACGTTGGCCCGCCGGAACGAGCCGACCCTCTACGTGGCGATCTGGTTCTACATCGCAACCATCCTCACGGTGGCGATGCTTTATGTCGTCAACAACCTGCAGCTGCCAACCGGCTGGCTCCACAGCTACACCATATTCGGCGGGGTGCAGGACGCGCTGGTCCAGTGGTGGTATGGGCACAACGCGGTGGCATTCTTCCTCACGACTCCGATTCTCGGCATCATGTATTACTACGTGCCGAAAGCAGCTGAAAGGCCGGTCTACAGCTATCGACTCAGTGTAGTCCACTTCTGGAGTCTCGTCTTCATCTACATTTGGGCCGGGCCACACCACCTGCTTTTCACGGCACTGCCCTTCTGGCTGCAATCGCTGGGAATGCTGTTTTCCCTCATGCTATGGGCTCCGAGCTGGGGCGGGATGCTTAATGGCTTGCTGACGCTTCGCGGGGCCTGGCACAAGCTGCGGAAGGATCCGGTGCTGAAGTTTTTTGCGGCGGCCATCGCCTTTTACGGAATGGCTACCTTTGAAGGACCGTTGCTTTCGATTCGTTCAGTCAACTTTCTCAGCCACTACACCGACTGGACGATTGGGCACGTGCACGCCGCAACGCTCGGGTGGAATGGGTTTATGGCCGCCGGCATGTTCTACTTTCTGGCCCCGCGGCTCTGGAACCGAAAGCTCTATTCGGAACGGATGGCCAATACCCACTTCTGGTTGGGGTTTGTCGGTATTCTTTTCTACGTCTCCGCCATGTGGGCCAGTGGTATCACTCAAGGCCTCATGCTCAACGCGACCAATGCTGAAGGCACTGCCCTCGCCTATCCCGCGTTCCTTGAAACAGTACAGTCCATCCGACCGCTCATGCTACTGCGCGCCATCGGCGGAAGTTTTTACCTTCTGGGCTGGATCCTATTGATCATCAACATCTACAAAACGATCAAAGGAGCCGAACCAATCAATGGAACGGTTTCGGTTTACGCCAAGGATCGTGCTGCAATGGCAGGAATGGAAGGTTCCCTCGGGTTCTTTCCGACGCTCTTCAATGCGCCGGTCATGTATACCACAGCCGTAGTGATCGGCGTCTGCATGTGGATGTTTTCCCACGATCTTTTCAGCCTCTTTGGTTTCTTTATCGCACTGGTAGCGACGCTCGGAGCAATCGTCCATTTCCAAGCGAGCGGAGACCGTTTCAGCGACTGGTATGGGAAATTGATCGGCAACTGGGCTCCCTTCTCCGCCCTAACCCTCGTGGCGGCGGCGGTTGGAGGTGCTATCCAGATCATCCCCACCCTCATGGTGCACACTTCGGATAACCTGGAGGATCGGGTTCAGATCCCGTACACGCCTCTGGAAATCGTCGGGCGCGACATTTATGTCTCCGAAGGCTGCTATAACTGCCACAGCCAGATGGTCCGCATGATCGTTCCGGATGTTCTGCGCTACGGCGAATACAGCCGCATGGGCGAATCGATCTTTGACCGCCCATTTCAATGGGGTTCAAAGCGCACCGGCCCGGACCTCGCACGCTTGGGTGGACCAATCGCAACCGGTGCAGAGTGGATGCGCGTAGGCGCCCGCTCCAACAGCTGGCATTACGTGCACATGCTCAATCCCGAGGCGCTTTCCCCGGGTTCGATTATGCCGCCTTATCCGTGGATGCTGACTCAAGCGGCCGATTGGGCCGCCGTCCCCGGTAAAATCAACGCATTGCGCACGCTTGGCGTGCCGTATGAGCCGATGGACGCCGACTATATTCAGACCCTGCTCGAGCGGCAGGCTGCCGAAATCGTCAGCAATCTCGCGACCGAAAATCTCTCCGCAGATCCCCAGTCCCAGCTCGTGGCACTGATCGCCTACCTCCAGAAGATCGGGCAAAGCGAGGACATCTCCTATGCCCGCGTCCGTCTTGAAACCGCGGCACCGCGCGCCGAATAACCTCGCAACGACCAACCTATGTTCAAGCGCCTGATTCTCGATGACTGGCTGTCGGTGATTCCAATCATCGCATTCCTGCTTACCTTCGGGACCTTTCTCTATTTCAGCTGGCGAGCCATCCGGATGAGCCGCGAAAAGCGGAACCACATGGCCAATCTGCCGCTCGAAGGAGACGGTGATCCCGACACCTCCTCGTCTGCCCCCCATTCAAAAGCCCGATGAGCTCATCTCCGCAACATTCCCAGAAGGAACCTCCACCACCCGACACCGTCCGTGAGCATGTTTATGACGGGATCGAGGAATACGACAACAACATGCCCAACTGGTGGCTGTGGACCTTCTATCTCGCGATTATTTTTTCGTTTCTCTACTGGTTCTTCTTTTTCGAGACTCCCCTAGCAGAAACAGACGCTGAGCGCGTCGGCGCGGCCCTGACCCGGATCGAAGAAGCCCGGCTGGCACAGGTGGGCGAGCTGAATAGTGCCGTGCTCTGGCAGATGAGCCAAAATGCGAGTTTTGTGGAAGCTGGCCGCCAAATCTTCATGGGCGAAGGCACCTGCCATTCATGCCATGGGGCCAATTTGGAGGGTGGGATCGGGGTCAACCTTGTCGATCAACAATGGGTTTGGGGCAATACGCCGATGAGCGTTTATCAGGTCATCTCCGAAGGCTCACCCAATCCGACCAAAGGCATGGTCGCTTGGAAACGCCTCGGCCCGGATAAAGTCAAACAGGTCGCTGCATTCATCCTCAGTCATCACAATCCGGCGGAAATGGCGGGGGCTGAAACGCTCAATTCTCCGATCGGTCGCGACTAGGTTCGCTACGGCGAAATTACGCTTAAAGCCATGGCCCAGAATCCGATCAAGCAGCCCAGCCGCGACACGCTGACGACGATCAATGCCGATGGCTCGCGCTATGCCATTCACACCGCAGATGTTCGCGGTCGTTTTCAACGATGGCGACGGCTCACGGGCTGGCTGTTGATCGGCCTTTTTGTGGCTTTGCCATGGATCCAGATCAACGGGCATCCAGCGGTATTCTTCAACTTTCCGCAGCAGCGGTTTCACCTCTTTGGCGTAACCCTCGCGTTTCAGGATACTTGGCTGCTCTTTTTCGTCGTCACCGGCCTTGCCTTCGGGATCTTTTTCGTGACCGCGCTGTTTGGTCGGGTCTGGTGCGGCTGGGCCTGTCCCCAGACGGTTTACCTCGACCAAGTGTTTCGTCGACTGGAACGCTGGATCGAAGGAGACGCACCCGCCCGCCGCCGTCTGGATGCTGCCCCGTGGACAGCGCAAAAGGTCTTTAAAAGAGGTATCAAGCACACCCTGTTCCTGCTGTGCTCCGCGGTCATCGCGCACATCTTCCTGAGCTATGCCGTTTCGCTTCCGCGTCTGTGGGAGATGATGCATACGTCTCCGATTGAGCACTGGACGGCCTTCATTTTCGTGTTCGGAGTTACCGCCGTTTTCTATGCCAACTTCACTTGGTTTCGGGAGCAGCTCTGCATTGTTATCTGCCCCTACGGCCGTTTTCAAGGCGCGCTGATTGATGATCACTCGCTCAATGTCGCCTACGACGCCCAGCGCGGGGATCCGCCGGGAAAACCGCGAGATCCGACCGCAGGCGACTGCATCGACTGCCACCGCTGCGTGCAGGTGTGCCCTACCGGAATCGATATTCGCCAAGGGCTCCAGCTCGAGTGCATCGGATGCACCGCATGTATCGATGCCTGCGACAGCATCATGGATAAGCTGGGAAAACCACGGGGTTTGATCCGTTATGCGTCCCAAGAAGAGTTGGAAGGACGCAAAACCCGCTTTGTCCGCACCCGCACCGTTATTTATTCTGTCCTGCTGGTTGTCGGAACGATTGTCGCCAGCTTATCACTCCGGTCGATCCAACCAGCGGAAGTGGCTACGGTGCGGATGCTGGGTATGCCTTTTTTTGTGACAGACACGCATGTCCGCAATCAGTTCTCCGTCCGGATTATCAACAAATCAATGGAGACGATGCACTTTCAGGTCACGGCGACGACCGAGAGCCCACTACCGCTCGAAGTGCGCGGCGTTGACGGATTACTGACGGTGGAGCCGCTCAAGGAGATTTTAGCCACGCTGGTCGTGCAGGTTCCTCGGGAGGCATTTCAGGGTAACTTTCCATTCACCCTGCACGCCGTAAACGCCTCGCCGGAGGTGGTGCACACTCGTCGCCTTGAGTTTCTCGGCCCCGACCCGCGACTCCTGCACGCGCGTTAGATTTCCAAGTGGGAAACACGTGGCATTGCCAAACCAGGAGGTTTTGCCACGCTGAAGGTTCTTTTCGTCATGCCCACCACTCCACCACCGGAACCCGACCGCAATAACGATTACAAGCTTTGGCTCTGGGTCGCTGGCGCTTTTATTGTGCTCATCGCGGCGTGGACTTTTCTCATTATCATGGCGCAAGAAAATCAACCGGCGGTGATCTCGATCGAAGCGCCCTGAGCTCATGCTGCTGGTTCTTCTACCCATCTTTTTTCTCGCTGCCGGAATGGCAGGCGGCGGCGCTTACTTCGTGGCTCGGTTTGTTTTTCCCGAAATCCACCCGCGCCAGATCCGCCGGATCCGCAATGGAGTGCTCGGGGCGTGTCTAATCTTCCCTCCGTTGTTGTTTGGTCTGCTCATGCTGGCGGAACCCAAAGATCAGGCTGATCCACCGGTGACTGCAGATGTAGCGCTGATCCCGGCGATCTGGATTGGCATGGTCCTTTTGGGAATCGCTATCGGCCTGACGCGAGCAGGAAAACAATCCCTGTTTGAACCATCGTGATCCAAAGCCTCACATCGATCGATGGCCCGCTGACCGCGTTTGTTGCAGGGTTGGTCACCAGCCTGCATTGCGCTGTGATGTGCGGGCCGATTGCACTGCTGCTCGCACCGCGCAAAGGTGATGATGCAAGCTTTCTCAGCGTAACCGCCGTCTACCACGGAACCCGCTTGCTCGCCATCACGCTGGGTGGAGCGCTTGCCGGAGGACTCGGATTGATCGCGCTCTCTTGGGCCGACCTGTACACGCGTTCATGGGCGGCATTCCTGCCATGGATTCTGGTCGGCTTCTTTTTGCTGCTCGCATTTCGACTCGACCGTTTGCTGCCCAAGCATCCGGCAATCGGCGGCATCTGGTCGCGGATCACTCGTAAATTATTTCAACTCCCACGGCCTGTCGCCGGAGCCGTCGCTGGAGCAGCAACACCTTTCCTTCCCTGCGGGCCGCTCTATCTGGTTTTCGGACTGGCTCTCGTCAGCCAGTCTCCTCTCCGCGGCGCGGAGTTTCTACTCGCCTTTGGATTAGGCACACTGCCTTTGCTCTGGATTGCCCAACACCGCTTCTCGGTCTGGCAACAGCGATTTTCTCCCCAGGCCATTGACCGCATCCAACGAGGTGGAGCGTTGATCGCTGCAATTGTGATCGCGCTGCGGTTGCTCTTTTTTTCTCCGGAAACGGGCGGGCTGTTCTGCGGAACGTAAGGGTTGGGCAGGGAAAGCCCGAATCGCACTTTCGTGGCGTTGGGTCGAACCCTCGACAATTCCTTGGGAAACAGCACCCTCTAAAGAACATCCCTAGGGGTGGAATACTCCCTGCTTGAAAACCAGGAGCGTTGTTACCGTTCCGCCAGCCATTTTGACACATGCGACCTGCCTACCGTCACACCAAAGTTGTTTTTACCATTGGTCCCGCCACCGCGGACGAAGCTGTTCTTGAACAACTACTTCACGTCGGCGTAGACGTTTGCCGGCTGAACATGGCTCATGCCAACCATGCCTGGACCCGCGACACCATCACCAAGGTTCGGAGGGTTTGCGACCGGGTGGGCAGGCAGATCGCGGTGATGATGGACGTTAAAGGCCCTGAGATTCGCACCGGCGATCTCGACGAAGAACTTCAGCTCGAAAAGGGAGAGTCGTTTGATTTTTACGTCGACGATACGGCACGGGATCCAGCTGTCCGCGGCGTGTCGGTAAATTACCCCGGTTTCACCAACGACGTGCAAGCAGGTGACATGGTCCTGGTCGACAGCGGCCTCATCCGGATGCGGGTCACCGATGTCAACCCACACCGGGTACGTTGCGAGGTGCGTATTCCCGGACCGATGGGTAATCGTCGCCACATCAATTTACCGGGCATCAAAGTGAATCTGCCCTGCCTCACTAAAAAAGATCGGGACGATATTCGCGTCGGCATCGAGTGCGGGGTGGATCTTTTTGCCCTCAGTTTCGTCCGGGAGCCGGACGATCTCGACATCATGCGACGCTTCATCAGCGAGCACGGCAGCGAAGCCCACATTATTGCCAAAATCGAAGATCAGTCTGCGATCAATAACCTCGATCAGATCATCCTCGCGAGTGACGGGTTGATGGTGGCCCGGGGCGATCTGGGCATCGAAATTCCGTATGAGACGCTGCCTCTCATTCAACACCGGGCAGTCAAAACCTGCCTGAGCATGGGAAAACCGGTCATCGTCGCTACGCACATGCTGGAGTCGATGATCCACAGCCCCATGCCGACGCGCGCCGAGATTACCGACGTGGCCACTGCGGTGATTGAACAGGCAGACTGCGTGATGCTCTCCGGCGAGACCACAGTCGGGAAGTATCCGGTGGAATGCGTTGATGTGCTCAATCGGATCATCGGGGCAATGGAAGGCGCGCAGGGAGATCTCTACAACAAAAGCATCACCCTCAAAACGCCCAAGGCCCTGATGCTGCGCTCCGCGGTCACACTCGCCGCCGAGATTCCCAATTCTGCCATCATCGCGTTTACCCGGAGCGGCTATATCACTCAGATGCTCAGCGCCTTACGTCCGCGCAAAAACCCGGTCTACGGCTTCACCGACATGCCGCACGTCTTCAAAGGAATGCTCATGCTTTGGGGCGTAGAGCCGTTTCTGACTGAGTTTCACGAAGATCCCGAACAAACCATCCGGGGAGCGATCCAACAACTCCGCAGCGGTGGTTGGGTCACGGCCGGTCAACGCATTGTGGTGATTACCAATGCCCTCGTCGGAGACCGGGTGATCGACATTATCCAGCTCCGTTCCGTGGATTAAGCGATTGCTCCTGCGGCACACATTCCCTCCACCGGCGAACTATTCCACCCGGACGAGGGCTCCTTTGAGGTAGCCACTTTCCGGAAATCCGAGGCGAACCGGATGGTCCAGAGGTTGCCCCGTCAATGTCAACAGACGCGTATCGCGTCGGGTGTCCACCGCCGCTTCCGTCAGCGTTTGAAGAAATAGCTCGTAGGAAATGTGCTGAGAGCACGAATACGTAGCGAGCATCCCACCCGGCGTCAGCATCCGCAAGGCCCTCAGGTGAAGCTGTTTGTAACCGCGTAATGCGCCTTCCACCGCTTTGCGATTCGGAGCGAAGGGCGGCGGATCGAGCACGATCAGGTCAAACTTTTCGTGTTTATGTTCGGTCAGCCAATCAAAGACATTGGCCACCTGAAACGCCACCTGCAGCTCATTGCGCCGGGCATTGCGACGCGCGCCTTCAATCGCTTCGGCAGAACTATCGATGGCGATTACTTCCCGGCTCCCATGGCGCGCACATTGGAGCGCAAAGGCACCTTGATTACAGAAAGCGTCCAACACACGCCGATCCTGTGCCCAGCCGGCGATCCGTTCGTGTTCATCCCGCTGATCCAGGTAAAACCCCGTTTTTTGCCCGTGCATCAGGTCCAGCTCATACCATAACCCGCGGATCTGAAACCATCGCGGGCCAATCGTTTTTCCGGAATGGGTTCTTACTTCACTCGGGAGTCCTTCCAGACGCCGGCTGGGCGCGTCGTTCCGGAAGACGAGATCCGAGATGCCTTCCACCGATTCGAGCAGGATCGTCGCGATCGTTTCGAGCTGGCGTTCGACTGCTTTGGTCAATGATTGCACCACGAGGAGATCATCGAAGCGGTCGACAACCAACCCAGGCAAGTCGTCCGCTTCCGACCAGACCAGCCGCTGAACCGGCTCAGCCGGACGCCTCCGCCGGGCACCTTCGATTGCAGCCCGCAGGTACTGGGCGTCCCAACAGGCTCCCGGCCCGGCAAAACGTCGCCAGACGATCTGCGAAGCATGGCTATAAATGCCAGTACCGAGGGAACGCCCCCGCGGTGTTAATAATTCGACGGACTGGCCATCAAATGCCTCCGGAAGTCGATCGGCAATCTCACCTGCAAAAACCCAGGGATGGCCATCGAGTACCCGCGGTTTTCGGGCAGCTTGCTTGAGCTGAAGCGTCGTTGTCATGCAGGTTTCATTGCTTTCCATGCGAGGTAGAGGGCCACTGCGATCATGCAGAAATTGGGCAACAGAGCCGCCAGCGCCGGTCCGACCACCGTGCCGCCCAGAATGCTGGAGGCATTCGTAATCAGGTAATAAAGCAAAAACAGGCCAACTGATTTAGCCACGCCCACCATGGGATTTGTGCGCACGCCGGCCAAGGCAAAGGGTATCGCAATGCCGATGACGATCAGACAGCTCAGCGGATTGACGAGAATTGCGTAGTAACGTATCTGGTACGGAGCGGCGCGCTCATCATCGCGCCCTGCGAGCGCCTCGATTACTCGGTTGAGCTGCCAGAACGACAGGTCCTGCGGCCGCTTTTTGAGAAATTGCATCAGGGTCGGATCCTCGGTCAGCTCGTCCACGGTCAAGCGCTCAAAAGGAAGGCTCCGCACGATGTTTCCGGTCGCTTCTTCAAAGAGTAGTTGGCGACCGTCGAGCAAGGTCCAGTTACCGGCCAACTCGTCGTAATAGCCCTGATTGGCCAAGAGGCGTCGCACCTCACGACGGCCCGCCCCGAACTGGGAAACGGTCACACCATACGCCCGATAGTTGTACTCATTGAAACGATTGATGAACCAGAGGCGGCCTGTATCCGGATGGTGGAAGGTGAGGTTGTGAATGAGGCCTACTTCTTCTTCGCTGCGATCTGCCGCCAGTTCTCCCCGGAAGTAAATGTTGTTCCACTGCGTGCGGGATGTTTCCACCGACCATGGCACCACCACCGCATTGAGCCAAAGCAGAAGAGCAGACAGCACGGCTCCACTAAACCACAATACGCGGGTGATTCGCCAAACGCTCAACCCAGCTGACCGCATGGCCACAATTTCAAAATTGCGATGGAGCTGACCCAAGGCAAAGAGCAATGAAACCAACAGACTGACGGGAATGACCGCCGGCAAAAAGCTCGGCACCAGTGTCGCATAATAACGTACAATCTCACCAGTCGTGGCCCCAAACTCAAAAAGATCGCTGAGGTCGTTCTGGAGATCCGCAATCAGCAATAACGACATGATCACCACCAGGGTCAGGGCAAACACCCGGATCCATTCGGACAAAACATGGCGGTCAATGCAGGGTATCATGAGCTTCAACGAGATCGAAGATGGGAGGGAACCACGCGACAACAACCTTTTCGCCGCCTTAATGGAATATCAGGAAACAATCCCCACCGAAGCCCTGCTGATCAACTCCATCACAAACTCGAATGATTCGTCCCAAAACTTGACCACAATGGAGGGGTTGGATAGCTCCTGAGCATGGATTGGGTCGTACATGAGGTGCAAAGCCGAGCTGGCGGACAGATTGGGACGCGGGCTATCTGGGAGCGTGTCCTCAGCAACCTGGCCTCTCTCGACGTCCCTGAGTCTACTGCCCGAAAACTAGTCGCAGCCTGCACTCAACCCTCGGAAGTCGCCTTGCTCGCGCGCCTGCTCAAACCGACGCGTATCGACGCCGAGCCGCCCCATTTGCGGGCCCTGTTTATCTGTCGGGTGGTCGATGAATCAGTGGAACCCTTGCAGGAGTGGATCAAGGCCTTTGCCACCTTTTACGCTTGGCTTGATGCTAAAGGACGCAGCACCAGCCTGCCCAAAGCAGCGGGGTATATCAGCTGCTGCGCCGAGGCGCGAACCAGCGGCATTTCGTTTACCTCGCTCGCCGACGGGGTAAGGGACATGCTCAACGAATATGGTTTCGACGGCTGAACTTCGTTTACCCGCAGCTGGAACCCCTGTTCCTAGCCGACAGCAAGCAGTTCTTCCGCATGGCGCCGGCCACTGGCTGAAGCACGATCTCCCAGCATGCGTGTCAGCTCATCCAGGCGGGCATCCCGATCCGCCGTCAAAGACTCGATGATAATCGCGGTGGAAACCTCAGTCTGCTCCTTACGTACCGCCCAATGTGACGGAGCGGTAGCCGCCACTTGGGGCAAGTGAGTGATGCAAAAAACCTGGTGTCCGGCCCGACCGAGTGCCGCCAGTTCCCGCCCCACAACACGAGCGATTTCACCGCCAACGTTGGCATCGACTTCGTCGAAGACCAAAACCGGTGTCGCATCGACCTTGGCCAAAACCGCCTTCAGCGCGAGCATCACACGGGCAATTTCACCGCTCGACGCGATCTTGTTCAGCGGCATGGGTGCCTGCCCGGGATTGGGTGCAAACAAGATGCTCGCCCGCGAATGCCCGTGTTCGCGAAGTGCCGATTCTCGAAGAATCTCAATTTGCAGCCGCGCCTTCTTGAATCCCAAGGCATTCACCAGCTCGGCAGCCTGTCGGGAAAGCTGATGGGCCGCTTTGAGCCGTTGCTCGCGAAGGGCTTCCGCCTGTTCCGTCAGATGGGCTTCGAGCTTTCGAGCTTCAGTATCCAGCCGACGTAAGGTGCCTTCGATGTCTCCCTGGCTTGCGAGACGTTGAACCATTTCTTCGCGCCGGGCGGTTACTGACGCTACCGTTCCGCCATATTTCCGCTTCAGGCCGAGCCATTGTTCCATTTTTTCCTCGATGGCTGCAGCGGCTTCCGGTTCGAAAGCAGCCGCTTCGCCAACGTTGGCATATTCTCCGGCCAAGTCTTCCGCCTCCAGAAGAAGTGATTCCAGGCGGTCGCTCAGGGTGCGCAACCGCTCGTCAATCCGTCCAAGGTCACGCCCCGGTGCGATGCATTCTGAGAGGCGGTCGGTGACCCCGCCCTCACCGCTCAGCACTCCCTGTAGCGATTCAGCCTGGGCGATCAACTCCTGCGCGTTGCTCACGCGCGAATAATCCTGTTCCAAAGAGGCAATCGCCTCTTCAGAGAGTTCGAGCGCATCAATCGCGGCAATTTGCATCTGCAGAAAGTCGCGTTCGTCCGGTGCAAGTTGCGAGGCGGTGGATAGTCGCTCTCGTTCGGCCAGCAATTCACGCCAGCGAGCGTAATCTTCCTGATAAGTGGCAAGCCGCGCTCCGTTGCGCGCAAACAAGTCAATCAGCTCCAGTTGCCAACGTTCGTGAAATAGTTTCTGCGGCTCACCCGGTCCGTGAAAATCGATCCAATGTTCCCCGAGAACCTGCAGATTGCCGACCGTCGTCAATTGGCCATTTACCCTGACCTTTGGTGCGCGCGACCGTTCCAAGGACCGGCTGAGAATCAGTGCACCCTCCTCACAGAGGGGCAGCCCCAGCTCGCCAAGTAGGCGGTCCACCGCCGTTGAGTCGCGAAACTGCAACACGCCTTCGACTTCGCAAATCTCAGCCCCTTGTCGAATCAGTGACTTGTCGGCCCGCGAGCCCGAAAGCAGTCCCAACGCACCCAGCAACACACTTTTACCCGCACCGGTTTCGCCTGTTACTGCGATGAACCCTTCGCGAAACTCAAGTTCCACCTGATCCAAGAGGGCGAGATTACGGATGCGCAGGTACTGAAGCATGAGGTCGGAAAAGAATTTTCTTGAAACTGCCTCCCGTCCCCTATTTTTCAATACCCTTTCGTCAGGAAAGTAACGGGGGATTAGCTCAGTTGGTTAGAGCGCTTGCATGACACGCAAGAGGTCGCTGGTTCAACTCCAGTATCTCCCACCATTTTTACCGGAAATCTTCCCCCCTTGGCAGTTTCCGGTTTTTTTGTGCCCGGAAAAGTCCAAGCTCAGAAGCTTACACGGACCATCCCGTCGGCAATTGTCAGCTCTTTGAGCGATCTCCATTCCGGGTGCAAGCGTGCCTGCGGCTCCAGATAATAATAGCCGCTTTCTCCCCGCCAAACGATCCCGGCATGGTATTCAGCATCTTTGCCCGGATAAAATCGAATGATTCCGACTAACGGACCGGCCGCCGGAAATGCCGGATCGAGCGAAAATGCCAGCAGCGAAACCCAGAGGTTCGCGAACTTCTCGCAATCAATCGCTTCCTTTCGGTAATACGAGCCGTTCTCGTGGGGACGGAGCCGCGTCAGCACATAGCGGGCATACCACTGAGCATAGGTATGCACATGCGCTTCCGCCACCGGACTGTAGCGGTAATCAGAAAAGCCGATGTCCTCCACGCCCAAACCCGGAATGATCTCCTGCAATTCGCGCCTGACCTGATCCTGATCGAGAATGATTCCTGTAGCAGCAATCGGCGGACGAGAGGGCAAAACCACCTTTCCAAAAGCCAGCAGCGGTCCGGGAATCAGTAAAAGCACGATCAGTAATCCGCAAAAAATCACGTGCAAATGATAAGCTTTTTCAGACCAATATTCCAGAGGCTCAAGAACGTTAGTTCATTTTGATTCTCTCCTTACAATCAGCCCCGATGAGCATTTGCTGGCACCACGTATTGCCGCAGGTTTTTACTTTCCAAGCGTGAGGATGATCTTGGCATCATCTTCCGGCGCTGGCCATTCCACCTGCGCACCAAGCTGTTCGAGGAGCGGTAAAATGCTGGTCCGCCAATGCGATGTGGCGTTGAGATCGAAGCTGCCCTCAACGGAAATCTCAAGTCGGACAACCTCTTCCGCCGCAAGCAGGGTAATGAGAATATCTCCCGCTTCAGCTGAAAAATGTGCCACCGCGGCAATCAATTCCTGCGTCAGGTGAACCAGAAGAAGAGTGCGCCCGAGTGGCAAATATACCGGTGCCAAACGGAGCTCCACACGGCCTTTCTCTAAGACGGCACACTCGTGGAATACGCTGCCGAGATAATTCGCCACATTAACCGGGGCCTGCACATCCGCAAACTGCCCGATCAGCCTTAAATGATTGAGCATCCGCCGATGAATCGTCTCGAGGAGGAAATCGCGGTCAGCGAGTGCTACGGACAATCGGGACAACGCCATTTTGCGCTCACTGATATTTTCGCCCACACCGACATAACCCGTCACCGCACCGTCGCGACGAATAGGAACCAGCCGCACCGACACCCATCCCAAGGCATCAATGTTCGCGGTGCGCACTTCTTCCTGAAAGGGGAGTCGGGTTTCATAGGCAGTGGACCATGCTTTCGCGACCGCAGCACGATCAGCAGGATGTACCGCCGCAGTCCACGATTCGCCCTGCCATGCATCACCAGAGAGACCGGTCATTGCGCACCATGCATCGTTGACGAAGAGACAAGTCCCCCGCACGTCGGTTTCAAAAATCCCCACAGGAGACAAGGCCGCAAGGGTCCGGTAACGAATTTCTCGAGCAGCAAGTTCGTCCAATTGCCTTCTCTGCTCGTCAATGTCCTGCAGCGTGCCGACGATTCGCCACGGTTCATCCTGATAAAATTCCACAGCTGCTTTGGCCCGCACCCAAGTGGTACGCCGCCGAGCTGTGATCAATTTCAGTTCAAGGTCCCAAGGGGTTCCATCCTCCAAAGCTCGCTCAAAAGCGGATGTTATCAGCAGAAGCGAATCGGGATGATAATACGACAGAGCAGCCTCCACACTGGGTTGGGCATCTGGAGGAAGGCCATAAATGTCAAATACCGGCCGTGTCCATATCAACTCGCGGGTCGGGATGTAGTATTCCCAGCCGCCGACCTTGGCCAAGGTCTGAGTTTCGCTCAAGAGTACAACGTCTCGTTTTCGCTCTGTGATCTCAGCCTCGATGGCAACAAAGTGAAACGGAACACCCTGCGCATCCGGAAAAGGCACAATGGTCGAGGAGGTCCAATAGAGGGTTCCATCCTTTGCCCGGTTGCAGATCTCGCCAGCCCAAACCCGGCCCGCCCGCAGAGTCTTCCATATTTCCTGAAAGAATCCTTTCGGATGCACTCCTGATTTAACTTTGCTATGGTCGTTCCCGAGCAACTCCTTGCGGGAATACCGCGACACGCGGCAATAGTGATCATTCACGTCGATCAACCGCCCTTCACGATCGATCACAGAGACGAGCGCATGAAGGTCCATCGCTTCAGTGAGGCTCTGAATCCTCCGCTGTGACTCATCAAACTTCGATTGTGCGCGCCGGTAATCAGAAATATCCTGTGCGATATGCACAAATCCGGAAATACGATGCTGTTCATCAGTAACCGCGGTTACCGACAGAAGCACCGGGATTCGTTGTCCCTCCCGATGCTGGTAATTCCATTCCACCGTGCGCGGTTGCTGAGCGCGGGCAAAAGCAGTCACCACTTCCAAACCGGCCTCGACCGGCACACCAAGCTCCGCTGAAACTTTCGGTGCCCGCTCCTGCAGCTCTTCCTCCAAATGGAAGATACGCGGCGTACGCTCCCCCACCAAGGCGTTGGCAGGATAACCAAGCAAACGTTCGGCAGCAGGATTCACCGAAAGGATTCGCCCCTCCGCATCCGTGGAGACAATGGCGGTACCAGCGTAATTGAAGATCGCCTCCTGCAGCCGGGAAATCTTGTGCAGGTCCCGCTTGGCCCGCTGCATCGCAATGACCGCGCGCTTCTTTTCGCGCCCCAACAGGTAAAGCACCGCAAACGCCAGGGGATAAATGATGAATCCAGCCACCGCTACAGTTGCAGGATTCGGAATGAGCCCATGGCGCGCCAACTCCGACGGCATCAGGTATTCTACGGTCCATAGGCGGCCGGCAATCGACAGGGTACGCACCTGACGAAGGGTCTGCGGAGTCAAATGCGCGTCTGCGATGGTCGTGAAGAGCTGTATGGATGAACCGTTCTCATACCCATCATAGACCCGGAAGTCGATTGGCAGTGCCCGGTTGGCGAGGATGCCCTCCATCAAATCGTGCATGCGGAAGGGCGCATAGACGTACCCCTCAAGCGCCATCCGCCGATCCTCGACCGACGCCAGCGTGCGATCCCGATCATAGACCGGCAAATACATGAGCACCCCCGGCTGGATATCCTGACTCCCTCCAATTTCCTGGAGGAGGGTAACCGGGCCGGAGAGAGCCGCCCGGCCAGTATCACGCGCCCGCACCATCGCCGCACGACGGGTGGAATCGGAGAACATATCGTAGCCCATTGCCCGAAGATTCCGCGCATCCCAAGGCTCCAAAAGCTGAATCGCGGTATATTCGGTCCGCGGAGTATCGGGAAACACATGGAAACCAGGATACCCCTGCCGCCTCATTTCCTGCTCAAACGCCTCCACCTCATCAGGTCGGAGGTAACGGGCAAATCCCAATCCTTGAATACCCGGAAAGTGCTCGAGAAGCTCTAGATGCTCATAATAGGCCCGCCAATCGCGGATTGAAACCTCATCTGACGAAGCAAACAGAGCCACCCCTCCGCGAAGGGTTTGCTCATACTTGAACATCCGCTCAGCAATCAATCCCTCCGCCTCGGCTACCGCACGCTCAAACCGTTCAGCAATGCGCTCCTCACGATAGCGCGTGGCCAAGAGCCAACTCCCGAAGGTTAATACGAGCGACAGCCCCAATACCCCGTAAACGACGGCTCCTCGGGTTACCAACCAGACGGCCGGCACTTTCAAGGGCGCATCCTCCGCCCATAAACCTTCCCCGAAAACAGCTTGCGGGCGAAGGACAAGTGACACGCAAACATAGCCCGGCAGAATCAGCCTGAATCGTTGGCAGAGACAAGCATTTTCACAATCTAACAAGCGTTACGGACTGGCCTGAACCAATCCTGAACCTCTCTCGGAATACCGATAAGCGCGGCACCGCCGCGTCCCAAACAGCGCCTATCCTTCGTATTTCCGAAAGATAACAGCGGCGTTGTGTCCGCCAAATCCCAGATTATCGCTTAGGGCGATCTTTACATCCGCCTGGACTTTCACGTTCGGCACGTAGTTGAGATCACACTCTGGATCCGAGGTTTCAAAATTGATCGTAGGAGGTATCCAGCCATCGGTGATCGCCCGCACACATGCGATCGCTTCAATACCTCCCGCAGCACCCAGAAGGTGGCCCGTCATCGACTTCGTCGAACTGATCTTCATGTCGTAGGCATAATCTCCGAAGACAGACTTGATCGCCTTGGTTTCCGTCCGGTCGTTATAGGGAGTCGATGTCCCGTGCGCGTTGATGTAATCGATCGCGTCAGGAGTCACCCCCGCATCCTTGAGGGCATTGCGCAAGCAGAGAGCGAGACCACTTCCATCCGGATCCGGCGATGTGATGTGATAGGCATCGCAGGTGGCGGCGTGGCCAATGAGCTCACAATAGATTCGTGCTCCGCGGGCCTTGGCATGGGCCAGCGTTTCGAGGACCAAAACTCCGGCCCCCTCGCCCATGACAAAGCCATCGCGATCCAGATCGAAGGGGCGGCTGGACCCCTGTGGGTTGTCGTTAAAACGGGTCGCCATCGCCTTCATGTTGCAAAAACCGGCATACCCCATCCGGGTGATACTGGCTTCCGCCCCGCCCGCGACCATGACATCAGCCTCGCCTGCACGGAGAATCCGCATGCAGTCGCCAAACGCATGGCTGGCAGTCGCACAGGCACTGACCACTCCATAATTGGGCCCCATAGCGCCCAATTGAATGGCTACCACTCCGCTGGCCATATTTCCGATCAACATCGGAATCATGAACGGCGAAACGCGGCGCGGGCCGCTCTCCCACAGCCGGAATGTCTGCTTCTCGATTGTATCAAGCCCGCCGATACCGGTGCCAATGATCACCCCCATCCGCTCCTTGTTCGGCGGAGTGGTGAAACCAGCGTCATCCATCGCCTGCCGAGCCGCCGCGACCGCAAACTGGGTATAGCGATCATTACGCTTGGCATCCTTGGGATCCATCCACTGGTCGGGATCAAAGTCTTTGACTTCTCCACCCACTTTACAGGGGTAATCCGCAGGATCAAAATGCGTGATTCTATCGATGCCGCTTCGGCCCGCAAGAAGGGCTTCCCAATAGCTGTTCACATCACAACCAAGCGGGGTAAATGCCCCCATTCCAGTAATGACGACGCGGGTTTGATCAGAACGTTCAGTCATCTCAGCAGAAGACGCAGGTCGGTTATTTCAGAAGAAAAAAAAGAGGCCGTTACGGGCCTCTGGGCAAATCTTATCGTATTAAGATGAGAGCCAAACGCTTTTAAGCGCCAGCCTTGTCCTTAATGTAGGAGACCACGGCTCCAACAGTTTGGAGCTTTTCAGCATCGCTCTCCGGGATCTCCCCGTCGATTTCGTCGCTGAATTCTTCTTCGAATGCCATAATCAATTCCACTGTATCCAGGGAATCCGCGCCCAAATCTTCAAGGAAGGAAGCTTCCGGCGTTACCTGCTCTTCATTTACGTTGAGCTGGTTAACGATGATTTCTTTTACGCGATCTTCAATGCTCTTGTCTGCCATTGTCGTGCCGGTGTCAAAAGGGTTAAACCGAGATGAGTTTCACATCACCATGCCGCCGTCAACCGTAAAAGTCTGGCCGGTGATGTATCCAGATTCCTCACTCGCAAGGTAGGTCACCAGGCGGGAAATGTCCTGCGGAACCCCCATGCGACGAAGCGGAACAGTGCCGACAATCGACTCCTTCGTTTTCTCGTCAAGCACCGAGGTCATATCCGTCTGAATAAAACCGGGAGCAACCGCATTGGCCGTGATGTTGCGTTTGGCAAATTCACGGGCAAGCGACTTGGTAAAACCAATCAATCCGGCCTTGGCAGCGGCATAGTTGGACTGGCCAGCGTTGCCGATCAATCCGATGACAGAAGTGATGTTGATAATGCGGCCCCAGCGCTTGCGAGCCATCGGCTGCACCAATGCCTGAGACCAAGTGCGGGCACTGCTGAGGTTGGTCGCAATCACCTCGTCCCACTCCTCATCCTTCATCCGCATGAGAAGATTATCGCGGGTGATTCCGGCATTGTTCACGAGGATGTCGATCGTCTCGTGCTTGCCAAGCAAGGTTGCGATGGCTGCACGCACGGCCTCCCGGTCTGCCACATCGACGGCGAGGGACTCTGCAGATCCTCCCGACGCACGAATCGCTTCCGCAACCGCCCCACAGGAGCTTTCGGAGCGGCTCACGCAGATGACATGAACGCCTTCGGCCGCAAGGTCTTCGGCAATCGCACGGCCCAAACCGCGGCCGGCACCGGTGACCACCGCCACCTTGTTTTCGAATGTCAATTTCATGGGTTTGAAAACAGGCGGGGCCATTCGCCTTGGCAAGCGAATAGAAAGGCGGCGGCCAATCCCTCACTTTGCTTCTGGAACAAACCATGCCAGATCATCGCCGCAGGCTGAAACCGACCCGACAATGACAACTGCAGGGGCTCCCATGCCCGCCGCAGCCACCGCTTCCGCCACGGTTTCGAGGGTGGCACGCAAAGTTCTTTGTCGCGGGGTCGTCCCCCACTCCACCACCATCACCGGCTCACTGGCGGGGCGGCCACAATCCATCAATCGCCGGGCGATAGCGGACAGCCGGCCCATCGCCATGTAGAGCACGAGCGTCGCTCCCGAGCGGGCATGCGCCTCCCAGTCCACGAGGTCACCCGCTTCCTTGTCCGGACGCTCATGACCGCTGATAAAGGTTACCGCCGCACTGTTGGCCCGATGGGTAAGCGGCACTCCCGCATAAGCGGCGCAGCCCAATGCCGCGGTAACCGCCGGAACCACTTCATAGGATATGCCCGCGGTGCGCAAAGCCTGCGCTTCTTCGCCTCCCCGCCCAAACACAAACGGATCCCCGCCTTTCAGGCGAACAACCGAAAGGCCGTCGCGCGCGAGTGCCACCAGCAGTGCCTCAATCTCTTCCTGCGGCAACGAGTGAAATCCCGCCCGTTTCCCGACGCAAATGGCCCGACAGGCCGGCGAAATCCAATCGAGGATTTCGGCAGCCACGAGATAATCGTAGACCAGCGCATCGCAGCGGCGGATCAAGCGGGCCGCTTTAACAGTGATCAACTCAGGATCTCCAGGACCTGCGCCAACCAGATAGACGGTGCCTTTTGTGGGCATAGTGAAAGGAGAATTCAGATTACGGTTGCCAAGGAAACCTTTTATTATAGTTTTCGACCTTATAAACCAAACTTAATTCCCGGGATCCATTTTATGTTAGGCCAAGCCCTTATCGAACAGGAACGCAGCACGCTGAATGAGCAGCTTGCGCAACAATCCGCGCTCAACCGCACGCGCTGGGCGATTGAGCAATTTGGCGACCAAATCGTTCTTTCGACCAGTTTTGGCGTTCAGTCGGCGGTGATGTTGCATTTGGTCACTCAGGTCAAACCCGACATTCCTGTGGTGTTTATCGACACCGGCTATCTTTTTCCGGAAACCTATCGATTTGCAGAGGCACTAACGGAGCGACTTGGGCTGAATTTGAAGGTTTACCAGCCATTGATGACCGCCGCACGCCAAGAGGCCCTCTTTGGCAAACGCTGGGAGCAGGGCCGGGAAGGATTGGAAGCTTATGGGCTGATGAACAAGGTCGAGCCGATGAACCGGGCGCTTTCAGACCTGAAAGCAGAAGCTTGGATTTCCGGACTGCGTCGTACTCAAGCCTCCACTCGTCAGGAGCTCAACATCATTGAGCGCCAGAACAAGACGCTGAAAATTCACCCGATCATCGATTGGAACAACCGGGATATCCATCGCTACCTCACCGCCCATGACCTCCCTTATCACCCGCTATGGGAGGAAGGTTATGTCAGCATTGGCGACTGGCACAGCACCACCAAGCTGGGCGAAGGAATGACTGAAGAGGAAACCCGCGGTCTCAAACGGGAATGCGGGCTGCATGAATTAAGCGGCCAGGCAGACTGGCAAATCTGAGGGCCTCCCGGGAGGTCTCAGACGGAAGCTTCTTGAATCCCAGTTCGGAGATTCAAGAAGCTTCCCTTTAACATCACGCGCCGACTGGCTCGTGGTAATTCATCTTCTCGGTCTCGTAGTCGAAGGGTGAGACGATGCCAACCCGCATGACAAAGTCCCCAAAACGTTCGTTTTCCTGCCGTTCGTCACGATAGCGGGTCAATAATGACTCGAGCTCCGTGACGATTTCTTCCGCCAAAACATTGGCCTTGTAAAGGCGGGCCAAGCGGGAGCCGTCAAAAGCCGCTCCGAGGTAAAGGTTGTATTTGCCCGGAGCCTTGCCGACAAAACCGATTTCGGCGAGGTAAGGCCGACCGCACCCGTTCGGGCAACCCGTCATCCGGATCACGATATCTTCCTCGCGCAAACCGAGTTTTTCGAGAACCGGTTCAAGTTCAGTGACCACATCGGGCAGGTAACGTTCCGACTCCGCCAAGGCGAGTCCACAGGTCGGCAGGGCCACACAAGCGATGGAATTGCGCCGCAGCCCGGAACTGCTGGTGCCATCCGTAATTCCGTACTCTTCACAGAGTGCGATGATCCGGTCCTTTTGGTCAGCGGGAACAGAGCCGATAATCAAATTCTGATTACAGGTCAGCCTGAAGTCGCCTTGGTGAATTTTGGCAATCTCACGCAGCCCGGCCTTGATCAAGCTTCCGGGGGTATCCTTTACCCGGCCGTTCGGGATATACAGCGTGAGGTGCCAGCGTCCGTCAACGCCTTCGACCCAACCGTAACGATCTCCGGTGTGCTCAAACTGGAATGGACGCGCCTCTTCGAGCTTGTAGCCCAGCCGCTGCTCCACTTCTTCCCGAAACCAGGCAAGGCCACGATCTTCAATCGTGTATTTGAGCCGGGCATGGGCACGATTGGTGCGATCGCCAAAGTCGCGCTGTACCAATACCACCTTTTCCGACACATCGACCACCTGATCCGGCCGACAAAAGCCCATAACTTCCGCCAAACGGGGATGCGTTTCAGCCACGCCGTGGGTCATGCCGAGGCCGCCCCCCACCGTCACATTGTAGCCGATGACTTTGTCGTTTTCGAGAATGGCAATGAACCCAAGGTCGTGGGCGTAAATATCGACGTCATTACTCGGAGGAACGGCCACCACGACCTTGAATTTGCGTGGAAGATAGGTCTTGCCGTAAATCGGTTCCGCCTCCTCTTCGCTAGAGGCAACCTTTTCCGCATCGAGCCAGATTTCATGATAGGCTCGGGTGTGGGGAAGCAGATGGTCGCTGACGGCCTGAGCCACGCGCTGGACTTCCGCATGGGCGGCCGTCTGATAGGGGTTGGGATTACACATCACGTTGCGGTTCACGTCGCCGCAGGCTGCGATGGTATCGAGCAATGCGGAGTTGATGGCCTGCATCGTCGACTTGAGGTTTCCCTTGATCACCCCGTGAAACTGAAACGCTTGGCGCGTCGTCAGCTTGAGCGTGCCGTTAGCATACCGGTCGCTGATCGCGTCCATTTTCAGCCACTGTTCAGCAGTGCAAAGTCCACCGGGGATGCGCACCCGGATCATGAAGCTGTAGGCTTTGTCCAACTTCTTCCGGCGGCGTTCTGCCCGCACGTCGCGATCGTCCTGAATGTAGGTGCCGTGGAACTTTGTCAGCTGGGCATCCTCTGCCGAAATGTAACCGGTCAGCGGATCAGCAAGACCTTCCGCAATGGTCCCACGGAGGAAGTTGCTGCTCTCCTTGAGGAACTCGTTCTTGTGCAAATTGCTTTCTGATTTCTTGTCAGCCATGACTCATGAAAGGGCTAAAATCCCACCAAAAACAGTTAAATTAAGGTTTTTCAGGTAAAATAGTAAAGTAAAAAGACGGAGAGGCGTTAGACGGCTCGCGCGTCGGCTTGAACCGTGGTTGAATCCTTCAGTTCTCGGAAGCCTGGAAATAGCCGTTCAACATACTTTCCGAGCAAATCGAACTCCAAATTGACGACCGCCCCAGGGGTGAGCCCGCCGAGGTTGGTCGCTTTCAATGTATGAGGAATCAACCAAACGGCAAATGCATCGGGATGCAGCTCGGCCACAGTCAGGGACACGCCATTGATGGCGACGCTCCCTTTGTAAATGAGGTAACGGCTGAAGGCCGAGGGCACCGCAATTCGAAGGTAATGATCGCTTCCTCGTGCTGAAAATTCTTCAACCGTGCCCAATGCATCGATATGCCCTGAAACGAAGTGCCCACCCACCTTGCCGGCATAGCGCAGGCTGCGTTCGAGGTTGAGCGGATCCCCTACCGCCACTTGCGCGAGCCGTGTCAAACGCATCGTCTCAGCAAGGACATCGAAAAAGAGGTAATCGGGGCCGGCCTCCACCGCGGTCAAGCAACAGCCATCGACTGCGATGCTGTCCCCAATCGCGAGATCTTCGCACGCGCTGCGCGCTGCAATCTTCAAGCGGCGTCCCGAGCCCCGGGGCTCCAGCTCCAGGAGCGTTCCCGTCTCCTCCACGATTCCTGTAAACATGGCGGTAATCAAGCGGAGAGCCTCCGGCGAGGCAAACGGATTACACCGCAAACAGCTGCCACTATTTGTCGGATAAATTAAGCTTGTCACTTTATCATATCCGTTCGCTTGGAGATTGAACGTCCCTCGCTACTTGCGGATCTCCTTCCGAGACCTGCGTTGCTTTTTGCACCGGGAGCAACGAGGCTGGCCTCCGCATGCCCTTGAGAACTTCAGGACTTCTCTTTCTCCTCCTGCTGGCCGCCGTTTCTGCGGCCGCGCTCGGGCTGAGCTTGCCGGTCCACTTCCGGGCAGTTTCGCCGGTACTCCTTGAAGAAGCAGCCGAAGGAACCGCGACCTTGGCCGACCGCGCCGATGATTTTCTGACCGCAGGACAGCCGGGGCCGGTTCTGGTTTTTGCGCGGGTTCAGCCGGAGTTGTTGGCGGATCCTTGGCGTTCGCAACGACTGAAAGAACTCCGTTCCGCGCAGCCACACTATCGCTACAGCGGAGGTCCCGCCCCCTATTTTGAGCGCTTTCTAGAAGGCATTCGCCTGCCGGAGAGCGATACCGAGGTGCCGGTTTTACCTCTGGTTTTGCCCCGCGAACACCGGAGCAGCCTCCTCGGCTTCCTTCAAAACTCAAGTAACAGCACTGTGCGTCAGCTGCTGGCGACGCGCGACATTGCGGGCTATCAGCATTTCCTTCCGGTATTTTCAGCCGCCGGTCATCCCCTCGACGCGGCCATTCTGGTAACCGCGCTATTGGAACAAAGTAATGCCTGGCAGCCGGGGATCGCGCGTGAACTGAACGGCTTGAGCCGATCGGCGGACGAAGATCCTGCCGCACTCGCGGCGCTTGAGCGGATCTACCTTGCTGTGGTCACTTTAGCCAGCCGCACCGATTGGACTCAGCTGACAGCCCTGCTCCGAAACATCCCTGACCGCCTGACCCTCGAGCAATTGGCCGCGGCAACCCATCAGGAGCAAGGGGCATTTGCCACCCTCTACAGTGCGATCGTCTTGAGCGGCGACGCGCCCGGCATCCTCGCCTACTTGGAACAGGAACCGGACGAAGGGTGGCAGGTCATCCGCCTCGCGTTGGAGTTCGGTGCCGGTGCGCTCAGGGCGATGGCCTCGATAGAACAACCACTCTACGAGCCACCCTCACTCATTGCGGCATTGCCGCTGCACGGGCTGCAGGATCTCGTCAAAGGATTTGCCGAACGCAATCCCGCGACTGCCCTTGTTCTGAAAATTGTGGCGTTGCTCGCGTCCGGCTACTTTTTGATCAGCGCGTGGGCCTTGCTGCTGGGCGGCTTCAGGCGAAAAGCCCCGACTGGGCCGAAAAACGGCGGTTTGCGGCAAACCCTCTACCTCTTCGGAGGTTTGATTGTGGCGGGCGTGATCGGATTCATCGCGGAACCGAGACTTCTGGAATTTGCGCCCAAAACAGCGATGCAGCTGCGCCTCGACCTTGAACAGATCGTGCCCGACACTAATCTGACCTCCTCAGCCTCTTCACCAACGGTTTCCGATATGATCGACCAAGTAACGCTTATTGTCCTGCTGATGTTTCTTGTCCTGCAGCTCGCGGTTTTCACTTTTTCCCTGCTCAAGCTGCGCGAAATCAAAATGCAGGATGTGCCCGCGAAAGTGAAACTGACCCTGCTGGACAACGAAGATTCCCTCTTCGACCTCGGACTCTACATTGGGTTGGGAGGAACGGTCAGCTCGCTCATCCTCGTCGTCATGAAGCTATTGGATGCAAGCCTCATGGCCGCATACACTTCGACGCTTTTCGGGATCATCTTTGTCGCACTGCTCAAGATATTTTTTCTCAGGCCCTTGCGCCGCCGACTGATCCTGGAAGCCTCTGAAAACGAACAACCCGCGGCATGAACCGGTCGCTCCTCCTGATTATCTGCGACTTCATGCTCATCAGCATTTTGTCGCTGGTGCGTTTGGATTCCCCTAGCATCGATGAGCCGCGGGATGTGTCAGCGGAGCGGGAAATGCTTCATGCGCAGGGGGTTCAGGACGACATGGTCGAGCTCCTCCGTCTCTCGCTGGAAGAGGAAGCTGCACAGCGGGAGGCCTTGCGGGAAGACCTGGCGGAACGCGAGCAGGAGCTGGTGGAACGGGAGGCGGCACTCGATGAGACCGCGCGCTCACTGGATGAAGCTACCCGCGACCGGGACCAGACCGCTGAAGAGCTGACACGCATTCGCGAAGAACGTGAAGCCTTGGAAGCGGAACGAGCCCGTTTGCAAACGGAATTTCAGTCGGCACAGGCGACCATTGTCCAAAGCACTGAAGAACGCGCCCGCATGGCGGCAGACCTCGAAAACCAGCGGCGGCAGGCGCAGCAACTCCAAGCTGAGCTCCAAGCCCGGCAAAACGCACTTTCTCAAGCAGAACAGAACCTGGCCGCACTCGAAGAACAAGCTGCGCGCCTCGCTCAAGCCCGGAACGAACTCGAAACCGATCTCAAGATCACCCAAACCGAACGCGCCCTGCTCCAAGAAAACCTACAGGCGGCGCGGTCGGAAGTCGAAACAGCGCGCCTCGAGCGGCAACGCGCCGAACAACGTAGTGAACAGCTGGCCAGCAACGTCGGGGCGCTCGCCGAACGCTCCAGCGCGATCGAGGAGGAAATCCGCCGCTCCCAACCCATTTCGCTCAATCAGATCTACAGCCGCTACGAAGAGAACCGTCTGCGCCTGACCGTTTCAACGCGCGTGGATGCCTTGTTCGGATCGCGCGAGGAAACCGCAGAGGTCGATGCGATCTTGGTGCGTGCTGGTGGACAAACCTTGGCGCTTTTCGAAAGCAGCCAAACTCCCTTTCGTCTGGAATCACTCAACCGCGTCCGTTCCGGACAAGTCCAATTCTGGGCCGGCGGTCAGAATTATGAAGTAGTGGAGCTGAGTTTCCTTCAGGCGGATCCGCGGCTCATTGCGGTGCAGATTCCCCGCCGGATCGTCGATGCCAGCGGGATCACTCCCTTTGAGCTGGCGACAGAGCCCCTGCGTTTTCCAGAGGTCGTTCTCGTGAGTAATCAGCTGGGTGAATATGGTGAAGCCACTTTTCGCCTCCTCCCGGGCGGGCAGCGTTACCTCAGCGTTCCGAACCGAATGTTGGGCCGCGTGTTTGGCAGCGACTTCGGGGCTTCCCGCGGCGATTACATTTTTGCCAAAACCGGAAATCTCATGGGAGTGATGGTCTCGAGCGAGCGCGGAGCGATTCTTTCCGATCTTCGTTCGGCCGGAGAACTGCGCCTCGGCAGCGAATATAATCAGGAACGTGCGATCCGCCTGCAGAATCAGTTGATGGGCCTGCTCCCCGAATGGGCCCTTAGCCCCGCCACTGCTCCCGGGACAGCCGCACCACCCCGCCGCTAAAGCCTCACCCGATCAACCCGCTCAGGATTCCGGGGGCCGTTCCTCCGCCGTCAACGGTCGCCAGCCAACTTCAGGATCCCGTCGAAACACAAAAGTTTCCTCGTGCTCGTAGCGAATGCCGGCCCAAATATAACGCTCTGCCTGTAAATAACCATCGGACAGGTTGATAACGTGGAACCCATTGGGCTCTCCCTGCAAGCGGGTGGAAGTCACGGTCGAAACCTGCGAGACGGTGGTGTTCCAAACAGAAGCGTGATCAGGACTGCCACACTCGAGGGACATCACGTAGGACTGATGAAAATGCCCCCCCAGCACCAAGTCTACCTGCGCTTGAGCAAGTGCCTCCTTGAGTGCGTCCAGCCGGCCGACGAGTTCCCGCCGATTTTCAGGTTGAGCAACCGTGGGATGGTGCAGTGCTACGATCCGAAAAGCGCCGTCAGGAGCCTTTTCAAACGATTCTTTAATCAGGCGAATCTGTTTCAGAGAAAGTCGCCCGCCCGACCAGTCCCAGTTCAAACCGAATGGCCGGCTAGAGTTGAGGGCCTTCAAACAAACCCCTCGAGCGTTCAGAAAATGATCCACCTCGGGATCGATGTAATTACGATACCGACGAAATGGGCGAAACAGGCGATCAATGAAATGGTTGAATTTCGGAATGTCGTGGTTGCCTGGCATGACCACGCGGGGTTCGGGAATTCGTTCGATCCACTCCCGAGCCCGCCGGAATTCGCTCCGGCGACCAGCCATGGTAAAGTCGCCGGTGATGATTGTCGCGTCGAGTGAGAGCGAGGCCAAAGCTCCGGGCAGCGCTTCCACCAACGCTTCATCATGCGCGCCAAAATGAGGATCAGAAATGTGGGCCAGTCGGAAAGGTTTCACAGCAAGGACTATAGCCACGTTCTTCCATTCCCCAAATCGATGATCGAGATGTGCCCCTGCTGCTTGAGAAGAAGGGCAGTCCGCCTAAGCTGTCGCCCGTGAATCGAGCCAGTGCATTCCCGAAGTTTCCTTTACCCGTGAGGGTTCTTATCATCGCCACCACCTTGGGAGTCGCCCTCTGGGGAACGTTGACAATCATCGACGCCGCCGGAGATGGCCGCCTGCAGAAATTTGAGCGCTCACTCATGTTGAACCTCCGGCAACCGGACAATCCGGCGGAACCGCGGGGTCCGCACTGGCTTGAGCAAACAGCAATCGATTGGACGTCGCTCGGGGGTATACCCATTCTCTCACTCCTTATCGTGCTTTCGATCAGCTACCTGTTGTTGGTCCGCCGCCCGCGGGCCGCGGCCTTTGTTCTGGGTGCCACCTCGGGCGGTATTGCACTCAGCTTCTACCTGAAAACGGTCGCCAATCGCGCGCGACCGGATTTTCTGGAGCACTTGGCAAATGTGGCGACGAGCAGTTTTCCCAGTGCCCACGCGATGGCTTCCGCGATCGTTTATCTGACGCTCGGCACATTGCTTGCGCGCTCCGCTCAAAGTCGACGCGAGAAGCGGTTTTTCCTGTGGACAGCCTATTTTCTGACGCTAGCCGTCGGGTTGACGCGCGTCTATTTGGGCGTGCATTATCCTACCGATGTGATCGCGGGCTGGGTAGTGGGTATTCTCTGGGCGATGATCTGCCTCACGGTGATGGTTCGCCTCGAAAAACGCCGGGCTCTGCGATCCGTAGGCAAGAATGAGCGCAGCACTGAACCCAATACGCGCTCAGAAGTGAATGCACACCACCCCATCCATTGATTCCGAATGGCTGCGTAAGCACCACCGCACAGAACATCCGAGGCTGATCTGGCAGTCGGGCGATGAGGACCGGATTCGCGAGCTGGTAGCAAAGGACGAGGCAGCACGCGCTTACTGGGTCTACCTCATTAACCAGGCGGAAGGCATGCTGAACGCGCCCATGCCGGAGAGGAGAATGGTTGGTCCGCGGCTCCTCCAGGCATCCCGTGTTACCCTGAAGCGGATCACAACCCTCGCCTTTGCCTGGCGGATGACGGGAGATGAGCGCTACCTCCACGCGCTCGACCAGATCCTTTGCGCCGTGTGTAACTTCTCGGATTGGAATCCGCCTCACTTTCTGGATACAGCCGAAATGGGCATGGCCGTCGCGCTCGGGCTGGACTGGGTGCATTCTGCCCTTCCAGAAACGACTCGTCGGCTGGCGGAGGAGGCGCTGCTCAAGCACGTCATCCACCCAAGCTTTGTTGAGGAACTGGTCGCACAGCTACCATTGACCAGCAACTGGAACCAAATCTGCAACGCAGGGGTGATCGCCGCCGTGCTGGCACGCGAAGCCCTTGAAGAGCCGTTCGCAAGCGACGCCATTAACCGCATGATCCAATGGCTGCCTGCCGTCCTGCAAACCTATGCTCCGGACGGCGTCTATCCCGAAGGTGTCAGCTACTGGAGCTATGGAACCGGTTATCATGTCTTGATGCTTTCGATGCTGGAGAGCGCCCTCGGGACAGATTTCGGGCTCGGAGCATTTCCTGGATTCATGGAGAGCGCCGATGTCATGCACCAGCTGACAGCACCGAGCAGTCAACGGTTTAACTTCTCGGACAACGGTTCGCGCGCGACTTTTCTGGAGCCGTTACTGTGGTTTGGGTGGAAGATGGGTGGCGCACATCATCTTCAGCGTAATGCCATCGCTCGTCTGCCGGATTTAAACATCAATCCCGCCGGCAGCGATTTCCGGCACGCAGCAGTCGGGATGTTGTGGTTTGCCAGAGCCTCAGGAACGGCTTTTCACCGCGACCTTCCGCGAGCTTTTTGCGGACGGGAAACATGCCCGGTAGTGATTTTTCGCTCCAGCTTTGAAGACTCTCAAGCACTCTATTTAGGAATCAAAGGCGGCCAGGCATCCACCAGCCACGGACACATGGATGCGGGCTCGTTTATTCTCGAACTGGATGGCGTCCGCTGGTCGGTAGATCCGGAAACCGAACAGGATTACGCCCCCGTCGAACAAGAGCTCGCCCAACAGAAAGGCGACCTGTGGGATTTCAGCCAGAACAGCCAACGCTGGACGCTGCTCACCCGAAACAATTTTGGCCACAGCACCATATCTTTCGGAAGTCGGCTTCATCAGGCGGATGGTTTTGCCGCGCTAGTGGATTTCAATGAGAGCCAACGCGCAGCCACCCTCGATCTGTCAGCACTCTTTCCCGGACAAGTGGACCGCGCACTCCGAACGGTTCGCGTAGTGGACGAAGCAACGGTGGAAATCCTGGATGTCGTTGACGGCCTCCGGATTTCGGAGTCGTTCTGCTGGCAAATGATAACGGACGCTGCGGTGGAATCGGAGGCCACGGGTGCTCTTTTGACCAAAGACGGCAAACGCCTTCGTCTCCGCGTGCTCACTCCGGCCAATCCCTCGATTTCGATCGTGCCCCTCGGTCGCGACCCTTCACCAGATGGTCCGTCTCTATACGGGTTGAAACGCATCGAGATCCGTCTTCCTCCCATCGCTCACCGTGTGGGAGAATACGAGTGCCGGATACGCCTTTCCAAGGGCTGACCAAAGGCCTCAATGATGACTTAACGGGTAGCTTAATTTGTCGGATAAATTAAGCTTGTCCTCCAATGCGTTGAATTGGAGAGACTTCTAACTTCCACCCTTCACTGCTCCACGTAGGCGCGCAGGAATGCGAGCAGCGCGGTCACCTGTTGAGGAGTGTAGTGGCGGTAGGCTGGCATCTTGCGCGCTTCGGGATTCGTGCCCGCGGGATCCTGCAGGATGGCGCGCACATAGGCTTCGTTTGATGAGGCGTGCATCCCGATTACTTGGGCGGGAATGAGTGACACGCTTCCGCCCAGTCCAAGTTCTTGGAGCGCGTGACAGCTGGCGCAACTATTGAGGTAAATCTCCATCCCCTCGACCACGTGGGAATCGCCGGTTCCGATCCGCGACTCGATCGCAGTTTTTACCTCGGTCGACGGCCGCAGCGTGAGGCGTTTCACACCCCAAGGGTTTTTGTGAGAGGCGTCCAACAGGTCGATGGGCGAGGCGATCTGGATGAGATATGGCCCCCACTCAGACCGTCCCTGCGCCGCCGCCCATTCCGCAACCGGCTGACCATTGATTTCAATCACGAGCTGTGGATCGTTGCGCTCCAGCGTAGTCGGATCAAAGACAGACCAATACCCATCGGAACAATCGGCAGTCACCGTCCATTCAGCGGGATCCAAGCCCAGTCCGCGGATCAGCTGCTCCAGCGAAACCACCTCCAGATCAACGGGCGCAGAGGTCACTTCCAGCTGCATCTGGAGTGTGCTCACCCCAAGTTCAGTAATCATTTCACGGGAAAGATAGCCCGCGCGCCCTTCTGCGGGAATGGACACTGCGAGGTCGGTCGGACTGCTCGCATCGTCCGCGAGAGAAATACGTGGAACCGGTGAGGTGCCCGCCTCCTTGGTCGAGGCTGGCAGGAAGGAATCATTGAAGACAAGATCTACTGCGAGCGGTTGTTCAAGCATCCCGATCGCGGTCAGCTGCTGGATTTGTTCTGCGATGCGGTCGGGGTCGATATGCCCGATCATGTCGGGATTCCCACTCTCACCCGTGACCAGATTGCGCTCAATCAAGGTCTTCACGCTGTAGGCCATGAAATCCTCAGTCATGCGCGGGTTGCGCGAAGCGATCATTGCGTTGGCTTCGCTTCGATCGCCAAAGAGATAGTCTTGCCAACCTCTGATCGACGCGCGGGTGAAGGCGGCTACAGCCTCTGGATTGTTCCGAATGAACGAGCGCGATGTATACCACGTTTGGTAAGGATCAAAACCCGAGTCAGTCAGGAGGAGCGTTTGTGGATCCGCCCCATGTTTACGCACGTAATAGGGCTCATTGGTGACAAAGGCCTGCTGCACAAAATCTGGATTGGTGAGAAACCGTTCCATTCCATAGTCCGTCGGAATCACCGAAAAATCGATATCGTAAGTCCGCCGCATGATTTCAAGGTAGGCAAAGCCCGGATTGGCCATGATCGTGCGCCCATCGAGATCCTCAAACCGTTCAATCCCTGAAGAGCGGTGGAACATAATGGCCAAAGGGTCTTTTTGCATGAGAGCCCCGATCATCACCAGCGGAAGACCGCGGGCGACCCCGAGGATTATTTCGTCACTGCGCCCCATTGAAAAATGGGCCTCACCGAGAACAATCCGTTGAACCGTATTGGCGTTCGGCCCGCCGGGGAGGATTTCCACCGTCAAGCCTTCATCAGCATAGTAGCCCTTGACCAAGGCCTGATAGAAGCCGCCGTGCTCTGGCTGTGGATACCAGTCTGTTTGCAGCACGATCCGCGTCAGGTCAGGTTTCTCGTCTGCCTGCGCATCGTCGCGGGCACCACATCCGACGCCAAGCGCAAGGATTATGGATCCGATCACGGCTCCCATACGACGAGAGAATTGGCGAAACCCGATTTTCATGAACAGGTTCATGCTGAGAAGCAGGGGCGATCAGGGTAAAGCGTAATCGCTGGCACGCTGCGTTCACTGATCCTTCCGAGCGACTGAATCATGCCAGTGCCGAAGCGCCCACCAGTGAAAAACATTGACCGCTCCCACAAAACAAAACCCTAACAGGCATGCCACTCCCGCCGTGGCATACAAAGCGGGAACGTTGAGATTGCCACGAAAGATGATGGTAAGGAATCCAATACCTGCCCGTCCTGAAGCCGAATTTCCGACCAAAATGTCACCGGTGATCGCCCCCAGTGGAGCAAGCGTCCCGGCGATTTTCACCCCTGTCAGGAAATACGGCATGGCGTAGGGGATGCGCAAATACAGCAGCTCCTGCCGCCGGGTTGCCTGACACACTGCAAAAAGATCCAACAGATTCTTGTCCGTCGATATGAGGCCCATCGTGGTATTGGCCACCACCGGAAAAAATCCGATCGTAAAGGTAATCGCAACGATGCTCGCAATCCCCTGCCCCAACCAGAGAGCAAAGATCGGAGCCATGATGATGATCGGCGTCATTTGCAGAACAAGAACCCATGGATAAAGGGCTCGCTTTATGGAACGGCTCAATCCAAGCAATAACGCGATTGCCCCGCCCGCACCAACGGCCGCGAGGAAACCCAGCAATGCCCCGAGGAAGGTGTTGCCAGTGGCGTGAAGAATCAGGCTGCGGTTTGCCCAAAACGCGGAAAGGATCTCGCCGGGGAGCGGCAGAAGGATTCGCCGCACACTCGCCGCTTCGTCGGGCTCGACACCCGGCTGCGCCATCTTTGCATACTCAATCCAGGCGGCAGCACCATGCCACAACCCCCAGATAATCAGGGCAGACAAGACCGGCATCAGCCAGATCGTGTGACGCCGCAATCCGCTCATAAACGGTTCACCTCTCTCAATGCCTGAGCCGTCTCAGCCAGCAGACTCAGGTAAGCCCCACTTTCCCGCAGCTCGGCCCGCCGGGGATAATCGAATGGAACATCAATCACGCGCGCCACACGCCCCGGCTTGGTCGACATGACAACAACACGTGACGAGAGAAACACGGCTTCCGCCACCGAATGGGTCACAAAAAACGCGGTAAAGGGATCTTTTTGCCGAATATCAAGCAGCTCCTCGTTCAGCTTGTCCCGCGTCATTTCGTCCAATGCAGCGAAGGGTTCGTCGAGGAGAAGAATCTGTGGAGAAACAGACAAGGCGCGGGCAATCGCCACCCGCATCCGCATGCCCGCGGAAAGCTGCCACGGAAACTGCTCGCTGGACTCTTCCAGCCCGACGAGCTCGATCATCTGGTCCACCCGCGCTTGGCGGCGGGCCGCATCGGTCCCGCGCAGCCTGAGGGGCAAACCGACATTGTCTCGAACCCGCAGCCATGGCAAAAGATTCGCTTCCTGAAAAACGAGGAACAATGAGTCACGAGCCGCCCGCGCATCCTGTTCACCGACCCGGACTTCCCCTTCCGTCGCCGGAGTAAGCCCGGCCACCAACTTGAGGACCGTCGATTTTCCACAGCCGCTAGGGCCGATGAAGCTGACAAACTCGTTCGGCTCGACCGACAGATTAAAGTCGTCGAGCACGAGCGTCCCCTTGCCGTAGCGCTTGGCGAGGTGCTGAAAAACGACGAGTGGAGCGGTCATTTGAAGACCATCGTGCGCATGTTGCCGTGACGCTGTAAAGATCCGGATGCAGTCTCAAAAAACAGCCGCGAGGATCAGCCCGGCGGTGAGCAACGCCCCAAAAAGCAACATCAGCTTGGCCGTTGTCGCCAACAGGTAGCCCCATCGACCGGCACCGCGCCCTTGTGAACGCCGTAAAGTTACCGAGACCTGGAGAACCCAGGCGAACAGCAGCCATGGCAACAAGATCCAGAGTGAGCCGAGAACCCAGGCAAGATAAAGCGTCACGACATAAGCTAACCCCCACATCGCGAGGTATTGATACTCGCCGTAGGCAATTCCCCACCGAACAACCAACGTGCGCTTGCCTGCCAAACGGTCCGTCTCCACATCCCGTAGATTGTTGACCATGAGAATGTTGGCCGAGAGCGCCCCGGGGACGCAGCCGAGGATCCACGCCGTAGCGCTCCATGCTCCCGTCTGCACAAAATAGGTGAACCCCGTTGCCACCAGACCAAAGAAGACAAACACAAAAAAATCGCCCCACCCGTTATAGCCGAGTGGATAAGGCCCACCGGTGTAGGCTATCCCGCAAAGAACGGAAAGCAGCCCGACCACCAACAGCCACCAGCCTCCGTAGGGAAGCAGCAAGGCCCCGATCAGAATCGCCAATCCGAAAACGCCGGCAGTCGCGCGGCGCATCTGCTTGGGTGTAACAAGGCCTGCCGCGACGGCCCGTGTCGGGCCGATCCGGGCCTCCGTGTCCGCGCCTTTGACAAAATCAAAGTAGTCGTTGGCAAAATTGGTCCCGATCTGGATCAGCAGGGCGAAACTCAAACAGATCAAGGCGGGAAACCAGAGGAATCCGCCATCGACAAACGCGAGTGCGCTTCCCAGACAAACCGGAACAACCGCTGCCGGAAGTGTCTTGGGTCGTGCAGCCAGAATCCACGGATTACCTCCTTGCCGGAGGCGGGCAGCGCGCACCGAAGAAGCTGAAGCAGTGACGGTCATCACCTGTCGCCAAAGAGCGAAAGCCCGTTACAAAGACTTTCTCAACGTCAGTCGAATGTAACCGCGCTCGTCCTTGACGGACCATTCGCCCAGCCCTTCGAGCGCTTCCACCAGGTCGATTGCCACCTGCGGGTTCCAGACAAATACCCGCGATGCGCCGTCGACCGGTCGCAGCTCAAAATTCCACTGGTGCAGGCCGACATAATTCTGATGCACCGCTTCATTCGCCTCGTGATAGGTTACCAGCGCGCGACCGGGTTTCAGCACGCGAAGCATTTCCTGATAACAACGCACCGGATCGAGAGAATGATCCAGACAGTTGCAAGCATAAGCAAAATCAAAGCTGTTTTCGCCAAACTGCTCCACAAGGCGTTCACCAAAGCCCTTGATGGTGGGCACGGGAGCGGAAAGACCGTTAGCGGCAAGGATTTGCTGAAACTGCTCCGCCAACGGATCAACCGGCACCAGCTCGACCTTATGTCCGTCCCAGCGATTGCCAAAGGCAGCGACCGGTCCAGCCCCAACGTCGAGAATCCGCACCTCGGTCTGGTCGGCGGGTAATTCATCAATGACCCAGCCCGGCAGCTCGCGACCGGGAGTCAGGCGCAGCCGTCGATCGTTTTCATAAGCCGTTTTCCCTGAAAGCCAACGCTCCCAAAAATCAACTTCTTCGCCGAGACCAGCTTCCCATTTTTCTTTGACGACTCCTTCGGGTAACATGGCGGGATTGGAGTTTGCGGACGTTCTACGGTCAACCTAGATTTTGTCAGGCTTCCTTGAGGTGACCCTAACCGAACCGGTTTTGCGGCCGCCGCGTTTGCCGAAAAAGCGACGCCAGCTCAGGGCAAACCCCGTCCAGACCAAAAACAACGAGGCAAACGAGGCCGCTGCCGCAATTGCTTTTCCCCAGATCCCGAACGCCTCGCCGGTGTGGAGAAAACGCATCCACAATCGGGCTTTCCGGCCGGGAGAAAAATCCGCAAATCCATTCACCGAAAGAATTTCCCCGCGGTACGGATCCACTGAGACCGTTGTACTGGAAAACCGCGGCCACTGGCGGGCTTCCTTCACAGAAACGTGTGTGGCTCCAATTACGGTCCGCTCTTCATCTTCAAGGTCCGGCAGTCGCAGAGTGACCTCCTCCCAAAGAGGGAAGGCGTCGTGCACCCAACGAAGCTGATCTTCCAACGACCAAGGTTCCGCCTCGGGATCCGGACGAGCAATTTCGACAGCCGGCGCTCCTCCCGAAGGTCCCCGCCGCGCCGGGGGTGGCTCTTCCCCGGCAAGGCGATAAACCAGGTTACTCGCCCAAGGGTAAGAGATGACAGCGGCGGTCGCCACCAGAACGAACAGCACTGGCGCGTTCCAGAATCCGATGACATTGTGCCAGTTCCAATCACGGGCGCGGCCGCGTGATTTGCCGACAAACCACAGCAGCGGGCGGAGAGTTTTCTGCGTCCACCGCCGGGGGAACCACAGATAAAAACCGCTGATCACCAGAAAGAGGAACGCAAGATTGCAAGCGCCGGTGAGGGCCCGCCCCACGTCCCGTCCGTCTCCACTCATCCCCAGCCATCGGTGCCACGTCACCATCACATGCAAAAAACCGTGAGCGGCCTGCGATTGCATCTCTCGTGTCATGCCTGTGAATGGATCCACGTAAACGCCGCCTTCCCGGCCAAAGCGCAAAATCCACGCCTGCTCGCTATCGTTGAAAATGGTCAGGGCCGTCGCTTGCCGACCGGACACATTCAATACGGCCCGCGCCAGAACCTCATCCACCGGTAAGCGGGCGGCCCCATTATCGGGAACTGTCACGTGGCGAACATCGCGATCGATCCATTCGAGGATCTCTTCTTCGAAGGCAATGAGCACCCCAGTGAACGACATTATGGCCACCACGATCCCGGCGATCAGACCGGCGAGGAGGTGAAGCCAAAAGATATATTTCCGGAAGCGCATGCGGAGGAGAGAGACCGTTTAATCAAAAAGAATGAAGGCCGCTACGACCCCCGGAAACCCCGGCTTCCTTCGCAAGCAAAATTCAGCTCAGGCGCATTGCCCGGCCGAGAGTGGCTCTTTGGGCGCTCCCAAGTGGCGTCCCATACGCATGATGAGGCGGGAGTGAAAGGTGATCTCCTTATCATGTCGCTGGCTGTCGGGGTCATAAAAAGCCAGCAAATCCCAGAAACGACGCGAATGATTGAGGTGCGTAAGGTGAGCCAATTCATGCAGGATGATATAATCATGCAGGGCGGCGGGAAGCAGCACCAGGCGCCAATTGAGTGAAATCGAACGGTGCGCTGAACAGGAACCCCAGCGCGTGCGCTGATCCCGAATGGTGATCCGCCCGACGCGCAGATTATAACGCCGCGCCAAAGACTGGACCCGCGCGGGAATCACCTCTTTGGCCAAGCTGCGCAACCCTTTGACGATCTGGGGCTCTTCCGCGTGGGTCGGATTCACCGTGATGAGACACGTTCCGGCCTCTCTATCCCAAGAGCAGTGTCCACCAGCCCGCCCCACCCGGGTGGCAAAGGCCAGGCTGCCGCCAAGCGCCGACAGATGCGGGTTTTCGTGCAGGTATTCCGGAAGGGTCAATGCCGGCGGTGCGCTCCGCATCACCTTGACTATCCAATCCCCCTGGCTCCGTAAAAATTCAACCGCTCGATGTTCGGCCATGCCAAAGGGGACTTTGAGCACGATCTGATTGCTTTCATCCACCACGACGCGCAAGTGGCGCATACCCCGTCTCCGTTGCACACGGAAGGCAACTTCGACCGGACCATGGACGGTGGACAGGGAGCAGTGGCGGGCGCGCTCTCTAAGCATTTTCATGTCGATCGATCAGGCTTTGGGTGAACCGGCGGAGTGCAGACTCGGGGTCGATCCCCCGCTCGCGGGCAGCCGCCGCCAAGTTGAACAAGTCGCGCCCGAGTGTCACTTCGTCAAGTCGCTGCGCAGAATCCTGAATCGCCGCCCGATCAAGTTCCGATGTTTCGATCAACCCCTTCTTGACGAGCTCCTTGTAAACCCCGCGCGCAAAGAGCAAGGCCGGGAGCCGTGGAGGCAAGGCTTTGAGCACCGTACGGGTCGGCGGAAGGTGTTTGCGTTCCTCCGCTTTGATTTTTTCCCAATTCACCAGCACCTCGGCAGAATCTGCGAGGGAGAGATCACCAAACACATGCGGGTGGCGGCGCACCAGCTTTTCATTGATCCCGCGCGCCACGTCATCAAAATCGAAATAGCCACCTTCAGCCGCAATCTGGGCATGAAATACGACCTGCAGAAGGACGTCTCCCAGCTCTTCGCACATGTGAGGGCGATCTTCCTTGTCGATCGCCTCCAACAGTTCCGCCGTTTCCTCGATCAGCGTTTCACAGAGCGAAGCGTGCGTTTGTTCGTGATCCCACGGGCAGCCGCCGGAACCGCGCAGGCGGGCCATCGTTTCCCTTAGTTCTTGAATCGGTAACACTGCCGCGTATCTCTAGCGAGAATCGTTCGCCTTCCAAATCAAAACAGCCCAACTCTCAAAAATCCACATGGACAAGCTCTCCGAAATCATGGCGTGGAAACGTCAGGAAATTGCCCCCCGCCTGCGGCCGGTGAATGATCGGGAGCTTGCGCGCCTCGCGGAAATTCCCCGTTTTGGAAAATCATTTGCTGAGGCGCTCCGACGGAAATCCGGCCTCGCGGTCATCTCTGAAATCAAGCGGCAGTCACCTTCAGCCGGAACCATTGCCCGCGACGTCGACGCCGCCGAACAGGCCCGAAAATACTACAACGGCGGAACTGATGCCATTTCCGTCCTCACCGATGAGAAGTTTTTCGGCGGGACCATTCGGGACCTCTGGGAAGTCAACGACCTTCTTGGAGGGCGGAACGATGCGCCGCCAACCATTCGCAAGGACTTTTTCCTTCATCCGGTTCAAGTGGTCGAAGCCGCAGAAGCAGGCGCACGGGCCATTCTCATTATTGTCCGGGCGCTGAGTGACGAAGAGATCAAAGTGCTTCACCTCACGGCACAAGCTGCCGGACTCGACGCACTTTTTGAAGTGCACAGCTTGGACGAACTGGACCGTGCCGTGCGCCACGAGGCCCAGATTATCGGGGTCAACAACCGAGACCTCGCCCGTTTCCGGACGGATCTGAGTTTTTCCGAGGAGATCATTCCCCGCATGCCTGAAGCGTGTATTGCCGTGAGTGAAAGCGGAATTCACTCCACAGACGATGCCCTGCGCGTCTTCGAAGCAGGAGCCGATGCCATTCTTGTGGGTGAAGCTTTAATGAAAATGGAGAAGCCGGAGGACTTTCTCGAGGCGGTTCACGCATTTTAACGGCCCATGCCTGCCACCCCTCCACCCGGCCCGCTGACGCCGAGCGCGACACGCGCGTTGCTCGAATCTCTCGGCCATGAGCCGCGCAAACGTTTGGGACAGAATTTCCTGATCGATGGAAACATCGTACGCAAATCGATCGCGCTCGCCCAAGTTTCGTCCGGTGACACCGTGGTCGAAGTCGGGCCCGGACTGGGAACACTGACCGCCGCTCTGCTCGGGGTCGGGGCCGACCTCTGGGCGGTGGAACTGGACGCAACCCTCGCTGCGCACCTCCGGGAAAAATTCGCCGATACCCCGAATTTCCACCTATGGGAAGGCGACGCGGTCGACTTCCCCCGAGGCAGTTTGACCGAGGGTGCGCACCTCGAGAATCAATTCAAAGTCGTCGCCAACCTGCCCTACGCCATCACCAGCCCTTGGATGGACGCGCTGATGGAAGGTCCGCTGCCCTCCCGTTTGGTTCTCATGATGCAAAAGGAGGCAGCCGATCGTTTAGCCGCGCAGCCCGGCAGTAAAAGTTACAGCGCGATCGCCATCTTTCTCCAAAGCGCCTTTAGAGTGGAAGGCCGCCATGCGGTTTCCCGCGTCTGCTTTTTTCCCGTTCCCGGGGTCGACTCGGTGCTTCTCGTTCTCGCCCGCCGGCCGCAGCCCATCCGCTTCAGCAGTGAAAGCAAGCGGCGCATCCGCGACCTGTTCACCCAGCGCCGCAAGCAGATCGGCGCGCTCGTCCGAGGAAAACCGGAGGCTGAAGCTTGGTTGGAACGCGCTCGCGAGCTTGGTGTCGCCGCCACCGACCGACCTGAAGTCATCCCTTTGGCCGCTTGGCAATGCTGGGAGCAGCCTTAGAAATCCGCGGCCGCAGCCTTCGCTTTTGTCCCGTTACCCACGGGGGTTCGGCGGGCTGCACGAACGAAGCGGCGCGCAGCTTCCCGGAGGCCGGCTTCATCCAGCACGCCGTAGCTTAGCCGAACAGCGTTGGACGGCACCCCTTCGGCAAAGCAGAGATCTCCGGGAACATAAAACACGCCTTCTTCCAAACACGCTTGGTAAAAAGGTGAACCTTGCGCCGTGTCATAGTTTTCCGGTGCCAATGCCCAAAGTAAAAGTCCGCCTTCCGGCTTTTCCCAACGCCAGCCAAGGGTCTCCAACCCCTCGTCACGCAACGCTTCGTCCAGCACTTCCATCTTCCGGTGATAAAGCGGCCTCACCCTTTCAAGATATTCCTGAAACACTCCCTGGCGCAGCACATCTTCGAGGATCGCCTGATTAAAATGGCTGCTGCCGAAATCCTGATGTCCCTTGATGCGCGCCAGTCGTTCGATCCATTCGCTGCAATGGCTGGCGACGTAACCGACTTTCAGACCCGTCGCAAAAGGCTTGGTGAATGTCCCGCTGTAAAGTGCCGGCAGCCCTTCCCACTCTGGAAGACTCAACACGCTGCGCGCTGCCGCCGGGCGGTCGAACCAGAGGTCGCGGTAGGCCATATCCTCAATCACCGGCAGCGCCACCGGTACCTGCTGCAGAAAGGCACCGAGGGCACGTTTGTCCTCTTCTGCCCAAGAGCGGGCGCTGGGATTGGCGTAGGTTCCCATGAAATAGAGCAGCTTTACCCGCTTGAGCTCGCCGGCCCGATTCCAGACATCAAAACGTTGCGCCAGCCGGGACAAATCAATCCGACCTTCCGCTGTCATTGGCAAGGACCGCGGGCGAAGCCCCATTCCCCTCAGCAACTCCAGAAACACGAAATAAGTCGGCGATTCCACCAGCACGATGTCGCCCTGGTCGCAAAAGAGCTGCGCGCTCATGTAGAGCGCCTGTTGCGAACCGTTGGAAACCAACACCTGCTCGGGCGCTAGTGCCAAGGCTTCTTCGCCGGGATAACTCGCCAGCAGACGCACAATCTCGCTGCGCAAGCCGGGCCGCCCCTGATTGGTGCCGTATTGGAGAAATTCATGGGATGGCACCGTTTCCGCCAATCGGCTGACCGCTGCTTCGATTTCAGCCACCGGAAGCAATGCATTGTCGGTAAAACCAGCGGCAAGACTGAGCAGTCCGGGTTTCGACAGGGCCTCCCGCATCATCTGCGTAATCACCGGCTCAGCAGTAGCCATGCGCTCCCCGAGACGCGACGTGCGCAAGGGCCGATTGGTCGGATTTTTCATCGGCGCAAAACTGTAACATTCGTGGAGTCCGATCAACGGGAATTCCGCCGAAACGGCCAAGGTTTGCTTCCGGCTCAAGTTCGTCTTCAGTGGGAGCCTGCATGATCGATCTTGTTTTGCTTTTCCTCACTGCCGTGGCGCTCGCCTATACCGGGCTGGTCGTGCTGGCGGTCTGGATCGCCCCGAAGATGATTTTTCCTGTGCCTGCCCGTGGTCGAAAAGGCATCCCTGATGCGTTTCGCATCGTTATCCCAAGCGGAATTGCGATCGCTGCGCGTTATCTGCCCCGTCACGATGCTGATCGCCTCTTTCTCTATCATCATGGTAACGCCGAAGATCTGAGCGATCTGGACGCGTGTCTTGACGCATTTCATGATCATGGTTTTGCGGTCCTTGCTTATGATTATCCCGGCTACGGAAGCAGCGAAGGAGTTCCCAGTGCTCGCTTGGTGATAGAGGCCGCCGAAGCCGTCCTTGCTTACGCGCAAAAGGAGCTGGGTTGGCCTCTTCCTAAAATTATCTCCTATGGTCGATCGCTCGGGGGAGGACCCTCGCTCGCTCTCGCGGCAAAATACCCCCTTGCCGGCGCGGTGACCGAAGCGACCTTTACCAGCACGTTTCGAGTCATCACCCGCTGGAGACTCCTGCCTTGGGACGTTTTTGACAACTTGGCTTTGATCCGCCGGGCTCAATGCCCGTTGCTCCTCATTCACGGCCGAAAAGACATGACGGTTCCCTTCAGCCACGCACAGCAATTGTTGGCCGCGGCACCTGCCGGCACGCAACACCTCTGGATCGATCAGGCCAATCACATCGATATTGTCGCGGTTGGCGACGAGGCCTACTGGAGAGCGCTTGAAGCATTTGCAGCGCGGCGCTCCCTGCCCCACATTACCCAAATATGAGCCGCGCCCTGATCATACTTGCCGATGGATTTGAAGAAATGGAAGCGATCGCGCCGATCGACCTTTTGCGACGAGCGGAAGTCGAAGTGCTCGTGGCGGGATTGGTCAACGAACAGATCACCGGTCGAAATGGCCTGCGGGTGATCGCGGATATACTTTACGAATCCGTCTCCGAAGAAGACTTTGATTTGATCGTTCTGCCGGGCGGGCCGGGACATGCGGCGCTGCGTTCACATACGGGTCTGCGTGCGCATTTGCAACGGCATGCCTCTGCGGGCCGACCGCTCGCCGCCATCTGCGCGGCCCCGACAGTCCTTCATGATGCCGGTCTGCTCACCGGGCACCGTTACACCGGCCACTTTTCAGTCGAAGAAGAAATCGGGCCACTGGAAACCAGTGCCGTCGTAGTCGACAGCGAAATCATTACTTCCCGCGGTGCGGGCACCGCTACCCGCTTTGGATTGACGCTAATCGAGCAGCTCAAAGGTGCGGAAACCGCTCGGAAGGTCGCCCAGTCGATTTGCTTCGAACCCGGCTGATCGGCCGGCCACTGCCTTTAATGAATGATCGAAACGGGAGCGAATTCAGCCATTAGACACCGACCCATCTCGTTGCTCGTAAGGTAATTCTTTTTGCCGGTCAGACTATCAATTACCACGAGCCGACTGGTGCGAGCCGTTCGCTCGGTATAGATCAAGTGCCGGCCATCGTTTAACCAAACCGGCCCGACCGCATCACCCGCTCCGGTGGTCAGCACGGTGCTTTTTTGCGTGGAAAAATTCCAGAGGCACACCTCAAACTCCCGACCCATCGCGGCGGTGAATGCAATCAGGTTCTCGTCCCGGGGATTCCAAGCAGGCTCACTGCAGTTGCCACTGATATTGGTAGGAATCCGGCGAGAACCACTTCCATCTGCGTTGATCGTGAAGATCTGCGGCTTGCCTAGTTCGTCCGAAGTATAGGTCAAACGTCGCCCACTCGGTGCCCAGCTGGGATCGGCTTCCAAACCGGCAGTCCGCGTGAGTCGACGCATATCGCCCCCGTTCGCATTACTGACATATACCTCGGAATTGCCGGATCCACTGAGAATCAACGCAACCTCCCTGCCGTTCGGACTATAATTCGCACCGGTATTCAACCCCCGATAACTGGCAAAAACCGTCCGCTGGTTGGTGGTTAAGTCGATTTTGTAAATGTCCGGAAACCCGCTCCGGTGATAACTCGTATAAAGCAGGGATCGCCCGTCCGGTGACAATGCCGGCAGCAAGGCCTGACCATTGTCCTGTGTCATCCGGCGGGTTTTCGTAAAGAGAAAATCTGCGAGATACACCTCCGGATGTCCGCTCTGGGAGGAGATGTAGGCGACTGTTCCGGAAAAGAAACCAGGCAGATTGGTTGTCCGCGTTACGGCATAATCCGCAGCCTTGAGCGCCGCTTCCACTTGAGAACGGCCTTGAAATGCCTCTTCGAGTAATGTTTGCCCGCCACTGGCAATCCTTAGGCGAACGGCATTATTTCCCGCCGGCTCGAACCTGAACGCAAAATGCACTGTACCGCCGGTCCGGACCTCAAAGGCCCCGTGCAGGTTGAAAGCGCGCTGGAGCAACCGCTGCAACTCAGGGCTCGAGGAATCCACCTGAATCCGCCGCTCAGCCCCGGGAGGAACGCGAACCACCCCGGCATCCCGCACCCCGCTGTCCTGCGCCTGCACAACGGCCGAACCCGCGAAAAAACCGATCAGCATCCACACAATCAAGATTCGCATAACCTCCAAGGGCTAAGCGCGGAAACGGCGGGATCAAGGGCCGAGTGTCATTCAGCTGGAAGAATTGTTCACATCCGGGTCATGTTCCCCATTTCCGACAAGTTTAATTTACCAGGCAAATTATATCAGCGCCCCTGAAGTCCGCGGAACAGCTTGCGCCCGGCGGGCGGCAGCCTACTCTCGATCCTTTCGCCTCAAAATCGTTTCAATTCGTGGACAAAGAATACATCCGTACCCTCCTCAAGCAGGTAAAGTATCCGGGCTTCAGCCGGGACATCGTCTCCTTCGGCATCGTTCAGCAGATCGATCTTTCGGAAGGCCATGCCACGGTCCAGATTCAAGTAACGACCGGAGACGCAACCGTCCCGCGCACCATCAAACAAGAAGTGGAGGCGGTGCTTTCTGGTGCCGAAGGTATCTCTGGAGTCACGGTCGAAGTGGCTGTGCAAAATCCGAAGAATGCCGGCGGCACGGGTGGGCAGCAAAAACTCACGCCGTTAAAGGGCGTCAAGCATGTCATTGCGGTCGCCAGCGGCAAAGGCGGTGTGGGTAAATCGACTGTAGCTGTAAACCTCGCCTGCATGCTCGATCGCGTCTTGTCAGAACGCGGTTTACACGACGGGGTTGGCATCCTCGATTGTGATATTTACGGTCCGTCGGTTCCGTTGATGTTGGGAGTCAGTTCCCGTCCTGAAATCGTCAACGAGAAGATTGTTCCGCCGACCAATTTTGGGGTTCGCTGCATGTCCATGGGCCTGTTGGTCGACGAGGACGCCCCGGTCGTCTGGCGCGGACCAATGATCAATCAAGCCATTTCCCAGTTTGCCGGCAGTGTTCAGTGGTCCCCAATGGAAATCCTCGTGGTTGACCTGCCACCAGGAACTGGTGATGCACAACTTTCACTGGTCCAAACCATACCCGTCGCCGGAGCGGTGATCGTGACGACTCCGCAAACAGCGGCGGTCAATGTTGCTCGACGGGGCGCACGGATGTTTGGGAAGGTCAATGTCCCCATTTTCGGCGTGGTGGAAAACATGAGCTATTTCGAACTGCCCGATGGGTCCCGGCAGCATCTTTTCGGAGAAGGGGGCGGCGCACGGACTGCGGAGGCACTGGAAACCGGGCTGCTCGGGCAGATTCCACTCGATCAACGGGTGCGGGAAGGTGGAGACCGTGGAATTCCGGTCACAGTGAGCAGTCCCTCCGGTTCCGCGGCGGGCGTATTCGAAAACATCGCACGCCAGCTTGTCGCCCGTCTCGAAAAGCAATAGGTTACGGATCTCCCAGCGATTGATAAAAAATCCCCACAATACGGCGAACTCAGGGACCACTTCCCGTGAAACCGAGCCTGAACAAATAAAGGACTTGATCATTGCTACAGAATCGCGGCAATTTTACAGAACATTGATCCATGGCTGAGCCTCCAGAGTCCAAGTCCGATCGGGACATTTTGCAGAACTCCAGCCTGTATCGCGAGTTTTTGGCGGAACGAGAAGAAATCCTCCGTCACAAATGGCTGGAGTCCGAAAAGCAGCAACGCGATATCGGTTTTGAACGGGCTCTGCTTGACTGGATCCGCAACCACCGCGATGCGTGGCGGGCCAAACGCCGCGAGCAAACCGCACCCGGCAACGAGCAGCGCGGCTCCCCGCTTTAAAGCGGAGCGGCCTTTTGGCCCATAAAAAAGCCCCGGAGTTCCGGGGCAAAAAAAGATTCGTTCGCCGCCTGATCAGGCGGTGGAACCAAGAAGCTTACTTAATCTCCTTATGCAACGTGTGGCGCTGCATGGAGGGGTTGTACTTCTTCTTTTCGAGCCGACCCTGCTGCTTTTTCTTGTCGCGGGTGGACATGTAACGGGACGGATGCTTGCCCTCAGCGCGCGCTTCGGTGCATTCCAAAATGATGTGTTCACGTGGCATAATCGAGTGGAGTTGACGTTTTCGCCAAAGAAAAACCAGCGACGAAAACGCGCGGTAGAGACTTCGGCAAGCTAAAAGCCGCAGGTTGAGGCTGCACGCCCTTCAGTTGCTCGCACCGATCGGTTTTTCCAGCAGCGGAAACATGACACCTTTACGGAAAAGCGTCACTTGCCCGGTGCTTGCGCTGACCACAATGGCGAGGCAATCGGCCGCCAATGATATGGCCGCACCGGAGGAGTGACGGGACCCCAGACCGCTGGGCAGATTCTCGTAAGCCTCCGCTGGGGCATGGATGAGGCTACCCGCCGAATCGATCACGCCGTCACCCCGGATAACGAAACAACCATCAATGACAGAAAACTCCTTGATTGTCTCGTCCATGAAGGGATTGAGCACATTTCTTCCCTCCTCTCGGTACCCGTAAAACGGGTTCAGCACGAGCGGCTTGATCATTGTGTTCACCTTCTTGGTGTCACCGAGGACAAACATGGTGCCCACTGGCTTACCCTCGCGGCCCTCCACCGCCAGTTCGGTGGCGATGGCGATCATCCGCTCAACCACTTCGATTTTGACGGAGGGCGGCAGCAGATCGTTATCCCGATCAATAACGCTTTGAAACTCACGCTCAATATCGACGACCATCAACGTATCGAGCTGGTTACTCGCCGGAAGTCCCCCGACACAGCACAATCGGTCAGAGTGCTTGAAAAGGCCTCGGGTCAAACCGATGAGAATTGCGCTGCGTGCCTGCGAGAGCCGGGTACGGGAAAATGAGCGGACTTCGATAAAGCCCTCGATTTGTTTACCCTCAGCCCGACGCTCACCCGCCCCGCGGGTAACCAGAATCGTCCGATAGTCGGGAAAAGCTTCCGTCACATCGATGCCCCCCGCGAAGGTATCGCTAAAAACGAGGACGGCCGCACAATGGGATTCCCGCGCCACTTTTTCTGCGACCTTGAGAAAGATCCGGTTAAAGCGGCTTTGGCGACGTTCGGGGCGCGCCAGTAAACCGCCGAATCCCTGAAGTACCCGTTCCTTGAATTCCCGCTCAGTGGGGGCAGTGACAATTTTCTGAACCAGTTCCCGATCCCGAAACAAACGTGCGAGCGAAGCCAGTACATTGAGGTAATTCCGCTCTTGGTCGGACGCCAACAGAAGAAAGACCAACCGGGCATCCCGATAGTCCTGAGGCGATTCGATCACGCGCCCTTCAGCAACCCGGCCAACGGCAAAAATGTATCGCCGCTTCATTTTCACCCGCAAGTGCGGCATTGCGACGCCATTGCCGAGGTAGGTCGTCATCGTATTTTCGCGACGAACCAGCTGGTCGGCGAGTTTTTCACTGTCGAGCCCTTCATTCATCCGAGCTGTTGCCACTTCCAGCAGCTCGCGCAACGCCCCGCGAAGATCCTGGCTCTGGATCTCAATCATGCGGGAACGAGCGATAAAACGGTCAAGACGCATGAAGTCGCTTCCTGATGAGGGAATGGGCCATTGATTCCCGTGATTCAACCACCGGACGAGGCGCTCGGTGCCCGCTGGGGCAGAGGTGATTGGCTGCGTCTATTTTTCCCAATTGAGGGCACCCTTCCTGAGTTCGTAGACCAGCCCGACCACGAGAACCCCGAGAAAAAAGAGGACGGGCAACAAAATCGGCAACTGGGCACTGAGGAAATCCCGGTAAATCAACACCCAGGGAATTAGGAACACCACTTCGATATCGAAGATGATGAACAGCATCGCCGTGACATAAAATTTGACGCTGAAGCGCGCGCCCGCACGGCCTTCCGCCGGCAACCCACATTCGTAGGCAGAATCTTTTGACCGGTTTGTGGCGCTTCGCTGGCCGAGCAAATGACTGAATACAAGTATCGCTGAAGCAATCCCGAGCGCCAACAGGAGCTGGATAAGAACCGGAAGATAATCCGCAAGCGTCATGGATCAAAAGACATGCGGATTTCCGGTCTGTGACAAGGCGGAATCCGCGATTTTCTCCGGGGTCTACGCCAAAATTAGCCTTCCTGTTCCCTGCCCACGCGCTGCAGGCGCACCCGCCGAGGATCGCCGTAACCAAGACCCAGCTCCGCGGAAAACTCCAGATAGGGAACCCAGCCTCCCAGCGATGAAAACCCCCTCTGCCCCCGTTCTTTATTAACCCGTTCAAGAATGAGCGCATCCAGCATCACGGGATCGGCCGAAAGCCATAAAAGCGGCTCAGTGACGGTGTAAAAGGAGTTGAATCCTGGCCCACCCACAAATTGATACCGCTCCAGCGTCATGAGTGTCAGCGCCCATGTGTCTTGAAACTCCGGAATACCGGCAATTTCCGCCACCGCGACCGGAGCATTGGCCGGGCTCATGAAGAAACGTTGCCGGTTTCCCACATTCCAGAGCGTGGCGTTCACCATGCCCCCGTTCAGGCCCAGCGCCGGATGATCCGTCACCATGGGCAGATTGATCCAGAAATCCATGTCCGTGAGCAAAACCGCAGGAAGCAAACTGCGTCGTGCTTCCGACTCGGAGATGTCCGCATCCAGACGAAGCATTTCCCGGCCAATTGCGGTTGTGAACTCTGGTGGCACGGGATTGTCGTAAAACCAGCGATCGCTGTAGAATCGCCCAGAATCGAGCGCGCCGACTGGTACCCCCGCAAATTGCGGGTCCTCCACCCGCGCAGCCAAGGGCGGTAAGTAACCGCCCTCGCGCAGCGCAGATTCCCGCGCATCCAGAATCAACAACCGGCCCCGCTCGAAGCCGCGGGCGACAAGAGCCTCAACTACGGCTTCAGTTAGTGCGGGCGGTGTACTCAGCCCCGCGCCGGAATTGGTGTCGATCTTGATGCCGGCCCGGCCCCACGCCCCCGGCACCAGACGTTTTCCCGTCGATTCCTCAAAGGCGGTGAAAAGGCGCGCGACCGCGTCCCGGTAAGCCTGCCGTGTAAATCCCGGCAGTTCCGCTTCCCATACTTTGCCGTAATGGGCAGCCTTTGCTTTTTCAACACCCCAGAACTCCGCCCCGACCTCAGCCGCGAGCAGTAAGAACATTGCCAAAGCTGTTAAAAGACGCTTGTTCATTCTCATTTGCCACTTTCCAGCTGGCGTCACACAACATGTTCTCAGTGAGCGCAAAACCTTTTTGGAAGACTATTCGTTTAGTGACGCTCGTGATCGCCTCGGGGTTCATTCTGGGATGCGGCCAGCGTGAACTTACGCGGGAAGAGGTACTCGCCAATGCCCAATCCGCAGCACTGGCAGGGGATCACGCCACCGCCATCCAATCACTGGAGGCCTATTTGCAGGAGCAGCCCGGAGCATTTGAAGTGATTGATGCCTTGGCCTTTCTGTATGCGGAGAGTGGCGATTCCGCGATGGCTGCATTTTACTTTAACCGGGCTGCCGAGGTCGACCCCGCGCAGCCTGAATACCTTATTTATGCGGCGGAAGCGCTGGAGAGCATCGGCGATACAGCTGGAGTGATCGACTGCTACGAACGTTATCTGCAGGTGCAGCCCGACGCAGCCATCTACCGTAAACTTGCGGAAGCCCATGCCTCCCTCGGCAACCGAGGAGCAGCGCTGGATGCCTACTTGCACGCAAACCGGCGGGAGCCAAATGGCACCATCCAAGTAGAGCTTGGACGCCTCTACCTCGCGAGTGGCAATCGCGCCATGGCGCAAACTTGGTTTGCGAGCGCAGCGCAAAGCGGCGAAGAGAGTCGAGCCGCTGGACTCTTGGGATTGCTGGAGATCGCGCTGCTGGCAGATCGGTTTGGTGATGCAGAAACACTTGTTGCCACGCTCGACCGCGAATTTCCGGAATTTCTGGACACATCTCACCTTGCACAAACCCGCGAGCAACTCGCGAAATGGCGCCAATCCCAAGATGAGGCAGCAGCAGCCTTGGCCGCACTACGCGAACGCCCAACCAGTCCCCAAGCAGAGGCCCAAACAGAGGAACCCGCCCCAGCCGAATCCATCGAGTCGACAGCCACGGAGCTATCCGAGTCGCTTAATGAAGTGGCCGAAGAAGCACTGACAGGCGGCCCGATGCCTCTCTTTCCTCAGCCCGCTTCCACACCAAACCAAGAAAGCCGCGCCACTTCGCAGTCGCCAAGCAGCGTTTACGACGAACTCGTGGCTCTGGGTCGGCAACAAGCTGCGGCAGGAGCGCATACCGAGGCGGTGCGCAATTTCCAGCGAGCCCTCGCACGCAATGATCGCGATCCAGCAGTCTGGCGGGATCTCAGCCAGGCGCAATTCGAGGCGGGCCAGGACTATCAAGCACCGGCATCCGCGACCGAAGCCGTGCGCCGTGCACCAGACGACCCCGTCAATGTGCTTCAGTATGTGCGCGTGGCCAGCCGGACGCTGCCCCCGAATCGCATTCTTCAGGAACTGGAGAGAGCCCGCTCTCGTTTTCCGGAAAGTGCCGACGTCGCACTCGCTCTGGGCCGCGCCTACGATGAGCAGGGAAGCCGCCGCTACGCCGGTCGAATGTATGCCGAATTTTTGCGTCTGGCTGATCAGGGACATCCCGATCGCCCAGAAATCGAAGCGCTTCTCAACAATTAAGATTCCCCCGGCTGCTTCGCGTCTGTTTCTTCCGCCAAGTGCCATTGATCAGTCGACAGAGTATCGAAAACCTCAAACTGCGGGTCAACATCCACGACGTCGTCTCGCCAGTCGTCGCCCTCAAGCGCGCAGGTAAAAATTTCGTTGGACTGAGCCCCTTTTCCAATGAAAAGACACCGTCTTTTTACGTCTTACCGGACAAAGGCATTTACAAGTGCTTCTCCTCGGGAAATGCCGGCGACATTTTCAAGTTTGTTGAAGAGACGGAAAAACTCAGCTTCGTCGAAGCGGTCGAAGCACTGGCGGAGCGCTTCAATTTTCCCTTGGAATACGAGGACGGGAAAGGGCCGCGGAAAGAGGATCGATCGCTCCGGCGCGAACTATTGGAAATCCACGACTATGCCCGGGATTTTTTCCATCAGTGTTTCCTCGGTAATGATCCGGACGCCTCCGCCGCGCGAGACTACTGGCTGAACGCCCGCGGCTTCCCCCTGGATCTCGCCAAAGACTTTGGCATCGGCTTCGCTCCAGCCAACTCGCAAGATCTCAACGAGCTGCTCGTAAAAAAGGGATTTTCGGGAAAAGCGATTCGCGCCTGCGGGCTCTTTTATGACCGCGAACAACAGCCCGATCCCACCCGACTGCGCAACCGCTTCCGCGGGCGGTTGATGATTCCGATCCGCGACACGCAGAATCAGGTGATCGCTTTCACCGCCCGCCAACTCGAGGTAACGCCGGAAGACGACCGGACCCGGGCCGCCAAATACATCAATTCGCCGGAAACTCCGCTTTTCCACAAAAGCAACCTCGTCTTCAATCTGGAGCGGGCCCGTCTCGCGGTCGAACAGGCAGGTCATTTTATTTTGGTCGAAGGCCAGCTCGACGCGATTCGCTGCTGGCATTCCGGAAGTCCATCGGCGGTGGCACCACAGGGAACCAGCGTGACGCTCGAGCAGATGCGTTTGCTCCGCCGCCATAGTTCCCGACTGGTCGTGGTGCTCGATGGAGACAATGCAGGGCGAAAGGCCGCATTGAGACTTCTGCCACTCGCCCTTTCGGTCGGACTCGAAGCGACCTTTGCCCCCCTGCCTCCCGGCGAAGATCCAGACAGTTTCATCGTTGGTCGCGGAGGCGAAGCCTTTCGCGATCTGGTTGCTCAAGCCGACACCGCGATGGCTTTTGCAGCACATGCATTGCTCCCTCCGGATCCGAGCCCCCGCGACCGCGCAAATGCCGTCAATGCCCTATTCCAGATCTTGGTTGAATGTGATTCCGAAGTCGCCCGTGAGGCTTACCTCGACGAGGCGGTAGACACCTTTGGAATCGATCCCGTTGCTGCCCGTCGAGACTTTGATCATTTTCTGGTGCGCACCCGCCGCCGCGCCCCGGAACCCCCGCCGCCAGCCTCGGTACAGCTACCCGCCGGGGCCAGAAAACCGAAGTTGACAACCGCAGAGTCTGATTTAGCGTTGATCGTTTTGCACCACGGGGAGCTGGCGGCCCCGATTGCGCAACTCTTGGATCCGACTTGGATTGACCATTCCCTTGCGGAAGGACGGATTTTGGGAAGTGTGATCGCCGAAGTCAGCGAAGGGCATCTGGACGTCCTCGACGATCCCGAATTCCTCCTCGATTCCGCCGATGACCGCAACACGCTTTTTAACCTCCTTGCCGACGAACGCCGCCATCAGGAACCCAGAACCGAAGCCAATAAAGCGCTCCGCCGGCTCTATCTGGGCTTTCTGCAAAAACGAGTCGCCGCTTTGAGTGAGGAAATCAGCAATACGGCCGATGATTCCCCTCGATTCAACCAAATCCTGGATGAGCGCCGGGAGCTGAAACAAGCTCAGCTTTCTTCGAATGTGCCTCGCCTGCCCGAAGTCTAATTTGCACCGCCATTGAGACCTTTAACCGCTTCCGACAGAATGCCCGCCGCCAAAGACAACGCCGCAAAGAAATCTTCCACGTCCAAGACTGCCGCCAAGGCCGCTGAAAAGCCGGCTGAAGCGGTGAAGACCACCAAGGCCAAAAAGACACCTGCCGCAAAAAAGACTGCTGCGGAGAAAATCCCGGCTGCCACCAAAAAGACCGCAGCCAAACCTGAGCCGGTGAAAGCAGAAAGCAGCGCAGCCAAAAGTGCCGCCCGCAAAGCACAGGCGATCAAGGATGTGCATCCCAAACGTGATGCGAGCGCCAATAAACCCGCCCGAACTGCCGCGGATGACGAGAGCGGGGAGATGAATGAGCGGGTGCGCAACCTCATCCGCCGGTCCAAGGAGCAAGGCTACCTTACCTACGGCGACATCAACGACCAGCTGCCGGATAATGTCGAAAGCGCCTCCGAAATCGAAAATGTCATCACGATTCTGGAGAACCTCGACATCGACATCATCGACAACGAGGAAGTCGAACTTTACAAACAACGCCTGCAAGAGCACAGCGAAGAGGAAGTCCGCACTGCCCAGTCGGACATTCTGGACGATCCCGTCCGCATGTACCTTAAGCAGATGGGCCAGGTTCCGCTGCTCACCAGGGAGGAAGAAGTTTCCATTTCCAAGCGGATCGAGGATGCCGAGCTCAAGGCTCAGGATGTGCTTTTCTCAGTAGCTTTCACCAAAGGTTTTCAACTGGAGCTGGGTCAGAAGCTGATTGACCGGGATGAACGCTTTGACCGTGTGGTCCTCGACAAAAAAATTGAGAGCCGCGAGCAATACTTCAAATCCCTGCCGCTAACGATCGAAGCGATTCAGCAAATTGAAAAGAAACTGGATCGGGCCTGGAACGACTACTGGAGCGCGGAGGATGAGGCCTCCAAAAACCGGGCGCTGAAGCGTTACCAGAAATACGAAGCCGAGCTGAAGCCGGTCTTCAAAAAGTTCTGCTTCAAACTCAAGGTCTTCGAAGAATACCTTGGAACCCTCGACGGTCTCATCCGCGAAGCCAGCCGCCTGCTCGACAGCCTCAACATCGCGGAAAAAGCCCATGTCCGGAAGCGCCGCCCGGTCGACACCGAGCGCGTCGACCGTCGCCTGCAGGAAATCCACCGCCAGCTGCGGCTCGAACCGCAGCAGTTTTTGGAGGTGATTCAGAATACCCGCAAGGCGATGCGCCAAGCGCACCGAGCCAAGACCGAGATGGTCGAGGCCAACCTGCGGCTCGTCATTTCGATTGCGAAAAAATACACCAATCGCGGCCTTTCCTTTCTCGATTTGATCCAAGAAGGAAACATGGGGCTGATGAAGGCGGTGGAAAAATTCGAATACCGCCGCGGGTACAAGTTCAGCACCTACGCCACTTGGTGGATCCGGCAAGCCATCACGCGTTCGATTGCCGATCAGGCCCGTACGATTCGCATCCCGGTCCACATGATCGAGACGCTGAACAAGGTCATGCAGGTCCAGAAACAACTGCTGCAAGAGCTTGGCCATGAGCCAACTGCGGAAGAAGTTGCCGATGAAATGGACCTGCCTGTCGATCGCGTCCAATCGATCATGAAGATGGCCCAGCAGCCGATTTCGCTGCAAAGCCCGGTCGGCGATAGCGACGACACCAACTTTGGCGACTTCATCGAAGACAAAGCGGCTGAGAATCCCTACGACATGACCGCCTACTCGCTGCTGCGGGAAAAGATCATGGATGTGCTTGACTCCCTGACCGACCGCGAACGCCGAGTGCTCAGCCTGCGCTTCGGCTTGGTTGATGGCTACAGCCGGACCCTCGAAGAGGTAGGCCGCCAGTTCAATGTGACCCGCGAGCGCATACGCCAGATCGAAGCCAAAGCCCTGCGGAAAATGCGCCACCCAACGCGTATCCGTCAACTCCACGGCTTTTTTGAAAATGAAGGCCAAGGCAATCTGGAAGGCCCCGGAGCGCAGGACTTTATTGGCGGCGGCAAGGAAACCGGTACCGGCGGTGGCGGTTCAGAAAAGAAGGACGCCTAGATTGTCCATGCTTGGGAGCGGCAAAATTTTTCTTTGTCGCGCTTCCTTCATCCTGTGTTTGCTGGCAAGCGGTTGTCTTCAACCGCCAGCCAGCTCGCGTCTGGACAAATTTCCGTCGCGGCCGGAGTCCTTCTCTGCCCTACCGGCCGTGCATAGGAGTGAAAACGAGCGGGTCGGAACAATCCAGCAAGTGGACCAAGCAAACCGTTTTGTGCTCATCAAATACGCTCCGGGGGCTCACCCGCGCACCGAAGGCCGGCTTATTGCAATCGACGCCAATCTTGAGCCGACCGCTGTGCTCGAAATCAGCAACCTTCGGCGCGGCAATGCAGTGGCAGCGCTGATTTTGGCAGGCGTTCCCCAACCCGGAGATTCAGCCGTCGCCCCGGGAGCCCGGCTTCGGCACTGGGGAGAAGCACAGCTGTCAAAGCAGCCTCAGCCTCATTAACGATTGGAATCAAAACGATTCGCGCGACTTGCGGCAGCAGGCGAAAAATCCCAGCCAGCCCCACCCAGCCAGGAATGCAAGGCCTCCGAAAGGCGTTACCGCGCCCAGCCAGGTAGCACCCGTGAGACAAAGCACGTAGAGCGATCCGCTAAAAATAATCACCCCGACAATCCAGAGAACCCCGACCTGGTAAGCTGAAGGCCGCCGCACGCTCAGCGCCAGCAGGGCAACGGCATGAAGCAAGTGGTAGAACACTGCGGTTTCCCATGTCGCCACGCGGTCGATCGCCTCAAGTTGTTCAGCCAGCGCATGAGCTCCAAATGCGCCCAGCGCGACGCCGAGGAATCCCAGGAAAGCAGCCGCAGCCATCAGTGGATTTGGTTCACACTCCCTATTTTTCACAGGTTCTTCAGTTTCCATTTGTCAGCTTGTTGCGGGTCTGGTCATTCAACGCTAATTCTGAATTCCTCGCTATTGGCGCGAACGCCCGGAAGATACAGTGCTTCGGCGCGGGCTGGAAGGACATGAAAATCTCCCGGAGATTCAGTCCGAAGACGATAACGCAACTCCCACCTCCCGGCCGGAATTCGATCAATTAAAAAGCCCACTGTGCGCTCACCCAGCTCCTGCCAAGCGAAGACAGGCGCATTGCCCGCAGATCCCGCCCCGGAATCCACCCGGCGCAGCGGTACCTGGCTCCCGCTCAGGAGTTGAACCACTTCGAAGCCCGCAGGTTTGACATCTTCAATCAACACATAGCGCAGTTCCCGAGTGGTTTCTATTTGCAAGATGACTTCGACCCGCTGTCCGCTCCCGACGATGGACTGATCCGAAACCAAAGGACGCATTAACTCGCGAGTGCCCTTCAGCAAGGTAGGAACCGGCGCAAGGTGTTCCATTGCCCGTGTGAGCCGGAGATCACTTGTTGCGGCAGGAATCGGTTCTTCCGTCGAATACCGCCGCGCCATCAATGTGAAGTAAATCTGCTGGGGAACGTCTTCACGAGTCAGCGAAATGACATTGCGCCCACTGCGGAGCAACTCCTGTGGCAGCTTGAGATTCAACGGAGGCACCCACGTGCTGTCAGCCGACAGTGACTGAGGCACTTTGACCGCATTACCATTGACTGAGAGCCTCCATTCCTCAGTGCCATGCCGGGATCCATGCATCTGCAAGTATGACGTCAGCGCCAAACTGGCGAGCGCTGTGGCCCGCGTATTTTGCCAATGGGTTCCTGTCCGGTTTCTGATCAACCAAGTGACGCTCTGCTCCACCCATGGATGATCGGGACGCAGGGCCAGCAAGGCCTCAAGTGCAATGGCAGTTGTCTCCACCGCACCTTCCGCCCAGTGAAAGTAGCCATTGGTCCGTCCCCAATGCACCTGCGGTAATGTCAGCGGTCTGCCGCGAAGATCCGTCGCCTGCTTGATCAAGGCATCTTCTTTTCGCGCGGTGTCGGCCAGTTGATCAAGCAAGAGACCCCCGTCTTCCTCCAGCCCAAAATATTTGGCCGTCAGGGCGAGGAGTGCGACCTGCATCGGCCCCAGTTCTGCTCGCTGCTCGAACAGTCGAAGAAACGCCCGCGCTTCAAGTCGGGAGGGACGCCCCATGCCCAATGCCCGATGCCTTAATGCCAAGGCGTGCAGCATCCAAGCGCGTTGGGAGCTCGGAATATCCGCTTCGGTGAGGGTTCGCTCGATCCAATCGCGGGCCTCCGCCAAGCGAATGCGCCCCAAGGAAACGCCCAGCTCTTCGGCAATTGTCAAGGTGTGCACGGCGTAGGCGGTCATATGCAGATCACTTGGCCCACCGGACATCCATGGCCAGCTACCGTCGGACTTTTGGGCTTTGGCCAAACGGGTAACGCTCTGTGCGACCACCGCATCAAGAAGCTCGCGGAGATCCGCACGTCCGGAACGCGCTTCCGCCGAGAGGCCTGCAAAGATCCCTGCGTCAATGGTTTGCAGGGGGTAACCTAACTCTCCCACCGCTTGGCGGACCGCCAATGCCGGAAGAAAGCGGCTCAACGTTTGCTCAACACTCCCGTAGGGAAACTCGATCAGGTAAGGCAATGCGCTGAACAACTCCGTTGCGATCGTGGGGCTGACACTGAGGACCACTTCGGCTTCTGCATCTTCGGGCAACTCGAGGACAAGATCGAGGTATTTGCCTGTAAAGCGACCGGCGATGCTTTCAACAATTTCCAGTCCATGCGGAATAACCGGGAGTGCGCGAGCCACCGCATCGCTTGCCTGGTTCCCTGCGGCCTCCAATTGCATTTCGGCAATACCAGGATAAGTCGCGCGCGCCATCCACTCCAGCCGACGTGTCGCCTGAGGGGGAACTTCCACCGACAGCTCAGGGACTCCAACCAACTCCACACCGGAACCCACACCAAGCTGCGCAACAATCGATTCCGTTTGCTCCGAATTGTTCTGGAACGTTCCTGAAAGCAGCACCACATCCCGATCGATCAAAAACCGCGGCGTCTGCAGCCGGGCAATCAATGGCTGCCGTGTAGTGGTTTGCGCCGTTCCTTCGCCCACTTCGGTCGAGGCGGTAATGGCAAGCGCGTCGGCCCGCCACTCCGTAAGATTATCGGGAAATGCAAAACGGACTGTAGCCTGTCCCATCGCGTCCGTTTCCACTCGAGGATTCCAGTAAGCGGTCGACCGAAAATCCCGGCGGGTCAGCGCAGGCGGAACCAGGGCTGAGGCAGGTGGTGTCACTTGAGCAAAATTCTGGCTCAAGCTATCTTTGGATACACGCTCGGCCAGAGGCGCAGCCATGGGTTCTGCCGACGATCGGCTGAAGCGGGCATTTTCAGGGCCTATTGATTCGGCTTGGGGGGAAGCGTCAGCCTCGTCCTCCTGGCTTTCTTCTTCCAGTGGCCGAAAAAAACCGCGCCATTGCAGACTTCCCCCGATTTGAAGCCGGTTAGGGTTCCGGTCACCAAAAAAGGTGGATTGCACGTCTGGACGAAGCCGTGGAGCAATGGCATTCAATGCAGCGTCAGTCACGCTCACCGCCACCTCAGTCGCAATAGGCTTGCCTTCATGATCCCTGACCTCGATCGAAAAGGTTGCCTCATCCCGTGGCTCATAGCCATCGGCATCAGGAGTGATGGTGACTTCGAGGAATTGCTGCGCCGGAGGAATCAGCAGCTCAAGGGTATCGTGAAAAACGGTCTCATCCGCAATCAGCGACGCATTTACAAAAACGTTGGGCTGGTGGACATCCGTGGGGGTGAAACGAATGAGCTGACTGGTCCCCTGGACAGGAAGCCGGTAGATTTCGGTCAAATCCGTTCCGGCAATTGAAATCAAGACCGAGCGGTTAGGAGTCGGTGTCGAGACAAGCACCGTGATCGGTTCGCCAACAGCGTGTGGCCCGCGATTTGCAATCAGTTCGATTCCGCCGGGACGGTAACCAATTTCCGCGGTCGCGTCATCAGTGACCCATAGAGCTGTTTCGGCTACGATCGGCTGGCCACGCCGCCCGCGACTAACCCAACTGAAATTGTAGTAACCAGGCTCAGACGGTTCGAAGGTAAAGCGGGAAGTCCCTTCGGCATCCGCATAAATTTCGTCGATAAGGACCTCCTCCGTCACAAATCCCTTTTCCTTGAGATTGTAGTCACTCTGGGCAGAGACGAGAATGGAGCGCTCCGGCAGCTCGCGGTAAGCCTCAGCCCCGATTTCGTCTCCCCGGCGACGGTGAATATAGATCTCTCGCCAACGCGCCCGGGTGATCCGCAAGGTCCCGCGGTCGGAAACGGGCTGTCCCTCTGGCGTCTCCAGCCGAACCTCCAGCGCGGCGCGGTCCCCCGGCGCAATCAAACGGCGTTCGAGCTTCAAATGGGCAAAATAACTTTGCTGTGCCAGCACCACATTTTTCTGCGTATTTACCTCATGGCGCGAAAGATCCCGAACGCGCGCTTCTAAACGGTACGTCCATTCCGTAGTCCCATCGTCAGCAGTGGGAATTTCAAACCGGGCCAAGCCCCGGGAATCGGTCTCCAGCGGCAGATGTTGAAGCTCTTCAAAGGGTTGCATCGGCCGGATCATCCGGTTTTCAGTCAAATGCTCCAAGACCATGGGCTGCGGCCAACGGACGTAAGGTTGGCGACTGACCACCAGCTCCACCGCGGCATTTTCCACAGCGCCCCCCGCGAAGTAACTTACCTTCACTTCACCTTGAAGCAGATCGCCAGAGAGACGTGCCCCACCCACCGGTTCATCCAGTTCAATGCTGGCCTTGATTTCCGGGGTTCGAAAAGCCTCGACCCGGAAAAAGTGCGCGATAGTCGCTTCACCTTTTCGGCCATTTTCATCGAGTGTAAATGCAATTTGGTGAAGCCCGAGCGCCACCTCTTCGGGCAACTTGAACTCGATCGAACCACTACCAAGCTGGCTGGTTTCAAACTGCCCACTGGCAACGACATCGCCTCGGGGGCCGGTAATCGAATAGGAAACCCGGATTCCAGGTTCGACGCGTTGCCAGCCCTCCGCTGATTTCCAGCGACTCCAGAAATACGCCCGGACCGTTTCACCCGGCCGAAAGAGCTCCCGCTCAGGTAGCCCGTAAACGAAAAGATCGTGCTTTGAACGTGGTGGTTCCGGAAAGAGGCTCTGTCGGGCTATGGCCATCCCTCGATCCGGATGAGAAACCACCAGAAGGCGATCTCCCCCTTTTTGTTCGGTATCAGCCACCACCTTGAGGATGCCTTCTTGGTTTGTTGAAGCTCGCTTGTGAGACAGCGTTTCGTCGCTGCGTGAGTTCTCCACGATAACAACATCGGCCTTTTCGACCGGGTGGCCGGTGGTGGGATCGGCGGCATAAACAACCAAGTCTGAACGCACCTCATGGGTGATCACGGCCAAATCCGAAACGAGGAGAATCTCGCGGTGTGTTTTATCACCGCTCCGAGCTTCAACCAAATAAGCTCCAGCCTTGAGATCCGTCTCCAGCCCGATCCGTACACGTACGGGATAGTGCGGGGCCTCCGGCGCGGCATCTAAAACTTGATTTTCAAGAGATGCCTCCGGATCAACCACCTGATCGGCGAACTCCGTAAAAAAGCCTTCCGCAACAGCCGAAGGATCAATGGGAAAAACAGCCACTTCCGGCGGAGTCAAGTTACGCCATTCCACCCAGAAATGCACCTTTGTGTCGGGGCGGAAATTAGATCCCACCATCACCGACAAATCCTTGCGCTCGATCCATTCCAACTGCTGGCGTGCCCGCCGAACCTGCGCCGGCGTTGTCCATTGGTCCTCAAGCTCTAACAAGATTCGATAGGACTCTGCGGCCACCGCATAATCCGGACGAAACTCCAATTCCCCTCCTTCTCCGTAAGAAAAAATGCCCTGCTGCGCACTCCACTCCGCGTAGTCGAAGAGCGCGCGTGCATGGTAAATAGTCGGGGCGTCCATCCCGGCGGAGATTGCTTGACGGAGCGCCGCACCGCGCCGGATCACATCCGTCGGGCGATCACTGAACTCCCGCAAAAAATGCGCCCACAACCATTGAAATCGTTGGACTTCTTCAGCTGTCTGAGCGAGCTGCGCGGCATTTTCAATGATCGGCAGCAGCAGACGCCGCAGATCGTAGCGCAGTTCCCGTTCCTCAGCTAATCGCCCCGCCAACCGAAGATACTGGTGCCGCGCCTCGGTCAGATCGGTCGATCCCGCCCAGTAATCAAAAATCGCGCCGTAAGCGCCCAAGCTCGGTTCGTTGCCCCCCCACCAGTAGCGGGTCTGCAAGTCGCCCAAATATTCGTGTATGGTCAACCAGCGAACGGCTTCAGGGGCCTCACTTCGCAAAGCCGCTGCGAGGGTTTCCAATTCCCGCAAGCGCCCCCCCCACGGATCGTCGGAAAGCGTTTCCCAAGGGCCAATCCCCGCACGCTGAAGGTCCATCGCCAACTGAAGATAATCTACAAAAAATCCGGCTTCACGACGGTCAAACCGGGAAGCTCGCGGGCTGTTGGCGACCTCCGCAAAAACCGGCTGTGCCTCTGCAAAGGCCCCCCGCTCAAGCAAATCGAAAGCCTGCTGCCGCTTCGCTGCGGTTTCGTCCGAAGGCTGAGCCCACAAGGCAGTGGCGTTCGCGATCCAAACCGCAATGATCAGCGGCAGCCAAAATATCGAAGCACTTGTTTTCATTTCACAGCATCAGGATAGACCCCGCGCCTTGAAGAATGTTAGGTCTTTTAGCATCCGAGCCCGGCAAACTTTGACGCAGTCACGCATCGTGACAATGTATCCATCATTGCCGATGGAAATCTCCGGGCTTTCTACCCGGAATAAAATCCAGCAGCTCCGCTCAGACTCCTCTCAATGGCATTACGATTTGTTCTCACCACCCTGCTCGCTCTGCTGGGCACCTCTTTCGCTTCCGCCGACCAAGCCGTCCGCGACCGGCATGTGTCCGCTCAGCTGGTGGCGCTCCAAGCGGGCATCGTTCCTGGTGAGCCTGTTACGGTCGGACTTTTGCTGCGCCACGATCCTCACTGGCACACCTACTGGAAGACCACAGCCACTGGTTACGCCAGCTCCCTCGATTGGAACCTTCCGGAGGGATTCCAAGCGGGAGAGATCCAATGGACCGTGCCCCGCGTTTACGATTTCAGCGGATTCATCGAATACGTTTATGAAGACGAGGAGTTACTTCCCGTCGAACTGATCGCTCCGGCCCATTTGCAAGTAGGCGAAACGATTACCTTACGTGCAACAGCCGCTTGGTTGATGTGTGAAAAAACCTGCATTCCCGGCGAGGTTGAGCTGAGCCTGACACTTCCAGTGCTGGCCGAACAAGGACGGCCAAACCCTCCATGGGCCGGACATTTTGAAGCTGCGTTTGAAAAATTACCGGTCTCCGCGAAAGACTTTCGCCTCTCGGCATGGCGTAAAGGAACAGACACCGCTGTCCTGCAAATCGAGGGCGACCCGGAGGCGCTCGCCGGAGAACTCTACTTTTTTGACGAGCAAACGTTCATTTTGCCGGAAGCCAAACAAACCCAGGAACAGATCGAACCTGGCGTAGTCCGCATGCAGTTTCCGATCGACGTGGCAGGCGTCAGTACGGTTGAGCAATTCCAAGGAGTGCTGCGAACCACCGCATCGTGGGTCGCGGGTGAACATCGACCGGCGCTTAAAGTGAATGTGCCGTTTGCCGAAGAGCCCCCGGAAGGTGCCGCAACCGCTAAACCAGCCGCGACTGAAACGAAACCCGTCGGCATGGCCGCAATCCTCGCCGGGGCGTTTCTGGGCGGGCTCATTCTCAATCTGATGCCCTGCGTGTTTCCAGTGCTCGGGATCAAGATCATGGGGTTCGTCAACCAAGCGGGCTCTAACCGGCGTAAGGTGATTCTCCACGGACTCGTGTTCACAGGCGGGGTGCTCCTCTCCTTCTGGATCCTGGCGGGCGCACTTATTTTCCTTCGGGCAGGCGGCGCGCAACTGGGTTGGGGATTTCAGCTGCAAAATCCGGTTTTCGTCTATGTTCTCGCCGTCTTCCTGCTGCTCTTCGCCCTCAATATGAGCGGTGTGTTCGAGGTTGGACAGTCGGCGGTCGGGACTGGCAGCGATCTGACGGGCCGCAAGGGGCTGAGTGGATCCTTCTTTTCCGGTGTGCTGGCAACGGTAGTCGCCACGCCTTGTGCAGCCCCTTTTCTCGGACCGGCCCTCGGCATCGCCCTCGCCTTGCCCGCGCTTTCGTCTTTGGTCGTATTCACCGCCATCGCACTGGGACTTGCATCTCCCTACCTGCTTCTCTCGGTGTTTCCACACTGGGTGCGGATGCTCCCACGACCGGGTCCGTGGATGGAGAGTTTCAAACAATTCATGGCATTCCTCCTCTACGGAACGGTCGGTTACCTCCTCTGGGTTCTGGTCGGACAGCTTACAGAGCCGGCCGGCTTTACAACCATTGCGCTCCTCCGCACGATTTTTGCGTTAATCGCTACCGCTTTAGCTGCATGGATTTATGGCCGCTGGGGCGTATTGCCCCTCTCTACCGCCATCCGTCGCAGGGCCATGATCGGAGCAATCGCGGTATTGGCCGCTGGATTCGCTTTTGGCTATCCACACCCAGCGTATGATCCGGACGCACTCGCGGGAAACGGCTCTCCAATGGTTCAATGGGAGACTTGGGAACCGGGAAAACCCGAAGCATTGGCTGCACGAGGCCGCCTCGTCTATGTGGATTTTACCGCTCGCTGGTGTGTCACTTGCCAAAGCAATAAAGCCGTGGTCTTTTCATCGTCCGATGTGCGCTCGTTTTTTCATGAGAACAAAGTCGTCGCACTCAAAGCCGACTGGACGACCCAAGACCCTACAATCGCCGATGAATTGCGCCGCTTTGGCCGCTCGGCAGTGCCCTTTAATCTGGTTTACGGCCCCGGAACAACGGTTCCCCGTCCCCTTCCGGAACTGCTCACCCCGAGCATAGTGCTGGAAGCGCTGCACACTGCAAAAGGCAATGCTCCTTGATCCACAGCGAGTTATCACCGTCATCATTCCGACCTGCAATGATGCCCTCCACTTGCCGGGGACGATTAATGCCCTCCGGACTGCCGCCTCACAGAGCGGCCAACGACTCAACCTCAGGATTGTCGATGCCGGCAGCAGTGACGGCACTCCTCAGATTGCAGAAGCTTACGAAGGCATCGTTCACCACGCGCCCCTTCTCCGGCTTGGGCCGCAGTTAAACTATGGCTCAGCGGGTGTCCGCACCGGCATCCTCTGGTTTGTCAGGGTGGGAACCGCTGTCCCCGCAGATGCATATGAGCGTATCAGTGAGGTGATGGCAGACCCCCGTATTCTTGGGGGCGGATTTGCACGCTTTTACGATTCGCCATCGCGACTCCTCCGCTACACGTGTCGATTGACCGCTTGGCGCACTCGTCGCTACGGCTGGATCAGAGGCGATCAATCACTCTTTGTCCGTGCCGAAGTGTTTCATGCCATGGGCGGTTTTTCCGAATCAGCTCGCGGTAAAACGCTTGATTTTGCCCGGCGGCTCCGGCGACAAGGGAAGACCGTGCTGATCAATTCACCGGTAGTCAGCAGTGCCCAGCGCTATCAGCGTCGTGGCCCCGTCCGCCAAACCCTGCGCGATTTCCGCTTCACGCTCAAAACGCTACGGCAGTAAAGGGCTTGTAATGGTGGAGCCGATCGGGATCGAACCGACGACCTCCACAATGCCATTGTGGCGCTCTTCCAACTGAGCTACGGCCCCAAAAAGAAAGCGAGGAGACAAGCCTCGGGCCACACCTCCGTCAACCGAAAAAACAGCCTTTTCTCACTCGTCGTCTGCCGCCGCTGTTTCCGTTTCCAGCGCCCGGATCATCGGCGGATAATTGGCTTCGCGAGCAAGATCCAGAGGGGAGTGACCTTCTTTCGACGCAACATCGTATCGCGCCCCCGCGGCGCGAAGCATCGGGACCAATTCGGGAAAACGCGTGCCCGCGATGACATGTGCCGCCGTTTCTCCCGCCCGATCAGCAATGTTCGGGTCACCGCCGCGCACCAACAATAGGCGGAGCGTTTCTTCCGCATCCACCAGCCGCCGCTGCTCTATGCGGTCATAGGGACGCGCAAATCCGCAGGTCCTGAAAAAATCTAAAACCTCATGAATCGAGGTGCGCCCTTCATCATCGGGCATATTTGCATCAGCCCCTCCAGCGAGAAGCACCGCAGTCATCGGGCGGTGACCACTCTGGGCCGCATAATGCAGCGGCGTTTTTCCCTTCAGATCCGGAATTGTGAGGTCCGCTTTTTTCTCGACCAGCAATCGGGCGACCGAGGCATGCCCTTCACGCGCCGCTACCAGAAGCGGCGTTTCACCCGCAAGGTTGCGCGCATCCAGAACAACAGCGAGGCCAGCCTTAAGCAACTGATCCGCGATTTCCGGAGACCCACCCACCGCCGCGTAATGGAGCAAGGTCTCACCCGTCGCCGGACGCGCCAGCAGATCCCGGGATTGATCTAGCCGTTTGCGAACCTCTGCGAAAATCGCGGGTTGCCCACCCTCTGCCGCGGCCATGAGCAGCGAATAACCCTCACGCGTCCGTCGGTCAAAATCGCCATCTCGCTGACGCACACGATTAAACAGATCAACATTGCCTCCCCTCGCTGCAGCCATGAGCAACGTGTAGCCTTCTTCCGTTATCGGAGCGCCAAAACCAACCCGCCGAATGATTAAATCAAATAGTTCCGTATCGCCTGATTCAGCCGCGGCCATGATCAGTGAGTAGCCGTCCGGTCGCGCGCGACGCGGTTCGGCTCCCTGAGCCAGCAATGCTTCAACCAGTGAGCGGTTTCCATGTCGCGCCGCCCACATCAGCGCCGTCGTTCCGTCGCTGTCAGCCACTTCAGGTTTTGCCCCCGCGTCCAACAGATGAGCAGCCGCACTCCGCAAATCATCACGAACCGCGCGCAAAAAATCATCCTCCCCGGCCCAACCAACCACAGGGCCAGTTGCCAGCAACAACACCAGAATCCGCCATTTGCCACTACCGGAAAGGAAAGAACCCATAAGATAAAGCCGCACAGGCTGAGGAGGTCCTCCCACAATGGCAAGCATGCCCGAAGCCCGTCCGGATCTTGAAACGGAACCTTCCTGCTCGGCACTTGCCTCGCCTCGGGGGCTCTCCATTGTGCCGCCGGTGGACACTGCGCTTTTTGACTACGAACTTCCTCCCTCCGCAATTGCGCAGGTGCCGGCAGACCGACGAGACCAGTCCAGGCTTCTTGTCGTTGACCGCCGCACCCGGACCTTCAGCGACCGGCGTTTTGACGAGCTCCCGAAGGTGCTGGAGCGCCCGACCGCCTTTTTCCGGAATAATGCCCGCGTCTTGCGCGCCCGGCTGCATGCCCTTCGCCCAACCGGCGGTGCGGTTGAATGCCTTTTGTTACGCCCCGGCACGACCCCGGACACTTGGTGGTGCTTGTTGCGGCCCGGACGCAAACTTGCCGCGGGCGCGACTTTTGCCGCCGCGCCCTGGTTTTCCGCCACTGTTCTGGAAAAACGGGAAGATGGAACCTCGCTAGTGTCTTTCATTCGCGGCCAGAATGCCGGTGCCGACATGATCGCGGTGGCTGAACGGATTGGTGAAATGCCACTGCCTCCCTACATACGCCGCGATTCGGAAGATCCGCGCAAAGCACTCGATGCCGACCGCTACAACACGATCTATGCCGATCCCGGTCGGACAGTTGCCGCAGCCGCTCCGACCGCAGGACTCCATTTCACACCAGAACTGGTCAACGATCTGGAGCAGCAAGGTCACTGTTTTCGGGATCTGACGCTTCATGTGGGACTGGATACATTCCGTCCGATTGCCACGGAAACAGTCGAAGCGCACGAGATTCATCGCGAGACCTACGAAATCCCGCCGGAGACGCGTCGGCTTCTGGAAGCACCGGGGGCGTGGCGGCGACTGGCAGTCGGGACAACATCGCTGAGATCGGCGGAGGATTTCCTGCGACGCCGATTACCCACCGAGCCTCAGGGAGGCAACGGATTCACGGCAGAAGCCAAGCTCTTCATCTATCCGCCTTCCACCTTTCAGGTCGATGCGCTGCTGACCAATTTTCACCTTCCCCGCTCGACCCTGATGTGCCTGGTGGCGGCTTTCCTGACCCCCGGATCCACCGATGGTATCGACTGGTTGAGGGAACTCTACCAATCAGCGCTTGCGCTCGATTACCGGTTCTACAGTTATGGCGACGCGATGCTGATTCTCTAGCCGCCGCCTGCTTCACCCATGGCTGACCCCGGTTACCATCCACCTTTTGCCCAACTGGTTGAAGACTACTACCAGCCGCTCTACCGCTTTGCCTACAGTTTGGCCCGCAATGAGAGTGACGCCGCAGACCTGACGCAGGAAACCTTCCTCATCTGGGCGGAAAAGGGGCATTCACTGCGGGATGCGGACAAGGTGAAAAGCTGGCTCTTTACCACCCTCTACCGCGAATTCCTGCGGATCCGGCGACGGGGGCGTCACCGAGCCGATCTGGATCCCGAAGCGTTTGAAGCCGAACTTCCGCCGGTCCTCCCCGATATGGTCCGCACACTCGACGCCCGACAAGCTGTAGAAATGCTCGACGCAGTCGACGCGGTTTACCGGGAACCTCTCATTCTATTTTACATGGAGGGACTCGCCTACAAGGACATAGCGGCCGCCCTTGAGTTACCGATGGGGACCGTAATGTCGCGACTCAGTCGCGGAAAAGCCCAACTGAAACAGATCCTGCACAGAAAGATTGAAATAGATTAGGCAGACAGGCGCTCACAGATTTGACACGCGTATGGAGAAGGACTCACAGAACCATTTCAGGGAGCTGATTGCTTATGATCCCACTTTGGGCCTTCCGCCCACGGAGGCGATTGCCGCAGCACTTGAAGCTTCCTTGCGTGATCCCAACCTACGCGCACAGCACGAAGCTGAAAAGGCTTTCGACGGTGCCTGGCGCGAAAAACTGAGGGAGATTCCTGTGCCGGAAGGATTACAGGCACGCATCCTCGAAGCCCATGCACGGCAGCCTCGCGAAGCAGGTGCCGGCATTGCGGAAAGCGCACCGCCCCACACCCGTGGCTGGTGGACGCATGTTGCGCTGCTCGGATCAATGGCAGCGGCCATCCTCGTTCTCACGCTGGTCTACACTTTTCTGATCAATCCATTCAACGCGCGGGAAACGCCGGAGCTCACCGCGATGGTCGCCAGCATTGAATCCTCGCTTCATCACCATGGCGGGATGTATTTCTCGGAGGATTACAGCGAACTTGTTAGCTACCTCTCCGCCAGTTCAGCGCCGGTCCCGGAGGCATTACCCGCCGGGATCGGCCCGGAATCCAGCTTTGCGTGCCGCGAGATGACGATCGACGGAAAACGGGTCGCCATGCTTTGTTTCAAGCGGGAAAACGCCACATTCCACCTCTTCACCCTGTCAAGGGACGCCCTTCCGGAGCTCGCCAATATCCTCCGACCCGTCATCACCGAGTTCGATAAAAACCGCTGCGCGACTTGGACGGATGAACACAATATCTACGTACTTGCTACCAGCGCTCCTCGTCAGGTGCTGCTATCAGCCCTGTAGGCCGTTACCCTTTCCAGGTAAAAGCGTGGCAGGCTGCCACCGCAGCGGCATCGGCTTCATCAAACGAAAGCGCGTCAGCAAGGTGCAAAAGTCCCTTCATCTGATCGGCCACCTGTTGTTTGCTCGCCCGACCAAAACCCGACACTGCCTGTTTGATGCGCAGCGGTGAATATTCGTAGACGGGCAATCCGCGCATCGCTGCCACCGATATAGCCGCGCCACGCGCCATCCCGAGAATCTGGGCCGTGCGGAAGTTTTGCACGTAAATCGTTTCCTCCACCGCGACGTGATTGATGGTGTAGGTATCCAACATTCGGGCGACCGCCCCTGCAATTTCCCCGAGGCACTCCGGCATCGTCAGCTGCTTGCGAAGCTGAAGGGTTTCGCTGGCGTGAAGGACCAGTTCGTCGCGCCCCCGCGCTTCGACCACAGCCAGCCCGGTTCCCCGAAGACTCGGGTCGATTCCGAGAATCAATCCCCGCAGCGGTCGCCCAACGGCGATCCCCAAGGCAGCTACCGCTACCGGCGCAACCTCTTTTCCTGCCAGTTTGGCGGCCCAAAGGGTTCGACTGGAAGTGCGGCGGGGCATCGATTCAGAAGAGCAGCATTTTTACCGCCGCGACAAGGATGAAGGCCCAGATCAGGCGGGCAAACCACACTTCGCTGATCCAACGGACCAACACGGGTGCCAGCAATGCACCGCCGATCGCGAATGGCATCAAGGTTCCACTGACGCGGACCGACTCGAAACTGATAATCCCCAAGTCAATCTGTAGCGGAACTTTGAACACATTGATCAGAAAAAACAGCCATGCCGCAGTTCCGATAAACGCCATCTTCGGGAGTCCCACCGAGAGCAGGTAGAGCTGTCCGACAGGTCCGGCCGCATTGGCAGTCATGGTGGCAAATCCGCCAGTGACGCCCATTCCGAAGCTGAACCAGCGGCTATCGGGCAAAACGTCTTCAACCCCTGCCGGACGCCGGCTCGCCGTCCACTTCCGGAAGATCTGGAGGAGTGTCATCAGGAGAACGATTCCCCCGATCAATCGCTCCACATCATCGCTATCCAGATGCTCGAATACCACGTAGCCGATGAGCACGCCCAAGACCATCCACGGCAGCAGTCGCCAGAGGTAATTCCATGCAACATGCTTTCGATAGATGGTCACCGCGACGACATCAGCACTGATCAATACTGGCAACAGCAGTCCCACCGAAAGCCGCGCGTCGAAGGCCAAGGCAAACAGAATGACGGCAAAGTTCCCCACGCCCGGCAGTCCGCCCTTGCCAATTCCAACCAGCAGCGCACCAAAAGCGGCAAGCGCCCATTGCCATATTTCAATGGAGTTCATGACTGCTGAAGCGCCACCCGCCCGCTTTCCACCTCCCAAAAAGCCCATTCATCGGAGCGGGTATCCCGCGGCGGCTCGGTACCCGTAGCAAGCACCTGCAGATCGCTGTCGAGACCTCGCCAAAACGCTTCCCGGCGTTCTCCATCGAGTTCGTTGAGCACATCATCCGCCAGTATCACCGGAGCGACCTGAAGTTGCCGCCGCACCCAGCGAACCGCCGCCAACTTCAACGCGATCACCAGACCCCGTTGCTGGCCCTCTGAGCCGAAGTCCCGCGCTGAGCGTTCATTCAGACGCAAAAGCAAGTCGTCCCGGTGAGGCCCGCGGGTGGTGGTTTGCAAGGCAAGATCGCGTTCCCTTTGAGCCTCGAGTACGGAACGGAACAGCCCAACCTCGGTCGCTTCAACGTCTGCCCGGTAACGCAGGGAAGGCAGTTCCGCCGCCGGCGCGAACCCCGCATAGACGTCCCGGAGATCTTCAGCCAACGCATCCACGACTGTTTTCCGACGGGCTACGACCTTGACGGCCGCTTCGTATAAAACTGTTTCAAAGGCATACAGAACACCAGAGTCCGCACGCCGCTTGAGCAACGCATTACGCTCCCGCAAGGCCTGATGGTAACTGCGAAGCGCCTCAAAATAAGCGGGATCCATGCCTGCTATCAGCGCATCGAGAAAGCGGCGGCGTTCGGTCGGAGAGCCACGCAGGAGTTGGATATCCTGAGACGAAATCGCGATCGTGGGAAAGAGGCCCACCATATCCCGCAGCCGCGTTACCGCTTCTCCGTCGATCCGCAGCGTGCGGCCCCCGGATGCGAGATGGATTTCCACCGATGTTGCCCCCCGCTGGTCATGATCGATTTCAAAGCGAAGTCCCGCCGCCCCCGGCCCCTCCCGGCGGATAACTGTTTTCAAATCGCTGGTGCGAAAACTGCGTAGCGCCGTCAATAGGCTGCAGGCTTCGAGGATCGCGGTCTTTCCTTGTCCATTGCGCCCGACGAAGAACGGATTCGAAGTCGCGAGATTGATCTTCACGATCGGCAAATTCCGAAAATCCTGGAGATGAATGGAGCGAATGCGCACCCGCTCATGGCCACACATCCCCCACCTTGTGGCAAAACGAAAAGATACCTTCAATTCCCTCCAAGCCGGGAGCAGACACTATATGTCGATCACATTGACCAAACGTTCGTCACCTTCGTCGCTTTCCAGATCGTTTTTAACCGCGGCAAAGGCATCGGCCAGCGCAATCCAGACATCGAGTGGCGTATCCGGCCCACCCGAAACCCGCAGCGATCGCTTCGCTTCATCAGCAGAAATCCCCATCGCAGCCAGCGTTGCGGAGGGACCTTCTTTCCCGGTCGCACAAGCGGAACCGCTGCCAATAACAAAACCCAGCCGTTCCAGACGGGCAATCCAGCGCATGCGATCGAATCGCGGCATGATCATCGCAACTGTGTTGGGCAGACGGGGCGCGGCCTCTCCTAAAATACGGGCGCCCAAGGCTTGCATTGCGGTCGCAAAATGATCCCGTCCGGCGTTTGACGGGATTGGCAGGGACACACGTTCTTCCAGCGCGACAACCATGGCGGCGATGCCCGCGAGGTTTTCGGTACCCGAGCGAAGACCATGCTCCTGCCCTCCTCCGACTTGCGCTTTCAAGCCGGATTGGGCTTCACCGATCAAGAGAAATCCCACTCCTTTCGGACCGCCAAATTTGTGCGCACTCGCCGTGACCAGAGCCGCCTTTTCGAGCCCTCCCAGTGGCTGCTTACCAACCCATTGGACGGCGTCACAATGATAGGCGACACCGGCCCGGTGGCACAGCTCTGCCGCCTCGTGCCAAGGCTGAAACACCCCGGTTTCATTGCTCGCCGCCAGAATTGAGACGATTTCCGGCCGTTCCCGGCTCAGCATTCGCTCGATGTCGGCTAGATCGCAAACGCCCGCGGCATTGACCGGAATGGACATTACGGCGTCGCCGTACCAGCGGGCCGCCGGCTCACGCACGCTGGGATGTTCAATCGCAGAAATGGCCGCCCGGGACCGAACTGATCCCGACGCCAATGCCGTGAATACAGCATTGTTTCCCTCCGTCGCACCGCTGGTGAAGACGATGCGCTCAGGCCTCACACCGAATTGCTCAGCAATGCGCACGCGGCACGATTCGAGCTCGTTGCGCGCCCGTGCGGCCAAGCGGGTCGGGCTGGAGGGGTTTGCCCAAAACGCGTCCTGTGCCGCAAGCCAGGCCTCACGGGCTTTGGGCGAAAGGGGCGCGGTGGCGTTGTAGTCAAAGTAGTGCAAACCAGCGAGGGATAAACGTAACGCGGACCGCAGAAACTATACTACAATCGAAAAATGCGCGCGAACGGCCGTGATCACATCCTCGACCAGCGCCAGCTTGCCTTTCCCTTCGTAACCACAGGCCAGCAATCCTTCAGCAGGTTCCACGATGTGATGGCCGCGCTCGCAGAGCGTCTTCAGATTCGCTTGGGTAGCGGGATGCATCAGCATTTTACCATTCATCGCCGGGGCCAGCATCACCGGTGCGGGAGTAGCCAAATAAATTGACGAAAGCAGGTCATCCGCCAGCCCATGCGCAAAACGCGCAATCGTTTGCGCGGTGGCAGGTGCGACCAGAAGCAAATCCGCCCGGTCCGCCAGCTCGATATGTCCCGGTTGCCATCCAGCTTCCTCATCCCAGAGACTCGTCGCCACGGGCTGCCGGCTGAGGGTCTGAAGCGTCATCGGGGTGATAAAACGGGTGGCTGAGGTCGTCATGACGACGTGAACCTCTGCCCCGAGCTTGATCAGCTGGCTCGTGATATCGGCCGCTTTATAGGCCGCGATCGAACCACTGACGCCCAAAATGATATATTTACCAGCGATACTCATGAAAGAAGAACTGAAACCTCACCCGCGGGTGGCTCATTCGATATACCGGCTTATCCGGCCCCTGTATTGTTAGAGTAATTACTGCGCAGCCAGTGCAGGCTTGACAATGCAAATGACTGCGCCAGCCATAGACAGCGTAATGGTCAGGAAAAACCATTTTGTCCCACGGATGAGCGCCGGTGCGTCGATGACGACCGAAGCGGGACTGCTTTTGCGACTTCTCCCCTAGGGGAGAACAACGACAATGCGCCTTGTGGCAAGCGGGCGCGAAACCAAGCTTGCCGTCAGCAAAGTCCGTCTTCGGGCTCTTTCACTCAGTCCTCATCCTTTCGTTAGTTATGCAAAAGCATCCCATTTCCAAATATCGTCCCTACCCGGTGGTTCAGTTGCAGGATCGCCAGTGGCCCAACCGGATCATCGATCGCGCCCCCCGCTGGTGCAGCGTCGACCTGCGCGACGGCAACCAAGCACTGCCCGTCCCCATGTCGATTGAGGAAAAACTTGAACTGTTCGAATTGCTGGTAGCGATTGGCTTCAAGGAGATCGAGATCGGCTTCCCCAGTGCTTCCGACACCGAGTTTCGCTTTGCGCGACGCCTGATTGAAGAGAATCGGGTACCGCCGGATGTCACGTTGCAGGTATTGGTTCAGTGCCGTGAAGCCTTGATTCGCCGGACTTTTGAAGCGGTTGCAGGCGCGCCGTCCGCCATCATCCATTTTTACAACAGCACCAATCCCTTGCAACGACGGGTAACCTTCAACCTCGACAAGTCTGCGATCAAGGAGATCGCCGTCAATGGGGCGAAGTTGATCCGCGATCTGGCGGCGGAAGCTCCTCCCGGCTGCCGCTTGCGTTTCGAGTACAGCCCAGAGAGCTTTTCCGATACTGAATTGGAATTCTCCCTCGAGGTCTGCGAAGCCGTCTGCGACGTGATGCAGCCGACGCCGGAGAACCCATTGATCCTCAACCTGCCGGCCACTGTAGAGCTGTTTACGCCCAACGTGCACGCCGACCAGATCGAGTGGTTTTGCCGCCACATCTCGCGACGCGAGGCCGTAATCGTCAGCCTGCATACACACAACGACCGTGGCACCGGCACGGCTGCTACCGAGCTGGGGTTGATGGCTGGCGCGGATCGGGTTGAAGGAACGCTCTTCGGCAACGGCGAGCGCACCGGCAATCTCGACATCGTCACTGTTGCCCTGAACATGTACACGCAAGGGGTCGACCCCAACCTCGACTTCAGCCATCTGCCCGACGTCCGTGCCACCTACGAAAAGTGCACGCGGATGTCCGTTCATGAACGCCATCCCTATGCCGGCGATTTGGTCTTCACCGCTTTCAGCGGCAGCCATCAGGACGCGATCAAGAAAGGCATGGACGCTTTGGGAACCGCATCCACGCAAAAGGCGACCGATCCCCTTTGGGCCGTGCCCTACCTGCCGATTGACCCGGCAGACATTGGGCGGAGCTATCAGGCGATCATCCGGATCAACAGCCAAAGCGGCAAGGGTGGCGTCGCTTACGTTCTCGAGCGTGCCTACGGAATCATCATGCCCAAACTGATGCACCCGGAGTTCGGTCTTGTCGCTACGCGGTTGGCAGACGAACGCGGAGTGGAACTGAGCAGCGAACAGATCCGCGATGCATTTCAACGCGAATACATCGACCGTCGCGCGCCTCTCGACCTGATTGACTACGAATTGAAACATGATGCGAAAGACCGCCACCGCGTCGAAATCAAGGCAGAGGTGTGTCATGAGGGACAATCCGTGATGATCGCGGGACGGGGCAATGGTCCGATCGCCGCTTTTGTCAACGCCATCGAACAAGCGGGATGGAAGGATTTCCGCGTCCTCGATTACAGCCAGAAGTCCGTTACCACCGGATCGGCAGCCGAAGCTGTCACTTTTGTGCAAATCGAGCGCGGACATGACCACGCCACCTTCTGGGGTGCCAGCCTCGATGCAAATGTGGAATTGGGAAGTTTGCAGGCCGTAGTGAGTGCTTTCAACCGTTCACATTAGAGAAAGCTTCCGCATAAGCTAAGCGATCACACCCAAGCCAGCTCGTAAAAATAGATGAAAAACCGTAAATTAGGGCCGGACTTTTCTGATTTCACCTAGACTTATGGGGCTTTCGCTGTCACTTCCTGAATTGCTGCACGCCTCTCCTCAGAGAGAAACCATCTACGCTCTAAGATGCATGAAAAAAGTAGTTATTGTTGAAGATCAAACGGCCGTCCGAGAGATGATCGCCCAAATTGTACGGGCTGATCCGGACTTCGAAGTCGCGGCGGAATGCGGCGACGGCCAAACGGCGTGCGACGTCTGCCTGCAACACAAGCCCGACTTCGTGATTCTGGATGTCATGTTGCCGGGCCTCAACGGAGCGGAAGTGCTCCGCCGCTTCTCCCGGCACCTGCCCAAATGTCGGGTCCTCGTGTTTTCGGGGTATCAGGACAGCGCTCTATTGCGTGAATTGCTCGAAGCGGGCGCTCATGGCTTTATTGGCAAGGCCGCCCCCTTGACCGAACTGCAAAAGGGAATCCAAATCGTCGCCGGCGGCGGGAGTTATTTCAGCCCGGAAGTGGCGCAAATTCTTCGTGAAGCCATGACCAACCCCAGCGGCTCGGGGAATCCTGCCATCCAGCGGCTGACCGCGCGTGAACGGGAGATCCTTCAGCTCATCGCGGAAAGCCACAGCACCAAGGAAATCGCGGCCAAGCTCAAGATCAGCGTCAAGACGGCTGAAAACCATCGGACCAATCTGATGAAAAAGCTCGATCTGCACGACATCGCCAGCCTGACGCGTTTTGCCATTGAATATGGTTTGATTGAACCGCCGGTGCGTCCCTCAGCCGTTCGTTTGTAAGCCTTCGGTCCACGAAAATACTTGCTTCGCGGGAAGGCTTCGGGAAGTTTCCATCCTGCTTTTAATGGTGCGTACCGGCCTATGAAATTCTTGCGTTTTCTTTTCCTCGCGTCTGCAGCGCTCTTTGCTTTTTCAGCTTGCCAGCAATCTCCTACTCCTCCGTCGCCGTCGATGACGGCCGGAGGCATGGGAGGGGCTCGCGGAGACGGGTCTCAGGATTACATCAATCCGGAAGACCAGAGCCGCAACGCAGCGCTGGGCTTGGAAAGCCGGGATGCCGCTTTTGGTGAAACCGGACGACGCGAAGAAGGAGTATTGCCCACGGTCTATTTCCAATTCGACCAATCCTCGGTGCGCCCCGCAGATCGTCCCCTCCTGCAGGAAGCGGCCCAATTCCTCGCCAACAACCCCGGCACAAAGGTCATCGTGGAAGGTCACTGCGACTGGCGGGGAACGACGGAATACAACTTGGCCCTCGGCGACCGCCGCGCCAACAGCGTGAGGGATTACCTGGTAAGCCTTGGTGTTTCCCAAGACCGGATTGAAACGGTCTCTTTCGGAGACCGCATGGCGCAAACCGAAGCAAACGAACAGCAGATGCAAGAGGATCGCCGCGCCGACCTCATCCTCGTCCGCTAATTATCGATGGCTGGCACTCTTCCATTGCGCCCCTTTTTGCTATTGATGGCGCTCGCATGTGTTCCGGCCATCCATGCCGGCTTGGTTTTCGCAGAGGAACAAATCTCTCACGTTGCACAGCCCGCTGAAGAGAGTTTTCGCGCCCAATTTTCGTTCACCAATAAAGGAGACGAGACCGTAACGATCGGCGATATCCGCTCCACTTGCGGGTGCACTGTTCCCAGCCTCGACCAAAAGACCTACGCACCGGGCGAATCCGGAACGATTACCGCTGTCTTCACCTACGGGCAACGCACCGGTCGTCAGCAAAAGACGATCATGGTTCCGACTAATTTCGGAACGCACCACCTTCAACTGACGGTCGATATTCCCCAAAAGTGGAAGGTTGAACCACGGATTCAGACTTGGCGACTACAAGGGGATCCGGTCAGCAAAACCATCGCTGTTCAGTTCGACACCATTCGCCCCACCGCAGTCCGCCTGAAATCATTTCCGGAGGAAGCCTTTCGGGCGGAATCGCGCTGGAACGCGGAAAACAACCGCTTTGAAGTGGAATTGACCCCGCTCGATCTTTCGACCGCTGGCGTTCATCGCGCTCACATTGAGGTCGTGCACGAAGAAGGCACCTCCGATATTCCTGTTTACGTCCGAATCTACTAAAGGTGGATTGAGGCGGTCAGCCGGCCTCTGAACAAAAAACGCGGACAAAAAGGAAGAGCAAGGGCGACTCGGGAATAACGCAGAAGGTGAATCGCCCTTCTGCGCCAACTTTCCTAGGGTTTGTGCGCCGCGTTTATGCCCGTTAGGCCTCTGCTCAGCTGGGGTCTTTGCACTTTTGCAAAAGGGATGACCTGCACATTGCAATCTGCCCGAAGGGTTGTCGGCATGCATCTCAAATGGTAGCCGCAACAACAGAAACAGAGGTTGCGATCTACGGCCCAAGCAACGGAAAAGCCGGCGTTCCGGTGAAGTAATCGCAATACGGTTTCCGCGTCCATTATGGCTTCGTGAGCAGGATTCACGAACATACTAACGGTTTTATCATCAGATAATCGAACTTAGGGAAGACGGATGGATCACCGCTTTATCCGGCCGCGATCGAAGATTTACATAAATCGGCACGCGAACTGTGAAGAAGGGGTAATTCAATTTAGCTGCAGACCGCTCCCCGAAGCGGACGAACCTCAAGAAGAGACACCGCCTTATGAGTTCCACACCCGACCCTTCCTTTCATCGTGATCACGTCCAAAAAATGGATGCTGCCTTGCGGGATGAAGATGCCCTCCAAAGGCGAAGCGCCGCCGATGCGAGTCGCGCGGAGGAACAGCCCCTGACCGGCGATGATCCACTAGGCAGCGGCCATATCATCCCCAACACGCCCCCCGCGGACGAGGAAGTCGCGTCTGAGGAAGCCTTCGAAGCAGGCGTGGACGCAGCAGAAGATGAGGCACGCTCCGCGGGTCAACGCACTCCTTCCGATCAAATGGGCAGGTAAGTGTCTTCTTTTTCCAAGCAATACGCACCCATCACAACGTCTCATGACAGACCACATCTACAAAAAAATCGAGATTACCGGCACCAGCCAGACCTCCATGGAGGAGGCTATTCGTAACGCTATCAAGCGGGCAAGCCAGTCCGTGCATGCCCTTCGCTGGTTCGAAGTAATCGAAACGCGGGGCGATATCATTGACGGGAACATTGGGCATTGGCAGGTGACCCTCAAGATCGGCTTTACCTTGGACAGTAAGGACTGATCCCAAGGGGGCATGGACTCCCACAACCGATGCAATCGTTTCTCGATACAGATCTTCACAAGCTGACGCTGCAACAAGCAGTCCGGCAGTGTTTTCCGCGAACTTCCGTGGTCTACCGGCTTCATCCCGTGGATGGAGTCGAATTAGGGCCGGACTTCGCTGGCTGGCTGCGAAAAGGGCTCCGGACTTGGTCAGAACAGTTTGTCTGCTCCATCGAAGAGTTGGGCTGGTTGGAGGGCACGGGGTACTTCTCGCCGAGTTATCTCGATTTTCTCGCCGACTACCATTTTGACTCGAACGAATTGGACATCAGCGTCACCGCGGACGGGCGACTGAACCTCACTGTAAGCGGAAACTGGCAGTCCGCGATTCTCTGGGAAGTTCCACTCCTCACGACCATCAGCGAGCTTTATTATGCGCATGTGGACACGGGATGGAACGTTCCTGCTTGCGTGGAGGACTACCGCGAATTCATGCGGCGACGCGTGGATCACTTACTCGCTAATGATTGCTCCTTTGTGGATTCGGAGACATGCCGGCGGCGATCGCCCGCGATGCAGGAAGCGGCCTTAACCTCCTCCCGGGACGCCCATCGGGATGCAGGTTATCGCGGTGGCCATGGCTTTCTTGGGACCAGCAATCTTCATTTCGCTCGCACCCTGCAGATTCCGGCAGTCGGTGCGATGAGCCAGGAATGGGTGATCGCCCATAGCGTTTTTTCGGGTCTCAAGACCGCCAATCGCGATGCACTCCTCCGCTGGATGCAAGTCTACGGAAACCGTGCCACCACGGCGCTGGTAGATACTTATTCTTCCGCCCTGTTTTTTGAAAATTTCGACCGCGTGCTTGCGGAAGTTTATGATTCGATCGGGCACAATGGCTCGAATCCCTACCATTTCATTCAGAGCGCCCTCACTTATTACGAGCTCCGGGATATTGATCCCCGCCAAAAGACCCTTTTGCTCAATGAGCAAATCGAGCCGGAACTAGCCATCGCCCTGCAGCAGTTTGCCGGTCGAAAGACACGGATTGCTTCGCTCCTCTCCACCGGCCTTCGGCACGAGAATTGCGCTCATCCCTTGGCCGAGATCAGGTTGGCTGAAATCAATGGAAGGGCGGTTTGTGATCCCTCTCGGGCTCCGCGAAGCGTGATGGAGGTGCCTCAACCAGAAAATCCTGTAGGTGACCGCCTAGAGTTTCGACCACGGCGGATATCTCGTTTTACCCCATAACAGAGCGCTCTTCAAAAGAGATTTACCGAGTGTTGGGGGCATATCCCCAACCTCGGCCAGTAACCGACCATTTCGATTGGTAAATCGTCAGGTACGGGTTAGATTCATGGGCAACTGCCGCCCCATTCACTTTACGTTTGGCGGCCTTCTTCCCCATGAAAATCCTTCTCATTGACGATCAACCCATCGTTCTGCAAATCGTTTCCCGGATCGCTCGGCAGCGCGGACACAAGGTCGAAACGGCAACCACCCACGAACAAGCTTTTCGCCATCTCGAGTCCTGCGAGATTGAAGCCGTTCTTCTCGACCTGCACCTTCAGGATCGATTCGACTATGCCGTCCTCGAGCAAGCCTGCGGCAAGCTTAAAGACCGCCCCGTTGTTGTCATGACAAAGGAGGCTTCGGTTGAGATGGCTGTCGATTGCATGCGCCGCGGAGCATTTGACTACATTATCAAGCCACTTGTGGGCGAAAAGCTGGAGGATGTTTTCCTGCGAATCGAAAAGCGGACGCAGCTTCGCGAATCCACTGCCCGAGCCGAACGCAAGGTGGGTGAAGAATCGGACGGCTTTATCAGCTTTGAGACTGAAGAACCGGCTGTTCGTGAAGTCTATCAGATGGCGATGAAAGCAGCCCGGACGGAAGCAAACATGGTATTGCTTGGCCCCAGCGGCACCGGAAAAACCGTGTTGGCGCGTAATGTTCATGCCGGCAGCCAGCGCCGGGAGCACCCCTTTGTGGTCGTTCACTGCCCCAGCCTTTCAGCAGAACTCCTTGAAAGTGAACTCTTCGGACACGTGAAAGGGGCTTTTACCGGAGCTGTCCGCGATACGTGGGGACATGTGGCTCGAGCTCACAAAGGAACCCTTTTTCTCGATGAAATCGGCGATCTACCTCTCGAAATCCAGGCAAAACTGTTACGCCTGCTTCAAGAGGGGGAATATGAACGCGTCGGCGAAGCAGCAACGCATCAAGCTAACGTCAGGGTGATCGCCGCTACCAATCGGAACCTCACGCAGCTGATGGAGCAAGGGCTCTTCCGTGATGATCTCTATTATCGGCTGAATGTCGTTTCGCTCACACTTCCCGCTCTCTGCGACCGCCCCCGGGACCTCCTCCTGATCGCCCGGCGTTTTGTCCGTTTCCTTTCTATTGAGTCCGGTAACGAGCCTAAAACCCTCACTCCGGAAGCCGAAAAAGCGATCATGCATTATCCGTGGCCGGGGAATTTTCGGGAGCTGCGCAATGCCCTTGAGCGAGCCATCATTTTTTCCGAATCTGACCAGATTGGCGTGGAGGATTTGCCGGATGGACTGAGGACCGAGGATGACCGATCCATCAAACCGGGCCATCCCATCACGCTTCAGGAGCTCGAAAAGGAGCACATTCGCCTCATCATCAACCGCGAGGCCACGATCAAGGATGCGGCTGAAATCCTCGGAATTGATGCGGCGACCCTTTATCGGAAGCGAAAAAAGATGAACCTCTGATCACCGCCTTCATGAAGTCGCCCCCGCCAGCATTCACTGCCCGCCCTACCCTCAGGTTTTGGGGGGTATTGATTGCGGGATTTCTCTGGAGCCTGCTCCTGCCGGCGGAGGTCTTGAAAACCACCGGCATGCAGGACGCCATTGCAGAGAGGCTCTCCTTTGACCCGGCAATCGATGCCTCCGAGATCAAGGTCTCATCAAGCAACGGAAAGGTACGCTTAACCGGCGCGGTCGACAATCAGTTGGCGCGGCAACGAGCCAGCCAACAAGCAGCCACCGTTCGAGGCGTCGACACCGTGGAAAACCGGCTGAAAGTAATGGGATCGGGGCCGCGTCCCTCGGCTCAGCTGGAAGCAGATGTTCGTGATGCCCTTGCCACTCATCCAGCCACCCGATCGCTGGACCTGAGTGTCCAGCTCAACGAGGGGGTGGCCAAAATTATCGGAAGACTGAATTCATTAGCAGAGGCCGATCTGGTGAAAGCCGTCGTGATCGGAGTCAATGGCGTGCAGGATCTGGAGGATAACCTCGTGGTTCGTGTGTCGTTAAGAGTACCCGACTACGAGATTCAAACCCAGGTCGAACAGGCGATTCATTGGGATACGCGGGTGAGGGCAGACCGCATCCGCTGTTCGGTAAAAAACGGCATTGTCCATCTTAGCGGCGAGGTAAACAGCCTCCATGAAAAATGGCAGGCAGTTGAATGCGCCTCTGTCGTTGGAGTCGCACAGGTGGAAGGCGATGACCTTTCAGTAGTACCGATTGAAGGACCCTTTGAACCAACACCTCCTCCCTCGGCAGAGGCAATCGTGGGGGCGATTGAACAAGCCTTGATCCGCGATCCGCTGGTATCCATAGCCGATTTTTCGGCCCAGATCCAAAAAGGCCGGGTGACCCTGTCTGGAGTGACGGACAGCCTCTTTACGGCAAATCGTGCGGTGACACTGGCACGGTATACTCATGGCGTGCGGGAAGTACGCAGTGCGCTTCAGGTCGAACCGGATGGGCAGAGCGATGCACAACTGGCCGAGACTCTGCGGCGGGTCTTCTCACGGGATCCCTATTTGGCTGAAGCCGGAATCACGATAGCAGTAGATAGCGGACGCGTTACGCTCAGTGGTCAGGTTCAGAGCTATTTCACAGCCCTGCATGCGATAGATCGCGCAACTGAAATTGCCGGGTTGTGCCTGATTGACAACCATGTTGAAACGCACCCCCAGTCACCGGATAATTCCCCCGACGAAACGCGGAGGGAGGCAACTGCGCTCTCTTCACAACACGTCACGGACAGTCGGATTTTCAGCACTATCGAAGAAATCTTGTGGTGGAGTCCATTTGTGGATCCTTCCGGTATGGCCATACAGGTCCAATCGGGAGTCGCCGTGTTCCGCGGAAGAGTCGCTTCATTAGCCCAAGCTGAAGCAGCTATTGAGACCGCCTACATCGCCGGCGCGCGGGATGTTATCAATCAGCTGGAAATACCCGTTTATTGAGCAATTTTCATAAACAGCCTCCGGCGATCCAACCACTGAACGCATGAAATTGTACTCCACAGGCACTCTCAAAGGACGTCCTATTGCCGCCACCGATGAAGACATCGGGAAGTGTGCGGATCTTCTGCTCGATGACAGGGACTGGACGCTGCGTTATCTTGTGGTCGACACCGGTCACTGGCTTCCGGGGCGCAAGGTGGTCATTTCTCCGGCCGAAATAGCACGTCACGGTCCATTGACGCCAGACGGGCATATTCAAACGCGATTAACGCGTCATCAGATTAAGGAAAGCCCTTCACTGGAGGAACATGCGCCCGTCTCTCGGCAACTCGAGCAACAGCTTGCCGCCTATTATGGGTGGCCGGCTTACTGGGAAGGCGGTGCGCTCTGGGGAACCGCTGCAATGCAGCCGGACCCCATCGCTGCGGAACTCGGGAGCAAACTTTCACCGAATCTCACGGAATCGGCCCAAGCGGAAAATCATCTGCATTCAGCACGAGAGCTCGGCCATTATGCCAATCATGCAGCGGATGGAGACTTGGGATCACTCCGGGAATTGCTCTTTGACCCAGATCCATGGCAAGTACGTTATGCGGTGCTGAAAACCTCTCGCTGGTTCGGCGGGTCCCTTCGGGTATTCCCGGTAAAGTGGATTGATCACATTGATGCTGTCGGACGCATCATCTTCACCCAACAATCGCGTGAAGCGATCCGTGCCTGCCCTGAAGTTGAAACAGCAGAAATCCTTGATGAAGCCACAGTGGAACGGATTCAGGAATATTTTCGTTAAATGCCACATTCCTGTCAGCCGCTTGTTCAAAGACCTTCATTGACGAAGTAATGTCATTTCTGAACAGTCTCGGCCTTGATGTCGGCACCTTCCACCCGGGTCTGGAATACCCATCCCTTTGGGACTCAAAATCGTCTGAACATCCCGATGGGTACCCTTACCCTGCGCTTCGCCCGGCGCGGCGAGGACCTTCTTGTCCGGGAAGTTCGCGAGAAGAATGGAGACACATCCGGCGACACCTTCGACGATACCAGTTCGCGGCGTTACTCCTTCAATGACGCCATTGAATCCGTTGAACTCGCGCCACGCACACCCATGCGCCCCTTGGTTGTCCGCCCCCGCCAGACGCTCATGCTCGGGCCCGGCTCCCGGGTCAGCTTTTACGTTTCGTTTCCCGTCGATGTGGTCCTGATCACACACGCGGTCGGCCGCAGCACACAAATCGAGCGTATTCCTTCTGAAGAACTTTCTGATACTTGGTTTGGGGATTCTCTCGAAGGCGTTCTCTGCTACTCATTAAAAAGCCGCGCGCGACGAGATCGCGACGAAGTGCAAACCCGCGCCATCACCCGCGCCATCTGCACGCTCGACATACGCAATGAGTCGCTCGAACCGCTCAAGTGCGAAAAGTTCTGTCTGCGCCTGGAGCACTGCCGCCTCTGGATTGACGCCTCCGGTTTGTGGACGTCGCCCGTGGAAATTCGCTATCGCGGAACCGCCAACCTCAGCGCAATCGACTATGGTGACAGCCCACCCGACCAAACCGGCGCGTCCCAGCTTCTTGCCGAAGCAGAAATCCCCCCGCAGCGTGGTTTACTTCGACGCACTTTCGGCTATACCGGACTGCAGTCTTTGGGCTTCTGAGACTTGCTTCCGTAACTGAGAGCTTCCCGTTTTTCAGATCATCTGTTCCATGCCCCACCTCGCTAATCTCGGCAGCTTGTCCCAATACCCGATCGTCTCGGCCTTCATCGTCGTGCTGGTGGGCTTGGTCCTGGTGTTTACCGTCGCACGAGTCGTCGGAAAAGCTTCCAAGAAGCACCTGACCCCGCACCTCGCACTCATTGTCCAAAAGATTGTTTTTTATGTCGGCATCCTGCTGGTGATTTCGACCGGCTTGATTCAGATGAACGTAAACCTGACGGCCGTTCTCGGCGCTGCCGGGATCGCTACCGTTGCGATCGGGTTTGCGGCTCAAACCAGCCTGTCCAATCTGATCAGTGGCATATTTCTCCTCGGCGAGCGGCCCTTTCAAGTAGGAGATCTCATTGTGGTCGGCGGCACCCGAGGTACGGTCATTTCCATCGATCTGCTTTCGGTCAAACTCCGCACGCCCGACAATCTCTTTATCCGGCTGCCCAACGAAACGATTATCAAGACAGAGGTCACCAACATCAGCCGTTTCCCTATCCGTCGGATGGATATCAATATCGGCGTGGCCTACAAGGAGGATGCCCAGCGTGTCCTCGACCTACTCAGGGAGATTGCCGACGCCAATCCCTTCAGCCTCGATGAACCGGAGCCGCTGGTGCTTTTCAAGGACTTTGGCCCTTCGTCACTCGACTTTCTACTCGGGCTCTGGTTCGAGAAATCCAACTTTCTCACGCTGAAGAACAGCATCATGCGCGACATCAAAGCGCGATTTGACGCGGAAGGCATTGAAATCGCATTCCCGCACCTGACCGTTTACGCGGGAAGCAAGTCGGATCCCTTTCCCATTCGCTTGCACGAACATCAGCCATCCGCCGGGGCGTCGCCAAACGCTTCAAGCGCACCCTCCAACGGGGTGTGAACAACAAAAAGGCCAGGCCGGCCTTCCGCACCCGGCAGGAACTATCGAGCGGGAGGCTCATCCCGATCGGATTCCAGAACGGCCATGGCGTAAGCGTCGAGTTCGAGCGAATCTCCAACAAAATCCCGTGTCGTCTGAAAATAGTCACCGGGACTTCTCGACCACTGCTCCGCCCCCTCGACATCAAGAACCCGGAGCGCGCCCCGATGAAACATCTCAGGCAGTTCAATTTGCTGACGGCAGGCGGTATAGTTTGCCAGGAGGAGCACGTCCCGCTGCTTGTGAATCCATAACCCGTCGGCAGCCAGGGGCACTGTGCTTTGCACCGGCTGGATACTTTCCGCCCCCGCTAGTTCGCGGAGAACGAAATAAACGGGAAACAGGCTGCCAGCCGGCGCGGGAAAACGTTCTGGATACGCGGGTTCCTCAAGGTGCATCAATCCCTTCTCCCCCAGCGTTTCAAACAGGGTCATCAGACGAACGCCACTCTCCGCCAGTTGCTTGATGCAGCCGAGCGTCCAAACTGCAGCGAAAAGAGACATTTGCCGCAGATCGACATCGGCTGGTAATGCTTCGGGTGGACGTTCGGGTTCCGGACCGGTCGCATTGGGATTCCACCGCATTTTCAAAGTCACTGGCGAGACATGAACTTCGCGGCCTCCGGCAAAACTAGCAGCGGTTTCCACCGTTGCCGGCTGGGCTTCCAACGTTTCGATAATGGATAACACGTCGCTGGCATGAACCTGGGGATTGAGGCTGAAGTTGACATAATCGAGGGAAGAGGTCTCCACCCGATCCCGGTTGAGCTCAGCAAAGAAAGCATCCGTGCCGCCGCCTATCCGGGCGCGAGGAAACGCTCGGCGCAAGTTCCGGATATGCGTTGCGACAGTCTCCGCCGGGGTAACTTTTTCGCCCCTTACAAACACCGTTATCGAAGCGATGCGACTGGCGTGCGGTGCAAGCGCATCCAGAAAGGTTTCCAACGAATCTTCCGCAGACTCCAAATGCAAAGCCAGTTCCATCGGGATCCCCAACTGCGACGCTTCTTGAGCCTTGGCTTGCCACTGCTCCAGCCAATCAGCTTCGGTGCCATTTACATCCACACGGTAGTGCGATAGTTTCAAAGCCTTCAATCGCGTCAGTTCTTCCGAGGAAAAACCCCGTTTTCCGGAAGAACAGGCCACCCCCACTTCGGGAAACGACAACCAAAATCCTTTCCCACTGATCCGGATCGAATCGCGCTCGGTTCGTAATTGGTTTTCCACGACGCCGTGGAGCTTCAATCTGATCTCCTGCCGCACCCGGTCGCCCTTTTTCATCTGAATGGGAAACGGCCGGCTTAAGGGCGTGCAGTAAGTTTTGAAAGAGGCATCCGTCCAGTTGCGCTGATCCTCCATCTCGAAAACCTCCCCTGCGAAATGAATTTCCGCTTCGGCACCATTCGACAGAGGCCAGCGAAAACCCGTCACCTCCTTTGCCGGTTGGTGCGGGCTGATCAATTCCGGAAAGGCTCGCGCTTCTTTTGTCCCATCCGCATGAAAGATCGTGAGCGGTTTACCGACACATTCCCGCAGGGGGTGCAGGACAGTGAACCCCGCCCGATTGGTGAGGAATTCACTGGAGGATTGTCCCTCAATCTGAAAGACGATTTCCCCGTCGTCACGGCCTGCGATCCGGCAGACAAAGGTAAAATCGACTCCTGTCTGACTGAACCTCGCTTGGTAAGTGATGTCGAAAGAGGATGGATTCGTCTGAACACGCTCGGCCTGAATTTCAAAGGGGATTGTTCCCCAGTTGTGGTCCCGCAAGGCAAAGTTAACCATCCGCAAAACCTCCCACCTTCCCCATCGGATGTAGCGAAGAAAACCGTTCTCATAGAGCAGGCTCAAGGGTCCTGCCCGCAAAAGCTGAGCGCTGCCTGGGGGGACTTTCGAACCGGTGAGCCAAAGCTGGCGGGTGGGATCGTTCATCTTCCGAGTGTGTTCAGAAGAAGGCCACAGTCAGGTGATCGCCCGGATCTGGGCAGCTACATTATCGTCTTCAAAGATCTGTTTCCAATCGTCTTTGAAAATAGCCTTCTTCCCAATCTCGATTGCCTTGAGAGCGGCATCTGAAAACTGTCCGCCCGGCAATTGTCCGAAGAGCAACGCAAGCTCGATATTGATGTGCCCCAAAAAGAAATCGTAAGCTGCCTCTTTAGGCACCCCCCGGGCCACCACTTCGTCAACGGCTTCCTTCATCATCGTAATCATGCTCGCACCAAAGGTTTCGGAGAGGGCCGGCTCGAGCAGTCCCATGTCTTTAAGCGTAATTCGATGGGAGCGGGAAACAGGCGCATACATCCGTTTCGCCAGCTCTTCACAACGTGCGTAGATGGCTTCTTCGCCTTGGATGAGGGCGCATACAATGGTCTGCTTCGCCGCGATCCCTCCGAAATAATCAAAATGTGCCTCCTGATTCGGTTCCCAATTGAACACCGAGGGATGACTCGGGTGGCTGGCAAAATAGTTTACATCTTCCCGCACAGGCAGCGCTCCTGCGAGCGGGGCTGCCGGATCGAGGGTTACCCCGACTGCTCCGGGCTTCATCATCGGCACGTATTCAGCCGCCACCTTGGCAATGAGCACATCCGGAACCGCAAAGATAACGTAGTCGGCTTGAGAAATAACATCTGCGGCCTGAGACACTTCGATCCCTTCGCCGCGCATGCGCTCGATGCCAGCCGGGCTGTTCTCGAGATAGCTCACTTGGTAAGATGAGCCTTTCAAATTGTTGGTGAGGCGCCGACCCATTTTTCCACCGGCACCGACAAGGCATACTTTGTTGTTCATTTGAATGTCGTAATAGATTATCTGCTACACTAAAAGGGCTTTACCGCGCAGAATGGACTCGAAGTACCGCGCATTGCCGTTTTGCCCACCCTTCAAGGAAATTTCGAGACCATGAAATGCCTTCTCGCGGGAATGCGCGATGCACAAGGGCGCTCCAGGAGCAATTGGCAACAGCATTTCCAGCGCATAAAGGCCCAACCCGCGTGCGACGTAACCCGATGTATCTCCACCGGCCACCACAACTCGTTGCCTCCCCGCATGCTCGAGCAGCTGCCGCAAAAGAAGGCCTTGCGCATGCGCAATGAGCTGGCCCGGATGAAACATGTCTCCCGCTTCACGGGCTGCGTTTTTGCAGGCTGCAATGGCAGGATCATCGGGTCCCCGGGCCGCATAAATCATGGGGCTACGGCCGTTATTCAATGCTTCCAAGGCACGCTTCACCACTCGGGTGATTTCCGCAGCCCGCGTACGTTCCCGGAGCAGCGGTATCGTCTCCAGCCGAATATCGGCGAAACCGAGGTTGAGGGCGTGCTGAATCTGGGCCGCAGTCGACGGTGCCGCGCTTCCGGATAATGCAATGATCTGATCGCTGGCCGCTACCTCGGAAAAATCTGGTGGCGGAGGAATTATTCCGCATGACCGCATGTAGTGGCAAAGCGCGTACTCGACGCCCGACGAACCGACTAACAGTTGCCCGGAATCCTGGGCTCCTTGATGAATAAGCTCCCCGACTCGTAAGAGGTCGGCGTCCTCCACGGTGTCGAACAACACGTAGGGACAGTCACTTCGGTCGAGGCGCTCCAGTGCTTTCCGACGCGCGGCCCGGTCAGCCCGCAGCAGGAAAAGATCCACTAGTTCCGTGCGCCGCGGACCTTGTTCCCCCAGATGACGACGAAGATCACTTTCCCGCATCGGCGTCACCGGATGACGTGACATGGTGGGATGCCGATCAAGCCGATAGGTTGTTGATCCGACGCGCGCAAAAAGATTGCCGAACACGCAATAGCGGCCGAGACCCGGAGCACCGACAAGGAGCGGAATGAATGTCGACGGAAATGCCTTCAAGGCGAGATCCGTGGCATGAGCAATATTCCCAACCGCCGGCGACGAGTCAAACGTGCTGCAGGTCTTGTAGTGAAAATAGCGTGTCGGAATGCGCGCGAGTTTTTCGAAGATCGGAATCAAGGTTCGGCTCATGTCTTCCGGACTCAAACTGCGTGCCACGCCCGGGACGCCAAACGCCTGAATCCGCCCATCGGATGCCGCCGTGCGGTTAATGAGACGAAATGCTTCTACTTCCGCAGCGTCTGGTGGATCAAGAAACAGAGCAGCGGGAACACCGTTCGCCGTAAGCGACTCCATCACATCGGTGGAGCCGGTAAAATCGTCGCCGTAAAAACTGATCAACATGGCTGAATATTCTGGGTCAGTTTTTTTGACCAAAGAATGCAAGCGCCTCGCGCAACTCCGGATGATCCACTGCAAATTCTCCGAGGGTGATACCTCGTGAAGCCGATTCCCATGCCTGAAGCAGGCTGCGGACACCGGCGGCGGCACCAGCAGGATGCCCGACAATTCCGCCCCCACACAGGAACATGAAATCGCCGCCGCCCACCATCTTGTGCGTGTCTGGAATTTGATCCGCCCATTGCCCCGAAGAGATGACAGGCATCGCACAATCGTCCGGGCGAGACAATGGCGTCAGGCAGGCGGCTACCGAACTCTTTACGGATTCGTCGCTCTCGCAAAACTTGTTGCGCAGGCCATTACAGTGCAGGTGATCCACACCAGCCAGCCGCCAGATCTTTTGCCAAACAGTGTAGCTGATGCCGATGGCCGGACTACGGGAGAAAAGGCCCCAGCCATTCCGATGGCCGTGTATCGGCACCTCGCTGAAACGGACCAGTTCCTGAATGCCACTGACACCCACCCATTTCAAACTGGCCATGGCGCAGGTTCCACCGTGCTTGAGCAGAAAATCGTGACGCCGGCGCATCTGGTCGATCTCGCCACTGAGGTTGAAGGCAAACATCGGTTTTTTGCCGGTCCGCTGGGCGAAATCATTGATTACCGACATCACTGCCTCAACCCGTTTCTCGAACGGGGAATGGGGAGGATCGCCCATCAACTCATCGTCCTTGATGAAGTCCAATCCACTTTCAATCAGCTCCTTCACTCGCTCGGCCGTCTGCTGGGGCGATAAACCGACGCTCGGCTTGATGATGGTTCCTAGTATTGGCCGATCAAATACACCGCAGAGGCGACGCGTGCCCTCGATGCCAAACTTCGGGCCCGATAAACCCGCAGCAAACGTGGCCGGAAGCTCCAAATCGATCAGCCTCAAACCGGAAAATCCATTCAGTTCGAACAAGTTTCCCGCCACAGTCGCGAGGAGTGTCGGTAATCCCGGATCCAGATTCGCCTGGGGCCAACTTAGGGTCACCTTTGCCTGGGTGTATGGTTGATGACCTTTTCCGACTGGCGCGCGAGCACCCGGGAGCGAAGGATTGGCCACATTTCCCAGAACCTTTATTGCTTCAATTCGGGCTCCATGGCGGCTCTTGAGCTCGTCGGTCTCATCACGCAGTTTGACAAAGGTGCCGCTCGATTGCTCCCCGGCCATCATTTCGGCGGCTTTTTCGACCGCCAGCGGTGTTTCAATCCAGTACTGGGCTTTCAGCTCGTGGCTCATGCGGGGTCAAAGTCCTTGAGAAAAATCAGTCGATCGCGCTCAGCGCTGGCGTAACTCGCCCAAACCAGTTTAACGGTTTCAAAATTATCCCGACCAGTGGTCTCCGCTTTCCCGCCGCGCAACCCTTCAAGAATGTTGCGCTGTGCGTCGACAATACTGGCGTGAGCGACCGCGTATTCCGGATCTGCCCATGAATAGGTCGGAGGATCAATTTGCCGGGTGGTTGTGCCTTGGCGAGTGGTAACGTTGAGTCTGTAGTCGGCCTCGAGCCGGATCGACCCCCGGCTTCCCTCGATCAACACCAGCGTCTGTGGGAAAACCTCCTTTTCCAGGATACTGGCGTAAGACATTTCCGCAAAACAATGTGCGCCGTTCTCCATCTCCATCAGCACGGTGGCCACATCTTCACCGCGAATCCCGGGATTGACCCGGCGGGTGAGGCAGCGAAGGGATTTTGCCTCCCCGAGGAGAAAGCGGCAAATGTCCAGAATATGGGAACCGATATCGGTCAGGATAAAGCGATCGAGCTCTTTTAGAAACGGCTGATTATCAAAGACGGGAAACCCGGAACAAAAGGAAACGCGCGCTTTGAACACATCGCCGATCGCCCCTGAATCCATAACCTCCTTCACCGCCCGGATCGGGGCCTGCCAACGGAAGTTTTCATTGACGAATAACTGCACTCCGGCCTGTTCGGTGAGCTCGAGCAAGCGTTTTGCCTCAGGGTAAGAAGCCGCCAGAGGTTTCTGACAAACCACGTTGACCCCTCGGCGGGCGGCCATTTCGGCAAAAGGCAGATGGGTATCGACGTCGGTGATGATGTCGACGAAATCAAGATTTTCCTCCGCGAGCAATTGCGCCGGATCCTCGTAAACACGTGGCACCTTAAATCGGTGGGCAGTGGACTCGGCTTTAGCCCGAGTTCGGTTATACACTGCCACCAGTTCGACGCCCGGGCACTCCAGCCAGCCGGGGATCTGAAACCGGGACCAGAAACCAGTGCCAAAAACGGCAAATCGTAAGGTTTTCAAGCTTTTGAAATATCGGGGATCAATAAGGAGAAACCGGAGTTCATCCCGGTTTTATTTCGGGGCTCGGCTTCGAAGTTTTCTTCTAAAAGGATGCCTTCAAGCCGTCCTGAAAAAGATTCCCGTCTTGCGAAATTGTCAATTTATTTTCATATCCGCAACCCCTTGAGCATCGATGAAAGCGTCCGCAGAATCTGAATCCGAAAACGCCCTCTCCCCCGTCGAAAAACGCATCGCCCGAACCTTGGTTCAGCTTCGGCGGGACAATGACCTCACTCTGAGCGAATTAAGCGAGCGAACCGGCCTTTCCGAGTCTTACCTTTCGCGGGTGGAAAATCTTAAAGCCGCCATCAGCATCGCTAAATTAGCCAAATTGGCCGAAGCTTATGTCGTCCCGGTGAGCTCTTTTTTCGAGGGCGATGGACAAGAGCCGCGCTACCAGTTCACCCCCGCTGGCAGCGGGACCAAAGTACGCCTCCGCGGCCGTGACGGGATCGATATCCGTCTACTCGCAACCAACGTGAAGGCGCGGATGATGGAACCCTTTATCGTCGACGCGGCCACAGCCCAACGCACCGCGCCGATGCAATCGCATGAAGGCGATGAATTCATTTACGTAATCAAGGGTCGGTGCCGCCTCCACTTTGGCACAGAGGGATTTGGGCTTTCGGAAGGTGATTCGATCTATTTTGATTCAGGCGTCAGCCACCGCATCGAAGCGACGGGGAACCGCCCCTGCGAAGTGCTCTCGGTGGTGACGTCGCGGGATTTCACGTTCCATGGAAATATGGCACGTCTCCTCAACGAATAAACAACTCCGCCGGCACGCGGGACATTCATCCACGGCAGTGCGCTAAAGATCTTGCACATTAATCAATTTATTTGCAGATCTGCAACTAGACATCGTGCCGCAAGCATGCTCATTACCCCAAGTTCCACTGCATGCAGATGTCGCAACTCAAGCCCTTCCACTGCCTTATGTCTCTCCGCATTTTTTCAGTGTTTCCCCTCCTCGGCCTCCTGATCGCTGGCGTAATCGGATGCGGTAAAAGCAGTTCAGACAACGAAACCCTCACAATCGGCGTCAGTTTTGAAACACTGGAAACCGAATTCTGGGTGGCAGGCCTCGAAGCGATTGAGCAGGAACTGAAAAAGCGGGATGTCCGCATGGTCTCCTCGATCGCCGACGGCGACTCCAGCCGCCAACTACAACAGATTCGGGTACTCATCGGGCGTAAGGTTGATGGCATCATCTTGGTGCCCAAGGACTTGAAAACAAGCCTGCCCGCCATCAAGGCTGCGACTGAAGCAGGAATCCCCGTAGTCCTGTTCAACCGTCCTGCGGACACAGCTGAGGATCCCCTCATCGCCTCAGTCGTTGCGGACAACCGGCGTTTGACCCAGCAAACGGTTTCCTACATGATCGAGCAGGCACGCGCGAAGGGTAAACCGCACAAGGCAATGGTCGTGGTCGGTGATCTCGGAGACAGCAACGCGGTCGCCCGACGGGACGGATTTTATGATGCCGTGAACGGTAATGAAGACATCGTTAAAGTGGTCGCTGAAGTACCTTCGGAATGGACGCAGGAAAAAGCGCGCGCCGGCGTAACCAATGCGCTTCAGGCCAATCCGGATATTCGTTTCATCTTCACCTCATCGGACTTTCTCTTCCCATCGATCGTAGCAGCGTTGAAAGCGAGCAATCTCTTCCACCCGGTCGGGCACGAACGCCATGTGATCCTCGGGGGCTTTGATGGCGATGCCACAGCCTACAACCTTCTGCAGGAAGGGTACCTTGATGCCACCGGCGTGCAGGATGTCTACTTCGAGGCGGAACAAGCAGTCGACGCCGTGCTGCGTATGCACGCTGGAGCACAGGTTCCCAGCCGCATTCTCGACCCGGGATTTGTCATTCATCAGGACAATCTTGATGAAATGGCACCTCGAATGTGGGGGGCTCAGGTCGGGCGCTAAGCCAAGGCAACTGACGAAAGCAGCATGCATGGTAACGGCAAAATTCAGCGCACTGTTCAGATCCGAGCACCTCATTCTCTGGTTCTGCATCCTGCTGGCGGGATTTTCGACAGCAGTGGTGCCCGGATTCGCCACTTGGTGGAATGCGCAGACAATCCTTCTCTACGCCATGCCACTGCTGATGGCATCGGTGGGACTGACCTTTGTCCTCATTACCGGGGGCATCGATCTTTCGATTACGTCGATCATGGCGGCGGCGAGCGTGGCCGGAGCCATGATCATGAGCACGGACAGCGGCCTGCTCGCAAACACATCAACCGGCATCCCTATTGCTATCTTAGTGATGATTGGAGTGGGATGCGCTTTAGGGGCATTGAACGGACATTTTGTATCCAACTATAAAATACCGTCCTTCATTGCAACGCTGACATTGATGATGTTTGTGAGCGGGCTTGCCGTCTGGTCAACCCGTTCAGAAAAAATCGGCGGGCTGCCGACCCCGTTTCTCGATGTGGGGCAAAACCTGATCCTGATGGCGGGTTTGGTCGCCGTTCTGGTGATTGGAGCCCATTGGGTCCTCAGCCGTACACTCTACGGCCGCTGGCTGTATGCGGTCGGCTTGAATGAAAAGGCGGCCCTTGTTTCGGGTGTTCCCGTTCGCAGAACCATCTTTTTCGTTTACGTCATCAGCGGAGGATTTGCAGCAATTGCCTCGATTCTGCTCACCGCCAACCTGGAAACCGGAGACCCCGTGATGGCCCGCAACAGTCTGTTAGATATTGTCGGTGCAACGGTGCTCGGCGGGGCCAGCCTGCAAGGCGGCAGAGGCAAGGTGCTGTGGACGCTTTACGGAGTTACATTCCTTGTGCTCCTCGACAACATCCTGAACCTCATGAACGTAAACTATTACTTCATCACGATGAGCAAAGGAGCCGTCATTTTGGCCGCGGCTTCGCTCGACGCCCTGCGCCATCGCTAGTCCTCCATGGGTGAGACACTTCCACTGCTCAGCGCCACCGGTATCCGCAAAAGCTTCTTTGGTGTCGAAGTGCTCAAGGGCATCGACTATGCGGTCAACGCCGGAAGCGCGCTTGGGCTGGTGGGCGAAAATGGTGCCGGTAAATCGACCCTGATGAATATCCTCGGCGGCGGACTTCAATCGAATCAAGGCACCATGCTGCTGAATGGAGAGCCATTCTGCCCCCAAGGCCCCTTGGAAGCCGAACAGGCGGGCATTGGGTTCATTCACCAGGAGTTGAACCTTTTTCCCAACCTAACGATCGCGGAAAACCTCTTCATCAACGACTTCCCCCGTCTCAATCGCTTCATTCCGCTCATAAACAAACGCCGGATTGTCCTGGAAACTCAAAAGGCACTCGCTGAAGTCGGACTGGATCGGGACCCCACAACGCTGGTCGAACGCCTGTCTCCGGGAGAGCGGCAGCTGGTGGAAATCGCCAAAGCACTGCGCCAGAAGGCACGCATTCTCATTTTTGACGAGCCAACAACATCCTTGGCGGAGCGGGAAATACAGCGGCTTTTCGAGATCATCCATCGACTGAAGCAACAGGGCATCGCCCTCATTTATATTTCTCACAATCTGGCGCATATCCAGGAACTCTGCGAAGACGTTCTCGTCTTGCGTGACGGCGAACGCGTGGCGGGGGGGCCCATGAAACAATTCGATATCGACCGCTTGGTGACGCTGATGGTGGGCCGTTCCATTGAAAACCTTTTTCCTCAACCAACCCGCACGCCGACTCAGACGGCAGCGTTCGTCGTCAAAAACCTGAGCGAGCCCAACATCGTCAAGGGAATCAGCTTCGAAGTGCGGCGGGGCGAAGTTGTGGGCATCTCCGGCCTAATGGGCTCGGGGCGTTCAGAACTTATGCGAATCCTTTTTGGGCTCGATCCCTGCTCCGAAGGAGAGATCTGGCTTCATGGACACCTGCTTTCGGGACGCACCCCCCGGGAACGCGTGCACGCCGGGATGGCTTTTCTCACCGAAGACCGGCGAATCGAAGGACTGACATTAGAGGGATCGATCGGCGACAACATTGCCTTGGTATCCTTGTCGAAATTCACGCGAAAGCCACTCGGACTTATCGACCGTAAACGCCTCAACACAGCAGTGAAGGACATTCGTCAGCGCACGCAGCTCAGCGCCCAAGCCTCTGATCAACAGGCCGTCAAAACCCTGAGTGGGGGCAATCAGCAGAAAGTCGTCCTTGCGAAATGGCTACTCAATGAACCCGAACTGTTGATTCTCGACGAACCCACACGTGGCATTGATGTGGGGGCAAAGTACGAAATCTACACGCTTATCGATCAACTCGCAGCCCGCGGAAAATCCGTATTGGTGGTCTCCTCGGAGATGGAAGAACTGATTGGCATCTGCGACCGGATCCTCGTGATGAGCCGCGGAGAGATTACGGATACGATCGAAACGCACGAATTTGACCGCGAGCGAATCCTCAAAGCCGCACTCCAAGGAGAGTCTCTTTCATGAAGCGTTACTGGAGCCGGCTTCAAGGAATCGAGCTAATCGCGCTGAGGCATGCGCCTCTGATCTTTTTCGGGCTCGTATTTGTCGGGTTCAGCTTGCTGGCGGATGGATTTCTCAGCCTGCAAAACCTGGGCAATATTGTTACGCAATCAGCGTCGACCGGTATCTTGGCCGTCGGAATGACTTTTGTGCTCCTGATCGGCCGGGTCGATCTATCCGTGGGCGCGATCATGTTTTTGTGCAGTGCCACCTGCGGAAAACTACTTGAAGCGGGTACCCCGATCCCCATCGCTCTCGCCGCCATGGTCGCGACGGCCATCGCTTTCGGCGCAGTCAACTTTTGGTTCATCACCGGTTTCCGCGTGGTGTCGTTTATCGTTACCTTGGGCACGCTTTACGTCGGGCGTGGTCTGGGTCACTGGATGACACAAACCCGACCGACGCCCGTTCCTCCCTTTGAAGCCTTGGGCAGCTGGCAGGTAGTGGGACTCGGGCTGCCAACGCTCCTCTTGATAGCAGTCGTTGCCGCGGCCCACCTAACGCTGCAATACACCCAATTCGGGAAGCAGCTCTATGCGTTGGGAAGTGATCCGGATACGGCCCGGCGCGCGGGCATCCGCACCGGCGTTCTCGTTGCCAGTGCCTTCCTCATCTCCGCGCTCTGTTCATGCCTCGCCGCGGCTGTTGCCCTGACACAATCCCCGACCGTCTCCCCGGAATTTGGCTCCGGGTTGGAATTCACTGCAATCGCGGCAGCAGTGCTCGGCGGAATCAGTCTGTTTGGCGGTAAAGGTAAAGTCTTTCCGGGCGCAGTTCTTGGCGCTCTCTTGCTGCAAATGGTGGCAAATGGGCTCAATATCCGAAATGTGGACCCTTACCTCTATCCCATCATTTTGGGGACGATCATTTTCCTCGCGGTCCTGACTGACAGTCAGCGCAACCGTAAGCTCGCCCGTCTCGCTCGCCCGCGGATACGCCTCGATCAGTCGCCGCTGCAAGACACGATCTAAAACGATACGACCCACCCGACGCGTAGGTAAACGGGCTTGCCGGGTGATTTTACCCCATGCTTATTGGGTTTGCATGTCCTCTCTCCGCGCTTGCCTCCACCCCTCTGTAAAGCTTTTGGCGCTTTGTGCTGCCTGTATCTTCTGGATGAGTCCTCGCGGAAGCGCGCAGCCGATTCCTCCGCCCGAGCTCTATCAAGGAATGCCACGCGCCGAGGTAATCGAAGCCCTTGGGCCACCCACTTCGACCGGCTCGGCAGGAAGTCGTGAATTGCTGCAGTTCGGTCCTCATATGCGGGTTGAATTACACGATGGAATGCTTTTCACCGCCCGCGGAGTAAAGGTGCTCTCACGCAAGCCATCTCCGCCTGCTCCGACACCCACTCCATTTCCCAGCCCTACCCCGTCCCTGGCGGCAGATGAAATCGCCCAGCCGGTAATCACACCCGACCTCCAGCCAGAACCGACACCTGCACTTCCTCCTTCCTCGACACCCTGGGAAGGCGAACCGGCAGACGAAAACCTTTACGCTCCCCTCGATTTTTTTGAAACGCCGGACATTTTAGAACCCCATCCGGCAGTGCTGATCGCGATGCGCATGATCGTTCAGGCCATTTATGTCTTCATCGTCATCCAAATCGCGTTTGCGATCGTCGGGATGCCGATTCTCCCCTTCCAATCGGTAAAAATTGTTCTTGGCTATACAGCCTTGGCCACGCTTTTGGCAGCGCTCCCTTGGGCAGCGGAAGTCCGCGATTATTTTCACATCAACGGGGCTATCCGCTTTATCGGACTGTGCACCGCAATTTATCGTTTCTCCGATGTCAGCCGGGGCCTTACGGTGCTCAAAATCACTTTGGCCACCTACATCACGTCCAGTGTGCTCAGTTTTCTGACGGTGATGGCCATTCTGTTGCTCATCGGCAGCTTTGTGTAACCGGCGAAGAGAGGAACAGGCGTCAGTCCAGCCGATCTTCATTCCGTCCAAACCACTGCAGTTTGCGCTGAAACCGGGGCATGCGCTTCCCGTAAATGTCCCGATACTTCACCGTGACAGTAAGCCGGGCCAGCTGCGAGCGGACAGAATCCCGCTGAATCCGAAACTGCGGCTCGGCCGGATCGCCTCGGAGATCGAGCACGCAGAGCTCATGTCCCGAAGCCAGTGTCCGGTTTCCAAAACTCGAAACATAGGTTTCCCACGTGATTCCGGGAGGCATCCAGTCAATAAGGTTGGCACGTTTTTCCTTCCCATGTGCCACAATGAGTTGGTTGATGATCATCGGTCCCGCGCCGTTGTTCTGGAGGCAGACCTTCAGCCGGCTTCCGTTGTCCGCCATCGCGATCCAACAAGCCGGACGAACCAAGAGGCGTTGATGCCGCATTTGCAGCGCGATCGACCGCGCCATCCAAAACACGGCCAGGCAGGATACCACCAGCGCGCAGAGGGCGATGATGCTCACTGCACGGATCGAATCCTCCTCGAGAAATTCCAATAACAATTCCATAACACGTCCTTCAAGGAGACGCGGTCTGGAGGATTGCGCAACCCGCACCAGCAAGCCGGTGGGGCAGCGTGAAAACAGGAATCCCCGGCGCGGCTAAGCTGCGCCGGGGATTCGCCCCTAGGCATGGGGATCTCGACCTAACTCTGAATCGTTTTCGTTCGGTTTGCGCTTTACTGACAGGCTTCGCATTCCTCGCCGCGCATCATTGCCTCAATCGAGCAGGCTTTAATTTCGGCATCGGTAAACTCCTTCTTCGAAGGCGCTTTCTCCTGCTTGATGGAAACCGTTGCCTTTTCGATATTGGAGGCACCCAACGTGCGGAGGTAATAAGTGGTTTTCAGGCCCTGCCGCCATGCGGCGCGGTACATGTGGCTGAGGGCCTTGAGGTCAGGCGAGGCCAACCAAAGGTTGACGGATTGGGATTGATCAATCCACTTCTGCCGCCGGGCAGCAGCCTTGACGATCCACTCAAACGACACGTCAAAGGCTGTTTGGTATTTTTCACGGATATCAGCCGGGACTCGATCGATCTTGTTGAGATCACCATCGTAGTACTTGAGCTGGTCACGCATGTCGTCATCCCACAGCCCCCGGCGCTTGAGCTCCTTCACCAGTGGGCCGTTGAGCACGATAAACTCGCCGCTCAGATTGCTCTTCACGAACAGGTTTTTGTAGGTGGGCTCAATGCAGGGGGTGCTCCCCATGATGTTGGATATCGTGGCAGTCGGCGCGATCGCGAGAACGTTACTGTTCCGCATGCCCTGCCGGCTGATCTTGTCGCGCACTACTTGCCAGTCGAGGCGACCGCCGCGCGGCACTTCCAGCTCAACGCCCCGCTCCTTCTCAAGCAATTCCAGCGTGTCCGGAGGCAACAGCCCACGCGACCACTTGGAGCCCTCATAGGAGGAGTAAGTGCCCTTTTCGGCCGCGAGGTCACTGGATGCCTCGTAGGCATAGTAGGCGATCGCCTCCATGAACTCATCGTTAAATTCGACCGCTGCATCACTGGCGAAAGGTACCCCTTTCTTGAACAGGGCGTTCTGCAGCCCCATCACCCCGAGTCCGATTGGACGGTGGCGGCTGTTCGCTCGTTTGGCGGCCTCCGTCGGATAAAAGTTGATATTGATCACGTTATCAAGCGCCCGCACCGCGATGCGCACCGTCTCCCGCAGCTTTTCGAGATCAAGGGAACCATCTTCCTTGAGATGGCTTTCAAGAACGATCGAACCCAAGTTGCAGACGGCCGTCTCGTCTTCCCCGGTATTGAGCGTGATCTCCGTGCACAGATTTGAGCTGTGAATGACGCCGCAATGATCCTGCGGACTGCGCACATTACAGGGATCCTTGAACGTGATCCACGGGTGCCCGGTTTCGAAGAGAACCTTGAGCATTTGCTTCCACAGATCGATCGCCGGCATCCGCTGGCCCCAGATCTTGCCCTCATCCACCATCTTCTCGTAGGCAATATAGCGTTTCTCGAACGCGGCACCGTAGAGGTCGTGCAAGTCCGGAACTTCGTTGGAACGGAAAAGCGTCCACTCCTCGCGGGCTTCCATCCGCTTCATGAACAGGTCGGGAATCCAGTTCGCCGTGTTCATGTCGTGGGTTCGGCGGCGGTCGTCACCGGTATTCTTCCGCAACTCGAGAAAATCGAGGATGTCGTTGTGCCATGTCTCCAAATAGGCACAACCCGAGCCGCGACGTTTCCCTCCTTGATTGACGGCAACGAGCTGGTCGTTGTGCAACTTGAGGAACGGAATTACTCCCTGACTCTCACCGTTGGTGCCTTTGATGTAGCTTCCCGTACCACGAACGGCGGTCCAGGATCCGCCAAGGCCACCCGCCCATTTGCTGAGAAATGCGTTTTCGGCAACGCCGCGCAGCATGATGCTCTCGATGCTGTCGTCGATTTTGTAGAGGTAGCAGCTTGATAGCTGACTGTGGAGCGTGCCGCTATTGAACAAGGTCGGCGTGCTTGAGCAAAACCGCCGTCCCTTGTAGAGGTTATACAGTTTAACCACCCAGTCGACGGCGTCTTTCTCTTCACCGATAAACAGGCCCATCGCCACCCGCATCCAGAAAAACTGGGGCACTTCGAGGCGGCGCTGCGGTTTGGCCACCTTGTCTACGATAAGATAGCGGTCGTAAAGGGTTTGGATACCGAGGTAATCGAAGTCGAGGTCGGCACCTGGATCAAGCGCTTCAGCCAAACGCTTCAGGTCGAACCGTTCCAGCAGCACAGGATTCAGTCGCTCGATCTGCACGCCGCGTTTGAGGTATTGTTTGAAAGCGCGTTCATGCGCTTCTTTCAGCTTGCCAATGCCATCGCGCACGATGTCCCAATCGAGGACTTCTTCGTAGATGTAGGAGAGAATAATCCGGCCGGCAAACTTGGCGAAATCCGCATCATGCTCAATCAGGCTCTTGGCATTGAGGATGATCGTCCGCTCAAGATCGGCTTCCTTCATCTCGCTGTAAATCGATCGGCGCAGTTCGGTTTCGATCTGCTCGTTGGTCAGCGAGAGGTCGAGACCGATGACCCCGAATTCAATCCGCTTCTTCAGGTCGACCCCGTCCCAAAACTCGGTCGATCCGTCGGGCAGCGAGACCAGGATCATGCTTTCCTGGCGGTCATCGACAACAGCCTCACTCAGCTCCTGATCCCGCAGGTGTCGGCGGTGGGCGCGGTAAAGGATGTACGATTCGGCCACTTTGAAGTGCCCCTGACGCATGAGCTCCTCCTGCACTATGTCCTGAACATCCTCGATATGGATCCGTACACAGTTGAGCGCACGGACTCGTTCCGTCACGCCCTGAGCCACCGCCACGGCGGGATGTGAATCGTAGCCCAAAGTCAGAAACGCTTTCCGCACCGCAATTTCCACCTTGTTGGCATCCCACAACGCCTCCTGATTATTGCGCCGGATAATGCGAATATTGAGCGGCAACGGCACCGGCTCGCGACCGGCATCGCGCAACAGCAACAAGCTCTTGGCCACGTCGTGTGCGTTGTTGTCAATCAGGGTTTTTTCGATCAGAAGGTGCACCTCCCGCTCGCTCAGCGTAAGGGCTTTGCTCTCTCTTCCCCGCGCGGTGAGGCTGTCGGCCACTGCCGTCGCCACGAGGGTGACAAACTCCCGGTTCTTGTCCGAATAAATCGCTTCTTCATCTTCATCCCGAGAGAGGAGGAGGTTGGTCAGCGCGGCACCCACCACTTCGGCGACTTCGGCGAGGTCAAAATCGACGACTTGGCCATCGGCCATGACCTTGACGGAGCGGGGCAACTTTTCGGCGGCAAACTCCTGGTCTTCAGCAATTAGTCCACGCCAATCAAAGCGCGGTTTGGAGTCGGCTGGCGCGGAGGCAAATCGCTTGAGCGCAAGATCTTCATCGTACGGTGCGTGGCTGAGTGTGTTCGGACGGTAGGCGGCTGACATGGCGGATAATTCGGTTCAGGTGGAAAAGGATGGAGATAACCGGAGAAACTCCGGCTTGGATGCGGAGCGGCGCGGAGAAAACGCGGCAAAAAATCACCGCGGCGGGAAAAAAGCGGGACCGAAAAGCCGAAACGCTTCGGCCCCGCTCAACGAGGAGGTGGACTAAAGTTCGTCGTCGTCGACCGATCCCAAAGAGCTGGCTTTCTGGTATTCGGTTACGCGGCCTTCAAAGAAGTTCTGCTCTTTTTTGATATCCATCATCTCGGCGAGCCACGGGAGCGGGTTTTGCACTCCCGGATGCAACGGCGCGAGCCCGACACTTTCCAGCCGGCGGTCGGCAATGTAGTCGATGTATTGGCAGAATTCTTCCTTGCTCAACCCCAAGCTGTTGGTGGGCAAGCAGTCGGCAATAAAGGCTTTTTCAAGGTCAACACCCTCCCGCATCGTATCGGTGAGGTTCTGGCGAAATTCTTCAGTCCAGACGTCAGGATTCTCTTCCACCAAATCGAGGAAGAGGTGCTTGAAAACGCTGATATGGTTGGATTCGTCGCGCAAGGTGTAGCGGAACATCTGGCCAATGCCGGGGAACTTGTTCTGCCGGTAGAGGCTCAGCACCATCCCGAAAAGTCCGTAAAACTGCGTGCCTTCCATCACCTGCCCAAATACAAACATGTTCTTGGCCAAGGCCTGCTTGTTGGCGGTCACCGTCAGATCGATGTCACGACGAAGCCCGCGGGAGTTGGAAACCACAAAATCCGCCTTCTTTTTGATCGTTTCGACATCTTCAAACATCGCCTCACATTCGTGCGGATTGATGCCGAGGCTCGAAAGCATGTAGACCAGACTGTCGGCGTGAATATTCTCTTCATGCGCGTGGCGCCCCAGCACAAGCTTGAGCTCAGGTGCGGTGACCAGCTCACGGGTGACGTGGATAACGTTGTCCCCCACGATGCCCTCGGCTGCGCTGAAGTACCCAATCGCCATCCGAATGATCCAGCGGTCAATGTCGGTGGTCTGCCCACTGGTGTCCCGCCATTGCTCGACATCCTTTTGCATCGGGATGTCTTCCGGCTCCCAATGGTTGGCCTTCATCGTCTTGTAGAGTTCGTAGGCCCAGTGATATTTGAGCGGAAGAATGTTAAAAAACATCGTCTCCCGACCATTGATAATTCGCTTGGCGGCGTATGCTTGCTCGGCCTTTGCGTGGTCCAAAATGAAGGTCTTGTTGCCGATGCTGAAAGTAGTCGTTTCCATGCGCGAAGGCTAAAATGTTGATCGTGAAGCGGCTAAGAAGATTAAAGTGTGTCCCGCAGAGAGAGCCATGGCGTAAAATCCAGATTTCACTAGATCTTGGGGCTAAAACTTACAGCCATCACTAGATATAGTGTCAATGGGTTTTTTAATCCGCTCATTTGGGCCTCACCGGAAAGCCAAACAGACCGTGCCAGCACGCATGAAAACCGCCTGCTGCGCAAGGGGGAGATATTTCATTTTACTCACCCAGCTATTCACCGCCGACGACGCACAAAACGCCCAGCGTTCATGCCAGATCAGCTTGGACGGCCAGCTTTATTCACACAGACGCTGAAATCGTTATTGTCAGCCAGTCGCCGCTTTAGAATCGAGCCGAGACCGTTGCGCCGATCGCAAATGTGTCCTCCGATCGTTTCCGATACGAAATAGTTCCCAAGGGAGCACCCTGCAAATGGCGGGAGAAGCGATAAATCACCTCAGGCCGAAACGTCACTCCTTGCGCCAAATACCAGTGCCAAGAAAAGGAGGCACGCATGGCCTGTTCCCGCACAGCTCGAGACCAGCCGGTAGTGCCTATCAAAAGGGGCGAGGAAGCCCACGCAACCGATTCCCACGCCAACCCAGCCGAGAGCAGATGCCGTCGATCCCGAGAAGGATCATACGAAAGATGGACGCCATTAACAAACCGCCGCCACGAGCCAACCGCCGGTAACAGCATTGTCCGATCCCCTGAATCCTCCCCATAATTTCCGCGCACAGACACCCAAAAATCGGGCAAAAGCGGATAAGATAACGCGCCTGCCAACGCAGGAGAGCCCGCCGAAAGGGAACTATCCTGCCCCCAAAGCGGGAAAATTGCTTCGCTCGTAAACAGGTTGAGATCGGATGTGAACCAATCCTCCCCTCTTTTTAACCACGGATAAAAGCCCCTGCGGTTCTCATCTTCCGCACCAACCCAATCGGCAGTCGTGCGGAAACCGTTCTTTTCGACCACGGAATCTCCACGAAAAATGTAGCCGCTCGAAAAATCCGTCCGCAGATGATCTCCTTCCGCAAAATCCTCCCATGCAATTGAAAAACCCGCGGCAGGCCGCTTGATCGCCGCCGCGGAAACTTCGGTATCAATTGATTGGTTATCAAAAGGATGCGCCCGATGCCCCGCCGAACCTGAATCCCCCGCACACACCACCACCGCCATCAGCAGGAGTGGCGCACTCAAAAGCCCAAGTATGCAACAGCGTTTCATGGAAATGAAACCAAGGTCCTCACGTTACCGCGCTTTATCGACTTGTAAAGCCGTGCTGGCGTCTTGAACGTGACGCCTCAGGCCCTGCCTCACGATGTCCGACCCCCCAAGCCAACCTCCACTCCCCACCGGTACACCGGATTTTGGTGATCATGAAATCGAAGACATCGAGCTCATGCAACGCTTGGCCCAAGGCGATGAAACAGCCCTTCGGTTACTGATTGATCGATGGAAGTCGCCCTTGATCAATTTCTTTTATCGTTCCCTCAGATCCCACGAATCAGCAGAGGATCTGGCGCAGGTCGTTTTCGTCCGCATCTATCGGGCAGCACCCAAGTACCAGCCAACGGCTAAATTCAGCACCTATCTATTCCACATCGCCCGACGGCTGCTCATCAATGAATTCCGCCGCCAACAGCGCAAGCCACTCGAAGCCGTCGATCCAGCCGATTTGGTCGCCGTCGACAGCGAAGATCCCGGCCGACAAGTCCGGGAAATTGAGGAAGCTTTTGAGATCGCCCTGGAAGGACTGCCCGAAAATCAGCGCACTGCGATCCTGCTACTCAAGCAACAACAGCTCAGCTATCAAGAGATTGCCGCCATCATGGACGCCTCTGAAAGCGCAGTGAAAACGTGGATTTTCCGCGCGCGACAATTTTTGAAACAAGCGCTGAAAGATCTGGTTTAACTGGATATTGCCATGCCTGACCTTTCGCCCACGGACCGACTCGACCCCCTGCTCGACAGCCTGCTGCAAACACGCCAGCCGGCGCAGTCAGGTTTCGCAGAAAGCGTAGTGGCACGCATCCACAGCGAAGCAGTCCACGAGGATCCGATGCTTGATGAATGGCTGGAGGCTGAGCTTTCCGCGGCACGCATCGAACCCAGCCACGACTTCACGGAGCGCACCCTCGCTCGACTCCGTCAAAAACGTGCACCGCTCATTCATTTTCCCTTTCCCCTTTTGGTGCGGACGGCTGCAGGCATCGCCGCGGCCGTGGCCATTCTGCTCGGCATCGGCCACTCCGAATTTGCCAACCCAACAGGGCGGGTCGGATCCGCGACAATGGCAAGCGCTGAACATGCCACCGTCGATCGGCAACTCCCGACAGATGCTGCCTTGGCCACCCTTTTAATGCTCGCCGAGGATCTCAATTCAGATGCGCGCTGGCTCCTCCATGGAGACGAAAGCGACACCCTTCTGGCGTTGGCCCAGTAATTATCGATAGAATGTCTAGCATGGAACGACCCTCCCGGTCGCACCGGCATCTCAACGTGCGCAAGCTGGTGGGATACGCAGGTGTGGCATTCCTTACTGTTGTCGTGCCGACAAGCTTGGCAGCACAACCTGAGTCGAGCCCACCGCCACCATTGCCGCCCGATGTCCTCGCCCAGCAGCCGAGGCAGCCTCCGCCCAATCTCCCAAACCCGGCCGAACTGCGCGAAGAGCTATCAATGCTTTACGAATTTCTCAGCGCCTCACCGGAGAAACTCGCCCGGATGCGTCAGAAGATCGAGATGATCGAGAAAATGTCCGTTGAAAACCGTGAATTTCTGCGGCTTCGTCTGGTCCAACTGCAGGCCGACGCCCCGGAGCTCCAATCAGAAATTGAAACCCTCGCCAAGGACCTCTCGCCAAGCCAACGCACTGCTGCCGTGCATTATTGGCTGAGCTTGCGTCCCAAAGAACGTGAAGCCGAACGCGAAAAAATGGCAGCAATGGAAGCAGACGAGCGTTCCCGGCACCTTCAGCTTCAGGCAGAAGAATTTCGCAAAGCCCAAGAAGAATTACGCAGCCGGCTCTTGGATGCCACTGAAGGCCCCCCCAATTTTGTGCCCCCCCCGCCGCCCGTTTTCTCCAAATAGCCTGGCTTTTGGGTAAAAAAAGCAGGCTTCCCGTCAGCGCTCCCAACCTTTTACAAAAAGGCCGCTGTTTTCTTAAGGGGTGAATCGCCTGCCATTATAATTTCGCGCTTTATCCTCTTTTTTGGCTCATTTTACGTGACACGGCTTTAAAGCGTGCTACAAATTAATCCCAGAAGAATTGAGCGACAGTAGATTCTTCAAAGCTTTGGCAAGCGATAGGCCAAAAAGACCAATAGGTCTGACAGTTAAGACAGCGACAGAGATAGGGCATGAATTGACAGATGATTGCCCGAGAGCCGCCCGACTCCCACGGGCGGCTCTTTTTTTTTACCCGAGTATCGCATCGTTACCCGAGACTCAACCGCAGACAAAACAAGCCGCACGAAGCGGCTTGGCAGAGTTTAAAAACTGAAATGCCCGAAGTCCCTCAGGGCACCGGAATCAGCTATTCTTCGTCATCGTCGCTGTCCTTGTCATTGGTTTTGAACTGCTCCAGCTTCATGAGCAGTTGCGGGTCACTGGGAAGACCGGTAAAGAGCACTTCGCCTTCTTTACCAATCAAGGCAACCCGCGGGAGGGTTCCAATCCGCAATTGCAAAGAAAGGGAATTTTCCAAGGGATCAAGCACCCACGGCATCTGCATACTGTGGAGCGTCTGGAACCGCATGGCATGTTCATGCTGGTCCTCTTCATCGACATTCAACCCCACCACGACAACCCCATGCTCCCGCATCGTGTCCGCACGGTGTTGAAGGCGCGGAAAATTCCGGATGCAGGGTTCACACCAGCTCCCCCATAGATCAAGAAGGAGTGCCTTCTGCCCATCCAGTAACTCACCCAGCGTCACCGTGCCGCCATCTGCAGTCTCGAGCGGGCGATCAAGAGACAGCCGCACATCCTTGAGCTTGCGGGCATCCTCTTCCTTGATCCGCTCGTCTTGCACCAATGGGGTGACACCGAGAATCTGCCCCCACTTCGGCCCCTTCCAATAAGAGCTGCGCGCATAGGCTCCAAAAGAGCGGATATCTCCCTCCTCGTATGCTTTGCGAGCGTAGACCCCGTCGACAAATGCCTCAAAATCGACGGCCGAATCAAACAAACGGCCCGAACCATACTCCAAGCTGTCCCGCAAGGGAGGAAATTGTGGCGCACTGCGGACGAGCCCTTCAATGTTTCCCGTACGCAGATTCCGGATAATGCGCGCCTCGAGCAGCGTTTGCTCATCCACGCCCGCTGCCTCAGCAGCCGTGTAAGCAGATTCAAAATCAAGCTGCGGATCATGCATCGCCGCACCCAGACCTTCCAGGGCAGCATCCTCTTCGCTAAGGTCCCCCGATTGCATCGCGCGCGTCCAATCGGGAGAGTCCGGTCCAACATTGAGAAGCTCTTGCGACGGCTGCGCGTGGAGTGAAGTTAAAGAGATGCCGACCAGCGGCAGTAATAGCAGGGTACGAGTAAGAGGGGTCAACATGGGGCGATTGTCGATCAGCCGACCCCGGCGGTGCAACTCTTTCGCGAGGCGATTCGCACCCCTTTTGATTAGCTCCCTCCGAAAGGAACATCCTTGCTAATCGGGACCGCAATCCCCACTTGATTTTCAGGTGATTTCTCTGCTCGCTCTAATTCTACTCGTCCGAGATGGAAAAAACGCTTGCTTCGGACGCGGCAAAAACATTTTCTCGACGTTTTTCCCAAAATGAAAGCGACGATCAAGACCCAGGGGCGGCAATTTACGGTCAAGGAGGGCGATGTGCTCTTCGTCAACCGTTACCAGAATACTTCGACCGGTGACTCCGTAACCATCCCGGATGTGCTTGCAGTCGGCGAAGGTGATTCGTTCCGCGTTGGCACGCCGACAGTCGAAGGAGCGTCGGTCCAAGCCACCATCCTCGAAAACAAGCGCGGCAAAAAGGTCATCATTTTCAAAAAGAAACGCCGTAAAGGCTACCGCAACAAGCGCGGCCACCGGCAGGAGCTCTCGGTCATCAAGATCGAATCCATCAACGCTTAACACTTTTAGTCGGAGATTTTGACCCATGGCCCATAAAAAAGGACAAGGAACCAGCCGCAACGGTCGCGACAGCAAGGCTAAGCGCCTCGGCATTAAACGCTACGACGGCCAAGCAGTCCTCGCTGGCAGCATTCTCGTGCGTCAACGCGGCACCCGCTTTCACCCCGGAGCCAATGTTGGCCTCGGTCGCGACTTTACCCTTTTTGCGCTCAAGACCGGGCACGTCAAGTGGGACGGTGCGCACCGCCGCGTCAACATCGTCGAAGGCTCGGTCGTTTAACTTCCCGAGACGATTACTTTAAAAAAAGCGCTTCCTTTTCAGGAAGCGCTTTTTTTGTCGGTCAATAACGACTGATCAACAGATCTCGCTGCCAGAGAAGCTCCTTCGGCATGCGATTCCACAATTTTATAAAAAGCTCTTCATGCCCGAGTGTCTGGGCCTGAAGCGTCTGGGCATCGACTGCCATCAGAGCCTCCCAATCCTCCCGCGAAAATTCGAGACCTTCCCAATCGATGTCCTCGTAACGAGGCATCCATCCGAGGGCTGTTTCCGACGCGTGCGCACAGCCGTTCACCCGTTGCACAATCCATTTGAGGACGCGCATATTTTCGCCAAATCCCGGCCAAAGCCATTTCCCGTCATCTGTGCGCCGGAACCAGTTGACGTGAAACATCCGGGGTGCCTCGTGGACGATCTTCCCCATCTGCAGCCAGTGGCGAAAGTAGTCGCCCATGTGATAACCACAGAAGGGAAGCATCGCAAAAGGATCGCGCCGCATCTGGCCAACCGTGCCTTCGGCGGCAGCCGTTTGCTCCGAACCAATCGTCGCTCCGAGATACACTCCGTGCTGCCAATTGAAACTCTGAAAGACGAGCGGAATGGTTGCCATGCGACGCCCCCCAAAAACCATCGCTCCGATCAGGACACCCTCCGGATTTTCCCACTCCGGATCAATGATCGGACAGTTCGAAGCAGGTGCGGTGAACCGACTGTTGGGGTGTGCGGCCAGACGACCACATCCCGGTTTCCAGTCGTTCCCGTACCAGTCGATCAGGTGCTTTGGAGGTTCTGCCGTCATGCCTTCCCACCAAACATCTCCGTCGTCAGTCAGCGCCACATTGGTGAAAATGGTATCACGCGCGCATGAATCCATTGCCATCGGGTTGGTGTCGTAGCTCGTTCCGGGAGCCACTCCGAAAAATCCCGCCTCCGGGTTGATTGCACGCAACCGGCCCTCCTTGTCTGGCTTGAGCCAAGCAATGTCATCTCCGACGCACGTTACCTTCCAGCCCTTCTCCGCCAAGGCGGGAGGCGGAATCAGCATGGCGAAATTGGTTTTACCACAGGCACTGGGGAACGCGGCAGAAACGTAGGTCTTCCGACCTTCCGGATCCTTCACCCCGAGGATCAGCATGTGTTCTGCCATCCAGTCCTCATCGCGCGCCATTACACTGGCGAGGCGCAGCGCAAAACATTTCTTTCCCAGCAAGGCGTTCCCCCCATAGCCGGAACCAAAGCTAAGCACCGTTTTGTCTGCCGGAAAATGAGCAATGTAGGTATTTTCCGGATTACAGGGCCAGGCAACATCATCCGACGGTTGCAGGATCGGGGCACCAACCGAATGAACACAACGCACGTAATCCCGCTTGTTCCCAAGAACATCCCACACCTTGAGGCTGACCCGAGCCATGATGCGCATGTTCACGACGACGTAAGGCGAATCCGTGATTTCAATCCCGATTTTGGCAATGGGTGAACCAATGGGCCCCATGCTAAACGGAATGACATACATCACCCGGCCGCGCATCGCCCCTTTGGCCAAACCATTAATCAACTGTTTCATCTCGTCCGGGGCCATCCAGTTGTTGGTCGGGCCGGCTTGGGTCCGGGAGACGGAGCAGATGAAGGTACGCTTTTCCACCCGGGCAACATCCCGAGGATCGGAACGAAACAAATAACTGTTTGGGCGCTTCTCCTCGTTCAGTTTGATGCAATGACCGCGCGCCACCATCATTGAAAGCAGGGCTTGCGACTCCTCCTCGGATCCGTCTACCCAGTGCACCCTATCGGGCGTCAGCAACGCGGCCAGACGCTCAATCCACCGGATGACATCCTTGTTGGCGGTCGGAGGTATATCTCGGAGCGGATAGTTGCAGAGGGGAGCAATGGGCGGAAGAGACTCAGGACTATTCATGACATAAGGAAACCGGACGTGGGCTCTGTCGGCAGGAGTTGATGTTTATACAGCCGGCGAGCGAGGATTTTCCTCTTTATGCCGGCTTCGGGTGGTTGAATCTTTATTTTTGTAGGGACCAAACGCCTGCATGAAGCAAATGACGAGGGCGGCCCCTGGGGTCCAGACCAACAGGTACCACGTGCCATCGCGGATACCGTTGAGCAGAAACCAGACCGCGGACCCTTCCATCTTTAAAAGAATTCCGCCGGTAAGATAGAGGACTCCGCCAGCAACCGCTCCTGCGGAAAGCCCCATCAGCACCAGACCATGCCATCGGACAACCCAGCGACAGACCCGTCGAAAGCCGTCACTATAGGAGCTGTTGTGGCGTTCCCGGACTGCGCCGGCAAAGAGCAATGACGCGATAAGGAAGGTTCCCATGTACACGCCAATCCCGAAACCGGTCAGAACAAAGCGTTCATGACGAGCCCCCTGATCGGGCAAGAGGGGAAGCAGAACGGCCGCAACCAATAAGACGCCCAGACATGCGGTGCCCAGCCAATCAATTCGCCGCCAGAACGGATGATCTGGATTCATGATTTGCGGGTCATCCACCGTTTTGCCTCTCGCAGGTAAACCCGCATAACGTTTCCGACCACAGTGTTCAATTGCCGCCCATCGGCATAGACCCCGATTCCTGTATTCATGTAAATGGGCTCCCGCTCCGCCAGCAGAGCCCGAATGCGGGCAGCCGGATCTGCCACTTGGAGCAAGGGGCGGCGGTCGTTGTGCATGGTTCGCTGCAGAATCGTCTCCGCATTGGCAAACAAACAGACGACAATTCCTCGGGACGCCAAAAGAGCGGGCATGCCCGGCGGGATGGGCAACCCTCCGCCACAGGCCACGACACAGCCCGAGCCGGGATGCCCCGATTGCACAAAGCGCCGCTCCAGATCCCGGAAATACGCCTCTCCCGATTCCGCGAATAGCTCACTAATGCTTTTACCGGTCTGCTGCTCGATCTCACGATCCGAGTCTAAAAAGCGCATTTTCAGGCGCTTGGCCACTTCCCGACCGACCGAGCTTTTCCCCGTTCCCATAAAACCGATGAGATAAAGGTTGGGATGCTCAGCGAGCAAGGAACTGGCAGAGGCACTGGCCATCAGCAAACCCTCACCGATAGCGGATTTCCACGCAATCGCAAAGAAGCCCACCCCCGTCTTCAGGAAGCGGCAACGATGCAGGATGACCGCGGTATTTTTGCGCGTTGGCATTTGCCGCTATCAGCTTGCAATACCACCTTGGCTCCTCCGGAAAACTCCCTGCTGCGGCAATCACTCCCTCCGCTTCCCTTCAATGAACCTCCCTACCACGGCTCCTGAACTCACCACCGAACGCCTTTTGTTGCGCCCTCTATCGACCGATGACGCTGAGACCGTTGCCCGGCTGGCAGCAGACCCGGAACTGCAGGGGTGCGCACTCTGGCTCCCTGAAGAGAAGGGCAAAGACGCAGCAGCTGCCTGGATTGAGCACTCCCGCCAACAAGCGATTGGCCCTTTTGGCCTGATCGACCGGGAGCGCGGCATCTTCTACGGTGCAGCAGCGCTCGTGATCAACGCAGGCCAGGAATCCGGCGAGCTTCGACTCTGGATCGGTCGCCCCTTTCAGCGAAAGGGTTTGGCGACGGAAGCCGCCAAGCGACTCATGCGAGCCGCTTTTGAAACATGGGAGCTGCATCGCCTCGAGGCACGGCATTCCATGCAGGATCCCGCGGCCGAACGGTTTCTCTCGGGTCTCGGCTTTTTACCGGAAGGCGTTCGGCGCCATGCGGAGAAGCGAAATGGAGCATTTGAAGATGTCGCCCATTATGGAGTGCTTCGAAGCGACCTTTCCGGGATCTTCTGATAATCGGTACGTCCGCTTGCAGCACCCTTCGGCACTCCCTACCTTGGCATAATGCAGAAAGATGTCGTCCCGGTTTCCCTCAAGGGTGTCATGCCGACTTCCAACGGCTGTGCACTCTTTCTCGGACCGGAAGAAAAGACCTTTATCATCTACGTCGATCCTCACATCGGAAGCACCTTTTCGATGATCATCAATGATGTGAAACGGGAGCGGCCGATGACGCACGAATTTATCAGCCATATTTTCCTCGGCTTCGGGATCGAGCTGCAGCGGGTGATCATCAATGACGTGGCCGATGGCACTTTTTTTGCCCGCGTCATCCTGAGGATGGAGAATGAGCTCGGCCGCAAATTTGTGGAAATCGATGCCCGGCCGAGTGATGCGATGGCTCTGGCGCTTCACCAGAAGAAACCGATTTTTGCCCATACAAAAGTGCTCGATCAGGTGGAAGATGTCTCCCACCTGCTCGAGCGTATTCTTAAAGAGCAGGATGCCGCCGAGGAGCCGGAAGGGGACGATCCCTGAGCCCGGCCTTGGCAGACTACCGGATCATTCCGGCAGCCACTGTCTCGTTCGTAAACGGATCAATTAGGATGATGCTCCCCGTAATACGATTGCGGCGGTAGCTGTCGTAAAAGAGGGGGGCACTGACCCGGAGCTTTACGCGGCCGATCTCGTTGAGCGCGAGCCCACTGATGCCCTCTTCCTTGTGCAAGGTGTTGACGTTGACCTTGTACTGAACGTCTTGCACCAGCGCCTTCACCTCCCGGGTGGTATGACGCAGCACATATTTGCCGCGAACCGTCAGATCCTGCTTTTCGGAGAACCAGCAGAGCATGACGTCCAAATCTTGTCCAACTTCCGGCTGGTTCTGGGTTTTCACCAGCATGTCGCCACGGGAAATGTCGATTTCGTCCTCGAGGGTGATCGCGACGGAGAGCGGGTAATAGGCTTCCTCAACCGTGCCGCCATCCACATGGATTGCCTTCACCCGCGAGGTGAATCCGCTCGGGAGGATCGCAACTTCATCACCGGGCTTGAAAACGCCTCCAGCCACCCGACCAGCATAGCCGCGGAAGTCGTGCCAAGTGTCATTGTGCGGGCGGATCACCCATTGCACCGGAAAGCGGGCATCGACGTGGTTTGCGTCCGTGCCGACGTAGACCGTCTCCAGATGGTAAAGCAAGGTTGCCCCGCGGTACCACGGCATGTTGGCCGACTTATCGACCACATTGTCGCCATGCAGCGCGCTGATCGGAATAAATGTAATTTCCGGGATCTGCAGGCGGGAAGCGAAGGCTTTGTAGTCGGCCACGATCTTGTCAAAGACCGACTCCGCATGATCCACGAGGTCCATCTTGTTGACGCAGACCACCACGTGCTGCAGGCGCAGCAAGCTGGCGATAAAGCTGTGACGGCAGGTTTGCTCAATCACCCCTTTGCGCGCGTCGATCAGGATGATGGCGAGGTTGGCGGTCGAGGCACCCGTCACCATGTTGCGGGTGTACTGAATGTGCCCCGGGGTATCCGCGATGATGAACTTCCGCTTGGGCGTGGCAAAATAGCGGTAGGCGACATCAATCGTGATGCCCTGCTCGCGCTCGGCACGCAGCCCATCGGTCAGCAACGCCAGATCCACGTGGGCATCGCCACGTTGCCTGGAAGTCTGCTCAACCGCTTCAAGCTGGTCCTCAAAAATTGTTTTGGTGTCGTACATCAAGCGCCCGATCAGGGTGCTTTTGCCGTCGTCTACACTGCCTGCAGTCGTGAACCGCAGCAGTTCCATGTCATTATATGAATCGCTCATGGGAAAGGATGGAGAATCGTTTGGTTGCTGGTTTCTGCCGGTCCGCGGTTTAGAAGTAACCTTGCTTCTTGCGGTCCTCCATGGCGGTTTCAGAGCGTTTGTCGTCGGCACGGTTCCCCCGTTCGGTCTGACGGGCCGCAGCCACTTCGGCAATGATCTGGTCAATCGTGTCGGCGTCGGACTCAACCGCGCCGGTGATGGTCGCGTCGCCCATCGTGCGGAAACGCACCCGCCGGGTTTCCACCGTTTCTCCCTCCCGGGGACTAACGAATTCAGAGACGGCCAAAATCACCCCGCGCCGGACGATCACCTCGCGTTCATGAGCGTAGTAGAGGCTGGGGAGCTGGATGTTCTCCCGCTTGATGTATTGCCACACATCCATCTCGGTCCAGTTCGAGAGTGGGAAAATCCGGAAATGCTCGCCCGGATTCATCTTGCCGTTGAACAGGTTCCACAGCTCCGGACGCTGGTTCTTTGGATCCCATTGACCGAAGTCATCGCGGTGGCTGAAAAAGCGTTCCTTCGCCCGGGCCTTCTCCTCGTCACGGCGGGCACCGCCAATCGCAGCGTCAAAGCGATGCTCCTCGATCGTATCGAGCAGGGTCACCGTCTGCAGGGCATTGCGGGAGGCATCAAGGCCGGTCTCTTCCTTGACTCGTCCTTTGTCGATGGAGTCCTGCACGCTGCCGACTACCAGCTGGGCGGAGAGCGAAGCGACGTAGTCGTCACGGTATTGAATCGTCTCCGGAAAGTTATGGCCCGTATCGACGTGGACGAAAGGAAAGGGAATGCGGGCCGGCCAAAAGGCTTTTTTGGCCAAATGCGCCACGCAAATCGAATCCTTGCCGCCGCTGAACAGCAGCATAGGCCGCTGAAACTGCGCCGCCACCTCGCGGAGAATAAAGATCGCCTCCGCCTCGAGGGCATCCAGATGGCTTACCGTGTAACTTTGTGTCATGTTAATTTTAGGTTCGAGAGGCAAGATACCTTAAATAAGAGCAAAGTGGAAGTCTCCGGCAGGCAATGCAACTCTGAATTACGGGAAAGCGCTCCGCTGTTACAGAGACGGCTGCAAGCGTGGTCGGATCTGTTGGTAGAGCTGTTCTACGCAGGCGTCCAGCCCGTGTGTTTCGGTATCAAGAACAAAGGTATCCTCACCGTGCACCGGTTCTTCAAAAGAAGAATCCTTGCCAGTGAACTGAGCAACCTGCCCCGCGGCGACTTTGGCATAAAGCCCTTTGGGATCACGGGCGGCACAGGCATCAAAACTAGCGCGCACATAGACTTCGATGAAATCTTCCGCCCCGATGGTCTCCCGCGCCAGCTGACGAAGCGCACGCGCCGGCGTGATAAAACTGGCCAAGGTAATGATCCCGGTGTGCACGTAGAGCTTGGCCACTTCCGCGATACGGCGAATGTTTTCGGCACGATCTTCGTCGGAAAATCCCAGATTACGGTTCAGGCCGGAACGGATATTGTCTCCGTCGAGGATTTGGGTGAGCAGACCTTCCGCATGTAAACGGCGTTCGAGCGCATTGGCGACGGTACTTTTGCCACTGCCACTCAATCCATAGAGCCAGATTACGAAGCCACGCTGCCCCAAGAGCTTTTCCTTGCTCGCGCGGTCGAGCATGCGGGCGAATTCGGGATAAATATTGTCGGCCATAGAATGCGGGCGGAGAGAGATTTTCAAGAGACCGCCAACACGCGGCGGATGACGGGAATCAGAAGCGATGCGCGTTTGTGCCAGGATCGCAACCGCTGAACGCGTTCAGCCGCAAAAGCAGCATCGTCGGCCTGCGCCGCCGCCTCCAGCCGGTCGAGGCGCGCGGTCCCGCTGGAGAGGTGAGGTTCAGCCCGCTCCCGCAGGAATCCCGTGGCCAATCGCCGCAGACGCAGCTCAGCCACAAAGTGATCCCGCCGCAGCCCTTCAACAGCCACCTTTTCCACCGCCATTAAATTCTGCAAAAAGCGCAGTCCCTGACTGGCAGAGCCTTTCGAAATCCCTAGAAGGACAACGATTTCATCAAGCGCCAACGGCCGGTCCGCGCTGAACAGCAGTCCATAAATTTCCCCTACAGATTTTGGGAGGCCCAAAGCCTGGGCCGTGTGTACGAAAAATTCAACCACCTCACGTTGGAAGTGAGACAGCGAATCCGAGACCGTGGCAGTGACCGGAGGAGCGAGATCCACTCGAGGCACGATGACCCTTAGGGTGTTTCGTTCAAGTATTTTTGAACAAAGCTTTAGACATGAGAACGGCATTACGTTGGATTGGTCCGGCTGCCTTTTGCTCAAATCCCTTTCGTGCTACTCTTCGAATCATGCCGCAAACATCCGCCATCACCACGCGCGCGCGGCGCTTCCTCCGTTCGGTCCGCAGACAAAGTGCCAAGCCTTGGGTCACAGCTTCGCGGTTCTATCGAGGGAGCTCATATGTCTTTAACCTGATCGTCTGGTCGCGGATTGCTGCGGGACGCACGCGTCATGGCTCGATCGAGTTGCCCCCAGAGATCCTGCTTAAAAAGGGAGTCACTGCCCTCCCACCCCATTTGACAGTATCGCCCGCCGCACAGGGCGAACCGTTTGCCGCCGGTTTTGCCGAGGTTTATGCCCTGCTTTTTGCCAATCTCCAGAAGCCTGGCATTCTTTCCCGTCACTATCATGCCCGACCAGGCCCGGCTTTTCATGGCGTTTATTTGTGGGATTCCGCCTTTATCGCTCAGGTTTGGAAATGTTGGTCTTCAGAAATCGCCGCTGAGGTCATCCTTTCGGTGGTTCACTTACGAGCGGAAGACCGCCTGCAGCATGTGGTGTCGGAATTCACCCAGTCCCAATATACTCAACCACCCCTGATTGCCTGGTCGGCGGTCGAAACCGCGCGATGGATGTCTCCCGAGGCGCGTCGGGCGTTCTTCCAGACGATCTACGAACCGTTGGCCCGCTACCATGACTGGCTCTGCGACCACCGCCAACTCGCGAACGGGTTGTTTTTCTGGGAGCACCCTTACGAATCCGGCGTGGAAAATGCCCCTCGTTTCGGGAGCCGCGATGAACGGGTTTACCGCGATACCCGCAGGCTGGCCGCTCCGGATCTTTGCTCCTATATCATCCTTCAACTCGAAGCACTGGAAGCGATGGCGACCGCTCTCGATCGCCCTACCGACGCCCGGCGGCATGCCCAAGACGCCGCAGTCCTCCAGGCTGCGGTCGAAAAATATCTCTGGCATGAAGAAGATGGTCTTTATTTCGATCGCGATGTGCAGACCGGAGATTTCGTGCGCTGCCGGAGCATTGCCTCATTGATGCCGCTGTGGGCCGGCGTCCCTTCGTCCGGCCGCGCCGAACGCCTCCGGGCAACCATTGTCGACCCGGAAGATTTCGGAACGCTCCTGCCCCTGCCTTCCGTTTCCCGGCGAGATCCCGATTTCGAGAAGGATATGTGGCGTGGTCCCGTCTGGATCAATACTGCCTATGGTATTCTCCAAGGGCTGCTCCGCTATGGATTTGATGAAGACGCCGGAGCGCTTGCCTATCGCTTGTGTGAGGGCGTCTACCGCGTTTTTGAGACCGAGCGCCGCGTCTATGAATTCTACGATCCAGAGGCCTTTCACACACGCGATCTCTGTCGAAAAAGGGGCAACCGTTGGAAAGCGTTGACCTTGGGTAGCGGCCCTCAAACAGACTTTGTGGGTTGGAGCGGATTGGTTAATACGCTGCTCGTCGAGGTGCTCCTGGGGCTGACGATTGATGGGGATAGCGTAGCACTTCACCCCCGTTTTCCGCCAGAAGCACAGGGACAGACTTTTACCCTGAACCTGCCCGCCCAAAACCTTAGCTTCGCACTCACACGCGCCGGCGACGGAAGCACCCAAGGTACATTTCAGAACGGATCGGCGCGCCAGAAATTCAGGATCGACGCCGGCGGCTCCCGGTGTTTCCCCTCTGCGTTAAAACACCAGTCATGCGATACTGCGATTTGACCTTCGCCTACACGGCGACCAGTGGCGGCATCCGCACCTATATCGATCAAAAGCGGGAACATCTCCTCACCCAAACGGAAGACGAGCACGTTCTGATTGTACCTGGCGACGAGGAACGCATCGAATGGGAAGGGCGCCTGCTCACCTGGTACATTAACGGAACCGTCATTCCCGGAGCAGCTCCCTACCGGATGTTCAATGGGACCGGTCGCATTGAAGAAGTGCTGGGTCAACTCGAGCCGGACGTGATCGAGCTGGGCAGCTATTTTCTCTCACCGCGGGCCGCGTTTGCTCATCGTGAGCGGATGAAACAAGCCGGAAAGCGGTGCTTGGTTGCAGGCTATTTTCATACCGATGTGGCGGAAGCTTATGTCGGAGCTCCCATTCGCCAAGCCTTTGGCAATACCTTTGCAAACTGGAGCGAAACTGTGGCCGGCTGGGGAATCCGGCTGGGGAAAGCAGCAGAACACAGCGCGGAAGAATATTTCGGTTCCATCTTTAATCGCTGCGATCTGACTTTTGCCGCGACCGAAACACAGGCCCGCCGATTAGCCCAATATGGGGTGAGCGGCACCCGAATCGTCCCCCTTGGCACCGATCTGGAGAATTTCCATCCCCGCCGACGGGACCAAGCGGTCCGCGCACGTTTTGGGGTGCAACCAAGCGATACCCTTTTGGTTTACGCGGGCCGTTTCGACAGTGAAAAACGTCCGGAAGTGATCGTCGATGCCTTTGAAAGCATCAATCGACCTGACCTGTATCTGGTCATGCTGGGCGAAGGACCACTCCGCGAGCAACTGGAGGAACGTGCTGCAGCCAATCCCCGCTTTATCCTTTTACCCTTCGAAAAGAATAAACGGACGCTCGCCGCAATACTCGCTTCCGCCGACATTTATGTCACCGCCGGACCTCACGAAACATTTGGACTGTCCGTGATCGAAGCAGAAGCTTCCGGCCTTCCCGTTGTCGGAGTGGCAGCAGGGGCTTTAATCGAACGGGTTCCACCCGAAGTGGGATGCCTTGGTCCGGTCAATGATGCTCAAGCCATGGGCCGGAACATCCTCAAGGTTAGGGAACAACGAAATACCATGAGCCAAGCCGCCCGGCGCTACGTAATCGACCATGGCTATGGATGGGAAAAGACCCTCAGCAATCTATTTTCCTATTATCAGGAAGCACTTTCCCAACCTCCCGCCAGCCTTCCTGCTCCACGCAATCCACAGCCAACCCCAGCTTAACAAACTCGACAGAATCGCTTCACTCGAAGCGCAGACGATGGATCAAGTCGATGACCCCTTGGCGGATGGCAAATAATTCGTCACGGTGAGCCACAGCAGCAGCTTCAGGAAATACTCCGCTCTCCCCCAAGCGTAGCGTCGAACCGATCAATCCATCCGTGGTCGCCGCAGTGCGTTTAAGAAGAGCGATGGTCAGGGCAGGATCACTCTGATCATTGCCGTAGGCGCGTTGGCGCAATGTGCCCACCAAACGGGTTGCCAATTCCACGACTCCTGAACGCCATTCCCGAAGGGCCTCCGGAGGATCATGGTCAGGTGGACAGATGGCCGCGGAGTCCCGCAGGGCTCGTAGCGACCATTCCGCGGCACGGTGGGCCAAGGGGTGGCGGATTTCTCCATCCTCCGTCCGAATCCACTCAATTCCTTCCAGATGCGGTTCGGGTTCCCGGCCATAACCGCCACCTTCTCCGGCATAAGGCCCTTCATCAAGAGGTTGAACGCCGTCGTTCAGGCTCTCTTCCGCATCCGCTTCCAACCAGCCTTCTCCACCTTCCATCCCTTCATCTCCATCGTCCCAAACGTCTTCGACGCCATCCAGATCATGGATCAATTCCTCCAACCTTTCGAGAGAAGCATCCCGCGCCTTCAATAAACGTTCGTAATCGAATTCGTCCCAATCGGCTTCCACTCCGGCACCGAGCATACTCCTTTCAGCTAAGGCCAAATCCGGATCGAGATCTCCCGGTACGACAAAAAAGTGATTTTCGGCTTCCTCTGGCTCTTCCTCGAGAAGCGGAAGCAACTGCCAAACCGGCAGTGAGACCCGCACGTTGAACTGTGTGGATTCCAGCAGGATTCGACCATGCACGTCGCTTTCCCACTCCAGATGAAGCGCATTGGCAATGGTTTCAGGTGGAGATTCTCCCGCCTCGCAACGAGCGATAAATTCCTCAATCGGCACCAAGGGCACACGGATTCTCCGATCGCAACCCATGTCTTCGACCGTGCCACGCTGAATGTCCGCCAGCCCGGCCCCCTGCGCTATCGGCCGAGCCAGCTCCCGATTCTCAAATTCCAAACGGCAACCCGCAAAGCTGGCATCCGCATTTCCGGTCAAATCAATGATCAGGGGATGTGTGCGCCCAGCCAACCAGATCCGTCCACACACGCGCCCGTAGGTACAGTTATCCAGATACCCCCGCACCACATGATCCTGAACGCGCCACGCCATGATTCAGCAAACGCGATCATGCAAGAGCGGTCAAATTCTCCGGTCTTTTCGCACGGAATTTTCGGAATATCCGGCCTTTATCTCAGCATCACGGCGCAACCCATGGCACAGCTTCAATCTTGGCAATCAAGATGCCCAGCTTTCACCAGCCAATCGACAGTCGACTCAATCACCGCTTTAGCGGGCCGGAAATGGAGGCCTAATTCCCGCTCTGCTTTCGCGGATGAAAAGTACCAATACCGGGTCGCATAAGGAATCAGCGCCGGGGGAACCGGAAACGGCAGGCGCAGCCAGCGGCTTAATCTGGCAGCAGCGCGCACCGGCCCGTTTGGCAAGGTGTATACAGGCCGCATCGTGAACCCCGCACAGTCGAGGGACAGCCGGGCCAGCTCGACAAGGGTCAGATTTTCCCCGCCCAGAATATAGCGTTCTCCACACCTGCCATGGTGCCAGGCGGCAATCACTCCGGCCGCAGCATCGTCGACGTGAACAATGGCCGTCCCCCCATGACAAACCAGCACCAGCCGGCTTTTCAGCCATTCAAGCACATTTCCAGCCGTGACCAGAAACGTGTCTTCCGGCCCGTAAATCTCCACGGGATTGACGATGGTGGCAGACAACCCATCGGCTGCGGCCGCTCCCACCAGATCTTCCGCCCGCCGCTTGGCTGCCGCGTAAGCAAACTGCCGCGGATCCAGATTGAACGAGGCCGATTCATCCTGAACGCACGGCGCAGGAGTTCCGTTGATTGCAGCGGCACTGCTGACATAAACCATCCGCAGATTACCTGCGCGGCGGGCCGCCGTAAGCACATTTGCGGTACCGCCGACAACCACCGCCTCCATCTCCGACGAATCAATCGCCGACCAGCTGGCAATGCTGGCCAAGTGAAGAACGCCATCGCATCCCGCCATCGCAGCGGAAAGTGATTCGGGAGAGGAAAGGTCACCAACCACCCGCTCAATCGGCAAATGATCGATCCTCCGGGTGTCAGCGGAAGGCCTCAGCAGGCAACGGACGGTCCACCCCGCTTCGCACAGCTGACGAACAACCACACTGCCGAGGAAGCCGTTGCCTCCGGTCACAAACATTCGTCCCGCCGCGCACATCTGCTCCCCATCACGCCGCTACCGCCCATCAGGATCCAGCAAAATCCACCATCCCCTCCGACAAGCTTAATTTACCAGACAAATAAAGTTTGATCGTTCAAGCAGGTTTTACAGATCCGCGAGCGTCCCATTTAGCTACGAGAGGGCGCGTCGAGTTGTTGACGGATTTTGCTGACGGCACGCTCGATCGACCAGCGCAGATCAATCTGAATGGTGCCCGGTTCTTCAGGTGGTTCCAGTGTCGCCAGTTGGCTGTCGATCAATGTAGCCGGCATGAAGTGATTGGTCCGCTCGCGAATGCGTTCTTCCAGCAGCTCACGCGAACCCTCGAGAAAAACCACCACAAATCCCGGCAATCCTTGTTTCAGCCGTTCGCGATACACCTGCTTGAGGGCACTGCATGCCAACACCGGTCGAAGGCGATCCCGACTGGAAGTGATGAGCGCGGCATTCAGATTCGCCAACCACCCCGCGCGATCCTGATCCGTCAACGGCTGGCCCGATGCCATTTTGGCGATATTTTCAGGCGGATGAAAGTCATCTGCATCGAGGTAGTGCCCTTGTATTTCCAGCGCGAGCGCCCGGGCGAGGGTCGATTTACCCGAACCGGAAACGCCCATGACTAGAATCACCTGGTCCGCAGGCGGAAGCGAAGATGTGCCCATTCCCTGACCCAAGCGTACTCCGCAGCGGTTGGCGATCCCGGGAATTGCCTCAATAATCCCAGATCTCGTCGAACAGGTCTTCCATCATTTCAAATGCGCGCTGGGCGCTACGCGGATGATAGTGCGCCTGCCCCGGTTGTTTGGCGTTGGGATCTGTAAACGAATGAACCGCTTGGCTGAACTGCACCAACTGCCAGTCCACATCAGTCTCTCGCATGACAGTGATAAACGCCTCCACGTCGGCTTGCGGCACATAGGGATCGAGCGCGCCATGCAACACGAGCACCGAGGCTTTGGTGTTGCCGGCATCCTCCTCAAGGGTCGGCGAAAGCAGGTCGCCATGAAATGAGACAATGGCATCGAGATCGGCACCGGTTCGGCCCAGCTCCAAGGCCACCCCTCCCCCGAAACAAAATCCGATCGCGGCGATGGATTTCTTTTTTAAAGGCAGCTCGTCCGCCATGCCGACAAATACCTCCAACGCCTTCTGCGCGCGAGCCCGCATGGTGTCACGATCGCTGCGTAACGTTTCCGCGAGCGACCCCGCCTCGCTCGCATCCGCCGGTCGAGAGTCGGTTCCATACATATCGACAATCATCACGACGTAATCGTCTCCCGCAATACGGCGAGCCTTGGCCAAAGTCCCTTCAGTCGCCGGACCGAGCCAGTTCGGGAACAGAAGGATGCCGGGGCGCGCATCGTCTTCGTCCGCATCATAAACAATCGTGCCTTCAAAAGACACGTTCTCCACCTTGTAAGCAACCGGCCGCTCAACCCAATCGGCGGCGGACAGAGGCGAAACAAGCGCGAACCAAGCGCTTCCCAAACAAGCCAGTAGGTATTTCATTCTCCACCGTGCGACCGAAAGCCGAGCGGCGCAACCCGGTGCCGTTGGTCAATCGTCACTCTTTTCCGAGCGCGCCACCTGGTCTTCAAGGGCTTCACGGGTAATGCGATAGCGAGCCCCACAGCGCGGGCAGAGCACTTCGACTGATTCATCGCTGCCAAAAAGGCCTTCAGCATCATCGCGCATCACTGGCACCAGCACCTGAAGAATTTTCTCATGGCTACAGCCACAAAGCCACCGGAAGACCCGCGTCTCGATTGTGTTCAACTCCTCTGTTTCCGCCAAGTTCTGAACAACCGACAGGTCGAGCGCCGCAAACCAGCCTTCGTCATAATCCGGGTGAGCGGTCAAAAGCGCGTAGCGGTCTCCCCCCAGTGGAAAAAAACGGCCGGGGCGCTGTTCACTCTGCGCGTAGAGACGGTCGATTGCCGCCGCCGCGTCCTGGCCTTCGAAGTCAATCATGCTGCGATGCAAGGGACGGCGCGGCACCTTTAGGTCCTGGTACAATTCACCACTGCCACCTTCGCGAACATTCTCAGTAAACACCCGCCCGATGACGCTTCCGACCTCGGTATCGCCCGCGAGAAAGATTGAGCAATGAGGGTCCGGATAACGAACCGTCCAAGCCAGCACCCGATTGCGTGGCTGAGCTGCGCCATGAAGCGTAAAAGCCGCAAGCAGATCCTTGAACAGGCTATCGAGCACTTCAGGGTACTCGAGGCGCTGATCTTTCCGGTGGAGGTAATAATCCACGAAAAGTCCGCCTGCATCGAATTCCGAGTAGAGCACATTCCGCCCGCGGATGAATTGATTCCGCACCACGACGCCGTCCGGTATGTCTGCATGTTCCCCTGCCATCCATGCACGCTCCGCATCGGACGCCCTGAAGGCAAGTCCACACACGCCTTCCCCACGCAGCGCTCAGCCAGCGAGCTGTTTTTCAATCTGCTGGGCAGCCTCCAACAGCGGCTCCACTGCATCGCCCGAAAGGGTAAAATGGCCCATTTTGCGGCCGGGCTTCGGTTCCTCTTTTCCGTAGAGGTGGAGCTTTCCGGTCGGATGCCGCCAGACGTGGGTCCAATCAGGCCGTCCCCCGGACCAGAGGTCGCCGAGCAAATTCACCATCACAGCGGGCGCGAACAAACCCGGGTCGCCCAAGGGCAAATTGCACACTGCCCGGATATGTTGCTCAAACTGGCTCGTGCGTGCGGCGTCAAAGGTGTGATGTCCACTGTTGTGCGGGCGCGGAGCCAACTCGTTGATGACCCATCCGTCGGCGGTAAGGAATAATTCAACCGCGAGCAATCCCACCACCCCGAGCTCACGAGTGACTGCCAGCGCCAATTCACACGCCGCGCGCGCCGAGGCTTCCGGCAACCGTGCCGGGGCGATCGTGGTGTGGAGAATGTGGTTGCGGTGAATATTCTCCGCCACCTGAAAAACGGCTTCTGCACCATCCGCGTTGCGCGCACAGATGACTGAATATTCGCCCTCGAACTGGATCCATTTTTCCAGCACACCACGCGGACTTTCGAGACGCTGCCAGACTTCGGTCGGATCCTCGCCACCCCGCAGTTTGATCTGCCCTTTGCCATCGTAGCCAAAGGCGGCAGTCTTGAGCACTGACGGCGTTCCCAGTTCGGCAATGGCCCGGGCCAGTGACTCCGCGGAATCGACCACCGCAAACGGAGCGCAGGGAAAACCTGCTCGACGCAGAAATTCCTTTTCCCGCTGCCGATGCTGACAGGTGGCCAAGACCTGCGGCCCCGGGCGCACTGGCACCCGCGCCTCAAGAAATTCCATTGCCGCCGAAGAGACGTTTTCAAATTCCACCGTAACCACATCGGCAAGCTCGGCCAGGCGCGCCAGTGCGGTCTCATCATCGTACTCCGCCGTAATCACTGCATCGGCCACTGGTGCGGCCGGACAGCGATCGCCAGCCGGCTCCAATACGACAAAGCGATACCCCATACGGCGGCCGGCGAGCAGGCTCATTCGGCCCAATTGCCCGCCTCCCAGCATCCCGATGGTGGCTCCCGGAAAAAACGTTTGTGCCATGGTCGGTTTTAAGAAAGTTCCGGAAGCTCCATCGCCTCGACGTCTGCGGTCTGCCGCGCACGAAAGGCATCCAGCCGCTCCGCCAGCTCAGCATCGTCGAGCGCAAGAATCGCCACCGCGGAAAGGGCGGCATTTTTTGCGCCGGCCTCCCCGATCGCAAAGGTGGGCACGGGCACTCCGCCCGGCATTTGCACGATGGAAAGGAGCGAATCCAGGCCGTTGAGCGCCCGCGACTTCACCGGCACGCCGAGGACCGGCAAGCGGGTCATGCTGGCCACCATTCCCGGGAGGTGCGCCGCTCCACCCGCCCCGGCGATGATCACGCGCAGACCACGCCCGACGGCTGACTTGGCGTAATCACAGAGGACGTCCGGCGTGCGGTGCGCACTGACGATGCGTTTTTCGTAGGCGACGCCGAACGAATCGAGGATGCGAACCGCGTGCTGCATCGTTTCCCAGTCGGAAACGCTGCCCATGATTACGCCGACCCGCGGAGGGAGTGGAGAAGAGCCGCTCATGGACACGCATCTCAGCAGGCAACGGATTGAAGGCAACGAAATCCTGCCCCCGGAACACCGTCCCGCACGAGCTGAAAATGTGGGTAACCTTAGTGACGGAAGTGGCGGACGCCGGTAAAGACCATTGCCATGTCCCGTTCATCGGCCGCGGCGATCACTTCATCGTCGCGGACCGAACCGCCCGGTTGAATGGCGGCCCGGGCACCGGCTTCCGCCGCGGCAATCAGCCCGTCTGCGAAGGGGAAAAACGCGTCGGAGGCGATCACGGAACCGTGGAGGGAAAGCCCGGCCTCGCCCGCTTTCCACACCGCGATTTTGGAGGAGTCAACCCGCGACATCTGGCCCGCGCCGATTCCGAGCGTGTACTCGGGCCCGGCGTAAACAATGGCGTTGCTCTTGACGTGCTTGACCACGCGCCAGCCGAACATCAGCGCCGTCCACTCCTCGGGAGTCGGTTGACGCTTGGTCACCACCTTACAGCCCTGCGGGTACACTTTCTTCTGGTCACGATCCTGTAAGAGCACGCCGCCCACCGCAGAACGGATGTCCTTCAGCGATTCAGCGCCGACACCATCTTTCGCGATCATCAGCCGCAGGTTCTTGCGTTTGGAAAACAGATCGAGCGCTTCGCCGGTAAACGACGGAGCAATGATGACTTCGCAGAAGATCTCGCGGATACGATTGGCCAAGGCTTCATCGACGGTCTGATTGGCCACGATGATTCCGCCAAATGGGGCCTGACGGTCAGTGGCAAAGGCACGATCCCAAGCCTCCACGAGGTCATCCGCACTGGCGACGCCGCAGGGGTTGGTGTGCTTGAGGATTGCTACCGTCGGCCGCTCAAATTCGCCAATGAGGTAAGTGGCGGCCGAAATATCAATGATGTTGTTGAAGCTGAGCTCCTTGCCCTGCAGCTGTTCAAACACGTCAAAAAAGCGTCCGTAAAGCGCCGCTTTTTGATGTGGATTTTCACCGTAGCGAAGGTCGGCTGCTTTCGGGACGGAAAGTTCGAAGCGCTCGGGAAATCCCGCCAAACCGGCCAGATCCGGTTCGTCCGCCTCGATCTGGCTTTCGAGGTAACGGGCAATCGTGCGATCGTAGGCACCGGTGCGAGCAAACACTTTGGCCGCCAGTTGCTGACGCAGCTTGGGCAGGCGTTCCGGATGTGACAGTGCGTCGAGGACAGCCGAATAATCAGCCGGATCCGTGACTACGGTGACCGCGCCATGGTTTTTTGCCGCGCTGCGCAGCATGGAAGGACCCCCGATGTCGATCTGCTCGATCGCTTCTTCGGTCGTGACAGTAGGCTTCTTGATCGTTTCCTCGAACGGGTAGAGATTCACCACCACCAGGTCGATCATGCCGATGCCGTGTTTCTCCGCCGCTGCCATGTGTTCCGGCTTGTCCCGTCGCGCGAGCAGACCGCCGTGGATCTTGGGATGCAGCGTTTTGACCCGCCCTTCCATCATTTCCGGGAACCCGGTGTACGCACTGACTTCAGTGACGGGAATGCCCGCCTCCTGCAGCGCCCGGGCCGTGCCACCCGTGCTGAGTAGCTGGTAGCCAAAACTTTCGGCAAGCGTGCGAGCGAACTCGACAACACCCGTTTTGTCACTGACGGAGAGGAGGGCTTTCTTTTCCACGCAAAAAGTTGGATCTGCCGTCCGCTCTGAGGCAAGTGAATTTCTGCGTCCTGAGGGAGCTATGCCCTCCGGTGGAGCGCTCCTGCACCTCGCCTAAAAGATTGGCAGCCTTCGGCAATGGGTTTGTCATGGGGTGCCTAATCCTTAGTTTGCAACACTTATGGCCATTGATCTGACCACACAGCCTTTCCAGATCGGCGATCGCACTTTTCAGAGCCGCCTGCTGCTCGGCACGGGCAAGTTTCCGTCCAACGAGCTCATGCGGGCTGCCTGCGATGCCTCCGGCAGCGAACTCGTGACGGTTGCGCTGAAACGCGCGAGCCTTCAAGGCCGGGACGAATTTGCAGACATCCTCGACTACTTGGATTCCAGCAAATTTCTCGTATTACCGAATACGGCCGGTGCGATGGATGCCGCTGAAGCGGTGCGCATTGCCCGTCTGTCGGCAGCCGCCGGTCTTCCCAAATGGGTCAAGCTGGAGATCCATCCGGACCCCAACTACCTGCTTCCGGATCCGATCGAAACGCTGAAAGCGGCGGAGATCCTCGTCAAAGAAGGCTGGACCGTGCTGCCCTACATCAATGCGGATCCGGTGCTGGCGGCCCGGCTCCAAGACGTAGGTTGCGCCACGGTCATGCCTTTGGGCTCGCCGATCGGCAGCCATCGTGGGCTGGAAACCGCCGCGCAAATCCGGATCATTATCGAGCAGGCACGTGTCCCGGTGATTGTGGATGCCGGGCTGGGAGCACCCAGCCATGCTGCCGCCGCGATGGAGTTGGGAGCCGATGGTGTACTCGTCAATACCGCCATCGCCGTGGCCCGTGATCCAGTCAGGATGGCGCAGGCATTCGCCCTGGCTGTCACTGCCGGGCGGGCTGCTTACGAGCTGGGGCTCGCCGGAACTTCGGAGCACGCGGTTCCGACCAGTCCGCTGACCACCTTTCTGGGCTGAACGTAATTAACCTCTTTCCCAGACCATGTCTTTTTCCACCATATTTCCCAAGTTGCCGGTCGAGGTTCTGACCCGGCGATCGCAAGAGGCCTCGCTGGCTCAGGTCGATGCCGTCATCGCGCGCGGACGGGCGGAAACGATTGATGACTTTGCTGCCCTTATTTCGCCGGTTGCCAGTCAACGTCTCGAACAGTTGGCCCAGCTTTCGATGGGGCTGACCCAGCGTCACTTCGGGAAAGTCATCCGCCTCTTCGCTCCTCTTTACCTCTCGAACGAGTGCATTAATATCTGCCGTTATTGCGGGTTTTCGCGCAACAATGACATTCCCCGCGTCACGCTGGACAAAGAGCAGGTGGTGGCCGAGACCCGCAAACTGGCCCGGCAAGGGTTTCGCTCCCTTCTTCTGGTAGCCGGGGAACACCCGAAATACGTTTCGAGCGGGTACGTGGCCGAGGTGATCAATGCCTGCCTGCCGATCATGCCCAGTGTTGCGCTCGAGCTCGGTCCGCTCGACACGGAACCCTACCGGCGCATGGTTGAAGCCGGTGCGGAGGGATTGATTTGTTATCAGGAAAGTTACGACGAGGCGACGTACGTGGATCTGCACCCGGCTGGTCCGAAAAAGAAATTTGGTTGGCGCATGGATACACCCGAGCGCGGTTACGCAGCCGGCTTCCGCCGTTTGGGGATCGGTGCCCTCTACGGACTCTTCGATTGGCGCTATGAAGCCATCGCCACCGCCCTCCACGGGCGTCACCTCCTTCAACAGTGCTGGAAGGCCTCGCTCAACATCAGCCTTCCCCGCATGCGGCCGGCGGCTGGCGGCTGGGCTCCGAATCCTTCGCACCACATGAGCGACCGCGATCTGGTCCAGACCATTTGCGCGTTTCGTTTGTTCCTGCCTCATGCCGGAATCACGCTCTCGACCCGCGAACATCCCGCCTTGCGCAATGGACTGGTCCGCCTGGGCGTCACCTCGATGAGTGCTGGCTCCTCGACCGAACCAGGCGGGTATTCCACCTTCGATGAATCCAACTGGACCCAGACCAAGGCGAATCAGCCGGGAGAACAGTTTCACATAGCGGACGAACGCGCTCCCCGCGTCGTTGCCAACATGATCCGCAGCCAAGGGTACGAACCGGTCTGGAAAGACTTTGACGCCAGCCTCGTCCAGGCAACCACGGCCCCCTGATCGTTATGGAAATCACAGCCAACGGAGAGTCCTTCACCCTCGAACCCGAAACCGCATTGCGCGATTTTGTTGAAGCCCGCGGGCTCGCGCTCGAAAGGGTCATTGTCGAGCGCAATGGGGAAGCACTGACCCCGACCGAGGCGCGCAGTGTCGTGCTCCAACCGGACGACACGCTCGAAATCGTGCGCATCGTCGCGGGCGGTTAAAGGAGTGATGCCCGATTTGTCCCGCAGTTTTGAACTTCCCGGCCTGACGGTCCGACTGGACCACCTCGGGTATCATCTGGAACGGGAAAAAGCCCCTCCGGACACCCCGCATCTCTTCATTTATTTCCTGACGATCAGCAACGAAAGCGACCGCACAGTGACGCTGCTTGCGCGCAAATGGGTGCTGACCTTCGAGGACGGCAGCCGGCAAGTCTTCGAAGGGGACAAGATCGTGGGCGAAACGCCGACACTGGCACCTCTGGAGCAGTTCACTTATAATAGTTTCCATCTGGTGGGAACCAATGCCGAAGCGGAAGGTGCCTTTTTTGGCCTCGATCGTAGCGGGCAGCGGGTTCATACCAAGATTCCCCGGTTCGAATTGATCATTCCCCCAACTCATGAAGCTCACTGACCTGAACCCCCGCGGCGGCATCGGAGCCAATTCCGTTCTCCTTGAGCTCGGCCCTTTCAGGCTGGTGATCGATTCCGGGATGAATCCGAAATTGATGGGCACCGAAGCCCTTCCCAAGATCGAACACACCCGCAGCAAGCCGGTAGACCTCGTTCTCCTCACCCACTGCCACCTCGACCACCTCGGCACCATTCCCGTGCTGATGCGGGAGCACCCGGAAGCCATTCTCATTCTCAGTCCCGCCTCCAAGCTCCTTGCCCGTCGGATGCTCCACAATTCCTGCAATGTGATGATGCGGCAGAAGGAGGAGCACGGCGTCGATGCGTACCCCCTCTTCACCCGCGGAGAAGTGGAGCGGCTGAATCAACGCAGTTTCGCGCTCCCTTGCAACCACCCGCGCTTCTTCAGCAGTGACGACGGGCAACGCCTCAGCATCACCTTCCATCACGCCGGGCACATACCGGGTGCCGTCGGCATCACGCTGGAATACAATCACCAGCGCATCTTCCACACCGGCGACGTGCTTTTCACCGACCAACGCATCCTCAAAGGGGCAAACTTTCCCCGGCACCGAGTGGATACGATGGTCCTCGAAACCACCCGGGGGATGACCGGCCGGGCCAGCGGCAAAAGCCGCGAAGAGGAAATTGACCGCCTCCTCACGACGATCAACGCAACCCTTCATGCCGGCGGATCGGTGCTGGTTCCCGCCTTTGCCCTCGGGCGCATGCAGGAGCTCCTCGCCGTCTTCCGGGACGCCCGCCGCGCCGGAAAACTGACTGCCGCCCCGATTTACTCCAGCGGATTAGGGATGGATCTGGCCAACTACTTTGACGAGATTGCCGAAAAGACTCCGGAAGTGAGCTTTGACCGCCGGATCCTTAAGGAACTCAATGTCACCCGCATGCCCGATGGCATGAAAGCCGGCCGACCGCCCAAACAACCCGGCATTTATCTGCTCTCCAGCGGGATGGTGGTGGAAAACACCCCCAGCTACCTCGCCGCCGCCAGCCTTCTGAGTGATCCTTCGGCCACGATCTGCTTTGTCGGATACTGTGATCCAGAGGCCCCGGGCGGTACAATCCTGGCGGCAGAACCCGAAGCCGATGTGCTCTTTTCCGCCCTGCAACACACGGGAATACGCCGGGCAAAAATTGAAAAATTCGACCTCTCGTCCCATGCGGATCGTGAGGAATTGCTCGAATTTGCCCTCGCCTGCACCCCGCGCACCGTGGTGCTCACGCATGGTGACGCCGATGCCCGCGCCTGGTTTCAGGACGCGTTCAAGGAGGCTGCCCCGGGCATCCGTGTAATCGATCCCGAACCCCTGCAATCCTACAGTCTCGCCTGATTCGACGCGGGGGCATTATCGCCTCTTCAGCCCCTCACCGGCTGCACCCGCGGAGCCAGGATCATCGCAAAGATCACGAGCGCGCCTCCGCCGAGCAATCCGAGGGAAAGGCGTTCGCCTTCCAGAAAAACAATAGACTCGGTCATGCCCGCAATGGGAATCAAGAAGCGGAAGGTGGCCAGCAACTGCACTGGGTAAAGCCCGGAAAGGTGGTTCCAGAGCGCAAACCCAGCGGCCGACACAAAGGCCAGCCAGAGGGTGCAGACACTCGCATACAGCCCCAAAAGGGCAGGCACGTCACTCCATGCGGATGCGCCCAAGATTAGAAAGATCAATCCGCCACTCAAGAGGGAGCATCCGGTTCCGGCTCGAGCCCCCATCGTCCGCCCCAGAAATTGAAACACGATCAAGCCGAGCGCACCAAACAACGCTGCGAGCATGATAAACACCGCGCCCAATGCCGGGTTGCCCGTTTCCAAACCAGGGGCATAAACCGCCCAAGAAACCCCCACCGCACCTATCAACAGAACCAGCCACTGAAGTCCCGTCGTCCGCGGTGTTCCGAGAAAAACCGGTGCCAAGAGCACCCACCAGAAACTGCCGGTGGCGGTGAGCAGTGATGCCAACGCTCCGCTTGAAAGGCTCAGGCCCAGATAAAAACAAGCGTACTGCCCCACGGTTTGGGTCGCTGCCAGCAGTACGATCCACTTCCAAGGAGTTGCCCGCAGTTCCCCCACCGGATTGCGCGAAAGGAGCAGTAGGCCGAAGCCTGCCAAAGTGAACCGTACCCCCGCAAAAAAGGAACGCGTCGCAAAATCCGCTTCATGTCCTGCCTCGGCCCAGTGCGCAAAAACCAGTTTGATCACGGGAAAGGCCGAACCCCACAACCCTGCGCAAAGCAGAACCCAAACCAACAAAGGGATTCGCAGGAAGATGCCTTCCGGTTTCCGGGGTGTGATCCGTTCACGTCGCATCCGCAGTCCCCGCGTTTCCGGCCGTTTCCTCCGAAAAGCATGTTGGCAGGGCAAAGGCATCCCACCCCTGTTCCCGTAACCAGCGCGAAAAGCTATCGATTTGACCGTGTGTCACGCCCACACGTTCCGCCCCGGTTGCCCGGATGGCCTCGATCAAGCCGTCCCAGTCCGCATGATCCGAGAGCACAAACCCACGATCAAAATCACGGTTGCGCCGCGCGGCACGCGTCATCATCCAGCCACTGGCAAAAGCCCAGGAGAGCGGCCCCAATTTCCGAAAAATCGTGGCTTCCTGAGCCGCCGACGAGGTGATGATCAACCCGCATCCCTTCAAATCGGCGACGGTCGCCTCCGTCAATGGAAGCACTTCCGCCTGCCGAATCCCCGCTGCGCGGTAATACGCAATGTAGTCGTTCGCGTTTCCGTGCACCGCGATTGGAGCTCCAGACGATTCGAGGTGAGCCAGGAGTCGCTGACTTTTGCCCAGTGGATAGGCAGGCATAACACTGACGACACCCTGCGCCTGATTGTGCTGCCACCACGCCTCGATGGCCGAAAAAACGCTCTGCGGGGCAGGCCAGTGATAAATAGGCAAGCCGAAGGTCGATTCCGTAATGAAGGTCCGGCACGGAACCGGCTCAAACGGCGCACCGACGGCAGGATCTCCAGAAAAGTTGTAGTCACCACTGATTACCCAGACATCTCCGCCGGCCTCCACACGAATCTGAGCAGACCCGAGAATATGCCCCGCCGGATGCAAGGAGACAATGGCATCTTTCAGACGCATGCGCTGCCCATAAGGGACCGACTCGATCCGGGCCGCCGTCCCCATCCGGTGCCTCAAAAGCGAAGCGCCGGGAGCCGCACACAAATAATGCCGCGAGCCGACGCGGGCGTGATCCGAATGCGCATGCGTGATCACCGCACGTTCCACCGGCCGCCACGGATCGATATAAAAATCACCCGCGGCACAATAAAGGCCTTCCGGGCTGACCCGGATGAGAGGATCGGTGTCCACTGCATGCACCCGATCACTGAAGAGGCTGCTTCAGCCGAGAGCAAACCGGCGCATCATTCCACCACATGTTTCTGACCGCGAATCGGTAGAATAAACACGAATCCGGAAGGCCGACAGGGAGTCTGGTTTTTGACAGAAGATCGCGAAGGGAGCGAAGTGGCTGATTGCGGGAGGAATACGCCTCTGTGTGCTCTGTGACTACAAATGGAATTCCCAAGGTAGAGCCCGACGTCCCCGGCGGGCCGCAGGGGGTTGGTGATCCGTCACGATTCGCATCTCCCCAACGATCCGCGGACAGCGAGGGACCACTGTCCCTACCGTGGCCATGGCAATACAACTGGACTTCCCAAGGTAGGGCCCGACGTCCCCGGCGGGCCGCAGGGGGTTGGTGATCCGTCCCGATTCGCATCTCACCAACGATCCGCGGACAGCGAGGGACCACTGTCCCTACCCTGGCCATGGCAATACAACGGGACTTCCAGAGGATTGGGCCCGACGTCCCCGGCGGGCCGCAGGGGGTTGGTCCATCGCTCACGATTCGCATCTCGCCAACGATCTGCGGACAGCGAGGGACCACTGTCCCTACCTTGGCCATGGCAATACAAATGGTCTTCCGGAGGTAGGGCCCGACGTCCCCGGCGGGCCGCAGGGGGGTTGGTCCATCGCTCACGATTCGCATCTCGCCAACGATCTGCGGACAGCGAGGGACCACTGTCCCTACCGTGGCCATGGCAATACAATTGGTCTTCCGGAGGTAGGGCCCGACGTCCCCGGCGGGCCGCAGGGGACTGGTTGATCCGTCACGATTCGTATCTCGCCTACGATCCGCGGGGAGCAGACTTGTGCCGCGGAGAGAACTGCCCGATCCTTGCAGGTTCACGATGCCCGTTTACCTGATAATCCTTCCCTTGATTGGCGCGCTGATTGGCTGGGTAACGAACCGGCTGGCGATCCGCATGCTTTTTCATCCGCGGAAACCACGGAGAATTTTCGGTATGCAGTGGCAAGGACTGATCCCCCAGCGCCATGCGGAAATTGCCGAAAAGGCCGGGGACATCGTCGCCGACGAGTTGATTGGCCACCATGTGCTGCGTGAAGCGGTTGAAAATATCGATATCGAGCCGGCGCTCAATGACACCATCACCAGCCTCATCTGGGATCGCCTCGCGCCCCGACTGCGGGCGATCCCGCTCTTCGGCCGGATGGTGAACGACAAACTCATCGCCCAAATTCACATTCTTGCGGCCGAAGAACTACACCGGGAACTGCCGAACCTGCGAAGCCGCGTCGGAACCGCAGCCGAAGAACACTTGGACCTGCGGCGCATGGTTTCCGCCCGGGTGCTCGCCTTCGAGCTCAGCCAGCTCGAAGCCCTCATCTACAGCTTGGCTGGACGGGAATTGAAACGGATCGAATGGCTCGGCGGCGTGCTTGGATTTCTGATCGGCGTGGTTCAGGCGCTCTTCGTCTGGCTGACTACGTAACCAAAAAATAGCGGGGTTTTCGCAGAAAAGTTACTTTTCCGTTTGACCTGTACCCTGATCCGGGCGAGTCTCCCCGACGTAGTTAGACAAGCTTCTCGTGTTACCCCACTGGATGCTACTTCCAGTTCAAAGTTTGCAGTAGCAATAAGAACCCGCTCTCCCCCGAGCGGGTTTCTTTTTTATCCAATGCCGGAGGCTGCACCGACGAGCCGAGCTGCCGAACGCAGAATCCCCGCGTTTTGCATTGACCCAAAACCGAGCAGCGTTTTGCTCCTCGTTTCCTTTGTTGGGCGCGTAGCTCAGTTGGTTAGAGCACTACCTTCACACGGTAGGGGTCGCTGGTTCGAGTCCAGTCGCGCCCACCATTTCAGGCGCTTCCCCAACCTCCGCCACCTGGGGTTTCCAGCACCAAACGCTCGCCGGCCACCGGATCCCAGGCAGCCTGTCCCGGAAGCTCCTCCATCACCCCATCAGGGCTGACTCGGTACTGACGTCCAGGCATGCCATCGCTACCGCCAGCCGCTCCTTTGGGCGCTTGTGTGCGACGTTGAGCGAGCAGGGACACGCGCATGTCCCGGAGAAATTCGTATTCCCGGATCAATCCGTCACCGCCCCGCCAGCAACCGTCTCCCCCCGAATTCCGCCGGAGCGCGAAACGCCGGATCCGCAACGGATAACGGTGCTCGAGGATTTCCGGATCGGTGATCGCGGTATTGGTCATATGCACGTGCACCCCGCTCGCGCCCGAAAAGCCGTTACCCGCACCGGCTCCGCCGCCCACCGTTTCATAGTAACCGAAGCTGTCGTCGCCGAAGAGCACGTTGTTCATCGTTCCCTGCCCTTGAGCCAAGAGGTCGAACGCTGTCAGTAACACGTCAACCAGCCGCTGACTCGTTTCCACATTACCACCGACCACCGCGGGACATTGTTCCGGATCGTCAGAAAAGAGCGGATTGAGCAAACCCGGCGGAATGATCAATGTCACCGGCCGCAGCATGCCCTCGTTGAGGGGCAATGGTTCTGCCATCAACAGCCGCAAGACGTAGAGCACGGCGCTACGCACAATCGCCGGGGTCGCATTAAAATTGCCCGAATGCACCCCGCCCGAACCGGAGAAATCGAGGGTCAGTTCGGCCCCTTCAACCGTCGCGCTGACCACGATCGGAGTGCCGTCATCGAGGGCATCGGCGGCCTTGAAGGATGCGTTTCCCAGTCCTCGGAAACAGCGCCGTGCGGCCGCTTCTGAAAGATCCGCCGCAGCCTGCAGAAAGTGCACCACCGGCTCGACACCCTCACTTGCCAACAATGCATCGAGAATCTGTGCCCCGCGCCGGTTGGCGGCGACCTGCGCGTGTAGGTCCGCCACGTTTTCGGCCACGGCCCGCGAGGGATGAGGCCCACCGCGCAATCGGGCTTCCACCGCGGAAAAGCGCGAAATTCCCTGCTCAACCAGATAAGAGGGGACCAAAACAACCCCCTCCTCGGCCAAGCAGCGCGCGTCCGGTGGCATCGAGCCGGGACGGGTTCCGCCGATTTCCGCGTGGTGAGCCCGGTTGGCTAGGATCGCCACCAGACGGTCTCCCGCAAAGACTCCGGAAATCACGGTCACATCCGGCAGATGGGAACCGCCATAAGCCGGATGATTGGTCACGATGACGTCTCCCGGCCTCAGGGGCAGGACCGCGAGGACCCGTCGCACGCATTCCCCCAGCGCCCCGAGGTGAACAGGAATGTGGGGTGCGTTGACTAGAAGCGTTCCTTCGGCATCGAGCAGTGCGCAGGAAAAGTCGAGGCGTTCACGGATGTTGGTGGATAAGGCCGTGCGCCGGAGTTGTTCGCCCATTTCTTCGACCAGGGCCTCGAAGCGGTGCAATAACAACTCACGCTGGACCAGATCCGAGGCAACCACAGGAGCCGTCCCGCGGGTTGCATCGGTTTTCTCAGCCAGCACCTGTAACCGCAAGCTTCCGGCGTTTCCTTTCACTGCGCACCACCCGGGAGCAATGACCAAGGTGCTGAAAGGATCCGTCACCAACGCCGGTCCCTCCACCGCATGACCGACGGGTAGGCATGCACGGGTAAACACCGGCATCGCCTGACATTTCCCATCAAACCAAGATTGCAGCACGCGCTCCGATTCCGGGGTTCCGGAAGAGGGATCCAGATCAAAATCCTCCGTTTCCACACCCTGACCCACGGTGCAGAGCCGGAGCCGGACCCTTACCACTTCGAGCGCCGCCGAAGCCGCGGGACAGTAGCCAAAGATGGTTTCGTATTGTTCCAGGAATGCCGCGCGTGGATCAGCCCCATCCGCAACGGTGAGGGTGGCCTCTTGCCCCAGTAGGCGGAGGTCCAGCGAAGCCTCCTCCGCGACCCCGACCTCGAGCGGTAAGCCTTCTGCAGCGAGATCCGTGCGGGCAGCGATTCGTAGTTCGTCCAGAACAGCCCGCCGCTTTTCAATCCACTCCGAGATTGAGCAAAGCAGCTGACGCTCATGGATCGCATCCAAGGCCGCATGAGCCAGCCCCTCCGCGCTGAGCAAACCGGCATTGAGCGGAAAAACGATTGTCTCAATCCCGAGAATCTCCGCCACCGCGCAGGCGTGCATTCCCCCCGCGCCGCCAAAGGCTACCAAGCCAAAGCGCGCCGGATCATAGCCATCGCGTACACTGATCTGGCGTATGGCCTGAGCCATGCGCTCGTTGGCCAGTTGCAGCAATCCCGCCAACAGCTCCTCTTTGGCAGACGGATGGTCCGGGATAACCCCGCTTTGCTCGATGGCAGCATGGACAGCCTGCCACGCGACCTCCGCAGCTTCAACCGAGACAGGGATATGGAAAGCCGCCGGATCAAGCCGTCCGAGGAGCAGGTTCACATCGGTCACGGTCAGCGGCCCACCGGCACCATAACAAGCCGGCCCGGGCGAGGCTCCCGCACTCTCTGGCCCAACGAACAAACGTTGCCCATCAAAACCGCAAATCGAGCCTCCCCCGGCCGCCACCGTTTCAATCTTCACGCTCCGGGAGAACACCTTGGCCGGCCCCACCCGCTGCTCGGCCTGATAGGCGAAATCACCGTCCCAGCGCGAGACGTCGGTGCTCGTTCCCCCCATGTCAAACGCCACCAGACGCGGGAGGCCCGCCCGTTGTCCGGCGAGCGCCGCTCCGGCCACGCCGCCGGCCGGACCACTGAGCAAGCTGTCCACCGGTCGAAAACGCGCCCGCGAAAGCAGGCTACCCCCACTGGTCATCACCCGCAGGCGGGAGGATCCAAGGCCGGCTTCAACCGCGTCGAGGTAGGATTCCATCACCGGCCCGAGCGTGGCATCAACCAAGGCGGTTTCCGTTCGGCGCAGGTAATGGATGAACGGTCGCAAGTCGGCCGAGCCCACCACGTAAGCAAAGGCACCACTTTTTTGCAGGTGCGCCACCACCGCTTCTTCATGGGCGGGATGCCGGTAGCTGTGAATCAGGGCCACCGCGGCGACCCGACAACCGGCGGAAACAGCCTCGGCAATCGATTGATCCAGCCGCGACAGGTCCAAAGGTTCCAGCTCGGCACCATCGAGGGCATACCGCCCCGGCACTTCGAAAACCTGTCGATAAAGCGGCTCCGGGCGGCGAATCTCGAGGTCAAACAGTTCCGGACGCTGCTGGGTTCCAATCCGGCACAAGTCGGCAAATCCCCGGGAAACGAACAGGGCGACCGGAGCCCCTTTTCCTTCAAGTAGCGCATTGGTTCCCCGGGTAGTGCCCAAGCGCAACTCGAGGTCCGGCAACGGATGACCAGCGGGCGTCGCGGTCATCAAACGGGCCGCCAGGACCGGTGCCTCCTCCGCGCTTTGTAACTCAAGCAGACTTCCTGCCGCGGGCGGAAGTCCCTCCCAGTCATCCTCCAGCTCCAGCCAACCGTCCGCCACTGTATCCCGACTGACCCTGCCGCGAGAAACCCCGCCTATCCCCACGGCAAAGCCCACACAAAAATTCGCCGGGGCCGTCCATTCCACCCGCACGCGCAGCCGCCGATTGTCCTCCAGTCCGAGGATCACACCGCGCAGGCTGGCGCTGGAAAGCACCTTGACCCGGTGCTCCGAGCCGTCGGGTCCCCGTCCCAGACAATCGGTAAAGGTGCCTCCTGTATCCGCCGTAAGTTGCCAGCCGCTAGCCATGGAAATCGAGTTTTCGCGGCACTGTTGCGAAGCGCAAGCAGGGATCCGCTGTGCGAAAATGCTGAAAACCGGAGCCGCGATCTTCGTGGGCGCATTTCTTGCGAAAACGCTTGCCATGCCCCGAGGAAGGCTCCTTTTTCTTTTGTTTTTTCTCGGGCCGGATTAGCTCAGTTGGTAGAGCAGATGACTCTTAATCATTAGGTCCAGGGTTCAAGTCCCTGATCCGGTACCATTTTCCTCTCAGCTCAAGTTGCTGTCATGAGGGATCCGCGTTTGCTCTCCGCTACCACTCGATGGTTTGCGCGGACACGGGACCAGCGAACATCGAGTGTCTGATTCCTCCGGGTACGCAGACAGGCACGAAACCCGTTCGGTTCCGTGCCTGTAAATAAGAAAAGGATGGGTTCGCCTACTTTTGCTCGATCTTGAAGATCGCCGTGCGCCACTTGGGCAGCGTCACGCGGAGTCCATCCTTGGCGAGCTTTTGGGCGGTGCCGGTAAAGACCGTCTTGCCGTCTTCATTCACCAAGCTGAACCGGCCTTCGACGTGGAGCCGCGGATAGACCTTTTGCGCGCCCTTGCTTTCGCCGGAACGACGATAAACAAGGAGATGCTCCCGACCGGCGATCAGCTGCATTTCGGGAGCCGTCTTTCGATCCAGATCGAGGCCAGCCTTCTTGAGAAATGCAGCCAATTGATCCGCGGAGAGGCGATCGGCATCGTCTACTTCCAGCAGCGGAATCCCGCTATTCTCCAGCAAATCCAGCGCCCGCGAATCGATGTTGCGTGTATCGATGACCGCGGCGCGGTAGCTCAGGGTTGCCGCCACTTCTTCCACCTGTTCGAGGCCCGCAGAGATCTGAACGAGTCCGTTGGCCAGCAACTGATCATCCGTCATGTAATGGACCGGAGCCAGATGCAGGTCGAGGGCGAGCCGGGCAAAGGGCACGCAGGCATGATTGAGGCCGTTGTTGATCGGGACCGCGCCTGGATTCTGCACAAAAAGAACTTCTGCGCGCTTATAGTCGACCGGGCCCGCTTCGAAGACCGGGCTGAAGCGCTGATACATTTTGCGGTAAATGTCCTTCATCGGCTCGTAAACGTCCGGATGGCCGGTCAAGGTCCAGCCAAGGCTACCGACCATGCCGGCCGCATAAGCCTGCACCAGCTGGGCCTCGACCATGTAGGAAGAAGCCTCCAAACGGTCCATATCGGGTAGGAACGATGAATAACCATGTTCGCCCGATTCGCCGTTCCAAACGGGATACGGAGCCCCGCTGTGCGGCATGGCCACGGCAGCAAAACTGTGGTCAAAGGTAGCCGCGACGTCCCGCGCCAGCCAGGGCTCCTTGCGTTGCGGAGCGTCTTCACGCGCCGCTACCGGGCCATTCCCGAGGTAATAATGCGGGGACACTCCTGTCATGGTGTCCGGAAGGCGCCAAGTCACCGACGCGAGCACGTTGTTGTGACCCCATGCGGGGGCCATGCCAAAAACCAGACGCTCCGGATCTTCCCGGATAACCGCCATCGAAGTCGCGGAAGCCAGATGTCGCCAGGCAGTGTCACTGGAATCTTCCACGCTATGCGGCTCATTGTAGGGAGCTTCGAAACCGAGCAAGTTACCATTTCCGCGGAAGCGGCGGGCCAGCCAGCGGTTGGTGTCGACAATTGCCTTGGTGAAGGCCGGATCACCGGGGCCGGCGACTTCACCGGTTTCCTGATTCGCAAGCCAGGCGATGCCAGTGCCGGGGCGACCGGTTCCTTTATCCCGGAAATTGCCTCCAACAAAGTAACGGTAGGGATCAGTCGGCATCTCATGCCATTCGAGCACCACGCGCGCTCCATAGTGCCCACTGACCGCGATGAAGTACTCCAACAGTTCGTAGAAATCCGTCAGCACGCCGTGAGACTCGAGCACCTCGGTATAGCGAGGATCATCCGGAAATACACCCGGGGCCGGCTGGATCATTCCGAGGTGAAGGGGCACCCGAAAGACGCGCACGCCCCACTCCGTCTGGGTGCGGACTTCCTCCACCATGCGCTCGAAGTTTTGGTTGTTGCGTACGCTGAATTCGATCAGGAACTGCGTGTAATTGAGGCCGGCAAAGCCCCACGGTTTTCCTTCGAGAAACAGCTCCCGTCCGGAAGCCGAGACCATCGGCAATGTCGCTGTTTCGTCGATCACCGGATGGACAAAAAACGGAGTGTCCTCCGACCAGGTCTCGTCGCTTTGAGCCCGCAGCGAAATCCAGCGGCCGTCCGGAAGCTCGGTCCGGTCCAGTTCAAACACGAATGCGCCAGCGTCGTCGGCTTGCACGTCCCACTGCGAAAGCACGCGGCCGGCTTTGTCGCGGGCTTCGATCGCGACTTCAGCACCGGAGGCGGCAGTTCCTTTGACGCTCACGGGATTCTCGTGGCGCAGGGCCGTCTTCGTCGGTGCTTCGATCACCGGAGCTTGAACCTGCGCCCAAGCGGCAGTTGGGAACACTGCCAGCACCAGTGCAATGCGCCAGCCCGTCCGAAACCGGCTGGAGCGCTCCGCCCGATGGGCACGCGGTAGAAAACAATCAATAGAGTCAGGGGTATACACAGGATCTCCTTCTTTCAGGTCGGTGGTAGATTGTCATTTTGGCAGGTGACGACACCCACCGCCGGAGACAAAGCCTCCGCTTCGGAGCCAGCGATGCCATCTGACGAACCTCCGTCAAGCCTTAGCGCATAAAAACGCCCGCCTGGTCCATGACATAACGGGAGCCGCGATCAAGCTTCAGGAACGATCCCGAAAAAACCAGAAGTCGGAGCGAGCGTATTTAGTCTTGTCGTTGTTCACCCGGCCAACCTTAAAGAGCTTATGTCCTCCGCCGCGCTACCTCACAGGCCGGGCACGATGCACTGCTGCCATCCAGCACATCGGTCGGTAAAGTACCTTTTTGGCAGCAGTTGCCCAAAAAAGATCCCTCCGACTGCCTCCGATCTGTGCAAAAGCCTTTTTTCTCAGGATCCCAGGACATTCTGAGCGACGCTGTTGCTTCATTTTCCCAACCTCCCATTTTACCGCAGCCAACCCACAGATCATGTCGATCGCCACTCCCTCCAAGCCCAAGACACCCGCACTGAAAGAAGCCGCCACCGCTACCGCCCCTGAGGACAAGGTGCCGCTCAAAACCAAGCTCGCTTTTGGAGCGGGCAGTATCGTCGATAACCTGACGGGAAACGCCATCCACCAGCTGGCCAACCCGATTTACAACATCGCTCTCGGCGTGAACCCCGCCGTTATCGGCATCATTCTTGCCATTGGGCGCCTGTTTGACGCCATCACTGACCCGGTCATCGGCAATTTTTCCGACAATTTCCGCTCCCGGTTTGGGCGACGACGTCCTCTGATTGTTGCCGGCGCGCTTCTCACAGGCCCCATCCTGCTCGCCATGTTCTGCATGCCCCGGGGCCTCAGCGTGACCACTTACAGCATCTATTTCGGGGTGGCCATGCTCCTGTTCTACCCCGCTTTCACGCTTTTTTCAGTTCCCTTGAAAGGGTTCCAATTTGAGCTGACCAAGGACTACCACGAACGCACACGGGTTGCCGCCGTGGTGTCATTCCTCATGCCCTTGGGTGGTATTCTTGCCTCCTGGCTCTTTTGGCTGACGGAACGGCCGATCTTTGCCGACAGCCTCGAAGGGGCTCGTTACACCGCCCTCGGGGTGATGCTGGTGATTATCTCGATCGGCATTCTGCCGGCACTTTCCGGCAAGGAAAAGGAATACGTCCACGCCCAGACCCAGAAGAAGATGGCGATCCTCCCCAACGTCTGGGGGCTTTTGAAAAACGGTCCGCTGCGCCTCCTCGCGATTGCCGGCCTCGCCACGTTGCTCGGCATCTTTACCGTCTACAGCCTCGGCTTGTATCTGAACATTTACCACGTCCATGGCGGGGATAAACAGACCGCTTCCCTCCTCCATGGTGCGGTGACCACCGCTTATCAGATCGCCAGCATGGCAGCGGTCGCCCCGATCTCGCTGCTCGCCACCAAGGTAGGCAAACGGCCCGCATTCCTCGTCTGCCTGCTCGTTGCCCTCGCCGGGACCGTGGCCAAATGGTTTTGTTACGTCCCCGGATCCCCCGAGCTGATGTTCATTCCCATGGTGATGATGGGCATCGGCATGAGCGGTTTCTGGGTATTGCTCGCCTCAATGATGGCCGACGTGGCCGATCACGCGGAACTGCTGCAAGGCTACCGCAATGAAGCCTCCATCGGTGCCGTCTTCTCCTGGATCAACAAGACCGGCCTCAGCCTCGCCTTCATGTTGTCGGGTTTTGTCCTCGTCTGGGTCAGCTTCGATGAGCAGCTCGGCGGAGATCAGGCACCCGAAACCATCTACTGGATGCGGGTCCTCTTCTCCTTCGTTCCGGCCGCCGCCCTCGGCGTGGCCATCATCTGCATCGCCCTTTACCCCATCACCGAAGCCACCGCCCGCGCCACCCGCGAAGCCCTCGCCCAACGCCACCGCGCCGCCGGCCAGCCTGAGTGAGCGCTCTGCGGACGCGGGAGACTCCAGCTCGGACCGTGACGGGTCGACCAACCCCCGCGGCCCGCCGGGGACGTCGGGCCCTACCTTGGAAATTCCAGTTGTATTGCCATCGCCACGGTAGGGACAGTGGTCCCTCGCTGTCCGCGGATCGTTGGTGAGATAGGAATCGTGACCGACCTATCAACCCCCTGCGGCCCGCCGGGGGGGTCGGGCTCTACCTTGGGAAGTCCAGTTGTATTGCCATCGCCACGGTAGGGACAGTGGTCCCTCGCTGTCCGCGGGTCGCTGGTGAGATGCGAACCGTGACGGATCGACCAAACCCCGCGGCCCGCCGGGGACGTCGGGCCCTACCTTGGGAATTCCGTTTGTATTGCCATGGCCACGGTAGGGACAGTGGTCCCTCGCTGTCCGCGGATCGCTGGTCAGATGCGAACCGTGACGGATCGACCAATCCCCGCGGCCCGCCGGGGACGTCGGGCCCTACCTTGGGAATTCCGTTTGTATTGCCATGGCCACGGTAGGGACAGTGGTCCCTCGCTGTCCGCGGATCGCTGGTGAGATAGGAATCGTGACCGACCTATCAACCCCCTGCGGCCCGCCGGGGACGTCGGCCCTACCTCTGGAAGTCCCGTTGTATTGCCATGGCCACGGTAGGGACAGTGGTCCCTCGCTGTCCGCGGATCGCCGGTGAGATGCGAATCGTGACGGATCAACCAAACCCCTGCGGCCCGCCGGGGACGTCGGGCCCTACCTTTGGCATTCCAGTTGTATTCACGGAGCACACGGAGGGGCACCCTCCAACCCCTTTGCTTCCTTAGCGATCTTCTGTGAAAAAACAGCTACACGGCACCCGCACAGAAGTTCCCTCGGTTTTTGCTCCGCCATCTCCGCTAGCGCTCCGTCAGCGTTTTAGAAGGCCTTCCGCTGTGAAAGGATTGCCAGAAGCGTTATGTTGCGACGATTATTGCCGAAACGTTGGGATTGCCCCAGCGGCCTGCGCATTCACCGATGAATTATTCGATACGAGTCATTCGGCTTTTCTTTTTGATCCTCTGTGGGGCGGGGAGCTATCTGGTTTCCTTGGTGGTGCCGGAATGGGACGCCCACCGTTGGGTGGCGGTGGTTGTCGGGTTGTTGATGGGAGTGCTGGTCATCCTGATCGACATCCTCCTCAAAGGCTTCTCACTGCGCGGCCTCTCCGCCCTGACCTTCGGGCTGTTTGTCGGCTGGGCGGTCGCCCATATGATCTCAACCTCACCGCTCTTCGATTTTTCAGCAACCGGCGACCGGGAACTCACCGCCCTCCTCACCCAAAACCTCTACTTGGCACGCATGGCGCTGTTTGTGGTCCTGATGTATCTGGGAGCGGTGCTCGCCTTGCGCGGAAAAGACGAATTCAACCTCGTCATTCCCTACGTGCGCTTTGTTCCCCACGGAGTGGACGTGCCCTTGGCGGTAGTCGACACCAGCGCCCTGATCGATGGGCGGATTGTCGCCATTTGTGAAACCAAGTTCCTCGGGCACGCCCTCATCATTCCTCGTTTTGTTATCGAGGAGCTGCACCGCATCGCCGATGCGCGCGAGCCGCAAAAACGAGCTCGCGGTCGCCGTGGGCTTGATGCGCTCCGCCGCTTGCGAGAGATGCCGCACGTCGACTTGCGGATCAATGAAAGTTCACTTGAAGACCGACAACGGATCGAAGCAAAACTCGTTTTCCTCGCTCAATCACTCAAAGCCAAGATCCTCTCGACCGATTACAACCTCGCCCAGATAGCCGCCTTTCAGAATGTCGAATGGCTCAACATCGCCGCCCTAGCCAAGGCGATGAATCCCGATACCAACATCGGAGACACCCTCACCGTCGAGCTGATCAAGCCAGGCCGCGAACCGGGCCAAGCAGTGGGCTACCTCCACGACGGCAGTATGGTCGTGGTCAATGGCGGCGATGCCCATCTCGATGAAGAACACGAGGTCCGCGTCACCAGCGTGATCCCCTCAGTCGGCGGTAAAATGATCTTTGCCGAGTTGAACCCGCCTCTAAAAAACTGACCCGCTATAACCATCCACGACTCGCTGTTCCCGTCTGCGCAAATCTGCGAAATCTGCGGTTAAACCAGCGGTGGAAATGGGGTCCGATCACGATTCGCGTGAATCCGAAGATTCAAGGTCAGTCATTCCCGGTCCCTCATCTCTCATCTTTCCGCCCGCAAGCGGTCACTCCGGGTTGGAATATTTTTGAGCTTTTTTCGCTCTTATGCGTCGAAAGATACGGGCGGAATGGATGCCCACATGGCTTCTTCCTCCTACTGTGCTACCTCCAAACACCCAAAGAAAGGGATTACCATGAAACTTGCCATGATTGGACTTCTTGCGGCCGGCCTCGCCTCTACCGCCACTGCTGCGATCGAATTGACACTGGACAACCCCCGCGGGTTCCGTGACTTCGAAATTCGCACCCGGACGGCGGAAGCGGTCGCCAGCGTATTTCAAGCAGAATTCGAGCGTGCCGCCGAACATCGACTCAACGCGATGGTGCCCGAAGGACACACCCTTGAGTTGACGGTGACCGACATCGATATGGCCGGAGAGATTCAGCCCTCCCGCAATATGAACCATCCGGACATTCGTTACGTCGAGAGCAACTATCCGCCTCGGATGACCTTCAATTACCGGTTGGTCGATGCGGAAGGAAATGAAGTGAGCAGCGGTCAGGAACACCTGCGCGACCTCACCTTCGACTTGGGTGCGCCAAAAATTGGTCGCGACAATACCTTCCGCTACGAAATCGCTCTGATCGAAGACTGGATGCAGGACAATATCCGGTCTATCGCCGAGAACGAGAAGGAGTAAAACGGTCAGCATACGACGACAGTATCCTCACCCATTCAAGCGACCTTCCCATGAGTCGCTTTTTTCATGCAAAGGGACGGCGGGCACCCTCCGGGCGCGCGGATGGAGTGACCGCGAATCTTCGGCATATACGCGAATCCTTCTCGGATCTCCACAGAAGCTCACAAAGTGAGCGAAGAACCTTCTCCGCAATCTCCGTTTCCTCCTGTAAAATTCCAGCTCCGAACACCTTTTTTCACAGGAGTTGTCGGCAAGATAGGCTTCGTGACGGACCAACCAAACCCCGCGGCCCGCCGGGGACGTCGGGCCCTACCTTGGGAAGTCCAGTTGTATTGCCATCGCCACGGTAGGGACAGTGGTCCCTCGCTGTCCGCGGATCCTTAGCCAGATGCGAATCGTGACGGATCACCAAACCCCATGCGGCCCGCCGCGGAAGTCGGCCCTACCTTGGGCATTCTATCTGCCGCTGGATGGTGAGCCTCAGTAGTGGTACCGCATTTGAATGAAGACGATATCGGAACCTTCCTCCCGATAAACCATCCGGTGTTCCTCAGTGATACGACGAGACCAACATCCGGCGAGATTGTGTCTCAGGGGGTCCGGCTTTCCGATCCCTTCAAACGGACTCCTTTGGATGTCCTTCATCAGTTCATGGATCCGCTTCAGGATGCGCTTATCGGATCTTTGCCAATACTGGTAATCTTCCCAAGCATGGGGAGTGAACTTGATGTTCATGAATCCAGATCGATGTCTCTGGCCACTGTCTTCCCGTTCTGGATTGCTTCCATCGACTCGATTAACCGCCTCGCATTCGCGGGACTCCGGAGCAGGTAAGCGGTCTCCTCCAACGATTCGTAATCCTCCAACGACATCATCACCACTGCCTGATCCCGTTTCCTGGTGATGATCACCGGATTACGATCCTTGCAAACCTGATCGATCGTAGAGGCCAGATTCTCTCTCGCTGCAGTGTAGGTTATCGCGTTCATATGGACAGCATGCTGTCCACCTTTTGAACCCTGTCAATTTTTGGTTGAGCGAGCAATGACTGACCGCGAATAGGATTTTTAACCGCAGATGACGCGGATTTACGCAGATGAGAAGGCAGTGGAATTTACCGCAAAGAACGCGAAGAACCCCTCCGTGACCTCCTGTAAGATTCAAGCTCCGAACACCCTCTTTCACAGGAGTTGTCGGCAAGATAGGCATCGTGACGGACCAACCAAACCCCGCGGCCCGCCGGGACGTCGGGCCCTACCTTGGGAAGTCCAGTTGTATTGCCATCGCCACGGTAGGGACAGTGGTCCCTCGCTGTCCCCGGATCGTTTGTGAGATGCGAACCGTGACGGATGGACTAATCCCTGCGGCCCGCCGGGGACGTCGGGCCCTACCTTAGGAAGTCCCGTTATATTGCCATGGCCACGGTAGGGACAGTGGTCCCTCGCTGTCCGCGGATCGTTGGTGAGATGCGAATCGGGACGGATCGACCAATCCCTGCGGCCCGCCGGGGACGTCGGGCCCTACCTTGAGAAATTCCGTTTGTACTGCCATGGCCCCGGTAGGGACAGTGGTCCCTCGCTGTCCGCGGATCGTTTGTGAGATGCGAACCGTGACCGACCTATCAACCCCCTGCGGCCCGCCGGGGACGTCGGGCCCTACCTTGGGAAGTCCAGTTGTATTGCCATGGCCACGGTAGGGACAGTGGTCCCTCGCTGTCCGCGGATCGTTGGTGAGATGCGAATCGTGACCGACCTATCAACCCCCTGCGGCCCGCCGGGGACGTCGGGCCCTACCTTGGGAAGTCCAGTTGTATTGCCATGGCCACGGTAGGGACAGTGGTCCCTCGCTGTCCGCGGATCGTCGGCAAGATAGGCATCGTGACGGACCAACCAAACCCCGTACGGCCCGCCGGGGACGACGGGCCCTACCTTGGGAACGCCAGTTGTATTCACAACGCACACAGCGCCGCACCGGCACAGAAGCCCACAAAGTCAGTTTTCAGCTTTTTTCTGCAGGATCCCGAGGGCGAAGGTGACGGGCTTCGTGGTAGGTGTTCGGGGAAGGGCCAGTTGGATCTCCACCACGTCGGCAGGGTCAAAAGCCTTTCCTGGAACGAGGTTACTGAAGTAGGAGTGCACAAAGTGCTCCATCGAGAGGAATTTGTCCTGCGAACGGAGGTGCGGTTGGATGTGGATCACTTCATCGACGCGCCACGCCTGTCCCCAGCGGTCGATCAGAAACACGTTGATGTTAAAGAGGGCATCGGTGAATGGCTCACTCGCCCGCAGAGCAATCACCGCCTCCCAGGGCAATCCGTTGGGCAATCGCGCCACCACCCGGGGATGCTTTTTGGCGTGCCCCACCGGATCGACCCGAACCCGCAGCACCTGAAACGTATCTCCGTGGTTTTCCAACGACTCGATGGTCAGGCCATTGATTCCCGTCCACACTCCCACTTGGGAGGTCCATTCGTAGCCGAAGGGATAATCCCGGTGATAGAGATCGGGAGTCCCGGCGGCAGTGAGCGGCACCGGCGCGAGGAAAACGACCGAGGGTTGATCGCTGTGGGCGGCAGGTTGTACCGCCAAATTGTCATCGTTTCTCCGCTCTTCGAGCAAGGTGCCGCTGCGCGGATCCGTTTTCACCTGATTGGCGGGCACCAGCGGCGTATCCGGCCGTGCCCGCAATGCGACCGGTGGGCCATCGCTCACCCGCAGCTTCATCGTCTGGAAGAGATCGTAGGCCGGGGTCGGCTCGAGGTGGAAATAGAGAAGCGAGCGCGCCTCGGACGGTGAAGCCTCAGCCCTGGAAGGTGCTTCGGGCAACCACTCGGCGGAAAACGCGGTCCGAAACCAAGTTGCAGGCACCCGCGGAGAAACCTCAAAGCGCAACGGCACCGTCACCGCACTCATCGGCGGGATGGTCACAGCCTCGGTTGTGCCACGTTCTCCTTTTGACGGAACAGCGTCACTGGCCGTTCCCCCGTTCGCCTCTCCGACTGCGCGCGTTGCTTTGCCCGCTTCCGCCAGCTGCTCAAAAGGAACGAGATCGGGATCACTGCCCTTCCCTTCTTCAATCCACAACGGGAGGAATGCCGGTTGCTCAACCGCGGGCAGCGGAGGAAGCGGACGGGTGGTACGCTCGGCGCGGTCGGTCGCGGGTGTTGGAGCGGGCTCGGGCCCCTCCGCTTCAACCGATTCTGCCACAACCTCTGGAGCCCGGGCCGACCAAGGAGCGAAAGCCCCCAGTGCAACCCCGACCTCGCCATCCGTCGTCCATCTCACCGCTCCGCTGACCGGCTCCTCGGAAAAGTTATAGATGCGCAGTTCTCCACCCATGGAAGCAAAAGCCGGGCCTTCAGCCATCCCCTCCTCACGCTGAAAGCGGTAGGCCGAGCTAAATTTGTTCGGCACGCCCGTCGCCTCGTCCGCAACCCATTGCAGCACGACGGGGGACGGCTGCCGGTCGGATAATGGAGACTCAATGAAGAGGCGGTCGGTTTTACCGGAGGCGGCGCTCTCCCCCTTCGCTTCCGCCTCTTTCTCCGCGCCCACGGCGTCGAGATACACATGCCACGAGGGCAGCGGCTCGAGGTCAGCGTCCCAGAAGGACAGTTCCGGCCGGTTGGGCCACTTGAGCACAAAAGGCATAAACACCGCCACATCCTCGGCGGCAGCCAGCTCCCACAACCGGGGGAGGATTTCAGATTGTTCCGCCCAAACCCGCGCAGCCTCTTCACCCGCCGGCCCCAGCTTGCCGCGGTCGGCATTGATTTCTGTAATCCAGATGGGCGCGTTGTCCACCTGCGTCAAACCGGCTTCATACGCCCATGCGTCCATCAGCCGGTGGGCTTGGACCAACTCATCGAGCGTTTCGGTCCAGCCGTAAAAATGGATATTGCCGGCATCCCCGTAATCCCAAAGCCCATTGCGCAAAGCAACGGTCCAATATCCCGGTGCGCTGCGCCGTTCTTGGTTCGTCGTTCGTGGTTCTTCGTTTCCTGCCGTCTGCTCTGCCGGGTGGCGGTATTTCAATGAAGAACGAGGAACCAAAAACGAAGAACCTCCAACCGGCGCCCCCGCCGGGGAGCCGCCGATTGCTGGACGCAACACCGGCGTGCCCGGATCGCTCGCTTTCAGGCCGAGGTAAAGGGCTTTCTGAAAGGCGGCCGCTGCGTCGGGCGTGTCTGCCACGAAGAGGAAATCGGGCTCATTGAGCAGTTCCCACGCGTCGACCGTGCCCTGATGCGTTTCCGCGAGGTAACGCGCTTTCTCATACACTTCGAGCAGGTTCTGCCCCAAGCGATTGCGCCCGGCTGGCCGCTCCACTCGCGCGTTCACCTGACGGGTAAACGCCAGCACCTTGAGCCCCGCCGCACGCGCCTCCCGCCACACGGGCCGCGCATCCTGCCCACTCCCATCCTCCGCCGGCCAAGATGACCGTTCGCGAATCCAGGTGATCCCTCCGGTAGCCAACTGCTCAATCGCTTGGGTTCGTTGCGCCGGCTCCGAAAAATGCCCGGCAATGACCGCATCCATCCCAGGTTCCGGTGCCGCACAGGCAACCCCCTCCCCACAGAGACAAAAAAGGCCACCTTGCAGCAGCCTTTTCAAAAGAGTCGGAAAAAAATGGTTCATCATGGTTTTCAAGTTCCACGCGCCTGACGCACGGATGGGATGACCGCGCAGGGGACTATTTTCTGGATTCGCGGAGATTCTACAAATTCGCGGTCAAAAAACAGGCGGTGGGCGACCGCCAGCTTGCCTGGCACCGAAAGGTTGACGCTGACGTATGCGCGTCAATTCTATACGTCATGCAAACCAAGCTCACCCTGCGCGTCGACGAAGAGGTCATCCGCAAAGCCAAGCGTCTCGCCCGGAAACGCGGCACGTCCGTCTCCCGGATCTTCAGCGACTACATTTCAGAATCGCAGGATGTTCCGGGGCTCGATGAAATGGGAGCAATTACCACATCCATGATCGGCGTATTGCAGGGCTCGGATGAGAAAGGCGATCGGGACGCGTATCATCGCCATCTCGAGGAAAAATACCTGTGAGGGTTCTCATCGACACCAATGTCATCCTTGATGTTTGGCTGGCGCGGGAACCTTTTGTTCGGGAGTCCGCAAGGCTTCTTTCCGCCGCTGAAAAGGGAACGATCACGGCGATTGTCTGCCCCACGACGGTCACAACCCTGCACTACCTTGTAAAGAAGGAGAAGGGTGAGCGAAAGGCACGCAGCCTCCTGATGGATCTCATGAAAATTTGTGAAGTGGGATCTCTTCAAAGGTCTGAAATCCAACACGCTCTCCAGAGCAAAATCCGGGATTTCGAAGATGCGGTGATTGAAGCAACCGCCTCCCAAGCCGAAGCCGATGTCATTGCCACCCGTAACGTCGCGGACTTCCGAATGGCCCGAATTCCCGCTCGGGAGCCTCAGGAAATCAGGTGGTAGTGGGCTTTGGGATGCGGAGATAGAAGATCGTTTTCGCGAACCAAAGGTTTTTCGTTCTTGGTTCTTGGTTCGACGAACGAAGGCGGGCGGCGTGGTGTGGAAAACAGAAGATGGAGCCGGCGGCGAGCGACCGGAGTGGCATCTCACAGAAGCACACGCAGCAAGCAAAGACCGCTTTCCTCCGCGAGCTCCGTTCCTTCCTGTAAAATCCAATCCCCATGCGGCCCGCCGGGGACGTCGGGCCCTACCTTTGGAACGCCATTTGTATTGCCATGGCCAAGGCAGGGACAGTGGTCCCTCGCTGGCCACGGATCGTTGGTGAGACGCGAATCGTGACCGCTCGACCAACCCCATGCGGCCCGCCAGGGACGTCGGGCCCTACCTTGGGAATTCCGTTTGTATTGCCATGGCCAAGGTAGGGACAGTGGTCCCTCGCTGTCCGCGGATCGTTGGTGAGACGCGAATCGTGACCGATCGACCAACCCCATGCGGCCCGCCGGGGACGTCGGGCCCTACCTGTGGAACGCCAATTGTATTGCCATGGCCCAGGTAGGGACAGTGGTCCCTCGCTGTCCGCGGATCGTTGGTGAGATGCGAATCGGGACGGATCACCAACCCCATGCGGTCCGCCGGGGACGTCGGGCCCTACCTTGGGAATTCCGTTTGTATTGCCATGGCCAAGGCAGGGACAGTGGTCCCTCGCTGTCCGCGGGATCGTTGGCGAGATAGGAATCGTTTTCGGACCTCCACAGAAGCTCACAAAGTCAGCACAGAACCGCCCCATCGCAAGATCGGGTGGCTTTTCAAGACTCCGCTTCCGATCCCCTTCAGTTTTCAGGGAAGCGCGATCTTGCCTTCAGGAGCTCGGTTGCTAACGTGCTGTCATGGACGAAATGATTCTGGAATCCGAGGCGTTGCGTCTCTCTCCGCGGGGGCGGGCGCTGCTCGCGGATTCCCTCCTGGCAAGTCTCGACAATGAGGCCGCCCGTGGGATCCAGAAAGCATGGGCGGCGGAAGCCGATGATCGGCTGAAGGCATTTCATCAAGGTGAGCTGCAAGCCACCGATGGTGCGGCGGTTTTACGGGAAATGCGGGCGCGCTATAGCCCGTGAATTATAAGATCCTCTCGCCCGCTCAGCGCGATCTCACGCAGGCACTGGACTATTACGACACGGCACAGACAGGGCTGGGCCTTAATTTCCTCGACGAGGCGGAGCGAACGATCGCCCGAATCCTCACACAGCCGGAGGCATGGGCTCGAATTTCCGAGAAACATCGGCGATGCATGATGCGCCGCTTTCCCTACGGGGTGATCTATTCGATCGAGGAAAATTGCCTTCTCATCTCGGCGGTCATGCACCTTCATCGCCATCCCGCTTCGTGGAGAAACAGCGTCAGCTGAGGCCCCTCGATCCGCTTTTCAGGGATTCGCGGAAATTCTATCGATTCGCGGTCAAAAATAATGCGGCGGAATGGAAGACGGTGGCTTGTTACGCGGCTAAGGACTGACCGCTAATCTTCGGAATTTACGCGAATGGTGTTCGGAAGGCTGATCCGCCGCTGGATTGAACCGCAAATAACGTGGATTTATGCAAATGGGGACCGCTGGAATTTGCCGCAAAGTCAGCAAAGGACGCGAAGGTGCCGCAGGACAGATCGACCAACCCCGTGCGGCCCGCCGGGGACGTCGGGCCCTACCTTAGGAAGTCCCGTTGTATTGCCATGGCCACGGTAGGGACAGTGGTCCCTCGCTGTCCGCGGGATCGTTGGCGAGATAGGAATCGGGACGGACCGACCAATCCCCATGCGGCCCGCCGGGGACGTCGGGCCCTACCTTGGGAATTCCGTTTGTATTGCCATGGCCAAGGTAGGGACAGTGGTCCCTCGCTGTCCGCGGATCGTTGGTGAGACGCGAAGGTGCCGCAGGACGGATCGACCAACCCCATGCGGCCCGCCGGGGACGTCGGGCCCGACCTCTGGAAGTCCAGTTGTATTGCCATGGCCAAGGTAGGGACAGCGGACCCCCATTGTGCCGTCAGGCCTCCAATTCAGCTTTTACCGGCACCCGTTCGCCGTCGGTCAGCCCCATCACGCCGCGGAAGATCCGTTCAAAGCGGCTGGTGATCGTTTCGATATCAAAATGGGTTTGGGCGTAGTTGCGGGCGGCGGTCCCCATCGCGCTGCGAAGGCCTGCATCGGTCCGCAGGAGTTCGGCCGCTTGCAGCAGTCCTGCTTCGTCATCTGAAGGCACCACCACCCCCGAACGTTCTTCGGCAATGATGCGCGCGGCGAGGTTCTCACCCGGCATGGCGGCGAGGATCGGCCGACCGGCGCAGTGGTAGGCGAGGATCTTGGAAGGCACGGAAAAGACACCCGCCTCTGGCTCGAGCACAGCCAGAAACACGTCGGCGGTCCCCAAAACCTGCGGCATTTCGTCGAACGGCTGGTAGCCGTTGACCACGATATTGTTGACCACTCCTTCTGCGATCCGCTCCCGCAGCCAGTCCGCCCCGAGACCCTCGGAATTGACCACGATGCGCACCTCAGGATGGGCTGCCATTTGCCGCGCCAGAGCGAGCAAGAGGCCCGGGTTGTGTTTCATGCCCAAGGTGCCCGAGTACATGAAAACAAACTTGTCGGCCAGGTCATGACGCGCCGCCCAGTCGTTGGCTTTGGGCTGGAGCGGAAAGGCTTCCAGCTCGGCCCAGTTCGGAATGGTGGAACACTGCCAGCGCGGGACGCCCCACTTTCCAAAGAGCGGGAGAAAATCGCGGGTAATCCCGATCACATGGTCGCTCCGCTTTAGATCCGTCCGGTCCATCCAGCAGTAGTATTGCCCAATCAGCGCGCCGAGCGGCCCCAGCTTCTTGCGCAACAAACTGTCGATCGCGATCGAGTAAAAATCCTGCACCCAGTAAACGAAATGGCTATCCACCGCTTCACAGGCCCGCCGCGCCCGATTCTGGACGTCGCTGGGCGCGTTTCCTGACAGCACGACGTCCGGACGGGTGTCAAAAATGCGCCGGGCGATCCGCGCCGCGTATTGCCGCTCGTGCCGTGCCCGGCGCCAGAAGACATACTTGTCCCGCGCATAGTAGAGGCTCATCGGCACTGGGTGAAATTCGAGACCCTCCGAATCGTCCTCCCGCCGGCGCAAATCACCCCGCGGCGTCTGGAGCGCACTGGCAAAACAGTGTGCTACCTGATGCCCCCGGCGGGCCAGTTCACGGCTCAGGCTGACAGGAAAGGCGTGGCCGGCGTAGTCGTGGACAAGAATTTTCATGTGCGTGGAGCCCAGATCCGATCCGGATCGTCCTTCATGTATAGTGCGGTCAATCCTCAGTTCAAGCAGTGAATACACCTCATTATGCGCCCGCTAGGGTGGAGAGCCTGGGAGGCGCCGGAGATGGAGATCGCGAGCGAAAGGTTCTTCGTTTTTGGTTCTTCGTTACCGGATCAACCGGGAACGAGGAACGATGCGGCCCGCCGGGAACGTCGGGCCCTACCTTTGGGATTCCCGTATTGCCATGGCCACGGTAGGGACAGTGGTCCCTCGCTGTCCGCGGATCGTTGGTGAGATGCGATTCGTGACGGGATCGGCCAAACGCCGTGCGGCCCGCCGGGGACGTCGGGCCCTACCTTTGGATTTCCATTGTATTGCCATGGCCAAGGTAGGGACAGTGGTCCCTCGCTGTCCGCGGATCGTTGGTGAGAGAGGAATCGTGACGGATCGACCAGCGCCATGCGGCCCGAACAACCCCCTGCGGCCCGCCGGGGACGTCGGGCCCTACCTTTGGGTTTCCAATTGTATTGCCATGGCCGAGGTAGGGACAGTGGTCCCTCGCTGTCCGCAGATCGTTGGCGAGGTAGGAATCGGGACGGATCGACCAACCCCCTGCGGCCCGCCGGGGACGTCGGGCCCTACCTTGGGAACTCCGTTTGTAGTCACAGATTCGCGGTCAGAACCCTCGGGCTTTGGCCTTTTCGAAGTCGGCCTTCACCATGATTTCGCAGAGTTCGGCGCATTTTGTTTTTGGTTCCCAGCCGAGCACGGTTTTCGCTTTGGTCGCGTCGCCGAGCAGCTGTTCGACTTCGGCCGGGCGGAAGTAGTTGGGGCTCACTTCCACCAGCACCTTGCCGGTCGCGCGGTCGATTCCCTTCTCGTCCACGCCTTCGCCTTCAAAAACCAGGTCGATCCCGAGGTGCGCAAAGGACCAAAGGGTGAAGTTGCGCACGGTGTGCATCTCGTTGGTGGCGAGCACGAAGTCATCCGGCTGGTCCTGCTGGAGAATCCGCCACATGCCTTCAGTGTATTCCGGCGCATACCCCCAGTCGCGCTGGGCACCAAGGTTGCCGAGGACCAATTTCTCCTGCAGTCCCAGCTTAATCCGGGCCGCCGCCCGCGTGATCTTGCGCGTGACAAAGGTTTCTCCCCGGCGGGGCGACTCGTGATTGAACAGGATGCCGTTGCTGGCGTGGATCCCGTAAGATTCCCGGTAGTTCACGATAATCCAGTAGCCGTAGAGCTTGGCCACCGCATAGGGCGAGCGCGGATAAAAGGGCGTCTTTTCCGTCTGCGGAACCTCCTGCACCTTGCCATACAGCTCGCTGGTCGAAGCTTGGTAAAAGCGCGTTTTGTCCTTCAGACCCACCTCCTTGATCGCGTCGAGAAAGCGCAGCGTCCCGATCGCATCGACTTCCGCCGAATACTCCGGCACGTCGAACGATACCTTCACGTGGCTCTGCGCGCCGAGGTTATAGATTTCGTCCGGTGCCGTCCGCTCGAGCAAGCGGTTCAGGTTGGAGGCATCCGTCAGGTCTCCATGATGGAGAAACAGCCGCTTTCCATAGACCTCCGGGTCATTGAAGAGGTGGTCGATTCGCCCCGTGTTGAAGCTACTCGAGCGCCGGATCATGCCATGTACGGTATAACCCTTTTCGAGCAATTGTTCAGTGAGGTACGAGCCGTCTTGGCCCGTGATTCCGGTAATGAATGCTATTTTAGACATGGTAATAAAATGATGAGATAAATGGCTCTTTAAGCGCGGGTGGGTGACCGCGAATCTCCGGGATTTACGCGAATGATTCCGGAGCCCTGTCCGCCGCTGGATTTAACCGCAGATCACATGGATTTACGCAGATGGAGGGACGGGCTTCACCGCAAAGCTCGCAAAGAACGCGAAGGTGGCGCAGGGGATTTCTGTTTCTGGGATTCGCGTTTATTCTACAGATTCGCGGTCACAATAATGCAGCGAAATGGCTCAGCGGTTTTGGCTCTTTACGCGCAAATGGCTGACCGCTAATTTTCGTTATCTTCGCGAATGGTTCTGAAGACCAGTCCGCCGCTGGATTTAACCGCAGATAACGTGGATTTACGCAGATGGGGGCGGCGCAGGGGACTATTTTCCAGATTCGCGTTTATTCTACAGATTCGCGGTCACAATAATGCGGCGAAATGGCTCAGCGGTTTTGACTCTTTACGCGCAAATGACTGACCGCGAATTATCGGTATCTTCGCGAATGGCTTCGGAAGCTGGGAGATGGGCATGCTGGAAATATGGAATCGAATAAAGAATGAAATAAGGTTGCTTCCCATCTCTTCATTTCTTAACCACAAGGCACGTCGTTTATTTCTGGCGGCGTACGGTTAAACCTCAAAACAAAGCTGTCACAATGGCTAGTAATCATGTCAGTGCGGTCCTTGGCGCGGAGGACGTTCAGGCGGTCTTCGCCGCTATTGCCACCATTCGCGAGAAGCTCCCGTTTCTCATCGACCTCTCCGTCCAAGACCGCCGTTCGCTCCCTAAAATGGGCGATCGAAGCCGGGCCTTCGTCGAGAAGACCCTTGAAGTCGCGAAGCAGAATCCGGACTTCCTCTCCCGTTCGTTTGATCTCGAGGAGTTCGAGCGGGATGTGCTTCTGCACCGAGAAATGAACCGTATCAACATGGCGCTCGCCCAGCTCCACGAGTTGGTCGACGACACCACCCTCGCCACGGGGTCGGACGCTTATACCGCGTCGCTCGAAGCGTACGCCTTTGCCAAGGCCGTGGGCAAAGGGGACGGCCTTGACCAGATGCGTGCGCTCATGAGCCAACGTTTCTCCCGAAACAGCGGGCAGTCGAGCCCCGCTCCGGAAGCGCCTGCCGCCTAGCGAGGCATCTGCGATCCGTTTCATGCGCATTCTCCAGAGCCCCGCCGGTATCCGGTCGGGGCTCTGTTCTTTAGAGAGAACTTCCGGCATCCCATGCCCGGTCGTGTTTCCTAACGATTTAATGGCGAATGGAGCTCTTTTCATCTCCCCGGTTCCACCTTTGAAGCTTGCGAGCCGACTTTCCGACAGAGGCAGGCTCCTCTTCAGGTTCGCTCCGAACCTGTCCGGAGCGGAGCGCCTCGAGTTCCGGACCGGCCGGCCAAGCTTGAGACTGGAAATCCTCATTTCGGGCTTGGCCCGGGTAGCTTCACACTCCGCGCGCACAAAGAAAACAATCGGGAGGTTCGCGTGTGGAGGAGGGCCATCCAGAAATGGGAGGGGAAACTCGAGCCCGTGACTTGCCGCGCTCCGTCCGGAACGCTGCAGATTCATTTCCTCCCGCCTGTCGTCCTCCGCCTACAGCCAAAAATCTCGGTCTGTCGTTTGAGCATTAGACGGTGACTGGTGGTCGGCGGTTGTCGGTGGTGTCCGTGATAGTCAAGGTAGCCCGCGGCTCAGGTTGCGGTAGCTTCACGGCCCTCGCGCTCTTGCGTTTAATCCTCACTCACTGTCAGCAGGAGCCACGCGTTTCCTGATCAACGATTTGCTGTAGCTCCGGAGACAGCCGGGGCGCGATTCGGGTCGCCACGTCGAACACAATGAACGGATCGACACCGAAGTAACCATGGATCAGCCAGTCACGCATACCCGCCATCTTCCGCCATTCAATCTCCGGGTATTGCTCCCGAAAGGAGGTCGGTACGCGTTTCGCCGCTTCTCCGATGATCTCGATGGATCGGGCGGCCGCACGGGTCAGCACAGGATCCGCCACAAACTCCTCAATGGAAAGTTCCCGGCAGGCTTCGTCGAGAAACCGCGCCTCGTCGATCATGTGCCGAAGATAATCAACGATCGAGATCGACATACCGAACGTCCCGAAGAATGTGCGGTCGAAGGTGGGAGCTGAGGGATTCCTCGGTGACCAAGTCCACCCGCCGGGCAAAGGCTTCTTCGAGGGCTTCTCCAATATTGAAAAGATTATCGAAGGTACGATGTTTTTCATCCAGAGACACAAGCACATCGACATCGCTTCCGGCCCCTTGCTCCGACCGTGCAAAAGATCCAAAAACTCCCAAACGCCGGACCCCCGCCGCAATCAAGCGGTGTCTGATGGGGGCAATCGTTGATTCAAACATGCTCACATTCTGCGGAACGCGGAGACCTCTGGCAAGTCCCGGAATACCAATTGCCAGATGGAGACAGTTGCGGTGGGTTCGCGGTTACATCATCCAGTGTCGGACAAGTTTCCGACCCCCTTCGCCACCTTCGCGTTCTTTGCGGTGAACCCATGGCCTTCCATCTGCGCACATCCGCGAAATCCGCGGTTGAATTCTGCGGCGGACCGGCCTCCGAATCCATTCGCGTAAATACCGAAGATTCGCGGTCACCCATTCCCGCGTAAGGAGCCAAAACCCCTATGCCATTCCACCGCATCATTTTTGACCGCGAATTGATAGAATAAACGCGAATCTTGGAAAAGGATCTCTTCTTACGGAGGACCGGGTCAGAACTATTCGTGTAAATTCCGAAGATTCGCGGTCAGTCCTTAGCCGCGTAACAAGCTACCGTCTTCCATTCCCCCGCATCATTTCTGACCGCGAATTTGTAGAATCTCCGCGAATCCCAGAAACAGAAATCCCCTGCGTCTCCTTCGCGGCCTTCGCGGCCTTTGCGGTAAATCCCACTGTCCCTCATCTGCGCACATCTGCGAAATCCGCGGTTAAATCCTGCGGCGGATAGGATTCAGAACCCTTCGCGGTCACAATTCCGGTGCGTAAGGAGCCAAAGCCTCGAACGAACGCGCCTTCATTTCCCTTCCCTTTCGTCACCACCGCCCACCGTCAACAGCCTCACACGAGCTGAAGGTCCGCGGGCACGTAACGCGTGCGCTCTGCGAGGTGTTTCGGCAGCGGTTTAACGTGCGCCTTTTCCAGGAGTCGGCAGATGCCGAACTCATGTACGCCAACCAGCTCTATCCCCACGACCTCTCCTGCCGCATCAAAATCCATCGTCACGATACAGCCTTCGGTGGTCACCGGTTCTGTCCGAGCTATCGTTTCGTGGCTGAAACGAACGTAGGCCGCATGCGCCGCAGAATCCAGTTCAACGACAGGCGGTTGTTCCGCGTGAATGGTTACAGAATGACGTTTCATGTCCAGTATCCGGTTACGAAAAAGCACTCCTGCTTGTAGCGTTCGGCCACAATATGCAGTTGTCTCTGCTCAAACTGCTTGCTGAAAAGATACACGAATCCTCCGTGTGTGCCACGATATTGCCGCTTTCGGTGATCGCAATTCGTCACCACTTCAATAAACAGCGGCTCAGTGATACCCCGCTCCACCGCGCGCCGCTTCGCGTGAGACGTAAAATGAAAATCGAGGGGGGCGGACACGACAGAAGAGAATGCAAACAGAAAAACGACAGCGGTTCGTATTCTCTCCAACCTCCCCAACGCGTCAACCCCACTTTTCCGCCCACCGCCAACCGCCTTCCGTCCACCGATCCGTCCTGCACCACCTTCGCGCCCTTTGCGGGCTTTGCGGTAAATCCCACTGTCTCCCATCTGCGCACATCTGCGAAATCCGCGGTTAAATCCTGCGGCGGACCAGCCTCCGATCCCATTCGCGTAAATACCGAAGATTCGCGGTCACCCATTCCCGCGTAAGGAGCCCTTCCTGAGAACCACCGGCTCACTGTCTCCCATCTGCGCACATCTGCGAAATCCGCGGTTAAATCCTGCGGCGGATATGCCTCCGATTCCATTCGCGTAAATGCCGAAGATTCGCGGTCAGTCCTTAGCTGGATTACCATGCATTTTCGAAATGCATTACTATGCGCGTCTCCCCTGCATCATGAGGGAAGGTAACCTTTCATCGTAATGAACGGTTACCGTGCATTACCATGCGCGGCGAGGGGATGCGTCGATTACCAGTCCAAATCGCTTTCGTACCCCAACTCGATCAGGAGGTCCCCAGCCACTTCCTTAAACTGGGCTTTATGCTGCGGCGTGAAGCGCTTCTCCCAGTTGCGCACGCCGCCTCCAGGGCGATACGTGTGAGACCGCTCTGGATTGATGGCCTTCAATGCCTGTTCCACCAGCTGGCCTTCGGTGGCTTCCACCTTGGACTGACGTTCCAGAAAAAACCGGCAGATGCGGGCTACCTCCGCCGGTTGTTCGGGTCCGACCAGATCCTCAAAGCGCAGTGCACACACGTCGGGATCCGTCAGCCAACCTTGGTACATCCGGAAACGCTGCGCGATATTCCCATAAGGCACAGGGCACGCCCTGTGAGCATCGCCCAAGATCGACAAAGAGAGTTGCTCTTTTTCATCCGCCAACCGCCGAAAGGTTCCGTGCAGGCGGTGAAAGCGCGCCATGCGGCTCAGGTAGTGTGCTTCGGAGCAGGCCACATCCCGGGGGTCCCGGTAGATGAAAAAATGAATGGCGGCCTTCTTCCGCAGAGCCGCCGCATATTCAGGCCGATAAAAAAGGTGCGCGGACACCATCTCCCCTCCAACAAAGCCTTGGATCTTCCGCAGAGTCGCCATCTCCGAACGTTCGACGTACTTCCACGAGGGGAGTGACGCCAGAAAGGTGAGGTAGTTCTTCACCCCGGGCTGCCCCTCAAGGATTTGCGTCAGAAGGTGCGTGCCGCTCTTCGGGAATGAGTTGGCAACGATTGGTACGGATTCGAGGCACAACGCCCTCGACTGGAGGGCTCTGCGACTCTGACCCCTTAAATACTCAAGCTTTCGTAGTAACAAGCTCATCCTTCCTCATCCAAATACTCGAAAAACCGCCCCACATGAGCGGTCCACGTATGCCCTTTCACCCAAAGGAGCGCGGCGTCCGACATATTAGATCTCTGCACTGGCCCAACCTCGTGCAAAAACTTCTTCCATGCATCCGCATCATCCGAAACGAACGTACATCCACTCAACTCGTCTCGGGAAAGTCCACAAAGTCCAGCGCCCGTGCTAAGCAAAGGAACACCGCGAGAGAGACTATCCATCACCTTGAGCTTGCTCCCAGCGCCATACTCAAATGGCAGAATTAGGAAATCTGCAGACGCAAAAACCGACTCAACTTCGTTCTCCTCCAAATCCGCTCTCATTTCGGCCCCCTCTTCAGCGACCAAGCGTCCAAGCCAAGGCGGCGGGCTTGATCCGGCAACCATCAACTTAACTTTACCCTTTAGATTCGGCCAAAATTTCTCAAAGAAATATCGAATAGCGTCCTGATTTATCTTCGAGGAAAGGCTGCCGAGGAACAGCAGCCGCAGCACATTTTCGCCGGAACCATTTCCGACACGGTGTGGCCTATCGCAACCGTTCGGGAGAAGATAATGGCGATGCTTCGGAAGAAATTCCTGGTACGCAGCCAAATCTGCTTCGGATAGATGCACAAAAATAGCCTCATCCGGGGCCATTCCAAGTATCTCCGCTACCCGATCGTACCCGACTTGTGCAACCATCGAGGATAGCCCTCGGCCTTTCTTAAAATTGCCCCACCATTCCCAATCATTGTTGTGGGTTTCAATAACGAGATTCCTATATAGAATCTTATTTTGAAGAAAACCCGGAAGTGAGGCAAGAAAATGAACAACAACCAAATCTCCAGATTGCTTCAGGATAAGGTTGCGATGAACATTGAACCATTTTCTCGAAGCGAACCGAACCTCATTGTAAGAACGCTTTCGAAGCAAGGCCTCGATTCCGCCAAGCGATCTCGCGACTCTTTCCGAAACTCGCCGCTTCTCGGAAGGGACAAAATTGTTTCGTTGCCATCGGCCATTCCGGAGAGCAGCTACCGATCTAAGCCCTAGCTCCTCATAGCTTTTCAGAATCCCAAAGACACGACGGGCGCCTCCAGATCTAACAGGAAAGGCAACTTGCGGGGCAATTGTGAGAACTTTTCGAGACTTCATTAGAGACACGAATCTTTTTGTACAGAGCCAATCAACCACTCCTTCTGTCCTGCGCGTGGTTTAAGGCCGAGAAACCCAAGCAGGATCGATACCCTCCGCCTCCGGCTTTGCGCCTGATGCCACATCATCTGCATAAGGTTAATTAAAATGGGCATGTCTGCTTGAACAGCGCTCGTGTACTTAGTCAAAACAAAAGATCTCGAGCGTATCGCCAATCCCAAACAGTGACCGTCGATCACAATCGCGAAAGAAAAATTTTGCGTAATAGTCGAGTCCGAGCCTATCAAGTGAAAACCCGTTTTCCACGCAGCCTGCTTCTCAAGCGGTTCCAGCGTTCATCTTCAAAAAACAAGAAAAGATAGACTCTCAGCAGTTTTCGCATAATTCCGATCTTACGCTCGCCAGAGTTAAGAGCTGCGACAGTAGTACTCAGAGGATGAATGTGAAAACGATAGCAAAGACCTTTGAAGCGTTTGAACGGCAGGGTTTTCCCCAGCTCATAAAGCTGATGCATATCTGCCTCTCGACCATACTTCTTGGGTTCGAAGGGATGGGCCAGAAGAGCGACCCGAGGGTAAAGAGCATTTGGGTGAAAAACGATAGTGATATGCTTCAACCACGAACGTCGAAACACCGGAGGCCTCCTCCCAAAAATACGTTTCCCATCTCGTATAAATTCGATTGCCCCGTGATGAATGCCATTATCAAGTTTTTCGATCGCATTCACATCCAAAAAAGCCAATTCGTCGTCACTATGAACAAATAGAATCCACTGTCCGCGAGATGCCTCAACTGCTTCATTCAGCGCCTGATACAAGCCGACGCTCCGCTGTTGCATAATGGAAGCGCGCAAACAAGTTCTAACGATTTCAATTGTTCCGTCACTAGAGCCCCCATCAACAATTATTAGTTCGACCCGATTGTCACAACTAAGCGGTTCGATCGTCTTACAACACCGCTCAATCGTCAGCGAAGAATTTTTAGTTGCGACTATCACTGTTAGCACACAGCTCATCGTAGAAGAAACCACCCTTCACTTTTAGCATCACGCCGATACACAATCCGCCATAACAACAAGCAGATTACAAAAGCAGAAATCCCTTGAAAGGCCCATGAAGTCAAATCATTGCGAGCAGTCACCAGCATTTTAAACAATAAAAATGCGTATACTCCGTATAGCGCAGGGCTCACACGGCAGTGTTTCAAGAGCCAAGAGGTTGTAGCACCATACAAAAACGAAAAAGCCAATACCCCTAAAACCCCAGCCACGTAAAAGCCCTGACCGACGAACGTAAAGGTTCTCACCCAAGTTTCATTTCCGAAAAACTGTTTTTCATATAACTCAACCGTCATCCTAGGTGAAAATGAAGTTGCCGGCTTCCCCGGCCACAGAGGCCTGGGAATCCAGTTTATAGCCCAGTAAAAAACCTCTTCAAATGCACGTTGTACCGCATCCGCAGGATCGGGAAAAAGCTCGTAAACAGACATCACGTCGGCAGCGTTTGCCACAGATGTCCACTCACCACCACTTCCCGCGGTTTCCAACAGAACTTTAGAACCTCGTTCTTCAATCGCCGATATCTTACCTTGTCGAACAAGCTGAAGTCCCATGGTCGCGAATGCAGCTACAAAGAATACGATACCGACCTTCAACATTAAGCGCCTTGGATGAAAAGCTGCATAAACAACAAATACCAATACGAATAACACCAACACAACTTGGCGTCCACCATACGAGGTAAGCTTACTCACACTGTAAATAAGAACAACAGCATAAAGCCCTTTCCAAAGGCGAGCTCTCGATTGGTAAAACTGATATCCAACCCCTATCAGGAAAAGATAAAAAGATACTTTCGAGTACAACTTTAACACTCGATCAAACAACCCCATCGAAGTGCCTCCATACTTTAAGTCCTCTGCATACGACGAAAAATCGTATAGCTCCTCGATCGAGATTGTTCCTTTGGAAACTATATTTCGAATCATAAAGAACACACACAAGCCGCCAAAATGCCAGATGAGTGCGTTCGATATTTTCACATTCATCGGATTCACCTGATCTAACCGCATCGGTTGTAGAGGAGAGACCGCGACCCGACCATAGCAAAGCATGCCGAGCAACAGGAACAACAACGCGCCAATAATAATGAGGGAGAACTGAAGATCCTCCGGAACATAATAAAGGCTCTTCCATTTTGCTACCCCCCAAAACAAGACATTCCAGAAGCACATCACGTTCATTGGTGTGAACTGACCGATACGCTTTTGCTGGTGGTAGATTACAGACACCAGTAAGCATAAAAGAGTAAACGCAAGAATTAACATCGTATTGTTTGCTTCAAAGTCTGACGGTTCAAACACGTTTTCACGGCTTATCAAACAAGCCGAACGAGACCTAATCTCAACTTTTATTACTCCGGCAGCCGCCTCCACCGATTCGCGCTGCTAGGTAGAATAGACGAGGAGAGTGGATGAGTATCGACTGTAGGCATCGTTGAATCCGTTTCTTCGGACACGATCTCCAAACAGAGTAGAAGGGTGCAGATCTCAACCGTTGCAACTCTAGATTGGTAGCTTGCAGACTAGGAGAATATAGGCGGAGATTTTTAACCACAAAGCTTACAGAAAGATTTTCGTGGGCTTCAAGAAGGTCCATTTTTTTATCTTCGGAGAGAATCGAAGAACGGGAAAGTATATCTTTAAGTCTTCCAAGAAACCTTAGACGATCTGGAATAAGCTGCTGATTAAACGAATGAATCGCTGACCCTTCTCGCTGTAAATATCGATAGTGGCTTGACCGAATAAATCCAATCTCTCTAGCGTTTAGGAACGCGGCGGTTGCAAAGAGGATATCCTCCGAATGGGCGATTCGGATGCTTCCCACCTGATCAAGAACTTCTTCAAGCAGTGTCCTGCGGTAAAATTTCGCCCAAATCGAGTTGGTGATGTACTTGAGAAGCACAGCGGTATCAGCGAAAACCAGTGTACTAGTAGAATGAACGCCCGAGACCGCCGGGAGGATGGTCTCCAAGCAGACACCCTCTTCCGTAACATAGTCGAAACCCGTTTGAATAAGGTCCGTCTCGGCTCGAAGCGAAGTGCGGAGCACCACGTCAAGAAATCCTTCATCGACCCAGTCGTCCGCATCGACGAAAGTAACCCATTCTCCAGATGACTGGGCAACACCACGTTCACGCGCCGCTACCACTCCGCTATTGCTCTGCCGGATCACTCGAAGAGATGGGTGATCCTGAGCGAGCCTGCTAGCAACAGCAGCGGTTTGATCAGTTGAACCATCATCGACGACGATGATCTCAACCGAACCACCGGCCTGACGAAGCAGAGAGTCAAGACATCTGCCGATATGACGTTCCATATTGAATGCCGGAATAACGACGGAGACCGACGGGCATGTCTCGGATGTAGAGGAATCACTCATGGGTTTCTCCGAAGGAATTTGCAGTGCCTTTTCAAAATTTCTGAAGTCCGCCCGAGCGGGGAACGGCAGCGCCCATAAAAATTCGTAGTATTGCAGACAGTTGATTGGAAGACGGGCCTACCAGCCCAGGCGCAGAGGCACTTCTACGTATTAAGTGCTTCCGAAAGAAAGGCTTTTGATGCCGTAATGTCAGCATGTAATTTTCCGACATTTGCACCTTGCGTGACCAAGTGCCTAAGCACCTCAGGGGCAATGCCACCGAAGTCCTCTTCAAAGAGACGGTCGGCTGAGCCGTAGCGCGCTAGAAGATCGCGAATCCTGTGCGCACGCCTTCCAGACGAAGCCGCAACAAAAGGAACGTCATTGGCAAGGGCAAAAACAGCGCCATGGAAGGACTCTGAACAGAGAAACTGAGAATTTGAGACCACATCGAGCCACTGACTAGGGTCCGCGTAGCGAAGAGTTTTTAATCCATCGAGCAGAACAGGCACCGGATTCTCCGATGATAGCTGACAAACGGATACGTTTTGAAGAATGGACTGGGCGCAACCGACAATTCTCGAGCAGAGAGAGGCAGTTTCCGGACAAACCGCATAAATCGCAATCCTAGGATCGGGCGGTACCCTCCGCTTGACGCGCGGTAGAAAGAACGCCGGATCGACGACACGTCGCGGAAGACCGATTTCCATTTCTCCGACCAAATCTATGCCGAACTGATTTCGCATCCCAATGGCGTCAAATCGAGCGATGTGCTCTTTCGCTGCAAGCAAGTGATCCATCGGCTGGTCGGGACTACCAAAGCAGGGAGCGTATGCGATTCGTCGAACCCGTTTATCAAGGCCGTCAAGAAAGCCTAAGAAATATGTGTCATCAAACGTCTTTTGCCAGTGCAGGTTCCAAACCTGATCACTTCCAACTATGACCGCGTCCAATTCGGCGCAATAATCTCTCAAAGCAATTCTATTGCGCAGCTTGGGAGAGAGGGTTAAGCGATCCTCCTTGAATCGACGGAATCCTTTCCTTCGTTGGTGTTCGTGCAGACGAAGCCGAAATTTAGAGAAGAAACGCGGCCCTGAGTTGAACCCCCATCCTGCGATTGGTGAGATCCTGCGCCGCAAATAAGGGGGAACATATTCGATAAATACAGGCTGATGCCCCAGCTCGAGAAGAGCCGTCTGAAGGCCCAAAGCCTGCAGGACAGCTCCATAGTTTGGTGCCCATTGAAATGTAAGAACTCCGACTCGCATCGTATATTTTTTTCGATCCGCTACGCTGGTTGGGCACCTATTTAACTAGGCCCTTGATGAACCTTACATTGTCCTTACCGAGAATCTGCTTTACCATCTGCTTAGCTTTTCGTGTCACATCTTCATCGATATTCATGACCATCTCCAAGGCGCGGCTTTCGTCGTCGCTGTTGGTAAACACCTCAAAGAGAATTGGCCGGTCGGTGATCTCCGGTGTGATGAATCGTGAGTAGATTTCCTCGAACTCGGTCTTATTGGACGCCGTAATATAGTCGAATCCCAGCGACTCGGCGTAGTTTCTGACCAAACTCCGAGACTGCTTTCCGAAGTGACCACCGGCCGAAATGAATCTGTCGGCTTCGTCGCCAAAGTCGGTTGCGAGGTGGCCGTACTGGCGAAACTCCGTTCCTTTGCCGTTGTTAACCAAAAGGATACGCAGATTTCTGCCCGTGTGTCGGTTGCCCACTACATTCATGTCGTAGAAAAAGGCGAGGTCCCCCAGAACGCAGAAGTAGAGTTTGGAGGGATTTACGAGGGAAGCGCCGATCAGGGTGGACAGGCCACCATCGATCCCGAAGCCCCCGACATTGGAAGCCGTGGTGATGGATTCGGGGACCTCAAAAAAGTTCCACGATCGCAAACTGTTGAGGATTCCAAAATGGAGAGTGGATCCCGACGGGATCTGGTGGGCCAGCTGGGAAGCGATCCAGATATTGGAGAATGGAATTTCTGGGATGCTATTACGGCTCTTCTCGAGTTGTGCGGCGCAGAGGCGAAAATAGTCTTCTTTTGGTCCGTTCCCGTTTTGCCCATAGAATTCAAAAAAGGCGCGTTCGGGCATCTCGAAGATATAGCGGAGCTTTCGAAAGGTGTCTCGAATTTCCCCGTCTTCACTCACGCGCCAGACTTCTTTACCGGCGATATTTATTCCGTAGTAGTCTCCGGTGACTTCACCGATATGAATGAGCAGATCAGGGCAGAAGGCGGCCCGATCGAACATCTTCTGGCCGGCCACAAGAGAAAAGAGTAGGCGGTACCGCCCCCGATATCCGCTCGTGTGGTCACACACCACGATGGCGTTGTTGGCTTGGCAAAATTGATCAAGAGCCTCCGTTTCTTGAACATTCCAAACCCGGTGTGATCCGATCAGGACCGCGATTTTTCCGGTCGGTATTGCCGGGAAAGAGGCACCGGGAATAATACGTTTGATCTGGCGGTAAACCGGCAGCTCCTTGACATCATAGCCTCGGCTGTAGGCGGTGGGCAGATTGATGTGGACCGGGCCACCACCGTGGCGCGTGAGTTCCAGAATGGCTTGGTTGACCTTGATCTCACAGTCCCAAAGATCGTCATCGTCCTTGATGATAGGGAGGGTGACGCTGAGCTTCGCAACATCATTGGGAATTGTGCTCCGGTCGATGACCTGAGCCACGTGGTGCCCCACCCGACTAATCGCTTGGGTGGAGGTGATCGCGAGAATAGGCAGCTTACGGTAATAGGCCTCCGTCAGGCCCGGCATGTAGTTTCTGGATGCGGTGGCTCCGGTGCAACTGATGACGACGGGCTCGCCGCTCTCTGAGGCCAAACCGCACGCCATATAGGCGGCTGAACGCTCGTCAACGGCCGAGTACATCTCGAAATATGGGTCCTGCTGCATGCTCGCTACGAGAGCCATGTTGGTTGTCCCTGGAGAGGCGATGACCTTGCGGATCCCGTGTTGCTTGAGTAGCGAAAGGATGATCTGCGCGTTCTTCTCGTCAGTGTAGAATTTTTGCATGAGGGAGTTCCTGCTTGGATTAGTTAAAAACGTATCGATAACTGAGGTATTTGAGCCGCTGCTTCAACCCGGACACCTCCCGGAGCGGTGTGCGCTCGCGGGCTCGACGGTCCTTGTGCGCTTCTTCCTTCCAGTTGATGGAGGCGAAGACGGGGCGCGTCAGAAATGCGAGGAGACATTCGGACAAGCCTCTCTTCAGCTCGACAAATGAGCCCGTATCGACCAGCGATCCGATTTTTTCATTGTCGAATATCCGATCGTACATGCGGTCATAAGAGATCTGATACCGGTTGTGGTGGGCGGTGCAGAATGCAGCGTGGTCGATTAGACAGACGCGTGGGAGACGGCCTAGGTGCTTTGCGAGAATTGTGGTGTAAATACCCAAAACCTCCCCCCATGTGGCCGACTGTGAAGCAGTAATGTGGTAGGCCTCTCCGTGGCAGCGAGGACCGCCCATGACCGCAAGAATTCCTCTGGAGACGTCGAGCCCGTATGTCAGCGTGGTCTGGCGGGAGGCGATTTCTCGAGACAAAACAATCGATCGACCTCGGAGCGCACGGTATAACCAAGCTTCCTTTTCCATCACTCCGAGCTGCAGGCGCTGTTCGCTGTAGGTGATGTAGGGGCGAATGATCGTCCAGTTCCTCAAATTCGACTGTGCCAACAGGTCCTCTTGCCGCGCTTTCGCCAAGGCATATTCATCGGTGGCGAGATAAGCAAGATCCTCGCAAACATCAAGCAGTCTTGCGGAGTCTTCGCAAAGGGGCGACTCAGATGCTGCGTAGACCCTGGATGAACTGAGGAAGACATATTGGTCGGTATTTGCCAGAAGAAGGTCGCGACGCGCAGCAAACTCCGCAGTGGAGTAGACCATGAAGTCGACAACCACGTCCCACCGCTCTTGGAGGAGCGAGGCGAGGAACCCATTATCACGCGCGTTTCCACAAACGTAACGGATGGGGCTGGCTTCCGATCGGCGAGTCCTTGAGGTGACTACCACCTTGTAGCCCGCGCGAGCGGCAAGCTCGCTTAGGTGAGCTCCCATTGCGCCGGTTCCTCCGAGTATCAGTACTTTCATTATCCGAACAGAATCCGCCCGAAACGCGCTCGGACAACAGAATGGATCTTCTCGCGCCAAGCGCGATCGAGCCCTAAGAAATAGATCACGACGGCGTTGAAGGCGCTGCCGCCTAGGATCACGGCTGCCGAATAGAGCAACCCTCCCAATAAGAATGATTGAAAGACCAGACAGACTCCAGCGGAGAGAACTCCAACCATCATGACGGGTGCGATTACCCGTCGAAGAAACGTGAGGACCGATATGCCAATCAGGTGGCGGACGATCAAAAGCCTGACGAAGAGCATCAGAACGTTTATCGCGATGGCGACGAAGAAGACAGATGAAGGGCCACCTCCGGCGCGGAGAGCCATCCATGAAGCGGCAAAGATGCCAATCTGCAGGGTGCCGAGGGTGCCCTCGTAGAGGCCCATCCGACCGGGTGCCCGAGCGGCTGTCATGAGAGGATTACTGACGGAATTGATAAGCACCTCAATCAAAGCCAACCGGGCGAATAGCGTCGCGTAGGGAGGTGGTTCTTTCAGCCAAAGGTTAAGGATGGCTTCCATTTCCAACAGCATGGGAAGCGCCACCAGCCACATAAGAAAGAAGGTGATCTTGGATCCGCTGAAGATGAGCGAAAGCATCTCATCTTTTTGATCTGCCGCGTAGGCTTTGATGATGGGGGGATAGAGGCCGAGGTTAAAATTTTGCGCCAGCATGGTGGACTGCGTGGCCACCGTCATCGCAATGGCCCGTGCCGCGACCACCGTTGGATTGAAGAACTGGTTGAGCAACACGGTAATCGCTTGAGTGCGGGCCACAGTCGTAAGTTGTCCAAAGAGGGTCCAACCAGTAAACCCAACAATCTCTCGGGCAAGTCCACCCTCCCAACGGACGTTCCGGAGACGGCATTCGGAGTATCTTCGGCTACAAATAATGATGTAGGTGGCTGTGTTGACGAATGCGACTGCCAAGATGAGGGCACCGTAGATCACGATCTTGTCACCCGGTAAGACAACAAGGGCCAAGACCGAACCCAGCTTCAGGAGCGCTTCGGAAATAGCCACGTAAGCGTAGATCTTCATGTCCTCGTGGGCGATGATGATCGCCATGAAGGAGGCCTTGAAGATGCCTAGTGTGAAGGTGACTATCGCTAGGTGATAAAGCTGTACCGCCGCGCGATGTCGTTCGTCCGGGACTGCCAGATGGCCGCTTACAAACCACAGGCCGACCGTCTCAAGCGCCAAAATTGCCACCATGCTCATCCCCGCATAGATGAGGACGTTGACCCCGAAGACTTGATTCAGTCTTCCGGAATCCGCCTGCCCCAGTGCGTGAGAAAAAAAACGTTGTGAGGCCGACGCCATGGCGCTGGGAAGGAATGCCAAGAGTGCGACGACGCCGCCAACGACGTTGTAGATGCCGTAATCCTCAACCCCCAGCGTATTGAGGACCACCCGCACGGTGTAAAGCGATACTCCCATCGTTAGGAGCATGCGGAAGTAGAGCATCAGCGTATTTATCGCGATGCGCTTGTTACGGGTGTCAACGTGTTCTGTCGGGCGAGACATTTTGTATTCGGATCTCAACTAGGCCTCAACAATCAGCGCCTTCCTAAGGGTGTGAGGCTCTAGCCACATAATGGAAGGCTGAGAGATCTACTCAGACAGACGAATAAGCCACTGCTCCTGTCTGGTGGTCAGACGATTTTGAAAGGGTCCGAACACAAACCGTTTCAAACGTTTGCCTACCGACTGATGACCAGACCGATAAGCCTCTCCTTCCAAAAGATGCCAGAAGACGACAGGCAACTCCGACCCACCCTTTTCGAAGATCCGCCAGCGGCCGGGGAGGGCTCGGAGGTCTGGGACTGGAAGATGGGACAGTGCGGCATACGCCGCAGCGGGCGGGAGGCGAGGCTTGGAGGACAGTGAAGTGCCGGGGACACTGAATTGGGAAGATGCGAGATGGCTGTTTTCCATCTCCTGAATACCATTCCCTCCCCCCTCTTCCCTACTCCCTATTTCCCACAAAAACGCATCATCCCGCTCAGTAATCGTCCACCCTGCCCCCACCCAGCAGGTATCCGGCGTGTGCCAACTTACTTGGCGGGCGGGTGTTTTACCGGGTGCCCAATAGGCAACGTAAATCTCGAACTTCTCACTTCCCCGCGTGTAGCGCCGATAAACATAGTCGGTCAGGTTGAGGAGCTCGTGGGCTCTGGCGTCCAAACTCTCGGTGTGCCCCAGCGGCAGGTCCTCGTAGGTCCACCCTTCCGCTTCACCCGTCGGCAGGTAGTCGGCGATCGGCAGGCGGACGGCAGACTCCGGATAACTGCGGGTCGCGTTCCAGGCGGCCACCGCCCCGACAGCGAGGGCAGTAAGGCATGCGAGGGTTAAGAAGATTTTTTTCACGAAGGGAACGGGTTATTGGTAATGGGCGTGCGGTGCTCGCGTTATTTGTTATTCGCCCTTCGGGCGCAGTTATTTGTTACTCGTGAGGGGTTATTTGCGCCCTGCGGGCGCGGTTATTGGGCGCTCTGCGGGCGCGGTTATTTGTTATTCGTTATTGGGGTGCCTGTCGGCACCGTTATATGTTCGTGCTTACTGATGAAGAGAGCGTGAATGTCAGCCAATAACGATTAACGCAGCGAAGCTGCTCAGTAACTGATAACAGCGGCGTAGCCGCTCCAATAACGCCCACTGCCGACCGCTTTCGGACTTCGGGGTCGTCTCGTCAGGACAATCGACGTTCAACGAGAGAAACCAATGCAGTGAGTTCGTCCTGCGACGTGCTCCAGAGCACATGGAGATCAATTTGATCGTAGCCGTGAGCCAGAATATTGCGCATGCCAATAATTTCCCGCAGGCGGGGCACGCTTGCGGCGTCATCGGGAAATTCTCGTGCGAGTCGGTTCATTGCCTCTCCGATGATCTCGAATTTTCTCTCTACCGCAGCTTGGACCAGACTGTCCGAGGTAAAGGTGTCGAACGAATGAGTGCCGACAAACCCCTGGATATCTCGAGCCGCTTGGAGGATGTCAAAGTAGAGCTTCTGCTTCCGGCGCAACATAGAGCGGCTGTTTGGTTTCGTCGACTTCCTGGCGGAAGTAAGGATTACGAATGGCTCGATCGCTCACCAACTCAACCTCGCGCCCGAGAAGATTTTCGAGGTCTTCGAGCAGGCCAAAATACTGCTGGAAGGCGTTCATTTCCGGGCTCCTCTGGAACACGACCAGAAGATCGACGTCACTTTCTGGCCCAAAATCTTCCCGGAGGACAGATCCAAAAGCATTGAGCTCCGCCACCCTGTGTTGCTCGCAGAGTGCCTGAATGGCCGGGATGTGTGGTCGAAGAAAGCGCATTAGCCGATAATGTGGCGGCGAGGGCCGAGGACTTCAAGCGGAAGGGGCGCCCTGCGGGCGCGGTTATTGGGCACCCTTCGGGCGCGGTTACTCGTTACTCGTTATTCGTTATTGAAGAGGTTTTTCAGCCACCGATCACGAGTAACGGATAACCGATAACACGAAGCCGCCCCTCACTACTGACCCGCTTGTCGGCGCAGATACGTCATGTATCCGTTGATGAGCCTCACGGCCGAGGCTGTCAGGGCGCGACCATCGGCCAAGAGTCCCTCAGTAACGAATCCTTCATCATGCGCAGCAATCAGATGATCAAGGACTTCCTGTGCAGAGCCACGCGCATTACTGCAAAACTTGGCGTTATCGGCGTAATGGAAGCGGCCATACCCTTCAGCTATGTTGGCTGTTGTCGAGCGCGCCGCGCGGAGGATCTGGTCGCCCAGTCGGTACTTCTCGTCCCTGGGAAGGGTGGGAAGGATTTGGCATGCAACGAACACCCTGAGCGTTCGGCAGGCTCTCCAACATTCCAAATCTTCGAAACTGCGGATAGGGCCAGACATGGGGGTGCCCTGCGGGCGCGGTTATTTGTTATTCGTTACTTATGATTGCTCCTGAAAACCAATACCGGGTAACCGATAATCAGTAACCAATAACAAAGAACAAAAAACAGTGGCTCCGTCGCAACCTTACCGCCCGTACGGTGGCGGGTCCTCGGCGACATGGGATGCAGGCTGCGGGTAGCGCTGAAGAATGGCGTCCGCGATCCAGATATCTTCGTCGAGCGCTTCCCAACGCAGAGCCCGGCCGCCGACGCGCAGCGAGACCGCGGAGAGGGCGGCGAGGGACGCCGACCGAAGACGGGGGTAATAGTGGACGGGGAAACTGTGGGTGGAGCCATCCGCCAGCTCCAGGCGGACGCGGCCGTCGCCTACTTCCACGCGGGTCGCAATGTATTCTGGTTCGGATCTATCCATGTCTGCGCTTCCAAGCTTCGATGAAAGTATCTTCGTTATGCGCAACCATCGTCGCAATCTTGTTTAGTTCATGAGTGGCGAAGCCGTGGTTTCGCCCCAGAAATACGGGCTGCAGCCAGAACTTAGCCTCGAGGTCGTCCCGCGCGACGTGGATGTGCGGCGGCTCATTGTCTTCCCGGCTGTAGAAATGGAAGCGGTAAGGACCGATGCGCAGGACCGTGGGCATAGCGGGGGGAAATCGGTGGGCGGTGGCACCCTTCGGGCGCAGTTACTCGTTATTGAAGAGGTTTTTCAGCCACCGATCACGAGTGACTGATCACCAAATAACAAATATCCGCCGGCGAAGCCGCCCATAACTACTGACCCGCTTGGCGGTACCGGGTAACCAACAACCAGTAACCAATAACCAATAACGACGAACAAAAAACAGTGGCTCCGTCGCAACCCTACCGCCCGTACGGTGGCGGGTCCTCGGCGACAATCATCGTTGGCTTCGATTTTCAGGATGTCGCGCACCGGCAGGATGGCATCCACATCAAGTGTTGCCTGCGTCTCGGCGGGCGCATCGGTATAACCCAATGCAAGTGCGGACCGGCCATAAATGTGCAACACAAACGGGTTGCGCAGGTGGCGATCCAGCGTGTGAAGGATGCGAAGGGGATTGCTTGTCATGAGGTCTTGCCGCCCCCGGGCCGCAACCATACCGGCCGGGGTACCCCGCCACCCCTTTGGTAACCGGATTGAAGCATAAAACGACTGGAGTGCGGCCATACCCCGCGCCGGGCGGCGGTGCCACGGGGCAATCCGGCCAATACCGCCTCCCAAAACGGCTCGTGCCCTTCGTCCGATTGCCGGGCGTGTTCGGCAATGTAACGCAAGAGAGGCGCACAGCGCTCCATACGGGCCAGACGAACCAAGGTTTTCACGTCGATATCCGGACCGCTGAGCAACTGGGCCGCACTGCGCACAAGTTGGGGGCAGTAGTCCTGAGCGCCGCAAATCATGGCAACCCCCAGTTCGGCGTCGGAAAGAGCCGCGCGGCCCGGATCGGCCGCTTCGCCCGCCGTGCTCGCACTGCCGGGAACGTAATGCGCACAGCCCCGCGCGGCGGCAAGCCGCAGCAGCGAATCAGGCGTCACGAAGCCCAAGCGCCTAGTTTTGCGAAGCAAGGGGGAAATGTGAGCAGTGCTCCCGAAAGTATTGGCCACCACTGGCATGTACGCAAATTTATCGATGGAAGCGATTTTTCAAGAGGAAAGCGGGAGGCGGAGGTGGGTCTTGGTTCTGGGATTGGCCGTTTATTCCACAGATTCGCGGTCAAAAACGGGCGGCGGAATGGCTCCGTGATCTCTGGTTCCTCCTGTAAAAACTACCACCTCGGACCGTAACGGATCGAACAATCCCCTGCGGCCCGCCGGGGACGTCGGGCCCTACCTTGGGAACTCCAATTATATTGCCATGGCCAAGGTAGGGACAGTGGTCCCTCGCTGTCCGCGGATCGTTGGTGAGATAGGAATCGTGACGGATCCACCAATCCCAGGCGGCCCGCCGGGGACGTCGGGCCCTACCTTTGGAACGCCAATTGTATTCACAAAGCACACGGAGGTTATTTTTTCCGGATTCGCGTTTATTCTATCAATTCGCGGTCAAAAGCAGGCGGTGGAATGGTCGACCAGTGGCTAATCTCCTAGAAGACAGGTCACCTTCTCGCCCTGCTCTGTCCGCCCACAAATGTGCGATACAAACGGGTTGCGCAGGTGACGATCCAGCCTGTGGAGGATGCGAAAGGGAAAGCGGGAGGCACTTCCATCTTCCATCTCCTAATTTCCATCTCCCCGAAAAGCACGCTGCCGCCCTTGGTCGAATGCGGGAAAATCCGGGCAAAACCAATCGAAGCGCAGGTAAACTGAGGGGAAACGGAACATGTTTCCGGTAAGGAATCGTCCGCGTTATAAAAAGCGGCCGGCCCTAATCAGAGCACGGACAATGCCTTATACCGCTGTCTGTTCAAGAATTTTTGAACAAACGTTTTACAGGGTGCAGTCCGGGGACGGGTGCGCCCGATGGGCGCAGAGTGGAAGAGGGTTTTCGCGAGCGAAAGATTCTTCGTTTTTGGGTCTTCGTTACAGGATCAACCGGGACTGAGGAACGATGCGGCCCGCCGGGGACGTCGGGCCCTACCTTGGGAATCCCATTTTGTATTGCCATCGCCACGGTAGGGACAGTGGTCCCTCGCTGTCCGCGGATCGTTGGTGAGAGAGGATTCGGGACGGGTCGACCATCCTCCTTGCGGCCCGCCGGGGACGTCGGGCCCTACCTTGGGAATTTCATTCGCATTGCCATGGCCAAGGTAGGGACAGTGGTCCCTCGCTGTCCGCGGATCGTTGGTGAGATGCGAATCGGGACGGATCGACCAATGCCATGCGGCCCGCCGGGGACGTCGGGCCCTACCTTGGGAATTTCGTTTGTTTCCCCGCGATCAGCCCCTTCGCTCTCTTCGCGATCTTCTGTCAAAAACCAGACTGCCGGTCCGTTTTCCGGATTCGCGTTTATTCTATAGATTCGCGGTCAGAAACAATGCGGCGGACGAGGGGCAGGGGTTTGGCTCTCCTTACGCGCGAGATGACTGACCGCGAATTTTCGTTATTTACGCGAATCATTCAGAGCCTGCCCATCGCAGGATTTAACCGCAGATAACGTGGATTTACGCAGATGAGACTTGCCGCAAAGCTCGCAAAGGCGGCGAAGGTGGCGCAGGGGACGGTGAGCGCCTAACGGGCGCGGAGATCGGAGATGAAAGCTCGAGATCTGCAATCAGCTGGAGGGCTGGGCGTTTTTTACGGTAAAACATTTGCGACTGCGAGTTCTGGAAATTCCGCGCCCCTTCGCGTTATCTGCAGTTAAGAACGGATCCCTGCGGTAACGCTGTTTCACAAGAGCGAGCTGTTGGTGTCAAACCTCCGGGCGGCCTCGTGCGGCATGCCACACTCGCACTATCTGAATTTGATTCTCCCGGACTCTGAAGATCACGCGATAATTCCGGACGATCAGTTCCCGCAGCTCATCCACCCCCAACTCAGGAACCACACGGGCGGAAGACTCAAACCGTTCTACCTGCTTGCTCGACTCGATGGTCAGTCGGCCAAGCCTTAGTGCCGCCTCGCGATCCTGGTTCGCGATATAGGAAACTATCGCTTTCAGATCAGTCCGAGCGGACGGGGACCAAATTACCGATCTACCCACTCGTTCAATTCCTTTTCGATTGAATCAACAGGAAGCCCCATACCCAAATCCAGTTCAGTCAGTCCGCGGCCGATGGCCGAATTAAGCGCGATTCGCTCTATAACTTCCTCCCAACCCGCATCTTCCGGAAGCGCCTCGATGGTCTTTCTTGCGATCTCTTTCACACTCATGCGAGAAATTTATCCGCTCGACGTTCTTGTTCAATGGTTTTCGACTGCCCAAGCGGCAGAAAGCCAGAGCGTGCTCAGCCATCTCCGCTTACGCTCTGTCAGCGTTTCAGCGTTTGAGGAAGACCGCTCCGCGGTCTCCGTTTCCTCCCGTAAAACCACTACCTCGGCCCAGCCCATAAACCCGATCTCACAAGAGTTGTAGGCGAGAGAGGAATCGTGACGGATCGACCAATCCTATGCGGCCCGCCGGGGACGTCGGGCCCTACCTTGGGAATTCCATTTGTATTGCCATGGCCAAGGTAGGGACAGTGGTCCCTCGCTGTCCGCGGATCGTTGGCGAGATGCGAATCGTGACGGATCTACCAACCTCCTTGCGGCCCGCCGGGGACGTCGGGCCCTACCTTTGGGATTCCATTGTTTCCCCGCGATCAGCCCCTTCGCTCTCTTCGCGATCTTCTGTGTTTTTCAGCTGTTTAGCGTTTCAGAACCGCTAGTCCGGCGAGGAGGGCGGCGAGGAGGCCGAGAGCTGGGGTGCGGGTGGGGAAATCGACGACGCTGGCGAGCACGATCAGGCCGTAGCCGGCGAGGAGCACGAGTTGAAAGGTGGTGGGCCGGACATTGGGGGCTGAGATGGCTCGAGACCTGAACAGGGAGCGGAACAGGAGGGCGAAGGGCGAGAGCACGAGGAGGGCGAGCGGCGTGAAACCGATCCAGCCGAGCTCGCAGAGGTACTGGAGCCAGTCGTTGTGCGCGTGCCAGAACTGAAAGGGAATCATCCGGGGCACCCGGTCGCCGGTTTTGGGGTGCCTGAGGAGTTGGTTGGTTTCCGGATCCCGCAACCACCCGCGGCGAACCATGGAGACTTGCTCTTCCCCGGGAGCCACGTGGCGGCGATAGAAGAAACCCCAGCTGCCAATCCCGGTTCCGGTCCACGGGTGCGCCTCGTGGTAGCGCCATCCGACCCGATAGAGGATGTTGCGGCTGACGTCACCCTCCCCCTTCCACTGGGAAATGGCCTTGCCCATGACGCTCTGAAAGTCGCGGTTGCCATGGCCGGAAAGGTTGAGGGCGAGGAATCCTCCGCCTCCAAGGATGACCAACCCGAGAAACACGAGGCTGGCCGGAACCAAGCCCGGCACTTTTGCCCGCCAACCCCAGAGGAGGCCGAGGACCACGGCGCCGAGCCAGAGCCCGAGGGTGAGGACGGAGGCTCCACGGGAAAAGGTTTGCAAGGTGGCGAGGGAGAAAAACACCGCCACGCAGAAGTAAAACCACGGCAGTCCAGACCGGGTGGCGCGTTGGTCCCGACGGGCGAGGGTCTGGAACGCGAGCGCCAGGGACAGGGCGGTGGCGAGTAATTGGAGGTAGCCACCGTGGCGGGGGTTTTTCATCGAGCCCCAGAAAGGCGGGGTATTGTTCCGACCAATGTCGATCAAGCCATAAAGGTGCGTCTGACCGCTGTAGTAATGAATCAAGGCCATCAGCACCCAGAGGCCGGTGATGAGGAGGGCTCCGTTGGCCAAGAGGCTCCAAGCGCGGGGCAATGAGGGCGGAGCAAAGGCGTACGGCCCGGGTGCGGGGGGGGCTTCCGTATCCGGACAGCTTTCGGAAGCGCCCGACGGCACGACGGCAGAGCTGCGCTTGCGTCTGCGGCGGCGAGGCCGCTCGATTGAGTCAAAACCCACCGCAACAATGCAGAACAGCATCCACGGCAGCGCCACTTGAAGGAACCCATTGTAGGGGTTGTTGTCAGCCTGGACCGGAACCCGCACGCCACTCGGGAGCCACCCGACGTGGTCCAACCCAACCATCGCCGCCAAGCCACCCGACAGGCTCCGATAGGTCCAGGCGGGGTTGAGGATCTGGATCGCCATGTAGAGCAGGACCACCAGCCCCAACCAAAAGGGAACGAAACGAAGCAGGCGTTTGGCGGGAGCCGCGGAAACCGGGAAACGGCCTCCCCCCGGAATAAAGGCGATCAGAAAGGTGATCAGCCCGAGGACAGCGCTGACTCGGTGACCGGTCCAGTCGAGTCCCGCTCGATACCAGAACAGAGTAACAGCAAACCAGACGAGGAGGCCCGCGAGAATCAGCCGTTCACGGAGGGGGATCGGCGCGCGCGGACGGCCGGATGTTCGTGCAGGGTGCGGATGAGCGCTCAACATCAGATCGGTCAGCAAAAAGTGATGAACCGCTTTTTGAAATGCTGAAAAATTCAAGAATCCGAAAAACCGGGGAGAGGGGGCTCGTTGCGCGGGAGGATTTGACCGCGAATGGGCGGCATTTTCGCGAATAGTTTCGGAACCAAACGCGGCATCTCCACAGAAGCCCGCAAAGTGGAGCAAAGCCCCGCACCTCCGTGACCGCCATTTTCTCCTGTAGAAATCACCACCTCGGACCAGCCCTAAAACCGATCTCACAGGAGTTGTCGGCGAGAGAGGAATTGGGACGGATCGAACAACCCCCTGCGGCCCGCAGGGGACGTCGGGCCCTACCTTGGGAATTCCGTTTGTATTGCCATGGCCACGGTAGGGACAGTGGTCCCTCGCTGTCCGCGGATCGCTGGGAGATGCGGACCCTGACGGACCGACCAACCCCATGCGGCCCGCCGGGGACGTCGGGCCCTACCTCCGGAAGTCCCGTTGTATTGCCATGGCCAAGGTAGGGACAGTGGTCCCTCGCTGTCCGCGGATCGCTGAGAGAGAGGAACCGTGACGAATCGACCAACCCCCTGCGGCCCGCCGGGGACGTCGGGCCCTACCTTTGGGAATTCCGTTTGTATTGCCATGGCCAAGGTAGGGACAGTGGTCTCTCGCTGTCCGCGGATCGTTGGCGAGATGCGAATCGTGACGGATCGACCAACCCCATGCGGCCCGCCGGGGACGTCGGGCCCTACCTTGGGAATTCCATTTGTATTACCATGGCCACGGTAGGGACAGTGGTCCCTCGCTGTCCGCGGATCGTTGGGGAGATAAGAATCGTGACGGATCGGCCAACCCCTTGCGGTCCGCCGGGGACGTCGGGCCCTACCTTGGGAATTTCGTTTGTATTGCCATGGCCAAGGTAGGGACAGTGGTCCCTCGCTGTCCGCCCCTTCGCTCCCTTGGCGATCTTCTGTCAAAAATCAGACTCCCGGTTTATTTCCGCAGGAATTCGCGTTTATTCCACAGATTCGCGGTCAGACACAATGCGGCGGAATGCTCTGCTTTGCTGCGCCATCTCCGCCTACGCTCCGTCGGTTTTTCAGCGTTTTCGCATTTGAGGAGAGACAGGTCAGGGTTTTCTCAGGGCCTTGATCAGCTGGTCTTTGTTCATCTTGGAGCGTCCATCAATGCCGACTTTGCGGGCTTGGTCATAGAGATCGCCACGGGACCACTCCTCGTAGGGCGGGTGTTTGCCGCCTTTTTGGGAACTATTCGGGGTGTTGGCAATGCGGGCCGCCTTGCTCTTCGAGAGGCCCTTCTTGCGAAGCTTCTCGTATTGCCTATCGTTCTTAATCTGAGGCCGATTGGTTGGAGCCATGATGTGGAGGGGTTGAATTGCAGTCCCTTTCGTGCGGGTTCCCGGCCCAAATGATCAACCTTTCATCCCTGCGAAAGAAACAGTTATGCTCGGATACATTCTAGTCATCATTGCGGTGCTTGTCGTGGTTCCACTCGCTTTTTTACTGCTGCGCGGTCGCCAAAAACCCGCCCCGACAGCAGCGGAAGATCCCCGCTCAGGCACCATCCTCCAACAACCTGCCCGCGAGCAGCCCAAGTCGGTTGACGACACCGCCTCCCGCGCCGGACCTTCGTCCGACCGGTAACTTAGCGGTCGATCAGGATCGTTCGGGTGCGCCGCCCAGTTCCTGAATAACCTTTTCGAGCAGCCGCCGGGAAAGGTGCTCGTCGCCGGTCAGACGGTAGCGGATCCGGATATTGGTAAATTCCTCAAAGGTCTTCAGCTTGACCACCACCGGGACATCACCCTCGCCCCGGTAGGTCAGTTCCGCCTCGTTGTCTGTTCGATCGAGGCGCGTCCGGGTAAATCCTTCTGCGACCATGACCGTGTCGAAGGCCTCACGCACAGTCTCAAGCGACGCATGACTTCGGGCATCGAGCATATTGACCCGAAAAATAGCGGAGTTCAGCGGATCATCGGGGGACGGTTCGCTGGTCAGCGCTGAAACACAGCCGATAAAACCTGTCGCCGCAAGGGCACCCAAAGCGATGATGAAGGGAAAACGCATGCAGGCAGTGCAGCAGCTTTTTGCCAAAATGACAATCTTCGCACGATTTATCATCCAGTCCCTTCGACAAATGACCCCCTTTCTTCGCTCTTTGGGCTTTAGGGTTCAGGACCCCCTCTGCGACCTTCGTTTCCTCCTGTAGAAACTTAGCTACGACCAGCTGCGTCTCTGAATTTCACAGGAGTTGTCGGCGAGAGAGGAATTGGGACGGATCGAACAACCCCCTGCGGCCCGCCGGGGACGTCGGGCCCTACCTCTGGAAGTCCCGTTGTATTGCCATGGCCAAGGTAGGGACAGTGGTCCCTCGCTGTCCGCGGATCGTTGGTGAGATGCGAACCGTGACGGACCGACTAACCCCATGCGGCCCGCCGGGGACGTCGGGCCCTACCTTGGGAATTCCATTTGTATTGCCATGGCCAAGGTAGGGACAGTGGTCCCTCGCTGTCCGCGGATCGTTGGTGAGATGCGGATCGTGACGGACCGACCAACCCCCTGCGGCCTGCCGGGGACGTCGGGCCCTACCTTGGGAACTCATGCACACAGAGCCGCATTTCCCCGCAATCAGCTCCTTCAGCCCCTTGGCGATCTTCTGTGAAAAATCAGACTCCCGGTTTGTTTTCCGGATTCGCGTTTATTCCACAAATTCGCGGTCAGAAACAGGCGGCGGAATGGTTCTTGTGATTTGGCTCCTTACGCGCGGATGGACTGACCGCTAATTTTCGTTATTCACGCGAATGATTCAGAACCTGTCCGCCGCTGGATTGAACCGCAGATTTCGCAGGTCAGTTTTTAAAAGGTCTCCACCATTTCTGTTCACTGCTCCATTGAAAATACCGGCAGGAGCGAGCACGCGGTTGACCGCGGGTAAATGCCTTTCCATATTCGGCCCATGCGTTGGATGATGTGTTTGGGCCTTTTGATCGGTGTGGTGGAGCTCTCGGCTCAAGGCAGTTCCGCCCCGGTGCAGGCGCGCCTTGCCGGTCTCGAACAGGATGTGCAACAGCTCCGACGCGAGCTCGGTGCCCTCCGCTTGGAAATGGAAGGCCTCGTGCGGGAGAATCAGGCGCTTCGGCAAACGCTCAGTGCCCAGTCGAACGCGGCTCAGGACCAATACGTCACCATTTCCCAGCTCAACGCCTCCCTCCGCAACCTTCAGTCGCAGGTCGAAAGCGCCAGCAACCGTCAGCGCGAAGCGATCATTTCGCTCGTTTCTGCCCAAGTCGAAAAGCTGGCCGAGCAGACCCAAAGCGCCATCAGTGCCCTCGCGCGTTCGGTCGAAGGGCGTCCCCAAGTGCCCCAAGTCGTCACCTTTAGCGACAATTATCCAAAGAACGGAATTAACTACACCGTTCGGCCCGGAGATTCGATCGGCAAGATCGCGCGTGAACAGAAAAGTCGGATTCCCTGGATTCGCGACGCGAACCGGCTTGCCTCCGACGTGATCTACCCCAATCAAGAGCTCTTTATTCCTCAGGAAAATTAACAGGTGCCTGATCGGGTGAGCCTGCTGATCCTTTTTCTTATCCCGGTCATGGACCCATTTCCCAGCTAGTAGCATGGCGGCTCCCAAATCGCGCCTCGGACGAGGCCTTGAAAGTTTGATCTCCGGTGGTTTTCGACCGGCGGAAGCCTCTCCCGCCCCGGAGACGGCTAAAAAAGCGGCGCATGCCAAGGCACCTGCCCGCAAAAGTGCGCCTAAAAAGAAGACCGCAGGCAAAAAGGCACCGGCTTCCAAGCCGCCAGCGGTCAAAAAGGCTCCGGCCCCAGCTCCAACCCCTCCGCCGGAGCCGCCTCAGGACGAATGGATTCGCGAAGGACTTGCGGAAATCCCTTTGGCCAAGATCGAGCCCAACCCTCACCAGCCGCGCAAGTCGTTCCACGACGAGAGCCTGCGCGAACTCGCCGAGAGCATCCGCAGCGAAGGCCTTTTGCAGCCGGTTGTCGTGCGGCTGGTCGATGGACTCTATCAGCTCATTGCCGGGGAACGGCGTTGGCGCGCCTGCCAAATGCTCAAGCTCAAGAAGATTCCCGCCCGGATCATCGAGGCGAACGAGAGCTCGAGCGCGGTCATGTCGCTGATCGAGAATCTTCAGCGGGAGAATCTCAACCCGATCGAAGAAGCGCTGGGCTACGCCAGCCTGCTTTCCGACTTCAACCTCACTCAAGAGGCCGTCGCCGAGCGGGTAGGGAAGAGCCGGGCCTCGATCGCCAACAGCCTGCGCCTGCTTCAATTCAGCCGCGAACTGCAGGGGTTTCTCGCCCGCGGCCTTCTCTCCGTCGGGCATGCCAAGGTGCTCCTCGGGCTCGAGGATGCCGACGAGCGCCTCCTCCTCGCCCGGCAGGTCATCGAACGCGGCCTCAGCGTACGCGAGACCGAACGGGCGGTCCACGCCCGCCGCAAAGGGGGTTCGCTGACCGCCAGCGGCCCCGGCCGGGCAATGCCTCCCGCCGAAGTCGCCGCCATCGCCGACCTCCAACGTACCCTTTCCAGCTCCCTCAACACCCGCGTCGAGTTGAAGCATACCCCCAAGAAAGGCCGGATCGTCATCGAATACTTCGGCAACGACGACCTCCAGCGCCTGCTCGAAAAAATGGGCCTCGGAGGCTTTTAAAAAACTGACGGAGCGTAAGCGGAGATGGTGGAGCAAAGCAGACTATGCTACCTCCTGTTTCGACCGCGAATCTGTGGAATAAACGCGAATCCGGAAAGCGACCGGGAATCCGATTTTTCACAGAAGATCGCTAAGGGAGGGAAGGGGCTGATTGGGGGGAATGCGCCTCTGTGAATACAAATGAGATTCCACAGGATTGGGTCGGGGACCGGGTTGAACCGGCGGAGGCGGGGCTTATTGCTGGGGCCACGTTGACTGAGTTACCGTCAGGATGGCGGCGTTCCCGGGGGATAACTCGAAAGGCAGCTGGCGGGACTTTCCTTAGTTTCTGGTGTCTCAGACTTTCAGGAGAAGATTCGCGGGAATTCGATCGATTCGCGGTCCGACTATAGCGGTGGAAGCGGTTCGGGGCGTCGGCTTTTTACGGGCGGTGGGACCGCGATTTTTGGTTATTCTCGCGAATGGTTCGGGTGCGCTACGCGCGGCGCGCGGCGCGGGATTTGGAGGGGTGCCCGACCACACTGAAAAAACTTCGTCCTTAGCAGTCGCGTCGGCATGGGAGCGGCTGTTGTGTGGGAAATCCTTCCGATACGCCTGCCGGCTCTGGCGGCGCACTTCTCCTTTTCCTCATTTCCGTTTATGGCCATCCACGTCGCGCTTCACCATCGCACCCATTACCGTTACGATCGAGCGATCACCTTGGGGCCGCAGGTTGTCCGTCTGCGTCCGGCTCCCCACTGCCGCACCCGCATTTTGGGCTATTCGCTGAAGATTTCGCCGGAGGAGCATTTTTTCAACTGGCAGCAGGATCCCCAAGCCAACTACCTCGCGCGGCTCACCTTTCCGGAGAAAACAAAGGAACTGCTGGTTGAGGTCGACCTGGTGGCGGAAATGGCGGTCTTCAATCCTTTCGATTTTTTCCTGGAACCCGCCGCCGAACAATTTCCCTTCAGCTACGATCCAGCCCTCGATCATGAACTGGAGCCCTATTGCCGCAAACTTCCAGAAACCACCCGCTTCGTGGATTATCTGGAAGGGATCAAAGCGGAACTGATCCCCGGCGGGCAGAAAAAACCGACGATCGACTTCCTCGTCGCGCTGAATCAGCGGGTTTGGAAAGATCTGAGTTACCTGATCCGGATGGAGCCTGGGGTTCAATCTCCCGACATCACGCTCAAGAACCGCAGCGGTTCCTGTCGCGACTCCGCCTGGCTGCTCTGCCAACTGGCGCGCCATCTCGATTTAGCTTCCCGATTTGTCAGCGGCTATCTCATTCAGCTGGCACCGGACATGAAGTCGCTTGACGGCCCCAGCGGACCGGAGAGTGATTTTACCGACCTCCATGCCTGGGCGGAAATCTATTTACCGGGAGCAGGCTGGATCGGTTTCGACTCCACTTCGGGGTTGTTGGCGGGGGAAGGCCACCTGCCACTCGCGGCGACGCCGGATCCTTCGAGCGCCGCACCCGTCACTGGTATCGTGGAACCGTGTGAAAGCACCTTCAGCTTTGAGATGGGGATAAAGCGTATTTACGAAACCCCACGCGTTACGCGTCCCTACTCCGAGGAAACATGGGAGACCATCCTCGCGACCGGTCAACAAGTCGACGCCGCCCTGCACGAGGGTGATGTGCGCCTGACGATGGGGGGCGAGCCCACCTTTGTCTCGGTCGATGATCCCAACGGGCCGGAATGGAACATCGCGGCGCTCGGCCCGAAAAAGCGCGTACTGGCTGACAGCTTGATGAAAAAGCTGAAAGCGCGCTTCGCTCCAGGCGGGCTGCTTCATTATGGACAAGGAAAATGGTATCCCGGTGAACAGCTTCCCCGTTGGGCGTTTGCCTGTTACTGGCGCAAAGACGGGGAGCCGATTTGGGAGAATCCGGAGCTTTTCGCCGATGAGCGGAAAGAATACGACGCGGGCCCGGAAGAAGCTGCCACCTTTGCCCGGACGCTGGCCCGGAGATTGGGAGTCGATCCGAATTGGACGATGCCCGCGTACGAGGACCCTTACTACTTCATCTGGAAAGAGCGCCGTCTGCCGAGCAATGTCGATCCGCTCAAGTCAAACCTCAGCGATCCGCAGGAACGCGAACGATTGGCACGCGTGTTCGAAAAAGGGCTGGAATCGGTTGTTGGCTATGCCATGCCATTGGAACGGTTTGCACAACCGACCGGGGACGCGCAGTGGCGCTCTGGGCCGTGGTTTGTGCGGCCGGAACGTTTGTTTCTGATCCCGGGTGATTCGCCGTTGGGGTTTCGGCTTCCACTGGAATCAACACCATGGGTGGCCGAGGAGGATTATCCCTTCATCACCCCGGAAGACCCCGCCGCCCCGCGGGAAGATTTCCCGTCGGCCACAGACATCCGCCAACCGTATCGAACCATCAAACACGAGCCGATCGCTGTTCCCTTACGCGGACGCGCAGCGCGAAACCTCCAGCGACTGCGCCCGCTACCGCCAGAAGGCACCGAAGCAGTTCCACAGCCGGGGCAATCCGCGCCGTGGATTGTGCGCACCGCGCTCTGCGTACAGCCGCGGGACGGGCGTATTCACATTTTCATGCCACCGCTGCGCACCGCCGACGATTACCTCGACCTCGTGGCGGCGATCGAAGCAACGGCCTCAGATCTCAAGCAGCCGGTGGTGCTGGAAGGTTATACACCACCCCACGATCCCCGGATTGAAGTGATCAAAGTCACCCCCGACCCCGGCGTGATTGAGGTGAATACGCAGCCGGTGCGGACGTGGGACGAACTCGTGGCCCATACCACGTTTCTCTACGAAGCGGCGCGGGAGACGCGGCTCGGCAGTGAAAAGTTCATGGTCGACGGACGCCACACTGGCACCGGCGGCGGCAATCACGTCGTGGTGGGCGGGAGCACGCCGACCGATAGCCCGTTTTTGCGACGGCCGGATCTCCTCCGCAGCCTGCTGACCTACTGGCAGCACCATCCATCGCTTTCCTACCTGTTCAGCGGACTGTTCATCGGGCCGACCAGCCAGAGCCCCCGGATCGATGAAGCCCGGCACGACACGCTGCACGAGCTGGAAATCGCTTTTGCCCAGATCCAGGATTTTGAAGAAACGCCCCCGTGGCTGACGGATCGCCTGTTCCGGAACTTGCTGACAGACGTCAGCGGCAACACCCACCGGGCGGAGTTCTGCATTGATAAGCTGTTTTCACCTGATTCCAGCACCGGTCGACTGGGATTGCTCGAGCTCCGAGGGCTTGAAATGCCGCCGCACGAGCGGATGAGCCTGACGCAACAACTGCTGCTTCGCGCCTTGATCGCACGCTTCTGGAAGACACCTTATCACGGCAAGCTGGTCCGTTGGGGCACCACGCTGCACGATCGCTGGATGCTGCCCCATTACATCTGGGAGGATTTGCAAGAGGTGGTGGCGGAGACACGTGAAGCGGGATTCGCGCTGGAAGCGTCCTGGTTTGCGCCCCATTGGGAATTCCGTTTTCCGCTCTACGGCGACTTTTCGGCAGGCGGCATTCAGATCGAAATCCGACAGGCGCTGGAGCCATGGCATGTGCTGGGCGAAGAAGGCGCTGCCGGCAGCACGGTGCGCTTCGTCGACGCCTCACTCGAACGCCTTCAAGTCAGGGTCAGCGGCGCGACAGAAGACCGGTTCGTGCTGACGTGCAATGGCCAAGCCCTGCCGCTGCGCCCGACCGGGACCGCCGGCGAAGCCGTCGCCGGGGTGCGTTTCCGCGCTTGGCAGCCACCCAATTGCCTCCACCCGACGATCGGGGTGCACAGTCCGCTGACATTCGAAGTCGTCGACACGTGGAATGAGCGGTCGCTCGGCGGTTGCACCTACCACGTGATGCATCCCGGCGGGCGTAATTACGAGACCTTCCCGGTCAACGCCTATGAAGCCGAAAGTCGCCGCTTGGCTCGGTTTGAGCGGATGGGATTGACGGGCGGAAAGGTCGCGGTCGCACCGGCGCACATGGATCCGGAATTTCCGTGCACCCTCGATCTGAGGCGCGGCTGACCCACTCATTCCCAGGCCGGCCCGCCACGAGTCGTTCGATGCAGTTGGTTCTGCCGGTGGACTTCCTGTCCTTGGCCGCTAGAGTTGCACCATGAGCAAAAAACGCATCGTGGTTTTGGGCGCAGGGTTCGGCGGGTTGGAGTTTGCCAAGAAGTTTGAGGCACCGGACACCGAGGTGCTGGTGATTGACCGACAGAACCACCACCTGTTTCAGCCACTGCTCTATCAAGTGGCGACCGCTGGTCTTTCCGCCCCGGAAATCGCCGCACCCATCCGCAAGATTCTCCGGAAAAAGCGTCAGGTCCGGGTATTGCTCGATGAAGTACTCGAGATCCGTCTTTCCCAAAAATCCATTCTGCTGCGGGACGAAGAGGAACTCTCCTACGATTACCTCGTGATTGCGGTGGGCGCGCGGACGAACTATTTCGGCAATGATCAATGGGAGGCGTTTGCGCCGGGCCTCAAGACCCTCGATGACGCCACCCGGATGCGGCAGAACGTGCTCCTGGCTTTTGAGGAGGCCGAGCGAACGTCGGACGCCGAGGAAATCAAGCGGCTCACCACCATTGTAGTGATTGGCGGCGGGCCGACCGGGGTCGAACTAGCGGGCGCATTCGCGGAGCTCACGCGGCACGTGCTTTCCTGCGACTTCCACCATATCGATGCGCAGACTCCGCGGATCATCCTGCTCGAAGTGGCCCCGCGCATTCTGTTGCCGTTCACCGAAAAACTTTCCGCCAGCGCCAAACATCAGCTGGAAACACTCGGCGTGGACGTGCGTCTGAATCAGAAAATCAAGGACATCGACGCTGACGGCGTAACGCTGGAAAACGAGCGGATCGATGCGGCCAATATCTTCTGGGGTGCGGGCGTCGTCGGCAGTCCCGTGCTCGAAACGATGGGCATTGAGCTCGCCCGAGGAAACAAAATCCCGGTGGAGCCGGACTGCAGTGTGCCGGGATATCCCGAGGTTTTTGCCGTGGGTGACATTGTCGCGCTCAAGGACACTCAGGGCAAACCGGTGCCCGGCGTCTCTCCCGCCGCCATGCAAATGGGCCGTCACGTCGCAAAAGTGATCCGGGGCGAGCTGACATCGGGACAAGTTCGACCACCGGCCGAGCGCGCCGCATTCACCTACAAGGATAAAGGTTCCATGGCCACGATTGGCCGCTCCCGAGCCGTGGCCCAGATCGGAAAGCTGCATTTTGGCGGATTCTTTGCCTGGCTGGCATGGTTGGGCGTTCACCTCGTTTTCCTGATTGGCTTCCGCAACCAACTGGCGGTGCTCATTCAGTGGTTCTATTCCTACATCAATTACAAGCGCGGTGCCCGTATCATCACCGGCCTCGACTCGACCTTTCTGATTCGCAACCCCAAGGCCAAACCGATTTCCCGGATCGAACGCATGGTGGAACGTTTGCACGGAAAAGCGGAAAAGCTCCCCCCGACACCGGTGGCGGACAAGGACGATTGACCGAGATTTTTTGGGGCTCCTCCCCCACCGCAGTTGACTCCGCCCGGACCGCTTTCCAAGCTCCCCAGCTGTGAAGCTCTGTCGCAAGGCGTCACCCGAAGAAGATTTCCAGATGGCACCCATGATCGACATGGTGTTCCTGCTGCTGGTCTTTTTCATGACCGTGAGCACGCTGGCCCAAGACGAACGGGTGCCGCTGGAATTGCCAGAATCGGAGCGGAGCAACGTGCCGGAGGAGCAGGCGGGCCGTGGAACGATTTCACTGGTGCGGGCGGCGGACGGGACAATTGAGCTTTTTGTCGGCGCACAACCCGCGACGCTTCAAGGGATGCAGGCCCAAATCAAGGCGGCGATCGCGGCCAATCCCGAACTTGAGATCAACGTGCGGGCCACCGGCGACGCGCCCTTTCACGAAATCCGCAAAGTCCTCGAGGCCTGCGCCGAGGTCGGTGCGCACAAAGTTATTTATGCCACCTACCAAGCTCGTTGATGCCAATTCCTCGCGCCAAGCCGTCACCCAAACCGACCATTCCGATCGCGCCGATGATCGACTGCGTCTTTCTGATGTTGATCTATTTCATGGTGACCAGTTCGCTCGAACGTCAGGAGGCCGACATCGCCTTTCAGCTTCCGGGGGTGGTTGAACAAAGTGATCCGCTGGAGTTGCCGGACGAACAGATCATCGAGCTCACCGCCGAAGGACAGGCGATCGTCAATGAATACGGCTACGATCGTCCGCAGGCTCGGCGCTTCTCGGAGCTCGCGGCGATGCTTACCCGGTTCAAACAGGCCAGTGACGCCAACAAGGTGGACTGCGTCGTGACGATTGCCCCGCACGACGCCACCCCACACCAGATGGTCGTCAAGGTGATGGACGCGATCAGCTTTGCCCGGATCGACAACGTCAACTTCGCCTTGGGAGACGAGGAAAACCACTGATTTTCCCGTTGCTGACGCGGGCGGCTTGCGACATGCAATGGCCTGATATGGCAGGTGGAAAACAAGCGACTTGGGGCGGCCGGTTTGCCGAAGGCCCGGCGGAATTGATGGTGCGGTTCAGCGAGTCCGTCTCGTTCGATCAGCGGCTCGCCCTTTTCGACATTCAGGGAAGCCAGGCGCACGCCCGGATGCTCGCCCACGTCGGGATCCTCACGAACGAAGAAGCCGAGGCGATTTGTGCCGGTCTCGACCAGATCCGCGGAGAGATTGAGGCGGGCAGCTTCACTTGGGAAGAGCGGCTGGAGGATGTTCACATGAACATCGAACAAGCGCTGACCGCGCGCGTGCCGGCGGGGGCCAAACTGCATACCGCCCGCAGCCGCAACGACCAGGTGGCGACGGACATGCGCCTGTGGTTCAAAGATGCCTGCGCGCGGGTTCGGGAAACCTTAAGGGAAACCATTGCCGCGATTCTTACGGTGGCCGAAGCGACCCAAACGGTTTATATTCCTGGCTACACCCACCTCCAGCGGGCGCAGCCGGTATCGATGGCGCACCACCTGCTCGCTTATGTGGAAATGCTGGGCCGCGACCGCGAACGTTTTGCCCGCGTGGCCGCGGACGCGAATTGGTGCCCGCTCGGTTCGGGTGCAATCGCCGGAACAACCTTGCCGATCGACCGCGCCTATACGGCCAAGTTGCTCGGTTTTGTTGATGAAGCCGGACTACCCCAGGTGACGGCCAACAGCATGGACGCGGTCGCCGATCGCGACCTGTTTCTCGACTTCGCCCATGCGTGTTCGACCTGCGGACTTCATCTTTCCCGCATCGCTGAAGATTTGATTCTCTGGAGCAGCAGTGAATTCGACTACGTCTCGCTACCCGACACCTTCACCACCGGCTCCAGCCTGATGCCGCAAAAGAAAAACCCGGATGCCCTTGAGTTGATCCGGGGAAAAAGCGGTCGCCTGCACGGGCATTCCGCCGCCCTCTTCGCGATGGTCAAAGGGCTGCCCCTGACCTACAACCGCGACCTGCAGGAAGACAAACCGCCGGTGTTCGATGCCTTCGACACGACCGTGGCTTGCCTCCGCGTGTTGGCGGGAACCATTGCCGGAATGAAGGCGCGGCCCGAGCGCTGCGCCCGGGCGGTGGCCGATCCGGCTCTGCTCGCCACCGATGTCGTCGACTACCTCGTGCGCAAAGGTGTTTCGTTCCGCGACGCTCATCACGTGGTCGGGGCGCTGGTCGCGGCGGCAGAAAAAGCCGATAAACCGCTGCCGGAACTTCCGCTTGAAACCGTCAGCGCAATTCATCCCCTGCTGGAAGCAGACTGGGTAGAGTGTTTTGACGTGCCGCAGGCCTTGGCCGCACGGGAACGGCCGGGCATGCCGGGGCCGGCTCAGACAGAAGGTCGCCTCGCGCACTGGAAATCCCGGCTGAGCCTGCCATAGTGGGGAACCCGCCACCGGCGTTCCCATGTCAGATTCACCACCTCCTCCCCTCACGGCCCCACCATTTCGGGCGCTGCTGAGTTTCAGTTTTACCAATGCGATGACGTGGATGATCGCACTGGGGACGCCGATGGTGCTACTGGCGGGGGAGCTCGGAGCGTCTACGTTCGAGGTGGGTTTGGCCTATTCCTGTGTGTTTTTCCTGCTGCCGGTGCAGATCCTCGCCACGACGACGCTGCCGCGGTTTGGCTATAAACGGCAGGTCATCTTCGGCTGGACAGTGCGCGGCCTGTTTCTCCTCATTCCGCTGGGGCTCGCGTGGCTGTCACCGTCAACTCCTTCGCGGTGGATGGTTTATCTTTTGGTGGGGAGCGTGATCGGTTTCGCCTTCTTTCGCTGCCTCGGATCCTGCGGTGTCATGCCCTGGGTCTACAGCCTCGTTCCGGAGGAAATCCGAGGGCGTTATTTCGCAACGGATCAGTCGTTAACCGGTGTTTCGGGAGTAATGACCTTGTTGCTGTGCGCGGGGCTTTTTGCGGTATTGCCGATTTACGAGGCCTTCCTTTGGCAGTACCTCTTTGCAATTCTCGGCACCGTTTTGTCCGTGAGCCTGCTGGTGCGTATTCCTGACGGTCCCCGCCCGCAGACCACTACCGTGGGAACGGTTGCGCGCGAGACGCCTCGATGGTGCCTGCGTCCGGGAGATTTTCGCCAATACCTCGTTTTCATGCTGGTCGCCAATCTGGTGCTGACCGCATTTCCGCCGTTCGTGGCCTACTACCTGAAGATGCAGGAAGCGCTGAGCTCGGAGCGCATCCTCATCTTTACGGCGATGCAGTATGTGGGCAGCATCGGCGGTGCGCTGTTTCTCCGCTCGCGGATTGATGTGGTTGGGGTCAAACCGGTCTTCCGCCTGGCATTGGCGGCGCAAATTGTCCTCATGCTTTACTGGTTTGCTTTGGTCGGAGCGGGCGGCTGGCTGCTGCTCCTGCTGCCAATCAGCTATTTTCTGTTTGGGGCGGCGATGGCACACTGGAATGCAGCCAATCTGAAATACCTCCCGCGGGTTTGTCCGGAAGCACAACGTGCCTTGGCGGTGTCGATCCATAGCTCTGTTGTCGGCGTGCTCGGCGGGGTGGCACCAATCCTCTGGGGCCTGCTCTTGATGCGGAACGACGGTGCCGCCGGAATGCAGGAAAACCGGTTTATGATCTACCTCGGTCTGGCCGCCGTCGTTCAACTGGGACTCCTGCTCTATGTGCCTCAGCTGACCTCAAAGAACCGCCATTTGCCCTCACTCTGGTCCAGCGCTTACCTCCTCCGATCCATGCGCTACGTCGGCAACCTCCTGCACCTGATTCCGCCCCCGCGCTCGGCAAGTTCCCCGGAAGAAGCTGAACTGCGCTCCGACTAGAATTGGGCCTTGAAGGCTTCCAGCTCGTTTTGGAGGCATTCAACCATTTCGCGCAAGGTTGCAACTTCAGTCCGAAGTTCGGCCAGCTCCTGATTGCCATCGAGTCGCACGGTGGCGCGGTCGGTCAGCGGTGCGTGGGCATCAAAACCATTGGCTGCCTTCATTTCTTCAATGATTGCAACCGGCTCACTGAAGGCGTGAAAAAAGCGGACCTCTTTGCTTCCGGGCTGGAGCGGCAGCGGACGAACCAATGTCTGCGGCTCAAACTCCCGACGCTGCATCGCCTCGAGTGTGTCCTGCACCTCCGTCAGATCGCGAAAAGCGTAAAGGCGTTCCGTGCGGGCGCGCAGTTGTCCCAAAGTCTGGGCTCCCCGCAGAAAGAGGACCGTGAGGATGGCGAACTCCGGTTTACTTAACTCCCAGCGGGCCGAGATCTGGTGCCGAAACTTGGCGGTTCGGGCTCCGGAAACATCCACCCGCATCGCCAACCCCCGATCCCGCAATGAATCGAGGGCAGCCAAGACCTCGTCTTCATCGTAATCCGTCACTGGCTCACGGTTGTTCTTCTGGTTACAGGCCAGTGTCAGGCTGTTGAGCGTCAGCGGATAATAGTCCGGCGTGGTAACCGATTTCTCCATCAATGCGCCCAGCACCCTTACTTCAACCGCGGGAAATTCCAATGACATGGCCAAACTCTTTGATCTGGTAGGGAGGAAGCGCAAGCCCCTGCTCCAATCGAATCGACGCGACAAGATGCTCCTTGCGCTGCAAGGTGCTGTCCCATGGCCCGTCTAACCGCAAAAGAGATCATTAGCCACCTGAAGCTCGAACCGCTGGATCAGGAAGGCGGCTACTTTCGGCGGATTTTCACCAGCACGCACACCATCGACTCAGGTCGCGGGAAGCGTCCGGCCGGAACAGCCATTCAATTTCTCCTCACCCGCGAGAGCTTTTCCGCCATGCACCGCCTGCGATCTCTGGAGACGTGGTTCTTCCACTTTGGCGACCCCGTGGAGCTGCTCTTGTTACACCCAGAGGCAGGTGAGACCGTAACGCTCGGCCACGATCTGGCAGCGGATCAACGCGTTCACCTGACCTGTCCGGCCCAAGTTTGGCAAGGAGCGCGCCTGCTCGAATCAGCCGACGCCTTTGGCTATGCACTCTGCAGCACGATGGTGTGTCCAGGATTCGAATGGGAAGACTTTGAGCTCGGTTCTGCCACGATCCTGACCGACGCCTATCCTCGCTGGAAGGACGCTATTCTTGCCCGGGTTCGCTAGCGCTGCATGAGCCGGTACGCACCCCACCCTGCGGCGGCGAGCGGAAGCAGACGCACCAGCTTGAAAACCCGACCAATCCGCAGTAATCCCAGCAGACCCGTTGAAAGCACTACCGCGCTACGGGTATAGCTGTAGGCCCGGAAACCTCGTTGCCCCAGATCCATCCACAAAGCTGGCCGCCGCATTTCAGACCGCATGAGGCCACGCGCCTGACTGATGTGCATCCGGTTGTAGTCGATCTCGGCCAAAAGGCTATCAAGCTCGCTCAGGTAGCGTTTTCTTTGTCCGACCAACATTCAAAATCCTTCCTGATCACGGCCATCGTTTCGCTAAGAATCCCCGGCAGGTTATTGAGGACTTTGGCGAGCCGAACAAAGCCGATGAGTGCCAGAAACGCATAAACAGCGGTGACGCCGCCAAGCGCCAGAAGCGGATTCCACTCCCAGAGTAAGGCAATCACGAACAAGGTCGCCACGATCATCGTCATCATCCCAAAAAAGGCGGTCGCCATCGTCCACGCCATCAGGACAAAAAGCCGCCGGCGCTCCTGCGCCAGCTCGATGGAAATGAGACGTCCGCGGAGTAACAGCCCTTCGATGAGATGGAAGCCGAGCAGCTTCAACGAAGTGCTCAGCCCGACCCAAGCTTGATTGGATTTACTCAAGAGAATTAGTGACGGCGCGAAAAGACGAGCGCGAGCAATGCCCCGACGCCCATGGCGATACCGACAGCGGCAAGGGGATTTTCTTTTACTTGGCCCCGGCCGTATTCAATCGCCTCTTCCGCACGCGCACAATTTTCGTCATAAAGACTGCGCAGTTGCTCCACGCCCTCATGAATGCCTTGGGAAGCGGCTTCCGCCTTGGCGGCAAACTGCTTTTGGCTGGTGTCCTTGATCAGTTCCTGCGCCTCGTGAATGACATTCTTGAGGTCTCGGGCGATTTGCTCAGCCGTGACCCGCCCGGCGTCCATGTCCTGCTTGAGTTTGTTTGCGACGTTTTCCATGCAGCAACCTATAGACGTTGGCTTCTTTCGCAACCGACGAAACACAACAGACGCAAATCTTGTTGCGCAGCAGAAACATCCACTTCCGCGGATGCACTCTGAGTCTCCCCTATAGTTGCTCGGCTACGGCCTGAGGATTATCCGTCGGCGCGAGGCATTGGGTGCCGACGCAGAGCTGATAACCTGTGGGTTGCGCCGGGTCGGAGGTCCATTCGAGGAAGACGCGGCGCCAAGGTCGGGCGGCGAGTGCAGCCCGAAGCGGTTCGAGATCATCGATGCCTCGGATCTTGATCGTGGCAACCCCGAGCGCAGCTTGGACGTATCCGGAAAGCGCATGTCCGAGTGCCTGAGGAGCCCGCTGGGCGATCCCGGGATGAGCGGCTTTCAGGCGCTCGAGCGCTTCCGCCCACTCAGCATTCCCGGTTAATTGATACAGGTCACGAAACCCATGCACGAGGCTGCTGTTGCCCGCGGGAATGGCGTTATCGAACCATTCCTTTTTCCGGTGAATGAGGTTCTCATGGTCCTCGCTGATGAAGAAGTAGCCAACCGCCTGCGGGTCAAAAAACCGCTTCTGCACCGCGCGCAGGAGTTGTTCGGCGCGCTCGCGGTAGATTCCGGAACTTCCCGGTTCAAGCCAGTCGACGATGGCCGCCAGAGCGAGATTGGCTTCGGCAAAAAAGGTATAATCGTCGAGGTGCCCGTTGAAGCGTCCGCCATCTTCGTAGGCAACGCTGGTGAGCTGCGGCAATCCATCTGCAGCGTGTGTTTGCACTAGGGTGTCCCAGATCCAATCCGCCGTTTCCCGCGCCCGCTGCGCCCAAAGCGACTCGCCAAAGGTGAATGCGGCCTCAGCCAATCCGGAGATCACCAGACTGTTCCAGAAAACCAGACGCTTGTTGTCACGGGCCGGTCTGACGCGCTTTTCGCGAGCGGACAGTAGCTGCGCACGGGCCGCAGTCAGCTGCTCGCGGGTCTCAAAATCAGGAGCGAGCAGGATCGGATTGCTCGCGCCGTGTTCGAAGTTGCCCTCATCGCTGATGCCATAGGCGTCGCAAAAAACCGCGGCTTCCTCTTCGCCGAGTATGCCGACGATGTCTTCGGGCCGCCAGACGTAGAATTTACCTTCTTCGCCCTCACTATCGGCATCAAGCGCACTGAACCAGCCACCGCCCGGGGCAACCATTTCCCGCTCCAGCCAAGCAATTGTTTCGCTAACCACTGCCCGGTAGAGCGGCTTGGGATAACGGCGGAAAGCGCGGCTATAAATGCTCAGCAGCAGTCCGTTGTCCGAAAGCATTTTCTCGAAGTGCGGAATGATCCAATGGCGATCGACGCTGTATCGCGCAAAACCGCCACCGATCTGGTCAAACAATCCGCCGTGAGCCATTGCGGTCAGGGTTGTATTGATCACCCCGTCGATGTGTTGGGCGCGGTCGGGATTCATCAGCTCGATCGTGGCCGTCGCCCGCATGGCCAGCAGGAAATCGAGCGTCATCGCCGGCGGAAATTTCGGGGCGTTGCCAAATCCGCCGTGTTCGTTGTCGTGTTTCGCCAACACCTGATCAAGGGCCCCAAAAAACGCTTCGGTCGTCACCGGGTCTCCAGTTGCGCCGAATGGAACGTTGCCAGCACTGAGGTTCTTAACCACGGCGTCGGCATTCTCCTCCAGGTCCTTCTGGTTACGCCGGTAGTAGTCGCTGATTCGCATCAGGAGCTGCGGCCAAGGGACCACATCGACCCCACGGCTGTCATCGGGCGGAAAATAGGTTCCCCCGGCAAACGGTCGCCCGTCCGGCAGGCAGAAAACATTCAGCGGCCAGCCGCCGTGACCGTTATTCATCATCTGCACCGCCTCCATGTAGAGGTGATCGACGTCCGGCCGCTCTTCGCGGTCCACCTTGATGCAGACAAAATGCTCGTTCATGAGTTCCGCGATGAACGCATCTTCGAACGACTCATGCGCCATGACATGGCACCAGTGGCACGCACTGTAACCGATCGAGATAAGGATTGGCTTGTTTGCGGCGCGGGCGGCCGCGAGGGCTTCCGGGCCCCACGGAAACCAGTCAACCGGGTTGTCGGCATGCTGCCTGAGGTAGAGGGAAGATTCCTGGGCGAGTCGGTTTGCCATAATTAAAATCCAATTTGGGATTCGTGCGGGAGAATGCAACGGCCGGGCGTGAGCGAGGGCCAAAGGAGCGGAATCGCGCAATGGGATTCCGCCCGCCAAAAGTGCTGATCGGTCTCAGGCCTCTTCGCCCCAGACGTCCCGCTTGCGGCGGCTGACTTCCCGCCTTTTTTTCTTTTTGGCTTTTTTCTTCGGAGGGGGCGGCGCGGGATAAAGATCCTTCCGGGGAATCAGGTCATCGGCCCGCAAGTGAAGCAGAAATTTGTCGACGAAATACGGATCTGCAGTCGCTTCGCTCAGATCGTACACCTTCCACGGTGCCAGCTCCAGCGCGGCGAGTTCCTCCTGATAACGGGTACCCTTCAGGTAGAGCACGCCGTTGGGAAATTCAGGAGCGCCACCGGGCCTGAGGTTTTTGGTGATCCACGGAAGAAAATTTGGCAACGCCGTGACGGCACGGCCGATAACAAACTCCCACGTCGATTCGAGCGTCTCCGCACGCTTGGTGATAACCGTTACATTCTTCAGGCCAAGCGCCTCGACCATGGCAGAGACCGCCGCCGTCTTTTTGATCACAGAATCGCAGAGGAAAAACTGCACTTCCGGAAAAGCAATCGCCAGCGGCAGACCCGGTAATCCACCTCCGGTGCCCACGTCGAGAACGCGTGTTCGCGGAGCCCAAGGCAGCAGATGCGCCATGAGCAAAGCATGGGTGAGGTGGTGCCGCTCCAATGCCTCCATATCCTGACGGGAAATGAGGTTAAGCCGGCTGTTCCAGTCGCGCAAAAGTGCTGCCAATTGTTGCAGCTGCTCGATTTGGCGGGCGCTGAGTGCAAGATCGGGAACCGCCCACCATTCTTCTGAAGCGGGTTCTCTGGGGCTGACATCCATGGCCCCACTCTGGCGATCAACGCCGACCACGCAAGCCGCCGGATGCGCCATCGTGCGTCGGCCGGCGCGCCCATCGAATCTCGCGATCCGCGGGATAAAACCAAGCGAGGATTCGCCACTGCAAACGCTGCCACCACCGCCCGAACATCAGGATTTCTCCACTTGGTCAGCAGGAGGCCCGGACGGATCCCGATGCATCTCCTTGTTCAGGGCAGAGCGCAACACAATCAGTCCCGTTCGGAGCGCTCGTTCGGCGACGGCCCCGATGGCGACTCCTTCTTGTTGGGCCAAGTCCGCAAGCTCCCGCTTTGCCGACTCGTCCAGATCAACAGTTAAGACATCTTTCATGCGACTCGACAGGACAATGTAGCTCATTGTCATACCGTCAAACAGATTCTTGTGTATTATCCGGACGCACCTAAAGTGCCGCCCTAATCATGGCCCGCACCGCTCCTATTTCGATTCGCCTCGATCCCGAAACTCAGCGCGAGCTTGAGCAAATGAGCGCGGAAACCGGCATCCCTATGAGCAGCCTGGCCCGGATGGCGATCGAGGCGGCCATCGCCGCCTACCGAAGCAATGGAGGCCATATCGAGGTTCCCCTTCGATTTCAGGCGGTCAGATATGTCCAAAGCGGGGATTCCCATTCGCGTCTGGTGGCGGAAAATCGACCTGCGCGCCGCACAAAAGCCACGAAGACGGATCGCGCATAGAGAGACACAGTGTCGATTGGCTCAGTCTGAGTCTGTCTTATGGAGCCATTCAAAAACCTCTTTTCGGTAACCAGCGCCCGTCGAATCGCCCACGCTTTGCAAAGAGGCTTTCGGGGATTTTCCGAAGAAACGTTTCTCAGCGGATTGGAACCGGCCTTGGATACCCTTGAACTGAAAGGGCGCATGCACCTGCTGGCGGACCGGATCGAGACGCAGCTGCCGGGGAATCCTCCCGAGCTGTTCCCTTTACTGACCTCAGCGCTGGCGCAGAATCCAGAAGACACCGAGGGGCTCAGCAGTTTCCATGTTTGGCCTTTGACCGAAATCGTCGCGCGCCGCGGGCTGCACCATTTCGAGGCCTCGATGGCAGCCTTGCGGGCAATGACGATCTGCTTCACCGCGGAATTTGCCATTCGCCCGTTTCTCCGAAGCGACTTGGAACGCACCCTTGAACAATTATGGATCTGGCGACTGGATCCGAACGAACATGTGCGGCGTCTCGTATCGGAGGGAAGTCGCCCGCTCCTGCCATGGGGTGAGCGGCTCCCCGCGATTCAAAAAGATCCGGAGCTGACCTTGCCACTCCTGGAGGCATTGAAAAACGATCCCAGCGAGTATGTGCGGCGCTCCGTCGCCAATCACCTCAACGATCACAGCAAAGCCCATCCCGCCCGGGTAGTGGCAGTGCTCACGGAGTGGCTGGCTGCAGATCCCACCAACGCAGGATTGCGCCGTCTGGCTCGTCACGCATCGCGCACCCTGCTCAAGTCAGGCCATTCGGATGCGCTTCTTCTTCATGGCTACGCCCCCGCCGAGGTGCTGGAAGTAAGCGCTGTGGCGATCAGTCCACCGCAGCTTCAAGTCGGCGATGCGCTCAGTTACCAGCTGAGCATCCGCAATCGTGGATCGGAACCGGCCAAAGTTCTTTTCGATTATGCCATCCATCACCGCCGCGCCAACGGAGGCCAGTCAGCCAAGGTTTTTAAAGGGCGCATTCGCGAACTCGCCCCCGGAGAAATCTGGCAGGTAACCGGCACCCATCCCCTGCGCCGTGTCACCACCCGCCGCTATCATGCCGGCTTGCACCATTTCGAACCACGGATCAACGGTCGCAGCAGTCCTGCCCAACCGTTTGAACTAGTGGTTCCCGAAAGCTGATTTTACCGCATGCCGTCTGCATCCCTCGCCCACCTTCGTCGTTTTCTTCTACGCGCTCAAAGGCTGGAACAACCAGTGGATTCCATTGCAGAAACCCTCGACCATCTCGGCTACGTGCAGATCGATCCGATCAATGTGTGCGGCCGGATGCACGACCTGATCCTGCGCAACCGGGTTCTCCATTATCCGGAAAACGGACTGCACTCTTTTCTGCTGAGGCCCGAACAACCAGGGTTCGAGTATTACCTGCCCGGCGCGGGAATACTCGTCACCTTTCCGCTTTCGGCGTGGCCCTATGTCCGCCCACACATGGAATCCCGCCGCAATGATCCCAACGGATACAACGGTCGGCTACAGGCAGAAGAGACTGCCATCGCCGAGGACATCCTTTCAGAAATTACGACGCGCGGGCCGCTGTCATCGGACCATTTTCGTCACGACACACGGGTGACAGGAGCCTGGGGAACCCGCACCCGTCAGGCCAAAGCGGTACTTGAGAAGCTCTTCATGCACGGCCGCGTCCTGATCGCACGTCGGGAAAAGTTTCGTCGGATTTATGATCTTCCAGAACGGGTGATTCCGGCCTCTGTTTTCAATCAACCACCCGCCGACGCCACGGCAGTTGAACGCTGGTTAATCTTAACCCGCTTGCGCCAACGCCGCCTGACGACCCTTTCAAAGAAACAACAAACACTGGTTGCTGACTGCGTTGCACCGGTTCTTGCAGATGGGTTCCCGCCGCTGTGGATCCTACACCGTGACTTACCGTTACTGGCAGCCACCGAAGAGGCCGAACTCCCAGACCTGTCGCCACGCCTGATTGCTCCGCTCGATCCCCTGATTTATGACCGCAAGCTGACTGCTCGGATCTGGAACTTCGATTACCGGTGGGAGGTTTATACGCCAGCGGCCAAACGCCAGCGCGGCTACTATGCCCTGCCGTTACTTTCGCAGGGCCAATTCATCGGCCATGTCGACCTGAAAGCCGATCGCAAGAGCGGCAAGCTGGAGATCCTTTCACGCCAGGTCGCCCGTGGGCATGCGCATGCCTCCGCCGTCCGCGAACTGGCGGCATTTCTCAATCTACGACCCCGGACCTGAGCCTCAGCCGTTGAGAATCGCATCGATCTGGCTGAGTTCTTCTTCGGCGAATGCGCAGTTCTTGAGCGCCGCGCTATTGTCCTCGAGCTGACTAATCCGACTGGCACCGATCAAGACGCTGGTCACCGCAGGCTGCCGCAGAATCCAGGCAAGGGACAGTTGCGCCAGAGACTGTCCCCGCGCTTGGGCAATTGTATTAAGCTGACGAAGCCGATGCAGTGCTTCCGGAGTAATCTGATCGACACTGAGAAACGGAGAATCCTTGGCTGCCCGCGCATCGGATGGAATTCCGTTGAGATAACGCCCGGTCAGTAATCCTTGCGCAAGCGGGCTGAACGGGATGCAGCCGATGCCTTCGGCGGCGAGCACATCGAGCAGGCCTGCTTCCACCGTGCGCTCGAGCATGTTGTATTTTGGCTGGTGAATCAGGCAAGGGGTTCCCAGATCCCGCAAGATGGCGGCCGCTCGCCGCGTCATTTCCGGGCTGTAGTTGGAAAGCCCCACATAGAGGGCCTTGCCTTGCCGAACGACATGAGCCAGCGCTCCCATCGTTTCTTCGAGCGGTGTTTCCGGATCCGGCCGATGGTGATAAAAGATGTCAACGTAATCGAGACCCAGCCGCCGCAGGCTCTGATCCAGGCTGGCCAGCAGGTATTTACGGGATCCGAAGTCGCCGTAGGGACCAGCCCACATGCCGTAGCCAGCTTTGGTCGAAATCACCAGCTCGTCGCGATAACCGGCCAGATCTTCGCGAAGCATGCGGCCGAAATTACGTTCGGCCGCTCCCGGAGGCGGCCCGTAATTGTTGGCGAGATCAAAGTGCGTGATGCCCAAGTCAAAGGCTCGCAACACGAGCTCACGGCCATTGCCAAATAATTCGTTGTCCCCGAAGTTGTGCCACAAGCCGAGGGACAATCGGGGCAACTTGAGGCCACTGCGACCACAGCGGCGGTAGAGATCGGGATTGGAGTAGCGGGAAGAAGACGCTTCGTAGGGCATGCCCTCATCCCGCCAATCCCGAAGTCGAATGGCAAGCCGCCACACCGACTTCACTGAAAAGTTGCTGCCGCGGAACAACCTTTATTTGCGCGAAAACGGTTTGGAGGCCACCAATGGTTCCATGGGATGACTGGTGGCAATGGCTCCAGTGGCCAGCGAAAAGCCTTTGAGAAACTCAACCGTCGGCAGCATCCGGCCTCCTGGTCGTTGCAGCGCCAACAGTTCGAGGCTGTCATCTGCGCATTGGACAAATGCCCGACCGGCTTTGACGACCAGCGTTCCCGGCCCCGGTGCCACTGCGGCTTCTCTGCGCGCAGAGCCAATTTTGAGTAAAGTTCCGCCAACCTCCAGCATTGCTCCGGGCCATGGCTGAAAAGCACGGATGTGATCATGAAGCGCGCGAGCGGAGCACGCAAAATCGAGGCGGGCATCTTCCTTGTTAATCCGACGGCAGTAGGTGGTAGCCGACTCATCCTGGGGAATGAAACGCGGTTGGCCTTGGCAGAGCATTTCCAAGTTGCGCGCGATCAATGGCACACAAGCTTCGGCCAATGCTGCAATCACTTCCGGTGCCTGCGCATCGGGAAGGATTGGCACCCGCTCTACATCAAGGACGGGCCCGGCATCAAGCTTCGGAACAATCTGCATCAGTGATATGCCGGTTTCCGATTCACCGCTTGCAATTGCCGTATGGATGGGGGATGCGCCCCGCAGCTTTGGCAGGATCGAGGCGTGAAAATTGATCGTGCCACGCGGCGGAATGTCGATGAGGGATCGGCGTAACAGCTGGCCAAATGCCATCACCAGGATGAGATCAACTCCTGCTTCGCGAAGCCATTGTTCATCCGTCGGGCCGCATTTTTCTGGTTGGCGAATGGTAAGATTGCGATCCATCGCCCACCGTTTGATCCCGTTGGAGGCCACTTTCATGCCACGCCCCGTCGGGCGATCGGGTTGAGTGAAACAGCCGACCAGTTCCACTGAACCGGAGCAGGAATCGTAGAGATAATCCAGTAACGGGAGGGCGATCGGATCGGAGCCCATGAAGGCGATGCGCGGGAGAGCGTTCACCGGGTCAGCTTCTTGGCGCAGCCCCGAAGGCCGCAATGTTTAATCAGCGCTTTCGCCGTTCGCCCGGCTTGGGCGCATAGCGGGTGGTCTTGCCCCGCAAGTCAAAGCGGATCGGGCAGCCCACCAGCTTGAACTCCGCGATGATATTCTTCTCCAGGTAGCGACGGTATTGGTCTTCCAGCTTGGTCGCACGATTGCAGAACATCCGGAAAGTAAACGGCCGAGTGCCGACTTGCACCGCATAATAGAGCTTGAAGCGGCGGCCCTTGATTACCTTGGGAGCGCGCGCGTCGGTCAGGCGCTGAAAGATCTGGTTGAGCCGCGGCGTGGCGATCGTACGGCCGGAAATCTCCCAAAGGTGCCGGGCGGAACGAAGCACCCGTTCAAAGGAGAACCCGGTCTTTGCCGAAATGAAAACGATGGGGCTGTCCGGTAAGAAAAAGAGCTCTTTCCGCACACTCGCCACATAGGCATCGCGAAACGCATCGACCGACTCGTATCCCGACACCGGCTCCCGCTGAAACTGTTCCAACGCCAGATCCCATTTGTTAACGAGGATCACAAGGCATTTTCCCGCTTCAAGAATGTCTCCCGCCAGGTTTTTGTCGGCACGGGTTACGCCACTTTCTGCATCCAAAACCAGGAAAACGATGTCGGCCTCGCCTATCGCATCATGAGAGCGAACGGAGGAGAAATATTCGACTGAATGACTCACTTTCCCGCGATGACGTAAACCGGCGGTATCGACGATGCGGAATGGCCAGATTTCGCCGCTGCTCGCCGTATAATCGAGATCCAATGCCACCGAGTCCCGCGTGGTGCCGGGAACCTCGCTCACCACCAGGCGCTCGCTCGCCAGCAAACGGTTGGCAATGCTCGACTTTCCCACGTTTGGCCGTCCGACAAAAGCCACCGAAACACGTTGAACCGGCTGGTCAACGGGCTCTGGAGGGTCGAGAGGCACGAGTGCATTCAGCGCTTCCGTCAAGGTATCGCGCAAGAGGTCTTCATTGTAGCCATGTTCCGCAGACACACTGACCGAGCGGGCAAACCCGAGGGAGGCGAACTCGTAGGTACGTTCTTCCACCTGGAGCGTATCCACTTTGTTCACGACAAGAATCACTTCCTTGCCGGATTCGCGCAGACGGCCCGCGATGGTTTCATCCAGCGGAGTCAACCCCTCCCGGGCATCCACCACCAGGCAGATCAGCTGCGCAGCCTGAACGGCAAACCAGACTTGTTCCTCGGCCGCACCGATCAGTTTCTGGTGGTCCATGTCCACCACCAGTCCGATGCCGCCCGTATCGAGTAAGGTATAGGAATCGTCGACCTCGAACGCATTCACGTCCCGGGTAACCCCCGCCTGGTCATGAACGATGGCGACGCGACGACGCGCGAGCCGGTTGAACAAACGGCTCTTGCCGACATTCGGCCGGCCGACCAGAGCAATGGTGCGTTGATTGGGTTGGGCCATGAAAGGAAAAAGATAAACGATGAGGAAGATGAGGCAAAGGAACCCGACAGGCAATCCTGCGGCATTCAGCAAAAGCCATCTTCCGGAATCGCCGGACCTGCGCGAATCCTATTTCAACGATTGAACAAAGCGGTCGAGGCGTTCGGTCGCTTTTTCAATCCGTTCGTAACTGGTGGAAAAACTCGCCCGGACAAACCCTGCTCCCGAGGGACCAAAGGCCGTCCCTGGAACCATCGCCACTTCCTGCTCGTCAAGTAACCGACGTGCGAAGGTGGTTTCATCCAGCCCAGTGCCCTTGATCGAGGGAAACGTATAAAACGTCGCCTGCGGAAGGTGGCACGGGAGCCCGATCTCGTTGAATCGGCGAACGAGATAATCGCGGCGGCGCTGGTAGGATTCACGCATCCGTTGCACCGCGTCGTCGCTATTACGGAGCGCCTCGATGCCCGCTTCCTGCGTAAAGATCGGCACACTCATAATGGCGTACTGGTGCACCTTCATCATCGCTTCGATAATCGGGTACGGCGCACAGGCAAAGCCCAAGCGAAACCCCGTCATCGCAAACGCCTTGGAGACGCCATGGAGAAATACCGTGCGTTCGCGCATGCCCGGAAAGGTGGCGATACTGCGGTGTTCCCCGTCATAAGTAAGCTCCGCATAGATCTCGTCGCTGAAGACAAGAATGTCCTTTTCCACACAAAAACGGGCAATCTTCTCGAGGCGCTCGGTCTCGATCACTCCACCCGTCGGATTGGTGGGAAAGTTGAGGATCAACGCTTTGGTCCCGGGCTGCCAGGCCGCCTCAAGATCACTCACCCGCAGTGCAAACTGATCTTCGGCACGCGTGGGAACCCCCACCGGAATGCCTCCCGCCAGCTTGATGCTCGGCATGTAGCTGACGTAGCAGGGTTCGTGGTACAGAACCTTGTCCCCAGGATTGAGAACCGCGCGGATCGCCGTATCCAACGTCTCACTCACGCCAATCCCGATAAGGCATTCTCTTTCCGGTTGATAACTGAGGTGGAAATGGCGCTCGATGTAATCGGTCACGGCGCGACGGAAGGCCAGCAGCCCGAGGTTGTCGGTGTAACTGGTTTTTCCCCGCTCGAGAGAATAAATCGCTGCTTCCCGAATGTTCCAAGGGGTGACAAAATCGGGTTCACCAATGCCAAGAGAAATGGCGTCGGGACGCTGCTGGACAATGGCAAAGAAATCGCGAATGCCCGAACGAGGAAGGTCGCGGACGTGGTCGGCGACCCATTTTGACGGCGTTTGGCTCATGGCTCTACGGGCTTACAGCCGGTTTGTCAGTGGTGTCCGTTTCCGACTCGATCAGGAAGCCGCTCTCTTTGTAGCAGCGCAGCATGAAACGGGTGGCCGTGGATTGCACGGAACCCAAGGTCGACAATTTCTCCGCCACAAAGGTGGCAACCGCCAAAAGATTCTTCCCTGAAACGATCACCATCAGATCATACCCACCGCTCATCAGGTAACAGGTTTCCACTTGGTCAAATCGGGCAATGCGTTCAGCGATCCGGTTGAATCCGCCGTCCCGTTCAGGCTGGATGGAGACCTCGATCAACGCTCGCACCGAGCCTTCTCCGATCGCCCGGGGATGTAGCACGGGGCGCCAGCCGAGCAGCAGGCGTTGCTCCTCGAGCTCCGCGAGGGCCGCGCGCACTTCATCCGGCGTGGCACCCGTGACGGCGGCCAGCTGCTCGGTGGAAAGGGCTTCGCCTTCGAGAAGAAGGGTGAGGACTTTTTTGACCATAAGGACGCGCACTATATGCGGCCTTCATCGCCTTGCACGCTCAAAAAGCAAACACCTTTCCGACATATGCAGAGCCTACCATGAGAGCGTTTGGCATCGAGACAACCGGCGGCAAGCAAGCAACCTGAATCATACGCGACAGAGTTCAGGTTTCCCCATACGGTCTGCGCCAGATGAATTATTTCCTCTAAAGCGTAAGAACATTTCTGTGACAGCGGAAAGATTGCCGTTTCTGGAATTGCAAAAAGGTTTGCATTCCAGAGAGATGCCATACAACTTCGAGCAGCCTTTTGATCGTTCCGAGATGCGGATCTAACGCCCTGAACAAACCTTCTGCCTTAATTCGGTATGGCCAAGAATACTCCAGCCCCCTCCGCTCCTTTTAGCTTCGAGATTGACCGGTCTCAATATGCAGAATTGCAAAAGCTACGCCGGAAACTCGGAAACCCCTCCCTTCGCATTCTGATCGAGCACGCGCTCGACAAGCTGCAAGGCAGGTCGGTAGCTCCCAAAGAGAAAAAGCAGCAGCTTTCCGTTCGTCTGGGCCCGGAGGCTCGTGACGTTCTCCGGAAACACTCCGGCAACGGCGCGGTGAGCGCTGGCGAGGTAGTGCGCTCCGCACTGGCTTTGCTGGTCGAGCAACCGCCGTCCGCCGAAAACCTACCAACCACTCAAGCTGCTATGCCGAAAAAGTCATCGGGTCCAAACAAGAAGGCCGTCAAAAAAACCACAGTCAAAAAGGCTGCACCGAAGAAAGCTGTGAAGAAGGCCGCGGCGAAAAAGGCACCGGCAAAAAAGGCCGCAGCCAAGAAGGCGGCGGTCAAAAAGGTAGCCGCCAAAAAGACCGCAGCGAAAAAAGCGCCCGCCAAAAAGGCCGCGACCAAGAAAACCGCGGCTAAGAAAGTCGTAGCGCGGCGAGCCCCCAAAAAAGTGGCTAAAAAAGTCGCACGCAACCGTTAAGGGCCAAAGCTCGAATCGAGAGAATCTTCACAGCTCGTGAGGGAATATCCCCTTCACGGGCTGTTGTCTTTTTGGGACACCTTCACTCGATACCTCGATGAACATTTGCGCGAGCAAGCTCCATTTGTCATCGCCCATTCACTACATGATTTCCCGCAAACCAGACAGTGAAGTGCCGCGAGCTGCCTCGGAACAGGGTGTGCGCTTTGGGGTTGCTGTTTCCATCGGCGCGGACTTTTTCTAGACGATTATGAGTTATCAGCACCTCACCCCTCCTTCCGGTGACAAAGTCTCCATTGTCGACGGTCAGCTCCAAGTACCGAACAATCCGGTGCTTCCATTTATCGAAGGCGATGGCATTGGGCCCGACATCTGGGCCGCTGCATCCCGCGTGTTCGATGCAGCTGTCGAGAAGGCCTACGGCGGATCGAGAAAGATCTCCTGGTTCGAAGTTTATGCCGGAGAAAAAGCCAATAGCACGGTGGGATCCTGGCTTCCGGAAGATACCCTGAAGGCCTTTCGCGAATACCTCGTGGGCATCAAGGGTCCCCTGACAACCCCAGTTGGAGGCGGAATCCGCTCGCTCAATGTCGCCCTGCGCCAAGAGCTCGACCTCTACGTTTGCCTACGCCCCGTCCGCTATTTTCAAGGGGTGCAGAGCCCGGTCAAAAAACCGGAAGAGGTCGATATGGTGATCTTCCGTGAAAACAGTGAAGACATTTACGCTGGTATCGAATTTCAGGCAGGCACTCCCGAGGCAAAAAAGGTCTCCGACTTCCTCAGTGCAGAGTTCCCCGCGCTCGCCAAAAAGGTCCGCTTCCCCGGCAGCGCCGGCTTCGGGATCAAACCGGTTTCACAGGAAGGAACCGCCCGCCTCGTTCGCGCCGCGATCAAGTATGCGATCGAAGTGGGTCGTAAGAGCGTCACCCTCGTTCACAAAGGCAACATCATGAAGTTCACTGAAGGTGGCTTCCGTGACTGGGGTTATGAAGTCGCGCAACGCGAATTCGGCGGCAAGGTGATCGGCGACGGTCCGTGGTGCGAATTGCCCAACGGCATTGTCGTGAAGGATGTGATTGCCGACGCATTCCTCCAGCAGATCCTCACCCGACCGAGTGAATACGACGTCATCGCGACCTTGAACCTCAACGGCGATTACATTTCCGATGCCCTGGCTGCACAGGTCGGCGGCATCGGCATCGCTCCGGGCGGTAACATCAACTATGAAAACGGCGCAGCAATCTTCGAAGCGACCCACGGAACGGCGCCCAAATACGCAGGCCAGGACAAGGTCAACCCGGGTTCGGTCATCCTCTCCGGAGAAATGATGCTCCGTTACCTGGGCTGGAACGAGGCCGCGGATCTGGTGATCAAGGGCATGGAAGGTTCCATTTCACAAGGCAAGGTGACCTACGACCTCGCTCGCCTCATGAACGTGTCCGAAATCAAGTGCTCGGCCTTCGGTGATTCCGTCATCGCAGCAATGGGCTGATCGCGGACATGCAAACGTGATTTACTAACGGCACCCGGAATTTGCTCCGGGTGCCGTTTTTCTTTCTCAAATAAGTTTCGGGAAGAGGGCCGCGCGGAATCGCTGTCTTCCCACCGATCAGCAGCCTTACCCTTCCGCCGCTTCCTTTTCGATCCGCGCGATGTATTCGCTGACGTTGCAAGTCAGCAGGCGGGATCCATCGGGCCGCACTTCGAGAACCTTGTTGATCACCGGATCAAGGAAGTCGCGGTCGTGGCTCACAAGGATCATCGTTCCCTTAAAGAGCTTGATGGCGTCCTGAAGCACTTCCTTCGAGCGGATATCCAAGTGATTGGTTGGCTCGTCGAGAATGATGCAATTGGCCGGACGCATGAGCATCTTGGCAAGGGCGACGCGGTTGCGTTCCCCTCCAGAAAGTACGCTGACAGACTTGTGCTGATCGTCGCCACTGAAGAGCAAAGCACCGAGGGCGGCGCGGGGATGCGACTCGGGAAATCCTTCCGCAGACCGTTCGACTTCTTCTAAAACCGTTTTATTCGGGTCCAGTTCTTCAGCCTGCTGCTGGGCGAAATAGCCGATCACCGTGTTGATGCCGACGTCACGCGTGCCCTTCTGGAACGACTCGATCCCTGCCAGGATACGGGCGAGGGTCGACTTTCCGGCACCATTCACTCCGACAATGGCGATGCGATCACCGCTGTCGATGTGGAGCGAAAAGTCGCGGAACACTTCGATATCGCCGTAAGCTTTCCAGATGCCTTCGAGCTCAACCACCTTGTGACTCGCTGGTGGCGGATCGGGGAAGCGAAAGAAGATTTTCTTTTCCTCACGGTCCACCTTGATCACGTCGATCTTGTCGAGCTGCTTGAGGCGGCTCTGCACCAGCCCGGCCTTCTTCACGTTGCCGCGGAAACGATTGATAAACTCCTTCTGGCGCGCGATTTCCTTCTTCTGGTTTTCGGCCGCCTTTCGTTGGGTGGCAATGCGTTGTGCGCTCTCTTTTTCGTAAAAGGAATAATTGCCCTTGTAGATATTGAGCGATCCAAACTTCAGCTCCCACGTGCGATTGGTAATGGTGTTCAGAAATGCCTTGTCGTGCGAGATCACCATCAGCGCGCCTTGGTAATGAGCGAGCACCTGCTCGAGCCAATTCTGGGAGAGAATATCCAAGTGATTGGTCGGCTCGTCGAGCAGCAGCAGCGACGGTGTTTTGAGCAGGAGCTTGGCCAGCGCAATGCGCATCTGCCAGCCCCCGGAAAACTCTCCAGTGTCCCGTTGGAGGTCCGACATTTTGAATCCCAGCCCGAGCACAATCTTCTCAATCTGTGACTTCATCTTCTCGGGCTGATGATTTTCCAACTGGAGTTCCCATTCTCCAATCTGATCAACCAGCTCATAGTAGGCCTCGTCCGCCGGATCGAGTTCGTACATTTTTTCACTGGCCGCATCAATCCGTGCCTGAAGCTCGAGCACATCACCAAAGGCTGACTCCACTTCCGCATAAAGGGTGCGTCCTTTGGCAGAAATCCCATCCTGCGGCAAGTAACCCACCGTCACATAAGGGGGTTTTTCAATCTGCCCCCGGTCAACTTCCACTTCACCTACCAGGTGTTTGAGCAACGTCGATTTTCCCGAACCGTTGACGCCCACCAAGCCGATGCGGTCGCGCGGTCCGATGATGGCACCGATCTCATTAAAAATGGTCTTGGGCCCGTAACTCAGGGAAATGTCGGTCAGCGTAATCATAAACTTTTCGAGTCAAATAGGGTGATTCCGTGAAGCGCAGCGGTCAAAGGACGGAATCCTTACGTCCAGTGAGGAAGGCGCAGCTTGGCGAGGATATTCTTTTAACAACTGGGGAACAAGAGAGGTCGAGCATGCGAAGTGCCCTGCCCTTGCAGTCAGTGCCGGGTTTGCTTTTCCAGCTCCTTGCGCAGCCACGCCACCAACGAGGGAACGGCTTCGGCCAAGGCATCACGCGTTTCGAGATAAGCTTCAATCGATTGACCGTAAGGATCAGGGACTTGTCGACAGGCATCTTCCGGAAGGTGTTCCCGGTAAAGCATCACGGGAACCGCCAGCTCCGGCATCCGTGCATGGATCAATGATCGATGCTCATCCGTCATCACAATAACCGCCAAGGCTTGATTCACCATGTGCTCCGAGAGGCACCGACTGCGATGATCCCTCAGGTCCAAGCCGACTTTCTTAAGTGCCTTGACTGAGTTTTCTGCCGCCGGATCTCCCGCAAAGGCAGAGACCCCTGCCGAGGTGACCCGGACACTCCGCAGCGGTTCCTCTTCCGCCGCCAAGGCATGCGCGAGCAGACGCGCACCCATGGGGCTGCGGCAGGTATTACCTGTACAGACAACAATGACTTCCGGTGAATCGGCCATGCTTAATCGGCCAACTTGGGCGATGCCGCCGTCGTTGACAAATGCATTTCCCAATCAGCTGAAGCTGCACGCCACGAGGCAAATCGGCAGCCACAAGCACGAAAAACCGGAAACAATCGCAAAGGGCTAGCCCAGAACGAGGCAATCGCCGGTCATGGCTTCCGGCTGAGGAAGCTCCATCAGCTTGAGAACCGTGGGGGCGATATCGGCGAGGCGGCCGCCGTTCCGCAATTTCAAGCCTTGGCAGCCTTGACCATAGATGACCGCTTCCACCGGATTGAGGGTGTGGGCCGTATGGGCGCCGCCTTCGTCCATCTGCATCTGATCACTGTTGCCATGATCGGCCGTAATCAGGGCGCGACCGCCCATGGAATCGATGGCCGCCAGCAGCTCGCCAACACAGGCGTCCACCACTTCGCAGGCTTTGATCGCCGCTTCAAGCGAGCCGGTGTGACCCACCATATCGGCGTTGGCAAAATTCACCACCAGGAGTCCATACTGGCCGCTGAGGATCGCCTTCTTCGAAGCCTCCATCACGCCATGGGCGCTCATCTCCGGTTTCTGATCGTAGGTTGAAACCTCTTTCGGGCTGGGCAACATCTCGCGATCCTCCCCCGGAAACGGCTCTTCCCGATAATCGTTGAAGAAGAACGTGACGTGCGGAAATTTTTCCGTTTCCGCACAGCGAAACTGTTTGATGCCACGATCTGCCACATACGAACCCAGGATATCTTCCATCTTGGGCGGTTTGGTAAAGATGACGTTCGGGCACAGGCCCTTCTGATAATCCGTCATCGTGGCATAAAAGAGGTCGAGCTTTGGTCCGCGATCAAAGCCGGCAAAGTCATCTTCAATGAAAGCACGCGTCAGCTCCCGCGGACGATCGCCCCGGAAATTGAGGAAAAGAACGGCATCTCCATCCGCGATCGTGGCCAGCGGCTGGCCGTCGGCTCCGACAACCGCAGTGGGGAGCACAAATTCGTCTCCTTTCCGGGACTCATCCAAGGGTTGATCATAGTAAGCTTGCACCGCGGCGGTGGCACTCAATGCCGTCCGCTCGATCTTCCGTCCGGTGAGGCAGTCGTAAGCCTTTTGCACGCGTTCCCAGCGAAGATCCCGGTCCATCGACCAGAAACGACCCGTCACGGAGGCAATCTGCCCCACACCGTATTCAGCACACTTGGCTTCGAGTTCGCCCACAAACCCCAATCCTGAAAACGGCGGCGTATCGCGCCCGTCGGTGAATGCATGAATGAAAACGCGTTCGATGTTCTCCCGGCGGCAGATTTTCAAAAGTCCGTAGAGGTGATCGAGCATGGCGTGCACGCCCGCATCCGAAACAAGGCAGAACAGGTGAATCTTGTTTCCGCGGCGAGACCGTTCAAAAGCAGCTTGCACCACTGGATTTTCCAGCACCCGGCCTTCGGCGATCGCCTTGTTGATCCGGACAAGCTCTTGGTCGACGATCCGCCCGGCACCGATATTCTGGTGGCCGACTTCGCTGTTTCCCATCACCCCATCCGGAAGGCCGACATCGGGCCCGCACGCCATCAGCTCTGTCCGCGGCCACTGCGCGGAAAGGCGGTCAGCAACGGGTGTGGCCGCAAGTTTGACTGCGTTGAAAGCGTCGTGCGCCGCGTTATGGTTGGAACCCCAACCGTCGCGAATGATGAGTGCTACAGGTGCTTGTGCCATGGTCTGCAAAAAAGCGGATGTTAAGAAACAAGTTTCGATCGACGCACGCTTAAACGAAGTAGGAGGTCCCGACAATGACTGCGTATAAGACGATCAGTACGAGGCCAAAAGCGCGCGTAAGGTGAGTTCGTTGAAAAAAGATACCGATGCGGAAGGCGATCAGCAGGGCGAGCATGCCCGGGAAAAGCAGGCGGAAGAACCGCGGGTCGGCGATCAGCCCACCCGGCGTAACGGCCGCGGAAACACCCGCCACAAAGAGCACGTTCAGAATATCGGCCCCGATGACATTGCCCACCGCCAGTTCGCCATGCCCCTTGCGCACGGCATTGAGCGCCGTGACCATTTCCGGAAGCGAGGTTCCCAGCGCCACGAGCGTAGCCGCGATGACCGCTTCGGGTACGCCCAGTCGGATCGCACTGACCTGGACGGACGGAATCAACACCTGCGCGCTGAGCACCACGAGTGCGATGCCGAGAAAGAGCAGGCCCAAAGTCCGCATCCGCGACCGCTTTTCAGCATCTTCCGGGGAGGCTGCGTCGACCAAATCCACCCCGACGGGAGCAACACCCAGACGGGCCGAACGAATGGAAAAATAAAGGTAGGCAAAGAGCCCCGCGACAAGAACGATCCCGGCCCACTGGGGCAGGTGTCCTCCCTTTGAAAACATGCTGCCCAGATTGGACCAAGGGAGGGTGAAAAGAATCAGGGCCACGCCCGCCGCCACCTGAATCCATCCCTGCCGATTGACGATTGCCCGGTCCAATGGCAGCGGTTTCAGGACCGCCGCCAGACCAAGGATTAATCCGCAGTCGGTAATGATTGAGCCGACGGCATTCCCCAAAGCCAGCCCCGGACTCCCTTGAATGGCTGCCGCCACCGACACCGCGGCCTCCGGCAAGGTTGTGCCCAAACTGACAATGGTGGCACCGATGACAACAGTCGGCAAACCCCACAATTTTGAGAGGGCGACGGCTTCATCGACGAGGAGATCGGCACCTTTTGCCAAGATATACAGCGCGATCACAATGATCACGAACAACACCGGTAACGGCAGGGGCGCTACCCAAGAGTGGATAAGGTCTTCCATAGTTCAATCCGAGTCCGGCTTACAACGGCGTGAACGAAACAACTGGCAAGCCTAAGTCTTCAGCCCCCGAATTGGAAACCAGTCGCGAACGCGGAGGCACAAACCGAATTTAGCGAGTGAGTTTGGCCGCGATTTCCGCGATATGCCTGCCTTGGTAGCGGGCAATCGCCAGTTCGTTTTCGCTTGGCTGACGTTGTCCCTCCGCATCCGAAAGCGTGCTCGCACCGTAAGGAGTTCCGCCGCTGATTTCTTTCATATTCAACAGCCGCTGCTCCGCGTAAGGCACACCCACCACCACCATACCTTGGTGGAAAAGAAAGGTTTGCATGCTGATCAGGGTTGTTTCCTGACCGCCGTGTTGGCTTGCGGTTGATGTGAAGACACCGCCCACTTTGCCCACGAGGCTTCCTTGAGTCCAGAGTGAGCCGGTGGCGTCAAAAAATGCCTGCATTTGTGCCGTGGCGCTGCCGTAGCGGGTGCCGCTTCCAAAAATCAATGCGTCTGCTTCGCCCAGTTTTTTGGGATCTGCGACCGACACATGGGCAAATGCTTTCTTTGCTTCCGTGGCCCCCATCTTCCCAAGGATCTCATCGGAAAGGGTTTCGGGAACCTGCAGCACTTCGACCGCGGCACCGGAAACCTCGCGCGCGCCCGCGGCGACGGCTTCGGCCATTTTGAAAACATGACCATAAATGCTGTGGAAAATGACTTTTACTTTGATGCTCATAATGACGATGGAGGGTATTACGTTGCTGTTTAAGGGCCTTCGGCACTCGCCGGAAAGGCGACAGCATGGACCAAACCTCCCCCGGACGCAACCCGAAGTCCCGCCCGCCACGACAAGCTTAATTTATCTGACAAATAGTGTCGCAGCGGCTCCTGTGCATTTTTTGAACATTCGGGCTGGTATCCGCTAGATCAGTGGTCTACGGACGATCGTCATGCCCATTCTCGACAAACCGCTCTCCGAACTGCGCCTCTACCGGGGCATCAATCCCTGCCCAAGCGACTTTGACAGTTACTGGTCGACTGCCTTGGCCGAGCTCGATGCGACTGACCCCGCGCCAGAGTTAGTTCCCAGCACCGCCCTGAAGGCACGCCGGACGGAGTGTTTCGACTTGTGGTTCACTGGCGTGGGCGGGGCACGCATCCATGCCAAATATGCCCGTCCCAAGGGAGAAACAGGGTGCCCGGCGATCTTGCAATTCCACGGCTACAGCGAGGGCTGCGGCGATTGGCGCGAACGCCTGCCCTACACCGGGGAAGGTTTTTGCGTGGCGGCGCTCGACTGCCGCGGGCAAGGCGGCCTTTCGGAAGACGTGGGCGGCGTCAAAGGAACCACGCTGCGCGGGCACATCGTGCGGGGCCTTGATGATCCCGATCCGCAAAAGTTGCTTTTCCGCTCGATCTTCCTCGATACGGTGCAACTTGCCCGGGTGATTCTCGCGTTTGAAGAAGTGGACGAAAATCGATTGGGCGTGATGGGCGGCTCTCAAGGTGGTGCCCTCGCCCTCGCCTGCTCTGCGCTTGAGCCACGGGTGCGGCGGACCGCCAGCATTTACCCGTTCCTGTGCGATTACCAACGGGTTTGGGAAATGGATCTGGCCAAAGATGCCTATGAGGAACTTTCCCATTTTTTCCGGCGGCACGACCCGCGGCACGAGCGCGAGGAAGCCATTTTTTCGCGCCTAGGTTATATCGATTGCCAACACCTCGCTCCCCGCATCCAGAGCGACGTGCTGATGTTTACTGGTTTGATGGATTCCATTTGCCCGCCTTCCACCCAGTTTGCCGCCTACAACCGGATTACGTCACCCAAGAAAATGGTCATCTATCCGGACTTCGGTCACGAATACCTCCTGCCCGACGTGCAGGACCGGATTTTTAATTTCATGAGGGGATTGTAAGCGCTACCTCAATAGGTATTCGAGGCGGCACCGTCCAGGGCGCGGCGAAGGGCACCGCAAAGATCTGCCATGCCAATCGGCTTGGAGAGCATCTCTGCAGGCCCAAGATCCTTTAATTCCTCAGTAGTCAAAACCATGCCCCGACCGGTGGTGAGAATGACCGGGAGGTCAGGTCGCCATTCCCGAACCCGCCGGATGACATCGCCTCCGGACAACACCGGCATGGTCAGATCCGTCACCACCAGATCAAACTGAGTAAGGTTATCCTTCAGGTGGCAGAGCGCGATTTCCGGATCTGTAAATGCTTCGATCGTGTAGCCCATCCGTTCAAGGATGAGGCGGGACCAAGTGACAATCGCGAGCTCATCATCGATAAAAAGAATCCGCTCTCCCGATCCCCGAGGCGTTTCCGCAATCTTGGCCGAAGCCACCTCCTCTGTGGCTTCAACCACGGGAAACTGGAGGTGAAATACCGCACCCTCACCGGGACTACTCTCCACCTGAACCTGGCCTCCGTGGGATTTAAGAATCCCATGCACAACCGAAAGGCCAAGGCCGGTACCGCTGCCAACTGGGCGCGTGGAAAAGAACGGGTCAAACACACGATCCAGATGCTCCGGCGCAATACCCATGCCGTCATCACGAACCGAAAGCTGAACAAAGTCCCGCCCGTCCGCCGCAATTGTGGACGAAAGCTGCAGCTCAATATGTCCGCAGCCCTGCTTCATCGCCTGCCAAGCATTGGTGCAGAGATTGAGCACCGCGAGCTGGATTTGGGTGGGGTCTCCGAGAATCTGGGGCAGCGCCGCTTCCGGGCGGATAAATTGAACATTGACCGATGATGGAAGCGAGGCGCGAACAAGGCCCGCCGCATCTTTCACCGTAGACGCAAGATTGAGGGGCGCACGCACCGTGCTTTCTTCGGTCCGGCTGAAGGTGAGCACCTGCTGCACGAGATCCCGCGCCCGTTTACAGGCCCCATCCATTTCCCGGAGCCATTCACGGGCGGGGTGATCAGGGCCGACATCCTCGGTCGCCAGATGGAGAAATCCAAACAAGCCACCAAGGATATTGTTGAAGTCGTGCGCAATTCCGCCAGCCAGCGTGCCGATTGCTTCCATTCTCTGCGATTGGCGAATCTTGCGATCAATCGTTTCGCGCACGCGCCGCGAATGCCCACGGGTCAGTGAAACAGACAATAAGTGGGCAGCCAACCGGAGAAAATCGCGCTGTTGGCCCCACGGCGAGCGCGCATCCTTGAATACCAGCAGGAGCATTGCCTCCGCCGTTCCATCCGCACCGGTTGCTGGAATCGCCCAACACCCTCCAAGACCCGCCTCATGCAGCGCCTTTGAAAAATGAAAAAACCCGTTTCGAAGCGTCTCGACCTCGCTTGGCACCGTCCCGGAGGAACGAAAAAGAAGCATGTCCTCGTGCTCCTCGAACTCGCAAAAAATAGCGTCCTCCCCACCCCAAGGCAAAACCGCCAGCAACGCTTCCAAATCTGCTGGAAAGCGGCGCTGCGCCGCCAGGCGCAAGGTGGACCCCGTGGAATCGACCACTTGAATGGCTGCAGCCTCAAAGGGCACAATTTCCTCAAGATGCTCGAGCACACTTTCGAAAATCTCCGGAAGCGGACGATCCTTGACGATGTCGGCAAGAACCCGGTTCTCGAGATTGAGCATCAGGTGCCCCGTGCGGTGATCCACCGCGGATCTCCCCAGATCGAGTTCACGACGCAGTGCCACGAAACCGAGCACTTCCTGATCCGGTGACAGGATGGGCCGGATGGTGGTTTCAAAATGATGAAGCGCACCCCCCCGGGAGCGGTTGACGATTGCGCCATTCCAAGCCCTCCCGCTTCGAATGGTATTCCAGAGCTGTTCGAAAAAAAGTTGAGAATGCAATCGGGAGGCAAACATCCGGTGGTTACCGCCAATCGCTTCCTCCACGTCATAGCCAAGCAAGGCACAGAAGGCGGGCGAGATGCGCAGGATGGTCCCTTTGGCATCGGTTACGGAACCGAGACAATGATCCAGCCCGATCTCATCTCCCTCCGCCCCCGGGCTCGCCTCTGGCCCCAATGCATCGCGCACGTATTGGAGCGGAATTTCCGGAGCTTGCATACCGAGAACGAAAGCAATCAGCCCCACCCCCGGCAATCCACAAACACTGCTCGATGCGACGCGGATACAAGAAATACTCCGCTTTGACGTTACGACCCGACAACCGCCCATGGCCTTCATTGATTAGGGTTGCCCGGTCAAAATGATACCGGGTTAGCTAGCGGCGCTAAAGTTTCATCATGTCACCTATCTCACAAGCTGCCCGTCCATTCCCAAACAGCCCACAAAAGGGGGTCGATTTCCTTGCACCGACCACCTTGGCCACCGGCATTTTCATTTGCCTCACGGTCTTCATCGGGCTCTCTCCGGCAATCTTTGGCAACTACGCGATTTTCGACGACTGTCGCTTCCTGCTCGACTACGGATGGGAGGGGAAATCGCATTTCTCCGGCGTCATGATCGCGGAGGGCCGACCGCTATATGCACTGTTGGCTGAGGCCGGCTTCAAGCAGCTCGTGTGGATTTCGGGTCTCCGCTGGCTTCGTCTCAGCGCGGTTCTATTTGCAGTCGCCGCGGTCCTCTTTCTCTTTCATTGCAGCCGAAAAAAAGTCGGTCCCATGACCGGTGCCGCAATCGGGGCAGCCGTTATCCTTAGCCCGGGCGGAGCCATCTATGCATTCTGGGCCGCCTGTTTTCCCTATTTGGGTGCCGTCTTGCTATCACTCATCGGAGGATGGCTTTGGACCCGGCCAAGTGGATGGAAAGGGCGCATGGCAGGCATCATTCTGACGCTCGCCGCGCTATTCATTTACCAGCCGGCAGCACTTTTTTTCCTGCTCGGTGGCATCGTCCGTCATTCAGGATCTGAAACCAAGGCACCTTCCCTGCACGATCCAAGAATCCTCGGGATTGTCGGAGTGCTCCTGAGCCTTGTGATTTATTTCATCCTGTTTCGCGGCTATATGGTGTGGTTCGCCATTGAGGACAACCGCTCGGGTCGACTCGACTTGTTCGGTGCCTTTGAGCGCACGGGCGTTCTTTTTACGGCACTCCTTCCACAGGTTTTCAAAAACTGGGGCGCTCTTTTCGGAAGCGTTCCGAGCCTTCTTTTTCAACTGGTCCAAGCGACGGGCGTGGCACTTTACATCTGGGATCGGCGCACGACGTGGAGCGCTTGGGCTGCTTCGACCATGATTGTCATCGCCTTGCTTGGGGTCGCGGCCATTCCCTTCCTGATTTCCGGAGAGGGACTCAGGCCCAGCCGGATTCTTGCGCCACTCTTTGCCGTCATCGGGGGGTTGACGGTACTGGGCTGGCATCGGTTTTTGGAACCCTTCAAATGGGCACGGCCCTTGGTGATGGGCGCCTTCTGCCTGCTGCTGGCAGGATTCACTTTTGCCGGAGGTTATTGGGGGCATGTTGAACCTCGCGAGCGCGAGACGGCGGCATTGCGCCAAGCGGCCGCAGAAGAAGCGGAAGCACTTCCACCGGGATTGACGATTATCCGTCCGTCCGCTCGCACACGGGCCAACGACCATTTATATCACGTTTACGAATACGGGATTTATGAACTCACGGTGCCCATGTTCAGTGTGGAGTGGGCCATCCTCAACTTGCTCGAGGCGGAGGGTATGCTGCCGGGCGATTTAGAAGGCACAGCTCCGATCAACGCTGTCGATGTGCTCCTGATCGCACCGGATGCAGCCACCGTTCCTCCGATTTACCCTGTTATCGATATGCGGCGCGTACTGCAGGGACTCGACGTTTCACCTATTCCGTTTTCCACCGGCGAAAAGCGGGTTCATGAACGGATTGGAGAAGTCGCGTTTCACCCCCCTGCCTACTTCATCTCTGACTGGTTTGGGATGTTTTACGAACTCAACCACGTGTGGATCCGCCATCAGGAACATGGCTGGCTCTCTTGGGGCTCCGAATCGGCCGCTGACCCAGTAGTGGCCTATGATGCCGCCGGGCGACGCCTCGAATTTTTCCGGCCTAACGATCCCGCATCCGGTGAACAAACGCCCGCAGCCCAATGATTGCCTGGGAGTGAATCTGGCAAATGCGTGATTCGGTGACGCCATAGACCTCCGCGATCTCCGCCAAGCGCAGCCCGTCAAAGTAATACATCGCAAGCACCTTCCGCTGTGCTTCGGGCAAACGATCAATGCGGGCACTCACCAGCTTGATCAGCTCGTCCTTCTCCATCAGATCCCGGACATTCGGCGCCGCCGGATCGGCAATCGTTTCGTGAAGGAAGGCCCCTTCGCCCTCACCATGACCCGCACTGGCGTCGTCCAAGGCGATAAAGGTTACCGGGCGGATTTCATCCAAAAGCCGCACGTAATCCTTGGCAGAAAGACCGAGTTCCCCGCGGACTTCCTCTTCAGTCGGTTCGCGGCCCAAGGATTGTTCGAGGAGGGCGACCGCATCGCGCAAGCGCCGGCCTTTGGCACGTGTCCGGCGCGGGCACCAATCGAGACGCCGCAGTTCATCCAAGATGGCACCCCGGACCCGGACCGAAACATAACCGGCAAAGGTTTTGCCCCGATCATGGTCAAAATTGCGGACGGCAGCGATCAGCCCGGTCACTCCCACACTGTAGAGTTCGTCGACCTCGATATGGGACGGCAGATTCATTCGCATCCGCTCCACAATACTCCGCACCATGGGCAGAAATCGTTCAATCAGCGCCGACTCACTGATCGAGGCAGAAAACGGTTCAAATGTCCGGTCAAACTTCTTATCGGAGGAAACGCTTTCAATGGTGGGGGTGGTGAGGGCTGCACATGTCATCTTGTCCGAACGTGATGCATCCGGGATACCAAGATTACCCAATGATTGCCTTAACAGCTCACAATCAACAACCTAACGATTAAAATTTTTTGTAAAATCCCCCCTTGAAAATCTTTCCACCCTGATCACAGGGGCGATCCGGAAAAATTTTCCCGCCGCGCGTTCCACAAACAGATCCTCTGGACGGAACATTACCGCCCGATGAATAACGTTTAATTGCTTAGGTAAACACGCGTAGTAGTTCAGCTATTTTTTACCTCAGGTCAGTTGAAACAATCCCTCCACAGGTGTAGAGGTTGCTAGCTATACCTAAACCGGTTGGCCACCAGACACCGCCTAGGCAGATCCCCCGTCTGATCGGAAGGGGTGGCCCAAGGCGCAAGGCACTTTTCCCCGCCCAAAAAAGATTCGAACCAGACTCCGTCCAACGGCTACATCTCCATGATCATCAATAACTATAAAGCAGGTAATCTCCGCCAAGCCTGTAAATGGGAGCTTCTTTTCCTCACCCGCTGCGCCAGCCACTATCTGCAAAACGGCCTGCAGCATAAAAACGCGCTGTTTTATCCCGATTACCCGGACCCACGGGCGGCCATCTGCGGGGTGATCCATGAGCTCGGCTATAACATCATCAATAATCCGAACAAGGATTACGATTTCGCCTTCTATTGGCAGGACGTGACCGTGCGGGACGAGCCGGATGCCGTTTTGCGTGAAGCCGCCACGCGGGTCCCGGTGATCAATCTGCATTGTCTGGACATCGGGAAGTTACGGGTGGAAGAGATTTTTCAGGAGACCTTCGGCTATACCTCCTTCGTCGACCCGCTCACCCATCGCGGTCAATGTGTGCGCAAGAGCAATCTCAATGCGCAACACGACGGAAAGATCATTGAGGCGCCGATCGTCGGCACCGAGCCGGGGTTCATTTACCAGAAGCTGCTCAGCCACGTGGATTTTCAGGATCGTGTAATCGATTACCGGCTGGCCGTGTATGGATCTTCAACGCCCTACATGACGATCCGCTACAAGCGAAAGAGCAATCGTTTCAACCATACCTTCCTCGAAGTGCCGGTGGATCCGCTCGATTACCTGACTACCGCCGAAATCAGCAAGTGTCTCCAGTTCTGTCGGCGGCTGGGAATGGATTACGGAGAGATCGATATGATTCGCGATCAATCGGATGGACGCCTCTACCTGCTGGACGCCAATAATACGCCTTTCCGACCGCCGTATGACCGCCAGATCACTCCGCAACAGCGGGAAGACATGTGCGCAAAAGCGGCTGCGGCATTCCGGAAAAATTTTCTGCAACCGACCGAAGCGGATGCAATACCTGCCCTTCTCGCACGCGGGAAAAAACTGGCTGTTGCCCTGCCCGGGGGCGAACAACGCTAAAGGTTGAAAGCGAACGGGCAATCAACCCGCAGGTTTTTCAGGCGCTCGAGCAAGAGCGAGCGTTCCACCTCAAGGGGAACGAGCGGCAAAGCTTTCCGCAGGTGAGCAGCGGCGGCAGTGGGGTTTCCCAGGTCAGCTTCGAATTCCGCACGAACGACATGAAACAGGTAATAAGCCTGCAAACGGTTAATGTGCGCAATTGCCTCAAGCGCCCCAATGCCAGCAGCAGGACCATGGACTTGAGCTACAGCCACCGCCCGGTTTAGTGCCACCACCGGAGAATCTTCCAGCGTAACCAGTGAATCGTAGAGAGCCAGGATTCGGGGCCAATCAGTGGACGCATAATCGGGTGCCGTGCAGTGACAGGCGGCAATACCTGCCTGCAGGTGATAAACGCTCAGTCGATTGCCACTGGCAGAACGAGCGAGGTGGCTCAGCCCGCGAGCAATCATGGTCGCATCCCAGCGGGAACGGTCCTGCGCCTGGAGAAGCAGGATCCGGCCCGCCGCATCCTGCCGTGCGTCGAGGCGAGCTGAATTCAACAACATCAACGCCATCAAGGCATGGGCATCCGGCAGATCTCCACACGGATGTTCCACCAGAGAAGCCGTCAACCGTACCGCTTCGGCACAGAGTTCCGCCCGGATCAATTTGTCTCCTCCGGAAGCTTTATGCCCTTCATTAAAAAGCAGATAAAGGGTGCGCAACACCGCTTCCAAGCGCTCCTCTAATGCTGCGCCTGCCGGAATTTCGAAAGGGATGCCACCGTCCCGCAGTGACCTCCGGGCTCGGGTCAGACGCTTGTTAACCGCTACTTCTGTAGTCAAAAACGCGCGGGCAATCTCACCCGGACTAAAACCACACAACGTTTTCAAAGCCAACGCCGATTGGGATTCCTGCGGAATGAGCGGGTGGCAGCAGGCGAACATGAGCCGAAGGCGATCGGCGCTGATCTCAGTTTCGAAACGAACCGGTGCTCCATGGGTGCTCTCGGTCGGCCACTGTTCGAGTGTCGCGGCAATGATTTCCTGTTTCTCACGGAAACGCGCCTCCCGACGCACCAGATCAAGGGCACGGTTTTTGGCGGTTTGCATCAACCAGGCCGCAGGCTTTTCCGGAATCCCCGCATAAGGCCACGTTTTGAGGGCTTTGATCAGCGTGTCCTGAACGACATCTTCGGCAAAATGCAGGCGATCAATCCCGAAAACACGCGTCAGCACAGCCACCAGCTTGGCCGATTCCTGTCGAAAAAGATGCTCAGTCAGCCGGGAAACTTCCCCGACTGAACTGGCATCATTCTCGGAAATAATCTCCATCTAAACCGACGCGCTCGCCGCGGCGACGCTGGCAGCGTGGGCCGCACCGCAACATTCGACCACCGGGCGAACCTCCACCGTCACGCCATAGTCAAGCGCCGGACACTGCCGGGCGATTTCAACCGCTTCTTCCGGACTGTCGACTTTAAGCAGAAAGTAGCCGCCGATCGCTTCTTTCGACTCGGCGAAAGGACCGTCGACAATGGTTTGGCCCTTGCTCCCGGAAACGATTTTGCCCTCGTCGGCCAGCGGTTGGCCGGTTTGGGCGATGCCTTTTTCAGTCAGGCCATCAAACCACGCCATCCAGCGCGTCATGACTTCTTGGATTTCCTCGGGCGAAAGGTTTTTGTGCCAGCCGGTGCCACGAAACAGCAATAGGTATTCGGATTTGGGTGATTCCATGCTCATAAGTAATGCTTCTGAAGTTAATCTCGTTAAGTTTCAATCCTACGACGCGGGAAGGACCGACGGGAGGACATCCTTTTTCAGAATTCTGATATGCGCGCAGTCCCTTCGCCACTTGCTCCCCGAACTTTTCCGTTCTTGAGTAGGCGGTTCCATGCCTTCGACCGACGACAGTTTTATCCGCCTGCGGGGCGTTCGCCAAAACAACCTCAAGAATCTCGATCTCGACCTGCCGCTGGGCAAACTGATCGTGGTCACGGGTTTGAGCGGGGCGGGCAAATCGTCGCTGGTATTTGAAACCCTGCATGCGGAAGGCCAGCGGCGCTACGTCGAGACCTTCAGCCCCTACACCCGGCAGTTCATGGAGATGATGGACCGACCGCAGGTCGACTCGATCGAGAACATCCGCCCCAGTATCGCGATCGAGCAGACCAATACCGTGCGCACCTCGCGGTCGACCGTTGGCACAATGACGGAGCTGACCGATTACCTGAAAGTGTGGTTCAGCCACGTCGCCGCGCTTTTTGATCCGGAGACCGGCAAACAGGTAACCGACGATCATCCAGCCTCCATGTGGGCCAAAACCCTCGCCGCCCATCCGGAGCGGCGCGTGCTGCTCGCGTTTGAGGTCCATCGGGCGGGAAAGCTGAAGTGGCGGGAGGTGCTCGATTCGCTTTCCGGCCAAGGCTACACCCGCGTCATCGCTGGCGGTGAACTGAAAAAGGTGGAAGACCTCGATGCTCAAAAACTGGCGGCCGACATCCGGCTCTTTGTCATTCAGGACCGCATCCGGATGAGCCCCGACCAGCGGAGCCGGTTTATGGAAAGCGCGCAAACCGCACTCCATTTCGGTGGCAGCGAGCTCTATGTATTCAACGACGACGGCGCGCAGCTGGAACATTTTTCCGAAGGGCTGCGTTCCCCGGAAACCGGCCGCACCTTTCGCCCGCCCACGCCCAACCTCTTTTCCTTCAATTCCCCGCTCGGTGCCTGTCCCGCTTGCCGGGGTTTTGGCCGGGTGATCGAGCTGGATCAGCGGTTGGTTATTCCCGACGAATCGCTGACCTTGGCCGGCGGTGCGATCCGCGCCTTTCAAGGAGCGGTGTATTCGGAAAGCCAGCGTGACCTGATCCGGGCGTGTGCGCGTCATAAGGTGCCGACGCATGTGCCCTGGCGCGACATGAAGCCGGAGCACCAGGCCTTTGTCTGGCACGGAGAACCTGACTACGGCACTGACGGACGGGAATGGCCGAAGGCTTGGTATGGTGTGCGGCGTTTCTTCGAGTGGCTCGAAAGCAACACCTACAAGATGCACGTGCGCGTGTTTCTCTCGAAATACCGCGCCTACGTCTCCTGCCCAGCGTGTGGCGGGAGTCGCCTTCAGCCGGAAGCACTTTGCTGGAAATGGCAGAGACACACCCTACCCGAACTTTACGATCTGCCCGTCTCCGAACTACTCCGAAAACTGGAGAAGGGCGTTGAAAACACGACGGATAAACGGGTGGAAATCGCGATCGAGGCGGTGCTCACACGCCTGCACTACCTCGAACAAGTCGGCCTCGGCTACCTCACGCTCAACCGCAGCTCGCGCTCCCTCTCCGGCGGCGAAACCCAGCGGGTCAACCTCACTTCCTGCCTCGGCACCTCGCTGGTCGACACCCTCTTTGTGCTCGATGAACCTTCGATCGGGCTGCATCCCCGCGACATCGACCGGCTGGTGCAAATCCTTCGTCGTCTGACCGAGCAGGGAAATACCGTGGTGGTGGTGGAACACGATGAATCCATCATGCGCGCGGCCGACGTCGTGTTGGAGATCGGTCCCGAGCCGGGGAAAGACGGTGGCCAGCTGACCTTTCAGGGGACCCTTGCGGACATGCTTACCGCCGAGCGTTCGATCACCGGTGCCTACCTCAGCGGGCGTGAGCACATTTCCCTCCCGGAAAAGCGACGATCCGTTACCAGCCGCCATCGCTGGATGCGTTTTTTCGGAGTCCACAAACACAACCTGCGCGCGCTCGACGTGGAAATCCCGCTCGACCGGCTGGTGGTGTTGAGCGGTGTCAGTGGCTCGGGCAAATCCACCCTGCTCGACAACGTGCTTTACCAAGGGTTGCTTGCCCGTGCCGGCAAGGTGAGCGATGACCCTGCGCAAATCCGCGAGATCGACGCCCCCGGCGTTGGCGAAGTGGTATTTGTCGATCAATCGCCCGCCAGCCGTACGCCGCGCTCAAATCCCGTGCTCTTCGTCGATGCGTGGGACACGGTGCGTCAACTCTTTGCCCAAACCGAAGAAGCCCAAGCGGCCGGGCTCACCGTTTCTCACTTTTCATTCAATAGCGGCCACGGACGCTGCGAACATTGTGAAGGACTCGGCTACGAACGGATCGAAATGCAGTTCATGGCCGACGTTTTTGTGGTCTGCCCGGTCTGCGAGGGAAAACGTTTCCGGCCCGAGATTCTCGAAATCTCCTGGAATGGGAAAAATGTCTCCGAGGTCCTCGCCCTGACGGTGAGCGAAGCGCTGCTCTTTTTCGGCAATATACCCAAAGTCCGGCACCGCCTCGCCGGGCTGGAGGCGGTCGGTCTCGATTACCTGCCGCTTGGTCAACCGCTCAATACCCTCTCCGGGGGCGAATCCCAACGCCTCAAGCTGGTCAAATACCTCAGCGCCTACAACGCTTCCGCTGAACATGCCCTGATCCTGCTCGACGAGCCAACTACCGGCCTCCACCGCCACGACATCCGCCGCCTGCTCGGTGTGCTCCAGCAACTGGTCGACGCCGGGCACAGCGTGATCGTGATCGAGCACCAACTCGACGTGCTCAAGGCGGCTGATTGGTTGATCGAGCTCGGTCCGGAAGCGGGCGATGCCGGCGGTCAAGTGGTGTTTGCCGGTCCGCCCGAGGCCATCCTTGCTCACGACACACCGACGCGACCTTTTCTCGAAGCGGAACTTGGTAACAAGCGTCATCGGGCCATCGCTGCCGACGCGCCCCTTGCCGCCGCCGAAGTGGCCGCGCCCTATTTGGCACCGTTTCGTCTCCGGGCGCTGGAAGTGAGCGGTGCCCGCGAGCACAATCTGAAGAACATTTCCGTGGCGATTCCTCACGGCGAGATGACGGTGGTCACCGGCGTCAGCGGTTCGGGGAAATCCACCCTCGCCTTCGACATCGTCTTTGCCGAGGGCCAGCGCCGCTTCATGGAGTCCATGTCGCCTTGGGCGCGGCAATATGTGGAACAACTGCCGCGGCCGGATATTGACCGCCTCAGCGGGATTCCGCCGACCGTCGCGATCGAACAGCGCGTGACCCGCGGTTCACGCAAATCGACGGTAGCCACGATTACGGAAGTCGCGCAATACCTCCGCCTCCTCTACGCGCGCCTCGGCGTGCAGCACAGTCCGGCGACCGGCGAACCGCTGGTGGCACTTTCCGCCGCCGCGCTGCAGCGGCGTCTGGCGGACGCACTCAACGACTTGAAAGAGGCGCAACAACCGGTGGCCTACCTCTGCGCGCCGCTGGTTCGTGGGCGCAAAGGACACCACGAGCCGTTGGCCACTTGGGCGGGCAAACAAGGGTACCAATTCCTGCGCTGCGATGGCGTGCTGACGCCGATCAAGGATTTCCAGAAGCTGGACCGCTACCGGGAACACGATGTCGAAGTGGCCGTGGCTCACTTTGCCCTCGGCGGAAAACAAATTCGCACCGAAATCAAAGGCGATCCGGACCGCCAGGAAGTCGCCCTCGAACTCGCGTTGAAAATCGGCAAAGGCGCTTGTTTTCTCGTGGACGCGAACGGCCGGCTGCTCTCGTGGTTTTCCACCTCGCGCACGGATCCGGTCACCGGCGAATCCTTTCCCGAACTCGATCCCAAACATTTTTCGTGGAACTCAGTTCGCGGCTGGTGCCCGACCTGTCGCGGTCATGGCGCTCTTTACACCTGGATGTTGGAGGACGAAAAATTCGACGCCCTCCCCCTCCATTTCACCGACGAACAAATCTGTCCCTCGTGCCAAGGCGGTCGGCTCAACCCGGTTTCTCAAGCCGTTTACCTGCACACCAAAAAAGGCCAACCACACAACCTGCCTGAGCTCCTCGCCCTTCCCCCGGTCAAACTGCTCGACACCCTCGAACACCTCGCACTCGACGCCCGCGGGCGGGCCATTGTCAAAGACCTGGTCCCGGAGATTCGTGAACGCCTGAAGTTCATGGACGAAGTCGGGCTCGGCTACCTCACGCTCGATCGTTCGACCGACACGCTTTCCGGCGGGGAAGCCCAACGCATCCGGCTGGCCGCGCAACTCGGCTCCAACCTTTCCGGGGTGCTCTATGTGCTGGATGAACCCTCGATCGGGCTCCACGCCCGCGACAACGCCCGTCTGCTCGACAGTCTCGAGCAACTGCGCGCCAAAGGAAATACCCTCCTCGTGGTCGAACACGCCGCCGAGACCATGCGGCGGGCGGACCGGGTGCTCGACCTCGGCCCCGGTGCCGGTGTCCACGGCGGTTCGATTCTCGCGCTCGGTACCGTCGATGAGCTCATGCGCCATGGAGATTCGCTCACCGGACGTTACCTTCGGGAAGGGATCGCCCATCCGCTGCGCGGCATGCGTCGGGAAATTCCACCTGCCTATAATGCCCGACGAAAATCCTCCCCTCAGGAATGGCTGGTGCTTGATGAGCCGCGTTTGCGCAACCTCAAGGGTGACCGACTGACGCTCCCGAAAGAGCGGCTGATCGTTTTCTGCGGCATTTCCGGTGCCGGCAAATCCACCCTCGTGCGTGGGCTGCTCGTGCCGGCGGTCGAGCGCTCCATCCGTCTGCAAAAAGACAAACTGCCCGGCGGAGATTCTTCAGGGCTGCCTTTTAAGGAACTCCGGCACGCCGGGAATTTCCGTCACGTGATCGAGGTCGACCAAAGCCCGATCGGTAAAACGCCACGCTCCACACCCGCCACCTACATCGGGGCGTTCGACATTATTCGGCAATACTTCGGCCAACTGCCCGAGGCCAAGATGCGCGGGCACGCGCCCGGCACCTTTTCCTTCAACACCAAGGGCGGCCGTTGTGAGGAGTGCAAAGGGGCCGGGCGGATCAAGTTGGAGATGAACTTCATGCCCGACACCTACGTGGCCTGTGATGCCTGCGGCGGCCAACGCTACGGTGCGGAGCTGCTCGATCTGCGGTGGAATGGGAAAAACATCGCTGATGTGCTCGCGATGACTTTTGAGGAAGCGGCCGAGTTTTTCAGCTTTCACAGCCGCCTCCATGCCATGCTCACCCTGATGGTGGAAACCGGACTCGGCTACCTCACCCTCGGCCAGAGCAGCCCGACCCTTTCCGGCGGAGAAGCCCAGCGGCTTAAACTCGTCAGCGAGCTAACCAAAGGCCTGCCCACATTTCAGGACCGCAAGCGCGGCATCGTCTCCCAAAACCTCTACGTGCTGGAGGAGCCCACCATTGGCCTGCACCTGGCAGACTGCGAGCGCCTGATCGAGCTGCTTCACCGCCTCGTTGATCAAGGGCATACGGTCGTCGTGATTGAGCACCACCTCGATCTGATTGCCGACGCGGATTATGTGGTCGAGATTGGGCCCGAAGGTGGCGAAGCGGGCGGAAAAATCCTCTTTCAAGGAACTGTCGATGCGCTGGCCAAACGGAAAGATTCGCCCACCGCGCCCTTCCTTCGGGAGGTGCTTGGCTGATTGGCACGTATCAACGAATGGATGCGTGCCATGACATTCTTCTGACAAAGCTTTGACCACGGGCTGACCCAATCGGCCGCGGAATGTGATTGAATCGGGACCGGCTTCAACAACAGCCGAGAGATTCACCCTTCAGCCCACATTCCATGAAACCGTTATTCAAATCATTCATCGCCGGCCTGCTCCTCCTCTTCGCCAGCGCCGCACTCCTCCCGGCAGCTCCCGCACCCGTCACCCTACGGATCGTGCCGGAACATGAAATTCTTCCCGCGCACGGCTCGCACAAAACCGTGCTGCAAATCCTGATCGAGACCGAACAACTCGCCACTGAAGTGGACCGGCCGCCGCTCAACCTCTGCCTGGTGATGGACCGGTCCGGCTCGATGCAGGGCGACCGAATCGCCCGCGCCCGGGACGCCGCGCTCGCGGTGATCAATCGGCTCGGCAGCGAGGACATCTTTTCGCTGGTCACCTACGACAGCACCGTGGAAACCATTTTCCCCGCGGGGCGCGTGCGAAACAAAGCCGCTCTCGCGGCGACGGTTCGCCGGATTGAGCCTCGCGGCATGACCGCGCTCTACGGAGGAGTGAGCCAAGGTGCCGCTGAACTGCGCAAGCACCTCGACGGCCCTTACATCCACCGCATGATCCTGATTTCGGACGGCATTGCCAACGTCGGCCCCAGCAGTCCGGACGATCTGGCGCGACTGGGCACCGCCCTGAGCCGGGAAGGGCTGCCTGTGACCACGATCGGCCTCGGGCTCGACTACAATGAAGACCTGATGACCCGCCTCGCCGCCCGGAGCCAAGGCAACACTTATTTTGTCGAAGCCAGCCGTGACCTGCCCCGGATTCTCGATGCCGAATTGGGCGACACCCTTTCGGTGGTGGCTCGCGACGCTGTATTGGAAATTGAATTACCCGAAGGAGTGCGCGCCCTCCGCACCATCGGCAGTGAGAGCACTCTCCGTGAAGACCGGGTCGAAGTGAGGCTGAATCAACTCCAGGGCGGACAACAGCATTACGTTCTGCTGGAGGTTGAAGTGCATGGCGGAGCAACCACCGAGCGGCTGGAGATCGGCCAAGCCCGTCTGCGTTATCGCGGGTTAAAGGATGACAGCGAGCGTATGACCGAACAGTCCACGGTCCGCGTCGGTTTCAGCGAGGATGAACAAGCGGTTCGCGATTCGCTCAATGTGACCGTTCAGAAGGAATACCTGCGCAACGAAATGGCATGGGTTAAAGACCGAGCGATCGACCTCACGGACCAAGGCCAACAAAAGGAAGCGGCGCAGCTGATGCGCTCTTATGCTGCCACCTTCTCTTCCGCCCCCGCCGCCGCCCGCGATCCCGCCCTGATGCGGGAAGTGGAAACCCTGCAGCAGGATTCCGATACCATTGAGGCGGAGGGCATGGATAACCGGAGTCGAAAAGCGATGCGAGCGGAGAGCTACCAGATCCGCAGTCAGCAAAAATCGCGGTGAATCCTCCGCATACGAATCGTTCACCGATTGTCTTTCGTTCAAATTCCGTTTTGATCGACCACGCTTCCGCATGCCGTTCCTCCGCCGCCATTTTCTGCTGATCTGCTGGTTGCTTCTCATCCTCCCGACGCTCGCGCTCGGATGGGTGGCTTGGCAGGCATTGCAGGCGGAGGAACGCATTTTGCGCGATGACCTCCGGCTCCAATATCAACGGGAGGGGGAACGGATCCGCGAAGACCTCGTGCTGTTTGTGCGCCGGATGCGCCAAGAGTTGATGCGAAGCTTGATCGAATTAAATCCTAACGAGCTCGAATCACGGCTGATCGCGCTTCGCCAGCAGGAACCTTACGTGCGCAATGCGTTTATCCGGGAACCGTCCGGTCGCCTCCGCCTGCCGCGGCCCGGACGACCGCTCGACCACGAGGAAGCCGCCTTTGTCGAACGGTTTGCATCGTTGTTCAACCAAGAGTATTGGCCACTTCCGGAGCAGACCACGGAGCCTTCCATCGCACCTGTGCCAGAGGAGGCCGCATCGGTGAAAACCCGTCTGTCGCCACCACCCGGATTTTCCGACCGAAGGAGCTCCTCCTCCGCTTCCGCTTACACAAACGAACCGCGCGGCCGCTACGCCGCCGAACAGGAAGCGGAGAGCTTTGTTCGGCGACAAAACGTGATTGAAAGCCGACAAGTGAGCAAGATGGCGGAGGTTCTGGCGGACGCCGACCCGGCACCGGCACCATCAATGCGCGCCGCCTCCACTCCCCGGCCCCTGTCTCACCCGGTGCAGGACGGCTGGATCCCCTGGTTCTGGGGTTCGGATTTTTCACTGCTCGGTTGGGTGCGGACGGAGCCAAATGACCTCGTTTACGGTGTGGAAATGGACATGGACACACTCTACGCCCGGCTCCCGCTGGTTTTGCCGGAATCGCGGAGTGGCCTTGGAGTGGCACTAATCGATGCGCAGGGCCGCACCTTTCATCGTTCGCCCACAATCAGCGAGGAACCGCCCGCCCCTGCTTTCAACTTTGATTTGGGTGACGCTTTGCCCCACTGGCGGATGCAGGTTTACCTGCCCGCCGGATGGTCGGACACGCTGGGCGGGTTTCGCACCATCGGGCGCTATGTCGTGCTCGGGGTACTCGCCGCGATCATCGGCAGTGGCACATTGTTACTCTGGACTGCGAGTCGCCACCGACGCGAGTCACTGCAAAAGAGCGGTTTTGTTTCAAACGTTTCCCACGAGCTGAAAACACCGCTGACCACGATTCGCCTCCACGCCGAAATGCTGGGTGAACAGCGCGTTCGGGATCCGGAAAAACGTCAACGTTATCTGGATACAATTGTCGAAGAAAGCCAACGCCTGACCCGCCTCGTCAACAACGTGCTCGATTTCAGCCGCTTGGAAAAGCAACGCCATCCCCGCAACCCCCAGCACTTGGATCTCAGTTTGTGGCTGAGGGAACGGATTCGTGCGGTCCAGCCACGGGCGGAGCAAACAGGATTTACGATCAAGGCAGAGATACCGGAACAACTGATAATCGCCATCGTTGACCCGGACGCGCTGGAGCAGGTTTTTCTCAACTTGGTAGACAATGCGCTGAAATATGCGGCCAGCGGCGGTGAATTGCACGTGCGGCTGGTCACCACTCCTGACGCGATCGAGCTCACCTTTGCCGATCGTGGGCCGGGCATTCCGCGGGCGCACCGCCGGCGCATCTTCGAGGCTTTCCACCGGGTCGACAACTCCCTCACCGCCCGGAGCGCGGGCTGCGGGCTCGGTTTGAACATTGCGACCCGACTGCTGCACGAGGAAGGCGGCACGCTCACGTATCGCGACAATCCCGGTGGCGGAGCCTGTTTCATCATGCGTCTACCACGTGAAAACACGGAAATACCTTCATGAAATCTGTCGAAATTCTCGTAGCCGAAGACGACCCTTCGATCCGCAATGCCTTGGTTGATCTCTTGGAATCCGAAGGCTACGGCGTGACCGCGACCGCCGATGGCGACCGCTGCTGGACGGCATTCCGGCAGGGGCGATTTCAGCTGGCGATCCTCGACATCATGATGCCGGGCCGGAGCGGGTTTGAAGTCTGCCGGGCAATCCGCCGAGTCGATGGCACCATTCCCATTCTCTTTCTCACGGCGAAAGGGGAAGAAATCGACAAGGTGCTCGGGCTCGAGCTAGGTGGTGACGACTACCTGACCAAACCGTTTGGCGTGCGCGAACTGCTGGCGCGGATTCACGCCCTCCTTCGCCGTTCACGCCACGGTGAGGCCAAAGTCACGGATCTTGGCGCTCTTCCAGACACCTTTCAGTTTGCGGCCGCTCACATCGACCGGCACGCCTACCGCGCACAGATCGACCATCATCCGGCACAAGCACTGACCGCGCGCGAAATGAAGCTGTTGGAGGTATTTCATCGGCATCCGGGCGAGGCACTCAACCGCGATCAGTTGCTCAACGCCGCTTGGGGCATCGATTATCTGGGAACCACCCGAACGCTTGATCAACACGTGGCTCAGCTCCGAAAAAAGGCGGAACGCGATCCCGCTTCTCCACGACACCTACTCACGGTGCATGGCGTGGGTTATCGTTATGTGCCGCTCGGCGAGCCTTTCCATGGCTGATTTTCCGGTCGTAAAACTCGTCGAGGAGCGATTCATGTGAAAAAGTCATTGAGCCCATTGGAAACAGGCCGATAGAAACAGGTAGACGTAGAAAATCTCGCCTCGCCGGCCGTCCCCTTTCACTTTCCATACCCGATGCAAGTAAAGAGTATCTTTATGATCGAAGACGAGGCGCTGCTATGCGACCTCTTCTCGGAGTATGTCGAGGCGCTCCCCGACTTGAAGTTCATCGGATACGAAAAAGATGGAGCCACCGGCATCCGACAGGCGCTTGAGCTCAAGCCAGACATCATCGTGCTCGATATTCGTTTGCCGGAAGTAAATGGAATCGAAGTGCTCACGATGCTTCGCCGGAAACTGCCCGAGACGCGCATCATCATCTTTACCGGGACACTGAAAGAAGAAACCCTTCGCCTCGCCAACCGGCACGGTGCCCACGCTTTCGTGGAAAAGTCGCAAGGGCTCGAAGAACTCAAGCGTGCGATTGAGGCAGTGCAACGCGGCGAACGTTATTACAGCCCCGGCGTGGCGCAGATCATGCGCCATTTCGAGACCGAATAGCAGAACCTGTCACCCGGCTCAGAGGTGCTAAAGCGCACTCGCCGGCACACCGTTTATTCGGCGGCGTCAGAAGCTCCTGTTGCTTCGTTAATTGTTTCCAGCACCGCATCCCGTGCGGCGATGAGTTCTTCCGTTTCAATGGAAAGCGCTAAAGGGAGCGCATCTTCGGGTCGCTCTAAGGCCACCAAACAAAGAGCTTGGTGCAACCGAAGGGTTTCAGCCTGCAACTGCGAAAGTTCCGGGCGTTCTTCAAAGGTTCTCCAATGATCCAGCGTCGCCTGCCAGTCCGGCTGCTCAAGGTTCATGAGGGCTTCCCCGTAACGGAAAGCGTAAACAGGGTTGCCGGGGGCCAAGGTATGGGCGCGTTGAAACGCCTGGAGCATCTCCCTTTCCCAAACGTCCGTGGAGAGTGCCGCGTCCTCAAGAATCTCTGAACGATGCGCCTGCAACAACTCGCCCATTCCAAAATGATAAAAGGGTTCTTCGGGGGCATGTTCCGTCGCGCGAAAGTAATAAGCCAGCGCCTTTCCGGGTTCTCCGTGCTCGGCAAAATAGGTCCCCAACTGCTGATGAGCCACCGCGACTGTCGGATCGACTCGGAGAACCTCCATAAACTGGTCGCGCGCGCCATCGTGGTCGCCGAAAAAGTCGAGGAACTTTCCATAAATCAGGCGCGCCTCAACCTCTTCGGGATTGTCTGCCACGATTGATTGAAAGCTCGCCGCGATGTCCCGGAAGCGCCGATCGACTTCGGGCCACTCCCGATCCGTGGCCTCAATGGCGTAGGCTTCCAGTGCCTGCTGGCGTTTGATTACATTCAGCAAGCGATCTTCGTAGAGACTGACCGAGCGGGGGCCCGGGGTCTCTTCGGTCGGTTGGGAACTCGAAGCCGTCCGGCAGCCGGCAAAGGCAACCAAAACAAGAAGGATCAGTCCATTCCAGAGGGCGGAACGCAACGATGCGCAGGAGCAAGGGGAAATCATCACGTTAGTTGAGTCCACAGCTTCCTGCCGGTGCGCCTCCGCAACACCCGCAACCTCCACCGTGGACATGACCTCCCGCCGCGGCATTCGGTGCAGCGTCACCTCCTGCAGCAAAAGATGACCACTTCTTGTGGAGCGCGGAACTCTCACAATGGGGGCAACGCACCTCCGTGGAGGCCCGCACCAACAGTTCAAAATCAGCGGAACACGCGTCGCAGTGATACTCGTAGATGGGCATGACAAAAAAGAATGAAGACTTTGCAGGGCCGGGAAACCGAAAAATGGTGTCCGTTCACCCTCAGACATGGGGCGCTCAACCGCCGTTCGGAAAGAGTTGATCGAAAAAGTCGAGAGCATCTCCCGGCTTTCCGCTTTCTGCGACCGCCACGAGCTCCGGCCCCTCATGCCGGAGGGCGTTAACCGCGTCAGAGACCCGATGGCAACGGATGTCCCCGGACGGGAACGACGCAAGCAAGCCATTCACCCGCCCCAGATCAGAGATGGCAGGATTCAGCCAAAGGTCGTAATCGCGGGGATGAAGGATCAGTGGCATGCGATGGTGAATGGGGCTCATGAGTTCATTCGCGGGGGTTGTCAGCACGCTGCAGCTGAAAATCTCAGATCCGTCTGGGCTCTGCCAATGCTCCCACAATCCCGCCATCGCAAAAAGTTCACCCGCTCCCCATGCGAAATAATACGGAATCTTCTCTGCGCCGCGCCCCTTCCATTCATAGAATCCGTCCGCCGGGAGCAGGCAGCGCCGGTAGCGCAGGGCATCGCGAAACGCCGGTTTTTCGGACGCTGTCTCGCTCCGGGCGTTGATCATTTTATAGCCGATTCGGACATCCTTGGCCCACCCTGGAACCAGACCCCAGTGAAAAAAATCCGCCTTCCGTCGACCGGCATCGCGGTCGTCCCAGACGGCAAGCACTCCCGCCCCGGGAGCGATATTGTAGCGCGGCGTCAGTCCCTCGTGCAGTTGACGGGACATTTCCAGACGGAACTTCCGGGCAATCTCCCTTGAGGACGTTTTCAGCACATAGCGGCCACACATGTTGGCGAGAAAAGCAGTTCTTGCCGCGACATCGACCGCAAACCTTCCGGGATTACGTTGCCACTGCCCCGACCGATCCCTTACAAGCTCGCTCATGGAAATCGCGACGGCAATTGGCGGATTAATCGTGGGCCTCATCATTGGCTATCTTATTGTTCGTCAGCGTCTTCAGGATCCGATTAACAAGCTTCAACAGGAGGCCGCGGTCGCCGCCGCCACCCGTGAACATGTTGAACAAAGCCTGAGGGAAGCGCAGGAAAAACTCCGCGGGCTGGAAGCCGAAGCGGTCGAATTGCGCACGACCCGAACCCAGCTGGAGTCGACTCTCGAATCCGAACGGCTGCGCACTGAGGAAAAAGTCACCGCACTGGAGAATCTACATCAGCGGTTTCAGGATACGTTCAAGGCACTTTCCGGAGAAGCCCTGCGCAGCAATAATGCCCAATTCCTCGAACTCGCCCGCGAAACCCTCAGCCGCTTTCAGAGCGGGGCACAGAGCGATCTGGAGAAACGACAAACGGCGATCGACAGCTTGGTTAAACCCCTTCAGGAAGCGCTTCAGAAAGTGGACGGCAAGGTGTCCGAGCTGGAGCGCGTGCGGGAAGGAGCCTATGCCGGATTGCAGGAACAGATTCGGGGGATGGCCTTGGTTCAGGCGCAACTTCAGGGCGAAACGGCCAATCTCGTCCAAGCCCTCCGCACACCCAATGTGCGCGGGCAATGGGGCGAAGTGCAGCTCGAGCGCACGGTGGAGTTCGCGGGCATGGTCGACCATGTGCATTTCGTGCAGCAGGAATCGACCTCGACCGAAGAAGGGCGTCTTCGCCCGGACATGCTGGTGCGTTTGCCCAACGGCAATCAGGTGGTGGTCGACGCCAAAGCCCCACTCGACGCTTACCTCTCGGCACTTTCCGCCACGGATCCGGCCGAAAAAGAACGGCACCTGCAACGGCACGCCCGCCAGATCCGGGATCACATTCGCAAGCTCGGGGCCAAACAATACTGGAAGCAATTCGAGCCCGCGCCGGAGTTCGTTGTCCTGTTTATTCCGGGCGAGAGCTTCTTCAGCGCCGCGCTCGAACAGGATCCGGGACTGATCGAAGCCGGATCGTCCGAAAATGTCATCATCGCCACGCCCACCACGCTGATCGCACTCCTCAAGGCCGTCGCCTATGGATGGCGCCAGGAACAGATTGCTGAACAGGCAAAGGCGATCAGCGACCTCGGACGCGAAATCTACGAACGCCTCGCTGTGGTCGGTGGACACTTTGAAAAGCTGGGGCGTTCGCTGGAACGCTCGGTAGACAGTTACAACCAAGCCGTCCGCTCCATTGATACCCGCGTCTTCGTGACCGCCCGCAAATTCAAGGAGCTCGCACCGCTGACCGAAAAGGAAATCCCCGCCTTGCCGGAGATTGACCGTTCTGTTCAGCCCTCCCATGCCGCCGAGTGGGCGCTTTCCGATGATGCATCCTGATGCGGCTCCCGACGGTTCAAGGGCTTCATTGCCATTGCAATCCAGCCTGATCCCCGCGATACTGACCGCGCTATGATAGACGTTTTCAAGAAAACCTTTCTGGCCGGCCTCGGCGCAACGGTAATGACAGCAGAGCGCGTGGAATCGGTCCTCGATGATCTGGTGAAACGCGGAAAAATCTCGGCGGATGAAGCCCGGGATGTCGCCAGCAAGATTGCGTCAGAGGGCAAGCAGGAATACGCCGAGGTCCGCTCGACCATCGGCAACCTCTTCGACGAGATGCTGGGCAAAGCGAACGTCGCGACCAAGACCGATCTGGCCGCGCTTGAAGCACGCCTCGCCGCCATTGAAGTGGCGCTGCAAAACAAGCAGGATAAACCGGAGACGCAGCCAACGGCAGCCCAATAACCTTGCTGCTCCCGCCCCGCATGCACCTCTTCCGCGACGCCGTCCGCGCGAAGGAAATTGTCTCTGTTCTTCTCAAATACCGGTTCGACGAGCTTCTCAAGAAGTTCGACATGCCGGGACGCTGGCTGACGCGCCTGGCCCCTTCCGTGCGGACCAGTGCACCCATGTGGGAGCGCGTCCGCATGGCGGTAGAGGAACTGGGGCCGACTTTCGTCAAGACAGCGCAGGTGCTCAGCACCCGGCCCGACATTTTGCCGAGCGACCTGATCCACGCCTTGAAGGGCCTCCGTTCTCAGGTCACCCCGCGACCCTTTGAAGAACTGCGTCCGCAGATTGAGGGGGTCCTGGGTCAGCCAGTCGAAGCGGTTTTTTCGGATTTCGACACCACACCCGTCGCCAGCGGCTCGCTCGGGCAGATTTATAAAGCGCGGCTGCGATCAAATGGCGATTGGGTCGCGGTAAAAATTCAGCGCCCTGGGATCCGCAAGCCGGTTTCCACCGATCTCGAAATCATTGCCTGGTTTGCGGCCCAGATGCACCAGCACCTGCCGACGCTTCGCCCTTTCGACCTGCCGACAGTCGTCGATGAGCTGAAGATCGGGATGATGAAGGAACTCGATTTTGCGGTCGAGGCACGTCATTCCACCCTCTTCGCCGCACTCAATCAGGATCCGGAAAAAGTTTTTGCCCCGCGCGTTTATCCGGAATTTACGGACGAAGTTTTACTCGTCACCGAATGGATCAACGGCGTACCTCCCGATGAGATCCCCCAACTGCCGCCGGAAACGGCCAAACGCATTGCGCACAACGGCGGCGATTCCTTTTTCCACCAGATCGTTGTTTCCGGGTTTTTCCATGGCGATCCGCATCCGGGGAATGTCTTCATTGTCGATAACGAGCGCATTTGTTTCATCGACTGGGGCCTCGCCGGCCAACTGACGCGGGAAATGCGTCACCATGTGATCGATTTGTTCTCTGCCTGTCAGGAAGGTGATGCCGAGCGCGTGTCCCACATCGCAGTGCAAATGGGCCGAAGCACCCGAAGGATCGACCATAACCTGCTGGAAAAAGCCGTCACCGCCACCCTCTTCAAGCACGCCGAAAGCCTCCGCAAAATGGAGAACCTCGGGCAGCTGATCTTTGAGCTGATCTTTGTGTTCGGGTCGAACGGCATCCACATCACGCGGGATTACACATTGCTGGCGCGAGCCGTGATCAGCATTGAAGAAACAGCCAAAGCCCTCGATCCCAGTTTCAATCTGGCGGAAGTCGGTCGCCCTTACATCCGCAAGCTGACGATGGAGCGCTGGAATCCCTTCAAGTGGAGCCGCCACTTCGCGTCCCAGGCTCATGAGAAGCTGGCGATCATTGCGGATCTTCCCAACGACGTTCAGCGCATCCTGCACCGCATCGAAGATGAAGACATCGGGATCCAGTTAAAGCTCACCGGCCTCGAGCGCTCTTCGGACACGATTCATGCAGCATTTTCGCGCATTTCGCTCGCGATCATCATCGCCTCGCTGATCGTCGGCAGCTCGATCGTGATCACGACCGGAGTGCCGCCCATTCTTTGGGGTTATCCAGCGATCGGCATTCTCGGCTACCTGCTTTCCGGGCTGATGGGGCTGCGCGTGGCTTGGGATATCTTCCGCAGCGGCCACAGCACTAGAAAAGCCGAAGCCAGGAAAAAAGAAAAGAAGCGTGAAGAAGAGGCGATCCGAAGCCAGTATCCCTGACTGGGCGGCAGGGCTTCCTACAGTTGGGTCGTGGTGATCTTGTCGAAAGCGGTCAAATAACGCTCCTGAGTCGCCCGGATGATCTCAGGGGCGAGCTGCGGACCGGGAGGCGTTTTGTCCCAGGCGAGCGAATCGAGGTAATCACGCACATGCTGCTTGTCGAACGAGTCCTGGGGTCGGCCGGCCTCATATTCACTCATTGGCCAGAAGCGGGAGCTATCGGGCGTAAGCACCTCATCGGCGAGGTAGAGCGCTCCGGTTTCGTCCGTTCCGAATTCAAATTTGGTATCGGCAAGGATCAAGCCGGCCCGACGTGCCGCCAGCAAGCCCAGCGCATACAGGTCCAAACTGACATCCCGCACATCGGCGAAGCGCAAGCGCCCCAGCAGTTCTTCGCCCTGCTCATGCGTCATCGGTTCATCGTGGTCGCCGACCGCTGCCTTAGTGGTGGGCGTGAACAAGGGAACCGGCAGCTTTGCGCTCTCCCGTAAACCGGGAGGAACCGGCTGGCCAAACAAAGAGCCCGTCAGCAAATAGTTCCGCCAACCGCTGCCCGAAAGGTACCCGCGGACTACTGCTTCGATTGGTAAAGTCTTCAACTTCCTTACCAGCATGGAGCGCGGAATCAGCTCCTGATGGTCTTTAAGCAAGTCAGCCAGACGGGCATCATGGTCTGGAACCAGATGATTGGCGATGATCGAAGCCGTTTCCTCAAACCAGAAGAGGCTCATCTGCGTCAGGACGATGCCCTTGCCTGGAATACCGTCCGGCAAAACCACATCGAACGCGGACAATCGATCGGTCGCGACGAGGAGCAGTTCATCGCCGACGGCGAAAATTTCCCGAACCTTGCCGGAGGCAATCCGCGGGAAAGGAAGGCCCTCGATCGTGAGGAGGGCCTGCGGCGGAAGCACTTCGCGAAGATTCTCTGGCGTCAACATGAGGATCAGAAATGGAAAAACCGCAGAAATTGGAGAGACTATGCCCGCTCGGCAATTTTTTTCCAAAAAAGACTTGCCGAGCCTTCTCCTCAACCTAGGTTCTAGCGCTTTCACAAAGGGTCCCGTTCGTCTAGCCCGGCCTAGGACACCAGGTTTTCATCCTGGCGACAGGGGTTCAAATCCCCTACGGGATGCCATTTCAAATTAAGGCATTTCGACCCGGTGAAAAGTTGATCCACAGAAGCAGGCCGCAATGAAGCCTGCTTTTTTAATACCCGGATGAGGCGCTCAACTTTCGCGGGTGACGCGGGTAAAGGGCACAAAGCGCACCGCCATCAGTTCTTCCGATAAGATCGTATCTCCCTCGCGCGTGAGGAGTTGAAGCGACTGGACCGTATTCGGTTTACCAATCGGGATCACCATGCGGCCCCTCTCACGGAGTTGTCCGATCAGTGCCTCTGGAACTGCTTCCACCGCAGCCGTAACCATGATCCCGTCAAAAGGCGCTTTTTCCGCCCAACCTTCGAAGCCATCGGCATGGCGGACATGGACCCCGTAGAAACCGAGACGGTGCAATCGTTCACGGGCTTCACGGGCCAAGGCCCCAATGATCTCCACGCTGAAGACCTCTGCGCCCCGATCAGCGAGCATTGCTGCCTGATATCCTGAACCGGTTCCAATTTCCAGAATCCGATCGCCTTTCACGACCCCCAGTTGATCCGTCATGTAGTCCACCAAGGAAGGCTGGGAGATGGTCTGCCCGTACCCGATGGGCAAAGGGCGGTCGGCAAGCACCTCCCAATGCGCGGCTTCCGGGATAAAATCCTGCCGACGAACCGTCATGAGTTAACTTATTATCGGACTCTCCCACCGCAAAGCAAACAGCGTGTTTCCGCCCACTCAATAACGCTTTGAAGATATGCCGAATTCGTTGCAGCCGCGGGGAGAAAAGATTAAGGTATCTCCGCGTACATCAACCCTGACATGAATACCCGCACCCATCCCTTCAGCGACCTGATCCCCCGCTTGGCTGAGCCCTTTACATCCATTGCAGAGGCACCACTCGACCCGCTGCTCGAACGCATGGGCGATGCCCAGGTTGTCTTATTAGGTGAAGCCAGTCACGGCACCTCCGAGTTTTACCGAATGCGGCAACGCATCACCGAGGAATTGATCCGCAAGAAGGGATTCAACTGTATCGCGGTCGAGGCCGACTGGCCGGATGCGGAACATGTCGATGACTACGTGCGGGCGCGGGATGGAAAAACAGAGCGGCCACGGGAGGCGTTTGCCCGATTCCCCACTTGGATGTGGCGCAATCATGAAGTGCTTCAGTTTGTGGACTGGTTACGGCGGTACAATCAGGATTTGGCCCGAGAGACACGCGTGAGCTTCCATGGCCTCGACCTTTACAGCCTCTACGGCTCCATTCACGAAGTGCTCGACTACTTTGCGGAGCAGGATCCGGAAGCACATGATCTGGCGCTGCACCGCTACCGCTGCCTCCTCCACTTCGAGCCGGAACCACAAGCTTATGGCAGCGCCGTTCTCCAGGAGCGCTATCACCGGTGCGAGGATGCTGTCGTGGAAATGCTTCGGGAGCTCATTGTCCGCCGATTGGAAACTGTCGATGCGCGGCGGGAAAAAGTCTTTGATGCGGAGCAGAACGCCCGGGTCGTCGCCAATGCCGAAAACTACTATCGGACGCTGTACCACAGTGGCCGCGAAAGTTGGAATATCCGGGACAAGCACATGTTTGAGACGCTCTCTGAATTACTGGAAGTGCGGGGACCCGAGGCCAAAGTCGTGGTCTGGGCTCACAACTCACATATCGGAGACGCCGGAGCCACTGAAATGAGCCGGCGGGGAGAAACCAATTTGGGAGCCATCTGCCGGCGCTTCTTCGGAGACAGGACTTATCTGGTGGGATTCGGAACACACCGCGGCACGGTTGCCGCCGCGGACGACTGGGGTGCCCCGGTGGAGGTCAAAAGTGTGCGCCCTTCGCTTTCGGGGAGCTTTGAGCGGCTCTGCCATGAGGCTGAATCTGCCCGCTTTATGCTTCCGCTCAGGCGCGCGGTCGAAGAATTCCCCGAGGCGCACAATGCCGCAGCGCTCGAACGGGCAATTGGCGTTATTTACCGCCCCCAAACAGAGCGGCAGAGCCATTACTTCGAGACCATCCTCTCTCGCCAATTCGACGAATGGATCTGGTTTGACGAGACCCACGCAGTAAAACCTCTCGAGCGCAGCCATGCGCCGGATCTCCCGGAGCGGCATCCCTTTCTCTTTGGCGATTGACCGAGGCCATCGCCGCGGAGCGCCCTCAGGCGTCTGAATGCCTCCGCTTCAATGTCACCCGGAAGGTCGTTCCCTCCGCCGCCGAACTCTGCACGGTAACCTGTCCCCCATGCGCTTCGGTCACCATTTTGACATAGGCCAATCCGAGCCCCCAGCTCCGGGACGGTGAAGCGCGTCCTTCCGCTCGCGAAAAGAAATTAAAGATGTGATCGCGGCGGGATTCGGCGATCGGGTTGCCATGGTTGTGCACGGAAAGAACGGCCTCGGCGTCAGTCGCCTCAAGAGCGATGCGGACGGGTCGTTCGTCACACCCGTATTTGAAGGCATTGGAAATGAGGTTATCGATCAAGCGCCGGATGCCACTGGCATCAAAATCGCCCCATACTGGATCCTCAGGCACTTCCGCCATGATGCGCGGACCTCCATCCAAATATTCCTCGCGGCATGCCGCCAATATCAACGCCCCGAGATCGATCTTTTCCAACGAAAGGGAAATACCTTTGCCCGCTTCGATATTGGCCGTATCGAGCACGCCTTCCAGCATCCGAACCGCCTTGTCGACATTCGACTGCAAACGTTCCAACAGCTGATCCGAAAGCTCCTGGTTACCCGCTCGCAATAAATGAATACTGGTCGAGGCGACGGAAAGCGGGGTTCGAATGTCGTGCACGAGAGCGCCCAGCAACTTGTTCTGCATCGTCTGGATCGCTTCCATAAACGAACTCACTGCATTAAGTACAGTCAGCTCCGCAATGGAATTGACCGTCTCGATCGTGGCACAATCCCGGTAACCGCCCGAGCAGAGGGCATCGATAATGACATGTCGAAAAATGGCAAACTCGTGGATGACCTGCTCCACCGTATAAGCATCAATCCCCGCACGCTCGCGCCCATGAATCAGGCTGGTTTGGAGATTGAATGAACGCTTGGCGGCTGCCCGTGCATCCTCACCGACCTCACAGGCGGCGAGCGCTGACGCAAAATCCTGAATCATCAAAGGCAAATCATCGCGAAGAACCAGCCGATCAGTGGCAGCAGCCGCTTTCACCTCACGAATGGCCCGATCTTCCCACGCAGTCATGATCTCGTCTCGCCGCGCGATCAGATACTCAGAAGCCGGTTTACTGTTCTCCGGAATCGTTGTCATAGGAAGCAAGATACAACCCCTTCATTGCGTCGGTGTTAAGGGGTTTGTCAATTCCGAGCAGAAGGAAAGCGCTCAGAGCCGCTGCCCCAGCAAGACATCCTTTCGCCGGCAAGCGCAGAAATAGACAGACTTTCCCCGGAGATAGCTGCTGGCACATTGGCTGCTTTCCAGCGGGCTCTAAATATTACGTTCGTTTCAAAAATTAATACCGTAGGTTTGATCATGCCCAATAGTTTCTTCGCCCGTCTCCATCGTGCAGCCTTGGTGTCTTTTGCCCTTATCGGAGCCCTCATCACCTCCGCGCAATCCGCCCAACCACTCCGCATCGCCTACAGTGATTGGCCGGGTTGGGTCGCATGGGAAATCGCCATTCAAAAAAAATGGTTTCAGGAGGAAGGTGTCGCCGCCGAGTTTCTCTGGTTTGACTACGTGGCTTCGATGGATGCCTATGTCGCCGGTCAGGTGGACGCGGTCTGCATGACAAATGGAGACGCGCTGGTCACCGGTGCCACTGGCAAACCGTCGGTCGGCATTATTCTCAACGACTTTTCAAACGGCAATGACATGGTCGTCGCCGCGCCCGGGATCAGCTCAATGCGCGACCTCAAGGGCAAGAACATCGGCGTCGAGGCAGGCTTTGTCTGCCACCTTCTGCTGCTGAAAGCATTGGAATCGGCCGGGATGAGCGAGGCTGATATCACGATCGTCAACACGCCTACCAATGAGACGCCCCAAGTCCTTGCCTCGGGTGCTGTCGAGGCGATTGCCGCCTGGCAACCCAACTCCGGCCAAGCGCTCCGCACCGTCAGCGGTTCAATGCCTGTCTTCACCTCAGCCGACGCGCCGGGCATTATTTACGATCTGCTCTACGTATCTCCTGAAAGTCTTGAGCAGCGGCGTGATGACTGGGCAAAAGTTGCCAAGGTCTGGTACCGCATCGTCGACTACCTGAAGGATGATGAGAATCTGGATGAGGCTCTGGCGATTCTTTCCGCCCGTGTCTCGCTGTCCCCGCGCGAATACGAGTCGTTTTTTCAGGGGACCCGTATCCTGACACTGGAGGAGGCGCTGAAGCGTTGGGAAAAGGCCGAAGGGCTCGGAAGTGTTTATGGATCCAGTGCCGTGGTTGACGGATTTAATGTCGCTCAAGGAGTTTATGATACTCCGCTCGCCACTGAGCGCTATCTCGATCCCAGCCTGACTCGGGCTCTGTCCGGAGAATCCAGCAAGCAAAACAAAAAATAGGCAGTGGCGGCCTGGCCTTCCTGTCAAAACGCCCCTTTTATCGCAGCGCTGCATGTTTCGCCGCAAAACCGTGCCACCCGATCGTGTTGGCTGGTTCGCCGTTCGCCGGGAACTGCCGCCCCGACGCCGGGCGTTGCTCACCTTGTTGTCGTTTTTCGGGCCACTACTCCTGTGGTGCGCGGTCAGTTACCTGCCCTTTATCTGGCATCCGGAGGTTCAGTTGACCCTCGCCGCCGATCGCGACGGCGTGACCACAAGCTACTCGGCAGGCGATCGCCTGAGCCGGGATTATTTTCCTGAATACGTTCGTCAGGTCATGGTGGACAACGCGGCCATCCGCGCCGCCCATGAGACCGGGGATTCGCTTGAAGTCACCCGCCGCACCAATCTGCGCAACCTGCGCCAGATCGTGCCGTGGGGCATGACCAACGGCTACCTTACCCAAGAATCGGCTTCCGATGATTCGGCAATGCTTCGGCTCTGGGCTCGCGCCGCCCAAGGTGACACTGGCAAGAGACTGCGACTGAGCCGTGAGAATCGGGAAATCGCCGCTACGAACTGGGATATGATCACGACGACAGCCACCGATCCCTTCGATCCACGACAACTTCCCACCCAGCCCCTCCTCAAGCTTTTGCCGCAGGGTGAACGATCCAACCCCGTTTATCTACCTACCCCCGGTGATGTCATCCGCGCGGGCTGGCGGGACTTCACCACCCCAGCCTCCGCCGGTGGACCCGCTCTTGGCGAACGCTTGCGGCATTCCATGCGCATCGTCTTTGGCGGCTTTCTGCTGGCGGCGCTGATCGGTGTCCCGATCGGGATTCTTTGCGGGACCTTTGATTTCTTTTCCCGGTTGATTGAGCCCTTTGTCGACTTTTTCCGCTACATGCCGGCACCGGCCTTCAGCACGCTTCTGGTTGCCATTTTTCTGGCTCACGACGCCCCTAAAATCGCCCTTGTATTCGTCGGAACCTTTTTCCAGCTGGTTCTGGTGGTGGCCAACACGGCACGGGGTCTCGACCATTCACTGCTCGAAGCGGCTCAGACTTTGGGTGCCCGACAGCCGCAATTGCTGCTGCGAGTGATCGTTCCCGGTATCCTGCCCCGCCTTTACAACGACCTGCGCATCCTGCTCGGGTGGGCATGGACGTGGCTCGTCATCGCCGAATTGATTGGCGTCAAATCGGGCCTGACGGAGTTCATCGAAACCCAAGGCCGCTGGCGCAACTTCGAACGGGTTTATCCTGTCATTATCCTCATCGGGTTCATCGGATTTTTCACCGATCAAATCCTCGCTGCGCTCCGACCGTTTCTTTTCCGCTGGACCGGAGACATGCCTGGACAGGGTGCCCATGGGCTCGCCACCTCGGTAGTTGCCGGTCCTCGCTGGCTCACCCGAACGCTCACCGAGGGCCGCCTTGATGCTCACCCGAAGTTCTTGAAACGCTGATGCCCGACCCGACATTTTCCCTTCCCGACTACCGCCGCCAAAGCCCGGAAGTCGCTGCCCGGTTTGCCCGCCTGAAGGAGCGGCCGGTGAAGCTGGAAGTGCGTACTCTCGGAAAAACCTTTGCCTCGCCTCAAGGCCAGATCGAAGCCCTCCGGGATGTAAATTTCCGCATTTATCGACGAGAAATCATGGGCCTGACCGGGGCATCCGGTTGCGGAAAATCAACACTCATGCGCGTCCTCGCAGGACTCGAATACCCCACTTCCGGCGAGGTTTTGCTGGAAGGCCAACCGGTCCGCGGTCCCGGCCCAGACCGGGGAATGGTCTTCCAGTCCTACACCCTCTTCCCCTGGCTAACGGTCAAAAAGAATGTTCTATTCGGACTCGAGATGTCCGGCCGCAGCGGTCCGGTGGCAGAATCAGAGGCGCGGCAGTGGATCGATCTCGTGGGGCTTTCCGCTTTTGAAAATGCCTATCCGCATCAACTTTCCGGCGGCATGAAGCAGCGGGTGGCCATCGCCCGGGCACTCGCCAATCAGCCCAAAATCCTCTTCATGGATGAGCCGTTCGGCGCGCTCGACGCCCAGAGCCGAGCTTCCATGCAGCGACACCTGCTCGAAATCTGGAAGCACGTCGATCTGACCATCCTCCTGATCACCCATGATCTCGATGAAGCGGTCTACCTCGCGGACCGTATCCTGGTGCTCGATCCCAACCCCGGCCGCATCCGCGAATTGATCGAAGTGCCCGTGCCGCGTCCCCGAGCTGCAGATCAGTGCTTTTCTCCCCCCTTTCTTGCCGCCAAATGCCACCTCGAATCACTGATCCACCCTCCCGGCGAACCGCACGGCCCGAACCTCAACCTCGTGCGCATGACTCCGCACGACGACAATCCAGAGTAAATTCAGTCGCTCTAACCGTTCTTCAGCTAGAAAAACCTTTTCCTGAATCGTATTACTTTTCTATATTTTCGTAATATCACCATGAAAATGCCCCCTTCCATCGCACCAAACCGCCTGCTGTATGAAGAAACCCTACGTGGTGCCGGCATGTGGTCCAAAGTGATCCGCCGAGGCCGCGTCCTGCGGCTCACTGACCTTCTCGGCGGGGCGAACGTTGGCATGTTGCTCTACAACGCACACGAGCGTCACGAACGGTACAACATGCCTGATACGCTCAAGGGGCAGCATATTTTCTACCTGACAGCGCCGTATTGCCTGCATTCCGACATGGGGCGCCTGCTCGCCTCGATCATGGCCGACAGCAGTGGTTGGCATGATACGGTCTGCGGGTGCTCGGATGAGGCGTTGGTTAAGGCACGCTACGGAAAGGCTGATTTTCAAAGCGTTGGAAACGATTTCCCCCGCAACGGTCGCGATTGTTTCCTGATTGAGCTCGGGAAGTGGGGCATGGGCAAACGAGACCTCGTGCCAAACCTCAACTTGTTCAGTAAAGTAGTCGCTGATGAAGCCGGAAACCTGACCTTCGATCCCTCTTCAGCCCACGCGGGAGCCTCAGTCGATTTACGGTTCGAAATGGATACGCTCGTCGTTCTCAACACCTGCCCTCATCCCCTCGATCCCACGACCCAATGGACCGGCAAGCCGGTTGAACTCAGCGTTTACGAGGGAGAACCAGTGTCGGCTGATGATCCATGCCTGCTGTCGCGGTCCGAAAACCAACGGGCATTCCTCAACACCGAAACCTATCACCGCCTCCGTTACTAATCCGCCATGCTGACTGAAAGCCATCTATCTCCTGAAGACGCGATTTACGACCACACCGTGCGCGCCGGCGACCACTGGATGCACCGGATTCACCGCGGGCAGATCTTCCGCATTGTTGACCTGGAAGGGAACCAGGCCGCCGACACGCTCTTCTACAACGCGGACGATCCGGAGGAACGTTACAGCGCCAGCGATACGATTCGCCATCAGTGTAATCTTTATCTCACGACCGGAACCCGGCTCATGTCGACCGAAGGCAACACGCTGCTCACGATCGTCGCCGACACCTGTGGGCGACATGACACGGTGGGCGGCGCCTGTTCCCGCGAAAGCAACACGATGCGGTATGCTTTTGGCAAGGAGCCGATGCATGCCTGCCGCGACAGTTTTCTCTGCGGGCTACATCACTACGGGCACAACCTCGGAAAACGCGACATTACCTGTAACATCAATTTTTTCATGAATGTGCCGGTCACTCCTAAAGGGCGGCTGACCTTTGCCGACGGCATCTCGGCCCCGGGACGTTACGTGGAAATGCGGGCGGAGATGGATGTGCTCGCGTTAATTTCGAATTGTCCGCAACTGAACAATCCCTGCAACGCCTACAATCCGACTCCGGTTCGCGTGCTTGTCTGGAACTTCTGATACGCGCCACTTTTGCACTCCATGTTCCAAAAAGTCCTCATCGCCAATCGGGGAGAAATCGCCCTCAGGATCTTACGTACGCTCAGGGAGCTCAATGTGCGTTCAGTCGCCATTTATTCGGAACCCGATCGCCATGCCTTGCATGTGCTCGAAGCGGATGAAGCCTATTGCGTGGGCGGCGCGCGGGTCGGCGATAGCTATCTCAATGGCGAGCGAATCCTGCAAATCGCGTCTGCGGCCGGAGTCGATGCGATCCATCCCGGGTATGGGCTTCTCAGTGAAAATGCAGCGTTTGCCGAACGCTGTGCGGCGTGCGGTATCGCCTTTATTGGGCCGCGACCCGAACATTTGCGGGCGTTCGGCCTAAAACACACGGCCCGCACGCTGGCGGCTGAGGCCGATGTTCCGTTACTACCTGGAACGGGATTACTCTCCTCGCTGCCGGAAGCTCTCGAGGCCGCGGAAAAGATTGGTTATCCGGTCATGTTGAAAAGTTCGGCAGGAGGCGGAGGCATCGGTATGCGCCTCTGCCGATGTGCGGCAGAACTCGAACGGCAGTATCAGGCGGTCGGGGACTTGGCGGCGAAGAACTTCGGGGACTCGGGGCTGTTCGTAGAACGGTTTATTGATCGGGCACGGCACATTGAAGTTCAGATCTTCGGAGATGGCAAAGGGTGGGTTGCGGCACTGGGAGAACGCGATTGTTCGGTGCAGCGGCGGCATCAAAAAGTCATTGAAGAAACCCCGGCACCGGCGCTTCCCCCAACGGTCCGAAGCGCAATGCTGGCAGCGGCCCAACGGCTCGGCGAATCAGTCGCCTACGCATCAGCCGGGACGGTTGAATTCATTTACGACGCGGAGCGCCAGGAGTTTTTCTTTCTTGAGGTCAATACGCGCCTACAGGTCGAGCACGGCATTACAGAACTGGTCTACGGTATCGACTTGGTCGCAGAGATGGTGCGGCAGGCCGCCGGGGACCCGATGGATTTTGCCGCCTTCGAAACGCCACCTTCCGGTCATGCCATTGAGGTCCGCCTTTATGCCGAAGATCCCGCTGCACAGTTTGCGCCCTCTGCCGGGTTGATCACCGCAGTGGAGTTGCCGGGTGATTGTCGCGTCGATCACTGGATCACCCCCGGCACAGAGATTTCTCCCTTCTACGATCCGCTGATCGCAAAGATCATGGTCCATGGCCGTTCGCGGGAGGAATCACTGGCCAAGATCCAAGCCGCCCTCGCCGCTACATCGGTTCACGGAATCGAAACCAATCGAGATTACCTGCTTCAGATCGTCAATGATTCGGCTTTCCGCCAAGGTGGCGTCACCACTTCTTTTCTACAAACATTGACCGCCGAGCCGCGCACAGTGGAAGTGCTTGATGGCGGAATGCTCACCACCGTCCAAGACTATCCCGGGCGCATGGGTTATTGGGATGTGGGCGTGCCTCCTTCCGGGCCAATGGATGCGCTGGCCTTTCGCTTGGGAAACACCCTGCTCGGAAATCCTTCCAACGCTCCCGGACTGGAATGCACCTTGCGCGGACCGGTTGTACGATTCAATGCGCCCGCCGTCATCTGCCTGACCGGAGCACAGATGGAGGCGACTCTTGATGACGAACCGGTTGCCTATTACCAGACCGTTCAAGTCCAACCCGGTCAGACCCTGCGGATTGGAAACGTGCAGGATGTGGGGCAACGCAGTTACCTGCTCGTGGCCGGTGGTTGGGACGTACCAGAATACCTCGGAAGCCGAAGCACATTTCCGCTCGGTAAATTCGGTGGCCACGCCGGACGCGCTTTGCAGACCGGAGACAAGCTCCGACTGACACCCGGCCGGCCGCTTCCAAAGCCCCGATGCCTGCCGCCGGAACAACGTCCGATCCTCACCCACCAATGGGAACTTCGTGTGCTCTACGGACCTCATGGAGCGCCGGATTTTTTCACGGAAGAGGCGATCGCCGAACTCTTTTCAGCGTCTTGGGAAGTGCATTTTAATTCGGCCCGAACCGGCGTCCGATTAATTGGTCCGAAACCCCAGTGGGCTCGGGTGGATGGTGGCGAGGCGGGCCTCCACCCTTCGAACATCCACGACAATGCCTACGCGGTCGGCACGGTGGACTTCACCGGAGACATGCCCGTGATTCTCGGCCCGGACGGCCCCAGCCTCGGCGGGTTTGTCTGCCCGGCCACCGTTATCCAAGCAGACCTGTGGAAACTGGGACAATTGCGGCCGGGGGACCGCCTGAAATTCGTCCGGGTCGACCGGGAGGCCGCAGAACAAGCGCGCGCACAGCAGGAGGCAGCGATTAGGCCGGCCGAGCCTGCGTTTCATCCCGCGCGCAGTTCCCACAAGCTTCCCGATTCTCCGATCATCGAGCGTATTCCGGTTGGCCAGCATCCGCTCGGAGTGGTCTATCGGCAGGCGGGGGAAAATTACCTCCTGATCGAATATGGGGAACTGTTGCTCGACCTGAATCTCCGTGCACGGGTCCACGCTCTCATGCTGCGACTGCAGGAGGATTCCATTCCCGGAATCATCGACATCACTCCTGGAATCCGCTCGCTCCAGGTTCACTTTGACAGCCGGAGAATTGCTCCCGGTCAGCTTCTGGACCGTTTGGTGCAGATCGAGCAGGAACTGCCGGCCGCGAGCGAACTACGCATTCCCACCCGTGTGGTCCATCTGCCGCTTTCCTGGGACGATGAATCGACCCAACTCGCGATCCGAAAATACATGCAGGCGGTGCGCAAGGACGCGCCTTGGTGTCCGAGTAACATCGAATTTATCCGCCGTATCAACGGGCTGAATACAATCGAAGATGTGAAGAAAATCGTCTACGACGCCAGCTACCTCGTGCTCGGTCTGGGCGATGTCTACCTCGGTGCACCGGTCGCCACACCGATCGACCCGCGTCACCGCCTCGTCACCACCAAATACAATCCCGCCCGCACTTGGACACCCGAAAATGCGGTCGGCATCGGCGGCGCTTATCTCTGCGTCTATGGCATGGAAGGTCCCGGCGGGTATCAGTTTGTCGGCCGCACCGTGCAGATGTGGAATCGTTATCGGCAAACGCGGGAATTTGTGCCGGGAAAACCGTGGCTGTTGCGCTTCTTTGACCAGATCCGTTTCTACGAGGTCGATCATGCGGAACTCGAACGGATGCGGGATGGGTTTCCCGAAGGAACGGTCCGTTTGCAGATCGAGGAATCCGAATTCGACCTCGGTGCCTACAATCGTTTTCTCGCAAAAAATCGTGTCTCGATCGAGGCCTTCAAACAACAGCAGCAAGCCGCATTCGACGCTGAAAAGGAACGTTGGCGACAGGTAGGTCTCGAAGTGACCGAACCGGAAACGCCACCAATAAACGATACGCAAGCAGACGATGAACCCGGCTTCACCCACGCTCAGGCTCCGCTCCCCGGAAGCGTCTGGAAACTGCTGGTGGCAGAAGGAGATCGTGTTTCCGCCAATCAGGACATTGCCATCCTCGAAAGCATGAAAATGGAAGTCCCGGTTTCCGCGCCCTGCGCCGGTCGCGTTACCCGCTTATGGACTACCGAAGGTGTCTCTGTGCAGGCCGGCCAACGCATCCTGAGCATTGCTCCAATTGTCACTAAAGAACCACTACGTTCATGAAAACAAAACGCTCTCCCATCGAACGGGTCAGCCTGACCATGCCGCGTTCAACGCTCGAACAGCTCGATGTCATGGCAGCAAAACGTGGATTCGCCAGCCGCTCGCAGGCCGTCAATGAAATCGTCCACCGGGAGCTGATTGAATACAATGAGCATGTCGGCGATCAGGTGATGACCGGCACGATCACCTTCTTTTACGACAGCCAAAAACAGGGCCTGGCCAATCGCCTCAACCGCATCCAGCGGGAACACATTGCCGAAGTAATCAGTTCACTACACGTCCAGCTGGAAAATGGATACACGATGGAAGTGTTGCTCGTTCAAGGTCCTGCCTGTGTCCTTCGTGGAATCGCGGACAAACTGATTGCCTGCAAAGGAGTGACTACCGGAAAACTCAGCCTCACCCACACCATCATGCCTCCCATCCATGCGCCGGGAGGCTGACGCCTTAATCTGCCTTTCCTTTAACCGCCGGCACCGAGCAAACGGGCAATGGCAATGCCCACCGGATTGGCTATCGCGTAGCCAAAAGTTCCGCAGAGGATCAATGGAACCACCAACGGCTGCCAGTTCTTTGCCAAAGCCATCGCTGCAGCCGTTGTCGGACCACCGCAATTGGCATTGGATGCCGCCGTCAGTTCTTCAATGCTCAGCCGAAAGAGCCAGCCACCCGCGAGAATAAACGCCAAGTGGACCACCAGGATCACCGCCAGAAAAAGAACCAGCACCGGACCGATTTTGAGCACCGCGGGAATGCTCGCAGTGGCACCGATCACCGCGAAGAAGATCTGCATCAGTGCCGTGCCTACCGCCGGTGCCCCGTTCAACCGCCTCAGCGGGCGGCTGCCACAAGTCGCCAAAGCAACGGCAGCTCCGGTGGCGATGAGAATCTGATCGCCGGCAAAATCGGTAAAAGTCGCCGCCCAGCCGGCAAATCCGCTCACCCCTGCACCGATCATGAGAATGGCAAGAAGGTCACCGGGCCGTATGGCACCCTCTGGTTCCGGCAAGGGAGCCGCTGAAGCTTCTGCATTCCGCGACCGCGCACGAGCGGCAAAAACACGTTGCACGACTCCCACCTGAGGCAACGCGAACAACAGGACAAAGTAACAGGCCATCACGAGATTATCCGCCGCGAGCCCACCGGCGCGCACTTCCGGAAACGCGTCCAGCCCAAGGGCACTGGAAGTCGCCAAAAAGTTAATCGAACCGCCGATGTAGCTCGCAGCGAAGGTACCGCTGAGGGCAGCCGCGTGCGGGGTGGCGGAAAACAGCCCATACGCCGCCAGCGCACCGAGCACGGTTCCAACTGACCCGATACAAAAGGCGAGGAGCATCCGTCCGGTTTCCCGGAAGATACGTCGCAGATCCGCCTGCAGCAGCAGCACCACCAGCCCGAAAGTCAGCCCGTGATCCCAGATAAAATCATACGCCGCCGAATCGAACGGAAGAACTCCGAGATTCGCCAACAACATCCCGCCAAGGATCGCGATAACCACGCTGGAAATCCGCGCCCCGATTCGGTGCTGCCCCGCCCAGAGCGCCAAAGCGCCAATTGCGGCCAGCAGCGCAAAAATGGCGTAATCGTTATCCGGCGTGATCAAACTATTGTGCATGGCTAAAAATCCGGAAGTTCATGGCTGGCTTTGAGATGCAGACGGCCTGCGGCACGTCAAGGGCGGAGTTGGCGGCAGTCCTTTGGCGGGCGATTTGAAATGAGCCGGCAAGCGTGCTTGTTCGTCAGAGACCATTCCTGGCTTGATCGATCCTCAATTGCACCGTCACCTCTTGAGGACGGCGGCCCTTACCTCCATTGATGACTTGTTTCACCACCCTTTTCTTTCCCATGAATGCCTACCTGTTCCCATCCCGCCTCGCCATCCTCGGCGTCGCCTGCCTCTCCTTCATTGCCCAAGCGGACGAACCCATTCCGTTTGATGTCGCCGGCGCGACCCATCAAACCGCCGCCGATCCCCTTCCCCTGCTCAAGGTCGACGGCAACCGCTTCGTAGTTGCCGAAACCGGTGAACCCATCGTGCTTCGCGGCGTATCCGCCACCGATCCGGCGGTCATGTCCCAGCGAGGCAAGTGGGATCGAAGCTACTTTGAAGCGATTGCCGCCTGGAATGCCAACGTGGTGCGGGTTCCCGTCATGCCGGAGGAATGGCGCAAGCTGGGGCGTGACGCTTATCTTGAACTGCTCGATCAAGCGGTCGAATGGGCAACCGAGCTTGGACTTTATGTCATCATCGACTGGCATGGCATCGGTAACGTCCTCACCGGTGTCGCCTACCGACCACTCTTTGAAACGGACACGGTCGAAACCTATCGTTTCTGGAATGTCATCGCCACCCGCTATGTCGACAATCCCAACGTTGCCTTCTACGAGCTTTTCAACGAGCCAACCCGTTACAACGGGCGGATGGGACCGGCGGAATGGGAAGACTATGCGCACTTCATCGAGGGCGTGATCTCCATGATCTATGCCATCGACGACACCATCATCCCGCTGGTGGCCGGCTTCAACTGGGGCTATGACCTGACCCCGCTCCGCGAACGCCCGATCGATCATCCCGGTGTCGCCTATGTCGTCCATCCCTATCCACAAAAACGCAAGGAGCCTTGGGAGCCCAAATGGCAGGAAGATTGGGGATTCGCAGCCGAAACGTATCCGATCGTGGTGACCGAGTTCGGATTCATGAGCGAGGAAGATCGCGGCTCGCATGTGCCGGTAATCGGCGATGAACATTACGGCGAATCGATCATCCGTTTCTTTCAGGAACGCGGCATCTCCTGGACCGCATGGGTCTTCGATCCCTTCTGGACCCCAAGTCTGATCAGCGATTGGGACTACACCCCCACCCGCCAAGGCGAATTTTTTCGCCAAAAAATGATCGAACTCAATCCGTAGATCCCACGCTTTGCACCCCACCCCTGCCCCATCACTCCCCATGAAAAGCTCCGTTTGTTTTGCCCTGACCTTGTTAAGCATGCTTCTGGCTCAGTCCGGCCACGCCGATACCGCGCCCGGCGCTGCCTCAGACGCTGAAGCCGAAGCCCTTCCCCTGCTTCGGGTCGAAGGAAACCGCTTCGTCGTCGCAGACACCGGTGAACCGATCGTCCTCCGCGGATTGGCAATGACGGATCCCGCTGTCATGAAAAAACGCGGACAATGGAACCGCACCTACTTTGAGGCCGCGGCCGATTGGAACGCCAACGTCGTTCGCCTCCCGGTGCATCCGGCCCACTGGCGCGAGACAGGCGAAGAGGATTATCTGGCGCTGCTCGATGAAGCCGTGGAGTGGGCAACGGAGCTCGGCCTTTACATAATCATCGATTGGCACTCGATCGGCAACATTCTGACCGGCGTTTATTATCATCCCAACTACCAAACCTCGCGTGATGAGACCTACCGTTTTTGGAACACCATCGGCGTCCGCTACGCGGGTAATACCACGGTTGCCTTCTACGAGCTCTTCAACGAACCCACCCGTCGTGGGGGACAGATGGGGCCGATGACGTGGGAAGATTATGCGCAGTTCATCGAAGGATTGATCTCGATGCTTTATGCCATCGACGACACCGCTATTCCCCTTGTGGCCGGATTTGACTGGGGTTACAGCCTGACCACCTTGATTGATCGCCCGATCCAACATCCCGGCGTCGGCTATGTCACCCACCCCTACCCCCAAAAACGCGACGAACCCTGGGAACCGAAATGGCAGGAAGAATGGGGCTTCGCAGCCGACACTTACCCGTTGATCGCGACGGAGTTCGGCTTCATGAGCGCAGACGAGCGCGGAGCGCACAAACCGGTAATCGGCGATGAACACTACGGCGAGTCGATCATCCGGTTCTTCGAGGAACGCGGTATCTCCTGGACTGCATGGGTCTTTGATCCTTTCTGGACGCCTAACCTGATTGAAGGCTGGGATTACACCCCCACCCGGTCCGGCCGCTTCTTTCAGCAAAAGCTGAAAGAACTGAATCCCTGAGGTTCCCAAAGCAGTTCCCCACGCGGGTTTCCCCTTTTCCACTTGTGCGGGCATAGGCGGCAACTACCGTACGCGCTCTATGGTACCTTTTGCGATGATCGGCGTTTTCCTTAAAGGGCTCGGCATGGGCGCCGCCAATGTGATTCCAGGCGTGTCCGGGGGAACCATTGCCCTGGTTACCGGTATTTATCCCCGGCTGATCGAAGCCCTCCGCAACGCCTCCCAACCGGAGAATGTGCGGCGGCTGATGCGCGGAGAGTGGCGAGCGGCCTGGATCGCGATGGACGGAACTTTCCTGCTCGTCCTCGGAGCAGGCGTGCTCTTCAGCATCCTCACCCTGGCCCGGCTTTTCGATTTCCTCCTGCAATACCATGAAGTCCCCACCATGGCCTTCTTCTTCGGGCTCGTGCTGATCTCGATCTTCCACGTCGGACGCACCGTGCCCCGATGGAATCTCCTCCGGATCCTTGTTTTTCTAATCGGGACCGCTGTAGCCGTTTCACTCGCACTCATCGCTCCGGCTGGAGCCAATTCCGCCTTTTGGTACCTGATCCTCTGTGGGATTGCCGCCATCTGCAGCATGATCCTCCCCGGCCTTTCAGGCTCGTTTGTCCTGATGTTGATGGGTAACTACGTGCTCGTGCTCCGGGCCATCAAGGAACTCGACCTCGGGGTGATCATCCCCATGGCCCTCGGCTGTGCGGCCGGACTCTTGGGATTTGTCCAAATCCTCGGCTGGGCGCTGAAAAAAGCCCCGGAAACGATCATCGCCCTGATGACCGGCTTTGTTTGCGGCTCGCTCCTGATTATCTGGCCGTGGAAAACCACCTTGACCCGGGAAATTGAAGTCGCCGGTGAAATGCGCTCCATCGCCACCGGCCACGACTGGTACCTGCCCACTTCCTACGGATCAGAGTTCTGGCTGGCGGTGGCGCTGATGCTGGGAGGCGCAGCATTTCTCCACCTCATGACCACCCGCTCCGCCACCGCGGCGAAGTAAGCCGCCGCCCGCCTTTCAACTTGCCTCGCCCCCCTCCGAGGCTCTGACTGCTGCCCGTTCTACGCACTTTTCCGCCCGGATGGTGAAATCGGCAGACACTGGGGACTTAAAATCCCTTGCCCGTAAGGGCGTGCGGGTTCAAGTCCCGCTCCGGGCACCACTTTTTCCTAGTATTTATGCCGGATAGGCTGAAATTAGCCGAAACCGAACGGAAAATAGCGGCTTCCCCGCCGGGTTCAACCGTCGCAAAATACTACCCGCGACGCTGCCTTTCCGAAGGCTTCCGTCCGAGAAAGCGGACAGGAGGTAGTCCGGTGACGCCGGGGGTTGCGGCAAAAATGCTTCCGGCGTGCGGTTGGTGCTGGAGGGCTTCTTCCGAAAGGCCGTTGCGGGCGGTAGTGACGAAAAGGGTTTTCAGGTCGGGCCCGCCAAAGGTGGGGCAGGTAACATGAGCGGCGGGCACGTCGACGCGACAAACACGGCGGCCGGTCCGTGGGCTCCAGCATTCCACGCCCCACCCGCCCCACAGAGCGATCCAGAGATTGCCATCGGCATCGATGGTCATGCCATCGGGGCTGCCGGCCCCCTCCGGAATTTCGATGATGACCCGCGGATTAGTCCAAGTACCATTCAACCGATAGGTGCAGGCCACCACGCGTCGAGTCGGGCTATCGATGTGGTAAAGCGTGCCTTTGTTCGCGCTCCACGCCAGACCGTTAGGTATTGTCATGGGGCCTCGTACTTTTTCCCATGTCAGGTCATGATCAAGGCGGTAGACACTGCCTTGGTTCGGACTGGCGTCACGGGCCATTGAGCCGACGACAAAACGGCCTTGCGGGTCGCATTTGCCGTCATTGAGCCGATTGTTTGGCAAATCGGGCTCGGGGTTTCCCAGCGGGGTGATTTCTCCGGATGTCAGATCCAACCGGGCAAATCCACTGGCGAGCGCGATTAGTAATATGCCTGATTCCCATGGCACAATCGCACCGACCATCTCACCCACCGGATACACGCGTGGGCTGCTTGCGCCCCAAGGCAAAGCAAGGACCGCACAGCCTATAATATCGACCCAATACAGCGTGTTCTCCGACCAGACCGGCCCCTCCGCGAGTAAATGTTCAGCGGCATGAAAAAGTTCGGACGTGGAAATATCGTTGTGCACGCAGTGACCCTAAGAGATGCGGCAGCCGCGACGCAAACTGGGAAGCGTACTTGCGGTCAAGATTCTCCGACGGGCACCGCGTTCCCCGCTTAAGGGGATCATTTGCGTTGGAACGATAATGCCGCTAGCGATGAAAGACCTTGATGAATTCCGCATTTCTGCAACCTGGACGAAACTGCTGGCAGGTACCTACCGCCAATCACCTGTCCTTCCTGATTGACGGGGAAACCTGCTTCCGCGCTGTGCGGGAGGGCATTATCAAAGCACGCGCAAGCATCTGCATTCTCTCTTGGGATATCCATAGTCAAGTTCGCTTGCTGCGGGGAGAGCCCCCGGACGACGGTTATCCGGTGGCATTGGGACCTCTGCTGGAAGCTGTTTTAAAGGAGCGCCCAAACCTGCACGTCTACATCCTGAACTGGGATTATTCCATGGTTTATGCCAACGAACGCGAGTGGCGCACCCTTTCAGAAACGTTTGGAAAGCCCCATCAACGGCTCAGGTTTCAGGCTGATGACGCGTTACCATTCGGAGCCTCACATCACCAGAAAGTGGTCGTGATCGACGGGCGGGTCGCGTTTGTCGGCGGCATGGATTTAAGCTCCTGGCGTTGGGATTCCAGCAGTCACGCCCTTAAAGACAGCCGACGGATTGATCCATCAGGAAAGCCATATCAACCGTATCACGACAGCCAGACACTCGTCTCTGGCGCGGCCGCAGCAACACTTCGTGAGCTTTTTGAAGCGCGCTGGCGGCATGCGGGTGGCGAGGCCTTGCCGCAGTTGGAGCCCGATGGCGACGGCATCCCGTGGCCGGAAAGTGTGGCTCCTGATTTTGAAACCGTTCCGGTGGCGATCGCACGAACCCGGGCACGCCATGATCTCCTTCCGCCTATCGGAGAGATACTGCAGCTTCATCTCGATGCGATCGCCGCAGCCCGTGATTTTATTTTCCTCGAAAACCAATACCTCTCCTCAGCGGAGATTGCCGAAGCCCTCACGGCGCGCTTGAGAGAAACGAACGGACCTGAAGTGATCCTCCTGTTGACCCACAACGCTGAGGGTTGGTTGGAGCAAAACACGATGGGTATCGTGCGGGACCGTTTGCTTGAGCGGCTGAGCAGCGCCGACACCCACGGTCGGTTTCACGTCTACTATCCCGAGGCAGTAGAAGGCAATAAACGTCGGCCGATCTACCTTCATTCCAAACTCTTTATCGTGGACGATCGCATGGTCAAAGTCGGTTCCGCCAATCTCAGCAACCGCTCAATGAAGGTGGATAGCGAGTGCGATCTGCTTCTGGTTTTTGATCAGGCAGAGGAGAAAATCCGCTTCTTTCGCCACCGTTTGATCGGAACCTATTTTCAAAAGAGCCCGGAAGAAGTTGCTGCGGTCTGCGCTCGGGCAAAGAGCCTGAGCGATGGAATCAAACACCTCGCCACCGCCGATCGTAATGGCCTCCGCCCCCTCACCTTTGGCTGCACCAATGACCTTCAACGGCAACTGGCGGACAGCCGCGTTCTCGATCCGGACGAACCGCTCGACCCGGGTTACTGGCTCCAGCGAACCGTTCCCGCGCATGCGCGGCGTGCGGTCCTCAGCCGTTTTACCCTGACCCTACTTGGACTGACCGCGGCCATCGTTGCGGGGGTGATGGTGAGCACAGGTGATTTATCCTTTTTCGAAGAAGATTCGCTTCGGCGATACCTGAGCGGCATTCGGGACAATGTGTGGTCGCCGATCATTGTTCTGCTGCTGTTTTTCGTCAGCGGCCTGATTGGCGTATCGATTAATTTGCTACTTATAGTTTCAGTTCTGGTCCTTGGACCGATTCAGGCATTTCTGGCAGGCGTTGCAGGAGCCCAATGCAGTGCGTTGGCAGGCTTCCTGATTGGACGGCGGTTGGGGCGTCCATTGGCTGCCCGTTTATCGAACAAGAATGTCAACGCGATCAGTCGCTGGATCGGAAGACTGGGAATTCCCGGACTCGCGCTGGCCCGGCTTGTTCCGGTCGCTCCGTTTGTGGTGGTCAATGTGGTGGCCGGATCATCGCACTTGAGCGGGAAAACCTTTCACTGGGGTACGCTTCTCGGGCTCCTGCCCGGCATGTTGATCGTTGTTCTGTTAACGGACCGCACGAGCGCCGCCGTGCAGGAACCAAACTGGACCACCGGCCTGACATTAGCAGCAGTTGGAGGACTGGCATTCGGGGCCTTTTTATTCGTCAAACGCAAATTGTCCGCACCCGCCCCCAACAAGTAGCTAAAAGACAACTACAATCCCTGAACGTGCGTCTGCTTTCCTACAATATCCACGGGTGTGTCGGCCTTGATGGGCGTGAAGATTCCGATCGCATTCTTCAGGTTATCGACGCGATCGATGCAGATATTATTGCACTGCAGGAAGTGGACCGTCGGGATCTTGCGGACCGCTGCCTGGTAGAAGCGCTCAGCCGGCGGGGAACGCATCAGGTGATTTATGGCCCGACGTTGCGGCGAGAACAGGGTGCTTATGGAAATTTTCTGCTAAGCCGATTTCCCATCCTCTCACAGCGCCTGCTCGACCTCAGTGTGCCCGGCCGTGAGCCGCGGGGGGCGATTTGCGCCGTAGTTGCTGTCGCTGGATTGCGTGTCGCGATTGTGGCAACGCACCTCGGCTTGGGAATGAGCGAGCGGCGGCAGCAGGTTGAGCGGCTGATCGCCGGCTTCAGGGAAGAACGAGCGGAAGCGATTCCTGATGTGCACGTGCTTCTGGGGGACTTCAATGAATGGTTTGTTCCCGGCCGTCCCCTTCAGCGGTTGCGGCGCTACTTTGGAAAGTCCCAGGCGCGGCGAACGTTTCCGTCGCAATTTCCTGTCTTCAAACTCGACCGAATTTGGGTCAAGCCGGCAAAGCGGTTGCGGGGTCTTCACGTCGTCGATTCACCTCTTGCCCGCCAGGCATCGGATCACCTGCCGCTGGTCGCGGAGTTGGCACTTTAACCGCCTATCTTCTTTCAGACGCGCTTTTCCTTGCCTCCGTGCGGCTTACGCAAACGCTTCGCGGGCATGGACACGTATTTTCGCCGGATCGCTATTTGGGAAGGTAGTTCTTACCTCCTGCTTCTGTTGATCGCGATGCCATTGAAATATGGGCTGGGCTGGGATTTGGCCGTTAAAATCGTGGGCTGGGCGCACGGTCTGCTTTTTATCGCTTATGTTGCCGTGCTCGGACTGTGCTGGCTGAAGTATCGCTGGTCGCTTCGGTTTGTCGCCGTGGCATTTTTTGCAGCACTACTGCCGGCGGCTCCGTTTTTCCTCAAACATCCGGGACCGGATCTGAGCCCGGACGCTGCCTAAAGAAAATCAGCCGAGCCGTGCGATCCGATCGGCGGCCCGCTCATTTCCTGGCACGGAAAGCTGTTCTCGTAGTTCAGCTGCGTCTGCCACCGTCTGCGCACGTCGTTCAGGATGCATGCATGCCGCCAATTCCCGCGCCAGCGAACCCGGCCGTGCAGCCCCCTGAATGAACTCCGGATACATGGCGCGGTCCAAAATGAGGTTGGCGATACCAAGGAACGGCACTTTTACCAAGTGCTTCCCAATCCCGTAAGTCACCGGATGGGCGCGGTAAATGATCGCACCTGGAATACCGGCTAATGCGCACGCCAGCGACATGGTGCCCGAGCTGGTAAGCACAGCGCGAGCGGCCACCGGCGTTCCGGTTGAATGCACATACAGTGGCACCGGAGAACCGGCCGCCATTTTTTCGACCACCGCCCGTACTGCCGTGTTGGGCACAATGGTGGCAATGGGCACATCACTTGGGATCAACTGCTCTCGACGCGCTCGTTCCACTGCCCGAAGAAGGGCCGGAAAAATGCGGCGAACCGGTTGCAAGCGGCTTCCGGCCAAGAGCAGAATGTCGCCGTCTTCCGCGTATCGAACCGCGGGTGCATGGTCGGCGTCGAGAAAAGGATGCCCCACGAAACGCGCCGGCAAAGTGGTGTCCGCAAAGGTGTCGACCTCGAAAGGAAAAATGACGCCCACCTCGTCCAGCAGATCTGCCATTTTGAAGCGGCGATGGCTTTTCCAAGCCCAAATCTGGGGGCTGATGTAATAATAGATCGCGAGCGAGCCGCCGCTCTTGCGAGTCAGCCCGGCATCATGAAGGGCCTGCGCCAGCCGCAGATTGAACCCGGGATAATCCACGAGGACCAGCACACGGACTTCTTTTTTCCGTATCCACGCCACCACTTCATCGAAGAGGCGTTTGAAGTAGCCGTAATGCCGGATCACTTCGACCAACCCCACGACAGAGCGTTCGGTGAGGTCGTGGATGACTGGAATCCCGGCGGAAGCCAAGGCGGGTCCACCGACCGCAGCCTGCGTCCAGTCGGAGCGCAGATCCCGCAGCTCCTGCGCGACGACCGCTGCATGTTGATCTCCCGAGTGTTCGCCCGCGAGCCAGAGCACATCGACCTGGCCGAGTGAATCCAGAGGATCGAGCAAGGCGGATGCTGTATCCTCCGCCGATGCGCTTGCGGTGTCCTTCATGTCGGCAATGAGCGTTCTCAGCGATTCGCCTTACCGTTCCATTCCAGCCCGAATCTGTTCCGTGATCTGGACGGCAACTTCAAGCGCACTCTTGCCCAGCTCGGCGTTGACCTTCGGATTCCCACGTTCGCGCACACAGGCGACAAATGAAGTCAGCTCCAGGCGCAACGGCTCGTCGCGCTCGATGGGGATGGTTTCCTTGTCCAAACCGGTGCCGTGTTTCCGGATCAGGTGGCCCGTCTGCTCCATGAAGTTGAGCGAAAGGTAGGTGGCGGGCTGAAAGACCCGGATCTCACGGACCTTTTTGAGGCTGACCCGGCTGGTGTTGAGGTTGGCGACGCACCCATTTTTGAAGGTGATGCGGGCATTGGCGATATCCTCGGTCTCCGAGAGCACGCTAACGCCGACCGCTTCGATGCGTTCGGGGGGCGATTTGACCAGTTCGAGAACCACCCCAATATCGTGAATCATCAGGTCGAGCACCACACCCACCTCGGTGCCTCGTGGGGTAAACGGTGCCAAGCGATCGGCAGTGATAAAGCGCGGCCGGTCGACGTTTTTCTCGAGGTAACTCATCACCGGATTGAAATGTTCAATGTGTCCGACCTGCACGACCGCTCCAGCAGCCCGCGCCGCGGCGACCACCTCTTCGGCCTCCCGCAGACTGGCGCAAATCGGTTTCTCGATCAGCAAATGGCAACCCTGCGCGAGCAAAGGCAGCGCCAGTTCACGATGCCGATCGGTCGGCACAACGATGCTGACAGCGTCACAGGCGGCACCGAGGGACGCAGCGTCGGGAAACACTTTGCAGCCGTGACGCGCGGCAATCTCTTCGGCCCGCGCCGAATCGGCTTCGACGATGCCGACAAAGTCGACACCTTCCAGATCGGCATAAATCCGGGCATGGTGCTGACCGAGGGAACCGACACCGACCACGCCGCAGCGAATTTTGGATGATTCATCCATGGCCCCCGAAAAAGTCGTTCCCCTGGACAAAAGGCAAGTCTGCCGCGTTTTATCGTAAATGGTGGAGCTGATCGGGATCGAACCGACGACCTCGTCATTGCGAACGACGCGCTCTTCCAACTGAGCTACAGCCCCCCACCAAAGAGAGCGGCAATCAACATAAGCCGCCGACGCGCGTCAACGCCATTTCCGTCGGTTCACCGGATGTTCCGGCGCTTGCACTCGGTTCGTCACCGCCCACACTCGCGCTCCATGCAGAAACCTTCGGTCACGGTGCACCGCACCATCGAGTTCAGTGAGACGGATGCCGCCGGACTCGTGCATTTCAGCAACTATTTCCGATTTATGGAAACGGCGGAACGGGTTTTCTTTGAGCGGGCAGAAGTTCCGTTAATACATAACGACCCGGCAGCACCTCGAGGCTTTCCACGCGTGGATGCCAGCTGCCGTTATAGTCAGCCTCTCCGGTTTGGTGACGCGGTCGCCATCACCTTGACACTGGAAAAGGTCCGGTCCTGTGCGCTGCATTTCACGTTCAGCTTCAAGCGCCGGACGTGTGAGCATACCTTCGAACCGGTGGCAGAAGGTGCAATGACCACCGTTTACATCGCGGCAGATCCCAAAACCGGAAAGATGCGGGCTCAGCCAATCCCTGAAGTTTGGTTAACAAAAATGGGCTGGCACACCCCACCGGAACCACTGAGCGATACAGCCTTCGATTGTTCCTGATCCGGAAATTTCATTGCCTTGGACGCCTCAGACGAGCATGCCTGCCCCATCATGAGTGAAACGGCCACGCCCAGTTTTGCGGTCGAAGATCTGATCAATCCACAGATTCCCATCAGTATCCCGAAGAACTCCGTCAACGACTATCCCTTACGTCGCTACGAAGGGCCTGTAGCGATTATCCATGCAGATGCGCAACTCGAGGCGGCACTGGCGGAAGTCGCGCGGGAAAGTGTGCTGGGCTTCGATACCGAATCCCGTCCGGTCTTCAAGCGCGGGGACAATTATCCCCCAGCGTTGCTGCAGCTCGCCGGCGCAGAGAAGGTCTGGCTTTTTCAGCTTCAACGCCTGACCCGGCTCGAAGCGCTTTTTGCCGTCCTCGCAGATCCCGCCAAGATCAAGGCCGGCGTCGCCATTCGGGATGACATCAAAAAGCTGAACGAAATCCTTCCCTTCAAAGCGGAATCCTTTCTCGAGCTGGCGGATTTCACCCAGAAAGCCGGGATTGTGAATACCGGGCTGCGCAGCCTCGCCGCCATATTTCTGCACTACCGTGTTTCCAAAGGAGCCCAAGTCTCGAATTGGTCTCGAGCGCAGCTGAGTTCGGCACAGATTCAATATGCAGCGACGGACGCTTGGGTCAGCCGGCAACTGTTCCTCCGCCTGCAGGAAGTCGGGCTCATTCCTGAAGCCAGTCTGCTTCCCGCGGCCATGAAAAAGCGGCACAGGCGGCCGTAAATTCCGCTTCGAGCGGTGCGCCCACCGTCCACCAATCGGCCGGCTCCTCCGCAGCCGGCAAGCTCAATGCGCAGGCATGCAGAAACATCCGGTGCCAGCCGAACCGGGCACGGAAAAACGCATTGTGCCGCCCATCCCCGTAAACCGTGTCACCGACGATCGGGTGATTGATGCCCCGAAGGTGACGTCGCAACTGATGCCGCCGACCCGTTTCGGGACGCACTTCGACCAGGCTGTAACGTGCACTCGCATAAGGACCGACGCCATGAGGCAGCTCCACCCGCCTCAGACAACGGATCCGAGAAACCGCTTCCTGCAGGGTTCCGTTGTCCGGATGCTTGAGCGGCCGATCCACCACCACTTCATCAGGAACAAAACCGCGAACGAGGGCCCAGTAAACCTTCCGCACCCTGCCCTCGCGAAACCAAGCGCCCACCTCACCGGCTTTCTGCCCGGAGCGGGCAAAGAGCAAAACGCCGGAAGTTTTACGATCGAGGCGGTGCACGGTATAAACCCGTTCGCCGACCGCCGCCTCGAGCAGTGCCTGCGCATCAGTCGCTTCCGGAAAAATCTTGCTGCGGTGGGTGAGCAAGTTGGCAGGCTTGTTGACGACAATCAGCCCCTCGCGTTCCGCCAACACCTGCAAACCATTCGAAGACCCGGAAATCTGAGACACATCCACGCTCATTACCAAGCCCGGCCTCCAGCCTCTCGGCGAGTGAAATCCCGCAGCCTGTCACCAACCCTTTTCCTAACGTCGAAATGTTTGACTGATTTCCCCCTTTCTCCGTTTGGGGAATTCCTCAGAGAATAGGCTTGATGCTCCGAAGGGGGGCAGCTAGCTTAACGCCGAAAATCGCTCATTCTTTTTAACTCATCTGCTGTAACACATGAAAGTGTCTCGTTTCTTCTCTCTTCTTTTGGCTGTGTGCCTGCTGCCAGTGGCCGCATGGGCACAGACTGCCACCTCCGCTGAAATTGCCGGCGCACCCGGGACAGTCGTCCTCGTCAATGGCGAATCCTTCACCATTCCCGATACCGGCGTTCTCGCCGTCGAAATTCCGGCTGGAGCCTCGGTGACCTCCGACGCAGCATTCAGCATCAACCTGCCTTCAGGTGCAGTGGTCGACGCTGAAGCCGGCTCCACCCTTTCGATCAACAGCCCAACCGCGGTTGTCGTCACCAGCGGTTCCGCCACCGTCGACACTACTAATGCTCCGGGCACGGCGATGGTTGCCAGCTCCGCAGCGGGATCAACCGTCCGCGTCCGCACAGCGAGCGGCATCACCACCGCCAGCAACGGTTCCGGCGTGACGGTTTCTACCTCCGGACAATCCACCGTCTCAACGCCGACCGGCGGAGAGGGGAACCAGCAGACGGTCATCATCCCTGACGTCGTGACTGGGCCACAGACAGATGATCCCACAGTTAATCCCCCGGAACCGACTCCCACTCCGACTCCAACCCCGGAACCGACTCCCACTCCGACTCCAACCCCGGAACCGACTCCCACTCCGATTCCGACTCCCACTCCAGACACGACTCCGACTCCGACTCCGACCCCGGAACCGACTCCCACTCCGACTCCAACCCCGGAACCGACTCCCACTCCGATTCCGACTCCCACTCCAGACACGACTCCGACTCCGACTCCGACTCCGACTCCGACTCCGACTCCGACTCCGACTCCGACTCCGACTCCGACTCCGACTCCGGTGGTGGGAACGCCGACCTGAGGCGATTGGCGAGAATTTTCGACCAATAATATTTGATCAAAGACCCATTGGAATCCCAATGGGTCTTTTCTTTATTAACGGAGCGGGCATTCAATGCCTTGGTCGCCCGCACCAATCCAAACCTAAGATCGATCCGACAAAAATTCCGGTTGCAGCAGCTGTTAATTCCCCTCGTTTGCTCAATGCACAGGAAGAGCCATCGGCGCACGCATCGCATTGAAAAGAGCTGATTCACAGGTCACACGTTGCCCTTTCGATGAAACCCGCCTCTCGGCCAGACCTCGATCATGATCTATCTTTTGCTCGTTTCCTGCCTCTGGGCGTTTTCTTTTGGGCTGATTCGGGTCAGTTTTGGGACCGTTGATCCCATCCTCCTCGCCTGCATGCGGCTGGTTTTATCGGCCCTGATCTTTGTGCCATTCCTTCAGGTGCGCGGTGTTTCGTGGAAACACCGGGGGCAACTCCTGATGATTGGCAGCGTACAGTATGGAGCAATGTATGTCCTGCTTTTTTCCGCCTTTCAGTTCGTCGGCCCCCGCAGCTACCTTATTGCGCTGTTCACCCTGACCACACCGATTCTCGTGCTCATCTGTGCATCCGCAATGGAGCGGCGACCGGGATGGCACGGATGGGCAGCCGGCACCCTCGCGGTGATCGGGGCTGCCGTCATTCAGTGGCGCACGGATCTCGGCAGCGGTTTCTGGAAATCGTTTTTACTGCTCCAGGGATCCAATGCCGCTTTTGCCTTTGGGCAGATCGCTTACCGGCGGGTCCAACTACAGATCACCACCGCGCTGCCGGAGGTAAGCGACCGTCACATCTTCGGCTGGATGTTCCTCGGAGGCGTCATTTTCACCGGATTGGCGTCGACTGTGCGGAGCGACTGGGGGGCGCTGGCCCAACTGGACGGGAAGCAATGGGCAACCCTCGTTTACCTCGGCATGATTGCGTCGGGCTTGGGGTTTTTCTGGTGGAATCGCGGTGCCACCTTGGTGACACCGCCGACCCTCGCGGTTCTCAACAACCTCAAGGTGCCGCTGGCGGTCATCGTTTCACTTCTGGTTTTTCAGGAATGGCGCGCTGTCGCCTGGCCGCAATTTGTGGCCGGTTCCGCCGTTTTAGGCACCGCCTTCTGGCTCAGCCAGCGCTCTACCAGCGATAAGTAGCCCGCCCGGAAACATGCCGACCCACCGCCGGGGTGCCGGGAAAATACTCAAAATCGCTATCAGTCAGGTTATCCGCCAAAACAGCCAGCTCGAGCCCTTCAACCCAGATCGGACGCCAGACCGCGGACAGAGACATATGGACCGCATGGTCGGCACTGGTGCGCAATCTGTTTGCCACCTGCTCGCGCCAGTCAGCATCCACCCGAAAGTCGAGATCGTCCCGGAGATGCAGGACGCCGGAAAGTGTCACCCGATGTCGGGCGTAGTTACCCACGTAATACGATGCATCGACATCGGCCGATTGATAATCCGTGCTCTTGGCCAGATAAACATACGCTGCCTGAAAAGTTGCCCGCTGCACGTGGTAAGCGCCGACCCATTCAAATCCGAAGTTTTCCACTTCAACCGGATTCGCCTGACGGGCGGTGGAACTGACCTCTGAACGCCAGGTCCAGTCGGTTACGTCGTCGTCATACCGTCCAAAAACCGAAGCGGCCATCGTCCAGCGGTCGCGCTCCCATTGGGTTCCCAACTCGAGAGCGGACGAGAATTCACGCCCCAGGTTGGCGTTTCCGCCAAACAAGCCCGCGGGTGCAGAACGAAGAGCGGTATACCCCGCAACCTGCGATGCTTGGGATGCATCGAGAAAAATAGTCCACAGGCCCTGAGCCGTCAGCTGCTCGCGGCTCACCCGAAAAAGGCCGCCGAGGTGTCCATGATCTTCAGACGAGACATCCCCCGCCACCCCGGCTACCATCGCCCATCGGACACCCGACGGACTCGTCCAACGGTATTCCGGCGCAACGGAATAATGCAGGTAGGTCCGCGAGGTAAAGTCATTGTCCCGCCCCGGGTCTCCCGACATCAGCGACGTGCTTCGCAGCAGATCATCGTGCAAAGCAGTCCACTGATGGCGCATGCTCCAGTGTTCATTGATCCCGTGATTTCCCGTGAGGCTCGCGGTCCACGTTTCGGTGGCGTGCAGGAAATTGCCGTTCGGGTTGTAGCGATTCACCTGATACTCGTCTTCGACCCGGCGATAGGCCAATCCAGCTTCCCAGTGGCTATCCGAGTCGTAACCCTGCCGGTGATTGAGGCCGGCAACAGTGGTTTGATAGTCGTCGCTCTCCGGGAACAGACGACCAAAGGCATTCCCGATATAGAGGCCCGGCCACCCGTAAAACTTATCAAGATAGCCGGCAAACAAATCGGTTTGGCCGCGGCCCGCCACCCGTTGGATGCGGCCGGCGATGCGCTTGAATTGATAATCTCCATCCTGGATCGTTCCGTCACCCTCCGCATGTGCCGCGCTGAGATCGGCGGCCCAACGGACATCGCCATCGGCAAATACCTGTCCGGCGTAAAAGCTCTGATACCGCATGTGATCTTGGCCAAAGCCGACAGACACCTCGCCCGACTGCTCGATCTGCGCCCAACCATAACGGATCGTGGCAACGTTGGAGTTGAATCCGTGGATGGCGTTTTCCGTTCCCAACGCGATCTGCGGCCCGCGGAGCATGTGGGGCGAAAAAGGCACTTCCGCCGCATAGTGACCCGTTTGAGGATCGTACAAGGGAACCGCCCCGATCATCAGCCCCGTTTGCTCAAACATGCTTCCCCGAACGACCAAGTCACTCTGTCCCTCCGGCAGCCCGCGGTTTTGTAAATCGATCTGAGGGGTGTAGCGCAGGCGGGTAGCCACCGTCGCAAAGCTGGCGGCAGGTTCTTCGTTCGCCGCGAATACCGCCGCCACGGGAAAAGGTGCCATTTCAAGCAACGGAAAATCGTCTTGCGCAATCAACACACCGGCAGCCGGAGAGAGCAGGGAAACAAGAAACGCCACAGGCTTTACATTCATGGACTCGACTAATTCGGTCCGAAACCACCGTGGCAAGCTTATGTTAATTTTTTAACATTTCCACATTAACAAGAAGTTTTTTAGCTTCCGCCCCGGCAGAACCCCCTTCAGGGTGAATGGATGCCGTTTCGCCTGACCCGCAGCGAACGCCGCGCGCTCTCTGTTTTCGTTTTACTACTGCTCCTCTCGCTGGTGGGCTACCTGTTGTTTTCCTGACCGACGACTCTGCGCCCCGGACGCCGGCATCCTGATCGTCGAGAGGCGGGTGTGGCTTTTCTGCCTTGCCCACCCCGTCCGCAGCCGGCAGCGTGCATGGTCTTTGTGTCAACGCTTTCCAGTACTACCTTGAGCCCGTTCAGACAAGTCTCCGACATCAACGTAATCGATTCGGCGGTTCTTCCCGCGCCGGAATACCTCTGCCGGGAAATACAGCGCCCCGAGCCGATTGAAAACTTTGTAGCCGATTCGCGGGAGCGCCTTCAGCGCATCATCTTTGGCGATGACCGGCGGGTGCTGTTTGTGGTGGGCCCCTGTTCCATACATGACACCGAAGCGGGCTTGGCCTATGCAAAAAAGCTGCGCGCCCTGCTTCCGAAGATCGAAGACCGAATCGAGGTAGTGATGCGGGTTTATTTTGAAAAACCGCGAACAACCGTGGGTTGGAAGGGGCTGATCATGGATCCCCACCTCGATGGGAGCGGCGATATCTCTGAAGGGCTGAAGCGCGCTCGCCGTTTTCTCCTCGATGTGCTCGAACTCGGCTTGCCCACCTCGACCGAGCTGCTCGACCCGATCACTCCGCAGTATATTGCGGATCTGATTTCCTGGTCTGCGGTCGGTGCACGCACGACTGAATCGCAAACGCACCGTCAGATGGCCTCGGGCCTCTCCATGCCGCTCGGGTTCAAAAATGCGACCTCGGGCGACCTGAAAGTAGCAATCAATGCCATCCAGGCTGCCAGCAAGTCGCAAACCTTCCTCGGAATCAGCCATCAAGGGATGGCCTCCGTCGTGACGACCCGTGGCAATCCTTACTGCCACATCATCCTCCGCGGGGGGCAGTCAGGGCCGAACTACAGTGAATCCCACGTTCAAGCCACCGCCGATGCGCTCGGAAAAGCCGGCTTGGTGCGGGCGGTGATGGTCGATTGCAGTCACGACAACAGCGGCAAAGATCCCCGCCGCTCGCTCGATGTATTTCATGAAGTCGTGCGGCAAATGCAGCGGCCGGACAGTCCGGTGATCGGATTGATGCTTGAAAGCAATCTGGTCGGCGGCAGCCAGAATCTCACTGCGAATAAGGCCGACTTGGTTTACGGGCAATCGATCACCGACCCCTGCCTCGACTGGGAAGCGACGGAAGAAGCTTTGCTGGCCGCTCATGCGGCCCTTGCCCCGCGATTCGCCTAAAACGCCCTCGATTGCAAGGTTCCGGAACGCGCCTGACGGTGTAATTTGCGCCTGTCAGAGTTAGCCAGTTGCATTTCCCCGGAGAGCTGCTTCGCTTGAATGGTCATGCCTTGGGACCGATTCAAGAAGAACTACTACCACAACGCCGAACTCGGATTTGCGCTGGATATCAGCCGGATGGACTTTTCCGATTCGCTTTTCGCGGATCTGGAACCCCGCCTGCAGGCGGCTTACGAGGCCATGGAAGCGCTCGAAAGCGGGGCGATTGCCAATCCCGATGAAGGCAGAATGGTCGGCCATTATTGGCTGCGCGCACCGGAACTCGCTCCCAAGCCCGAACTCACCCAATCGATCGAGCAAACCCTTGCGGAAATCGAAGCCTTTGCGGCAAAGGTACACACCGGAGAAATTACCGGCGTCTACGGTCCCTTCACCGATCTTCTGGTAATCGGCATTGGCGGATCTGCGCTCGGACCCCAATTCGTGGCTCAAGCGTTGGGCAATCCGGGGGAAGACCGCCTCCGGACTTACTTCTTTGATAACACGGATCCCGATGGCATGGATCTGGTCCTGGGAGATCTTCGGGGCCGCCTCGGCACGACACTCGCCGTGGTCATTTCCAAAAGCGGAGGCACCCCTGAAACCCGCAACGGCATGGTGGAAGCGGCCCAAGCCTTTCTCAGCGAAGGGGTGGAGTTTCCCCAACACGCCGTCGCCATCACCGGTGAGGGATCGAAGCTCGATCAAATCGCACAGGACGAAGGCTGGCTCGCCCGTTTCCCGATGTGGGACTGGGTCGGAGGCCGGACGAGTGAAACAGCCGCAGTCGGGCTCTTCCCTGCCGCGATTCAGGGCCTCGACATTCGCGGGATGCTCAAAGGTGCCGCGGCGATGGATCGTGTGACGCGGACCACAACAACCGCACAAAACCCGGCAGCCCTGCTCGCAGCGATGTGGCACTACGCAACGGAAGGCCGGGGATCCCGTGACATGGTCATCCTGCCCTACAAAGACCGCCTGATGCTTTTCTCCAAGTATTTGCAGCAGCTGATCATGGAGAGCCTTGGGAAGGAGCGCGATCTGGACGGAAACGTCGTTCACCAAGGAATCGCCGTTTACGGCAACAAAGGTTCCACCGATCAGCACGCTTACGTTCAGCAATTGCGCGAGGGCGTGAACAACTTTTTCGTGACCTTCATTGAGGTGCTGATCGATCGCCAAGGCGCTTCTCCGGAGGTCGAACCCGGCTGCACCTCGGGGGATTTTCTCAATGCATTTTTCCTCGGCACCCGTTCGGCGCTGCATGAAAACGCGCGGGAATCCATCACCATCACGATTCCGGCCGTTACCCCGGAAACCGTGGGCATGCTGATCGGGCTCTATGAGCGTGCGGTGGGTCTCTACGCCTCGCTGATTGGGATCAATGCTTATCACCAACCCGGAGTCGAAGCCGGAAAAAAAGCCGCTACTTTGTTTCTCGGAATCAAGAAGAAGCTGACCGACTACCTCACCGATCATAAAGGCACGTTTTTCACGATCGAAGAAATTGCCGCGAACATCCATGCAACGGGCGAAGAGGAAACGCTTTTCAAGTTGCTGGAACACCTCGTGGCCAACCCTTCGAAAGGAATCGTCAAGAAGGCAGGCAACGATCCGTTCAGCGGGAGTTATGCCCGGCTCTGATCGGGAAGCATAACCTCCGGAACCCCGCCCAATGGCACTTGTCAAAACAAGCGCCACTCGCTTTAGTGCGCCCTCATGAAGAGACTTTTCAAAGTTTTTACGTGTCTGCTCGCAGGTGCCGGAATGCTCTCCGCCCTCAGCGGATGCGGCACCCTGACCGAGGATGAAAACGCCCAACAGGTTCCTTGGTCGCGGCCCGCATCCTGGGAGGGAACCGTTCCGGGAATGCCCTCCACTCCCGGCTAAATCGTGGCTCCTGAACAATCGGGAGAGTCCTTACCCGCGGGACTTTACGTCGTGGGTACGCCGATTGGCAACCGGGGCGATTTGAGTACACGAGCCGGAGATGTGCTGCGTCGTGCATCCCTGATCGCTTGCGAAGATACCCGCAGCGCACGCAAACTGCTGGATCCGCTGCAAATTTCGACGCCACTGGTTTCCTACCATGAGCATAACGAAGAAGCGCAGGCCACCCGTCTCGCCGGACAGATTGCTGAAGGCAGCAGCATCGCGCTGATCACTGACGCCGGTATGCCGGCAATCAGCGACCCCGGATTCCGAATCGTGCGGGAGTGCCGGCGGGCAGGCTTGGCTGTGCATGCCGTTCCGGGCCCCTCCGCCCTCACCACTGCCCTCTCCGTTTCGGGACTGCCGACGGATCGTTTTTTTTATTTCGGATTTTTACCGCCAAAAAGCGCAGCGCGACGGCGGTGTTTTGAAGAGCAGCGAGCGCTCGACGCCACTCTCGTATTCTACGAGTCGACCCATCGAATTGAAAAATTTCTCGATGACGTGGTTGCCATTCTGGGGAGCGACCGAATCATTTGCGTAGCCCGTGAACTGACCAAACTCTTTGAAACCGTGCACACCGGACGCGCTGCAGATGTTCGTGATCTGCTGAAAACCCGCAGCAGCAAAGGGGAATTTGTGGTACTGATTGCCAAAGCGGGATACACATTATGAGACGCATCGCGGTGATCGATATTGGGAGCAACTCGATCAAATGTTTGGTAGCTGCCGACCGCGGTCATGTGGTTTCCCTTTATGAAAACACGTTGCCAGTCCGAATCGGCCGGGGGCTTGCTGATAAGAACCCGCGACTGGGCAGCCCAGAGATGCTGGCAGGCGCAGAAGCCGTTATTCAACTCTACGGGGAATGCCAGCGCCACGGTCCGATTGAAGAAACCATCGTGGTGGCGACCAGTGCCGTGCGGGATGCAGCGAATGGTTCGGACTTTGCCCGGCTCATTTACAACCAAGCCGGCATCCAGCCCGTTATTCTTTCCGGAAATGACGAAGCCCGCCTCATCGGGCGCGGGGTGGTCGAGGATCCTCAGATAACCGCGCAATTTAAAAATTTTGTCGTGGCCGACCTTGGTGGGGGCAGCCTTGAACTGATTGCACTGCAGGGAGAAAACGTACGCAGTCACCTCAGCCTGCCGCTCGGTGCGGTGCGATTGACGGAGCGATTTATCTGCGATCCGCGGAACCGTCTGCCTGACAAGGAAGCCGCCCAACTGGATGCGCATGTGCGGGGCACCCTCATTGAAAGCGGATTTCCCCTTCAGGGGCCCCTGATTGGAACCGGCGGACTGGTGACCGTCTGGCGCTCGATGGAAGCGCATGCCCACGGCGTCACACTGCCGGAACTCTCGCCCACCCTGCGCCGGAGCAGTCTCCAATCATGGATCGAGCGGATGCGCCTGATGACATGGAATGAGCGCCTCACGGTGCCCGGGCTTCCGGCATCACGGGCCGATATCATCATCCCGGGCATGCTCATTGTGGATGCGATCCTCGACCTTGCGCAGGCCGATTCACTGACCCACTCACGATTCAACCTCCGTTTTGGCGTTGCGGCCGACTGGTTTGCGCGAAATCGGGACCACGCAGCACTTTAGACCGGCTGCCGCAAGCGGATCAAAGCGTCCTCAAAGTCCGGCGGAAGGGGCGCTTCCCAGGTAATCGATTGCCCACTGATCGGGTGATTCAACTCCAATCGGGCCGCATGCAACATAATCCGCGGGAAATCAATTCCGGTTTTGCCCGGCTTGAACCCATAGAGGGCGTCGCCAGCCAAAGGATGCCCGAGGTGGCTGAGGTGCACGCGAATTTGGTGCGTGCGACCGGAGTGAATTTGTACTGAGACCAGCGAAAACGGATGTTCAAATAGTTCCCGAACCTCCCAATCGCTGCGGGCAGAACGCCCTTCCGGACGCACAGCCATGCGCAATCGGTGGACAGGATGTCGGGCAATGGGCGCATCAACAATACCGCGAGCGGTGGGCAGGCGTCCTGAAGCGATGGCGAGGTAATGCTTGGCCAAACGCCGTTCCGCAAACAGCCCGGCCATGCCCTGATACCCCCGGTCGGTCTTGGCGGCGACGATCACGCCTGTGGTTTCGCGATCGAGGCGATGGACGATTCCGGGTCGTTCGACGCCACCGATTCCGCTCAGACGTCCATGGCAATGATGGAGGAGCGCGTGGACCAAGGTATCTTCGCCAGTGCCGGCGCCCGGATGTACAACCATCCCGGCAGCTTTGTTGAGCACGATAAGATCCTCGTCTTCAAAAATCACCTCCAGCGGAATCGGCACCGGACGCAGCTCCAACGGGCGGGCAGGCGGTATGGTAAAGCTGAGCGATTCGCCCCCACTGACCTTGGTGCTTTTTTCAATCGCTTCATCATCCCGCCAGACCAAGCCGGCCGCGAACAGCTTTTGTACCCGACTTCGGGACCAGTCAGAGAGGTGAGCCGCAAGAACCTTGTCCGCACGCTCGCGGCGCTGGTCCGGAGGAATATCCAACACAGCGGGTGCTAGCTCGCTCATGCCAATTGTGGGACGTGGCGAGCCACCACCGCATCGATTTCAGCCCTGCGAGAGGCTTTTTCAGCTTCCGAAAGGTCGGCCACGGAAAACCCATTGGCCGCTAATTGTCCCAGTTCCGGGATGGAAAAGTGCAAAGCCTGATGCAGTGCCACATATTCCTCGTGCAGGCGGTTGCCGAAGGATATCGGATCGTCCGTACTCAGGGTACAGCGCACGCCTGCATCGAAAAGCTGACGAACGGGGTGCGATTCCATGGATGGCACAACACCGAGCTTCACATTACTGATCGGGCAGACATCCAAGGTAACCGCCTCCGCAGCCAGCCGCTGCACCAGTTGGGAATCTTCGATGGAGCGAACCCCGTGTTGCACCCGTTTGACGTTAAGCTCATCCAACGCGTAACGCACAAACTCCGGGCCGCAGAATTCTCCGGCGTGCGCTTTGGTCCGTTTCCCGGCAGCAGCAAAACGAGCCCAGAGGCGCGGAACCCACTCGCCGAGCGGATCGGTTTCCGGACCATGCAGGTCCACACCATCGAGGTGTTGCCAATCCACACTTTCGTCGATCCAGCGGGCAGTATCGGCGTTGTAGCCCAAGTGATGGATGCCGAGAAAGGTACGCACCTCAAGCCCCGGAGGAGCGGCGCGTTTGATCGCTTCGGCAGTAGCCGGGCCGTCGCCGCCCACAAATTCGAGCACTCCGGAGGCAAAGCTGCATTCCACGTAACGCACGTGCTCCTCGTGGTAAAGTCGGTCAAATATCTCACGGGCCGATTCAAAATAACGTTCTGGCGAGGAGTGGTACTGGGCCACCATCGTCAGCAGTTCCTCCTCAAAATGGGCAAAGGAACGGAACCGGAAGCTATCGGCCCAAGAATCCGGAGGCTGCGGAAAACGCTCTGGATCCATGGCGTGAACAAAATGAAACGGCAGTGCACCTTCGAGATGCAGGTGAGTCTCGGTCTTGGGCAGCTCCTCCAGAAACGCAGCCAACGCCTTCGATGCTTGGTAGCCCATGAACCGCTACTTCCGCTTGCGCGCAACTTTCTTGGCCGCCACTTTTTTGGCGACCGCCTTTTTGGCGACCGGCTTGCGGTTCGGAGCTTTCTTGGGGGAAAGCTTCACCGGTTTTTCCACCCCGCCGAGCAAATAATCGGGATTCAGCTTGGCAAGGCCGGCAGAAACAAACAGCCCGTCCTTGCGGATCAGTTTTCCATCAAACCAGATTTCCCCGCCGCCAAACTCCGGTCGTTGAATGCAGACAATGTCCCAATGAATCTGAGACTTGTTGCCATTGTCGGCAGGGCCTCCCTCGTATGCCTGGCCGGGCGTGAAGTGGAAACTGCCGGCGATCTTCTCGTCGAACAGGATGTCCCGAATCGGGATTTGCACATGTGGATTGAACCCCAAGGCAAATTCGCCGATGTAGCGGGCACCTTCGTCGGAATCGAGGATCGCATTAAGCTTTTTTGCGTCTCCCGAGCATGTCGCCTTGACGATTTTTCCCTTTTCGAACTCGAAGCAGACGTTGTCGAATGAAACGCCCTGATAAACTGTTGGGGCGTTGTAGGTAATAATCCCTTCGACGCTTTTGCGCACGGGCGCAGAAAAGACCTCTCCATCCGGGATGTTGCGCTCGCCCGTGCACATGATTCCGCCCATGCCTTCGAGTGAAAAGCGCAGCTCTGTGCCAGGCCCCTTGATCTCGACCGACTTGCAGGCGTCCATTGCCTTCTTGAGGGCACGCTGCCCTGGAAGCATGCGGGCGTAATCCAAATTGCAGACGCGGAAATAAAAATCTTCAAACGACTCGGTGCTGGTCAATGCCTGCTGAGCCATCGAGGCGGTCGGCCAACGGAGAACAACCCACTTCGTTTTTTGGACGCGCCAATTCTGGACCGGCCGCAGGATCCCCATCGTGCGCTGCATATCCTTGGGCGAGACATCGGCATTCTCAAAAATGTTCTGGGCTCCGCGGATGGCGATGTAAGCGTCCATCCCTTTCATCTGCGCCATCTCGACCTTGGCCCGAAAATGCAGTTGTTCCTCTTCGATTCCGTCGAGGATCGCCCGCACCACTCGGCTGTGGTGGATTTGGACAAACGGGATCGCCTTGCGCGCCCGGGTGGCCCGGACCAGCGCGATCACCATGTCGTCGGGAATATCGTAGGCATCGATCAGGACCTTTTCCCCTTTTTTGAGCTGAACAGAATAGCCGACCAGGTTGGCCGCGAGGGTTTGATAGCGAGGATCCATGATCTCTGGGGGGTTGGGGGAATTACTGGCCGCGACGGATGACCGAACCTTCGAATTGGATACGAAAACGGTAGACGCGCTTGCGGCGGGTTTCGATTTTACCGGTTTTCAGGTCGATTCGATCGGGAACCTCTTCCTGTCGCAAATCGACGGCCGCGCGATAGCCCCGTTCATAAAAAACGTCGAGCAACATGGCGAGGGCCAGCGGTTCTTCGAAAATTCGGTTTTCCGAATTGATGTAGGCGCGCCCTGCGATGGTATGCCGCTGAACGACCGGCATCAGCTTTTCATTGATGTAGGCGACAACGCGTCCAAACAACTCAGTGTGGCGGCGCGCATATTGATCGAGCCTTTCGACCAGCTCTTGCCGCGCGTGCACCACAATCGCCGAGGCGATCGGAATGTGCGCGATCATGTCGTAGGTTGCCTGGTCGAGCTCGAGGGAACTCTGGTAAGCCAGTTCCCGAACAATCGCCTGCTGCACCTCCTCGACTGACTCCTGCGCATTGACGTAATGGTAATGGAAAATTTCGCGGAGGGAGGTCAGCGATTCATAAGTCACTTCCTTGAAGGTCCGGTAGCGATTGCGGGCGGCCTCCACAGAAAGGTCGGTTTTCCGCACATCCTTGAGCTCCCCGATGCCGGCAGTTTGCGCTTGTTCATTGTTCATCCGCGCCAACTCGCCACGGTGCAACTGCCGTTGTACCGAAGTGTTTTCGTCCACATAAAGAACGACGATGTGGAAAACAGGCTTGTGAAAAATATCCTCCCACTCGCTGCCCAGATGCTCGCGGCGTAAGTGAGTCAGCTTTTGATAGAACAACTTGAGGCACTCGACTTGAACCTTGGTTCGCGGATAGCCGTCAACCACCACCCCGGTCCGGTTCTCGCCGCGCAATAACTCACGCATGAGCAGGGAGGTGACCTCACGATCACCAACCATCATGCCGGCATCCTTCAGGCGACGCGCCTCCGGGCTGTTGAGCAAGTCACTGATTACGATGGGCTGCGCCGTAAGCCCGGTATATTCCATGATAAACCGCGTCTGCGTTCCTTTCCCCGCACCGGGCGCGCCGTTGAGCCAAAAGATCTCTCGGGGAAAAGTGAGCGCAGGAATGGCCCGCTCCTGCACAAGCTCGTTCCAGACCTCATTAAAAATGAGCTGTGCATCCTTGATTTCGAGGTCGAGGGCGCGCGGGCGAACTTCGGGGGGCGTTGAATCAGTAATAGTTTTGCTTGGCACGGCGATTAGGAATCGAAACAGGGAAAGTTCTGAGCGCTTGCGCACGAACGCAAACACAAAGCAGGACCGCCCAACACTGCTCAGGAAGCTTTACACATCTCTTGCACTGAGCGTCGATGTGCGCAGCTTTATGCAGGTAATTTTGCCTCCTTTTTACGGATGAATGACCATACTGAATACCCCTCGATCGTGCTGGGAGGTGGATGCTTTTGGTGCACGGAAGCCCTTTACCTTCGCCTCTTCGGCGTGCGGTCGGTGGAGCCAGGATACAGCGGCGGTGCCCTACCCAATCCCACTTACCAAGCCATTTGCGGAGGCGAAACGGGGCATGCAGAGGTCATTCGCGTGACCTACAACCCCGAGAAGATCTCCTTGCGAGCGTTGATTGATTTCTTTTGGGAGGCACACGATCCAACCACGCTTAACCGCCAAGGAGCCGATGTGGGCACCCAATATCGCTCCGTCATCTTCTATGCCGATGTGGAGCAACAAGAAATCGCGGAGGCTTCCAAAGCCGCTGCCGTCGGACGATTCGAAAAGCCAATCGTTACCGAAATTGCGAAGCTTGGGCCCTTTTTTCCGGCCGAACAGTACCACCGGAATTACTATGACAATAATCCGCACGCGCCTTATTGCCAGTTCGTCATCGCTCCCAAACTCGCGCATATAAAAAAGGGCGGCACTCCGTAGAGGCCGCCCGAAAATAGATCTGTGTGACTCAACAAACGCGGTGTCAGGCAACGTCAGTCACTGAGATCCTGCCGGAATTCTGCCATCTCTTCCTGCAGGCGATCCCAAGCCAAAGCGACCTCGGTGCGCGCGGTGTTCCACGCTTCGCCGGAAGCTTCACGGGCTTCAGCCAAAGCTTCTTCAAATTCGTCGCGGGCGTCTTCCAACTCATCAATTGCTTCCGCACGGGCTTCACGCGTTTCTTCCGGCACATCAGAGAGTTGTGCGCGGGCCGAGGCAATCAGCCCGTCGACTTCTTCCGCGCCTTCTTCGAGATTCTCGACAAAGGCGTCTTTCTGATCGGCAGAAAACGAGGCTACATCCTGCCACGCCTCGCTCATCGACTCGCGGGCATTATCCACCATTCCGGGATTCCGTTGGGCCAAGGCTTCAGGATCTGCAGGCGTTCCAGCGCTTTCGTGCACCCGTTCGATTTCATCGGATCGGACTTGCTCCGATTCATCACCGCCACAACCCGTTACAACGAGGCATGCGGCGGCAAAGGCTCCAAAACTAAATAATCGTTTCATGGTAAGATTCAGGGTTACCCTCTCGTTCGTGATCCGCGCCCAAGTCCCATGACCAGTGAGATCACAAGAAATACGAGAAAAACAAAAAAGAGGATTTGAGCGATGCCTGCTGCAGCACCGGCCACTCCGCCAAAGCCGAGCACGCCGGCAATAATGGCGACAACTAGAAATACGAGGCTCCAATATAACATGGTACAAGTAGGTTGAGGTGAAGAATCCCAACTTATGCCATTTAGAGTAAAACGGCCACAGAGCCCTTCGCTTTTCTCGAGCCTCGAACACTTTTCAAAAATCATTCAAGTTGCTAAAATTCAGCACCTTAAGATCCAAAGAACCCAAAAATCCCATCTGCAATTAACCAGCAGTTTTACAAGCACTGACGCTTTCTCGTCAGCCTTCCCGGCGGGGATAGACCTTAATAAAAAACGGCCGGAGCCCAGATGAGCACCGACCGTTTTTTGAAATCAGTAATTACAGATAGCCGGCTCAATCATTGAAATAAGTGTAGCTGCGGAGGCCTGCGTCGTAGGCGCCGAGGATTGTCCGGCGTTCTTGAGCCGTGATCCGTTTTTGACGCACTGCCCTTTCGGCCAGATTCCGGAACGACTCCGCGAGGTCTTTGGGATCGTATTCCACATAGGTGAGCACATCCGCAATCGTATCGCCGTGAATTTCCCGTTCATAGACGAGCTCACCTTCCTCAACCGTGATACTGGCTACGTTCGTATCGCCGAGCAGGTTATGGAGATCGCCCAAGGTTTCCTGATAAGCCCCGACGAGAAACACCCCCAGCATGTAATCCTCGTTGGGTTTCAAGGGGTGGAGCGGCAGTGATTTCTTGACGCCGTGAAAGTCGATGAAGCGGTCAATCTTGCCGTCGCAGTCGCAGGTAATGTCGCCCATGATCCCGCTGGCGGTGGGCTTTTCCGTCAGCCGGTGAATCGGCATCACCGGGAACAACTGATCAATGGCCCAAGCGTCGGGAAGCGACTGAAACACACTAAAATTGACATGATAGATATCGACGAGCGAGCTCCCGATCTCGGCCAAGTCCGGCGGGGCGTTGCGGCCCATTTTGGCGACTTCACGAGCCACTGCCGCGACAACATTCCAAAAAATATGATCGCCGCGCGCCCGGTCTCGAAGCGAAACCATGCCTTGATTGAACTGACGCCGAATTTCGCCCCGATAGTAAATGGCGTCGTTATAGCACTCCTGAATCCGCTTGGGAGTGAGGTTTTGATAAACCGCAAAAAGGTTCTGCAACATCTCGGGCGCATCGTCCGGCAATTCACCCGGAAATTCCCTCGGCTCGAAATGCGTTACTTCAAACACGTTGAAGAGCAAAACGGAGCAGTGCGCAACGGTCGCCCGCCCGGATTCACTGATAATCGTCGGGTGCGGAATCTCCTCGGCGTCGAGGACCGACATGAACGATTCGAGAATATCGAGGCAATACTCGCGCACGGTGTAGTTGCATGAGCCTTGGAAATTGGTTTGCGAACCATCGTAATCGACCGCGAGTCCGCCGCCGGTATCAATGATGCCCATCGGCGCCCCCTCTTTGACCAAGCTGGCGTAAACACGGATCGCTTCGGAAGAGGCATCGCGAATGGCCCGAATGTTGGGAATCTGCGACCCCTGGTGGTAATGCAACAGGCGGAGCCAGCCGAGTTTGCCCGCTTCTTTTAAGCGATCAATCACGTCGACCAACTGGGGAGCGCTCAGACCGAAAACACTGCGATCGCCTCCGGAGTCATTCCAATGGCCCGCACTCTTGGCGGACAGTTTGATGCGCACGCCAATGATCGGCTCGATGCCAAGGGCTTCAGCCCGCTCGAGAATGAGCGACAGTTCCTCCGGCATTTCAATGACGATGACACACCGCAGCCCCAAGCGGTTGGCATAGAGGGCCAAGTCGATGAATTCCGCGTCTTTGTAGCCATTGCAGACGATAAAAGCCTCCGGGTCGTGCATGTGGCCCAGTGCCGCGATGAGTTCAGCTTTACTGCCGGCTTCCAAACCGAAGTGGTGGCGTTTCCCAAACTCCGCAATGGCCTCGACCACGTGATCCTGTTGGTTGACTTTGATCGGGTAAACACCGCGGAACTGACCTTGGTATTTGAGTTCCCTGATCGCGGACTGGAAGGTCTCGTTAATCAGGTCGATCCGCCGTTTAAGAAAGTCCGGGAAGCGCAGGAGCACCGGCAGGTCGAACCCGCGCTCCTTCAGTCCGGAAACAATTTCGGGCAGGCTCACCGGCACGATCTTTTCGCCATCATCCAGCAAGGCGCGGACTTCTCCCGTCGGGGAGACGTCGAAATAATCCTTGCCCCACAGGTTGGTGGCATAGAGGTCGGTCGATTGCTCGGCTGTCCAGTCGTCGAGTAGGCTCACAGGCAAAATAGTATAGATGGAAAAGGAAAAAGGCTGAAAAGGGGTCCGAATCCCCGGAACCTCATGAATTGATCCCCATGAGGAACTGCACGTTGGTCGGTGTCTTTTTGATACGGGAAATGAGCATCTCCATGGCGTCAATGGGTGGCACGCCTTTCATTGCCCGCCGGAGGCCGTAAACCTTGAGCATTTCGTCCTTGTGGTAAACGAGCTCCTCTTTCCGGGTTCCACTCTTGGCCATTTCAATAGCCGGGAAAATGCGTTTGTCGGACAGTTGCCGGTCGAGGTGCAGCTCCATGTTGCCGGTGCCTTTGAATTCTTCGAAGATCACTTCGTCCATCCGGCTGCCGGTTTCCACCAAGGCGGTCCCAATAATGGTGAGCGACCCGCCATCCTCAATATTGCGCGCACTCCCGAAGAAGCGTTTTGGCTTCTGAAGCGCAGTGGCTTCAACCCCGCCGGAAAGGATTTTCCCGCTGTTGGCTGCCAGCGCATTGTAGGCGCGGGCCAGGCGCGTGATCGAGTCGAGCAGAATGATGACGTCGCGGCCGTCCTCCACCATGCGGCGCGCCTTTTCGATCACCATCTCCGCGCAGTGCACGTGGTTTTCCGGTGATTCGTCAAAGGTGGAGGCAATCACTTCTCCCTGCTTCACCTGACGCCGGAAATCCGTCACTTCCTCAGGGCGTTCATCAATCAACAGGACGATGAGGTGTGCGTGCGGCGCGTTGCGGGCCACGGCATTGGCCATGCCCTGTTGCAGCACGGTTTTACCGGTGCGCGGCGGAGCGACGATGAGTCCGCGTTGCCCCAGCCCGATGGGTGTAAGCAGATCAACCACCCGCATCGCAATGTTGTCCCAAGGGACGCCGGGTTCCGTCTCGAGAATGATGCGTTCGGTCGGATAGTAGGGAACGAGGTCCTCAAAGGGCGTAACCTGCAGGTTTGCCTCGGGATCCTTGCCCATGATGGAGACGACCTTGAGCACATACGGCGTCGTCTCTTCGTCGGCTTCCACGTCAGAAATGTATTCCGCCGGAGGAAAAAGAACCGCCAAAGCCTCGCCCGCGAGGTCATCCTGAACTTGGTCCGGAAGTGCATCCGCCGGTTCTTCCGCATCCGCAGCGCGGCGTGCGGCCCGGATCTGCTCGAGCGCATCTTCCGGCAACGGCTCCCGTTTGGGATGCAGGCGTGCGCGCAGAATTGTTCCGCGTTTAATTCCGTAGCGCTTGATCAGTGCCTTGGGAACAAACGCATTGAGCGGCTTCACCCGATAGGAGTCATGCTCATAAACGATCAGGCCGTAGCCATCCTGCGTTGTTTCCAAAATGCCTTCCACCTCGATTGGGCGGTGGCTGTTCCATGCCTGACGAAGAATGCGTTCGATAACTTGCTCCCGAACGGGTGCCACATCCAATTCAACCTCGAACTCTGTGCGCGCGAGTTCAACAAGGTCTTTCAGGGGAATCGTGAACAGCCGGTTCAATTCGACCGGCCCACCTTCACCGCCGGAGCGTTCATCAGAGACCGCGCTCATGGCATCGAAGTTTTCGAGCAGGTCCAAATCCGGCAACTCCCCGACCTCGACGACAAAAGTATCCTGAGACCCGAAGAAGCCTTCGGATGCTTTCTGTTTTCCTAGACGGCGCTTCTTCTTGGCAGGAGGCAGTCCCTGATTGCCGTGAGGTGGATTACCCCCTCCAAAGCGGTCTTTCTTGTTAAACTTGTTCTTTTTCCCGTTTCCCTGAAAAGGCTGGCCGGAAGGTTGGCGCCCGCCGCGGCCGCCGGAACGGTTGTCCCGCTGGTGATTGGGCCCACCTTGATCCTGCCGCGGCCGGTTTCCGCTGCGCCGGTCTCCACGATCCTGACGCTCCCCGCGATCAGGTCGGGCTCCTGCACGTTCCTCCTGCGCCTGCTCGGCCTGTTCGTTTTGGAAGGAAGTCCGAACGTCCGCCTCAGGAGCATCCTTTTCTCCGTCGAAGGAAGCCACGGGAACCTCGTCATCCGGATCGGCAGAAAATCGCAAAGGAATTTCCTCCTGCCGTGGCCGCTGAAGGGGCGGTGCCTGAACGGGAACCGCTCGGGGCGTAACCTCGGCAGCATCCGAAAGTTGGGTTATTTCCGGAGTCGATGCTTCGGACCGGGCCTCCTCTGCGGACGCAGCCTTCGGCTTGGAGGCGCTGCGGCGGCGGGGGGTGGTCGTTTTACGAGCAGCTGCTTTGCGCGGAGCGCGCTTGGGCTTGGCTGATTCAGCAGGCACGCCCTCGGCGGGCAAAGATTCGTTATCCATTGAAAACTAAAGGTTCACTAATTGGTGAGAGAGCTAAGCAGAAAGGCATTTCCACTGTTCGAGCAAATGGTCGATTTGAGCCCGCAGGTGGGCCTCATCACCATCATTCCAAATTATATGATCTGCAGCTTCCATCTTACGCGCGAGGGGCCATTGTCGCGCTTGTCGAAGGTCGATCTGCATCTCTTCCAAGCCCCGGGCGCGCAAGCGGTTTCGTTGAGTTTCTGGATGGACTGCGACACATACCGTAACGTCAAAGAGGGATTCGAGCGACTTCTCGAAAAGTAGCGGAATTTCCACTACAAAACAGGGATGATCTTGGTCCGACTCTTGTTGCCACGCTGCGCGCACGCGGGGGTGCAACAACGATTCCAACGCTTCCAACTTGGAAGAATTGCCAAAGACGATACGAGCAAGCTCTGGTCTGTCAATCATTCCATCGGAGGTGAAAATCTCCTCTCCAAATTGCTCGCGCAGGCTCGCTCGCACAGCTGGATCGCCTTCGAGAAGACCGCGCACGCATGCGTCCGTGTCAAAAACAACCGCTCCCCGTTCCCGAAAGTGGGCAAGGGCTGTTGTTTTCCCACAGCCAATTCCTCCCGTCAGTCCAATCTTCATTCGGCGAAAGAAGCTAATCCGCGGACAGCTGGCAATCTCTCCGCGGGCCGGAGATCGTGGATTGAGCAAACTTATATCCCGGAGGAGAAACCGCTGTTAATTTGACGCTAAAAGGAATGCGCCGCAATTAACGCATTGCCTTCCACACCGGTGAGGCGTTTACCCCAATCCGTCACGTTGCCAGAACTGCCTCCATGAATACCCTCTACGGTCCGGGACAGATCAACACCTGCGATGCCCACGCGGTGGGCACGGCAGTGATTGCGCTTGGTCGGGAAGTCTATGGGCCGAGGTTTGATAGTTCCCAAGCTCAACAGACATTTTGGGACGTGGTCCAGATGTTCCAGAGAGGTTTCGCCCTCTTCCAGCCGATGGACACGCGGTATCATAACCTCGAACATACCTTGCAAACCACGCTTTGTTGGGCGCGCTTGCTCTGCAATCACCAACGCTACGCAGAAGCCCCTTACATCACCGAGCATGCCTTTCACATGGGATTGGCTGCTGCCCTTTTGCATGACGTCGGTTATTTGAAAGAGGAAACGGACGGTCGCGGCAGCGGGGCAAAATTTACCTTTGTTCATGAGCGCCGCAGTTGTGAATTGGCACAAATCTACCTCAGTCAGAAAAACTGGAGCCAAGGTGACATCGCAGCCGTGCAACAGATGATTAGCTGCACCGGTCCTCAAGCAGTGATTGAGGAAGTTCCCTTTCGCGATGGCGCGGAAAAGGTGCTGGGCCAGATGCTCTGCACCGCAGATTACCTTGGTCAAATGAGTGACCCGGGCTACATCGACAAATTGCCCAGTCTCTTCAAGGAATTTGAAGAGTCCGACGCTTACCGTGGCATTCCCCTTGATCAACGGTACTTTCGAAGCGCGAACGAACTGCTTCGCCGAACCCCCGCGTTCTGGACCAACCAAGTCCTTCCACGGCTCAACCACGCATGCGAGGGGCTCTATCAGTATTTGGCCGATCCCTATCCTGAGGGCGGTAATCCCTACCTAGAGGCGATCGAGCGCAACATGGAGCTGTTGAAAGCGCAACCACAACCCAGACTAAAAGCAGACTTGCCGACCCGTTGACAGGCATCGACGATCCGACGCACTCTTAGCCCGGAAATGGACGCCTCCCCTCTGTTTGACACGATTGCGTTTCTAAGTGCATTTGATGCCGCTGCATCCCGCCAAGGTTTCTCCAGCGAAATTCTGATGCAGACTGATTACGGCCCGCTGCAAATCTGGACCCGCTCGGCCATGGGTCACGACGTCTCCCTCGGGATGGGATACATTTCGGCCGGAATGCACGGCGACGAGCCTGCGGGTCCCCACGCCCTGCTCGCATTCATCGAAAAGGAGACGCTTCCCTCCTCGCGCGCATGGGTACTGGCTCCGCTCCTCAATCCGACGGGAATGGCCCGCAACACTCGGGAGAACAGTGACGGCATTGATCTCAATCGCGATTTCCTGCGCCGCCAAAGCCGCGAAATTCAAGCACTGACGCAATGGTGGGAGCAGCAGAAACAGTTCTGTGAACTCCACCTATCCCTGCACGAAGACTGGGAGGCGAATGGCTTTTATTTTTATACCATTGATACCGGCAACGAGCCCTGCCTGGCAGAATGCATTCGCCGCAGCCTGCCAGCGTCCATCACGCTTCAGGAACAGGGACCGGTCGACGCTCATCTGCTGGATGCACCTGGCTTGATCATCCATGCACCCATCCCCGACGAACCGGAAGGTTGGCCCGAAGCCATTTGGCTGGCCCGTCGCTGGCCGGTAAAATCCTATACGTTTGAAGCGCCTGGAGCGTTCACGCCGGACCAACGAACGAAAGCACTTCACACAGCCCTTGCCTCTGCTGTCAGCTGTGCGGCCCGCGCAGAGCCGAACACAATCAGCGAATAAGTGCCGAAATCTCCCGCCAATTGTAAGCAATCACTAAACTCCAGATCACCGCCGCATTCAGCAACGAGAGAAACACGGCACCACTCGCCATATCTTTAGCCCGCTTGGCGAAGGGATGCTTTTCCAAACTAATATAGTCGACCGCCCACTCGACAGCGCTGTTGAGCAGTTCCACAATCAACACCAGAAAAACGCTCAACACCATCAGACACGCGCCCATCAATCCCACCGGCAAGAAGGCAGCGATCGGGACGAGTATGGCCGCGAGCACAGCTTCTTGACGAAACGCCGACTCGTGCTTGAACGCAGAGGCCAAGCCTTCCAACGAATGGCCTGTTGCATGAATCACCCGGAGAAAACCCTCCTTCTTGTGTGGCGTCGCGGTTTCTGTGAATGCCATAGTTATGCGGTTAAAAAGAAAAAGCTTGCCTCATGTCTGGGGCTTTTTCCTCACAAGACAATCTTTCATGGCAGCTCCTGAACGGAAAGATCCAGATCCAACCAAAGTAATCGATGATCCGAGGCCTCCATCCATTCAGGAGCATCGGCAATAGTCCCGCGACCCTCGCTCACCCGAGGAAGGAGCGCCGGGCTGCATAAAAAATAGTCGGAGCGCGAATAAAGATCCTCCCGCGCGTAGCGGTGCGTCCACGCCTCGCCGCGGGAATCCGCGACGGGAATCATCTCCAGCAGTGGTCGGCGATTGACCTCGGTAAATCGGGCCAAGGTGCGACTGGCGGTCGTGTCATTAAAATCACCCGCCACGAGGATTAGCGCATGCGGTTCCGTTTCCAGTTGCTGCCGGATCCGGTCCCGCAGCGCCTGGGCCTCCCCCACTCGCTGTTCAATGGATTGAGGATCGTCCACGCGCACCGTCCACCGGCTTTTCAAATGCAGGTTGCACAGCGCCCATCGCCCCACTTCGCCTTCAAAAATCACCTGAAGCATGCCGCGGCGAACAGGCGTCGATTCTCCAAAATAGCTGAAGCGCACATCATCGTGGATAATAATTTCCTCGATCGGAATCCGCGAAAGCACCGCCAGGTGTCGCTCCGTATCCGCCCCCTGCATCCACGCCCGGAAGGGATAAGCAGATCCTTCGCGCGCGAGGTCGCGTTGCAGCTCAATTAGAAACGGTTCCGGCCCAATCTCCTGAAGGGCAATGACATCCGGAGCGACCGACTGCAGAAGCCGCCGAAGCAGCGCCTTTTGCGATTCCGGCTTGGGATACGTCGTGCGGTAAACGCCCTCCACCAGCCGATCAGTCACGAGGTAGTTGGCGAGATTGAGCGTCGCGACACGGACCGATTCACCCCACGCAGAGACCGCCGCACAGGCGGCCAGCCACCCCAGCGCAGCAAACCGCATTTTCTTCATGTCGCACGCAATGCCCGGTCCCGCTCCAACAATGTTGGGTGGGAATAATAAAACGCGCTGAAAAGCGGATGAGGCGTCAGATTAGAAAGGTTCTTTTCGCTGAGCCGCCGCAAGGCACCGATCATTGGAGCCGGATCACCCGCCATCGCCGCTCGGGCGAAGGCATCGGCTTGGTATTCATGCTTGCGCGAGAGGCGATTGGTCAACGGAGACAGCCAGAACGTCAACAACCCGCTCAGCATCCCAAAAAGCAACAGCGTCGGCCCCAGCTGGCCCGGCGCACTTGCAAAGCCAAAAGCCTCGGCAAACCAAGGACTGGTCGCCAGCCATCCCAAGAGCGCAAAACTGACCAACAGCGAGACAACCGAAAGCAGCACCATTTTGGGAATATGGCCTAATTTATAGTGCCCAATCTCATGAGCGAGCACGCCTTCGAGCTGCCGCTGAGACAACTGTTCGATCAATGTATCAAAAAGGACCACCCGCCGAAACCGTCCGAAGCCGGTGAAAAAAGCATTCGAATGGCCGGAGCGCTTGCTGCCGTCCATAACAAGGATGGTCTTGGCGCGAAAGCCGGTGCGGTTGCCGAGCGCAAAGAGCGCGGTGCGGAGCTCACCCTCTGGCAGCTCCTCAAATTTGTTGAACAGCGGCATGATGAACATCGGGTAAACCACCATCATGACCAACTGAAAGACAAAGAATGCGGCAAAGGCCCACAACCACCACCAAGTGGTCAAGCCCACCAGCCAGAGAATCAGTACCAGAAGGGGATATCCAAGGGCAAAGCCCACCAGAACCCCTTTTAGCTTATCCACGATCCACAGCTTTACTGTGCTTTTGTTAAACCCAAAGCGTTCTTCCAGGCGAAATTGTGCATACCACTCCCACGGGATCCCGGGGAGGGACAAAATCATCCCAACGAGAAAGAGAACAAACGCCTGCGCCCAAAGGCCCGTTCCGACGAATCCTTCCAGCCCATTCCAGATGTGGGCCACCAGACTCTTTCCGCCCCAGATCGGCACGAGCCACAAGCACAGCATGCCAGCGTCGAACCAGATCTCGTTGAAATTCAAGCGGTTTTTAGCGAGACTGTAAGCAACCGCCCGGTCGTAGGTCTCTTCATCCATGACCTCCTTGAAAGCCGCCGGAACCGCACCCGCTGCTGCCAAGCTCGCTTTTCGGTTGAGCACGCTCAACCACAATTCCACTACTGTTTTGAGGGCCAAGAGCCCCAGGAAGACAAAGATCACCGAACTCATCAGAATAAACGATGAGCGAATCGTAGCCGCTGCCCCGGGTCAAGCGGCGGGAAGTAATGTTACCAAATCGCCCTTTAGCCCGACCTGTTTCCTTCCGGAAAGAGGCTCCTCCGCGTCTTCTCTGCGCTCAACCGAAGTCCTGTAACCGCTTGAGCAAGACCGCATAGCGATTGGGAAGGGGGGCTTCGATCGTGGTGGTTCCACCCTCGGGCAGAGGAATGGTCAGCGCGCGCAAATGCATGGGGCAGCCGTCATAAAGCGGCACCTCTTCCTTTTTTTTCGAAGGCCGGTAACTCCGCTTCAAACTTGAGAGGTAAAGGGGCCGAGAAGTTCCATAAACCGTATCCCCGAGCACCGGAATCCCCAACTCTTGTGCATGAACCAACACCTGATGCATGCGGTAAAATGAAGTGATCGCTTCCCAGCGGCTGAATCGGCCAAGGGTTTCCAGCCGTCGAAATGTGGTCTGCGCCTTTTTTCCGGTGCGGTGCGACACCAGCATCCGGTTTTCCGTCATGTGGCGGGCCAAAGGCAAATCCGTGCTCAATTCTTCAACATCCGGGCCCTGTTCCGCAAAGAACTCAATGCGCAGCTCGCACATGCCCGAGCCGTAGGCATTGCGCCAGAATTCGCCGCCTGTGGCATCGAAGGCGAACAGCGCCACTCCGGAGATATCCGGCTCCATGCTGTAAATGGCAATCGCACCCGAGTCGGGAATGCCGAGGCGCTGCATTTCACCTTTTCCCTGCGCGACCTGATAGTTGATCGACTCAGCGAGCAGCGGGGTGCGCGGGTACCAGTTGTCCGGAAGGATTTGCACTCCCGGCGGCATGTTAAGTGCAAAGCCGTCACGGCCGCGCCAAATAACAGGCAATCGCTGGGGCCGCATCCCGAGGAGGGGCGGCGGAAAACCCAGGTGACTGGGGAACTGCTCAACTGGATCCGACATGGGTAAAAAAAACCTCCGCACCGGCAGCCTGAACACTGCCGCGGCGGAGGCGGGAAAAAGTTTGCAAAAGATCTAGACCTTCGCGTGCAGGGAGCCGCGGGCGATCTTTGACTTTTCACGGCCCACCTTGTTCGGATGAACCACTCCGCTCTTGGCCGCTTTGTCGAGAGCCGAAGCGTACGCTGCCTTGTTTTCGTCGTTCACTTCGCCCACCAGCTTCTTGCGGAGGGTCTTGAGGCGAGACTTGACGGCCCGGTTGCGCTCCGTGCGGCGGGCGATTCGGCGGACGTCCTTCTGGGAGGATTTCAAATTGGCCATGAGAAAATGCGGGTCTTAATTGAAAGAAACCGGAGAAAGTAGTCTGCCGGTTTCTACTGTCAATGGTTAAGTGGAAAGTGGTTTTTTGAGAGCTGTAAGCCGGATTCTGTACCGCCGAAGCGGCGACATTCATTTATCTAATGCGACGCACCCGGGATCATTGGACGGGCCGCCCGATCCCCTATTTCGTCTTGCACCGGAAGGGGTTTACCTTGCACTGCCAGTCGCCCGACAGCCGGTGGGCTCTTACCCCACCTTTGCACCCTTACCCCGCGACCAGCGCGAGGCGGTTTGTTTCTGTGGCACTCTGCCGTCACCGTGGGTTTGACCCTCGGTGCCTCGGCTTGCGCCGAGCATCCTGCCCTGTGGTGTCCGGACTTTCCTCCCGGCGGACGAGCCGCCGAGCGAATGTCCACTCTCAAAAAACCGATTGCACGCTCACAGCCACCACTCTGCTTGGCAAGCTTCCTCATTTCAGCTCCCAGTTGCTCTTGGAGCGGTCGCGATAAAACCAGCGGCTGGAACCCGTTTTCAGGAGATAATACCACCAATCCCGCTCAGCTTCGTGGTAGATCCAAGGATAGCTGTTATTGATAAAGAGCCAGCCCAGATCCCAGGTGTAGAACCATGCATTATGAGTGACGGTGGCGTCGGTGTAGAGCCAGCCGTGTTCCAGGTGATAAACCCAGTTGCCTTCGCTGGTATCCACCCAGCCCTTGAGCCAGTCGGAATAGCGCCAGCCGTCGGTGCCCGACCACTCGGCATGCGCCCACAGATACGGCCGCTCCGCCAACTTCGGCCGATAAAGCCCCATCAGGTCGACTGCCCGGGCTCGTTGGAGGGAGGAAAACGCGAGGGGAGTGCCGGTTGGGCCATCGAGCAGCCCGAGATAACGCCCGATCGCCTGCGCCAAAGAACCGGCGGATACCTCCGAGGCGGCGAGGACAATTCCATTCATCTTGTCGCTTTCGCTGAATTCCCACGGAGCACTCGCCGCATAGTTGACAGGCTGTCCGTCGGAATTCCGTGGAGCCGCGCAAATATAGATGTTAAGGCTTTTTTCCAGATTCACCGCCAAGGCGGATTTCATTTCCGCTTCCATCGCGGAGCCCTGCCAGTGATGGCTCCAAGGTTCATGGACAACCCGCTGGGATGCATTGACAAAAAAATGGGTATTTTGCGCGGCAAAGATCTGGTTGAGTGCAGCCACCTCGGCGATCAGCGCTTCCTTGCTTACCAGTGCCTGACCTTGGTCTGCGCTGACGAGGTGCATATTGAGGGGAATCTCGATCCGATTGAAGACGGTGCGATTGGCTGAAAGCCCGTTAGCCTGCCGATAATCGTTCAATGCCTGCTCAACCAGGTTCAACCATGCAGACTCCTCGGGGACGGGTTCTTCTGCTACCGGTGGTTCGGGCACTTGCGGTTTCTGTTCCTCCAACCGAGCCACTTCAACAAATTCGAAATAATCCACGTTGAAGTCTTTTCCCAACATGGTGGCGCGCACGGTGTGGTTTCCTTTCCCGGAAACGCTGATCCGCCCGATCCGGTGGCGGCCAAACGAGCGATTGTTGCCCACATTCGGCAGCAAACAGGCTCCGGCCAGTTCCCCGTTCCAGTGCAGCGCGATACCGGCATGATCGATACGGGAAGCCGCCCGCACATAAATATCGTAGATGGCCGCGGAAGCGGAGACGGTGTACTCGATCCATTCGCCCGGCTGAGTCCAACCCACAAAATAGTCTCCTTGGACTTCGCCGATGTCCACCGACGTCGCCCGGAATTTACCTCCTTGATTGGCGCTATCAAAATCCGAGTAATGGTCTTCGTCAAAATGCTCTGCTTCGACAATACCCGGCACCGTGCGAGCCCTCCCGAGCCATGGAACCGCTCGTGCGCTGGCAGGCTCCACCACCATGCGAAAGCTCCGGGCATCGCGGGCACCGCTCGCAGTCACCACCGAAAGTTCGATCCGGTGAAGTCCGGACCGGGTTGGCATCCAGTTGAGTCGGGCTCCCGTCCCCACGGCGACGCCATCCGCTTTCCAGGTATAACTCATGATCGGATCCGAAGGGCGCGCCCACGAAGCCGTTCCGTCAAGCACACCGCCGCTATCCTGAAAGACACCACCCGTATTCCATGAGAAGCCTGCAACCACCGCCGATCCTGATGCGAGCGACTGAGTCCAAAAGCTGTCCCGCAAGCCCATCAGGGAAAGCGGAAGAAGGACGGATCGATTCTCCAACTGAATCACCACATCGCCGCTAGCCGCCGTTAATGGCAGAGAGCCGGGAAGCGTTGCTGTCCGGGCACTCCGTTCGAGCACTGCGTAGTGCGAGAAAACACCTGATTTCTCACTGGTCCAGTCCGATTCCTTGAGGAACGTTTTGACCCCAATGGCGGCATTACTGGCAAAAGTTGTTCCGTCGGGATAAACGAAACGCATCGATCCCTCGAGGGTGGATGGAACTTTGGCCAAGCCCGGAAAAGTCGACTTCCACGGCTCGGCCTGCCGGTCGACCTTGGAAATGCCTTCAAACATGTTCCAACTGCTTCCCGGAGTGCTCACGATCCACTTGGCTCCCCGGTTGTCATTGAGGTGCCCGCCTGCCGTATTAAGAAACAGATTTTCTTCGATTCGGTTGTAACGTCCTCCGCCCACGTTGACCGCATACGCTGCGATGTCTTCAAAGATGTTTCCACGAACAGTAAAACCGCTGGCAAAGTCATCGAGGTAAACGCCGTGAACCCAGTTGGGGCCACTGCGTCGGCTGTGAATGGTGTGAATGTGGTTTTCCTCAATCCGATTACCCCACGCCAACCAGTCGCGGCCTGAATAGATCGCGCCGGCATCGTCCGTAAACTGACACACCGCCGTAATTTCGTTGCGCCAGATCCGATGGAGCGCGCCCTGAACCTGAATAGCTTCATGCGGTGCATCGGAAAGATGATTGTAGGCTACGGTATGCCCCACTCCGCGCAGCAAGATTCCTGGTGCGTAAGTCAGGTAGATTTCCCCGAATTGCCGAAGGATGGAGTTGCTGACCAAATGAGCCCCCGGTTTCAGCTCTTCGCGCGTGCCGCCCAGCAACTGGATCGCGCCCTCCCCCATGCCTTCAAAAAGACAATTGTCCACTTGGCTGCGTTCCCCATCCAAGATCAATCCGCGCAACCCAGAACCGCGAAACTGGCAGCGTCGAAAAAGAATTTCCGCGCTTTTCCGGACGTCGACCAAGTCGCCGCGACTGACTTCAAAGGACAGGTCCTTAAAGGCAATATTACGGGAGTGCTCCAAAATAACGAGCGGACCCTTCAAAGTAGAAAACGTGGCATGATTCAATGAAGCCGCATCGGGAGGCCAAAAGTAGAGCCGTCCGCTGCTTCGATCGAGGTACCATTCTCCGGGAGCATCGAGTTCTTCCGGAAGGTTATACATGCGGATCGCTCCTTTGCCCGAAAGTCCGGTTGAAGGCTTGGCACCCAATTTCAGCTTTCCGTCGACCACGGTGACTACCGGCAAATGCGCATCGGCCCAGTCAGTCCCCCAGTAGCCATGCGCCCAGACATCGCGCCCGACAAGCGAGCCCCAACGCGTGGCAAGCTCGTTGGGCAACACGACCTCCCCACCAGACACGGTTGCATATTCAAAAAATCCCGCGGCAAAACCAGCAGCACCCTCTCCGGCATTAGGATAGCCAGCGAGCGGTTGCCGCCGCCCCCGAATAAACAACTCCCCTGAGGCCGGTCGCCGATTGTTGAAGCCTTTTTGCTGTAGCGTGCCAAAATCTGAAATGCCTGCTTCGCCAAGCAATGCCACCCGCACGGCAGCTCGCGCCGCCGATGGCATGCGTGCCACCACAGGGTCATCGGCTATCGGAGCTTTCCAGTGCCCAGACAAGGAACGCCCCCCGCGCAAGAGAGTGCCACCGCCCGCCGTCGATCCACGAATTGTCAACGCGCCATCCGCCTCGCGAACGAGCGCCCGCAAGTCCAAAGTCTGTTCCAAGGTGTAAACACCGGAAGCCAGTTGAATCGTCTGGACCGCAGGATCCTGACGCGTTCGCCCGATTGCCTCTTCCAAGCTTACAGGGTCAGCAACGGCACCGGTGCCACTCTTTCCGGCAGACGGCGACACGTGGATCACGCTACCCGGCAGAAACGAGGCAAAGATGAGCAGAAAAAAGAATAAAGCGATGTGTTGGGTCATGGAACAAGGGGCGGTCGCACGGGCTGAAAACCCAAAAGCTTGAAAATATTACCCCCTTTTGATCGTCCATATTTACCCTAACCCAAATAAAAACTGGCCCCAGCCCGCATTCCTAACGTTGTTTAATGCGGTTTTACAAAGTTTTCACGCGACTGCTGCGGGAGCTCATATTCTCCTCCGCAAGAAGTCCCCGGCATCTGGATGGAGTGCTGCCGCCTGCGAACTTATTGCTGCCGATCAGGTGTATTCACACCGAACTGGGCGGGAGGCGGGACCCTGCCCGCGAACAACTCCTGATACACCCGGTTACGCGGTTGAGGCAGACGAGACAGATCAAAGTCTGCTTGTAGCAATGCTCCGTAACCATGGCGGTAAGCAGCCGCGAGGCGGGCGTCGTCAAAACGACCGGCTTCGACCAATTGATCGCGCGTTGTGGCCAAATAACGGGCGGCCACTGCCATATTACGCCTCCAATCGAATGCAGCGCGATACGGACGGTGCGTCATATCCCGCCAAGTCCCTGCCGAAACCTGCATCAACCCGCGAGCGTATCCCGAATCGGCGTGCGCATTGAATGAGCTTTCGGCCATGGCGATTGCCAAAAGGAATGCCGGCTCGAGATCATGCTTGCGGCCCTCAATCTGTGCCTGCCGCCACACCGCCTCTGGCGCAATATAGACGGGTGGCCGGCGGTGGAGCAAAAACGCCGCTATGACGAGCAGGCAGATAGTCGCGCCAATCCACCAGTGCCGTCGCTCCACCGAGATAATCACGGCAAAAGCCTACAAGCCCCTCCGCTCCAGGCAACCCCGACCACCACCCCTTTATTTGTCTGACAAATTAAACTTGTCGGCCAAAAAGGCGGTGCCGGCCTGAAGCAGACCTAACGCGACCAGCGGCTTTTCAGCCTGTAGAGCGCACAAATGTCCCGAATGAGCTGGGCGAGGATATCGGGCGTGATGCTTTGTTTGGGATCGTCACCAATCCCGGAACGGGGATCTGCATGACATTCCACGATCACACCGTCTGCGCCGTAAGCGATTGCCGCGAGCGCCGCAGCGGGAACGTATTTGGCCCGCCCGACCGAATGCGAAGGGTCGACAACGACCGGTGCCCAGGTTTTTTCCTTGAGCAAAGGCGTAATCGATTCGTCGGGATGGTTTCGGTATCCGTCGAGCGCGGGCAATGTTCCGCGTGGGCAGAGCACGACATTGGGATTACCATGGGCCACAATATATTCGGCGGCGGAAATGAATTCATCGACTGGTGCCATCGCCCGCCCGCGCTTGAGCAGAACGGGAATCGACCGTTCGCTGGTAGCGCGCCCGATCGCGCCAAGCAGCGGGTAATTCAGGGAGTTGCGAGCGCCCACCTGAATCATGTCGACCCGGCCCTCAATCGCGAGGCGCAGCTGATGCTCATCCATGATCTCGGCAATCACTGGCAGACCGGTCTCCTCGCGTGCCCGGAGCAGGATCTGCAATGAATCCTCTGACCCCTGAAATGAATGCGGACTGGTCCGGGGTTTCCATACGCCGCCACGGAGTACATGGGCTCCGGCTTCACGAACACCGTGGGCGGTTTCCAGAAAGCGCTGGGGAGCGGAGGGATCGATGGTGCAATGGCCGGCGATGATGAGCGGCTCGGTGCCTATCCTGACGCCGCCGATCATTTGATGATGATGAGCCAAGTCGCTGCGCCGATCCATCAGCTTATAGACCGTCTCCATTCGATCGACCCGGTCGACAAAGCTGAGACCCAGCAGGCGATTGACCATCGTCTCGCTGCGTTCATCGCCGATGATCGCGTAGATGTCGCGATGGGCACCGTGAATGACCTGTATTTTGCAGCCAAACGCCTCCACGATCGCTTCGATGTCACGGAGTTGCGCAGGTGTGATACGGGGTTCTTTGGAAATGATCATAGCGGAATAGCGGGAAACAAGCAGATTGCTGCCATTGGGGCAATGCCTCTCCCCGCCTCATGAACCGCAGAAGGAAGCCTCCTCTCAATAAACTGAAGGAAGGTTGCACCGATCCCGAAACGATCCCATTTCCTTTTCATATGTCTGCGCATCCGATTCAACCCGCGAGATCGGGACTCCCGCCCATTATTCTCAATCTGCTCATCGCCAACATCATGGTGTTCATTCTGCAGATGGCTTTTCCCGGCCCTTCGGGGCGTGTCGGCCCAGTCGACCTCTACGGGCGGCTCTACCCGATGGGAACCGAGTATTTTTATCCGTGGCAACTGCTCACCTACGGGTTCCTGCACAGCACGACCACGTTTTTTCACATCTTCATCAATATGTTCGTGCTGGTGATGTTCGGGCGTGAATTGGCGGATGAATGGGGAACCGTGCGTTTTCTCGTTTATTATCTGCTCTGCATTGTCGGAGCAGGCGCAACGCATCTCGGCTACATGGAACTCAGTGGAATCGGCTATCCGGTGCTAGGTGCTTCGGGCGGGACATTCGGCATCCTCCTCGCCTTCGGAATGCGTTTTCCCCATCGCGAAGTGATGCTGTTGATTCCTCCCATCCCGATGAAGGCGCGCACATTAGTCATCGCCTATGGTGCGATCGAACTCTTGCTCGGGGTGAGCAGCCTGCGGACCGGCGGCAGCAGCGTGGCACACTTTGCCCACCTCGGCGGCTTGATTACGGGACTGATTGTGCTGCTCTACTGGCGCGGTAAATTGCCCCTCAAGCCAAAACGGCCGATGATCTGGTAACCCGGCAACTACCGGGATTCAAGCGGATCCGGCCAGTGCCTCTTCTACCGTGGCTGCGTTGATGATGTGACGCAGGTCTTCGAGATCCGGCGGCACATTGGCAAGCGCTTCCTCGATGGTGGTGGTTCCCTCGCGCACCTTGAGCAATGAATCCTGATGCAGGGTCATCATGCCGCCGCGGATCGCCAGTTTTTTGAGGCGGGCGGTTTCATAGCCGGCATTGATCCCATGAATGAGATCGTTCGTCGTCTGCATGAGCTCATGAATTCCGACCCGCCCTTTATAGCCAAGGCCGTTACAAGTGGGGCAACCATCGGGATGAGCGCGAAACACTTTGCCATTCCAGTCCAGCGCACGCTCAATGATAAGGGCTTCGCGACCCTCCGGAGTATAGCTTTGGCGGCAGGTCTTGCAGACGCGTCGCAGTAGCCGCTGTGCACAGACACAGACAATACTCGCCGAGATCATAAAGGGCTCGATGCCCATTTCTGTCAGTCGGCTGATGGTGCTGGGAGCATCGTTGGTGTGGAGCGTACTGAAAAGCATGTGACCCGTCAGCGCAGCCTCGACCGCGATATGTGCGGTTTCCTGGTCCCGAATTTCCCCCACCAGAATAATATCGGGATCCTGACGCAGAAATGAGCGGAGGGCACTGGCAAATGTCAGTCCGATCTTGCGCTGCATCTGCATCTGAAGCAGGCCGGGCAAGGTGTATTCAATGGGATCCTCCGCCGTGCGGATACAGACATCCGGCGAGTTGATCTCATTCAGCGCACTGTAAAGCGTCATCGACTTTCCGGAACCCGTCGGACCGCAATGCAGAATCATGCCATAAGGGCGCTCAATCAGGCTGCGATAGGTTTTCAGGTTCGCCTCGCTGAAACCGAGCGCGGTGAGCGGAAGGGTGGACTTCTGCTTGTCGAGAATACGCATCACGCACCCTTCGCCGTGATTAAGGGGGGCAGTCGAGATACGAAGGTCAATGTCGATCCCCTTCCGCGAAAACTGGCGATAGACAATACGCCCATCCTGAGGCAAACGGCGCTCCGCGATATCGAGGTTGGCCATCACCTTCAAACGGGCCATCAACGAGGCACAAACCTTGAGGGGGATGCGCAGCTTTTCCATGCAGACACCGTCTACCCGGACTCGGATTCGCGCGTCATACTCAAATGGCTCGATGTGGATATCGGAAGCTCCGGCGAAGTAGGATTCTTCGATTACCCGCGCAGAGAGCTGAATAATCGGTGCCGATTCTTCTTCCAGATCCGCCTCTGAAATTTCGCCGTCCTCAATCTCGAATTCGATGTCGAGCCCCGCCATGACATCGTCAAAACCAGCTCCCGTCGGCTGTTTGCGCACAAGCGAATCAAACTTGCGCGCAAAGTCTGTTTCCAAGCCCAACATCGCAATCACCGGTTGACGGGTGATTTCACCAATCCGCTGAATCGTTCCGTGGGCAAAGGGATCTGCCACAATGACCACAAAGTGGGTGCCGACGGTGCCTAACGGCAGAACCCCGTTTTCCTGACAAAACTCCGGATCGAGTTTCTCAAAGGTGCGTTCGCTGATTTGGCAGTTCCGCACGTTAACCGGCGTCATTTCGAAGGCGCGGGATTTGGCGAGAAGCAGCTGAACGGCCGTCAACTTGAACTGCTCGGTGAGGATCTGCTCGAGTTGGAGACCTGAGAGTTCCTCCTCCGTCTCGAAGATCATGTCGCGCTGTGATGTGGAAAGATGGCCCGAGTTAACGAGCTGCTGCACAATGGCGGACTGGACGCGCGGTAATGCCATATCAGGAAGCCTCCTCTTCAGCGGCAACGAGCGCACGCTGGTGCACTCCTTCAAAAAAGGCGTCCAGATCAGCCAATGGGCAAACGTACCAGACGAGGTTGTTACCCAGTCTCTCCTGCCAATACTGCCGCACAAAATCACTGAGGTAGTAGGCGGACGCGAGGCAGTAGACATCGCCCATCACGTCGATTGGAGCCGTCCACGTGGCAATACACTCCTCGAGAGAAACGCTGGCGGTAAGGCTTTCAGCAACGCTGTATTGTGCGATTGAAAGTGCCCCAATCGCCTCGCTCTGGATTTGATGATCAATGAGGCGCGGCTCCTGCAGGCACTGCAGGTCAAACAACAGCACACGCAAGAGGGAGGCCTGTCTCAAATCACCTTGTCGCAAGCGGCTGACGAATAGCTCATTGGCCTCATCGAGGCGCTCATGATCGACGAAGGTGAGATCCGAGAGCCGGCTGCTGAGGGCACGATTTGCCTTCAACAACAGACTATTAGTGGTGCGATCCATCATCATCATTTTGAATAGAATCGGCTCCTTCCTGAAGTAATTCAGGAAAAAGCAAAGGCTGGTCGGCGGGAGACCGGCCGGCTTGAAGGCGATCAAGGCCGATTCCCGTCACCTCAGCCAAGGTTTTCAGGTCCGAATCAGGCTCTGCATGAGCCATCAAGTAGCGGCGCTGCTCCAGCAGCAGGAACGATTCGAGGTCCAGCTTGAATCCATCCTTCTCCGGCGTGCCGTGTCGTGAGCGAATCGCTTGTTCAACGTGCTCAACGCCCACCGTTTCTCCGGCGCAGAGATGAAACGCTCGCCGCAAAACGGAGATGAACTCTTGGTGGTTTCCTTCCCAGCCGTGGCGCAGAAGCAGGTTCGCAGCATCGGGTGCCAAGGTGCGACGTGCATCCCGCGGCAAACTTTCGAGAAACCGCGCCATATAAGCAGCCAAATCCACCAGGCGCTCACGCAAAGGCTGGATAGCGAGGGGGCCGCCGATCATGCCACGTTGGACCGGAGAAAGTGCGGTCAAGACAGCGTCCAGTTCCAGTTCAAGCGGAAGACCGTAGAGAAATACTAAACGCTCCCGCACTTCCCGATCCTCAGCCGCCCACTCAAGGAAGTCGCAAAACGCATCGGCATGCAAAGATGCACCATTCGGTAAAGTGACCGCAATGATGGGAGATGCGCGATCGCGTGTGGCCAGCTCCCGAATGGTCCGACGGACTTCGGCCGAGGTCAGTTCCAGCATGGAAAAGTGAAACGTCGGCAGTCCGGAGGCCCCGCACCACGCCCCCATTTCTTTGACAACTTCGCTGAATTCGCCGCCCGGAGGCAGCCGGAGCAGAATGTGCCGCAACTCCCGGCGGTGGCTGTCCCAGAGATCGGCGACAAACTCTTGAGACGAATGACTATCGTCTACCAAGTAACGCAATGGCTTGGGGTAATCTTCGCCATCTCTTGCCGCCGGTTCTCCGTTTTCCCCGCCCTCCGTTTCCTCCACCCGATCCGGTGCCACGAACCGAGTAACGTGCTTGATGAACACGTCCACATTGAATGGTTTCTCAAGCACCAAGGTTACCCCGATATTGGCGACCTTGAGCAAATCGGGAGTGGTCATTAGTCCGGAAACCATAATGACCGGCAACCGCGGCACAATGCGCCTCGCCTCGACCAGAAACTGGGCACCATCCACTTCCGGCATTTTGAAATCCGAGACAATCAGGGCGAAAGATTGTTCGTGCAATCGCTCAAGCGCCTCGCGCGGATCGGTTGCGATCTCGGCCTGAAAACCATGATCTCCGAGAAGATCGCGGAGCATCTCGGCGTAGGTCTGCTCGTCGTCGAGGACTAAAATTGAATCAGCCATGAACTCTCTGATCAACCGTTACGGTCCCGACTCTCGGGACTGGTTGAAAGGAAAGGGGTGAGTTTTTCGAGGGCCTGCTGGTAAGCACGTTTGCGTTCCCGCAGGTACTCGGCGAGTTGCGTTTCCTGAGCCGTACCCGTTGTGGGCAGCCCCCCAAGGACCGCTTTGACGTCGTCTGCCTTGACCACACTGCGGGCCGTCCAGTTGGCGGCATTTTCGACCGCTTTCCGCAGCTCCATCATGTGCCCCGGCCACGGATGCCGGGCGAGAAAGGCGTGCGCAGCCTTTTCAAAGCGTTTTCCCGGCACGGCCGCTTCCAACATGGAATCGGCCAGCGCAGGGATGTCTTCGGAGATCTCGTCCAGCTCGGGGATCCTGAGCTCCGTCGAGCCGAGAAAGATGTAAAATTCCTCGTCGATGATCCCGGAATCGTAGTAGTGGTTCAGATCCCGCTGGAGAAAAAACACAAAGCGTTTGGGCAAAGTTAATGCCACAAACGGCCCTTTTCGACGGGCAAGCTGATAAATGATCGCACATTGTTCAGGCTGCAGGCTTTCAGCCGCAGTAAACACAAATGTGATCTGCTCCGCACCCTTCTCCATCGCTTCTTCCAATGCGCCGAAGAGCGCCTCACGCTCAACCCGCTCTGGCGTCAGGTGAATGGGGACGTCGTGCGGGTCTGACAGGGCAATGAGATCCGCGCACAGCCGATCAACATCGACCCCGGGATTTCCGATCAACAGAAGATTCTTGGAGAAATCCCGCAACTCAAACAGCTTTCGGGCAAAGTCCTGCGATTGCTTCGCCTTGCAGGGAAAGGTCTGAAAAGGGAAAGGAAGGTTATTGGTAAATCCTTCTTCAGAAAGTTTTTCCAAGGCTGGTTGCGCGGCTTTCTGAATCAGCTCCGTCGCCTTCTTCAGCAGCGAAAAAATGTTCAACGGCTTCATGAAAATGCCACCGACACCCCGGCTGATCAGGGCTCGGATGACGTTGTTTTCCAAAAAGCCGGAGACCATGATGATCGGGGTTCGCGGGGCACTGCTGAGAATCGAATCGACCAGATCGATACCTGAGCGTCCGGGCATGCGGTAATCCGTCACGACCAGATCATAAGGCGCCTCACTCAACCGCTCGAGTGCTTGGTCCACTGAAATACAGGCATCTACAGCGTAATCCGCCTGTTGAAAAACGTCTCTCAGGAGCGCGCTAAACTCCTTATCATCATCAACTATGAGGATTTTATGCGCCATTTCAGAATGTGCTCAAAAAGCACGTTACCCAGCAGAACCGACACCTGATGGGTGTCAAGGATTCCCCCGGAATTTATCCACCGCTGTAAAAAGCGCTTTTCGCAGTTCGGCAACCCCTTCTTCGGTCAGACAAGAGATCGGCCAGATACTGATCTCCGGATACTGACCGCGGAAGCGTTGGAGATTTTCGGCAGCTGCAGGTTCATCCATTTTGTTTGCCACAACCAGATGTTCTTTGGCGGCGACAGCAGGATCGTAAAGCCGCAATTCCTCGCGCAGCTTGACATAGTCATCCAGTGGATCCCGGCCATCTTCCCCCGCCATGTCGAGGATGTGAATCAGCACGTAGCACCGTTCGATATGCCGCAGGAAGCGATGCCCCAGACCACGGTTCTCATGGGCACCCTCGATCAAACCAGGAATATCGGCTAGCTTCAGACGGCGATAACGGTCGGCGTCCTCGACCACTCCGATGTTGGGATGCAAGGTCGTAAAAGGGTAAGAAGCGGCTTTAGGGCGCGAGTTGGTAATCAGGGCGATCAGGCTGCTTTTGCCGGCGTTGGGAAACCCGACCAGTCCGAGGTCGGCGATGCTCTTGAGAATAAATTTAAATTCACCCCGTTCTCCTTCTTCGCCGGGCGTCCATTCCCGGGGTGCCTGATGGGTCGAACTCTTGAAATGCCGGTTCCCGAGGCCACCCTTGCCGCCTTTGAGGAGCACGATGCGCTCGCCGTGCTCCAGGACCTCGGCGCATTGTTCCCCCGTTTCCAGATTAAAGACCACCGTTCCCACAGGAACTTTGAGGATACGGTCTTCGCCGCCTCTACCGTATTTGTCGCGGCTCATGCCGGGGCCGCCATTTTCCGCTTCCCAGTGGGGTGTAAAGTGAAACATCCGCAGATCGCCGGTATTTTCATCGCCTTCGAGAATCACGCTTCCGCCCCGGCCACCGTCGCCGCCGTCCGGTCCACCCCTGGGGATGAACTTCTCGCGCCGAAAGCTCGCGCACCCATTACCGCCGTTACCAGCACGGAGCTTGACGCTTGTTTCATCGAAAAACATATCCCGTTCATCGCACGTCCCCAACCGTTCCCGGACAAGCAAAATCGATGACTGCGCCTGCCAACCGCCACTTGTGGATAGCCGAACCCCTGCTCGCCCGGTCCGGAGCCCTCGTTCGCCGGATGTTTGGGGCCACCGCCATTTACGGAGAGGGTGTCCTTTTGCTGGTATTGGCGGACGGCGAACAACCTTGGAATGGCCTGCTCTTTCCGGCAGAACGTTCCGAGCACGCGGCAATCTTGACCGAGTTTCCTTGGCTGACCCCGCACATCATTCTCCCAAAATGGCTTTATCTTTCCGTTGAGGACGAACGATTTGAATTCCGCGGGCAAATGCTCGTTCAACGCATCATGGAAGGAGACGCACGGTTTGGAGTCATTCCCACACCTCGCAAGTCCCGAGAAAAAGGGGGTTCACGAAAGCCCCGACCAGGACCCGATGGCCGACCGCCACACTTGTGCTAAACGTCCTCGTGCAACACGCCCCCATGGAGCAGCGTACGGCGGTCAGTACGCGCGGCATGCGCGGGATTATGCGTCACAAGGACCAGACTGGCACCTTCATCCCGCGCAACCGACAAAAGTAAACTCAGCACTTCCTCACTGGAACGTTCGTCGAGATTGCCAGTAGGCTCGTCCGCCAGAACCAGCGCCGGACGATTGATCAGCGCTCGCGCCACGGCCACCCGTTGCCGTTCTCCACCCGATAAGGTTGTCGGAGCACTTTCCAGCCGCTCGGCCAAGCCGACGCGCGTCAGCAATGCGGCGGCTCGTTCGCGGGCAGCCTTAAGGGGTTGACGCGCCACCCGGGCCGCCAGCACCACATTGTCAATGGCATTCAGCTCGGGCACCAAAAAGTAGGACTGAAACACCATGCCGAGATAACGGCTCCGACGCCGGGCCAAGGCATCGTTGCGCAGGGATTCAATCGCCGTCCCCGACCATTCGAGGTGACCACTGTCGGTCCGTTCCAGACCCGCGATCAGGTTAAGCAGCGTCGTTTTGCCGCTGCCCGATTCCCCTCGGATGCTGATTGATTCACCGCGGTCCACTTGTAAGTCGACCCCCCGGAGTACTTCGATTTCCCGCCGCCCGCTGAGGAAGTTTTTGCGCACTCCCGAAATCTGAAGAACCGTTTCGCCCATCCTACATTTCCGTCCGTATGGCCTCTGCCGGTTTTAATCGTGCGGCGCGCCACGCCGGGACCAGTCCAGCCAACGTCGCCAAGCTCAGAGCCGCCACACTGATAATCGCAAAGTCCACCAGTGAATAACGCACCGGTAGATGCGCAAAATAGTAAAACTGAATCAAGGTGTCGCGGGTTCCAGTGAGTGCGGAAAGCCCCTGAATAATCGGGTCGCGCACAGCAAGGAGACCCACACCCATCAACATGCCTAGTGCCGTTCCAAGGCCTCCGATGATCACACCCTGCCAACAATAGAGCGCCCACAATTCCCGCGGCCGGCCGCCGAAGGCACCGAGCACACCGATTTCCCGGGTCTTGCGTAAAACGTTGAGCAGCTGGGCAATGGCGATGGCAAACACCGCCACCGCCACGATCACCAGATTGATGAACAACATCATCGTTTTCTCCAGATCGAGCACCCAGAGAAAGCTGGCCCAGCGGTCGCGCCATGTCTGCGCATGAACAAAACCCGGCAAAAAGGCATTCCATTCCCTCGCCAGCGCAAATTCATCAGCCTTCGCATCCAGCCGAACCGTTAATCCGTGAATCGAATCTTCGAGACCATACATGTCCTGCAGGGCCCGAAGCGTGACGACCAGGCCCGGGGAATATTCGGGATTCCATTCAATCTCATACATGCCCACCACCTCGAGCTCGAGCGGGAGAATAACCGACTCCGCGTTGAGTGCCTCCAGCATGAGCGGGGTATAGATTTCCAGCGTATCCCCAATCACGATCCCCGCTTGCCGCGCAAACGGCACCGAAACGATGGTCGACCCGTCATGCAGGTCAGCCAGATCGCCAGCCACGAGCATTTGGGTAATGCCATATGCTTCCGGCTGACGCGCATCGATACCGAATACAGTCGGCACCTGAGGCACCCGCCCGCGCTGCGCCATGACAATGCCCTGCGCGTAAGGACCCATCGTTTCCACCCGCGGGTCATCTTGCAAACGGCCGAGCAATTCCGCGTTAAGGGAAAAAGGCCGTCCCCCGCCGGTCACGTCGACGTGCCCTGTGGTTTCGACCATGCGCTCGCGATGGACTTGACCAAATCCGCCCATCACACTCTGGACCACGACCAGCACCATCACCCCCAGCGCCACCCCGAGGACGGACATCAGAAAGAAGAACGATCCGAAGCGTTTCCCGGTCGGGAAAAGCTGCTTCAACGCGAGGTATAAGTACCAAGGCATGGAAAAAGGGTGACGGCTGCGGATCCGAAGGCGGGCTGCGCCTCAATCCTCTGCTTTGGCTCCGTCGTCCTTCGGCAGCGGTTTGAGCGCAGGAAACAGAATCACATCGCGAATACTGGGAACCCCAGTCAGCAGGATGACTAACCGATCGATACCGACCCCCATTCCACCCGCCGGGGGCATGCCATGTTCAAGAGCGAGGAGGAAGTCTTCGTCGATATTCTGGACATCTTCGCCCGCCTGCCGGGCAAACTGCTCGCGCTGCACAATCGGATCATTCTGCTCGCTATAAGCCGGGGCAATTTCCTGCCCATTGATACAGAGCTCGAAGACATCGACTGTCGATGGATCGTCAGCGGAGATTTTGGCCAAAGGCACCAGCTCTTTCGGCAAATGAGTGACAAAGGTCGGCTGGATCAACGTCGGCTCGATCCGCTTTTCGAACACATTGTTGGTGATTTCAAAATCTTCGCGCTCGTCGGACCGATCGATTTCGATCCCGGCCTGCCGGCACCAGGCGAGTTTCTCTTCGCGGGTCCGACTGAACCAATCGGCATCACCGGTGGTTTCCACGATGAGGTCCTTATAACGGGCTTCACGCCATTCCCCGGCCAGCTCGATTTCCTGCCCATCGTAACGGGTGATGCGGCTCGTTCCGAGCACCTCGTCACAGATCCGGCCCACGATGCCGCGGATCAAGGTCATCATTCCGCGATAGTCACTGTAGGCCTGATAAACCTCCAGCATGGTAAACTCGGGATTATGGCGGCGGGAAATGCCTTCATTCCGAAAGACACGGCCAATCTCATACACCCGATCAAAGCCTCCAACCAAGAGCCGCTTGAGGTGCAACTCGAGGGCGATGCGCATGAAAAACGGGCAATCGAGCGCATTGAAATAAGTCTCGAATGGCCGGGCGGCCGCACCACCGGCTTCGCTCTGCAGCATCGGACCTTCAATCTCCATGAAATCCTGCTCATCGAGGTGCCGGCGAATCGTGCTGATGATCCGGCTCCGAAGTTGGAATACGCGCCGCGAATCCGGATTGCTGATCAGGTCGAGGTAACGCTGCCGGTAGATGCGATCGTCGTCCTGCAGCCCGTGCCATTTTTCCGGCAAGGGGTGCAAGGCCTTGCTCACGAGGCGGATCTCCCGCACCCGCATGGTCGCCTCGCCGGTCTTGGTCTGAAAGATGGGACCGCTCACCCCAACGATGTCCCCCAGATCGAGCTTCTTCTTGAAGAAGGCATAAGTCTCCTCGCCCAGAACGTCCCGCTGGATGTAGATCTGGAGCGTTCCCGCGCGATCGAGAATCCGGGCAAAGCTCGCTTTCCCCATCACCCGGATCGCAATCAGTCGGCCGGCGCAGCTGGCAATCGGACCTTCTTCCACGCCTTCCTGAAATAGCGCTTGGGCCTCGATAGAAGTATGCGTTTGGGACCAGTTGGCCTGAAACGGATCAAAACCTTCCGCGCGCATCTCGGACAATTTGCCCCGGCGCACTGCCACCTGATCGGACGTATTGATGGGTGTTTCGCTCATGAGAAACCGCTAAACCTGCGAAGCCGCCTCCCTCTTGGCAAGGGCGGAACCCAGCCCTTCCCCCCCATTTTTCAGCAGGCGTGCCCTTCGGCTACCCACGGTGCTTAATTAACCAGATAAATTAAGCTTGTCGCACGCAGCCTCGCTTTTGCTCCGCAATCTGCAAGCTTCGGAAGCAACCATGGATTGGCTTCAGTTTGATTGGAATGCCCTGCTGGCCTGGACAGTGCTTGGGATCATCTTCGTGATCGGCTTTTTGGGAACGGTGATTCCCATTCTTCCCGGCACGGTCATCACCTTCGCCGGCGTTCTTATCCACCGGCTCTGGATGGGCGAGGCCTCGACTTCGTGGACGTTTGTCTGGATCGCCGCGGGGTTGGCGGTGTTTTCCATCGTGATCGATCTGGCGGCATCGTGGTGGGGAGCGAAACGATTCGGGGCCAGCACACGGGGTGCAATCGGGGCACTTTTTGGAGGGATCGTCGGGATTTTTTTCGGGCTGCCCGGCTTGATTATTGGACCGCTGGTCGGGGCGATTGCTTTCGAATTGATTGACCGGCGGCCCACAGCCGAGGCCACCCGCGCAGGATTCGGCACACTCGTCGGTGGGCTGCTGGGACTCGCATTCAAGATGATGTGCACGGTCGCCATCATCGGCGGGTTCTTTCTCTTCCTGCCCTGAGGAGACGCTACGAGAGTTCCCGATGCTTGCCATGCATCCGCTGGCGGCTGAATCTGCCGCATGGATTCGACAAAGGCTCGGCTCGAGGTTCGCGACTGGGGACGCACGCGTTATCCTGATGCGTTGGCTCGTCAAAAAGCGGCAGTGGCCCAGCGTCAGGCCGGTTCGGTGCCCGACTTGTTGATTTTCACGGAGCACGAACCGGTTTACACCATTGGTGCGCGTTGGGGTTCATCCAAACATTTGATCTGGGATTTGGACCGATTGGCCGAAGAAGGCATTGAGGTGCATGAAACCAACCGCGGGGGCGACATTACCTACCATGGGCCAGGGCAACTGGTGGGCTATCCTGTTGTCAGTCTGCGCGAGCGGCGGGATCTCCACGCCTACCTTCGGGATCTGGAAGAAGTGCTGCTGCAAACGGTCGCCCACTTCGGCCTCTCAGCCGCCCGACGCGAAGGAAAAACCGGGATCTGGATTGAAGACAGAAAAATCGCGGCGATCGGCGTGGCGGTAAAAACGTGGATCACTTACCACGGATTTGCGCTGAACGTAGACCCGAAACTCGATCATTTCGCCGGCATCGTACCCTGTGGTATTACCGACGGCAGTGTAACCTCCCTCGCCCACGAACTGGGGCAGCCCCTCGCGCTCGACACGATCAAGCCTGTGGTTGTGGACGCCTTCCGGAAGATTTTCTTCCAAAGCCGGGAGGCACCAGAGTGAAGCCCCGACCTCGGTAGATCTCTGGCGCGGCGAGGCGCGGCTATCCGTGGATCATGGTTTCGCCGACGGTATCGCGGCCAATCAACTTGGCAAAATAGGGAATCGTCTTTCGCAATCCTTGTTCGAGATTCACCGTTGGTTCCCATCCCAATTTTTCGCGGGCAACAGTGATGTCTGGTCGGCGCTGAAGAGGATCGTCTTCAGGAAGCGGCCGGAAGACGAGCTTGGATGGGCTGTTGGTCAGATCGATCACCTTTTCCGCCAGCTGCCGGATGGTAAATTCCCCGGGGTTTCCGATATTGACCGGCCCGGCAATGCCTTCCGCACACATCAGACGGATGAATCCTTCAATCAAATCGTCACAGTAACAAAATGAACGCGTCTGCGTGCCGTCGCCGTAAATGGTGATGTCTTCGCCTCGCAGGGCCTGCACAATGAAATTGCTGACCACCCGTCCATCGTCGGCCAACATGCGCGGGCCGTAGGTGTTAAAGATGCGCACCACGCGGATATCGACGCCGTTCTCCCGATGGTAGTCGAAAAACAGCGTTTCTGCCACTCGCTTGCCTTCGTCGTAACAGGCCCGCGGACCGATTGGGTTCACATTTCCGCGATAGGCTTCGGGCTGCGGATGGACGTCGGGGTCACCATACACCTCCGATGTGCTAGCTTGAAAAACCCGGGCGTTGACACGTTTGGCGAGCCCGAGGCAGTTAATCGCACCCATGACCGACGTCTTGGTTGTCTTGATCGGATTGTGCTGGTAGTGAACCGGAGAGGCGGGACAAGCGAGGTTGAAGATCCAGTCCACCTCGACCTTGAAAGGGTCGATCACATCCCAGCGCATCAATTCAAAGCGCGGATGCCCCATGAGGTGTTCGACGTTGACCTTCCGACCGGTAAAGAAGTTGTCGAGGCAGATGACCTCATGGCCATCATCGATCAAGCGATCGCAGAGATGGGAGCCCAGAAATCCGGCTCCGCCAGTGACGAGAATACGTTTCATGAATGCGGATTTGACGAGAAGAAGCGTTTAACAAGCGCCACCGCCGTCTGGCAGCGGAGCAGACCATGCTAGCCATATTGAGCGGGAATGAAAGCGATTCAACGTGATTATGACAATTTGAGAAAGCGGCAATGACGCCTTTACAGCGTCAAATCCCGAACCATGTCGCGATTCTCCCGATACCAAGCGACCATTTTCCGGAATCCCTCTTCGGCTGGAACCTGAGGTGCCCAATTGAGCAAAGTCCGCGCCTTCTCGATAACCGCCTGAGTGTCCTTCATATCGGCACTGTGAAACGGCTGCCGATCAATAAGCGGCTCTTTCCCCAGTTCCCGCGCAAACACCTGAATCATTTGATTGATTGAGACAGGCTGATTGCCGCCACCGAGATTGATGATTTCAAAGCCCAAGGGTTTGAGTGCCGCGACCGTTCCGCGCGCAATATCATCAATGTAAATGAAATCACGCGTCTGCTCCCCGTCGCCATAAACCGTAATCGGAATGCCCTCGTCGATCCAGCGAATGAAACGCAGCGGCGACATGTCGGGCCGGCCGCCCGGACCATAAACGGTGAAGTAGCGCACTACCGTCACGTCGATACCATAAAGGTGGTGCCAAGTGTAAGCCATTGCCTCAGCCGCTTTCTTGGAAGCGGCGTAGGGAGAGATCGGTCGATTGACGGGCTGGTCCTCACGAAACGGCATGGGATGGCCGGCATAAAGCGAGGAGGTTGAGGCCAAGACATATTTGGGCACACCGATTTCACGCATCAACTCCAGTAAATGGAGACTACCCATAACGTTGGTCGTGTAGTAAATTTCCGGATTCTCCATGCTCGCCCGAACTCCGGCCCGTGCGCCGAGATTGATGACTGCATCGAAAGCGTGCCCACCCGCCTGTTCAAAAATCGAGCGCAAGGCGGTACGGTTTTCGAGATCCACCTGATGAAAGGTGAAGCATGCCAACGGCTTGAGACACTCGAGGCGCCAGTGCTTCAGCCGAATATCATAGTAGCTATTGAGGTTGTCGACGCCGACGACAGTATGACCTGCCGCACACAAGAGTTCGCATGTTTTCCAGCCGACAAAACCCGCAGCACCTGTAACCAGAACCTTCATGACACCCACTCAAGCAGGGATGCCCGTGGGAGACACGCCAAGAATTTCCACAAAAGCCGGGGTCCCATGCAAATTCGGGCGTGCTTTCGCGTTGATTCGCAAGCGCGGGCAGGTGGTAATCTGCGGGTATGAGTCACCCACGCTTGATTGCCCTGCTCCACGGCCCGGACCAGCCCGGCTTGGTTGCCCGGACCTCCAACTGGATCTTTGAGCGCGGTGGAAATATTCTCCACGCCGATCAGCATCGTGACGACCGCAGCGGGGTGTTTTTTCAGCGAATTGAATGGGCCCCACCTGAAGGCCAGCTGGAGCGCGATGCGGCGGCCTTTCCAGAATTCGCCGACCTCCTCGGAATGAAGGTCAATCTGACCCGAACCGATCGCCTTCCACGGGTGGCTCTGTTTGTATCCAAGATCCCACACTGTTTTCTGGATCTCCTGCTCCGGTGGGAGATCGGCGAAATGCCTTGTGAGTTGGCGGGGGTCGTCTCCAATCACGAGACCTTCCGCGAAGAATCCGAACGCCGGAAGTTGCCCTTCGTTTGCATTCCCGTAAAACCGGACAACAAGACGGAAGCCGAAGCCGCGCAGATCCGCTGGCTGGCGGAACGGTCTCCCGACCTCATCGTCATGGCCCGCTACATGCAGGTGCTGTCGGCGGACTTCCTCACCGAGGTCGGCTGTCCCGTGATCAACATTCACCACAGCTTCCTGCCTGCGTTTGCCGGAGCCCGCCCCTACCACCAAGCACACGAGCGCGGGGTCAAACTGATTGGAGCCACCGCTCATTATGCAACGGCGATTCTCGACGACGGGCCAATCATTCATCAGGCGGTTGCTCCCGTCAGCCATCGTCATGATGTCGATGACATGGTTCGCATCGGCCGCGACCTTGAGAAATCAGCGCTGGCTCAGGCAGTTCGCTCCCATCTGCAACACCGGGTTCTCGCCTACGAAAACAAGACAGTCGTGTTCGGCTAGCCGGTTCGCGGCCCCAAAGGCTAAGCCTCAATCGAACGACGTCGGTCCGCAAACCGCCGGACCCGATGCCCCATCCAGATGGACAACTCGTAAAGGACGTAAAGGGGCACTGCCAGAAAGAGGAAAGTCACCGGATCCGGCGTGGGCGTGACCAACGCGGAGATAATGAGGAACAACACCATCGCGTGCCGCCGATAGCGCGCGAGCGTTTCGGGCGTGAGCACACCCAGGTAAACCAGCAAGATCAGGATCAACGGAAATTCAAACGCGAGCCCGACACCCAACGTGGCCCACGTGAGCAATCCGTAGTAACTACTGGCCGTTATCAACAGCTCAAACCCAAGCATGTCATTAAAGTAAATCGATGCCCGGAGGCCGGCCGGCAGCAGCACAAAAAAGCTGAAGCTAGCACCAACTAAAAACAGCAGCACGGCACCAATGCAGCCCGGCAATAACAACCGAACCTCGGACGGTTTGAGGCCCGGAGCAATAAAACGGCCGAGAAAGAAGAGGATGAATGGGAGTGAAAGCGCGAACCCGCCGATCAACATGAGTTGAAACACGACGGAAAACACACCCATGAAGCTCGTATTGATGAGCCCCTCAAACAGGTCGCCCTCACGTCCCCTCACCGCAAACTCGTAAGGCCATCGCATCAAGCTCGCGATCTGCGTCAGGCCAAAAATAACCACTCCGCAGCTCAACAGGAAGACGCCCACGCACTTGGCCAAGGTCCACCGGAGCTCTTCGAGGTGGTCGAGAAAGTTCATGCTTCCGGGATGCTCCGCGCCTTCGGATTCCCGTGAATCGATTTCCCAGAGCGGTTCTTCGGAGAGACCTTGCGGTGGCAGCGCGGATTCGGATCCGTCTTCCGGTGGTCGTTCGTCAGCCATGTGAGAAGGCGCAACGTGAAGGAATTCGAAGACGACGCAAGCCCGTCGTGTACCGTTGACACACTTAAAGGCAATTCTACACTCAGGACTTTTGCCTTGTTAGGATCCCGTCTCCTGAGCCCCACCAAGCGGCGTCTCCCAGACACGTAATAACGGTTCCGGAACAATTTCGAACGAGGCTACAACCCAACATCAACTGAACGCTCAGTTCGGAATCAGGATGCCAGCAAAACCTAAGAAAACCAAATCGACCGCCGCAGCCCAGAAGGTTGCCTCTAACAAATTCGTCTATGCGTTTGGCGCAACGACCGATGGCGACGTGACGATGCGCGAGCTCCTCGGGGGCAAGGGCGCCAACCTCGCCGAGATGGCGCGCATTAATTTGCCGGTGCCTCCGGGATTCACGATCACGACAGAAGTCTGCACTTACTTCACGACGCACGACAAGCAGTACCCGAAGTCGCTCTCCGCCGAAGTCGAAGCCGCAGTGAAGGCTGTCGAACAGCAGGAAGGCAAAAAGTTTGGTGACGCCGCCAATCCGTTGCTCTTCTCGGTGCGCTCCGGTGCGCGCGAGTCGATGCCGGGTATGATGGACACCATCTTGAATCTCGGCCTCAACGATAAAACGGTGGTCGGGCTCGCCAAGAAATCCGGCGACGAACGCTTTGCTTACGACTGCTACCGTCGCTTCATCCAGATGTATGGCGACGTCGTGATGGGCGTTCAACCACGCTCTGATGATGATCACGAGCCTTTCGAACAAGTGCTCGAAGCGGTCAAAGCCGAATTCGGCAAGAAGCTCGACAGCGACCTGACCGCCGACGAGCTCAAAGAGCTCATCGCACGCTACCAAGTGCTGATCAAGGAACGCACCAACGCCAGCTTCCCCCAAGATCCCTACGAGCAACTTTGGGGTGCCGTCGGTGCCGTTTTCGGCTCCTGGCAAAACGAGCGTGCCGTGGTTTACCGCCAAAAGTACAACATTCCGGTGGAATGGGGCACAGCGGTCAATGTGCAGGCGATGGTTTTCGGCAACATGGGCGAAGACTGCGCAACGGGTGTGGCTTTCACCCGCGACCCCGCCAACGGCGAAAAAGTTTTCTACGGCGAATACCTGATCAACGCACAAGGTGAAGACGTCGTCGCCGGCGTGCGCACACCCAAGCCAATCGCTCAGCTCGCTGACGAAATGCCGAAGGCGCACAAGGAACTTGTCGCTGTCTGCAAGAAGCTCGAAAAGCACTTCCGCGACATGCAGGACTTCGAGTTCACGGTGGAAAACCGCAAGCTCTACATGCTGCAGACCCGCAACGGCAAACGCACCGGTCTCGCTGCCGTTCGTATCGCAGTGGAGATGGTCGGTGAAAAGCTGATGAACGAGAAGACCGCGGTTCTCAAGATCCCGGCCGACTCGATCGACAGCCTCCTCGTGCCGGTCTTCGACCCGAAGGCGCTCAAAGCAGCCCCAGTCATTGCCGAAGGACTTCCTGCCGGCCCTGGTGCCGCCAGCGGCCACATCGTTTTCTCCGCATCCGCCGCCGAGCGTGAAGTCAAGGCCGGCAAGAAAGTCGTGCTCTGCCGTCAGGAAACTTCCCCGGAAGACCTCAAGGGCATGATCGCCGCCGAAGGCATCCTGACCAGCCGTGGTGGGGTAAGCTCGCACGCCGCACTCGTTGCCCGTCAAATGGGTAAGGTCTGCATCTGCGGCGCTGCCAGCGTCAAGATCGACTACGCCAAGAAAACCCTCAAGGCCGGCAGCGTGACCCTGAAGGAAGACGATTTCATCTCGATCGACGGTACCACCGGTCTGATCTATGCCGGTTCCGTGGAAACCTCCGACAGCGAGGTGAAGCGCGTTCTCTCCGGAAACCTCAAACCGGAAAAGAGCCCCACTTACGAACTGTTCGCCACCGTCATGGGCTGGGCCGACAAGTACCGCACCCTCGGCGTGCGGACCAATGCCGATAGCCCCGAAATGGCCAAGACCGCCGTTGCTTACGGTGCCGAAGGGATTGGTCTCTGCCGGACGGAGCACATGTTCTTCGAAGGCGAACGCATCGACTACATGCGGGCAATGATTCTGGCCTCGGATGAAAATGAACGCCGCGCAGCGCTCAAGAAGCTCCTCCCGCACCAGCGCAATGACTTCAAGGGTCTCTTCAAGGCAATGGAAGGCCGCCCGGTCACCATTCGTTTCCTCGACCCACCCTTGCACGAGTTCCTCCCGCACGACGAGTCCACCAAGCGTGAGCTCGCCAACAAACTGGAAGTGCCGGTCGAAATCATCACCGAGCGGATCCGCGCCCTCCACGAAGAAAACCCCATGCTCGGCCACCGCGGTTGCCGCTTGGGCATTTCTTACCCGGAGATCACGGAAATGCAGGCGCGCGCAGTGTTTGAAGCCGCCGCCGCTGTGATGACCGGTAAAAACGGCACCACCGTCAAACCCGAGGTGATGATCCCCCTCGTTGGCTTCAAACAGGAATTGGCTCACCAGGTCGCCATCGTGCACCGCGTCGCCAAGGAAGTCATGGAAGCCAAGGGCGTGGAAATCGAATACACGGTCGGAACCATGATCGAAGTACCCCGTGGAGCGGTTACCGCTGACGAGATCGCAGAAGTTGCCGAATTCTTCAGCTTTGGCACCAACGACCTCACGCAAACCACGCTCGGACTCAGCCGCGATGACATGGGCGGGTTCTTCGACGACTACCGCGAAAACGAAATCTTCACCCAAAACCCCTTTGCCAGCCTCGACCAAGGCGGTGTGGGTCAACTCGTGAAGATTGCCGTTGAAAAGGGTCGTTCCAAGAAGCCCGACCTCAAGCTCGGCATCTGTGGCGAGCACGGCGGCGATCCGGCCTCGATCCGGTTCTTCCACCAGGTTGGCCTCAACTATGTGAGCTGCTCGCCCCCGCGTGTGCCGGTGGCCCGCCTCGCGGCAGCCCAAGCAGCACTCAAGAGCTAAACCCTCTTTAAGGCATTGTTTTACAAGCCCCTTCCGGTCTGCCGGAGGGGTTTTTTTTTGCTCTTTGCAGGGGCCGCACCACCGAATCTCTGAGCCACTTGCCGATTCTGCAGAGCCGCTTTAAAATCGGCACGTGATTCTTCCACTGCATACTCCCTCCGCCATCTGCCGCCTCTTGCGGTTGGGCGCTCTTTTCGCCGCAACCAGTGGTGGCCTGGTTCACGCAGAAGTGTCCCTTCCCGGGATCTTCACCGATAACATGGTGCTGCAACAACGCACCAACGCCAACATCTGGGGTTGGGCTGCCCCCGGCGAAAGCGTGCGCGTTACCGGATCTTGGAATGGTCATAGCGTCACGGCCACAGCCGATTCCAATGGGGACTGGCAAGTCGCATTGCCCACACCCGCGGCCACCATCAACGCCACACCCTACCAAGTCACGGTGGCAGGCAACGGCAACGTCGTTACGCTCGACAATGTTCTGATCGGCGAAGTCTGGCTGCTTTCCGGTCAATCCAACATGGAAATGGCTTTGCGCGGTTGGCCGGAAGCCGAGGTTCCCGTAACCATTGAAGGGGGCGAGGAAGCGATTGAATCGGCCGATTATCCGGCGATTCGGGTAATGATTGTTGCCCGGCAAGCCGCAGCAGAACCAGCCGAAGACATTATCCGCAGCCACCTGCTGGGAACATGGACCCCTTCGGAACCGGCGACCATTCATGATTTCAGCGCTGTCGGCTTCTTTTTCGGACGACACTTGCATGAATGGCTCGGCATCCCGATCGGCTTGATTCAGGTCACCCGAGGCGGAAGCCCCGCCGAAGCTTGGACACCCCGCGAAGACCTCGAGCAATTTCCCGCCTATGCGGCAGGTCCCTGGACCCCGGAAAGCGTCACCGACCGCACGATTCCCGCCAGCCTCTACAATGGGATGATCGCGCCCGTAGCGCCCTTCTCCATCCGGGGCGTCCTCTGGTATCAAGGTGAAAACAACGTCGGCCGAGCCGAAGAGTACGCCCGGCTGTTTCCAACCCTGATCAATGCCTGGCGACGCACCTGGAACCAAGCGGACCTTCCTTTCTATTTTGTGCAGATCGCCCCTTATCGCCACTACCCGACCCGGACAGGCTTGATGGAAATGTGGGAAGCCCAAGGTTCTGCCTTGAACCTGCCCAACACCGGGATGGCAGTGGCGATTGACGCTGGAAACACGGAGGACATCCACCCCGGAATCAAAAAACCGTTGGCTGATCGACTCGCTTTGCTCGCACGGCAACAGGTCTATGGCGAATCCCTCACCGGATCGAGTCCCCTCTACGCGGGCAAACAGGTTGAGGGTGCCACACTGCGGCTGTTCTTCAATCATGCGCAAGACGGCCTCACCGTCTCCAATGATCCTTCCATTTCGTTCCAAGTCGCTGGCCCAGATGGTGTTTATTACCCGGCGGATGTTCAGGTCGAGGGAACCACACTCCTCGTTTCCAGTCCACAGGTACCGACTCCCCTGCATGCGCGCTATGCGTGGAAAGACCAACCCGTGCCCACATTCTTCAGCAGCACGGGCTTACCGGCAGCACCCTTTCGGACGGACGTTCCCAGCTACCTTCCAAGCGTTTACGGAGCTTCACAACCCGCGGAACAGTGGGCGAATTTGCATATTTTCAACGGTACCCATGTCCGGGTGGGCAATAAACTCAATTGGCTGGATATACGCGCCCGGCCATGGATGTTCAGCCATTCCTTGGACCGCTGGATTTTCATCCCGGAAGAATTAATGGCCTCCGAAGGCACATGGATCTTTTTCCCCCGCGACAACGCGCCCGAGGAAACCTCCAATCCCTCATGGGCCGGCTACCCAAAAGACAATGAAGGTTACGCGCACGCCAAGGATTTCCTTGGCTGGGTATGGGAAGAGAGGGATGGCCCTTGGATTTACAGTTTTGCTTTCAACACCTGGATTTATTTTCCGGAGGCTGCCGTCCAATCCTACGGCGGATGGGCTTACCTGCTTCGTTAGGCTTCCGCCTCCACCCCCGCGGTTGAGACGGTTCGCCGCCTTGAACAGACCCTTGCGCAATACACGCCCCGAATAGGAAATCCGGCATTAACGGGCATGATCAACCGGGTGCATGGATGGACAATGAAGGCCAAGAAGATCATTACGCATTGACCCAATGACTTAACGGATCGGCTTTAGAAGGATTGCCAAAGGCTCCGCCCTACTCGTCCCTCGACTCATGACACGTATTCGCATTTATACCTATCAGAAGTGCAGCACTTGCCAGAAGGCCACTCGCTGGCTGGAGGATCGCGGTATTTCCTACGAGGAGATTCCAATCAAGGAATCGCCGCCATCGACGGAAGAGCTGGCGCGCATGGAAGGCTACCTCGGTGGCAAACGCGGGCGACTTTTCAACACTTCCGGAATGGACTATCGAGCCCTCGGTCTCAAAGACAAGGTGCCCACTCTTTCTGCCGAAGAAGCTTATGCGCTGTTGCAGTCCAACGGCATGCTGGTCAAACGACCGTTCCTCCTCACTGATCGTGGTGGTGCCGTCGGTTTCCGTGAAGCCGAATGGACGGCGTTGCTGGAATAGCTATTTTTTCGTCCATGACCATTGAGCAACTCGATACGCGGATCGCGTCATGGATGGACAAATACGGCATCTTCATCCTCCGCCTCGCGCTGGCTGCGATCTTTATCTGGTTTGGCCTGCTCAAACCGCTGGGCCTGAGTCCCGCCGAGGAACTGGTCAAAAACACGGTTTATTTTCTCCCTCCTGACTTGTTTTTTCCGATCCTCGGCTGGTGGGAGGTGCTCATCGGCGTCTGCCTGCTCTACCGGCCACTCATCCGGATTGCACTGTTCTTACTTTTCCTGCAGATGCCAGGCACGATGCTGCCATTGGTGATTTTGCCCGAAGTCACCTTCACACGCTTTCCCATCGGCCTCACGTTGGAAGGACAGTACATCATCAAGAATGTGGTCCTGATCGGAGCGGCTCTCGTGGTCGGGGGAACGGTACGTAGCCGTCCGGCGCCGGCCAAACGCTTGTAAAGCCTGAGCAACCAAATTCAGTCTACGGCAGCTCCGAAACTCCGCTGCAACATCTCCAGCGCGTGCGTTTTCTCTGTCAGTGCCCTGCGCAAAGAGTCACCTTCCGCTTGGAGCCGGGCAACTTCGCCGGTCAACTCGGCGGTGCGCGTCACCAACTGAAAATGCGCCAAGGCATCTTTGACGGCAGCAAGCAGTTCGGCGTGTTCCCACGGTTTGGGGATAAAGCGAAATATGGCCCCACTGTTCATCGCCTGAAGCACACTTGAAAAGGAAAGCATGGCGGTGATCAATACCCGCGTCGCCTCCGGTCGGATCGCTTCACAGTGCTGCAGAAAGTCCAGTCCATTCATCTCCGGCATGCGCATGTCGGACAGGATCACGGAGAGCGGGCAATCCCGGACAATTTCAAGCGCTTCCAGAGGTGATTGGCTGACGACAATCGTGTAACCTAACCGTTCCAATGTTTCCCGGAGTGAATGCAGCACAGCCGACTCATCATCGAGAATGAGTATAGGATGGCTGGCAGTATCGATCGATTGCACGGATAGACTTATCGTCACGTTCCCTCGGGGGCTGGAGCGACATTTTCAGGAAAAAGTGAACAGATCTGCCGCTAAATGCTTGAGCAAGAACCATTAGGCGGAACCTCTGTTCACTTTCCCACAAAAAGAAACCCCGATTGGGTAATCGCTTCTATTCCATCTAGTCCAACCTTTTTGAAATGCAACCGAGGCCGCGGCAAATCCGGCCCTTATCATCCAAACGTTTCTTTCGGCGAAAGATTCCGATGGAAGGCTACGGCAATTTTCAGGAATGGCTGCCGCGACTTTTTCAAGCCACCTGCTCCGGCGCCAACATTTGGGTGATTGCGCCCGTTAGTTCTTGGATTTTGAAAGGCTTGGGAACCATGGCATGCGCACCAATCGGAATATTGGTTCCTGCCTGGCGGGCGTAACCGCTGGCACCAGAGACGGCGATAACCTTGAGCTTGGGACACAGATCCCGCGCCAAGGCAATGGTTTCAATGCCGTTCAGTTCGCCCATTACCAGATCGCATAGGAAAACATCGTACGGTTGTTCCTTGAGGCAGGTAATGGCTGCTTCTCCATCGGAAACAGCTTCACAGGTGTGCCCTTCGCCCGTCAGGATCATCCTGAGCAGATCGCGAAATGTTTCCTCATCGTCTGCCAACAAAATGCGCGCCATCTGTTTTCCCATTGGATCGCTCCAGCCGAAGCCCCCTTGATGCCCTTGTTTCATCTTGACCGGAACGTCTTCCGTCAACGCCTAAACCGTAAGATAAAACCCTATTTCCAGCAGATAAAAGACCCTGAAAACCTTGCAATTCCTGGAATCAGGTTGCGCACAACGCTACAAAGAGAAGGTTCTGGAGGGCGATATGAACTCGCAAAGAGGGAGAAAAGGTTCCTTTCTTCCACCCCTGATAACCGGTTGTCTCATTTTCAACGAATCCCGGTTTACGGCGGTCTTTTGCTTATCCCGTGCATTCTCCAAGCCGATCAGTGACGCTCATCTGCACCCGCGCCAGCCTCTTCCGCGCGCTGGGCTTTTTGCTGATTTCCACCTTCCTGGTCGGATGCGGTACCACCGCCGATGTGCTTGTTCCCGGCATCAATTACACCAGCCGGGCCTCTGACTACCGCGGGGCCATTGTCCAAGCCCAGCAGCCTCAACTGGAGTCTGGTATCAAGGAGACCTTGAACCGCACGGATTCTCAGGACGGCGTCCTCTATGCGCTTGAAGCCGCCCGGATGCAGAGCTTGGCGGGACGCATTGAGGACAGCATTCGCACCTATCAGCTGGCCACCGATGTTTTTGACCGCGAACGCGCCTCCCCCACGGTCTCCATCGGGCGAACATTCTTCAGCGCGGCTGCCCTCGGAACCAATGACCTCGCCATTCCCTATCGTTCCGAAAGTTACGAGCGCTTGATGGCCTACAACTACCTCGCGCTTAATTTTCTGGTCGCCGGAGCATTCGATCATGCCCAAATCGCGCTGAATGCGGCCGAAGCAGAACAATATTTTCTGCGGGACCGCGAAGGGGAGCTTTTGGCCGCCGCTCAGAATCAAGCGCAACAAAACCGTATTGGCTGGAGCGCGCAGCAGGAAGTGCTCAGCAGTCCGCGTCAGCAACTCCAGGTCGACCGTACGGTGCTCGAACCGCACCAGAGCGCGTTGAGTTACTACCTTGCCGGACTTTTGTTCGAAGCCCGGGGAGACGCCGACCGTGCCGCAATCATGCTGCAACAGGGGGCCGGACTGCTCCCCCGGAATCCTTATCTCGACCAGACATTGGCCCAGTTACCAAGGCGCAGTGAATCACAGAGCGCCCGCGTCGTTATTATCAGCAATGACGGGCTTATTTCCACCCGCAGCACAGTGGCCGTTCCCTTTCCGTGGAACCGCACGATCCTGCAAGTTGCGCTGCCCGTTTATGAAAATGCGCCTCCGCCGATTCGCCCCCTGACCATTCGCAGCGGAGGCACAGTCCTCGGCCGCACCGCCGTCATTGCCAATCTTGATGGACAAGCGCGGAAGACGCTGTCGGACCACTACCCCGCCATCCTTACCCGGCAAGTGCTCCGGCTCATTGCAAAATATCAAACGCAGGATCAGCTCGCCCGCGAAAATCCGTGGGCCGGCCTCGCAGCCCAACTTTTCAACCTGTTGACCGACAAGGCGGATCTCCGCGGCTGGCTGACACTACCGGCCTACATACAAACAGCACACTTCGACCTCGAACCGGGATTCCACGATTTGACGATTGAAGGCATTCCTGCGCTTCCACTCGATTTGCCGCCGCAGTCACTCACGTTCATCATGCTCACCCGCGCCGGACAGCAATATTACCAGAACCTCATCACATTTGACGCTAGGGGAAATCCGGTAGACCCTTTCCTCGGCAATTCGAACGCAAACCCCTAATCAGCATTCTAAGAATTGATGCACCTCTTTCGCTCATCCTCCATCCTTGCTCTCCTCGCAGTCATCGCGCTGGTCGGCTGTCAATCCACCCCTAAAGTCACCCAAACCGGGTCCCCCGGAGAAGTCTGGGTAGAGGGTAACTACAGCAACGGGCTCGAAATTAACGGCGTATTCAACACCGATGGAACGCTCGACCGATCTCCGTTTCTCGGCCATTTTTTCCCGGGAACCCGCATCATGTTGACCAATATGGTAAGCGTGACGTCCGAGACGGGCCATCGCCGCGTCCAAGCCTCCGTTCAAAACACCGGGCGCGACCGGCAGCGCATCCAATACCGTTTCCTCTGGTATGATGCCGATGGAATGGAAGTCGCCCAAGGCTCTAGCGGCTGGACCTCCGAAACGATTGAACCGCGGGAAACCCGGACGCTCGAAGGAGTCGCCCGCAGCACGGATGTCGCCCGTTTCACCCTTTTTGTCCGTCAATATAAGCCCCAACGATAAACCAAACATGAAGCTTCTCGTGCTTTTTTCTCTGAGTGGCGTGCTCTTGCTCGCTGGCTGCACCAGCCCGGTCAAACGCACCGACCCGACCGATCCCACCGTCCAGACCTTCCGCTTGGGGCAGGCCGACGTAAACGAGCTCGTTCAGTCGATGGTCGACTCCATGCTCTCCTCCCGCAACGTGGCGCGCATCACGGGTAGTGATACAGCCCCGACGATCGTGGTCATCCCCTTTCGCCTCGATACCGCCACGATTACCGACACCCGTATCAACACCGGGGCAATCGGTACGCTCGTCCGCGAGCAAATCCTGAATTCCGGTCTCTTCCGTTTCGTCGATGCCACCCGCCGGGCCGACATTGCCGCTGAGGTAGAGTATCAACAAGAAAGCGGTATGGTCGATTCGACCAAAGCTGCCCAACGTGCGCGGCAACTCGGGGCAAATTATATTCTTGAAGGCAGCATCAGCGGTTTTGATGACCGGAGCGACCGTTCCCGATCGGTTGGCTATGTGGTTTCGATGACCCTCCAAAATATCGAAACCGCAGAAATCATCTGGCAGAAAACCGATCAGATCGCCAAGACCCAGACCCGCGGCCTCTTCGGTCGGTAAGCGCACTCCATTCCGTCACCCATTTCCCAGGCGTCGTTCAGGAGAACTGAACGGCGCTTTTTTGTGCGCCTCGACATCCCCATATTGGTTACTTTCTGAGTTGACCCAAGCTGACGATAATCGTTTTCTACGCGCTTTCCTTGGGCCGCAGGCCTCTGGAATCATCGGGGTGTAGCTTAGCCTGGTAGAGCGCTACGTTCGGGACGTAGAGGCCGGAGGTTCAAATCCTCTCACCCCGACCATTTTCCGCTTCATGGATGGCGGGCCACAGATCGAAGCCGCAGCACCAGACTCATCGCGGCAATGCCCAATCCAAAGCAGAGGCCGACCCACACTCCTTCGGCACTCATTCCGGCACCTTCGATCGGCAATGCACTCGCAATACGGGCCAAGGGTCCCGGAAGGCGGTCGGTCCCGTCCAGACGGAAGGCAAGGAGGAATCCCACCGGGAGGCAGATCAACCAGTAGACCACGAAGATGATCGCTGTCGGCAACCGGACATCTCGATACCCGCGCAATGCGCCGGATGTGACCACCTGCACACCGTCAAACACCGCGAATGCGGCGGCATAAAGCAACAACACCGAGGCCAGCGCGAGCACTGCCGGCGCATCCTCACCAACTGACGGAGTCAAAAACACATAAGGCATTTGGTGACGGAAGAGCACAAAGCTCAGCCCGGTGAGGGCCATGAATGCGGCGGCCATCGCAATTGAACCCCAGGCGATGCGGCGCGCCTTGATCAAGTCTCTTTCACCGCGCGCCTGCCCGATGCGAATGCTAACGGCAAACATCAGGCCGAGCGGAACCATGAACACCAGCGCTGCATACGTGATGGCAATGGAATGGGCCGCCAGCGCCACGGGACCGTTGGGCATCCAGCCCATCATGAAAACAGCCGCATTAAAGGCCGCAATCTCCAGCGAAATCTGCAGCCCGATCGGCGTGCCAAGCTTGAGCATCTCCCACTTGCGCGCCGGCTCGAAACGAAAAAACGCCCGCCAGTGCCATCGCAACTGGTGAGTCCGCGCCCACCTCATCCAACCCCACAAGACCACCAGCGAAAAGACCCGTGCAAGCACCGTGGCAAGCCCAGCGCCGTCCAATCCCATCACCGGTGCACCCAAATTGCCGAAGATGAACACCCAGTTGAGAAAAATATTGGCGACAATCGCAACGAGCAGGAAATAGAGCGGCAACCACGGTTGATTGATCGCCTCGCAATAACCTTTGAGACTGGAAAACAGCAACAGCGGCACGAGAGATATCGCCAAATAAATGAGGTAGGATTTGGCTTCGGAAAGGACCACCTCAGGCTGCCCCAGGTGCCACCAATCGGTGAATAACACGAGGCCGCCTAAGGACACGGCACCGGCAAATGCCGCCATGCCACAGACCAGCAGACCGATGCGTAAATATTCGCGAGCCTGCGCTGCATCCGCCCGGCCATGGGCTTCGCCCACCATAATGGATAACGCGCTGCCTAGGCCGAAGGTAAAGAGGGCAAAGATCCAGAATAGGTTTCCTGCAAACGTCGCAGCGGCCAGCGGGTTGACCCCCACCCTCCCGATCATAGCCAAATCGACCACTTGCACCAGATGCGTCGCCACCTGCCCCAACACCACCGGTAAGGCCAGTTTCCAGGTTGCGCGCATTTCCTGTAAGATAAATCGCATACGAAGCCGTCCAACAGACGCCCTCTTCCCCTCCAAAGCAAGCGCGACATCGGCAAGAACTCCCTGCCGCACAAAGCCAAAATAACGCTGTGCCGGGAGCGGATTGATGGGCACTCCTGTAGAAAATAGCCGAGCGCCTCCTAATAATGCATCGGATGCTGCATAAGGTGTGATTTTACGTTGAGGAACGACGCGTTATATCCCATCTTCCCGGCTTTCCGTGCATGGCTTTCGCTTTACCGCACCCCGTTGGCGCGTAAGACCATGCAGCAGGACGGCTCGGACCTCCCCAATTTCACTGTATTTCTCATGAGTTCATTAGGCAAAAAATACATCATGGCCGTAACCGGATTGGTTCTGGTCGGATTTGTGATCGGTCACATGGCGGGCAACCTCCAGATGTTCCTTCATTCGGACTGGATGAACGAATACGCCTATAAGCTGCAGCACTTTCCCTACGGCCTGCTCTGGGTAGTGCGAGCCGTGCTCCTCGGGGCGGTCGTTGCCCACGTTTGGACGGCAGTCCTGCTGGTGATCGATAACCGCCGCGCACGGCCCCAATCTTACGCGATCAACAAGCCCTTGCAGGCTTCTTTTGCCAGCCGCACCATGCGGTGGTCGGGGCTCATCCTGCTCGCATTCATCATTTTTCATATCCTCCACTTCACGGTCCAGTCCGTGCATCCGGAATTCCAGGAGCTGACGGTTTCCCTGCAAGGAGCACAGGATGCGGAAGGAAATTCGCACTCGCGCACGTTGTGGGGCGTCTATGATCATCTCTCAGCCCACGGCCAGTTTCCTGACTCACCGGCACTGCAGGTGCATGACGTTTACAGCATGGTCGCCATCGGTTTCAGCCGCCAGTTCTGGTATGTCTCCGCGTTCTATATCATCGCGATGGCGCTGCTCTGTATCCACTTGTCGCACGGCATCAGCAGCATGTTTCAGAGCCTCGGCTTGCGTAATGCCAGCCTGCGCCGACGCCTCGACCTGATCGCCATCGTGATTGGCATCATTCTTTTTATCGGATTTTCCTCCATCCCGGCGGCCTCCCTGCTGGGCATTATCGAGCCCATTCAAGCCCTCCAATAACCGCCAGCTGGACGTCGTCATGAAACTTGATTCCAACATCCCCGAAGGCCCGCTCGAGAAGAAGTGGACCAACGCCAAATTCAACTACAAGCTCGTCAACCCGGCTAACAAGCGGAAGTACAGCGTCATCGTGGTCGGCTCCGGGCTGGCGGGTGGTGCCGCTGCCGCCACCATGGGCGAGCTGGGCTACAACGTGAAATGCTTCTGCTATCAGGACAGCCCACGGCGCGCCCACTCAATCGCCGCCCAAGGCGGGATCAATGCCGCCAAGAACTATCAGAACGACGGCGATAGCGTTTTCCGCCTTTTCTATGACACGATTAAAGGCGGCGATTTCCGCAGCCGTGAGGCCAATGTCCACCGCCTGGCGGAACTCTCCACCGCAATCATCGACCAATGTGTGGCCCAAGGCGTGCCCTTTGCCCGCGAATACGGCGGCATGCTCGACAATCGCTCTTTCGGCGGAGCCCAGGTCAGCCGCACCTTCTACGCCCGCGGCCAGACCGGACAGCAACTCCTCCTCGGTGCCTACCAAAGCCTCAGCCGGCAAATCGCGCTCGGACAGGTGAAGATGTACAACCGGCACGAGATGCTCGACGTCGTTCTCGTGGACGGCGTAGCCAAAGGGATCATTACCCGCAACCTCGTCACCGGAAAAATTGAGCGTTGGGGAGCCGATGCAGTGGTCCTCGCCACCGGCGGTTACAGCACGGTGTTTTTCCTTTCAACCAATGCCGCCGGGTGCAACGTCACCGCTGCATGGCGCGCACACCGCCGTGGTGCCGGTTTTGCCAACCCCTGCTACACGCAGATTCACCCGACCTGCATTCCTCAGGAAGGTGAGCACCAGTCGAAGTTGACCCTGATGTCCGAATCCCTCCGCAATGACGGACGAGTTTGGGTGCCGAAGAGCCGCGAAATTGCTGCCAAACTGCGCAAGCGCCAGATGAAGCCTTCGGAGGTCAAGGAAGAGGACCGCGACTACTTCCTCGAGCGCAAGTATCCCAGCTTTGGCAATCTCGCCCCCCGCGACATTTCCTCACGTGCTGCGAAGGAAGCCTGTGATGATGGCCGCGGAATCGCTCCGACCGGATTTGGCGTCTATCTGGATTTCGCCGAAGCGATCAACCGCCTCGGTCGCGCCAAGATTGAAGAGCGTTACGGCAATCTCTTCGACATGTATGAAAACATCGCCGGCTACAGCGCTTACGACGAGCCGATGATGATCTATCCTGCGCCCCACTACACGATGGGCGGCCTCTGGGTGGACTATAACCTTCAGACGACTATCCCGGGTCTTTTTGCCGGCGGCGAATGCAACTTCTCCGACCACGGTGCCAACCGCCTCGGCGCTTCGGCCCTGATGCAGGGCTTGGCCGATGGGTATTTTGTCCTCCCCGCAACGGTCAGCAACTACTTCGGAACCAACATCCCGGTAGGCAAGGCCGGCAAGTTCGATGTCAATCATCCGGCCTTCGACGCAGCCGAAAACGAAGTGCGCGAGCGGATCGACCGAATGATGTCGATCAAAGGCAGCACCAGTCCCCGAGCCATTCACATCGAGCTGGGTAAAATCATGCTCGATAAATGCGGGATGGCTCGCAGCCATGAAAGCCTTACCCAGGCGATTGGCGAAATCCGGGCACTGCGCGAAAAGTTCTGGAATGACTTGGTCATTCCGGGGGAAAAAGAGGAGTTCAACGCCGAGCTCGAACGCGCCGGACGGGTGGCCGACCACCTCGAGTTTGCCGAGCTCCTCTGCTACGATGCCCGCGACCGGGATGAATCCTGCGGGGGGCACTTCCGCATCGAACACCAGGATGAAGGCGAAGCCGTGCGCCACGACGACAAGTTCGCCCATGTCAGCGTCTGGGAGTTCAAAGGAGCCGGCGTTGAGCCGGTCAAACACACCGAAGAACTCGTTTTCGAAAACGTCCACCTCGGCGTCCGCAGCTACAAGTAATCCATCCTCATTGAGATACGGCCATGTCCGAACACACCATTTCTGTTAAACTGAAAGTCTGGCGTCAGAAGGGCGCCCAAACCCCTGGCAGGTTCGTCGAATACGAGGTCAAGGAGGTTTCCACATCTTCTTCCTTCCTCGAAATGATGGACCTGCTCAACGAGGAGCTGATTGCGCGGGGTGAAGATCCGGTCGCCTTTGACCATGACTGCCGCGAAGGCATTTGCGGCCAATGTTCGATGACGATCAACGGCATTCCTCACGGCCGTAATCGTCTGCAAACCACCTGCCAGCTCCACATGCGCAGTTTCACCAACGGCGAAACAATTACGATTGAGCCGTTCCGCGCCGAGCCCTTTCCGTTGGTCAAGGACTTGGTCGTCGATCGCGGAGCCTTCGATCGTATCATTCAAGCGGGCGGCTACATTGAGCAACGGGTCGGTTCAGCACAGGACGCCAACGCCATCCCGATTGGCAAGGTAACAGCCGACCGGGCGATGGATGGAGCGGTCTGTATCGGCTGCGGTGCCTGCGTCGCCGTTTGCCCGAATGCCAGCGCCATGCTATTCACCTCCGCCAAGATGACCCAGCTCAACCTGCTTCCACAGGGAAAACCCGAGCGCCATCGCCGCGCAGTCGGCATGGTCGGGCAAATGGATGCCGAGGGCTTTGGAAACTGCACGAATATCGGAGAGTGCGAGGCGGCGTGTCCCAAAGGCATCAGCCTCGACTTCATCGCGTCGATGAACCGCGACTACGCCGTGGCCAAGATCAAGCAGCTGTTTGGCGCGTAACCACAAAATCTTACACCTTTGGCTCTGAACGAGCCTCCATCTGAACGCCGGGCACCAGACCGGCGTTTTTTTGCCTGAGGCGCTTCAGCGACCCCACAACAGGTAGGCCGCAGCGGCGAGATTCAGGACAACGAACCCGATCGCGAGGGCTCCGATCCAGAACCGTGCGCGGGCAGCAGCGCGTTCTTCTCTATCGGTTCGAAGCAGTAGAGGCATCGTCCTTGTATGCGACCATCCAGCGAAATCCGGTAAAACGGTCCCGTTCCTCCTTGTTTCGCACAGTTTCTGGAACCTTGGAAAGCGATTCCACGGTTTCCCGTGCTGATCCACCAATGACGATCGCGTCCGTGGCACCTGCGTCCGCAGCAAGCCATTCGCCGACATTACCGAGCAGATCATGAAACCCATGGACATTTGCCGCGCGCGAGCCGACCGGATGGGTCGCGCGAGCCGCGTTGCCCGCATGCCATGCGAGGGCATCGACTTGCGCCGGTTCCATTTCTCCCAACGCCGCCAAATACGCAGTACGGTCGGGCAAAGTCACTGCCTGAGCGACAAGCCACGAGAGCCGACGGCAAAAGACACTGGCATCGTTCCAACTGACAGAATCAACCGGCCGATCCGCGCCCGATTGCACCGAAGGGCTGGAACCGGTCACGAGTCGATAGAACGACTGGGGTGTCTCCGACATGGAAAGCGCGAGCGAGGGAAAGCCCGGAACCGGTTGAAGGGCACGTTTGTATGCCTGATGTACGTCAGCGATCTGGTTACGCACTTCATAGAGGTAACCGGCTTTCGCCAGACGCTCTTCATCCAGATAGCGGCTGAGTGGGTAATCGGCATGCAACTCGGACACTTCACGAAAATATTTTTCAACAAGGGTTCGAGCCGAAGCACTGTCGAAGGAGCGCAAAGCAGCGTTGAGCGTGGCTTCTGTCTGCCCGATCGTTTGCTCCAGCTCCCAGCTTGCCACGGACTGGCGTTCAGCATCGATCTGCGCCAGAGCGTTGCGTTGAGCGAACCGGCTGCTCCCATATTGTTCGAGCAGTTCCTGCTGCAGGCGGTGGGCCTGGTCGAGGTCAGTGGTCGCCGCCGACACGTTTCCGGCAAGCAGACTTTTCGCTGCAGAAGCCCTCAATCCCTCAATCTGGGCGTGCAGTTTTGCCGCCCGTGCATCCTCAAGCAAACGCTCCAGCCTCACCAAGTCCGCCTGACGAGCCCAGCGTGCTTCCCGGTAGTGTTGCAACAAGACCTGCGTCAGCTTAACGGCTTCCTCCAGCTGTTCGATAGCGGCGTCAAAGTGATCTTCATGGAGCGAGTCGTGTGCTTCCTGTTCAAGGACCTGTGCCTTGCGTGCAGTTGGCTCCGCCTCCAAATTAAGGCGCGCAGTTTCCAAGCGAACCAGTCGGGAGCGATCGACATAGCGACCGCGTGCATAACGGCTATTAATTGTTTCCTGCAGCTCAATGGCCCTCGCATAAGCGGCCAGCGCCTCCTCCCGGTTGTCGGCCTCTGCTGCCGCAATTGCCGCCTCTTCCGCTGCGATTGAATCCGCCAAAACCAGTTTGCCCGCTTCGGAATCGTAAAGGGTCTCCAAGCGATAAAGTGCATCCATATCCGTCCGCGAAGCAGAGCCCCGCGCCTGCAGATTCACCAGTGCCGCCTGACGCTGCACCGCTGACGCAAGTATTTCAACGTCCGCCCATTCGACCGCCCGCGACTCCGCGATTTCCATGAAATCGGCTTCCAGCGCTTCGACCGCCTCCCGTTCGCTCGCCAGCAGCGCCGGTGAGACTTGGCGTGCCGCACGTTCTTCGTCCGAGAGGAAAGCCGGCCCCATCCGGGCGAAGGCCCACATCAGGGCGAGAAAGACGACCGCAATCGTCGCAAACCAGAACCGGGGTCCCACATATTGCCGCCAGCGACTGCGGCGGCGTCTTACGCGAATTTTAGAGGGGGGAGACATGCCTTGGGGAATTCAGCTTGTCAGCAAGACTGATGGGCAAGAGGTTGAAAAGGGTTTTTCAAACTTTCGCGGCGCACAATTACCCTGTTTCCATGCCTCCCTTCTTCAACCAGATCACGATCTTGGCTCCTGGTTTACTTGGTGCCTCGCTTGGCCAAGCGGTCGCCGCGGAGCAGTTGACCCAACGGACGGTGGTCTGGGCTCGCCGGCCCGAAACACGTCTGGAGTGCGAGGAACAACCTTGGTGTGCGGCGACTTGCTCCGATCCCGGCGAAGCGGTTCAGGCGGCCGATCTCGTCGTGCTCTGCATGCCGGTGGCCCAAATCGTTCCGACCCTCGAACGCATCGCACCCCATCTCGCGGCAGGCACCTTGGTCACGGATGTGGGCAGCACCAAGAGCCTTATTTGCCGCCAAGCCGAGCACCTGATGCCTCCGGGCTGCCATTTTATCGGCTCGCACCCGATGGCGGGGTCTGAGCGTACTGGAATGGCAAACGCGCAGGTTGATCTGTTTGTTGAGCGTCCCTGCTTTGTAACCCCGCTTCCGGAGAGCGATCCGCAAGCAGTCGAAACCGTGGTTCGCTTTTGGAAAGCGCTTCACATGAAGCTCACCACCCTCTCGCCGGCAAAACATGACGAGATTGTCGCAGCGATCAGTCACCTGCCTCACCTCGTGGCCACGGCAATCTGCCTCGCGTTGCGCGAAGGGGATCCCGACTGGGCTCGTCTCGCCGGCAACGGTCTCCGCGACACCACTCGGGTCGCGGCCGGGAGCCCCACCCTTTGGCGGGCTATTTGTGAGCAGAATCGCGAAGAGGTCCTCCGCGCGCTGCAAGGCTTTGAAAAATCGCTCCAGCAAGTGCGCAGTGCGCTGGAAAACCGGGATTATCCCCAACTCGAACACCTCCTCGACCTGGGAAAACAATACCGGCAAACACTGGACGGTCCGTCTGCACCACGCTGAACGCGCCTGCTGCAAGGTCCGCTGAAGAAAAAGACCTGCCCAACTCAAGCGCATGCATCCAACGGCGCTTTAACCGTTTCAACGATTCTCTTTCATCCATGATCTCCGACCCTTATCCGGTCCTCCCGTTTACCCGGCCCGCCTGCGGCACGATTGAGCTTCCCGGTTCGAAAAGCATATCCAATCGAGCGTTGGCCTTGGCAGCGCTGGCTGGGGGAAACACCACATTGACCGGCATGCTGTTCAGCCGGGACACGGAACTGATGCTGACGGCTCTGGGCCAGCTCGGCGTCGGCTTGGAAATTGACCGCGATCGCCGGCAAGTTCGGGTAAAAGGTATCAGCGGACAGCCGACGGTGGCCGAAGCCGAGTTGTTTATCGGCAACGCCGGAACGGCAGCCCGTTTCCTCACAGCGCTGGTCTGCCTGCGCAATGGCGGGCGCTACCGGATGGATGGCGATGCGCCGATGCGCGAGCGGCCCATGCATGCGCTGCTCGATGCCCTGACCCAGCTGGGCGCGCGTTTCACGTTTCATGGAGCTCCCGGGCATTTTCCCTTCACCGTGGAAACGCAAGGTCTGGCCGGCGGACGTGTCTCGATTGATGCCCGGGCCAGCAGCCAGTTTGTGTCCGCATTGTTGATGGTTGCTCCGTTTGCCCGCAAACCGGTGGAATTGGTGGCAGAGGGTATGCGCCCGGCATTTGTTGAAATCACCACCTCGATGATGGCGGCATTTGGCAATCAGGTTGAGCCGTTATCGGGAGGTGGATTTTTAGTTTCCCTTGGAACAGGTTATCGCCGGGCTTCAGGATTCTTTGCAATTGAACCCGATGCGACGGCCGCCAGCTATTTCATCAGCCTTCCCTTGGTTACGGGCGGCAGCGTGCGGCTTTCCGGCCTCGGGCAAGAGATGCTACAGGGCGATACCGCTTTCGCGGTGGTGATGGAACGGCTCGGAGCACACATCACCAAGCACATCGAGGGGTGGAAGGTTACCGCGACGCCACCACCCCATCCCGGGACGGTTGAAAACTTTGCCACCTTTTCGGATACGTTTTTGACCTTGGCAGCGATTGCGCCGTTGCTCGAAACGCCGACGCGTATTGAAGGAATAGCTCATACCCGTGCGCAGGAAACGGATCGCATCGCAGCCATGGCGACAGAACTCAAGAAGCTCGGCTGTGGAGTCATTGAAGAACCAGGTAGCCTTGAAATACATCCCGACCCAAAGGCGCTTCGAGAGGCAGCTGCCCACGGGGTGGCAATCGATACCTACGAAGATCACCGGGTGGCGATGAGCTTCGGGATTCTGGGATCGGCAAATCTACGTGGCGACGGTCAGCCGTGGCTGCACATCCGCGATCCGCTCTGTTGCCGGAAAACCTTCCCCGACTTTTTTGAAAAACTTGCTGCGCTTCACAGCGCGAGCCACGTTTAGCCGTCCATGTCCGGATTACGTTTCAAGATCATCGCAGTCGACGGCGGCGCGGCTTCGGGTAAATCATCGACCTCCCGCCGCGTGGCAGCTGCGCTTCATCTCCTGCATGTCGATACCGGCGCGCACTACCGCGCGGTCACTCATGCCGGGCTCGCGGCAGCGGTTTCCCCGGAGGCAGGCCCGGCCCTTCTCGATTTTCTGAACAAGCTCGATCTCGCCATCGCGATTGAGGGGCGGGAAGCACGGATCCGCCTCAATGGTTCGGTTCCCGATGATGCCGCGCTCCGCTCCGCCGCTATCAATGCAAACGTCTCACGCTTTGCCGCTCAACCGGCAGTGCGCGACGCGGTCAAAACCTACCAGCGCGAACATGCGACAGTTGCCAAAGCAGCGGGATTTTCCGGGCTGATCATGGACGGGCGGGATATCGGAACGGTTATTTTTCCGGATGCCGACCTGAAGATTTTCCTGACTGCAGACGAAGCCACCCGGGCCGCGCGACGCGCCGATGAAGGGCATGCCGACACCATTTCAGCCCGCGATAAAATGGACGCGGCCCGTAAGACAGCTCCGCTGCTCGCAGCAGAAGATGCAGTGCTGATCGACAACTCCGCATTGCCGCTCGAAGCAGTCGTCGCACAGGTCATCGAGCTGGTGAAGCGCGTTTAGCGAAATGCGGACCGCTTCCCGCCCGAAGGCGGGAAGCACAGCGTTGCTCGATCAGTCTTCGGCGTGGGTATCGTAGAGATTGCGCGCAATGACTTTTCCGGCACCCAGCGCTTCGGCAAAACCATCTTGCGGACGCACCACTTTTCGTTCTCCGGGCAAAACGTGGAAAAAGTTATCGTCCCAGCGAACGTCCGGATTGTTTTCCACCTGCAACCAAGTCCACAGCGCGGGCTTATCGGTGGTGAGCACAATGACCGGAGTTCCGTCGGATGCGGTTTCCTCTGTCACAGTTAATGTCGGGCGATCGAGTGCGAGGTGCTTGGGTCGGGCAAAGGTAACCAGGTTTTCCGAAACCACCTCATCGTTCCGGAACAGCCGCAATTTGACCAGAATGCCCCGCGGGGTGTGAGCCTCCAGCTCGGGAGACGCATCAATCGTCAGGGCAATGGCCGAACCGTTGATCGGTGTGTCGACGATTTCCTCGATTGTGCGCAGCTTCTCGCCGGAGACCGTGTAGATATCAACGACTACAGTAACCTCGACCGGTTCGACCGCGTCGCTCGTCACCCATACCTCAATGGATTGAGATTCAGGCTTCTCCACACCCGAGATCATGAGCGGTGCAAAAAAGCGGCGGGCTTCATATTGGAGGCCTTTCCAGCGGCGTTCATAATCGATCGACGACCAGCTGGCGACCGGCCAGCAATCGTTGAGCTGCCAGTACAGCGCTCCCATGCAGCGCGGCATATTGCGCCGCCAGTGCTCCACCGCATATTTGATCGCGAGGCCCTGCTGGATCTGCGACAGCCAAACTGTATTTTCCCAACCCACCGGCAGGCGAAACCAGCTGAGGAGGTAGTCGATCACCGCGAAGTTGCCGATCGGGCTGCGCTGGTGACGCTCCATGATGTAGCTGGTGATGTTGCGGTCTTCCGGATTCGTGAAGCTCTCGACCGTGACCGGATGGGGAAAACTCTGAAAACCGAACTCGCTGCAGAACCGGTGGAAGGATGTCCGGTACCACTCGAACGGCTGGCGACCATGCCACACCATCCAGAGGTGAGCATCGCCCCAGCGGGGGTCGGTGGAAGCGCCATTTCCCACGCGATTGCCAAGCGGGCTGTGCTCGCTGGAAGGCCAGTAACTGCGATCGGGATCCAAGGTGCGCACCACCCGGCCGAGCAGTTTGTCAAAGAGTTCGCAGTAGTCGTGCCACCGCATTTCGCCGGGCTTGTCACCAATGATTCCTTCAATCTGCTCCAGCTCATTGTTGCCGCACCACAAGGCGATACATGCGTGATGGCGCAGACGCCGGACATTCTGTTCGGCCTCGACCCGGACGTTTTCGAGAAAGGCATCCTCGTGCGCCGGGTAAGCCGAGCAGGCAAACATGAAATCCTGCCAGACGCAGAGGCCGAGCTCATCACAGAGGCCATAGAGCTCATCCCGCTCATAGACTCCGCCGCCCCAGACACGAATCATGTTCATATGGGCATCGACCGCGGATTGCAGGAGGTCGCGCAGGACTTCGTCGGTCACGGCACCATCAAAGGTATGCGCGGGAATCCAATTCGCTCCCTTGGCAAAAAAGTCGCGTCCGTTGCAGCGAAACTTGAACGATTCGCCCCATGCGTCCCGTTCCCGGACAATATCCAGTGTGCGTAAACCAATCCGCTGCGAGCATCGATCGACCTCCTGGCCGTTCACGATCAGCGCCGCATCGAGGTCGTAGAGACATTGTTCGCCCATGTCATTCGGCCACCACAGATGCGGTTGATCGATCGTGACTTCGCAGGATGCACCTTCGGCAGAAGCGGGAAGCGTCCACGTGTGAAGCACCTCTCCTTCATAGGAAAGGTTCACCAAAACATGTGCGCCTGAAGCAGAAACCTCCTCGGCCGCCGCCGTCACCGTCAGGGCTACGGTGTCGCCCTGATGCGACTGACGCACAAAGACTTCTCTGAGCCGGCCGGCCTCGATCGCAACGATGCGCAAAGGTCTCCAGATCCCGGCGGTGGTCAGCTTCGGGCCCCAGTCCCAGCCATAGTTGCACTGTTCCTTGCGGACCCAATTGCCGCCGGTCAGGCGGTGGCGGTCGATGCCGGTGTGCCAGAGAAAATGTTCTTTCTGCCGTTCTTCGATGTAGGGAAAGGTCGATTCAAAGTAGATCTCGATCGTGTTTTCGCCTTCGCGCAGCAATGACTTCACGTCGAACTCCCACGTCCGAAACATATTGTCGGTGCGGGCGACTTCCGTGCCATTGATGCTGACGCGCGCAAAGGTATCCAGCCCGTCACACTGCAGGAATACCTGTCCGGCAGACAAAAATCCCGTTTCGACTTCAAAAGTCCGTTGATAGCTCCAGTCCGTCCGGCCGATCCACTGGAGCGCATCTTCATTGTCCCGGAAATAGGGATCAGGAATGGCGTCGGCGGCGCGCAGGTCGAGGTGCACGCAACCGGGAACAGTGGCGGGCAACGTGTTCCCATCGTCGGCGCGGGTGAGCGTCCAGGATCCGGAAAGTTCAAGCGTTTTCATGTCAGTGCGTTCAGGTATGGCAGTGAATCAGAAGGATGGTGAAACTCGGGCACAAAGGCGGCCCGCGCAAATGAGAAGTGCGCGCCTCTCGGTGAGGCACGCACTTGAACTGAAAAAGCAGGGTTAAAGATCAGGTTTCCAAACTCCCTTCAGCCGCTTTGCGGGCTGCGAGTTCGCGCTCCATCTGGAGCTCAAGCTTGTGGTTGATCCCGTAGAGAAGCACCAAAGCCGCTGCTCCCACACCGATGACGGAAGGAATGAAGGACATCATCAGCCGCAAGCCGTGCAGCGTCTCCTCGGACTGGGCCACATTGGCTTGGAAGCCGTAAAAAGCCAATAGGTAGCCGGCAAACCCCGGACCCACCGCCCAGCCCACTTTCTGGGAAAACGTCCCCGCGGAGAAAACCAGACCGGTAAACCGGCGGCCAAATTTCCATTCGGAGTAGTCGGCGGTATCGGCAATCATCGACCAGAACAACGGCATCAAGGGTCCCATGAACAGCGCTGCGACCATCTGGATGATGAGGATGTAAATGACATTGCTGGCGAACAACATCTCCATCAGCGATGCGTTCTCCAGAACCTCTGCGCCCGTCGCCGGATCAGCGCCTCCCACAAAATAATAAGAGGTTCCAACAAGCGCCACGATCAGCGTCAGGCAGATGTAGGCATTCTTTTTTCCGCGGAACAGGACCGTAAACCATTTGGTGCATGCCACGCCAACCAGAGTGGCAATGGATCCCACCACATTGAACGCCGTTGCCAGCGTCACAAAGCGGCCGGTATCTTCAACCGCTCCCACAACGTAGTAACGAACGTAGTAGAGAAGAGCTGCATCTCGCAGAGCGATCCAGATGATGGTTGTCACCCCGACCACGATGATTGCCAGCCACGGCTTGTTTTTAACCAGCTGGGCGAGGTCTTTCTTCAGGTTCATCTCCTGCCCCTTCGGCACCTGGACGCGCTCCTTGGAGGTATAGAAAGTAAAAAGAAACAAGGCCGCGGCCCCCAATGCATACAGGATCATCGTATTGACATACCCCGCCTGTGTGGCCGTATCGCCGTCGGCACTGCCACCCAGTTTCACCACCAGAATGAGGATCGTGGCCTGAACAAACAGGTTGGAACCGAAGGCCCCGTAAAACCGGAAGGAAGCGAGGACCGTCCGCTCGTTGGAGTGGGGAGTCATCACCCCCATGAGGGCCCCATACGGAATGTTGATCGCGGTATAGAAGACCATCGCCAAGGTGTAACTCGCATACACGTAGACGATCTGCCCGGTAGATCCCCAATCCGGCACCGTGAACACGGCAATCCCGCTGACCGCGTAAGGAATGATCATCCACCGCAACCAAGGCCGAAACTTGCCATGTCGGGACTGAGTCCGGTCACAGATCATCCCCATGACGGGATCGTTCACCGCATCAAAGATCCGCGTCACAATCAGCATTGTGCCGATAACGGCAGCGGAAATGCCAATGATGTCCGTGTAAAAGAACATCAGGAAGGAAGCAAAGACTTTGAAATAAAGGACCGATGCAAAATCACCGGCGGCGTAACCGATCTTCTCGCGAAGCCCGACTATCTTTTCCGGAATGATCGGCGCGGTATGAGCGCCAGGAGGGACAACAGGACTGGTCATGGGGGTAGGATGAGCACCTGATTCACGAACATCGTGCCACTCAGGCGATCAGGGGAAGGGGTGAGTTAAGTTGAGGGTGAAGGCTTTGGGGTAAAGCCTGCATAAATCAAAAGAATGTGCTGGTTGGAGCAAAAGACGCCGGAAAAAGCGAGCCGCGATCCTGCAGAGGCTGGAACATCATGAGCATCAAACGCTGTTTTCTTCTTCTTCCACCTGAGCCCCTCTTTCCCGCGGAGGAATGACTGCCCGGTAGAGATCTTCTTCGCGGAACGGCTTGGGCAGAAAATCATCAAAACCCATCTCCACAAATTCATCGCGTTGCCCCGGCAAGTTGTGGGCGGTGAACGCGATGATCCGCGCGCCAGCATGGCGACCGCTTTCACGCAGTTTGCACATCAGGAGGTAGCCCACATCCTCACCCTGCAAATTGACGTCGAGCAGGATAACATCGTGACCGCCCGGATCTTTCATCAGCTCTTCCGGCGTGGAAACCATCGTGACATCGTGATCGCTCAACAAATGTTCAACCACGGTCTGAGTCGGTTCGTAATCCTCGCATACCAAAATCCGGAGCCGCGGGACGCTTGAACGCTCCACTTTGATGGGTTCGGATTCAATGGTCTCCGGCTTTTTAGCGAGCGGGAAGCGCACCTTTACCGTGGTCCCCAATCCAGGCTCGCTGGCGAGTTCAATCCGACCGTCCATCAGCTCGACAAGCTGCTTCGTGATCGTCAGGCCGAGGCCGCTTCCGCCCAAGCTGGCTTTTAGTTTGCCGCGTTCCTGGCTGAAGGCGTCGAACGCGCGCGGCATGAATTCGGGGCTGATCCCCTGCCCTTCGTCGCGGACAGTAAGCACCGCCCAGCCTGGTTCTTCGGCAACATCGATCCAGATCCGCTGGTTGTCGGCCGAAAACTTGATCGCATTGCTCAGCAGGTTGCCCAAAATCCGATGCAATGCGCTGCGGTCGGCCAGGCACCAGACGGGTTTTTCGCCTTCCTCCTCCCGACTGAACTCGATCCGGCGTTTGGCCTTCGACTCGACGAACATCCGGTAGGCCTTGTTGACCTCCTCCGCCAGCGGCATCGGAGTGATGTTCATGTTCTCACCGTCCCCCTCGAGCCGGGAGAGATTGAGGACCGATTCCAGTGTTTCGAGCAGCTGATCCGAAGCCTCCTTGATCAACCGGGCCAGCCGTTGATTCTCCTGCGGGAGGAGGTTTTTGATGACTTCGGAATAACCGAGAATGGCGGTGAGCGGCGTCCGGATGTCGTGACTCATATTCGCCAGAAAAGAAGCTTTGGCGCGGTTGGCGGCTTGAGCAGCATCACGCGTCCGCCTCAATTCCTCCTCTTGCTGAATGTGCTGGGTGATATCGGTATGCGATCCGAACCACCGGACCACGGTGCCACTGTCATTGCGGATCGGCAGCGCCCGAGAGAGGAACCAGCGGTAGGCACCGTCGTGCCGGCGGAGCAAAAAGGTGTCTTCCCAAGGATCGAGCGATTTGAAATGCGCCTTCCATTTCTCGAGCACCCGATCGAGCTGGTCCGGATGATGAAAGGCAGTCCATCCCCACCCGCCCGATTCTTCCAGCGATGATCCGGTAAAATCAAACCACCGTTGATTGTACCAAAAGATCTCACCTTCCGGATTCGCCATCCAAGCCAGTTGGGAAATGTTATCCGCAAGATCACGGAATCGTTCCTCACTCTCCCGCAATTGGGCAAAATGTTCCTGCCGGTCAGTGATGTCGAGGGCAGCGCCAATCAGCCCCGAGGGATGCCCTTCGTCGTCCTGGAGCGGTTCGAGGGTGACATCCCACCAACGACGCGAGCCATTGACGGTAACCGTCAATTCCATCCGGGTCGCCTCGCCGGTTTGCATCACCTGTCGTTTGATCTGTTCGAATAGTTGAGCGTCTTCTGCCAGGAAAAGGTCCCGGTCGGTTTTTCCAATGATTTCGCCATCATGGTCGACCACGCCGAGGTTGTTGACCCAGGTGTAGCGAAGGTGCCGGTCTTGGCTGAAAACGATGATCGGAGAGCCCTCGATCGCGATGCGAAAGCGCGCTTCACTGGCAGTCAACGCATCGGCCGTTCGCTTCAGTTCGGTGACATCACTCAGGACGACAACCACTCCTTCAATGCGATTGTCCTGCGTGCGGTAAGGAAGGATCCGACGCAGGTAACAGCAGCCTCCTTCCGCCTCGATCTGCTTTTCGCGCGGTTGAAGATCTTCAAGCACCTGCTTCGCGGAAGCGAGCAAATCGTCGTCATCGATCTTTGCCGACAAATCGGAGAGCGGCCGGCCCACATCGCTCGAGATCAGATTGAACAACTGAGCCGAAGCCGACGTAAAGCGTTGCACGCGAAACTCCTGATCGAGGAAAAGCACCGCGATACTCGTGCTGGTCAGCAGGTTTTTAAGATCGTTATTACTCTGTTCGAGATCGCCCACTTTTTCTTCCAGCTGCGCATTCAGCGTGGTGAGCTCCTCGTTGAGGCTCTGCAATTCTTCCTTCGAGGTCTCCAGCTCCTCATTGGAAGTCTGGAGCTCCTCATTCATCGACATAATTTCCTCGTTGGACGCCCGCAGTTCCTCGTTCGAACTTTCGAGATCTTCGACTGCTCCATGCAGCTGCTCGCGCGTGGACAGCAACTCCTCCTCCAGCTCCCGCAGCAGAACTTCGTTTCCACCGCAATCGACGTTTTCCCGTTCGACCGCAGGCTGGACGGGCAACTCTTCGAAGATAATGAACAGGCCTTTGCGCGCCGGGCCCAATGCTACCGGGGACACCGTCACCCGGACCCGCTCCCGGGCTTTGGCGTCTCGCAGCGCACATTCGAAAGAAAGGGGCGTTTGATCCTGAGTCACCCGCTGACAATGCTTGCGCAAACGCGGTCGCAGCGGGTCTTTTGCCAGAGTCAGCAAATCATTCGTGGGCAACCCTTCAGGCTGCTTGAGATAGCGGTGGGTTTGTCCCCGCAGGTAGACGATCTGCAGCGCCTCATCCACCAACACCGCGCCCAACGACAAGTGGCTGACCAACATGCTGCGGGTGAGCGCTTCAAAATCCTCGCTGCTCCCTCCTTCCCGCCGGCGATGCTCCCCGAGAGGTAAGAGGCGGGGAGCTGATGAAATCTCCAAATGCCCGGGACGCACCTCTCCGTGACGCCGGAAAATGCGGAGATCCTTCATGACCGGCAAAAAGAGATTGGACTGCTTACCCAGGCTTTCAGCCGATCCCAAAACGAGGATCCCGCGGGGATTGAGGGCGAAGTGCAGCAGACGAAGCGCCTTTTCTTGGGCGGTGCGACTCAGGTAAATGAGCAGATTGCGGCAGCTTACGAGGTCCATCCGGGAAAACGGTGGATCGCTCAGCAAGTCGTGCCGCGCAAAAACCACCTGTTCACGCAACTGTTTGGAGACTTGGTAATGGCCATCGCCGTGCGCACTGAAATAGCGCCGAATCCGTTCCTCTCCGATATCGGCCGCAACACTGGCCGGATAAACACCACGCCGCGCGAACTCCCGTGCCCGTTCATCAACATCGGTAGCATAAACCTGGATACGGCACGTGAGCGCCAGACGTTCAATCGCATCGCTCAAGAGCATGGCATAGGAATAGGCTTCCTCTCCAGTCGCACACCCCGGCACCCAGAATCGGACCGTTTGCCCATCGCTCACCTGTTCCAGAATCCGTGGAATGACATCCTCTTCAATCGCGCTCCAGAGTTCGGCATTCCGAAAAAAGGAGGTCACGCTGATCAGAAGATCCTGCGCCAAGTCCCGGACTTCATCGTGGTCCTCCCGCAGGAGCTCAAGATAGGCTTCGAGATCCTCCGTCTGGCGCAGGCCCATGCGGCGTTGAATGCGCCGAATGATCGTATTCCTTTTATAATGACGAAAATCATGCCCCTGCCGGGAGCGGATGGCGCTGAGGATGCGCAGGATCAGCTTTTCCTGCTCCTCGACGGCGGGTGCTTCTACCGCCGCATGAGTGAACATGTGGTCAAAATAGACATCAATCCGCCGGGGAATCTCGGCCACCGGCAAAATGAAATCCACACAACGATGCGCCACCGCGCTCGCCGGCATACCGGGAAACTCGGCTTCGGCAGGATCCTGCGCCAGCGTCATGCCACCGCGGGCCTTGATTTCACTCAGGCCGATCGTCCCGTCGGATCCGGTTCCGGACAAAACCACGCCCACTGCCATTTCCACCTGATCCTCGGCAAGCGAACGGAAAAAAACATCGATGGGTGAACGTCGCCCGCGGGCAGAAACCGGTTCATTTACCTCGAGAACACCTCCCCGCATCGTCAGCTCCGAATTCGGCTGAATCACGTAAACGTGACACGGGTGCACTTCCATCCGGTCTCTTACTTCACACACCGGAAAAGGACTGACTTTTTTCAGGATGTCCACCAGATGGCTTTCATGATCCGGATCGAGATGCTGGATAAGGATGAAAGCGGCTGGAGTCTCTTGGCGAATAGAGCGTAAAAATTCTTTTAAAACGGCCAATCCCCCTGCAGAAGCGCCCACCCCGACAATTGGAAAGTCGATCTTTTTCGCTGACAGGTTCTCGGCGGACTTCGTCGCATCGGCAGACTGCTCCGTTTCACTCATGAGCTATCTTCTTAGGGCTGAGAATGTTCCGTCCGCAAGTCGCATTCTCAGAAACTGTCCCTGCGACCCCTTCCCATTTATTAGCAGAATGCTCAATATTGCTGAATTTGCCCTTATGCACACGCTCGACTTTTCCGCGCTTGATGGAAAGCTCGCGAAGCTTTGATGTCGTCTTCCGTGTCCCCCCGTCCCGCACGTTCTGCCCGTTCCGCACGCACCTTGCTGGCTGAGTATCCACCAAGCGACGGCAGCTTTGATGAACTCCGGGAGGCCGACGGACAGGTGCGCGTTCCCTACACCGGGATCCTTGAACGGCTCGAAGCCCTGTCTCCGCGGGAACGCCGCCAGAGGGAAGAGCTTTGCCGGCGTCTGGTGACCGAGCAGGGAATCACCTACACGGTGTATGACGATCCACGCGGGCTCGAGCGGCCTTGGCAGCTGGACCCGCTCCCTTTCGTATTATCAGCCGCTGAATGGCGGGGTTTGGAAGAGGGTCTGATTCAACGCGCCTCACTCCTCGATCAAATCCTAGCCGACTGTTATGGCCCGCAGGAGCTGATCCGAAGCGGAACGATTCCGCCCGCACTCGTCTGGGGCCAACCGGACTTCCTTCGCCCGATGGCGGGTGTGTCCGTTCCACAAAACCGCTACCTGCATTTTTATGCCGCCGACTTGGCCCGGTCTCCCGACGGGCGTTGGTGGGTGATTTCCGATCGCACCCAGATTCCGACCGGCGGAGGCTATGCTCTCGCCAACCGGATGGTAAGCTCGCGGGTCTTCCCCGAGGTTTATCGTCAGCAAAACGTGCAGCGGCTTGCGGATTTTTTTGCCCAGATGCGCACGATGCTGGCGGGGCTTGCCTCGCGCCGCACTGAAGATCCCCGGGTGGTCGTGCTCACACCCGGCCCGTACAATGAAACCTACTACGAACAGGCCTACCTCGCCCGCTACCTCGGTTATTCATTAGTCGAAGGGCAGGACCTCGCGGTGCGCGACAACCGTCTCTTCCTCAAGACGCTGAGCGGCTTGGAACCCGTCGATGTGATTCTGCGGCGGGTCGACGATGATTTCTGCGATCCGCTCGAGCTGCGGGGCGACTCGATGTTGGGCGTTCCGGGGTTGGTGGAAGTTTTACGAGCGGGCAACGCCGTCGTGGCCAACGCCTTGGGCAGCGGCTTGGTGCAAAGCCCGGCCTTTCAAGCTTTTCTTCCCGGCATCGCGCGCCATTTGCTCGATGAAGAGCTGAAGATTCCGTCAGTCGCGACCTGGTGGTGCGGGCAAAAGGAAGCCCGCGACTACGCGCTCAAACACCTTGAACGCTTGTTTGTTAAACCGGCTTTCAGTTCACATCGCGCAGGATTCGATTTCAAATCGCCTCTTTCGATTCCAGAACGTCAGGAACTGCGGCGACAGGTTGAATTCAACCCCTATGCCTATGTCGGACAGGAATGGGTCCGCCTCTCCCGGGCTCCGAGTCTGCATAATGGCGGGCTGATTCCACGGAAAGTCGGACTGCGGGTTTATCTCGTTGCCACGGAGACCGGTTATCAAGTGATGCCGGGTGGACTCACGCGGGTGATGGCGGACAGCCAGAGTAACTTTATTTCGATGCAGCGCGGCAGCATCAGCAAGGACACCTGGGTCTTGAGCGATCAACCCGCCCCGGAATTTTCGCTGCTGCATGCGCGCAATCATGCGCTTGAGCTGCGCCGCACCGGCAACAATCTCCCGAGCCGCGTAGCAGACAACTTCTACTGGATCGGGCGCTACGCGGAACGTCTCGACACCTTTGCCCGGCTGCTGCGGAGCACCTTTGCCCGTTTGGCCCAGGAAGGCAGCAGCGGCGCGTTTCCCCTGCTTTTGCCCCTGCTCCGCACCTTGGAAAACCACGAGCTGCTGCCCGCCCGGACCCGCCCTTTGCGCGGCGCGGAGGACAGCGATCAGCTGGAAAGCGATCTGCATAAAGCCGTTTACGATCCCGCGCTTCCCAACAGCCTCGCGGCGCAAGCACACCGACTCGAACGCCTTGGCACCCTCGTCCGCGATCGCACATCGCTCGACCTCTGGCGGGCGCTGAGCGATCTCCAGCTTTTTTTTGAAAAAGCACCCAAACCTTCTTCCCTCCTGCTCGGAGATTCCATGCCGGTTCTCAATCAGGTCATCATCGCCACCGCCGCACTCAACGGGCTGGCCGAAGAAAATATGACCCGCACGCAGGCATGGCGATTCCTCGAGATCGGACGCCGGATCGAACGGGGATTTTTCCTCTGCGGATTTGCTGAGCAGGCCTTGCGCACTCCCGAACCGGACAACTCCAGCCGTCTGGAAATTGTGCTCGAAGTGGCCGACAGCACCATCACCTACCGCAATCGCTATAACCTGCTTCCGGACATCGCGGCGGTTTTTGACCTCGTCTTGCTGGACGAGTCCAATCCCCGCTCACTCGCTTTTCAACTGGTGCGCCTGGTTCAGCACTTCGAAGCACTCCCCCAGGCGCGCCACGGCGGCGGGCTGAGTCCGGCCCTCCGCATTCTGCTGGAAGCACGCAACCGCATCCAGCTCCTCAATCCGCGTAGTCTGCACGACCACAAAAACGGCCTCGCCCGTAATGACGTCGTGCGTGCACTCGAACAAACGCGGACCGATCTGCCGCGCCTTTCCAACGCGATTGCCGCCGACTACTTTTCCCATTCCTCGATTTCCCGCACCGGTCGGGGCCGTTGATCGACTGCCATGCTCTACGAGGTCATTCATCGCACCCTTTACGACTACTCGGCCCAAGTCACGGTTTCGCATCACGCCGCACGGCTGATGCCCCGGGAACGGCCCGGGCAGGAACTGCTCAGCTTTGACCTGTCGATCTCTCCGCGCCCCACGGTCCGCCGGGAACGAACAGACTTTTTCGGCAACGGCGTGACGTTTTTTGCACTGCAGGAAGTCCATGATCGTCTCGAGGTCACGGCCCGGGCGCACGTCCGGATGCAGAGCCGGGAAATGCCGGCCTTGGGTCTGTCTCCCGCCTGGGAATCCGTCGCCGCGCTTTTTTCCGACCCCGTCTCTCCCAAGGTGGTGGATGCCTACCAGTTTGTCTTCCACTCCCCACTGGTGCGAACGGCCCCGGACATCGCGGACATCGCCCGCAGCTGTTTTCCTCCCGGGCGACCCTTGCAGGAGGCAGTCTTCGCCCTCAACCACCTGATCCACAGGGAATTCGTCTTTGACCCGGAAGCCACCACCGTGGCGACACCGCTCGAAGAGGTGCTCAAAAATCGGCGCGGGGTGTGTCAGGATTTTGCCCACATCGGGATTGCCTGCCTCCGATCACTCGGCCTCCCTGCGCGTTATGTCAGCGGTTACATCCGGACGCATCCTCCTGAAGGACAGGAACGACTGCGCGGCGCGGATGCTTCCCATGGTTGGTTCGCGGCCTATTGCCCCGAGCTGGGCTGGCTGGATTTTGACCCGACCAATGATAAAATTCCCGACCACGAACACATCGCAGTGGCCTATGGCCGCGATTACACCGACGTGGCCCCACTTTCCGGCATCCTGACCGGCGGTGCCCAGCACGAATTGAAAGTCGAAGTCGACGTGCTCGAGCTCCCTGCGGAAACAATCTGCGGCAGCGAGTCGCTTTAATCGCCAAGACGGCCGCTTTGCGGCGCAACCGCGCCAGGGACGTTGCCCCGTGCCCGATCCTCGCTAGCCTCTGCGGATGCGACGTTATTTTCTTTTCTGGAGCCTGCTCAGCTTATTGCCCCTCGTCGGATCGACTGCGGAAAGCGGCTCGGACGACGCGGCGCTCTCCGAAGTGCCGGCCCCCACTCCGCGTGAACCGGCGCAGATTTTCCCCGACCACGAGCAAGTTACCCAGCATGAGGTACGCATTGGCGATGAGACCGTTGCCTACACCGCCACCGCCGGAATGGTGACGTTGCGGGATGCGAAGGAAGTGCCCACCGCAGAGATTTTCTACATTGCTTATACCCGGGATGCGGTGGAGGACCGGGCCGGCCGGCCGGTGACTTTTTCCTTCAACGGCGGGCCCGGATCGTCCTCGGTCTGGATGCACCTCGGCCTGCTCGGACCCAGGCGCGTGGTCCTCGAAGACGATGGGAGCCCGGTCGCGCCGCCCTATCGTCTGGTCGATAACGCGCATTCACTGCTCGATGTGACGGATCTTGTTTTTATCGATCCGGTATCCACTGGTTTTAGTCGGGCGCGGGATCCGGAAAAGGCAAAAGCCTTTCACAGCGTCGAAGGTGATACCCGCTCAGTGGCCGACTTTATCCGCCTCTACGCCACTCGAAACGAACGCTGGACCTCGCCTAAATTTCTGATCGGCGAAAGTTATGGCACCACCCGGGCGGCCGAACTCGCTGGACACCTCGCCGAGCGCCATTTCCTCAACCTCAACGGCCTGATGCTGGTCAGCACGGTTCTGGATTTTCAGACCATTGCGTTCACGCCAGGAAATGACCTGCCCTACGTACTCTTCCTGCCCACCTACACCGCGACCGCCTGGTATCATCAAAAATTGCCGCCGGAATTGCAGGAACTTCCGTTGCCGGAAGTCGTGGCCCGCGCGGAAGCCTTCGCCTCCGATGCCTACCTGCGCGCACTTTTTCAGGGAGACCGCCTTTCAGACGAACAACGGGCAGCGGTACGCCGGGAGCTGGCTCGGTTCACGGGGTTGCAAGAATCAACGCTTGAACAGATGAACCTGCGCCCCCGAATGACGCGTTATGCGGTGGAGTTGCTGCGGGATGAAGGCCTGACGGTGGGCCGTTTTGACAGCCGCTATACCGGACATGTCCGCAACCGGGACGCGAGTCACATGCCATTCGATCCCAGCGCTGAAGCGATTTTCAGTCCCTATGCCAGCACGTTCCACGACTACATTCGCGGCGAACTTGGCGTCGAAACCGATCGGGTTTACGAGATCCTGACCGGCAATGTGCGGCCGTGGGATTGGGGGGCGGAAAATCAATACCTCAATGTCGCCGGGACGCTTGCGGAAATCCTCACTCAACAGCCGTTCCTCAAGGTTCATCTCAGCAATGGTTATTACGACCTCGCCACACCGTATTTTGCCACCAACTACACGCTCAATCACCTCAATCTGCCTGCGTCAGCACGTGAACGCATTACCGTGGATACCTTTCATGCGGGGCACATGATGTATGTAAACCTATCCGATCTTAAGCGGCAGAAAGACGTTCTCGCCCGCTTCATCCACGAGGCGCGCGGCGCACCCTGATTTTTTCTTTGACAATCCTCCTCCCGGAAAGCTCCCTCTCCTTCTGAACCTTTCTTTGTTCAACGTGAATCCCCTCGTAGTAGTCCTCGTAAATGTAGTCGTCGTCCTTGTGACGCCGATGGGATCCACGCGGGCTTAAAGCAAAGTAAAGCAAACTTTCTTAACCTCCGTCGGTCCCAACCGGCGGGGGTTTTTTTTATGCTCCCTCCCTGGAACCGCCAAATCCACAACCGCACCCAGCCGATCTCCATATCATGAAAATCACCGGAGCCGATCTCGTCATCCGCCTGCTCGAACGCCAAGGCATCCGCCTCATCGCGGGAATTCCCGGCGGGGCCAACCTGCCCCTCTACGATGCCCTCGCACGCAGACCCGTCATTCAACACATCCTCGCCCGCCATGAACAGGGCGGCGGGTTCATGGCGCAGGGGCTCGCCCGTGTCTCCGGCCAGCCAGCGGTTTGTTTCGCCACCAGCGGTCCCGGCGCCACCAACATTGTCACCGCCATCGCGGACGCCAAACTGGATTCCATCCCGCTGGTCTGCATTACCGGACAGGTTCCGCAGGCGTTGATTGGAACGGATGCCTTTCAGGAGATCGACGTGTTCGGGATCAGTTTGCCGATTACCAAGCACAACTATCTGGTGAAAAGCGTTGAAGAACTGCTGACGGTGATCCCCGAAGCCTTTCGTCTCGCCGCCAGTGGCCGACCGGGTCCGGTCTGGATCGACATCCCGAAGGATGTGCAAAACGCCTCGATCGAGCTGCGTGATGAAGATTGGCCCGAGCCCGGTGCCGCCCTTCCCCGGGTGGAGCCCGACACCACCGCCATTGCCGAAATGGCCGCGATGATCGAGGCCGCTGAACGTCCCATTCTCTACTTGGGTGGAGGCGTCGTTCATAGTGACGCGGCCGAGCTGGCGCGCACCTTGGCCGAGCAGTCGCAATTGCCCACCGTGCTGACATTGATGGCGTTGGGCGCGTTGCCCTACGATCATCCCTTGGTGCTGGGCATGCTCGGCATGCACGCCGCGCCTTACACCAATCTTGCCCTCGAGGAATGCGATTTGCTCATCGCGCTGGGTGCGCGGTTCGACGACCGGGCAACAGGCAAGGTGGCTGAATTCTGCCCCAACGCCAAAGTGATCCATGTCGACATCGACGCGAGCGAACTGGGCAAGATCCGGCAACCGACACTCTCGGTGCGCGCTGATGTGCAGGCCACGCTCACCGCGTTGTTGGCCATTTTACCCGTGCGGGAACGTGCAACCTGGAACGATCGGATCGATACACTGCGCACGGAGCACCCGATGGCCATGCCGGGAATCGACGATCCCAAAACACCTTACGGACTCATCCGAGCGGTTGCCCGGCACGCAGGTGCCGACGCGATTGTCACAACCGATGTGGGCCAACACCAGATGTGGACCGCCCAGGCTTGGCCCTTTCAGCGCCCCCGACAGTGGCTCACCAGCGGCGGCCTCGGCACGATGGGCTTTGGTCTGCCCGCGGCAATCGGAGCGGCATTGACCCAGCCGGAACATCCGGTGGTCTGTATCAGCGGCGACGGCAGTTTCCTGATGAACAATCAGGAAATGATCACGGCGGCAGAAGAAGGAGCTGACGTGAAAATCGTCCTCTTCAACAACCAGTCGCTCGGCTTGGTGCACCAACAGCAGACCCTCTTTTACGGACGCCGGCTGATGGCTTCCAAATTCAAGCAAGGACCTGACTTTGTCGCGATGGCCGAAGCCATGGGCGTGACCGGGATTGATCTGGCCACGGAATCCGATTGGGAAACCGGTCTGGCGCACGCTTTTGCCACTCCGGGCCCGGTGCTCATTCATGCCCCGATCGATGTCGAAGAACAGGTGCTGCCGATGGTGGCACCCGGTGGGGCCAATCGTGACATGATCCGAACCCGCCCACCGCTGGCGACCGCCTGAACGACCCCGCGGTTTTGCTGAAGGGAGACACGCTCACAGGAGGGTGTCTCCCTTCTTATTGTAATCCTCGCAAAGAGATGGATCATGAGCTGCTTCCGCCGCAGGACAGAAATCACCTCGGTTTTTGCAAAGCACTCAGTCACGCGGATCTTCGGAAATGGGCCATAACACAGAACTTCATCCCACTTCGGGCTTTTCGCCGGCCGAAGAACTGGCCAATAGCCTGACCCACGGAATCGGCTTCCTCCTCAGTGTGGCTGCGCTGGTCGTGGCAGTGGTCGGCGCGACGATTTATCGGGATCCCTACCTGATTGCCGCCACCGCGGTTTATGGTGCCAGCCTCTGCATGCTCCATCTCTCCTCGACCCTCTATCACAGTTCCCGCGCGCTGATCTGGAAACGGCGTTTTCTCATCCTCGATCACGCCGCCATCTATGTGCTGATTGCGGGCACCTATACCCCTTTTGCGCTCGGCCCGCTGCGCGGCACAACGGGATGGATCCTGTTCGGGTTGATCTGGACAATTGCCTTGATCGGAGTGATTCGGGAATGCCGCGCCAGCAAGCGGGGCGGTTTGCGTTCCTCCCTCATCTACCTCGCCATGGGCTGGCTGGTCGCGTTTTTCATCTATCCACTTTACCAGGCCCTCACTCCTGCCGGGTTTACCCTCCTGCTCGCTGGCGGGGCGGTTTATTCGCTCGGCGTCGTCTTTTACCTCTGGAAAAGCCTGCCCTACCACCACGCGGTTTGGCACCTTTTTGTCATCGGCGGCGCGGCCTGTCAGTTCTTCGCAGTGATGACGTTGCTCGAAAATAACCCTTGAGGATCCGCCTGGAAGGATGGCGCACGAAGCCTCCTTCATGGTGGAGCAAGCCCTCCAAAGGCAGCGTCAGTAACCGCTGCTAATCCGCGCCATCACCATCAAAAATAGAAAAAGCAGCCGGTCATTTTTGATCGTGCAGCGAGGCTTGGCCGCACCTAATCCACAACATGTAGTGCATTCCGCGATCGACCACGCTACATATAGTTATTCACATCTATCTGTTAACTCCTTGGTACCATGTCTATTTCCGCACCGCTCTCCCCCGCCGAACCCACCTTTTCGCCCAATTCCCTCGTTCCGGAACGCGTTTTTTCCGACGCTCAAATCGCCCCTCTTGATTCGGTGCAGTGGGAAAACCGGTCCGCGGAAATCACCGACGAGCGGGGAGGCATTCTCTTCCGCCAAGACCCGATTGAAGTCCCGGCCCATTTTTCCGAACTGGCGACCAAGATCCTCGCGTCCAAGTACTTTTATGGCGACCTGCAAAACGGCGACGACCCCAAGACCGGCGGCCGGGAGCATTCATTCAAACAGGTTCTGAAACGCGTCTGCGGCACCCTTGCGCGTTGGGGTCGGGAGGATGGCTATTTCGCCTCGGACGTGGAAGCTCAGCGGTTCGAAGATGAACTCACCTGGCTCTGCCTTCATCAATACGCGGCCTTCAATTCGCCGGTATGGTTCAATCTCGGACTCTACGATGCCTACGGTGCGGGGGCGGAATCCAATCGCGGCAACTTCTTCTGGGAACGCGACAAGGGGCAGGTCGAGCGGGCCAACAATCCCTACGAATACCCGCAGTGCTCGGCCTGTTTTATCCAGAAAGTGGATGACAACCTCGAGTCGATCATGGATTTGGCCCGAGCTGAAGCCATGCTCTTCAAGTTCGGAAGCGGCAGCGGCACCGACCTCTCCTCGATCCGGTCCACCCGCGAGCGGCTCAGCGGCGGGGGCAAACCCAGTGGTCCGCTCAGCTTTCTCGCAGTGTACGACGCGGTCGCGGGCGTGGTCAAAAGCGGGGGCAAAACCCGCCGCGCCGCCAAGATGAACACCTTGCGCGACACCCATCCGGACATCGAGGAATTCATCGCGGCCAAACCGGCCGAAGAGCGCAAGGCATGGGCGCTGATCGAGCAGGGTTACGATCCTTCCTTCAATGGCGAGGCTTATGGATCGGTGAAATTTCAAAACGAAAACCTCTCCGTCCGCGCTTCCGACGCCTTCATGCGTGCCGCGGAAAAAGGAGACAAATGGTGGACGCGCCGGGTGATTGATGGCGAACCCTGCGAACAAAAGGACGCCGGCACCCTGCTCCGGCAGATCGCCGAGGGTACCCACCTCTGCGGAGACCCGGGCATGCAGTTCGACGATACCATTGACCGCTGGCACACTTGCAAGGGTTCCGGTCGCCAACACTGCACCAACCCGTGCAGCGAATACCTCTTTCTCGACAATACCGCCTGCAACCTCGCCAGCCTCAACCTGATGAAGTTCGTTCGCGGCGGGGAGTTCGACAGCCACCGGTTCGCGGCCGCCGCCCGCCTCTTCATCATCGCGCAGGACATCATCGTCGATCGCTCCTCCTACCCGACCGAGCCGATCGCCTATAATTCCCACTGGTTCCGCACCCTCGGGCTCGGTTACGCCAACCTCGGCGGGCTGCTCCTCCACTTCGGCCTTCCCTATGATTCGGAAGGCGGACGGGCTTTGGCTCAAGGGATCACCGCGGTGATGACGGGTGCCGCCTACCAGACCAGCGCCCAGCTCGCCGCGCTCCTCGGCAGTTTTCCCGGCTATGACGACGCGCGCCATTGGGGCGTGGAAAAAACACCCGCGCCCAACAACCACGCGTCCATGTTCGAGGTGATCAAACGGCACCGCGCCGCCGTGGGCGAGCTCTCGCCCGCCTGCCCTGCCGAGATTGCCACTCACGCGAAGGAAATCTGGAAAACCGTCTCCGCCACCAAACGGGAAGCCGGCTTCCGCAATGCGCAGGTCACAGTCCTCGCGCCCACCGGAACAATCGGATTTCTGATGGACTGCGACACCACGGGAATCGAACCCGCCATGGGCCTCGTTTCCTACAAGCAACTGGCCGGCGGGGGCATGCTCATCCTCCCGCTCGTCGGCGTCTCCGTCGCCCTCAAGCGGTTGGGTTACTCCTCCGACGCGGTGGCCCGGATCACCGAACACATCAAAAATTACGGCACGGTCGAAACCGTCACCCGCAACGGCGAGGCGATCGAATCGGGACTCGACCCCAAGCATTTGGCCGTTTTTGACACCGCCTTCCGCAGTGGTGAAGGCACCCGCACCCTCGGCCCCCGGGCGCACCTCGCGATGATGTCCGCCGTTCAGCCCTTCCTCTCCGGCGGCATTTCCAAAACGGTCAACCTGCCCAGCCATGCCACCGTCGAAGAGATTCGCGACACCTACCTCGAAGCTTGGAAACTCGGGCTCAAAGGCATCGCCATTTATCGGGACGGCTCCAAACGCAGCGCCCCGATCAGCACCCAGAAAAAAGAGGAAATCAAAAGCGTCCCGGCCAGCGGCGTACAATTGACCGCCGAGCCCTACCGCCGCCGCCTGCCCGACACCCGCTCGGCCCGCACCCACAAGTTCAGCCTCGGGGGGAGCGAAGGTTACTTCACCGTCGGTCAGTTCGACGACGGCGCGCCCGGGGAAGTCTTCATTCAGATGGCCAAAGCCGGCAGCACCATCAATGGGCTGATGGATACGATCGGTGTGCTCCTCTCGCTTTCCCTCCAATACGGGGTGCCACTCGATACCCTCATCGCCAAGTTCGCCCATGTGCGCTTTGAGCCCGAAGGCATGACCCGCAATCGCGACATCCCCTTTGCCAAGAGCGTGATGGACTACCTCGCGCGCTGGCTCGGGATGGAGTTTGTGCCCGGCTACCGCGAACAGATGTCACCCGCCGCCCACGCCGACACCCTCGAAGCGCGTTCTCCTGGCAGCACCGAAATCACCCGCGAAGACCCGACCACCGCAAAGTCCCTCAACCCCGCCCAGCTCGAACTCCTCACCGCCGCCGAAGGCAGCCTCACCTGTCCTGAATGCGGCTCCGCCAAAGTCAAAGTCACCGGCACCTGCGCCTGCTGCCTCAACTGCGGCACCTCCCTCGGTTGCAGCTGAGAACCGACCCGCGGTCAAAGTTAGAGCATTCGCACGCAACCCAAACATCTCGCCTGTGCGGCGCGCTTCCTGAAACACGCCGGGCGAGGTAAAACGCGGCGGTGGCCCAAAGTCTCTGAGACCAACGAGACCTCAATCGGCTCACAATCCCCTCAATTCACGAGCCGATTGAGGTTTCTATTCGGCTCAGGCTTTACAACACCAGGATGAATTTCGAGGCGACCAGCGATGGAGGCTTTATGGGGCCCACCGGTCTCCTGACACCGGACGGGAGCCAGATCTCTTACATGATCGCCAGCGTGAGCAGCGGCATCCCTTTCATGGCCCCGGAGGAAGAGACGAATTTGAACGACTTCTTTGGATCGTTCAGCGGAGACTACGCGGTGGAGGGTTCCCTCGAACTTTCCCTCGATGACGGCTTTGGAGGCGGAGGAATGGGAGGCCCCTACTTTCAGCTGGCCAATGTCAACTTCTCAGCCGTCCCCGAGCCTTCGACCTATGCGGCGATCCTGGGTGCCGGCGCACTCGGACTGATGGTCCGGCGGCGTCGCCGGGAAGGCCAAAAGGACCGCTCCCTGCCTCTTGACGCCGAGGTCTAAGAAAAACGCGACCCACGGCGGCGCATTTCGTGACGCCAACACTTTAGCCAAACGGCTCTCCTTCACTGGGGAGCCGTTTCGGTTTTTGGGGCATGAGGGCCGCGGTACCGGAGTGTGGACCGGTTCCCCTACATTCCTGGAGCGCGGACAAGATGCCCTTGAACCTTAAAAATCCGCTGTAGCATGCTCATGTGAGCAGAACGTCTGCGAAAGGCGATCGAACTGAAATCGAATGATGAAGCATAGGGCTCACGACGCGCGGCTCTGGGCTGATGATTCTGACAAATTGCGTCGATGTCATGGAAGGCGATATCGAGTTGTTGACCATAAATCGCCGCCTTCAGAAGGCTTATCCGTAACGCAGAGCGGCGATTCTTATCAAAGAGGCGTTAGAGAGACGACCCGGGTCATGTTCAGGGTGATCCATAAGGAGGAAATGCCTACCCTCATGGAGCCGAATCCACGGGAGATTTCATTAAGCAATAGCGGATTATTCAATCCGATTTTCACCAAGCCATACGGCGTTTGATCAATTCTGGATTCGTCGCAGAGACAGCCGAGCCCTTGACACGTAAAATAAACGTTTATACCCCAATGAAATTCTACTTATAACGATGATTTATGCTCGCAATCTACACCTACTCGTTCTTTTGGCGTTTTTCCTCTCATCGCTGCTCTGCCGGGGTGAATGGGTATTGGTCCCTCGAGGCGCATGGACTGGTGCTCATTTGGGATTGGCCGCCAATCGGAGCCTGAAACAATTTACCGAAGGCCTGGAGGAGGGACGGGCAGCGAATGAGGCAATGGCCGCGGAATTCGAGGCCGCCCGTCAAGCCTACTGGTCGAGTTATCCTGATGGACCGAATATTGAGGAGGCTCGGAAACTTTACGCGGAAAAACTATGGGAGCGGGATCTCGGCTACTTTTTATTTCAGATTCCAACGGGACCCAGTTCCGGGCGCGGCAATCTGATCACGCAAATGTTGGGCCCCATTGGCGGTGGCATTGGAGGACGGGCCGGTGCGTTGATGGAACCTTTGATCATCGCCATTCGCGAGTCCTATGGCGCAAAGAACCACACCGGGTGGAACGCTGATCCCGTCTTTCCGGTCAACCTGCACGAGAAGCTCATGGAGCCTGAGATCAAGGCGATGTATGACCGTTATGTGGTTGTTCGGGATTATGACGAATATGCAAGAGCTGGTCATGCCGAGGACTTTTTCAGCTCACCAGCAGAGCAGTTCTTCTACGTCTACCATGCCGCCAACAACGTGACCGCGGCCGAAGCCGAACAGGCTCTCAAGACCATGGTGGACCTCGTGGGGGAGGAAGCGGTTCGCGAAGCGATGACGCGCGCTTGGCAGATGCCTGACCGAGGGCCGACCCACATTATGGAAACAGCACTGGAAGAGCAGGGGCTGAATGCAGGCAGCAACCACTTCCATACAGTCATGCTCAATATTATCCGGCAGCGTGAAGATTTATCGGACAAAGGGTACCTGTTGATGCACCTGCTGCCATGGAGTTTCGGGTTTCATCCCGTAGCCCAGCAAAAGTCCTTGGACTACTATCACCAGCTAGCGCGAGAGCACGGCGAGGATCACGTGCTGGAAACAGCCCGTCAGGTCCGAGCCCTGTCCAAAACGAAATCGGGCATGGTGATCGTCGATGGGGTGGAGTTATATCCGAGCAAAGCCTTCCAGTTTATGATTACGGGTCGCCCCTCATTGCCAAAGCTTCCGGCAAAGCCGGAAAAATTTCTGGTGTGTGAACCGCCGGTCGTAGCGAACGACCCCGAATCCTCCATGAATCAACTCATCGCATGGAATTACTTACCATCGGACTACTTTGATGGGGGCAGTGGGATCGTGGCACACTACCTGAATTACGTGAAGACCCGGCAGATGGATACCCGGGTCGTAATAGACGGCAAATACCTGATAACGACACTCCAGCGGCTTGAGGACCGGAACTTGTATGCCGTCTTTGATCTGGAGAGCGGCGATCAGGTTTATGAGTTTCGATCTGAAGATCGTTTCCTCACCGCTAACAATGGGAAAGTTTGGTTTCACCCCCGAAAAGCGAATCACATTCGCGAATTGACCTATCGCACGGGCGAGTATCGCGAGATTTCCTTGCCCAAAGGCGGTTTCCAGAGCGTGGAGTTGACGGATGACGGAAACGTTCTGCTGGTGAGAAGTGATGCGATCGTGCTTTATGATGCCACCCTTTCACAGGTTCTTCAGAAGTTTGAGGCACCCGACAGCACCAACCTGGGCTATACGGTGAACCATTTCGGCTCACCGACTTTCCTTTCCGGTGACACGCTGATGTGCTACCAGGGCGGCGATTTCCCGGCAGCGCTCTTTTATGACATCGGGACGGGCCAATTGGTCGATACGATTTATCTTCTCGACCCCTATTATGGCAACGGCTTCGCCTTTTCGGACGATCACGCTTTCATCGGCGGTCACCTTTATGAGCGTGGCACCGGTCGGGCACTTTACACATTCCGCTCAATGCGTGGTGGTGCTTTGAAGGATTGGAGTTTCATCCTGAACAACGAAACGCTCTATGCAGCCAATGGAGAAGTTTATGTGTTCGACCTCAAGACGGGAGAGAGGATCCGAACCATTTCCATTCCGTTCAGGGACAATTCATACATGCGTTTCCACACGGCGATGGATGAGGACCACTACGTCATTCTCAATGATCATCTGAGGGTATTGGACACTTTACATGTAGTCCCGCTTCACGAGGATCCTCCCGTCTACCGACGTGCTGAAGAGGTGACCGAATATCTCGCGGACGCACACCTCATGAATGACGCTCACCAGAAGATGAAAACTGCCCGCGGTACGACAAATGCGCTGCGGAAACTTGAGCCTAAAAAAGACACCCGACACTACACGGACGACACTCGCCGTTACGAAGATGAATTGATCGCAAACCGCGCTGAGGCGCTGGCATTTCTTCGGCCGCTTGGCTGGATCGACATTCAATACGACGATGCGGGTTGGACGGATTTCTCCAATGTGGCTCCCGATGCGGTTGAAGCAGCCGCTGGATCCTCGGTCCGTATCGAAGGGGCGGTTGCGATCTCCCAACACCAAACGCTGGTCAACAAGATAAACGAGATAAAAACCTTCTCGGGCATGCTGCGCGATGGTGCTGGAGACGTCCCGGTCGCCTTGACGCTTAACGCCGAGGACTCCGGAGAGATTTACGGTTGGGTTTTGTATCCCAGTCTAGGGGCGAAGGTATCGGTGGAGGGAACTATCCGTAAATTCATCAACGAGTATGAGCTGCGGATCGACGAGCAGGAGTTTATTGAACGTTCGCCAAACAGCCGGGCCAAACTGGGGACGCACTATTCCTTGGAACTGGATCCCACGACGGGTCAACTCAGCGGCAGGTGGAAGTATCAGTTACACGAGGACAAAAAATGGCCCTCCGGCAAAGCCGAATTGGCACCTGACAATGGAGTGGGCACTTCGGTGGTGGAAACGGACGAAGCTGCGGTCAGGGAAGTGGAGCAGAAGGAGGATCCGCGGACCCCGGCCAAGGCGCTCGAAAAGGTCCAGAAGGGAGCCGAGGCACTTAAGAAAATCTCCCGTTGGTTTTAGCGCTTGGAAGGCGCTGTGCGCTGATCGGTGGTATCCCACCTGAAGGACAATCGCCGGAGATTCACGGTCCGGTGTCCCGGTGGGGAGGCCTTGGTTCGTTGTGAGAGCGAACGCGGCGCATTTGCCCGTTCGTCTTCACCCACACACATTACCTGAACACCATGTCTTCCGAAACCACCCTGGAAACAACGACCTCAGTCTCCGGCCGCGAGCTCCTGCTCACGCGCATCATCCGTGCCCCGCGGGAAAAAGTGTATGCCGCGTGGGCCCAACCTGAGTTGTTCAAGCAATGGATCGCCCCGCGGCCCTACACCACGCCGCATGCCGAGCTCGATGTGCGGGCCGGTGGTGCGTGTTTTTTTGTCATGCGCGCTCCCGACGGCACAGAAATCCCCTGCCCCGGCGTATTTCTCGAGGTGGTGCCCAACGAACGAATCGTCTCTACCGACGCCTACACCAAAGCATGGGAACCGTCGGACAAGCCATTCATGACGCTCACTCTCACCTTTGAGGATGCCGGCCCGGGACAAACCAAATACACCGCCCGCATTGCCCACTGGACCATCGCCGACCGCGAAGAGCACGAGAAAATGGGCTTTCACCAAGGCTGGCCACAATGCACGGAACAACTCGCCGCGCTGGTCGAAACCACCTGAAGCCGGTCGAGCCTCGGGCCGCAGGAGGATGCTCGCCGGACTCCGCTGGATCGCTCGCTGCGGCTGGCGGACCGATTTTTGCCCCATTGACCCCGCCACCGCCGACGCCAAGCTTGCCCCGGTATGGAATTGCGTCATTTGCGGTATTTCGTGGCCGTTGCCGAGGAATTGAATTTCACCCGCGCCGCCGAGAAGCTGCGATTGGCACAGCCATCCCTCACGCGCCAGGTGCACAATCTGGAAGAAGAGCTGGGCGTGCTGCTCTTCGACCGAAACAAGAACCACATTTCCCTGACCCGCGAAGGGAGCAGTTTTCTGGTCGACGCCAAAAAACTGGTGGAACAAAGCCTCGAAAGCGTGAAAGCGGTCCAGCGTTTTAGCCGAGGTGAATCGGGGCGACTGAACCTCGGCCACTCCTTCAAGTTCAATTTTGATCTTCTGCCGGCCACGCTAACCACCTGTTACCAGAAGCTGCCGGAGGTCACGGTGAACCTGTTTGACATGACGCCGGCCCAGCAGCTCCAGGCACTCGCGGCGCGGACGATCGATCTCGGTTTCATGGGCTTGCAGCCGCCGGATGATCACCCGGATACCGTCGGACTACAGTGGGAGTGTGTGGCGCATCATGATATCGTCGTCGTCCTCCCGGAAAGCCATCCGCTGACCAAAAAGAGGAAGGTCCACGTGCTGGATCTCAAGTCGCTGTTTTTTGTCACCCTGTCTGAGGAGACCCATCCCGGCGCGCGCCACTGGCTGCACGGGCTCTGTCACGAGGCGGGCTTCATTCCCCGGATTCTGCAAGACGTGGAGCTGGAGTCCGGCATCATGACGTTTGTGGCTGAAGGTCTGGGAGTGACGCTGGCCCGTGAACCGATCAAGCGACTGCCCCACCATGGGGTGGTCTTTCGCCCATTGGCAGCCTCGGCCAAGGCTGATTACTGGATCGCTTGGCATCGGGAGAACACGTCGAAGGCGCTGCTTCAATACATCGACATCATCAAACAAGAAGCGCCGGCCTGGCGCTGATCCGGGTCCGGCGATCGAGCACGCCGGATCCATCGCCCGCCCATTCACGATGCGGGTCTCATAGCTGGCGGCTATGGGGGCGATCAAAACAAAGCATTGGTCGGGCAACCGACTTTCGGATAAGATGGGCACTGTAATTCCGCGTCCGCAGCCCCACAGTCGACGGTCACCAAACCACCCGGCGCGGGCCTCGACCGGTCCACCGACTCTCTCAGCTACATCCTCATGCTCTACACCATCGCCATCGTCCTGCTCGTTCTCTGGACCCTCGGACTCGTCAGCAGTCATGCCATCGGCGGATTCATCCACATCCTACTGGTGGTCGCAGTCATCATCGTCCTCGTGAATTTCATCTCAGGCCGGCGTTCCCGCTAAGCGAGGCATCCGTCCCGTTCCCAAAACCGTATCTCATGACAAAACTCATTTCTCTCATCCTGTTGGTCAGCGGAATCGCGCTGGTCATTTTTGGCATCAGTGCCAGCAACTCCATCGGCTCCGACATCTCCAACCTCTTCACAGGGCTACCGACTGATCGGGCGATCTGGATGTTGATCGGTGGCGGCGTCCTCGCGCTGGCGGGTCTCGCCGGAACGTTCCGGAGTCCGGCCAAAGCCTAGGAACCCCATGCAATCCCTTCGGCGCGACCAGCGTCGGTGGGCACGCCCGTGACATCGGGCATCAGAAAGCACTTACACATGAAATTTATTTACTCTCTACTCAGCGCGGCTTCCATGGCCGCATGGGCTCTTCAAGCCATCGGAGCACAGGCTCCGATCAATCTGGGAACGGCCGGCAACTTTACGCTTCTCGCAAAAACCGGAATCTCCACCACCGGTGCCACTTCGGTCTTGGGCGACATCGGCGTCAGTCCGATCGATTCGACCGGCATCACCGGATTCACCCTTTCGCTGAACGCGCTCAATACGTTTGCGACATCACCTCTGGTCACCGGAAAAGCCTATGCCAGTGACTACACCGCACCCACGCCCTCCAAACTGACAACGGCGATCGCCGACATGGAGACGGCCTACAGCGACGCCGCCGGGAGAAACCTTCCGGATACCACCGAACTGGGCGCAGGCAATATCAGCGGGCTGACCCTCGCTCCCGGCCTTCACAAATGGGGAACGGGTGTGCTCTTGACCTCGGAAGTCACCTTCGCGGGAGACGCTGATGCGATCTGGATTCTTCAGATCGCCGAAAACCTCACGGTCGGTGATGGTGCCATGGTCCATCTCAGCGGAGGCGCACTCGCCGGGAACATTTTCTGGCAAGTCGCGGGAGAAGTGAACCTCGGGACCACTTCGGACTTCAAAGGAATCGTTCTTTCCCGAACCGGCATCCACGCTCGCACGGGTGCCGCCATCACCGGACGGCTCCTGGCGCAGTCGGCAGTCACCCTCGACGCATCGAGTGTCACCAACCCATCAAAAGGGAATCTGGGGTGGTTTGGTGCATTCAATGACGCCCTTTTTGATCACAACAGCGGCCACGGGTGGATCCTCCACACCGAACACGGCTGGTTATACCTCACCCTCCATCAAGACCAAGTCTGGTTCTGGGAGCATATCCGACAAGGCTGGTTCTGGACCCATTCCGATCTCTACCCTTACGGCTACAGCGACACCCGCGCCCATTGGGAGTACTATCATCTCGGCGGCACTCCCAACCTCCGCTGGTTCTTCCTCTTCACCGATAACCAACAGAACGGCAGTTGGGTAGAAGTCCGCCCCTAACCGGCACCAAGCCTCCCCCCTCTTTGCAAAGGCGAACCCTCCCGGTTCGCCTTTTTGTGGGGTGCGAACCTCTTTCGAGTGATGTCTTTGCGGATCCCAACTGATTCCTTCGCTTGGCTCAATGCAAGAATTCGCAACCGCAACCGCTATCCATTTAGCTATCAGTCTGCTCAAAATCATGTCGATTCTTCAACCAGTAGACGGTAAGCGGTCCAAAATCGACCGTCTTCCGGGTGTGCCGGGGATGAGGTATGCTCGCTGAATGGATTACCATTACAGTTTTCATTCGCATTGAGAGCGATTGAAGCTGTTTATCCCTCCACTCTCGCGATGCACAGCATCAATATGAACCATGAGCATCGACGATTTCTCGGGGCCTAGCCTGACCAAAGAACTCTTCAAGCGTCAGCCATCTCTCATCTGGATAGCTCCACACATGAGTTGGCCCCAGATGATACCATCCGAAATTTTGAGCGAGGGCATAAACAAATGGGTAATACTCTGCGGCTGACCAAATCCAGAACGCACCGTCGAGAACCCATAGCCATACACCTTGGGGATAGGAATCAAACCATACCCATCCAAGCGATTCGTGATAGACCCACGGGTAAGAGAGATCCCAAACATGCCCTACCCATGCATCCACTCCCCAATCGGACCGCTCTGTCCGATTCGCCAAGGGGTGCTTTTCCGATGGAACAGGCACTTGCAGCATTTGACCAAACTCGCCCACTATTACCCAATCTTTTCCGATATTTGCAGCCTCCAACATGGCGGCTGATCCCGTCGAAAATGAGTCCCAATGTACGCCGTCACTGGAAGTGCCAATAGCATTAAAATGTGCGCCGGTTATCGCCAGATAACTACCGTTGTTCGCATAGAGTTTATTGACCCTTTCAAAGGGAAGCTGCTGCTTAACGAAAACTTGAAAATCCGAATCGATGGCAATCAAAGTTCCCCCTAAAGTTACCGCCTCCACATGATCCAAGACTTCCAACACCGTCACCACCCAACCGCTTTGATCCGCAGCCTCATACACGCGAGTCCAAGCAGACAGATCTTCACTGCTCCATATACCTTCATATGAAGCAATAAAATATCTGCCTTGAGCATAACAAGCAGACCTAAGGCTATTCGTAGTCGGCAACGCTGGTAAGCGCGTCCATTCTCCAAGCTGCGTTGAATGCAGGATTTCCCCTCCTTGACCCACTGCAATCGTCCCGGAAGGTCCATGTGTTGCATCCTGCAAAACTCGATGTCCTTCCGCGTGAATATTTGCGGCGTTCCAGCTGACGCCATCGATTGATTCATATACCCTAGCTCTGTTGTAACTCGAAAGAACTCCAGCCCCACCGCCAACAGCGATATAATGACTTCCGTTATTAATAATGCGATACAAGGGACCATCAGTATACACTCCTGCGTCGATCCATTGCTCCGCTTCATCCCGGTAATAGATACGGCTCTCATAACCGGCAAAAGTTTGATCACCTCCAACGAGTATCTCCATTTCTCCTTCACGATAGATATCGTGAAAATAGTCGCGCAGTCCCGCATTCCGTAACGTCCATTCATTGGAAGAAAACACGTATTCCCATAACTCACCCCTATTTCCTACGAGTGAAATACCATCAGAACGAATCGAAACATCTTTGATTGTATTGTGTCTCTCAAAGAAAAAATCAGGCACATCCCATTGTCCCTTGGGCATACCCAACGGCAAGCGTAGTTGCTGCCACGATTCTCCCGCATCATGACTGACAGCAATAAAATCAAGAACTCCTACGACAACCACCTTATCGCCCACCGCATCGAGTGCCCTGATTGCTGAATCACCAAGCGATGCGATGCCCTCACACTCATCCCAAGTAACGCCATCAACAGATTCCAGCAATGCTTCCGACAAGCTGTCGGTCAACCCTTCTTCAACGAATGGCTCAACCAAAAGAAACAAACGATTATCTGTGCCAGTAATAGAAAGCAAATTGCCCTCGCTTCGGGTATATAAATGCGCCCAACTTTCACCCTGTTTTCTATGGATGGAATCACTGGTTGAAACAAGCAAAGAGCCTTGCCAACTAACCATAGAAACAATCGGACCACCAAATTCCCCTTCTATTTCGGAAACCCCATTTTCTTCTATCGAATAAACATGACCATCAGCAGCCCCCACAAACAATCTACCATCATGCACCGCAAAACACTGCGGTTGAAAATGAATGTCCATTTCGTGAGCAATCAACCCCTGAGGAGTCCATTTCCCTAATACAGTACGTCCATCCCGATCTCCCAGCACATGCCACGAGGATGATTCGACGGGAAGCCGCCATGAAACATCTGATTGATAAAGATTACCTTGACCGTTCTGGAAAAGAAACAGTTCCCCATTATCTGACGTCACCAACGTCACAGAAGCATCGCTAAAGTGCGCAAGATGTAGATACTGAGGAACGCCCAAGGAAGGACTGATCCAATTAATGTCAGCACAAAAAGACTTTGTCCCAAGAACGAATGCCGCAAAGGCAAGTTGACCAAAAAAGAGCATTTTCATAAACACAGGATCACCGAGCCATTAAAGATCGTAAACCTGAGGGGCTTTGTTGCATAATTAGAGGATGTGCGAATGGGTTTCGGGAAGGCCGGCTTGGATGAATTCGTTGAGCAGCTTGCTCTTCATGACCGCTTCGACATATGGGCAGTCCATACCCCGCCTTGCCAACTTGAATTATGAGCATTGCCCCCCATCACGATTCCCTCCTGATGATCGCTGGGACCAGAGAAACCACTTCGGTTATGGGAATGGGCGCTCGCTTACGGCCATCCCCTGCCGCCACTTTTTAGCTATTTCTGGAAAAAGCCCAGTGCTGCTGAACCCTGAATCTCGATCTTTTCACCAACAATCTCATGGGTTTCGGCATCTTCAATCCAGACGGCAGAATAGTCTTCGCTCAAAGTACCGGTAACGATGTAAACTTTCCCATTCACCGGAGTAAACCTCACCGTCCCTTTTACTTCGTAGACCTTTTTCGAGAAAGCTAGAATCGGTGCTGCGTATTCTGTGCGACCAACAATTTCGAACTCCGTAGGTTCAGCAAGAACGCGGCGATCCACCACGACTGGGTCCATCACGAATCCGCGGCCATAGTTTACGTTCCGGGTTGTTCCCCTGCTTTCGGAGATCTTTCGTCCACCGATTCTGTTTACATAGAAAAAATCAACTTGGGAGTCGGTGTTCGCGACTGCGCTGTCCCGAATCATTGCGGTGGGGCCTTCGTATCCTTTGGGAACCAAATCCGTAGTGACGCAACCGGAAAGAATGAGGATAGCGAAAAGGTAGACGAGTGTCTTCATTATGAATTGGAATTAGCTGATAATATAATGAGGACTTTTCCGATTCGGGAAGCATGCGTCGAGAAAAAATTGGTACGACATTGATGATCTACCGAACGAGATGTCCACACAAAGACGGCAGAACTTGTGAGGACCAAAGAGGAGACAGTCGAGAGAGAGAAAAGCGACGCCAGCAAAGAAATCACTCGCCAACCTTATTACTCCGGCATTGTAAAAGGTAACATCGCGAACCGCTTGAATGCAGGATTTCCGGACGCTTCGTGTGACCTGATAGAGAGCCAGAGTAACACGTTACCCTGTGCCGTGTCCAACGATTGGGAAGCACCTCATTCATAGCGCATCAAGGTGAGGTGGTATCTCGCATCGCGGGTGATGAAGGAGCCTTACCTGTCAGTTGCCGACGATCTCAGAGACCACCAAGCAGGTGCCTTGGTTGTAATCGTCGTAGTTCTCGGTGTAGGGAGACTTCCAGAGCCAGCCGTAGCGGTTTTCTTGGATGAACCGCCCATCCGCTCCCGGTTGATTGGCGGCATCTGCTCCGCCCCGGGGAGGTTGATCCGGCCCCGACCGGTTCAAACAGTTTGGGTGACGGTTAGGTGACGCGGGTTAAAAGGCGGTGACGGAATGGGGTGGGCCTTGACTCGGGTGGGGGCGGGGCGCACTACCGGGGTTTTGGGCTCGTACTTACAATCCAAATTCAATCATGCCTACTTCGACTCAATTGATTCCCTGGGCGCTGCTCGGTTGTGTGCCGGTTCTGGCGACGACTCAAGACACGTTTCAACCGGTGAGGATTCACGAACAATTTTTCACATCCCGGAGTTTTGCGGACAATATCGACTCCGTCGCCTCGTGGCACGGTGGCGATCATTCCTGGCTCTTCAGCACGGCCAAAGGCACCCATTCGCTGGTGGTGACAGATGCCTACAACGGTGCATTCCTCCGACGGGTGGGTGGTCAGGGATCCGAGCTCGGACAGTTCGACCGTCCCAACGGGATCTGGATCGTGGATGATCTTCTGTTTGTGGTCGAACGGGACAATGCACGCGTGCAGGTGTTGGTGCTGCCGGAGTTGCGGGCGATTGGAACGTTTGGTGAAGGCCACTTGCTCTCGCCCTATGGCTTGTTTATCGAGCGAACGGATGATCAGGCATATCACGTGTATGTGACCGACAACTACGAAACGCCGGACGAAACCGTTCCCCCGGATCGCGAGTTGGGGAAACGGGTGGTGGTGTTTGAAGTCGAAGCCGAAGGCCGGGTCGAAGGAACCCTTGATGGTGAGTTCACGGGCTACATGGGGGCGACTGAGGGTGCCGGGGCCTTGCGCATTGTTGAATCGATCAACGGCGACCGTTTCCACAATCGTCTACTAATTGCGGAGGAAGACGAAGGACATGCAACGACCGGGATCAAGGTTTACGACTTCGACGGCAACTTCACTGGCGTCATTCTCGGTCAGGACCGGTTTTCAGGTCAGCCGGAGGGGATCGCATTGGTTGAGCATGCGGAAGGCGCAGGATTCTGGATTCTGGCGGACCAGGGGAAAGAAGGAAACTTCTTCCACCTTTACGACCGGGCTACGCTCGAGCATGCAGGAAGCTTCACTGGTAGTTACGTTTTGAATACGGACGGAATCTGGTTCGATCCGACACCTTCCGCACGTTTTCCGGACGGCGTTTTTTATGCGGTTCACAATGACCATTCGGCCGCTGCCTTCAACTGGTCAGAGGTCCTCGACGCCCTGGGGTTGCGCTAATCCCTTGCTTCTTTTTGCGGAAAAGCCGGCGGTCATGATTGCGACCGCCGGCTTTTTGTTGTCCGAAGAACTGTTCTGAGGCGGGGGAACTGACCCCGAAACGCTCAGCTTTGCCGGGCAGCTTCTTCGACTGCGCGCAGGTAATCAGCAACATTGGATTCGTAGTGAAGATCCAATGACTGGCGCAGCAGTTTTGCTGCCTCGTGATAATCCTTTTGCTCGACCAACATGCGGCCGTGCTGGAGCAGTGCATTGGCGGCCACGGCCTCGATCCCGCTCGCCCGATTGAAGAGGAAAGCGGCCTCTTCGGTGTCTCCTTCTTTCCAGTAAAAGCGAGCCAGCAAGAGGAGGGCACGGCCATTCATCGGGTCGACCTCAATGATCCGTTCGAGGGTTTCTGCGGCCCGCGCGTCGTTGTGGGCACCAAGTTCCACTTCGGCCGTGAGATTGAGCAAAGCCAGCTGTTGTTCCTGCTTGAGCACCGTCCCAAACCGTTCTTCGGCGATGGCCAGCAGTCGGCGGGCGTTTTCCCATTCCTCATGTTCGATCAACGCGCGCAGGGCGCGGGAGACAGTGTCGAAGCGCCGAACGGGTTCAGCGGTCGCCGCCAACGCCTCGTCGTACGCCGAGAGCGAAAGGCCGAACATACCTTGATTCACATAAATGTCCCCGAGCAAAAAGAGGCTAGCTTCGGTTCCCTTCCCCATCCGGCGCACCAGTTCGAGGTCGGCCATGGCCGCAAGCGGCTGCTCACGAGCAAGGGCGATGTTGGCTTGGTGCAGGTAGAGCTCGGCGTTGTTAGGATCGCTTGTAATCAGCTCACGAATGAGGCCGGCCGCTTCGTCACGCATTTCCAGTTCCACGAGGCAACGGACTTTGCCCAGCTTCCAATCCTTGGTCTGCGGTTCAAAGGTCATCGCGAGGTTGTAGGCGTTGAGCGCCGAGGCATAACGTTCCTGATTGAGGTAGCTGTAACCGAGCAAGCCGTAGCTCAAACCATCGCCACCGCCCAGCTCCAGGCCCTTGATCAACATTTTGGCAGCGGCTTCGAAGTCGCCGCCCTGGGCGTACACCATGCCGAGGTTCTTGTAGGCCCGCATGAAGTTCGGGAACTTGCGAATGGCCTCTTGGTAGCTCTCGATCGCGCCCGGCAACTGGTTCATCTGCAGCCGAACGGTGCCGAGCATGAAATCGAGCGCGGCGCTGGATTCCGGCGTGATCCGGCTTTGGAGCATGAGCGCGCCGGTTTCGAGATCCGCTTCAAAGGCGGTGATCAGCGTTGTGAAAAAGGCGGCTTCTTCGCTATTGAGCTTGGGTTCAAGGCCGCTGTGGACCCCGTAACTGCCCATCACCCGTTGCTGAAATTCCGGGTTGGACCAGAAATTTTCGCTCAGCGGGAACGTTTGCGCAGCGGTGAATGTGGCGCTGCAGAATGCTACGGCGGGAATGATTTGAAAGAGCTTCATAAATTTCACTGTGGTTTCGGCAACTCAAGAGGGATGGCAAAACGCGCGCGGACGGGCTGGCCATCTTTGGTCGGGCGGGTAAAGCGGAAGCCTTCGATATGGGCGATCAGTTCGGACTCGATGATCGGATGCGTGAGATTGCGAAAGCGGTCAAAGGCCACCTCACCGCGTTCATTGATAATGATGATGGCGTAGGCATTGACGTCCTCCCTGATGCGACCGATCACATGCCGCGGCCACGACCAAGTCGGCTGACGAGTCAGCCGCGGGGCTTCGTCGAGCTCGGCTACGCTAAAGGTTTGGAGGTCGGCGAGCGCGTTGGTCTCCATTTCAAATCCCTCCATGAGAAAAGCGCCACCCATCGCGCCGCCCATCCCCGGATTCATCGCTAACTCGAGCTGGCTCAGGCTCAACGATCGCGGCGGTTGTTTCAGTTCCGGAGGCGGTTCCTCGACTTTCTCCTCGACCGGAGGCGGGGGTTCCGGCGGCGGAGGAGGCGGTGGCGGAAGGGCCAGATCCACACTGCGGACCGTGCGCTGATCCTGAACCTGCATCAGGTGTTGGGTTAGCGGTAGCACAAAGAGGAGCGCCGCGACCAGCGCCAACGCGCAGGCAAAGATCCGGAGCAACCGGAGGGGTCCACGTTTGAGCCCCTGGGTATCGTAAAGGTCCGACATGGAATTCGCCTCAATCCTCGGTGGCCAGGCTCACGGCGATGGCGCCCGCCAGTTTCGCTTCATCCAGCACCCGCACGACAACATCGGTCACCGACTGCCGGTCGGCTTGAATGATGACCGGCATTTTCTCTTTCTGATAAAGCCGGCGAACGATGGGGCGCACTCCGCTGACGCCGATATCCTTGCCGCCATAGACCACATTGCCCTCTTTGGTGATGGCGATGAGGATGCTGTTCTTTTCCAGATCCGCGGCAGAGGTCGCCTGCGGTTTGCTCACTTCGACGCCGGTTTCTTCCACGAAGACCGTCGTCACGATAAAAAAGATCAACAGAATGAAAACGATATCGATGAGCGGAGAGATGTTGATCTCGTCCGTCCCCTTCTTTTCGGCAAAACGTCGTTTATGTTTCACAGCTTGAGCCTCCTGATAAATTGTAAGAGCAATTCCGCTACGCCGCCCGAGCCTTGCGGGCGACACAGGCTTCAATCCGCGTAATGATGGAATCGAGGGCGTGCTCACGCTTCTCGATGATTGAGAGCATCACGTAGCCCGGAATCGCGATCACCAGACCGAGTTGCGTCGTAATCAGGGCTTCGGAAATCCCGTCAGCCACGAGATTGACACTTTGACCGCCCCCGCTGATGGCCAAGCCCTGAAAGGTGCTGAGCATGCCCATGACGGTGCCGAGCAGTCCCAGCAAGGGAGAGGCCGCGACAAAGATGGCCAACATGGTTCGCCGGCGCTGGACCCGCGCGAGGTGCTCGTTGCGCACTTCCTCAAAGCGGCGAATGACATCGCGCTGTTCTGGAAGCGCTCCCTTCCCGTAGCGAATCATGCCGCTGAGTTCGGGACGGGCATTTTCCGGATGGTCGACCCAATCCTCCACAGCCTGGTCGGAGAGCGTTTTTCCCCGAAAATCGCCGAGGTAGAGAATCACTTCCACGCCGGTGAAGAAGATGAGCAAAGCCATCCCGGCCAAGGGATACATGAGGATGCCGCCCGCGTTCCAGATCGGCAAAAAACTCTCTTGGAAGAGCGTGGTCATGACCGTGCCAGCTCCGGACTAAGCATGACCTCTTCCGAAGGTTTGCTTCCGGGAAGTCCGTTCACAAAAACCACCGCCGCCTTTTCCATCTGGGCCATCACTGCCTGTGCCTTGCGGTTGAGCACAGCGTGGGCGACCAAGGCCGGAATCGCGACGACGAGGCCGAGTTCGGTCGTAACCAACGCTTCAGAAATGCCGCCCGAGAGTGAACTGGCGTCACCGGTGCCAAAGAGCGTGATCATTTTGAAGGTGTTGATCATCCCCGTCACCGTGCCGAGTAGACCGAGCAGCGGAGCCACTGCCGCCGTGACCGCGATGACCGAGAGAAAGCGTTCCACCTTGGGCTGTGCCTCGAGCATTTTTTCATACATAACCTCTTCGACCAGTTCCTTGTCCTGATCGCTGTGGCGGATAGCCTCCTCCACCATCGGGGCAAACTCCCACGGCAGCGCGTTCGCCGCCGCCAAAGCTTCGGTTTTTTGTCCACTGCGGAGCATGCGGGCAATCCGCCCGACCTGGCCAGCGCTGGGATGTTTGATCCGGTAGATCGTCGCCGCCTTGTAGATCGCAAACAGGGTCGCAATCAGGCCGAAGAAAAGAATGGGAATGACCCAAAAACCGCCACTGCGCACGTGCTCGACAATGGACTGCTTGGCCCCCTCAATCGCGAGCGCGGATCCGAGGGTGACATCGAGATCGAGGTCTCCGGTCCCCGCCGAAGCGAGCGCCTGCGCGCGGCTGGCAAATTCGGGATTCAAAGCCGTGATGGCAGGAACGGGTTTCACATGAGATTCGACGATGCCCGCTTCACCGGACGCGGCGGTAAACACACTGACTGGTCCGAGCTCGACAAAATTCCCCGAAACCAAGGTCCCATCGGGAGCGAAGGCCTGCCCCTCATAGATGGTTCCGCCAATGCGCTCACGGAGACGCTCCAAGCCCATCTGCACCGCCGTGATCTGCGCGGCGTATTTGTCTTTCGGAGACACATCGGGTGATTCAAAAATCTCACGCAGCTCCCCTACTTTCGCCTCGGTCTGCTGTTGTTCCGCAGAAGTCATCAACACCTGCAGCTCAACCTGAAACTGATTCATCAGGCCGCTGATATAGTCGTTCTCCTCCGCCATCGCCGCGACTCGGGATTCAAGGGCCTCTGTCCCCATCAAGCGTGAATCCCGCAAACGTTGTTCACGTTCCAGCTCCTTGCGCAAACCACGAGTTTCGGCCTTGAGCGCATTGACGCGTCTCGAAAGGGGAACGCTTTCCTCGCGGATCTGTTCACGCACGGCGCTCAACTCGGCGAGCGCGCCTTTCAAGTCCTGACGGGCCTGAGAGCCAATATCCGAGAGGACGTCTTCCGCGCTCAGAGCCAAGTTTGCCGAAGCAAACAATGCAACGGCGGCAAATTTTAGTATTCGTTTCATCGAACGTCTTGCGTCTTGTAGTTATTGAACGACGACAGGAAGTGTCACGAACTCGGCCTGTTTGCCTTTTTGATACATATCGATCGCATTGCGGATCGCGTTGCTGTGGGCGGGGGATGATTCCCACCGCCACCCCTCAGGAGTCGGAAAGCCGTAACCGGCGTGGGTTCCGGAAGGATCGGCGTAATAGGCGATGGCCAGCCCGAGGTAGAGCGTGTCGACCTGCTTTTCAGCGCCGTCCGCCAGTTGCCGGGTTTCCGATTCCAGACTAATGGTACTGTCGAACTTGCTCGCCTGACTGAGGATGCTGATCACATTGCGCAGACGAACCGCCAGCGAAACCTGTGTGGGCTGATCCTTGGTCGGTAGCTGGCGCAAGAGCGGCTCCAGGCTTTCCTTGTAGTGATTGGGAAGGTACGGAATCAGGCTGCGGACCTCATTCTCCAGTGTTCCGATATTTGCCCGCACAACCAAAGCCGCCGTCTCCAGTAAATCCCGTTGCGCCATGAGTTCCGCCCGGCGCAGATCCGCTTCTGTTGCAGATTGGTGGAAGACTTCAATCTTCTCGCGAAGGTCTTCTTTTTCCACCTCCAGCATGGCAGCCAAGTCCTCGAGAATCGCTTTGTCCTTATCCCACTGACTGAGTTCTTTTGAGATCAGGCTCTTCGTCTCGGCCCACTGGACCACGGACGCTTTCGCATCGTCGTAAGCCATCTTCCCCGGGAGATCCGAAGAGAGGGAGCAGATGCATGCAATGCCGAGCAGGTTTGAAATTTTGAATGATTTCATGAGATCTTGGGTGCTCACACATTCAGCAGCATCATTCTTGGCTAACGCTGTTGAACGTTTTGCACCTACGTAGGATCGCTTTCATCGCGAGTTCCTTGCATGGCGGTCAATGGTGGAGATGCGGTGCCGCTGAATTGTCACAACGTCGACGCCCGATCTCCACCAATGACACCGATTCGTAAGATAATTTGCTGATCAACCGCAGGTCGCGGATCAATCTTGGGATGAGGTTCGGCGGTTCTCAGGCGGAAGCAATTCCCGCAGTTCGTTGGCCTGACCCGGGCGCTTCTTCAGCGTGAAGGAATCATATCGGGTTCCGGTCGCGGTGAAGGCGTTGAAGCGCAGTTCATCTACGTCCACCTCAATGATCTGATAAAGCTGCGTATCCTCGGCCGTGCGCACGGCGAATTCGTCCTTGGTGATGTCATACATCTTCGGGCCGCTGACTGAGACGACATAGACGGTTCCAATCTCTGGATCGTAGGCCTGCTGATAACCGCTCGGCACGTTCTCGGAACGACCGGCGGCCTGCCCAAGATCCCCGGTTCGTGCGTAGGTGTGATCATGCCCGTTGAGAACCAGATCTACTTTGAATGCATCAAAAACCGGCTTCCACAGCTCACGTAGTTCCCGGTTATCACGATCACTGGCTGGAGAAAAAATGGGATGATGAAAGGTGATGATCGTCCATCGATTGGGATTGTTTTCCAGCACCCGTCGCAGCCAATGAACCTGCGCTTCCCGATCCTTTGAAGAATCCAGCGAAATGATCCGGGTGCCTTGGTAATCGATGTAGTACACCGTTTCTTCCAATCCTTCCGGAACGTCCTGAACCGGAAATGCAAACTGCGGACGCCAATGCCGGCTGACGGCAGGTGTGCCGGGATCCTGCAAGCGATCACGCAGCGGCGGTTTATCCACTTCCGTTCCTACCAGCTCTTCCGCTGTGTATCCGGTAAGCTCCGACATATCGCGGTCGACTTCGATAATTTCATCGTCGTCATCATAAACCATACGCGCCGTGCGGCCATCGGCGGTCCGAGCAGTCACTCGATAATGAACAATCTTACCCTCGGCGTCTTGGATCGCCTCGAGCGCGACGGTCACCGGAATATCCCGGCCGTCCTTCGCCGTCCATAAACGTTCTTCCGCCGGCCCGGGATTGGCGCGGTAATATTCGTGGTTACCTGGCGTCGCGATGACCGGAACGGTGCCGTTTACCCAAGCCGGCGCGCCATGCCATTCGCCCCACTCCGCATCCCAGGCGTCTTCATTGATCAGATCGCCCGCATGCAGGGTGAAAGCCGCCCGCGGCGCATCGCGAAAAGCCTCCCGAAAGACCCGCGACCAATGGGTTTTCAGGTCATTCTGGGCATCACCAAAATAAACAAACGTGAAGGGCTTGGCCTCGGTACTGGCGGTGCGGAAGTGAAAATATTCGCTCCAGTTTTCACCATCTCCCACCCGATAGGCATAAAGCGTCTCGGGCTGGAGACCTCTGAATGTCACGCTGTGGTAATGCGCTTCATTCAGGTCACTGGTAAAGTCGGTGGTGACGGCCTCGACCCGGTCCGGTTTGAGCGCGCGGCCATTGTCGTTGGCAATGGCAATCTCGGCCACCGCCCGTTGGACCGAGGTATCGGTGCGCCAAGTAACCGCTTGGGTCGTAGCGGGATCACCGTCCCAGGTCAGGACGACGCGGTCGGGCAACGGAGTAGGCGCGTGCGCCTTTGCCGCCGCATAAGGCGTGGGTTTCCAATGATTGTGAGCAGGGCCATCGTGCGCGGCAAGCGGAGCGACCAATGCGAGGGAAAACGGGAGGAAATGGCTAATTCTCATAAAATTTTGGATACGGTGGTCTAGGGGTCTAAATGAAGAAAGGCTCCTTGCGGATCCGCACAAGGAGCCCGCCGGGTGCCGTGGCTTCCACGTTGCCCCGGCACTTGGACGGAGGACTAGAAACTGTATTCAGCGCCAAAGGTGAACTTGCGCCCGGAGTAACTGGCATCCTCCACGAACTGAGGGTAGCCCTGATAGGACACCTGGGGCTCGTCGGTGAGATTCGTGGCCGTGGCGAAGATCGAGAGGTCGTCCGTCAGGCGATAAGCAACCTCGGCATCGAGCCGATATTCTTCGGCGTAAAACTCATCACTCGCGATGTCGCTTCCGAGCCCTTCGACATAATCATCCCGGAACCGGTAATCGAGGCGGGCGCTGAAGTTGCGCCAAGCGTAATCGAGGGTCACGGTGTAGAGCAGTTCGGAGAAGCCTGCGAGCGGGAGGTCGCGATCGTCCGTGCGGTTGGGATACTCCGCATCGCTCTCGGTGAAGGTCGCGCTCAGCGCCAGGCTGAGACCTTGAAGCGGTCCCGGCAGGAAGTAGAGCCGCTGGCGGGCGATCAGCTCGACCCCGTAGTTGACAGCGCTCGCTCCGTTGACCGGGCGCTCGTATTCCAATTCGCCATCTTCGGCTTCAATCGGAATCCCATTGGCGTCGAGGACGTCAAAGTTGTAGGTCTGGGTGTAGGTGAAGTCCTTGATGTCCTTGTAGAAAAACCCAACTGAATAGAGACCACCGTTGGCGGTGTAATACTCGAGCTGGATGTCAAAGTTGTCGGAAATCGCGGGCTTCAGATCAGGGTTTCCGTCCTCGATATCCCCGTCGTCATTGATCGATCGGCCGCGCGAGAGTTCACTGAGGCGGGGCCGGCCGTAGCTGCGGTTGTAGCTTTCGCGCAGGATCAGGTTTTCCGTAAGGGCGTGACGCAGGTGAAGTCCCGGCAGCCAGAACGTGTAGGAATTTTCCCGGTCAATTTCCGTCAGCTCCGGGACACCTTCAAAATAACTGGCCTGCTTGTTCCGGTTTTTCCATTCGTTACGCTCAAGACGGACCCCACCGATGATGGTGTGCCGGCCAAAGGCATAAGTTCCCATCACATAGGCGGCGCTGGTGGTTTCTTCGGCATCATAATCTTCAATGTTGCTGTCGATGAAGGAATCCTCCTCCGCAAATTCAAACAGCTCCGGATTGCTGCGCAGAAGCTCCTTCCCGACTTTAGGCTGCACATCGAAGTATTTCGGTTTGAGGAAAATGACCTCATCCGTCGGCTGCAGCACGCTCGCGTAAGAAAAGGTCTCGTCGGTCTCGTAAAGATCTACGGTGAAATCGCGGTCCTGCTTACTGAGCCGATACTTGGCTCCGGTCTTCAGCGTGAAAACCGCGTGATCCATCACGAAGGCTTTTTCCCAGTCGATCCGGGCACTGGTCACTTCCTCCGTTTTGGTTCCGGATACCTCCTCCAGCTCGCCCTCGGTTATCTGGCTCAGGTCGGTGGGATCGACGCCGTTGAGCTCGTTGATGCGGACAAAGCCCTCCGGATTGACCACTTCGTATTCAAAAATGAAGGGCGTCTCCGGCACCATCTCCACACTCATTTCGGTGTCGTCGATTACCTTATTCTTATTCCGTGAGTAATAGAGGTCATAGGTCAACAACCCGACTTCCATCTCGTGGCGGCCTCCGACGCTAACCCGGAAATTTCACCAAAAAAGTATCGCGGCAAAGGTTAGGCTGCTGATAATCAGCAGGTAGCAAAACAAAACCATAACCTTACCGCGATGACAGAATGCAAGCAGTTGGAGATGGTCCTGCCAAGG